>CDZN01012959.1_pt1 | contig 667634 bp, 533 predicted proteins | sample 557701 | NCBI WGS metagenome assembly CDZN01 (sample SAMEA3182089, study PRJEB8094) | gut metagenome | biome: human; feature: gut; material: Stool; isolation source: human stools | place: Canada | collected 2013-02-04 | reverse complement strand
GTTGTAGACTACAACGTTGATAGGACGCAGGTGTACAGGTGGTAACATCACAGCCGAGCGTTACTAATTGCCCGATGACTTTCTTTTATCCGCCTTTAATGGTTTATATATCCGTTTAGCTTCACTATTTATATAATAGACCGCTGAATTTACTTTTGTACATTATGTCTGCCTTATTCAGGTGACTATAGCATCAGGGTTCCACCTCTTCCCATTCCGAACAGAGAAGTTAAGCCTGATCACGCCGATGGTACTGCGTAACAGTGGGAGAGTAGGTAGTCGCCGTTTTTTTCAGATGGTTCATCCCCTTTGGTCGAAAGACCGGAGGGGATGACTTGTTTTTGGTAGATTACTTATTTTTATTTATATTTGCAATCGAGTATTTATAAACGTTTAAAGCAAATATTTTAAGTATGAAGACAAAATTCTTTTTAGCTGCTGCAATGGTGGCATTTTCTTTTGCAATGGTTTCATGTGGTGGCAACAAAACAGCTAATTCAGATGCTGCCGCAGACTCGACTTCAGTAGCTGTAGAAGCAGCGGAATCTGCTGCTACTTGCTGTAAAAGTGATTCTGTTGCTTGTGATTCTACAAAAGCTTGTTGCAAAGATAAAGCTGCGTGCGATCAGAAAACAGAGTGCCCTCAGAAAGAAGATTGTGCAAAAAAAGCTTGCGATAAGAAATAATCAGCAAGTAGCGACCGTATAATTGAATGGGAATAAGGTATCTGACAGTACTTTATTCCCATTTTTTGTAGGTGAATCTATAGACTTTGGTTGTGATATATTTGTTATTATAATGGTGTTATTCTTATGAAATGATATTTTTATCAATAAAAAAGTAACGTATTATTTGGAGGCTAAGAAATAATCTCTACCTTTGCATCGTCAAACATTAAAAGAGACAATTAACATGAATCAATCATTTATACATATTCTACTGTGTGGTATTATTATTCTGCTGGCAAAGGTCGGGGGAAGTGAGTGTCGCGCGTAAATGTGTATAATGAAAATATACGAAAGCCTTTCTCACTTCCTTGTGTGAAAGGCTTTTTTGATGGTGTATAATCAGATTAAAATAAAAGAATATGAGCGACAGATTATTTATTTTCGATACCACCCTTCGTGATGGTGAACAAGTACCGGGATGCCAATTGAATACAGTGGAAAAAATTCAGGTGGCAAAGGCTTTGGAAGTTTTGGGGGTAGATGTGATTGAAGCAGGTTTTCCTATTTCCAGTCCGGGTGACTTTAATTCTGTGATTGAAATTTCAAAGGCTGTGACGTGGCCTACAATTTGTGCGTTGACACGTGCGGTGCAAAAAGATATAGATGTAGCTGTGGATGCTTTGAAATTTGCTAAGCATAAGCGTATTCATACGGGAATCGGAACTTCAGATTCGCATATCAAATATAAGTTTAACTCAACTCGAGAGGAAATCATAGAACGTGCTGTAGCAGCGGTGAAATATGCCCGTCGATTTGTAGATGATGTGGAATTCTACGCGGAGGATGCCGGACGTACGGATAATGAATATCTGGCCCGTGTGATCGAGGCAGTTATTAAAGCAGGAGCTACTGTAGTGAATATTCCGGATACGACGGGATATTGTCTGCCTTCAGAGTATGGAGCGAAAATTAAATATTTGGTAGATCATGTAGCAGGTATCGAGAATGCGATTATTTCTACCCATTGTCATAATGACTTGGGAATGGCTACTGCCAACACGATGGCCGGTATATTGAACGGTGCCCGTCAGGTAGAAGTTACCATCAACGGTATCGGTGAACGTGCCGGAAATACAGCCCTTGAAGAGATAGCAATGATTATTAAGAGCCATCACGAGATTGATATTGAGACGAATATCAATACTCAGAAGATTTATCCTACCAGCCGCATGGTATCGAGTCTGATGAATATGCCGGTACAGGCTAATAAGGCCATTGTGGGACGCAATGCATTTGCACATTCTTCGGGTATCCATCAGGATGGAGTACTTAAGAATGTGCAGACTTATGAAATAATTGATCCGCATGATGTAGGTATTGATGATAATTCTATTGTGCTGACTGCCCGTAGCGGACGTGCTGCCTTGAAAAATCGCCTTTCCATTCTGGGGGTGACACTGGATCAGGAAAAACTGGATAAAGTATATGAAGAATTCCTGAAACTTGCCGACCGCAAGAAAGATATTCATGATGATGATATTCTGGTATTGGCGGGTGCAGACAGAAGTGGTAACCATCGCATCAAATTGGAATATCTTCAGGTGACCAGCGGAGTAGGAGTCCGTTCTGTTGCCAGCCTCGGATTGAATATTGCCGGAGAGAAATTTGAAGCGGCTGCCAGTGGTAATGGTCCGGTAGATGCCGCCATCAAGGCTCTGAAGCGTATTATTGACCGTCATATGACTCTGAAGGAATTTACAATTCAGGCCATTAGTAAAGGAAGTGACGATGTGGGCAAGGTACACATGCAGGTTGAATATGATAATCAGATGTACTATGGATTTGGTGCGAATACGGATATTATCGCTGCATCGGTAGAAGCTTATATCGACTGTATTAACAAGTTTACTAAATGATGTGACTCCAAACGTAATTTGTAAATCATAAAATAATAAATAAAAAGATGAATACATTATTTGATAAAATATGGGATGCACACGTAGTGACTACAGTGGAAGATGGCCCTACACAGCTCTATATCGACAGATTATATTGTCATGAAGTAACCAGTCCTCAAGCTTTTGCCGGATTGCGTGCACGCGGGATTAAGGTGTTTCGTCCGGAGAAAGTATATTGTATGCCAGACCATAATACGCCGACTCACGATCAGGATAAACCAATTGAAGATCCTGTTTCAAAGACTCAGGTGGATACACTGACTAAGAATGCAGCTGATTTTGGTTTGACTCATTATGGAATGATGGACAAGCGGAATGGTATTATCCATGTGGTTGGTCCGGAGCGAGGACTTACTTTACCTGGGATGACCATTGTTTGCGGCGATTCACATACTTCCACTCACGGCGCGATGGGAGCGGTTGCTTTTGGTATCGGTACAAGTGAGGTCGAAATGGTACTTGCTTCTCAGTGTATTTTGCAGTCACGTCCCAAGACCATGCGCATCACGGTGGATGGTAAGTTGGGCAAGGGAGTGACAGCCAAAGACATCGCTCTCTATATGATGTCGAAAATGACAACGAGTGGTGCGACCGGATATTTTGTAGAATATGCGGGTGAAGCGATCCGTAGCCTTACGATGGAAGGTCGGTTGACGCTCTGTAACCTTTCTATTGAGATGGGGGCCCGTGGAGGTATGATTGCACCGGATGAAGTGACTTTCGAATATATCAAAGGCCGTGAGAATGCACCTCAGGGAGAAGAATGGGATCAGGCAGTGCAGTATTGGAAAACTCTGAAGAGTGAAGATGATGCGGTTTTTGATAAAGAAGTTCATTTTGATGCTGGGGATATTGAGCCGATGATTACTTATGGAACTAATCCGGGTATGGGTATGGGCATTACGCAGCATATTCCTACAACGGATGGAATGAATGAAACAACCAAAGCTTCATTCCTGAAATCTTTGGATTATATGGGATTTCAGCCGGGGGAAGCATTGTTGGGGAAGAAGATTGATTATGTGTTTCTGGGTGCTTGTACGAATGGGCGTATCGAAGATTTCCGTGCATTTGCTTCTATTGTGAAAGGACATCAGAAAGCTGAACATGTGATAGCATGGCTAGTGCCGGGCTCTTGGATGGTTGATGCCCAGATACGCGAAGAAGGATTGGATAAGATTCTGGAGGATGCCGGTTTTGCTATTCGTCAACCGGGATGTTCGGCTTGCTTGGCTATGAATGATGATAAGATTCCTGCCGGAAAGTATTCGGTTTCTACCAGTAACCGTAACTTTGAAGGACGTCAGGGACCCGGAGCGCGTACACTATTAGCTAGTCCGCTTGTGGCAGCTGCCGCTGCGATAACGGGAGTGATAGCTGACCCGAGGGAACTGATGTAATGGTCAATGTAGCGATCGTAGATTTACCGGCCAAGGAGTTTGTGAATAAAGATCGTTTGCATAATAAGTCGAAGTTATTTAAATCGCAAATGTTTAAATTGTAAATAAAAAGATGAAAGCAAAATTCAATATACTCACAAGTACTTGTGTACCTCTCCCATTGGAGAATGTAGATACGGACCAGATTATACCTGCACGTTTTTTGAAAGCTACAACGAAGGAAGGCTTTGGAGAAAACTTATTTCGGGACTGGCGTTATGATAAGCAGGGGAATAAAATTGACTCGTTCGTATTGAATGATCCCACATATGGGGGACAGATTCTCGTAGCCGGAAAAAATTTTGGCTCAGGATCCAGTCGTGAACATGCTGCCTGGGCTATCGCTGATTACGGTTTTCGTGTCGTAGTAAGTAGCTTCTTTGCGGATATTCATAAAAACAACGAATTGAATAATTTCGTTCTTCCGGTTGTGGTAACTGAAGAATTTTTAGCCGAACTGTTCGATTCTATCTTTAAAAATCCTAAGATGGAAGTGGAAGTGAACTTGCCGGAACAGACTATCACGAATAAAGCCACCGGAAAAAGTGAGCATTTTGAAATCAATGCCTACAAGAAGCACTGTCTGATGAACGGACTTGACGATATAGACTTCTTGTTGACTAATAAAGATAAAATAGAACAATGGGAAAAGGCGTCAAAATAGAAATCATGGACACAACCCTCCGCGATGGTGAACAGACCAGCGGAGTATCATTTGTGCCCCATGAAAAACTAATGATTGCCCGACTTCTGCTGGAAGAGTTGAAAGTAGATCGTGTGGAGGTGGCTTCGGCACGTGTGTCCGACGGAGAATTTGATGCAGTAAAGATGATATGTGACTGGGCCGCCCGCAGAAATCTGCTACAAAAAGTAGAGGTACTGGGATTTGTCGACGGACATACTTCACTGGATTGGATTCATGCTACGGGATGTCGTGTTATTAATTTGCTGTGTAAAGGTTCGCTGAAACATTGTACTTGTCAGTTAAAGAAAACACCGGAAAAGCATATCGAAGACATTCTTGCCGTGGTAGATTATGCTAACGAACTCGATATTGAAGTCAACGTGTATTTGGAAGACTGGAGTAACGGTATGAAGGATTCTCCCGAATATGTATTCCGGATTGTGGACGCATTGAAAGAGACTACCATTAAACGATTCATGCTACCCGATACATTAGGAATACTGAATCCGCTTCAAGTGATTGAGTTTATGCGGAAGATGAAGAAACGTTATCCTGATACCCATTTTGACTTCCATGCACACAATGATTACGATCTGGCTGTAAGTAATGTACTTGCTGCCGTGCTAAGTGGTGTCAAAGGACTGCATACGACGATCAATGGTTTGGGCGAACGAGCCGGTAATGCACCTTTAGCAAGCGTACAAGCTATTTTGAAGGATCATTTCAACGCTATTACCAATATAGACGAGAGTCGGCTGAATGATGTAAGTCGCGTGGTCGAATCGTATTCGGGTATTGTGATACCAGCCAACAAGCCGATTGTCGGTGAGAATGTTTTTACGCAAGTGGCCGGAGTACATGCCGACGGAGATAATAAAAGTAATCTCTATTGCAATGATTTGCTTCCCGAGCGGTTCGGACGTGTGCGCGAATACGCTTTGGGGAAAACTTCCGGTAAGGCCAATATCCGTAAGAATCTTGAAAGCCTGGGACTCGAGTTGGACGAAGAGTCCATGAAAAAAGTTACGGAGCGGATCATTGAACTGGGTGATAAGAAAGAGTTGGTTACTCAGGAGGATTTACCTTATATCATCTCTGATGTGCTGAAGCATGATGGCATGAGTAATAAAGTGAAGTTGAAAAGCTACTTTGTCACTTTAGCACACGGATTGAAACCGATGGCAACGCTGAGTATCGAAATCGACGGTCAGGTTTACGAAGAAAGTTCTTCCGGCGATGGACAGTATGATGCTTTTGTACGTGCTCTGCGTAAGATTTATAAAGTGACTTTGGGACGTAAGTTCCCTATGCTGATCAACTATGCTGTAAGTATCCCTCCCGGAGGGCGAACAGATGCTTTTGTGCAAACCGTTATCACCTGGAGTTTTGGTGAAAAGGTGTTCCGTACCCGCGGGTTGGATGCTGACCAGACAGAGGCTGCTATTAAAGCTACCATAAAAATGCTGAATATAATAGAAGAATATTAATTATTGAATAATATGGATTTTAAAATTGCTGTATTAGCCGGTGACGGTATCGGGCCGGAAATCTCTGTACAAGGTGTGGAGGTAATGAGTGCCGTCTGTGAGAAGTTTGGACATAAAGTAAACTATGAATATGCCATTTGCGGTGCGGATGCCATTGATAAAGTAGGCGATCCTTTTCCGGAAGAAACTTACCGGGTTTGTAAGAATGCCGATGCAGTTCTTTTTTCGGCCGTAGGTGATCCTAAGTTTGACAATGACCCGACTGCCAAGGTGCGTCCGGAGCAGGGGCTACTGGCTATGCGTAAAAAACTCGGCCTATTTGCCAATATCCGTCCTGTCCAAACATTTAAGTGTTTGGTGCACAAGTCTCCTCTTCGTGCAGAGTTAGTAGAAGGAGCCGATTTTCTGTGTATTCGTGAATTGACCGGAGGTATGTATTTTGGTGAAAAATATCAGGATAATGACAAAGCATACGACACGAATATGTATACACGTCCTGAGATAGAACGTATCTTGAAAGTCGGTTTCGAATATGCTATGAAGCGTCGTAAGCACTTGACTGTTGTAGATAAAGCTAATGTGCTTGCTTCCAGTCGTCTATGGAGGAAGATTGCACAAGAGATGGCGCCGCAGTATCCGGAGGTGACCACTGATTATATGTTTGTGGATAATGCTGCAATGAAGATGATTCAGGAGCCTAAATTTTTTGATGTGATGGTGACGGAGAATACTTTTGGTGATATTCTTACCGATGAAGGGTCTGTCATCAGCGGCTCTATGGGGTTGCTTCCGTCTGCTTCTACAGGTGAGAGTACTCCGGTGTTCGAGCCGATTCACGGTTCGTGGCCGCAAGCAAAAGGCTTGAATATCGCTAATCCGCTGGCGCAAATTCTTTCGGTGGCCATGCTGTTCGAATACTTCGATTGTAAAGCTGAAGGTGCGTTGATCCGCAAAGCAGTTGATGCTTCTTTGGATGCTAATGTACGTACACCCGAGATTCAAGTGGAAGGTGGCGAAAAATTTGGTACGAAAGAAGTAGGGGCATGGATTGTTGATTACATCCGGAAAGCATGATTTAGTTTTCAGATTTATAAAACAGATAACAATGCCGGAGAAAATCTTATCTTTCTCCGGCATTCTTTTTATATTCTAATTCTGTATGAATGTTATAATCCGGTTCCTTTTTTTCTTTTTGTGTTATAAAAACATAAATTAGATTTGGATTGTTGTTTCAATAATCCTATTTTATTTCATATTTTTTGTACTTTTGCGGGATATTTACAATGAGGCAATGAATAAAACGATCAATTATCAACTGACTATCGTTGTTCCTGTATACAACGAAGAAGACAATATCTACTCTTTGGAACAGAAATTGGGAGAGTTTTTACCCAAATCTATTTGTACGGCCTGTGTGTTGTTTGTGAATGACGGTTCGCGTGACAACAGTAAGCAGCGTATTATGGAGGTATGCGCACGTAACAAGGATTTCTTTTATATGGATTTAGCAAAAAATTCCGGATTAAGTGCTGCTATGAAAGCAGGTATCGACTATACAGAGTCGGTATATGTAGGGTATATGGATGCCGACCTTCAGACTACTCCCGAAGATTTCAATCTGTTGCTGAAAGATATTGCTGATTATCAGCTGGTGATGGGAATCCGTGCCAATCGTAAAGATTCTTTTTTCAAGAATCTGCAATCGAAGATTGCCAATGGTTTCAGAAGAATGATGACTAATGACGGTGTGCAGGATACCGGTTGTCCTCTGAAGGTTTTGCATACAGCCTATGCCAAACGTATTCCGTTCTTTACGGGTATGCATCGTTTTCTTCCGGCATTGATCTTGTTGCAAGATGCTAAAGTCAAGCAAATCCCGGTTCGCCATTTTCCTCGTGTAGCAGGTACATCCAAATATCATTTGTGGAACCGGTTGGTTTCTCCTTTTCTTGATTGCTTTGCCTATCGTTGGATGAAAAAGAGATATATTAACTATCGTATCGGTGACAATAACTTAATAGCGTAAATTTGTGAAGGGGAGCGGCTTTATCTATGTAATCGGTTTTTTAGCGCAGGCTTTTTTTTCAGCTCGCATCATATTTCAATGGATATTATCGGAAAAGGCAAAGAAGGTAGTGTCTCCTTCCATATTCTGGATATTGAGTATTGCCGGATCTTATTTGTTGTGTATTTATGGATGGTTGCGTGATGATTTTTCTATTATCTTCGGACAGTTTATTTCCTATTATATCTATTTGTGGAATCTGAACGAGAAAGGTATTTGGAATAAGCTTCACGGAGCACTGAAAACCTTGTTAGTGATTACACCGGTAATTGCGGCAGCTTTTATGTTGCATGATGCGCAACATTTTATCGATAGTTTTTTCCGCAATGAAGAGGTACCTCTTTGGCTATTGATTTTCGGTTCAATGGGGCAAATTATTTTCACTCTCCGCTTTGTATATCAATGGGCTTATTCATTCCATCATAAAGAGTCTTTACTGCCTGCCGGCTTCTGGATTATCAGCCTGGTCGGTTCATCGGTTATTGTGGCATACGGTGTATTCCGTCTTGATCCTGTGTTGATTTTGGGTCAATCCGTCGGATTCGTTGCCTATTTTCGCAATCTGATGATTGGACGTAAAAGCTCCAAGCAATCAGTTGCCTATGAAAAGTAAATTTCTTCCGTTTTTATTATTGCTGGCTGTACTGCCGGTGTTGATTTTCCGTGACTACACTCCCTCCAACGAGTTACGTTACTTGAGTATTGTTGACGAAGCACTGCGTAATGGTGATATTTTTACGTTCACTAATCATGGTATTCAGTATGCTGACAAGCCTCCTTTGTATTTCTGGATTCTGATGTTGGGCAAGTGCTTGTTAGGCAATCATGCCATGTGGTTTGCTTCACTCTTCTCTTTTATTCCGGCTTTAGTGATCATGTTGATAATGGACCGGTGGGTGGAACGTGAAGTCTCTGTAGCTAACCGTTTATCGGCTCAATTAATGTTGATGAGTTGTGGACTCTTTTTAGGGTTGGCTGTTGTATTGCGCATGGATATGTTGATGTGTATGTTTATTGTGCTTGCTCTTCGTATTTTTTATCAGATGCTGAAAGGGCAAGGCAGTAAGAACTGGAATCAGTTTCTGTTTCCTTTTTATATTTTTATGGCAGTTTTCTCCAAAGGGCCTGTGGGGATACTGGTACCATTGGGGTCTACTTTCATTTTTTTGCTGATTACCGGACGTGTGAAGACCTTTGGACGTTATTGGGGATGGAAAACGTTCGCTGTATTATTGCTCGGATGTTTCATTTGGTTCGGTGGTGTTTGTTGGGAAGAGGGAGGATTAACTTATCTGCATGATTTGTTATTCCGTCAAACAGTGGGGCGTGCTGTCAATGCGTTCGATCATAGTGCTCCGTTTTATTATTATTTTATTTCTGTTTGGTATTCGTTAGCTCCGTGGGTTCTGTTTCTGGTCGGTATAATTATTGCCGGGGCTTGTCGCCGACTGATTCGTTCTGATATGGAGCGTTTCTTTATGGTCATAATTCTCACTACGTTACTGATGTTATCTTGTTTCAGTGGTAAACTGGCTGTCTATTTGGCACCGACTTTTCCATTCTTTGTTTATTTGGCTGTACTTTTGTTATCTCATTTCCGCTGGAATCAATGGTTGGCGTTGACGTTGCTTCTTCCTGCCGTCGTATTCGTGGCAGGGCTGCCGGCTCTTATTGTGCTGGGACGAATGCCGGGTACTGAATTCCTGGGACAGAAGCTTTTTTATGTAGCCGGTGGAATATTGACTGTCAGTGGTGGTACGGCTCTGTATTTTCTTTATCGGAAGAAATCGTTGAACAAGACTATTAATGTGCTTGCCCTCGGATTGTTTTGTGCTGTCTTTGTGGGAGGTTGGGATGTACCGGCTATTAATGGTGAGTTGGGTTATTCCGAGTTATGCCGGAAAGCAGTGGAACTTTCTAAGGAGAAAAACGTATCCGGTTATTGTGTCCTGAATGTACGTCGTTCTGAAAATATGGATGTGTATCTGCATGAAAGAGTGAAAGAAGTGACAGAAGAAGAAGTCTTGGATAATAAATATCAGAATACCATTTTGATGATTTCGAACAAAAAAATACGTTCGAACAAGAAACTGGAAGAGTTTGTTAATGGTAAAGAACATTACGTTATAGGTCGTTTTTCTGTAATGGTACTCTAAACTAAATTGAATCATGAAAGCATTAGTAACAGGAGCCGCAGGTTTTATTGGCTCTTATACGGTAAAAGCATTGGTAGCACAAGGTTGTGAAGTTGTGGGGTTGGATAACATCAACTCTTATTATGATGTACAGTTGAAATATGATCGTCTAGCTGATACCGGTATAGCTAAAGAATCGATCGAGAAAGACATATTGTTGCCGAGTGCTAAATATCCTTCCTATCGCTTTATCAAGATGGATTTGACAGATCGTGAAGGATTGACCAACTTGTTTAAAGACGAACATTTTGATATTGTGGTGAATTTGGCTGCTCAGGCCGGTGTTCGCTATTCGATTGAAAATCCTTATGCATATATTGAATCGAATGTTGTGGGTTTCTTAAACCTGTTGGAATGCTGTCGGCATTATCCGGTAAATCATTTGGTTTATGCCAGCTCAAGCAGCATTTATGGACTGAATGATAAAGTGCCTTATGCTGAAACAGATAAGGCAGACTCTCCGGTGAGTTTGTATGCAGCAACAAAAAAGTCGAATGAACTGATGGCGCATGCTTATAGCAAACTTTATAGTATACCTACTACCGGTGTGCGTTTCTTTACAGTATATGGGCCTTGGGGGCGTCCGGATATGGCTCCTTGTCTGTTTATGAAGGCAATATTAAATGGCGACCCCATTAAAGTATTCAATAACGGGCAAATGCGTCGTGATTTTACATATATCGATGATATCATTGCAGGTCTGATGAAGATCATTGCTCATCCTTCTGCCGATCCCATTCCTTTCTATATTTATAATATTGGAAATTCTGCACCGGTAGAGCTGATGGATTTCATTTCTGTTATTGAAAAAACAGCAGGTAAGACAGCCATTAAACAGATGATGGGTATGCAACCGGGAGATGTGGTATGTACTTATGCCGATACGGGCCGATTGGAAAAGGACTTTGGCTATAAACCCTCTACTTCTATAGAAGAAGGGATTCAAAAATTCTATGACTGGTATGTAGGCTATTTCAATAAATAATCCTATACCAGCTCTTTAAAAAAGATAAACTGTTTTTGCTATCCGGAAATTATTGATGGCAAAAACAGTTTTTTTATTATAAGCAATTCTTCCGGAAGGCATTCCAAGAGTAATTTTAAATGTAGCTTATTCATTTATAATATTTCAAATAAATAATGATATACTAATATCAGATGATGATGTTGGGTAGTGGGGCACTTATTTTCTTGATTAAATAAGGCATTGGACGTCAATTAGTATAAAATAGGTAGTACAGAATGGAGGCCTCTTGTGTGTTGTTAATTGATTAAGTTCTTTCAGAACTATATCCGCAGCATAGAAAGTACATTTCGGAGCTTTTAAGGCTAACAAATAATTCACATCTATTAAGTCTTTGGCAGATGTTATGCGGCAAAGATAAGAATAAGATTTAATAAAATGCAAAATACGAATCTTTTTTTTAATAAATCTCAATGTCTTCAAGCTAATTAGTCATTTGAAGTAAATCTAAACAGCCTTCTATTTTCCTGTTTAACTGGTATAAGTTGCGTTTAATCAATATGTTATATCTCTATTAGGTAGAATTAGGGTACAAACAAGTATAAATATTGCGTACGGTACCGAAGGAAATCAATACTTTTTCCGCTTTTATCTTACCAAATTGTATGAAAGTTGTGTTTTTCCAAGTCCTGAAAGGACTACTCCCCAATGGATTGCTTTCGGAATGGAGTATCAGCATAGTTCAGTAAAGTTCTAATATTGACAGAATACTAATAATCAAAATCAGAAAGCTTATGAAGACTTAGAAAAACGACTAAAAACAAATTCCGGGTTTTATAAATCTTCCGGATAGAACATTCCTTATTTTTATGTTTAACCGAAAAATTTAATGTATGACAAAAAGAACTAACCTGTTTCCGAGTTTAATCAAGACTCGTGAAATGAATTGTCTCAAAATAGCAGGTGCCAGTCTACTGCTATTATGTATTTCTCCTCAGTTTGCCGCGGCCGATGGGCTCAAACAGGATGCGGTTACCATTATGCAACAACAAAATCTAAAAGTTAGCGGCGTAGTTACTGATGAAGCTGGCGAACCTCTTATCGGTGTATCCGTATTGGTAAAAGGAACTACTTTAGGAAACATCACAGATCTGAATGGTCGGTTCTCTTTGGATGTTCCGGAAGGGAGCATTTTGGAAATTTCCTATATTGGCTATAAAACACAGAGTATCAAAGCCCAGAGAGAACCAATGAACATTGTTCTTAAAGAAGATGCCCAGAAGTTGGATGAAGTTGTCGTAGTGGGTTTCGGTACTCAAAAGAAAGTCAATCTGACCGGATCTGTGTCTGCTGTGACGGGTGACGATATTTCAAAACGGCCGGTTGCCAATGCTGCTATCCTGCTGCAAGGGCAGATTCCGGGACTTCGTGTCAATCAGGGACTTGGACAGCCAGGTGGGGAAGGAACCTCTTTTCGTATCCGTGGCCAGGGGACTTTCTCTTCCGCCGGGTCGGATCCTTTGATCCTGATCAATGGTGTACCGGGTAGTATGACAAATCTTGATCCCAGCGTGATCGAGAGTGTTTCTGTGTTAAAGGATGCAGCTTCGGCTGCTATTTATGGAGCGAGAGCTGCCAACGGGGTTATCCTGGTAACTACCAAGCAAGGTGCGGTAGGAGATAAGGTGCACATTAGTTATCATGGAAATGTAGGTTTGCACACACCCACCAAGTTATATGATCGTGTCACCAATTCTGTGGAATATATGGAGCTAGCGAATCTGGCCTGGAAGAACTCCGGAACCGGTAAACAATACACTCAAGACCAGATTAATCTTTATCGGAATAATGTCGGGGACCCCCAATATCCTAACTTTGACTGGCAGGACTATATGTTCCGTACAGCTGTAGTGCAGACACATAATCTCTCGATGGCCGGTAGCACGGAGAAGACTACCTACAATGTAGCTTTGAATTTTGTCGATCAGCCGGGTACTATGCGTGGATTTAAATATAGAAAATACAATGCAACAATCGACCTTACTGCGCGTATTACTAATTTTATAAAGGTGGGAACTTATGCCAACTTGATGTATGGTGAGACAGAGCAGCCTCGCCAGGGACAGAATGATGCTTTCCTCTCTACGCTTTCGCAGGCACCGACCTATATGCCTTGGTTACCGGATGACGGAACAGGTATTCGCCGCTGGACAAGTTCCGCTTATTCCTTCGAAAGTCATAACAAAAACATGCCTGCCATTATCGGAGATAACGCCATGAAGCGTGATGATAATTTTGATATAAATGCTCAGCTGTGGTTAGAGATCAATCTGGCTAAAGGCTTGACGTGGTATACTAAAGGAGCTGCCCGCCTTCAGTCTAACAAAAGTAAAGACTGGCGAGGAAGCACGACTTATACTTACGATTACCATACCGGCGAGAGATCGTCCGAACTCGATAAAGGCGGATTGGGATTAAGTGTAGGCGATGGCCGCCGTTTCTACACCAACCTTTATAGTTATCTGAAATATGATTTGTCGTTAGTGGATAATGCACATAATTTCTCTTTGATGGTAGGTTACAATCAAGAGTCGGAGAAATATGAAACGCTCAATGCCTATCGTAAAGACTTTGCATTTGACTTGCCGGTACTCAATGCCGGAGGGACAGCCGACTGGAGTAACAGTGGAGGTGAAGAAGAGTGGGCTATTCAGTCCTTGTTCGGACGTTTTAACTACGATTTTAAAGAGCGTTATCTGTTTGAAGCCAATATGAGATACGACGGAACTTCACGCATCTCCGATGAAAATCGTTGGGGAGTATTTCCATCATTCTCAGTCGCTTGGCGTGCCACAGAAGAAGAGTTTATTAAAAATTTGAATCTTAATTGGCTGAACAATTTCAAGTTGAGAGGTTCATGGGGACAGTTGGGTAACCAGAATATCGGACTTTATCCCTATCAAGCTATGATTTCGGGTGTGGATGACTATCCGTTTACCAAAACTTCGGATGGTGTTATTATCGGATATCAGCAGACAGCTTATGCCAACCGTAACATTAAGTGGGAGACCACTACTATTACCGATATCGGTTTCGACCTGCAGGTGTTCGATGGCTTGAGCGTAACTTTCGATTGGTATAAAAAGACTACTGATGACATATTGCGTTCTTCACAGGTGTCGAGTTTACTCGGACTTTCTGCTCCGACGGTGAATAATGGTTCGGTGGAGAATAAAGGTATAGAGGTTGCCTTAAACTATGCCAATATGGTGAAGGGAGGTACATTCAGGGGATTCCGCTACAATGCAGGGGTTTATTTTGACCGTTCGCGCAACAAGCTGACTGAATTTGGTGCAGAAGAAATCGGAAGTTACAGCATCAAACGTGAGGGATTGCCTTATGATGAGTATTATATGTTGGAGTGTATCGGTGTATTTGCAGATCAGGCTGAGATCAATGCGTCACCAAAGCAATTTAATGATAACACACAGCCGGGTGATCTGAAGTACAAAGATATCAGTGGACCTGATGGAAAACCGGACGGAGTGATTGATAACTATGACCGCCGTACTTTCTCAGGACGTTTTCCGGGTTTCGAATATGGTATCAATGCCAGTGCGACATGGAAAGGTTTTGACCTGTCGCTGATCGGTCAAGGGGTAGCTGATAAAAAATATTATACTACTGACTGGGGAGTACAGCCCTTTATGCAAGGATCATCTCCCAACAAGGACTACATTAAACACATGTGGACAGAAGAGAATCCTTATGGTGCTAAACATCCTAAACTCTATTGGCAGGATATGGGTGGAGGCAAGAACACACGTCCCAACAGCTATTACTTGAAGGATGCCTCTTTCTTCCGCCTGAAGAATCTGACTTTGGGCTATACGCTGCCTCGGGTATGGACCGAAAAGGCGAATATCTCTAAAGTGCGTATCTACTTCTCCGGTGATAATCTGTTGACTCTGACTCCGTACAAAGGACTCGACCCTGAACGTAACGGGGATGGAAGAGATGCCATCTATCCACAAAACAGAATCTATTCGTTTGGTTTAAATGTTGAATTTTAATTAGGACATGCAATGAAAAAGAATATTCATATATTGTTAGCTGCCACATTACTTTTCGGTGCCACCTCGTGTGAAGACTTTCTTCAGAAAGATCCTCCGTCAAGCCCTTCGCAAAGCGTATTCTGGCAGAAAAAGAGTGACTTTGAATCAGCTTTGGCCGGAACTTATTCGGTCATGTACTCCGGCGTATTTTCTCAGATTATGCCTTGTCTGGACGGATTGACGGATAATGCGATCGTACAACATAGCGAAGGTACGTATGGTTGGGCCAAGACGATTGCCCAGGGAGATCTTACTCCCAACCAAGGCGGGTTCGTTACCGATATTTACGGCAATTGCTATAAAGGCATTGCCCGTGTACATATCTTGATGGAACAACTCGATCAGTATACCGGATCGGATATCAGTGCGGATGAAAAAAAGTTTATGCTTGCACAGTGTAAAGCATTGCGCGGCTATTTTTATTCATGGTTGTATCAGTGTTATAAAGAGGTGCCTGTAGTGACTCAGTCTCTCGATCTGAATACGATGTATCAACCTAAGGCTACCCGTGCAGAAGTGCTGAATCGTGTAATGACCGACTATGACGAAGCCATCAGTGAATTGCCCGATAAGTTGTATTCCGATTCACAAACTTCCGGTCGGTTCACTGTTTCGGCTGTCAAGGCTCTGAAAGCGAGAATCCTGCTATTCGATGCTTACGATAGCAATGGAAAGGCTATTTCTTCCAAGATGGAAGAAGTACTGACTCTGTTGCAGAGTATCAAAGGTTATAGTTTGGCTGCGCGTGTGCGTGACAATTTTATCTCCGAAAAGCAATTGGCATCACCGGAGATCATGTTTTCCGTTCGCTTCCTGCGTCCGAACCTGACTCATTCTATGGATTTGTATTATGGCGCCTGGGCGGTTCTGGACCCCACCCGCAATATGGTGGACGCATTTGAATGTACGGATGGAAAGCCATGGGGAGAATCTCCTTTGACGGTACGTCCTGACGAAAGTATTTTATATGGTAATGACGATGCCCTGAAGAAAGCGGAACGTGCTAAAATGTTTATGAACAGAGACCGTCGTCTGTACGAGTCTGTCAACCATTCTATGATGGCCAATTTTGTCGATGACGGGTTTAAAGACGAAGAGGTTCAGGTGAACGAATCAAATAATAAAGGACCTACCGGTTTCAGCGCTCTCAAATATGTCCAACCTACGGATGTGACACCCGGATACAGTACTGTTTCGGATGCAGATATCGTTGTACTGCGTTACGCTCATGTATTGTTGATGATAGCCGAAGCCGAAAACGAAGCACACGGAGCTACCACAACAGCCTTGAATGCTATTAATGAAGTAAGGACACGTTCGGGACAACCGGCCATCGAAGCCGGTATCTCACAAGACAATCTTCGTGAACGTATCCGGAACGAATGGCGTATTGAAACTTGTTTTGAAGGGCTGCGTTACTTCCAGTTAAAACGATGGAAGTTGATGGATAAACGGGTGAACGGGGTAGAAGATCCTGCTTATCCGGGATACATCAAGGTGTATAAACCTGCATTTGAATTTTTCCCGATTCCACAGTCCGAAATAGATAAAGCGGGCGGTGTATTGAAACAGGACCCGGCGTATGAATGACAATCTGTACACCGAAGATATGACTTGTAACTAAACTCACCGTTGATAATAAAGATAATAAGCCGACGGAACGTATCATTTTTCATAAAGAAGAAATACGTTGCCGTCGGCTTTTTATAACCGATTAGGTTTCACTTCATAGTCCGGTAGAGTTGCCTCAGGACATCACTTGCGATATTCTGAATCAGTCGTACCAATGTGTGGTTTCTATTGGGACGAGATTACAGCCAGATAGCTCCTCCTTCGGCATCTCCCTTTTAGATATTGTCCGGAGGATAAGAATCTGGTCGGTTACTCTATGCCGTATATACAAGTTACCGGAAATAGGGTAAGTACCCTAATTCTGACAATGGGAGACAAAGTGGGTTCATTATGCCATGATTGAAGCGTAAATCAGAATTCCTATTGTTGTAAGTAGCCCTACGTAGATTGTGATTTCCGTATGTTTCACTTTTCCAAAAGAAGCGCCTCTTGCTGTTTTCTTCAGTAAATAACACATGAATGCCGCTCCGCAGCATCCTATGATGGCACCTACTATGAGGTCGCCCGGATAATGCACTCCCAGGTAAATGCGCGTATAGCAATTCAGCGTGGCCCATAAAAGAATGAAAAGGCTCAGCCATCGTTTGCGGAACAGGAAGACCAGAAAGAATGCCAGTCCGAAAGAATTGGAGGCATGGCAGGATGGAAAGCCGTAACGTCCGCCCCGGTAGTTGTTTACAATGTGGACGAGGTCGGAGATGGGATTTGCCGGATTGGACGGTCGCAGGCGTTCTACGGCAGGGCGTATCAGACTGGCACAAACTTGATCGGCAAAGAGGATGGTGAGTGCGATGGCAGTCAGGCAGCATAGTGTTATTTTCCAATTGAAGTTCTTTAGCAGAACATACAGGATACTGGCATACATCGGTACCCAAATCCATTTTCCGGTGAAAGTACTCATGAAATAATCACCAAAGGCATTGTGAAATCCGTTGAGGTATAGCAGTAGATTCTGGTCTGTGTTGACCAGTAACTGGATCATGTCGTTAGTCATATCATTTTGGGGTTAAGAGGGTGGTTATCGTTTAGCCAAGTCGTCATACAACTTTTGCAGGTATGCTTTGGCTTTGGGTAAATTCTCTCCTTTATGTGTTCCTTCATCTGAGACGATGGAGTTCGATTCGCAGTTGAATACGACCTCATTCTCCGGTGTCATCATTCCGAAAGCATTTGGAAAGGTGAAGAATCCGAAGTGAGGTGAGTTCGGATTAAGCATGTTTTTACTAAAGATAAACTCTTCGTGCGGTAATCCGAGTTGTCCCAACAGTGTGGCGGCAATGTCAATCTGTGAGCCGTAAGTACCTATCTGTCTGGGCTCTTTTACGGCACCTCCTATGAAAATCAGCGGAATCCGATAGCGGTCTACGGTCAGGTTGTCTATGTCTTGCGGATAGGCTCCCAGATGATCGGGAACCAATACGATTACCGTATTTTTCCATAAGGGAGTCTCTTTGAACTGACGTACAAAGTCGCCGGCACAACTGTCTGCATAGGCAAAAGCGTTTAGTCTGGGATTTTCCAATCGTCGGAACGGGACTTCGAACGGTTCATGACTGCTTGAAGTCTGCAATATCTTCATAAAGGGTTTTTGGGGTGTATGCTGTTTCAAGTCGTCCAGCAGACGGTTGAACACCACATGGTCATGCGCTCCCCATTTGCTGAGACGTTCGGAAAGCGGGAAATCTTTATCCGAAACGATGTTGTCTATTCCTGCCTGGATCAGGTAAGAGCGCATGTTGGTAAAATCGGCGTCACCTCCGTAATAGTATTGCAGGTCGTATCCTGCTTTCTTCAGGCTGCCGGGGATCGAAGGCAAGTGTTGCGTTTTCTTTGGATACTTCATAATACTGGTAGTCGGTTGTGCCGGATAACCACTGATGATGGCTGCCAGTCCACGGTCGGTGCGGAAGCTGTTGGCAAAGAAATGAGTGAACAATACCCCTTCACGTCCGAACTGATCCATGTTGATTGCCACATTGGACTCTCCTCCGAGGGTTTCCATCAGTTTGGACGAAAAGCTTTCGAGTATGATTAATATCACGTTCGGGCGTTCGGTCGTGAAGAGTTGCGGGATGCTGTCAGTGGGGGCAACCGGCCGGTCTTTGAGTTCGGCAAAGAGTTTGTCTGCCTCTTCGGCTGGCATGAATCGATATTGCTTGTCGAAATTATCCTGGCGTGACAATGACTCCATCAGGCTGAAACAAGGATTGATAGCCGCATGGTTCAGCCGCTGATTACTGCTGAAGTAGGCTTTGCTCAGGTTCATGGTCGACACCGTGAAACCTCCCCGTATCGGGATGAACAGGAGGGCGGTGGCAAGTAGCAATACTCCGGATACACTCAACCGGTGAAAAGGTATTTTTACCGGTTGTTTTTGATAAATCAGTACCCGGTAGAATATCAGGTAAAGTAAAGCCGCATAGACAGCCATTGCGGCCAGTCCTGCCATCACGACCCAAATGCTGACACTGGCCAAAGCATCTTTGGGCGAGGAGAAGAGGTAGAACAGCGGAGTGGCATCCAAGCGGAATCCCCAGTATTCATACAGTCCCAGGTCACCGATAAAGATGCAGGAAAGCAGAATGGCGATTATCATGAAATATCCCCGGCGTATCTGGCGGATAACCGCCGGCTGTATCCAGACCGATGCGATCAGCAATAGTCCGGGAATGGCAGTCAGATATCCGGCAAGTGAAAAATCTAACGGAAGCCCGTGTCCCATTACAGAGAAATAATCAGTCCATGACACCTTATTATATAAGGTATGGTAGTAACCCATGAAAATTGGTTTCTGGAGGACGAATATGAGGACAAAAAGAAAATAAGTCGTAACGAATTGGATAAGTCTTCTCTTCATAAACTCTATACTTAAAAAGATTGAACGGTCGCAAAGGTACGATTCTTTTCTTTATCTTTGCGCATTAACTGTGGTAAAACAGAGAGATATATGGCAAAAATCGCAAAGAAACTTACCGAACTGATAGGCCATACTCCATTGATGGAGTTGTCCGGTTATAGTCGTAAATACGGCCTTCAAGAGAATATAGTTGCTAAACTGGAGTCGTTTAACCCTGCCGGAAGCGTAAAGGACCGCGTGGCACTTTCGATGATTGAGGATGCCGAAGAGAGAGGAGTGCTGCAACCCGGTGCCACTATCATCGAGCCTACCAGTGGCAATACCGGTGTGGGACTGGCGATGGTGGCCACTATCAAAGGGTATCGCCTTATACTGACCATGCCCGAAACCATGAGCCTGGAACGTCGTAATCTGTTGAAGGCATTGGGAGCCCAGATTGTTTTGACTAACGGACAGAAGGGAATGGCCGGTTCCATTGCCAAGGCAGAGGAACTGAAAAAGTCGATTCCTGGTTCGGTCATTCTGCAACAGTTTGAGAATCCTGCGAATACCGAAGTCCATGCTCGGTCTACCGGTGAAGAAATCTGGCAGGATACGGACGGAGAAGTGGCTGTATTCGTGGCGGGAGTAGGAACCGGAGGTACTGTTTGCGGGGTGGCCCGTGCATTAAAAAAACATAATCCGAATGTATATATAGTAGCTGTAGAGCCCGCATCCTCTCCGGTACTCGAAGGCGGGAAAGCAGCTTCACACCGTATACAGGGGATCGGAGCGAATTTCGTGCCCGGCATTTATGATGCTTCGGTTGTGGACGAAGTCATGCCTGTGCCCGATGATGAAGCGATTCGTGGCGGACGAGAATTGGCCTCGACAGAAGGATTGTTGGCGGGAATTTCTTCCGGAGCAGCTGTTTATGCAGCCCGTCAACTGGCCGGACGTCCGGAATTTAAAGGAAAAATGATTGTGACTCTGTTGCCGGATACCGGCGAACGCTATCTTACCACCGAGCTATTCGCATTTGACGCTTATCCGTTGGACTGAAAAGAATATCTGCAATTGTCTGATATTTTATAATATTCGCTTTTAATATACTATTTATGAATCGAAAAACTATCATGATTCCCTTTCGAGAAAGAGAAGGGGTGAGGAGGAAGTTCCTCTTTCTTCTTTTTTCCTGCCTCTTGTCTGTTTCCCTTTCTGCCCAGACCTATCAGGAACTTTCTGAAAAGGCTGTGGAGTGTGTCGGAAAAGACAGTCTGGTACAAGCTGAAGACCTCCTGAAACAAGCTTTGAAACTGGAGCCGAAGAACGCCCATAATGCTCTGCTGTTCTCCAATCTCGGCTTGGTACAACGCAAGTTGGGACGTTATAATGATGCTGTCGAGTCGTATACTTATGCACTCAACATTGCTCCGCTTGCCGTACCTATTTTGTTGAATCGTGCTGCCATTTATCTGGAACAGGGTATGCAGGACAAGGCTTATGTGGACTATTGCCAAGTGATGGATGTAGATAAGAAGAATACGGAGGCGCTGTTGATGAGGGCGTATATTTATATGTTGCGACGGGATTATAAAGGTGCCCGTTTGGATTATCAACGTTTGCTCGAAATCGATCCGAAGAACTATAACGGACGTCTCGGATTGGCGACTCTGGAACAGAAAGAAAACAAGTTCCGTGAAGCTCTGGATATCCTGAACCAATTACTGGTGGAGTTTCCCGAAGATGCGGTTTTGTATGTGGCTCGTGCCGATGTGGAGCGGGATATGAAACATGATGATCTTGCATTGGTCGATCTGGACGAGGCCATTCGCTTGGCGCCCGACTCGATCGATGCCTATCTGTTGCGGGGTGACATTTATCTCGATCAGAAAAAGAAATCGCTGGCAAAAGCGGACTTCGAAAAAGCTATTTCGCTGGGAGTGCCTCCTGCCGATGTTCACGAACAGATGCAACAATGCAAATAATCCGGAAAAATAAGAGTCCTAAAACTTGACTTTTGTTATTGATTGTCGTATCTTTGTCTGCGTAATCATAAACTATATTCAGATTAAAATACAGTAAAAGGGGGAAGCTGACAGCTTCTCCCTTTTTTCGTACTTATTCTTTTCATCGGCCCGGAAAGCCGGTGTACGTGGGGAAAAGTCGGGTTTGGGGCGGATGAAAGTCTGGCTTTCCAACCCGAACAGACGGTTGCTTCGCCCCGGACAGACGCTATCTTCCGATAAAGATGAAGCTTTGTTCTGCTATATTACAATATATGTTACGGGAATATCTCCTATTGTAATTGGCAGCTCCTCTATTCGGTTAATAAAACATAAAAATGCTATTGACAAAATTCAGCTGGAGTTTCCGTTTTTGCTATACGAACTGACGGATCAGGGCAACAAAATCTTTTCCGTACTTTTTCTTTTTATATTCACCAATTCCGTTGATGTTACCGAAGGCTTCGACTGTCGTGGGACGTGACAGACAGAGCAGATGCAATACTTTATCTGACAATACGATGTAAGCCGGGAGTGCCTCCTGATCGGCCAACTGTTTGCGTAATGCGCGCAATGCTTCGAACAGGTCTTCTTCTTTGCTTCTGCTTTCTTCTGCCCATGCTTGTGTGTGGGTGGCTGCACTCTTTTTTCTTCTTTTGGCAGTTGCAGGCTCTTCTCTGCGGATGACAACCAGCATTGCCCTTTCACGGCCGAAAAGAACGTCACTGCCGCTCCCTGTTATTTTCAGGTGATTGTTTTCGTTGTAGGCTATCTCGAAGTAACCCATTTGCAGCATTTGCAACAGATAATCCTGCCAGTCACGTGCGGGGATGTCTCTTCCGGCTCCGAACGTTTTCAGTTCCGTATATGCTTTTTCTGTGATTTCAGCCGTTGGGTTTCCCCTCAGAATGTCTATCAGGAGAGTGATGCTTACCTGCTGGTTGGTGCGGGCAATGGCACTTAAGGCTTTCTGGACGATGATGGTGCCGTCGAACCGCTCGGGTGGATTTCGGCATACATCACAGTTGCCGCAATCTTCCGTAGTCGTTTCGCCGAAATAACTTAAGAGGATACGCCGCCGGCAGATGTCGGATTCGGCATATTGTTGCATCCGGTTTAATTTTTCCAGATTGATATTCTGTTGGTTACTCTCCGTTGCAAACTTTGTCAGCAGAATCAAGTCACCCAATGAGTAGAACAGGATAGTGTCGCTTGGCATGCCGTCGCGTCCGGCACGGCCGATTTCCTGATAAAAGCTTTCGATGCTTTTAGGTAGGTTATAATGTATCACCCAGCGCACATTTGATTTGTCGATACCCATTCCGAAAGCGATAGTGGCACATACCACCTCTATCCGGTCGTTGATGAAGTCGTCCTGTGTCTCGTCCCGTTGCCGGGCGGACAATCCGGCATGATATACACCGCAACGGATGCCGTGCTTTTGCAGCATCTGTGCCACTGTTTCGGTCTTACTACGGCTCATGCAGTAGACGATTCCGCTTTCCCCCCTGTGACGGGTAATGAAATCTACGATCGCTTTACTTTTCTCCTTGGGTTGATAGCCTCTTTTTACAGACAGGCTCAGGTTGGGGCGGTCGAACGATGAAATAAATATTTGCGGTTGTCTCAATTGCAACTGGCGGACGATATCCTCCCTGGTAATTTTATCTGCCGTAGCAGTCAGGGCGATCATAGGCACATTGGGGAACTGGTTGCGTAAGAATCCCATCCGGGCATATTCCGGGCGGAAGTCGTGCCCCCATTGTGAAATACAGTGGGCCTCGTCCACTGCAAACAGTGAGAGGGTCATGTCTCTCAGCAGATAGTCGGCTTCAGACAGTAATTTCTCGGGCGAGATGTAGAGGAGCTTAAGTTGTCCTGAGATGCAGGCTCTGCGTAAGTTGGCATTTTCGGTTTCGTCATTGCTGCTGTTTAGTGCACCTGCCGGTATTCCGTTGGCACGTAGAGTTTCTACCTGATCCTTCATCAGTGAAATAAGGGGCGAAATAACAATGGCTGTGCCTTCCATAAGCAGAGCCGGAAGCTGATAGCAGATTGATTTGCCTCCCCCCGTAGGCATCAATACCAGTGAGTCTTTTTTACTTATCAGGTTGTGGATGATCTCTTCCTGCAAAGGACGGAAGCTATCATAACCGAAATAAGTTTTGAGGGTCTGTATCATTTGATATTTTTCGTTCATCTTTCGGGCAAAGGTACGCTTTATTTTCGGGTTACTAAAAGTTAAATATTCTTATTAACGGCCCTTTTTACCTACTTTTCGACGATTTTGATTGTTTTTATATCAAAAATATATACGAAAAAGTTGTGTATATCAAAATAATGTATGAAATTTGTGACATCTAAAGTTACAAATTAATAGTGATATTTAAAAACAAACCCTAACCAGTTAATTCAATGAGTGATTTAGAAAACAAAACCCAGGAAGAAACTCCTAAAAAACGCCCTTACAATTTAAGGGAGAAAAAAGAAAAGAAAGCTGCTTACCGGTCTTTGATCAGACCCGAATTGGCAGATGAATTGTACGACAGAATCCTGAACATCATTGTTGTACAGAAGAAGTACAGAGACCCGGACTATTCAGCTAAGGATTTGGCTAAGGAACTGAAAACCAATACCCGTTATCTTTCAGCTGTAGTTAATTCTCGCTTTGGTATGAACTATTCTTGCCTGCTGAACGAGTACAGAGTAAAAGATGCTTTGCACTTGTTGACGGATAAAAGATATGCCGACAAGAATGTAGAGGAAATCAGTGCGATGGTTGGTTTCGCTAACCGTCAGTCTTTTTACGCTGCATTTTATAAAAACGTAGGTGAAACACCCAACGGATATCGTAAAAAACACGCAGAAAAAAAGAAATAATTGCATTTCTTGAAACGGAATAAAAAGGAATTATCTCAGGCTATGTCTTTGAGATATTTCCTTTTTTGTTTTATAACCATAATGTCTAAAGTATGAAGAAACATTTAATTTCAATGGCTGCAACCGTAATCTTGTTGACTGCTTGCGGCGGCGCCAAAAAAACAAACACTGCTGAGGCAGATAATTTTAAATATACAGTGGAACAATTTGCAGACTTACAGATATTACGCTATCGCGTACCCGGATTTGAGAATTTAACTCTCAAACAAAAAGAGTTGGTATACTATCTGACTCAAGCTGCGCTCGAAGGAAGGGATATCCTGTTCGATCAGAACGGAAAATACAATCTTACCATCCGGAGGATGCTTGAGACGATCTATACGGATTATGCGGGTGACAGAAACAGCCCGGACTTTGTGAATCTGACCACCTATCTGAAGCGTGTGTGGTTCTCGAACGGTATTCATCACCATTATGGCTCGGAGAAGTTTGTTCCGGGCTTTACACCGGAGTTTCTGAAGCAGGCATTGCTCAGTGTTGACGCTTCGAAGCTCCCTTTGGCTCAAGGGCAGACGGTAGAACAACTTTTTGAAGAACTGTCTCCCGTGATCTTCGATCCGAAGGTAATGCCGAAACGTGTGAATCAGGCCGATGGTGAAGACTTGGTGCTGACTTCGGCCAGCAATTACTATGACGGGGTGACTCAGCAGGAGGCTGAGGCTTTTTATAATGCGTTGAAGAATCCTAAAGACGAAACTCCTGTCTCTTACGGGCTGAACAGCCGTTTGGTGAAAGAAGACGGAAAAATAATAGAGAAGGTCTGGAAAGTAGGGGGACTCTATACTCAGGCTATCGAGAAGATTGTGTATTGGCTGAAGAAAGCTGAAGGAGTGGCCGAAGACGATGCTCAGAAAGCGGCTATCGGCAAGTTGATTGAATATTATGAGACCGGTGATCTGAAGACGTTTGACGAATATGCCATTCTTTGGGTGAAGGATCTGAATTCCCGTGTTGACTTCACAAACGGATTTACCGAAAGTTATGGTGATCCGCTTGGCATGAAAGCCAGTTGGGAGTCGATTGTGAATTTTAAAGATCTGGAGGCCACCCGTCGGACAGAACTGATAAGCAGTAATGCCCAATGGTTCGAAGATCACTCACCTGTGGACAAACAGTTTAAAAAGGAAAAGGTGAAAGGAGTAACTGCCAAAGTAATCACTGCCGCTATCTTGGGAGGAGATTTATATCCCTCGACTGCCATTGGCATCAACTTGCCCAATTCTAACTGGATTCGCAGTCATCACGGTTCCAAGTCGGTGACTATCGGGAATATTACCGATGCTTATAATAAGGCGGCCCACGGAAACGGGTTCAACGAGGAGTTTGTGTACAGTGACACAGAAAAGCAGCTGATTGATAAATATGCCGATCTGACGGGTGAACTGCATACCGACCTGCACGAATGCCTGGGACACGGTTCCGGAAAGTTGCTTCCGGGAGTCGATCCGGATGCATTGAAAGCCTATGGCTCTACAATAGAAGAGGCACGTGCCGATCTGTTCGGTCTTTATTATGTAGCTGATCCCAAACTGCTGGAGTTGGGACTGGTGCCGAGTGAAGATGCTTATAAGGCCGAATATTATACTTATCTGATGAATGGACTCATGACCCAGTTGGTGCGTATCGAGCCGGGCAACAGTGTTGAAGAGGCGCATATGCGTAATCGTCAGCTTATTGCCCGTTGGGTATTTGAGAAAGGAAAGGCTGATAAAGTGGTGGAAATGGTACAGAAAGATGGAAAGACTTATGTCGTAGTAAACGATTATCAGAAGCTTCGTCATCTGTTCGGCGAACTGCTGGCCGAGATACAACGTATCAAGTCTACCGGAGACTTTGACGCAGCCCGCTCATTGGTGGAGAACTATGCCGTGAAAGTAGACCCGGAACTTCATTCCGAAGTATTGACTCGTTATAAAAAATTGAACCTGGCACCTTATAAGGGATTTGTGAATCCGAGATACGATGCGGTCATTGACGAGCAGGGAAATATAGTAGATGTACAAGTAACCTATGATGAAGGCTATGCCGAGCAGATGCTGCGTTATAGCAGGGACTATTCGCCGCTGCCTTCTATAAATGATTAACTTATGGACGTAAAAGAACAACTGAAAGATATAAAAACACAGCTCCGCCTCTCTATGAACGGAGTCGTGTCTCAAAGCATGCGTGAAAAGGGGCTGGACTATAAACTGAACTTTGGTGTTGAATTGCCCCGTATCAAAAGCATTGCTGCCGCTTACGAGAAGAGTCATGATCTGGCACAAGCCTTGTGGAAAGAGAATATCCGTGAATGTAAGATTCTGGCAGGCTTATTACAGCCGATAGATACTTTCTTTCCCGAGATAGCCGATATTTGGGTAGAGGATATTCGGAATATCGAGATCGCTGAACTGACATGTATGAATCTGTTTCAGAATTTGCCTTATGCTCCGGCGAAAACTTTCCAATGGATTGCGGATGAGGCGGAATATACACAAGTGTGTGGCTATCTCACCATAGCCCGGTTGCTGATGAAAAAGGGAGATATGGCCCAGCGTCCTGCCGGTGAGTTGCTCGATCAGGCGATTTGTGCCGTACAGTCAGGGAGTTATCATGTTCGCAATGCGGCAATGCTTGCCATCCGTAAGTATATGCAGCATAGTGAGGAACATGCTTTTCAAGTTTGCCGTCTGGTAGAAGGCATGGAGAACTCTGAAAAAGAGGCGGAACAGATGCTGTATGCGATGGTGAAAGACGAGATAAACGATTGATTATAAATGACGGATGGTGAACAATAAACGGGTGGTATTGATTACGAATATACCCTTTATTGTTCACCATTCATCGTTTTTATATACTGTCTTCTGTTTATTGTTCCTTTATCGGTTCTACGATTGTCACATTGCTGATAAATACGCTGTCATATCTTTTATGTCCTTTTGCCCAGCGGTTGTTGTCATAACAATCAATAAAACGGAGGTTCAGGTCCTTTCGGATAGAATCCGGAATCAGCTGTTCCGCCGGCTTTTGTGAGATAAGGACGAACGGCAGCGCTTTTATGATCTCCTCTTTATTGGTTAAATCCATGTCCCCGATCTTTTTATGTGCTTCGTATACCAGTTCGATGCGCAACACTTCGTCTTTACTGTGGTAAAACGGTAAAGGTTGCAGTTCCGGATTCTCTCGGGTAGCACTGATACTTTTGGGATCCGAGTTGCTCACAAAACTTCCTATATAAGGCATCACAAATAGTTCGGCAACAGCAAATAACGCCACGATTCCCATCAGGAAGGAAAAGGGCTGAAGTTTGAAAGCAGATCGGAATAGCCATACTGCTACTGTCAGGAACAATACGACCAACCATACGAACATTCCCGTTCCCATCCGTCCTTCCCGGTACATGAATAGATAAAGCGCTATAGGTAGGGCCAATGCGGCTACTACAATCAAGTAAGCATTGATGCGGTAGAGTACCCTATCCTTAAGTTGTGGCATTTTTTGTTTTGCCTGCCGAATCCAATATACAAATAGATGTCCCATTGTCAGGGCTGCGGGCAACAATATCGGGAGTAGATAGCGTGTTTTCTTTTCCGGAAGCAGGGACAGAAAGAAAAGGATCAGTAACATCCAGCTCAGACAGAACAAATATTCTTTGGATGATTCTACTCGCTTCTTCCAGAAGGGTACTAAAAGAGTGGTCAGTGTCAGCAGTGACCATACACCCGTCTCCAAAAAGAATTGCCAGTAATAATACCAGGAACGTACGTTGTGATTACTCCAGGAAGAAGACTCTTTGTGGAACACGTAGGAAGCCATCTCTTGATGATAGATATAAATATAGGCATACCACCAAGTGCTGAGTACGATGCCGATGAGAATCATGACAGCGAGTGCAATCCACTTTCCTTTCATTTGAGTCTCTTTGCGGTAATATAAGATGTAGGCACATACGAACGGGAGAAGCAGGGCATAGAAAGATACGGGACCCTTGCCGAGAAAAGATAATCCCATAAAAATACCTGCACCGATAAAATAAGTCCACTTGCATGGATTCTGCCTTAAAGCAAGATAAAGATAATAAATGGCTCCCATCATGAACGCATGGCAGTAGATATCCCAGGTAGCCGTACGTCCCATCAGAATAATGTTATACGAAGTACATAAGACGAGTGAAGATACCAGGGCATAGGTTCGGTTGCCGGTTAGCTTGGTGGCGAATTTATAAAAAAAGAGTACTAACATGACAGCGGCAAATCCGGCCATGGCGCGTTGTAAAGGAAGGTTGTCTGGCGAAATCATTTCGGTTATGGCAGCAATCCAGGTGGGGAGAGGAGGCTTTTCCAATCTTAATTCTCCGTTCATGGTTGGCACCAGCCAATTATGATCGTATACCATCTCACGTGCAGTGATGATATTTCTCGACTCCATGATATCTGCAAAGATAGCTCCATTGTTAATGAAGAAAGAACAGCAGAAAACGAGAAGGAGGAGAGGCAAGTGCCAGCGATAGTTTTGTGTAAAGGGGACTCTTGTCATAAAACATTTTTTTAGTGGTTGGCTGCAAATTTACAGATATATTTTTGCTTTCCGCAAAAAACAATTAACTTTGTTGGCGCTAAAACGGCGCCGATATGGAAACTCAAAATGTGAAAGATACGGTACGGCAGATATTCACAGAATATCTAAATGCGAACGGACATCGCAAGACTCCTGAACGTTATGCGATACTGGACACCATATACTCCATTGACGGGCATTTCGATATCGATATGCTGTATTCACAGATGATGAATCAGGAGAATTTCAGGGTGAGCAGAGCTACGCTTTATAACACCATCATCTTACTTATCAATGCCCGGCTGGTTATCAAACATCAGTTCGGTACTTCCTCCCAATACGAAAAATCATATAATCGCGAGACGCATCATCACCAGATATGTACACAATGCGGCAAGGTCACCGAGTTTCAGAACGAGGCTTTGCAGAACGCGATTGAAAATACCAAATTAAGTAAATTCCAACTTTCGCATTACTCCTTATATATATATGGTATATGTAGTAAATGCGACAGGGCAAATAAGAGAAAAAGAGTAAATAACAACAATAAAAAAGAAAAATGAAAGTAGATGTTCTATTAGGATTACAATGGGGCGACGAAGGTAAAGGAAAAGTTGTCGACGTCTTAACTCCGAAATACGATGTGGTTGCACGTTTCCAGGGTGGCCCGAATGCCGGTCATACACTTGAATTCGAAGGACAGAAATATGTGCTTCGTTCCATTCCTTCAGGTATCTTCCAGGGGGACAAGGTAAATATCATCGGTAACGGTGTTGTGCTCGATCCGGCTTTGTTCAAAGCTGAGGCAGAAGCGCTGGAGGCATCGGGACATAACCTCAAGGAGAGACTGCATATTTCGAAGAAAGCGCACCTCATTTTGCCTACACACCGTATTCTGGATGCGGCTTATGAAGCTGCCAAAGGCGATGCTAAGGTAGGAACTACCGGAAAAGGTATCGGTCCGACTTATACGGATAAAGTGAGCCGTAATGGCGTTCGTGTAGGTGATATCCTGCATAACTTTGAACAGAAATATGCTGCGGCAAAAGCTCGCCACGAACAGATCCTGAAAGGTTTGAACTATGAATATGATTTGACAGAACTTGAAAAAGCCTGGTTCGAAGGAATCGAATACCTGAAACAATTCCAGTTGGTGGATAGTGAACATGAAATAAACGGTTTGCTCGATAACGGCAAATCCATTCTTTGCGAAGGTGCTCAGGGTACTATGCTGGATATTGATTTTGGCTCTTATCCGTTCGTAACTTCTTCGAACACAGTTTGTGCAGGTGCATGCACAGGTTTGGGGGTTGCTCCGAATAAGATCGGTGATGTATATGGTATCTTTAAAGCTTATTGCACACGTGTAGGTTCGGGGCCGTTCCCGACAGAGTTGTTCGATAAGACAGGGGATCAGATTTGTACACTTGGCCACGAGTTTGGTTCGGTAACCGGACGTAAACGCCGCTGCGGATGGGTGGATCTGGTTGCACTGAAGTATTCTATTATGGTTAACGGTGTCACTAAGCTGATCATGATGAAGAGCGACGTACTCGATACGTTCGAAACGATCAAAGCTTGTGTTGCTTACAAGATGAATGGTGAAGAGATCGATTACTTCCCTTACGACATAACCGATGAGGTAGAGCCGATCTATGTGGAACTTCCGGGATGGCAGACTGATATGACAAAAATGCAGAGTGAAGATGAATTCCCTGAAGAATTCAATGCTTATCTTTCGTTCCTTGAAGAACAGTTGGGCGTACAGATCAAGATTGTGTCGGTAGGCCCTGACCGCGAACAAACTATCATTAGATATACAGAAGAATAAGAAAGCCTCACCTTTCTCCCTTTTTTGTGGAGAAGGAAAAGCAGACTTTATAAAAAGCATTGATTTAAAATGAGGCCTTTCTTCCTCCCTCTCTTTCCGGAGAGGCCCGAAGTGAGGCCTTTTTATTTATAATACTTATGAAGAAACATTTTATTACGTTTTTGCTATTAGTGGGAATGACAGCTTCCCTGACAGCACAGCAAAAGTATCAACCGACAGAGGCTAACCTGAAAGCCCGGAGTGAATTTCAGGACAATAAGTTTGGAATCTTCCTTCATTGGGGACTCTATGCCATGCTCGCTACCGGAGAGTGGACGATGACAAACAATAACCTGAATTATAAAGAGTATGCCAAACTGGCCGGGGGATTCTATCCTTCGAAGTTTGATGCAGACAAATGGGTAGCAGCCATCAAGGCTTCCGGAGCTAAATATATTTGCTTCACTACTCGTCATCACGAGGGATTCTCGATGTTCGATACCAAGTACTCTGATTATAACATTGTAAAAGCGACTCCTTTCAAACGTGATGTGGTGAAGGAGCTGGCCGATGCATGTGCCAAACATGGCATCAAACTTCACTTCTATTATTCACATATAGACTGGTATCGTGAAGATGCTCCTCAGGGAAGAACCGGACGTAGAACCGGACGTCCCAATCCGAAAGGAGATTGGAAGAGCTATTATCAGTTTATGAATAATCAGCTGACAGAGCTGCTGACTAATTATGGTTCGATCGGCGCTATCTGGTTTGACGGTTGGTGGGATCAGGACATCAATCCCGATTTCGATTGGGAACTTCCCGAGCAATATGCACTTATTCATCGTTTGCAGCCGGCTTGCCTGGTAGGTAACAACCACCATCAGACACCTTTTGCCGGAGAAGATATTCAAATCTTCGAGCGTGATTTGCCGGGGGAGAATACTGCAGGACTTTCGGGACAAAGCGTCAGCCATCTGCCTCTTGAAACATGTGAGACTATGAATGGTATGTGGGGATACAAGATTACAGATCAGAATTATAAATCGACTAAAACTTTGATTCACTATCTGGTGAAAGCTGCCGGTAAAGATGCAAATCTGTTGATGAACATCGGTCCGCAACCTGATGGTGAACTTCCGGAAGTGGCCGTTCAGCGCTTGAAGGAAGTGGGAGAGTGGATGTCGAAATATGGTGAAACTATTTATGGAACCAGAGGCGGTCTGGTTGCTCCGCATGATTGGGGAGTAACGACTCAAAAAGGCAATAAACTTTATGTACACATTCTTAATTTACAGGATAAGGCACTCTTCTTGCCTATTGTCGATAAGAAAGTGAAAAAGGCGGTGGTCTTTGCTGACAAAACACCGGTACGTTTCACAAAGAATAAGGAAGGAATTGTACTGGAACTTGCTAAAGTTCCAACGGATGTAGACTACGTGGTAGAACTTACAATTGACTAATTTTTAGCTAATTCTTCATAAAAGCGATGTACGGTAAACTCCCTGTACGTCGCTTTTGTTTATTTTTGGCAAGCTATTTGTATGATAACACATATATAACAATTAAATAAGAAAGAATATGGTAATAGGATTTCAATGGATTATTTTTATTGGCATTGCTCTCGTTAGCTGGCTGGTGCAGATGAATCTGCAGAACAAGTTCAAAAAATACTCCAAGATACCGACAGGAAATGGAATGACAGGACGCGACGTAGCTATTAAAATGTTACAAGATAACGGAATATACGATGTTCAGGTGACTCATACTCCCGGACAGTTGACCGATCATTATAATCCTGCCAATAAGACAGTGAACCTGAGTGAAGGAGTATATGACAGTAACAGTATCATGGCCGCTGCCGTAGCTGCTCACGAGTGTGGACATGCGGTGCAGCATGCGCGGGCTTATGCACCCTTGACACTGCGCAGCAAGCTGGTACCGGTCGTTTCGTTCGCTTCTCAGTGGATGACATGGTTGTTGCTTGCCGGTATTTTGCTGTTGGAGCCTTTCCCTCAGTTGTTGTTTGCCGGCATTATCTTGTTTGCTATGACTACGTTATTCAGTTTTATCACCCTTCCGGTGGAGATCGATGCAAGTAAGCGTGCATTGGTATGGCTGAGTGCTTCAGGTATAACGAATTCATATAATCATAGACAGGCAGAAGATGCCCTTCGTTCAGCCGCTTATACTTATGTAGTTGCTGCCCTTGGTTCGTTGGCTACACTGATTTACTACATTATGATATTTATGGGACGTAGAGAGTGATCTTTCATCTATACACAATAAAAGAGGCTCCGTAGATTTTTCTGCGGAGCCTCTTTTATTGTGTATAGGGAAGTGTTTTTTATGTTCTAAATGTTGATAGTCTCTTTTTATATATATCTTTGTAAATGCCGATGGTGGAGATCGGGTATATAGTAAAAATTCAAATACCAATCAATATGGTCCTTATCTTATAACTTTGAGAGAACAAAACGTTTTTGCATATCGCGTGGTAACAGAAACATCCTGTTTTGGAGTTGGAGTGATAAACTGTACATCAGGTATAACCGAAAGTTGGGTTCCGGTAGATTGAGAAGTATGAAAATTAGAACAGCCTTTTTTATATTTTGCATTTCTTTATTGTTGGGGGCCTGTAGTCATGTTGCTACAGAGTCTCGGGTGCAGCCGGTTTCTTTTGAAGTCGGTTCTTCTATGATAGCTGATACGTTTTTCTTAGATAGCTTATCTCTTTTTATGCCCGAAACAAATTCCGGGAAACATTTATTTACGATACATGCTGTGGGGAATGGGAAGGGAGAGTATGTTGACCTGTTCGATATCGCTATTAATGAAGCAGAAAATAAATTGTTGCTTTTAACCTATCCTTCGCAAATTCTTTACTATGATTTGGAGGGTACATACCTGTCTTCTTATCCATTAGACGATATGTATCAATCTTTTGCCGTGGATAAAGGATTTATCTATTTGCGGAATGATACTTATGCTAATGGAGTGGTATCAGATTATTCTCTGATAGTGATTAATAAGGAAACGGGTAAACAAACTTCTTTATTAGAACCTTTATACGAAACAGCACCGTTTTGTTCTTCTGGTAATTACCAAATTACGAATACTGCCTCAGTGCTATTTACCCGTAAGTTTGACAATCATATATATCGGATAACGGGAGAATCGATTGAACCACTTTATATGGTAGATTGGAAAGATAAGGCTTTTCCGGAGAGTGATAAGCAGCGTCAGTTCCAATGTAATGATTTGAATCAGCTCTGTTATCAAGGAAAATATGTATATACTATGACTGATTTATGTGATACTCCTTCCTATTTGTTGTTTAGAACCAACCAACCTGGCATGTGTTTGCTTTCAAAAGCCACTAGTACAGTGAACAATTATCAGGTAATTATCAATACGGATTATCAGTTGCCTTTGCCCAATTATATGTCGGTAGAGGGAAAACAAAGTCGGATTTTCTTCATTTATTCATCTGAAGTACTATGCGAGCAAAAGAAATTGTCTGCTGAAGAAGATATTAATGAAAAAATGTCCAGTTTGCTAGGGCAGATAAAGGAGGGAGACAATCCGGTTATTTTTACATATCATGTGAAGTAAGTCGTTTAAAGGTTGCCCCAAACATCATAGATTCTATAAATGGCGTTTTAGAGTTGATGTTGTCTATGACGCTTGAGGATAATATCGTTTGGTCTTTTAGGCTTATTCTTGATAAGGTGATTGCCAGAAGTAAGAGTCATTATGTGAGTCGTAGGCGGTGGCACCGGGCTTTCCATTGCTACTGTATCCTTCCGGAACTAACGAGATATACATCGGCCACTTTTTGCCCGGATAGTTTGTTTCTGCGTTATATTCGCTTTGCAGAGGGCAAGTTACGTAATACAGGTTCTTGGCCATATAGTAATCCAGATAATACTCTTTGGTCTGCTTATTCTTATTATTCCAGTTTGCGTCTTCGTTTAGTACAACGGGTTGATTGTTGCGGAGGCGTTCGCGCACTTCACCAATGCCCAGAAGGTTTCCTTTTTCATCTGTTACATAAGCGTTGAATGTCGGGTCCATCCATAACCATTTGTCGAGGGTGTTGGAGTAGACCGCATTGATGACGTGGCAATCGTTGATCATCACTTTGGGCATACAGGTGATGAAACGGGATTTGAATCCCATAGCCAGATAGCACTCGTTCAGCATTTGTGCCATCATCCGGCAGTTTACGCCCCGGTTCTCCTTTTTGCAAAGTTCTACCATGGCTATTGTGTTCCGCTCTTCCGGATTACGTGAATTGCCATCATGCGGAACTATGTTGTGAACCCAGTAGAGAAGGTTTTTGATTTTAGAGATCTCGTCTCCGCTTCCGGCGATGCTATCCAGGTTGAAATGTTTCCGTAACTGTACCAGATTACTGTCGTTAGGATTCATGTAGGTGAAGCGGGGTAGAGTGTCAGTTACTGATTCATTATAACATATCGGTTTTGTTTCAGTTCTGTTGTATCCTTCGGCTTGTTGCAGAATATACAGATAGTCACTGTCCAGACGCATTTTAGCCATTATTTCCAGATACTTCTTCTCTTTACGTAAATTGTCGATGTCACTGTCACCTTTAGCATGGTTGTAATCATTCCATCCGGAGTTGAAAGCCTTCTCAAAGTTTTTTAGGGCTGCCTTTTTCTTTCCCTGAAGTGCCTGATAGCAAGCAAGGTCGTAATAAACCAATCCTGTTATATTTTTTGCATTTTCCTGAAGTTGTTGAGGCAATCCTTGATACAACTTCAGTTTCTCCCAATTTAATTTCTCGGCCTTTTTGTAATCTTTCTGTTTGCGGGCGTTTGCTACTTCCTGAGTGAGTGCGCTGTACTTTCTCTCAAATTCTTTTTTTTCGTTGTTTTGTGCCATTCCCGATAGTCCAAGGCATAACATTGTAATGATCAAAAAAACTGTTTTCATATGATTTCTGTTAGATAATGTGATTTCTTTGTCTTTCAGAAAGCAAATAGTATACCAAATTAATAAATATCTCTTATTGAGCAGAATGGCATTAAAAAGTATTGTCCGAAAATGAACAGTCTTAACGGAACCGGACACCGGATACATTTGCTTACAGATTCACAGAAAGTCTGTGGTTTCTGTTTCAATAATCAATTATTTCATATAACTTTGCAACTCAATTCAATAAAACAGTTAGAACAATGGCAGCAAAACCAGGTATACCTAAAGGAACACGTGATTTTTCGCCCGTAGAGATGGCGAAGCGTAACTACATATTCAATACCATTCGTGACGTTTATCATCTGTATGGTTTCCAGCAGATAGAAACTCCTTCCATGGAGATGCTTTCTACCCTGATGGGGAAATATGGTGAAGAAGGTGACAAACTACTTTTTAAGATTCAGAATTCCGGTGATTATTTTTCAGGCATTACTGACGAAGAGCTGTTGAGTCGCAATGCGGCTAAGCTGGCAAGTAAATTCTGTGAAAAAGGTTTGCGTTATGACCTCACAGTGCCTTTCGCCCGTTATGTAGTGATGCACCGTGACGAAATTACTTTCCCTTTCAAACGTTATCAGATTCAGCCCGTATGGCGTGCCGACCGTCCTCAGAAAGGACGTTACCGTGAGTTTTACCAATGTGATGCTGATGTCGTAGGCAGTGATTCATTGCTGAACGAAGTTGAATTGATGCAGATTGTTGATACGGTGTTTACCCGTTTCGGTATCCGCGTTTGCATTAAAATCAATAATCGTAAGATTCTGACCGGTATTGCCGAAATCATAGGAGAGGCGGATAAAATAGTAGATATTACAGTAGCAATCGATAAACTGGATAAAATTGGTTTGGACAATGTCAATAAAGAGCTGGCCGAGAAGGGTATCAGTGAAGAGGCTATTGCCAAACTGCAACCTATCATTCTTCTGAGTGGAACCAATACTGAGAAGTTGGCTACACTGAAGACTGTACTTTCCGATAGCGAAACAGGTTTGAAGGGAGTGGAAGAGAGTGAGTTTATTTTGAATACCCTTCAAACGATGGGACTGAAAAACGAAATAGAGCTTGACTTGACATTGGCACGTGGATTGAATTACTATACAGGTGCTATTTTTGAGGTGAAGGCGCTTGATGTGCAGATTGGCAGTATCACCGGTGGAGGTCGTTACGATAACCTGACTGGTGTATTCGGTATGGCAGGGGTATCGGGCGTAGGTATTTCGTTTGGTGCCGACCGTATTTTCGATGTGCTCAACCAGTTGGAACTGTATCCGAAGGAGGCCGTTAATGGAACTCAGCTTCTGTTTATTAACTTCGGTGAGAAAGAAGCTGCTTTTTCTATGGGTATTCTGTCTAAGGCCCGCGCAGCCGGTATTCGTGCCGAGATATTCCCCGACGCTGCGAAAATGAAGAAACAGATGAGTTATGCAAATGTTAAGAACATTCCTTTCGTTGCTATCGTAGGTGAGAATGAAATGAATGAGGGAAAAGCTATGCTGAAAAACATGGAAAACGGTGAACAGCAATTGGTTACTGCTGAAGAACTGATTGGCGCTTTAACAAAATAAGGAAAATGCCCTTACCTTTTTAAAACCGGGGACTGTTGGTGTAAAAAAGGTAAGGAGATAAAAGGAACGGGACCTTGGTTTAAAACCAAAGGCCCCGTTCTTTTTTATAAGTCTTTTCAACGCCAATACTGATTGGATTGATGATTGCTGTTTTCATCGGATTCCACCGCCATAAAGATCACAGAGTTTTAACTGTTTTCAGATTATCTTCGTAATAAATCAGTGCTCTCCCTGTCTTTTTCAGTGGAATGTGTTTTATAAATGACGTTCCGGATACATATCTTCCCACCACTGAGGACTATCCTGCAACCAGCGGGCAAACCATGCCATAATACTGTTATGCCATTGCACGCGTTTCGGATAGTCGGCAATAAAGTGGTTTTCTCCATCTACAGTGATGAACTCTACTGTTTTACCCAATATTTTCAGAGCATTGAATAGCTGGATGCTTTCACCGATAGGTACGTTGGTATCTACGGTGCCGTGCAACAACAGAAGCGGGGTGTTTATTTTATCGGCGTTGAAGAGCGAACCTTGTTTGGTGAACAGTTCCGGATTGTTCCAGGGATAACTGTCGGCTGCCGCTATGGCATTATAACCGTATCCCCAATAGCCTTCACCCCAATAACTGGTCACATTGCTGATACCGGCATGTGAAACTGCGGCGGCGAAAATATCCGTCTGAGTCTGGAGGTATTGTGTCATGAATCCACCGTAAGATGCACCGAGACAACCGATTTTTTTATCATTCACGAACGGGTGTTCTTTACAGAACTGTTTGGTACCTTCAATGATGTCGTCCGCAGTACGTTTGCCCCAGGCATTGACATGGCGTGCTGAAAACTCCTGTCCGAATCCGATTGTTCCGCTCGGCTGGATAACATATACCACGTAGTCGCGTGAAGCAAACAACTGTGCGCAGTATGGATTACTGATACCCCGTTCTGTGGGAGTCGTTCCTCCGTAATAGTACACAATCAGAGGATATTTCTTGTTCGGGTCGAATGAAGGCGGCAAACACATCATCCCTTTGATCTCTGTTCCGTCTGAAGCTGTGAAGTTCCAGGGTTTCATTTCGCCCAGTTCAATTTTCTCCAGAGTCGGTTTCATCGGGTCGGCTATCAGTCGAGAGGTTTTCTTTTTCAGGTCGTATACATAAGCAACTCCTGCATTGTAGCATCCCTGTCCGATATAAGCAGCCAACGACGGATTGTTTTCTGACATGGCAAATGCACTGGTGACATCAGTCTCCAGGTTCAGCTTTTCAAACTTACGATCTTTGGGTGAATAGCGATAGATATTCCGGCAATCTTCATCATTGGTGCTGAAGTAGATGCAACCGTCACCCTTGTTCCATTGCAGGAAGTTGACAGACGGATTGAATTCTTTGGTGATCGGATCGATTTTACGGGTAGCCAGATCCATGATAAATGCCTGAGAGTCGAAGTCATTGGCGATAGGGTGGTTGCCGCAATTTTTACCGATACCGTCAAAAGCTTCCGGGCTTGCCGTCAATAGCAATTGCTTACCGTCCGGTGAGTAGCTGGCTCCTCCGAGGAATCGGTCTTCGAAGAACAGTGTGTCGACGCCCAATGTTTCAAGATTTACCTGGAACAAAGAGCTCAAAGAGAAAGGACGTTGCGTGATATTCTCCTTTGAACTGCTGTAAAGCAGATATTTACCATCCGGTGAAATGTCCTGCATATAAGTGCTGTGATTACCGTAAGTGAGCCGTTCTGATGTTCCGCTGGCGATGTCATATCTGGCCAGGAAGCTGCGTCCGCGTGTATTGGGGATACGGTCTGCCGGGCTGACAATACGTTTCAACGGACCTTCATCTTTTACACCTTCTTCACGGGGATAGTATATCAGGAAGTCCTCGTTGGGCGACCAACTGAATCCCTGCTCGGGGATACCTCGCAAAAGAACTTCTTCTTTCAGTGTGACAGGATCGAGAGTGATAACGTCATTTCCTTCCGGAGCCACTACTGTATAATACAGTTTATTACTTTTCGGCATCCATCGCATACCATCTCTCAGATTAGTAAGCAGCACTTTTCCTGTTTTCAGTTCGGTCAGTTCACAATAAGTGCGCGAACGTTTCAGCGAATGGTTATCCCAATAACGGGTTAGCAGATATTTTCCGTCCGGTGATACGGAAACAGCTATGGCACGGTTACCGTATACTGTGTTATCGAGTGAGAAACGATGTTTCTGTTCAGGATCGGTGCTGCATGCCACTTCTTTGAATTTGTCATCTTTTACCAGTTCGCATTTCAGTGAAGGTACGGTTTTGTCGTCCGGAGTCGAAAGCAGTTTGATGGCTATTTCATAATCCATTTCGGGTTCGAGGCGTAAAGCGACCTCTTTGGTTGCTGCTTTAGAGATGCTGTCTTCCGAAGCATCCTTTACCATCTTCGATTCACCATTCATGAAAAGCTCCCATCTGACCGGAGAGGTCACTTTCAGTTTACCTTTCATAAAGCGTTCGGCACGCAGTTGGGTTTTGATCAGGTAAAGCAGATTGTCTTTATCAGCTTTCGCGAAGGTGACCAGACCGGCTGTATCGGCAGCTGTCATTTGAGTCGGTGCATTGGCAAGGTCGAGTACTACCGGTGTTTGTAGCAATGCTTTGGCTGTGTGTTTTTCTCCTTTCGGGTTGATGCTATCGTTCATGATCGGAGTACGCACCGTAATGGCGTTCCTCACCTGATAGCGGGTCAGCTTCTCTTGTGCATGTGTGGCAAGTCCTGTTGTTATCAACAGCGCCATCATCAGTAACTTTTTGTCCATTGTAGTTTTGAGTTTATAATTGGTTATTTCATTTTGTACACCAGTGTACCTCCCTTCACGATATCTTCATGTGAAATGTAGTTTTTAGTATAGGGTTCACCATTCAGTGTGATACTGTCGATATATTTATGTTCTTTCGATAAATTTTCGGCAATGACCGTAAACGTTTTACCATCCGGCAGATGGAGAACAATTTTAGGCATCTGCGGAGCACCGAACACATAATGTCCGCTCACCGGATCGACCGGATAGAATCCCATGGCATTGAACATATACCAAGCCGACATCTGTCCGCAGTCGTCATTGCCGCAGAGCCCGTCAGGTTTGTTTTTGTATTGGGTATCGAAGATTTCACGGATCAGCTCCTGAGTGCGTTCCGGCTTTCCGGCCAGTGCGTACAAGAAAGTGACGTGATGACTTGGTTCGTTACCGTGAGCATATTGACCGATCAGTCCGGTTACGTCGGCCAGTCCGCTTCCTTTCAGTTCGATAGTAAACAATGAATCCAGTTTGTTGAGGAAAACTTCTTTACCGCCAAACAGTTCGATCAATCCCGGTACATCGTGCTGGACATGCCAGGTATATTGCCAGGCATTTCCTTCTGTATAATCGCCCCCACGGCTTTCTGCATGTGCCAGATCACTGGGGTTGAAAGGAGTCTTCCAACGTCCGTCGGCATAACGCGGGCGCATAAACTGTGTTTCTTTATCGAATAGGTTCTTGTAGAATTCCGAACGTTTCCCGAAGTATTCCGCATCTTCTTTTTTACCCATTAACCCGGCCATGGTAGCTGCGGCATAATCATCGTAAACCGATTCGAGGGTACGTGAAACCGATTCGGCATCTACTTTGTCTGTCGGGTAGTAGCCGTATTTCATATAAGTTTCCCAGTCCGATTTCGGATGTGAAACGGTCAGTGTCTGTTTGATGGCATCGAATGCTTTCTCGGCATCAAAGCCACGGAAGCCTTTTTTGTAGGCTTCGGCAATAACCGAAACCGAGTGGTTACCGATCATCGTATTCGTTTCTTTACCCCATAAGGTCCAGATGGGTAAATAGCCTTGTGCCTGATTTTGTTCGATCATCGAATTGATAAAGCCGTCTACTCGTTCGGGTACGGCCAGAGTATAGAAAGGATGGGCGGCTCGGTAGGTATCCCAAATTGAAAAAGTAGAGTAATAAACGCCTGATGAGGATTTTACTATCGAATCTTTGGCATTGCGGTATCTTCCGTCCACGTCAGCAATATTATTAGGTTGTATCAGTGCATGGTAGAAACTGGTATAGAAATTCTCCAATTCATTCGGAGTACCTGTTACCTCGATGCGGCTCAGGTAACTGTTCCAGCTGTCTTTTGCTTTTTGTCTTGTCCCGTCGAAGTCCCAGTCAGCCAATTCTTTCTCCATATTCTTATGGGCACCGTCTACACCGACTGTGGAGATAGCGACTTTCATCAGCAACTGTTCGTCCGGTTTCATGTCGAAGCTCATGATCAGGCGTTTTCCTTTTTCCGTCTCTTCCATTGGCAGATAGATGGAGTCGGTCACCGGTTTATTGAATTTCATGACAAAATACAAATCTTGGTTTACCCATACACTGCTACGTACGTGTCCGGTCAGTGTTTGTGCATCTTCCCAGTTGATTTCACAGGCTTTGACATGCGATTTGTATTGTTGGGGATTCCATACCAAGCCGTGTTGTAAGTCAAGTAGCAATGAAGCCGAGTCGGCATTCTGATAAGTGTAACGATGCAGGGCTACATGATCCGTAGCGGTCAGTTCTGCTTTTACCTTATATTTATCGAGTTCTACGGTATAGTAGCCCGGAGTAGCGCTTTCTGTCTTTTTAGAAAATCCGCTTTTATAGTCGTCCCGAACTCTCTGCCCGGTGACAGGCATTACCAGTAGATCACCCAGATCCATGCAACCGGTGCCGTTGAGGTGAGTCTGTGAGAATCCCCAGATCAGCGAATCCTGATAATTGTATCCGGAGCAATATTGCCATCCGATGGCGTTGGTTTCCGGACTTGCCTGGATCAGCCCGAAAGGCAGGCAAGCACCCGGGAAGGTGTGACCGTTGTCGGCTGCTCCGATAAAGGTGTTTACGTACTGAGTGTAGTCTTGGGGTGCTGTCGGAGTTTCGGGAGTGCAGGAGGTGCAAAGACCGATCCCCAGACATGCAGTCATAAAGGTTGATTTGAACTTCATAGCAATGACCTTGATAAATTATTTTTGTGACAAAGATAAGCAAACTGAGGGCAGAATAAAATGAACTCGTTCATTTTTTATGCCAAAGTGCGGCTTATCTTCACTTTTCGGGCAAAAATAAGGAAAAAACTGACAGTATCGTACAGAATAAAGGAAGAAGGCTGTAAGCAAGGAATTTAGAAGACGGACGGATCAGAGGAGATGGGAACCCGTTATCTCTTGCAGAAGAACACTCTCGTCATACTTCCGTCAAACAATTGTAATACGTAAGCTGTTTCTTTGCAAACAGATAATGGAATACAATGATAGGTCTTTTTAATGATTGTTTCCCTCCGATCATGGATGGGGTATCACTTACTACACAGAACTATGCCTACTGGCTGCATAGGAAGGCGGGGAATGTTTGTGTGGTGACTCCTAAGTCACCTGATGCGAGAGATGCGGAAGAATATCCGGTTTACCGCTATTCATCTGTTCCCATTCCTATGAGAAAGCCTTATAGACTGGGTTTTCCGCGCATCGATTGGCCTTTTCACGAGCGTATCAGCCGGCTTTCATTCGAGCTGGTACATGCCCATTGCCCCTTTTCTTCGGGAGCACTGGCCATGCAGATTGCCAGAGAACAGCATGTTCCGATTGTAGCTACGTTTCACTCCAAGTACCGGGCGGATTTTGAGAGGGCCATTCCTTCCCGTCTGTTGGTGAACTATCTGATAAAAAAGGTGATTCGTTTTTACGAAGCTGCGGATGAAGTGTGGATTCCCCAGGCAGCTGTCGAAGAGACGTTGCGGGAGTATGGGTATAAGGGCAGGATAGAAGTGGTGGATAACGGAAATGATTTTGCAGGTACGCCTTTTCTCCAATCTGTCCGGCAGGAGGCTCGGAGGACTTTAGGTATCCGTTCCGGGGAGTTTATGTTTCTTTTTGTCGGTCAACATATTTGGGAGAAAAATCTCGGTTTTTTGCTCGATTCGCTTGTCCGTTTGTCTGATGTACCTTTTCGGATGTACTTTGTCGGTTCAGGCTATGCAAGCCATGAATTGAAACAAAAGGTGGTGGAACTGGGATTGGCTTCCAAAGTGTCTTTTGTAGGTAGTATTGTGGAACGCGAGATCTTGAAACGTTATTATGTTGCTGCCGATCTGTTTCTGTTTCCTTCTTTGTACGATAACGCTCCGTTGGTGATACGTGAAGCGGCTGCATTGGGCACTCCTTCGGTATTGATCAGGGATTCTACCGCTTCGGAAATAATCTCCGATTCGGTAAATGGTTTTCTGAGTCCCAATAGCACAGAGGCTTATTCCAATCGCATACGTGAAATATTATGCAGTACTGCTATAATACAACAGGTGGGAGAGGAGGCATCACGAACCATTGCCCGGTCATGGGAAGACGTGGCCGGTGAAGTGTACGATCGTTATAACCGGTTGATAAAGCGAAACGGAAATAAATAAGATTATCATTGAAACTCTCTTCCTCCATTATGTCAGATTCTATTAAAACCTTTAAAACCGGCTATATCCTGCTTCCCGTCCTGATAGGGCTGTCGGTGGTGGGGTGGTTATTCTACCGGGAGTTCAATCCGGAACTTTTCAGTGGCATTCGTTTCTCTTGGCGTCTGGTAGGCGGATTGCTACTTGCCGTACTTTTTATGTTTGGACGAGACGGTGGGCTGATGTGGCGTTTCCGCTTTATTACTGACCGGGAATTAACTTGGCGCCAGGCATTCCGGGTAAATATGCTTTGTGAATTTACATCGGCAGTGACTCCTTCTGCAGTGGGAGGGAGTAGCCTGATCGTGTTATTTTTGAATAAAGAAGGCATTAATGCCGGACGCAGTACAGCTTTGACTATCTCCTGCCTGTTTCTGGACGAGCTATTTCTTGTATTGGCCTGTCCGTTTGCTTTATTTCTATTTTCATTCGATGATCTGTTTGGTAATGTGGCGATTCTATCTTCGGGAATAGAGGCACTGTTTTTTCTGGTCTATGGGGTCGTTACGATTTGGACTTTCCTGTTATATCTTGCATTGTTCCGCCGTCCGGAATGGGTAAAACGTTTGTTGCTCACTATTTTCCGCTTGCCACTGCTTCGCCGTTGGCACAAGGCCATCGAAACACTTACGGACAATCTGGTATTAAGTTCCAGAGAGATGAGTCAGAAGTCTTTTACCTTTTGGTTGAAAGCTTTTGGGATTACTTGCTTGGCTTGGACTTCACGTTATCTGGTAGTCAATGCTTTGCTGATAGCCTTTACCACTTCGGGCAGCGAACTGTTGGCTTTTGTGCGTCAGCTGATTCTATGGGTAGTGATGACTATCAGCCCTACTCCCGGTGGAAGCGGAGTAAGCGAATATATGTTTCGTGAATATTATGCCGATTTTTTTGATGTGGCAGGTATGGCTTTGGTCGTTGCTTTCGTTTGGCGGATTATTACTTATTATATGTATTTGCTGATAGGTGCTATCATTATTCCCGGTTGGGTGAAGAAGTTGAGAGATTAAACAACGTTGTCACAAGCCTGTAAAAAGAACGTAAATTCTTGCCGCTATCTTTGTCATACCCAAATTAAAAGAGTACCCCCTATGAGTAGAGAAGAATTACAGCAGAAAAGTCGTTTCGCCATGATAGGAACATTGATGACCATTGTCAGTCTGGTGTTTTTGTTTTATGTAGGCAGTTCGTTGGTCAATACTACTAAGAAATATAAAGAGCAGGCCATTGAGATAGCTTGTATAAACAAGTAGCCTGATTATCTTGTATCCGGAGAAATGATTTGACCAATTTCCGGGAAATGTGTGATGCTTTAAGTATCCGTAGGAGAAATATTGTCTTTATAAAACATACTTCTCCTACGAAAAATGGTTCTTCAATTTGGTGGTAAGTTTTCTTTTACTCTTGGAATCTAATTCAGTTTTCGGACGTGTAAGCCCTCTTTTATAGTTGACAAAAAAGCAGGTATCCCGGTTTTTCCCGAAGAGTCCATCCGTGAGGTGAAGAAGCTAATTTTAGACTAAACTGTCTGAAAATCAATGTCTTTAAAAAGTAAGATTTCTGTCCTCAAAAGCTTTGTTTTAACATAGTGTTAAAGCTTGTTCTTTGGATGTGAATAAAAAGTTCTTTAAATGCAAAAGACTTGTTATTTGCGCACAAGAACCTGACAACCCGCAAAAGGCGTTAACAATGTTAATTGAAAAAAGGTATAAGGATGAAGATACCGGTTCAGACGGCGTAAACTCATTTCCGAAACTTGAGCTATCTTATTCAGCCGGTGTCTGTCTTTTCTTATTAAAGCAAGCAAAAAGGACAATTATCAACTTGAAAATAAAGAAATAAAGAATTTACCACCAAATTTGAAGAAGAACCCGAAAAATGATTTTCGATCTTCCATCTTCCACCTTTCAGGATGTATGTTGTTGATTACAAGATGCCTATCCTGGTGGAAGATGCTGTTTTGAGGCCATTTATATTCCACCTTTATCTTCCACTTTAATTTATTTCTTTTTTGCTGAAACTATTTTCTGGTTTTATCGACTAATGGATTAAAAGAGACAAAAAACATGGAAATAGAAAAAGATTTTATAGACCTACTGACTGAACACAAAGCGCTGATATATAAAGTCTGTTTTATGTATGCCTCCAATCAGGAAGATTTGAACGATCTTTATCAGGAAGTAGTAGTCAACTTGTGGTGTTCTTATCCTAAATTCAGGTATGAAAGTAAATTGTCTACCTGGATATATCGCGTAGCTTTAAATACTTGTATCTCGGATTTACGGAAAAAGAAAGTACTGGATTATGTACCATTGAGCGTGGATATCGGAGTGTATGATGACTGTTTGCGCAATGATTCTTTAAAAGAAATGTATCAGTTGATATGTCAACTCGACCGATATGAACGGATGCTTGTCCTGCTATGGCTGGATGAAAATAGTTATGACGAAATAGCATCCATTACCGGAAGTAACCGAAATACAGTAGCTGTCAAGTTGCATCGGATCAAAGATAAATTAAAAAAGATGTCGAACCAATAGAATAAAGGAACATGGAACTGGATGAATTAAAACAAAAATGGACAGAACTGTCCGAGCAGGTAGAAAAAAATGAATTGCTTAACCGTCAGATAATTATTGATATGATACAGTCAAAGAAAGAAACCCACCTGCAGCAACAATTGCGTGTGGAAAAGATGGCTTTCGGTGTCTTAGGTATCTTTCTGGGAATAGTGTGTTACACTTTTTGGAGAAATGTAGCTCCAGGTTGGATTTCATGGTATTTGCTGGGAATGGTGATATGGCTTTTGCTCATGCAGACTCTTATGTTTCGGATTATATATACCTTAAAGACAGTAACTGAACATGTAGAGCAACAATATAAAAGGTTACAATCTTATAAGGTATTGATGAATCTGACCTATATTTTTTCGTATGTGATAATCACTCCCGTTATAATCGCTTTTTTCTATATATGGCACAATCCTCTTTTTAGAACAGTATTGTGCGTGATGATACTGGCCGGCTTTTTAGGGGATTATTTTATTTATCATAAGACCGGTGACCGGTTAAAAGGGTTTAGAGATGCTGTCCGTGCGTTGCAGGATTTAAAGTCGGGAAAGCAGGAATAGAATTTAAGCCTCCTTTGCTTTAATTAGCTAATCGGATGAAACTTTTCTGCCCGATTTTTTGTATCTTTATTACCGGATAATAACAGGTGTTCCTGTAAAGAGAGGCACCTTAAAAAGAAAGGATCAGAAATGGATACAAACGAGTTAAAACAAAGACAGCATTTCATTCTAATCAGGACGTTACTGGTTGTTACGGCTCTTGCTCTGTTGGTCTATATTGCTTTTTCTATGGCCTATTCATCCAGAAGATTTCAAGAAAGTACTTCAATTATCGAATGGGTAAATGATTAGAAAAAGAAGATGTGAGGATAATTAACTGATTTGCGGAATGAAAAAGGAAATCTTGAAGAGACTGTTGGCCAAGCCCGGTGAGGAACATAGCGTTTCGGAGTTTGATGCTCGCTATACCGGTGATTTGACCAAATCGGAGGCCGAGGCATTGCTGGCTGAAAACATAGGAAAACTTTCCTCTTTGCAGGATAAGTTGTATGCGCAGGACCGTTATGCTGTCCTCGTTATTTTTCAGGCAATGGATGCTGCCGGAAAGGACGGGACGATCAAGCATGTGATGTCCGGCATCAATCCGCAAGGTTGTCAGGTATATTCTTTTAAACAGCCATCGGCTGAAGAACTCGATCATGATTATCTTTGGCGCATCAACAGATGCCTGCCGGAGAGAGGACGCATCGGTATATTCAATCGCTCACATTATGAAGATGTATTGGTTGCAAAAGTGCATCCTGAAATTGTTTTATCCGCTAAGTTACCGGGTATTATGGGACCGGGAGATATTACTCCGAAATTTTGGAAAAAGCGTTATCGTCAGATTAATGATTACGAACGCTACCTGACGGAGAATGGTACAGTCATTATTAAATTCTTCTTGAATGTTTCGAAAGAAGAGCAGAAGAGGCGCTTTCTGTCAAGGCTGGAAGATGAGGCTAAGAATTGGAAATTTTCCGTATCCGACCTGAAAGAGCGCAGCTATTGGGACGACTATATGAAGGCTTATTCGGATATGTTGACCCATACTTCGACGGAAGAAGCACCTTGGTATGTGATTCCTGCCGATAATAAGTGGTTCATGCGTTATGCAGTAGGACAGATTTTATGTGACCGCATGAATGAACTTGATTTACATTATCCGGAAATGCCTGTTGAGGCGCGGCATCAGATTGAGGATTTCAAAAGAGCATTGTTGAATGAATAAGCATAAAAGAGGGTATTTTATAACTTACCACAGATTACACAGATAAATATTATTGGTTATCAGTAGATTAAATATCATTCTGTGTAAATTTGTGCAATCTGTGGTGAATACGAGTTTTGATTCATCCGCTTGCTTTTTAACATAAAATTTTTAGAGAACTATGAAATTGCTGATGAAAAGTATTTGCTATTTGAGTATATAGATCAGGCTGACTCCGAGTTTGGTTAATCCAAAATAGTTGGAATGGTCTTTCCCAAGGAATAGTCCGCATTTGGGACGTTCATATTTATCGTAATTCATAGATGCATATCCTATTCCCGCAGATACTTCAATGTTCCATCGTCTTTTCCATATCCATTGGTAACCATAAGATAAACCGATACCGTACAAGTCTCCCTGATAACGATATTTACTGAATCCACCGTTATATTGTCCATAGTGGGCATGAAGGCCCATAAAGTGCTTATAGAAAGGGATGCAAAACCAATACTTAGCTTCGGGTTGAACTAAGAATCCGCCCATTTTGCGGTTATCGGATAAAAAACTCCATCCTTTATACATGATATCTGCCCCGGCTGTCAGTCGGGGTGATATTTTGAATTCTGCTCCCAGGTTTATGGTCGTGGTTGCCCAGGAGAGGGCATTTGTTTTTAATGCTATCTCTTGGGAAAGTATGGAAGTCAACGGAATCAGCAATAACAAAAGCAGGAAGAATGCTCTCTTTTTCATACTTTATTTCTTATCTAAATCTAATAAATCCAGTAAATCTAACACATCTCCATCTTTTTGTGCTATTTCCTTTAAAGATGGTTTTTGAGTGATGGCATTTCGTAGGTGAATGACGGCTTCATTGACGTTATTCAGCCTGTTTGCGGCAATCGCTTTCACATATTCGGTGTCCGGAGAGGTGTCTTCTACCTTTTTCAGGACTTCCCAGGCTTTTGAGTTTTGCTTCATACTCAGCAATAAGATTGCTTGATTGATTCCCCCTTGTTTCTCGAATATTGGGTAGGCTTCCTGATATTTCCCGTCCATGGCGGCAGCAAGTGCTTTCACTATTTCAGTATCTTTATTGTCAGGCAGGAGTTCTGCAAAATGATTCGCCCTTTTGAAGTCGCGCTTTTGCAGATAGGCTACAGTTTGGTTGACAAGTATGGCTGAGGGAGCATCTTGTGTGATAAAAGGTTTCAGGAGAGTGGTATCGGCACGATTTTGTTTTATTAAGAGCGATGCCAGGTTGTTGGCTGCGATCATTAAATCGGGATGTATCGAGAGAGCCTCTCTGTAAAGTGCTTCCCGTTTTTCGTCCGTAGCATCTTTCTGACTCATGATATAACTCCAAAACTCGCTGGCTGTCAGTTTTTGGGGATCTTTTTTATAAAGAGCGTCGATTTCGTCTTTATTGAGCGTACGTAGTTCGGAATATTCATAGAAATATTCTACTCTTCGGAGTCGGGGCAGATAACGGTCCCGGATGAGCGGGTAAATCTTCATTCGTCTGGCTCCCCAGGATATTTCGTTATGGTTTCCGCGGGCACGTTTGATCAGTTCTTTGAGCTGTGATACTTCTTGAATGCTGTCCTTTTCCATGAGTTTGCAAACCGTTGTCCATGACTCTACTACGGCATCGTTATCTACTTTGGCTTTTCGGATGGTTTCTTCGGAAATGTTCTCGAATACTTTTCCTTCTGCATTTTTCATTCTTTTTTTGGCCAGCTTTAGGTTATATTCATATGTTCCTTCCGGCGAAGTGTATCCTATGATCTGAAAGGTGGTCAATGTCTTTGTTCGATCTTTGTCTATGTCGTCCAATGCCTTTTTCATTTTTCTGAGTTCTTCGGCGTTTTTTCCTTCATTTTCATAGATGTTCGCATCTTCAGGGCGAAAACGAAGATGCATTTCTCCTTTTTCATTGAAGTTGAGCGGAGTCTGCTTGGGGATGTAGCTGTTGTCCAAGTCCATTGCACTCAGATTATAGTTAAAGAACCGCATCGGGTAGATAATGCCGTTGGTGATACGAATCGTATCCCGATATTCATCCTGGCAGAAAGTGCTTATTTTGATGCGTACTTCGGTTGTATATAGGTCGTTGATGTCGTCCACCGTACACGAGTCCGCATAAGTCAACGTCTGGTTACAAATGGAGTCAGGGTCTATGACCTGTGCAAAGCGTGAATAATATTCTTTTTCAGCCCGGTCGCCGCAGACGTTTCCTCGCCGGAGTAAAATATCATAATTCTTGCCATCGTACACAATGGGAGAGAAGTTTTTTTGAGTTCCCCGGCTGTTGTTTGACAGAATGGGTTGAATGATGACCCGGGAATCACTTTGAAAGCGTTTGGAGGGGATTTTATATCTCGTTTTAAGGTAGAGCATGTCTTTGATCAGCTCCAGGTCGGACGGAGCGAAAACAAATTTCATGCTGTTTTTTAATGTGGAAGTAACTGTTATTTCGGGCAACAGGCTTTGAGATTCTTTGAGAGTGATTTCTATCCATTTCTTCTCACCGGAATGGATGGTGACCGGCTCATAACCAACAGAGGAAAAGGTGATGGTGGAGTTTTGAGGAATTTCCAATGTAAACTTCCCTTCTTTTCCGGTGGAGGCTTTCCATTTCTGCCCTTCTACTCGGATATTGACTCCCGAAATGGGAACTGAGGCCCTGTCTTTAACGATACCGCTGATGGTATGTGGAGTTTGGGCGGAAAGAGGGACAAACATCAAAGCATATAATATGACAATTATCAGGATTTGTATTCTCTTTTTCATAATTAGTTGTGTTAAATAACCGGAGTTAAGGTATGATTGTTTCATCATCGTCATGTATACCGTCCCAGTCGGGATTGATTGCTATGGAGAATCCCGAGTTGCCGAGGATACTGTGATTAAAGTCTGTACTAATACGGGTCAGTTGATTGCGTAGAATGGATATGTTGTTCAGTGTTTTTTGATAGATAGGGGAGCCGGAATGATCATCGGCATATAATTTTAAGGTAATACTGGCATTTTCCGGTCCGGACACCGGGAAAGTACCTATGCTGAAGTCGGCAACTTCTTCGGCGTTAGTGACTTCTGCAACTGTAGTGTGGTATTCGGCTATCGTTTCCCCTTTGTATAGAGTATCGATTTGACAGGTTGCTGCTACTTTGTGTATCTCTATTCCAATTCCGGTAATGTTTTCGGGTAACTGTTTCAGTTGGAATTGAGTGACGCCCTGCGTACGTCGTAGAATTACGAAATCCTGGTAACCGCATTCGCAATCGACGGTGAAATCATAACAAGACGTGAAGTAGTCTTTGGTCTGTTCAACTCCCGGATAGTTTAGGTTGAGAGCTTCAGGAGTAGTCGTATCAGGCAACTCTTCTTCTGAAACATTGGTAGCAAGTGCCAGACAATAATCTCCAAATGCTAATTTAGGAAAGGTCAGTTTGTAAGCATCTGTATTCAGGTCGGTAACGTTATCGATGATTCCGGAATGGATAAGCACGTTGTCTTTATAGAGATAATAACGTATACTGTTGATTCTGGTAGACAAGTTCTCTTCCAGTTTTCCTTCATCAGTGGCGGGTTGCTGGAATTTTTCTGCGACAATTGTCAAGGTGACATCGCCCATCCAGCAGTTTTTCAAGTCTTCTTTCCAGCAACTACTAAGAAGAAAGACTAAAGACAGAAGGTATAAAATGTATTTTGTTTTCATTATAAAAAATTGAGTTCTAAATGTCCCCATGGAATATTATCAGGATCCCAATCGATAGGTGTGCCTATAATAGGAGATTGATTCCAGTTTAAAACTGATTCTGTCTTATCAAGGATAAGGGTTGTCACTTGATTGGGTTTCGCTTGGGTTGTTGTTTCGATAGGAGGTGTTTGCTTTTCTTTCTGGAAAATGGTTACAGTAATATCTTTACCGTCAGAAGGAGTTAATATGTTTTGCAATTGCTTGGCTTCGTCTTCATCTCCAAAATAACTGAAAAAAAGTTTCTTATCTCCGAGTTGACATTCAAAATTCTTTCTGATACTTGCCGTTAAAGTTCCGAAAGATAGCTCGGTATCTTTACTTACGATTTGTCCTAATAGATTTATTCCATTTATACTTTGTTCTTTTATACTATAAGAGATATCTGTTGCTCTTTCAAGGCTTCCCCAAAAACCGTCTCCTGTTGCACACAGTCTGATTAGAGAAGAATACCGCTTAAGAACCAATGGGGTGGGAAGAGGGTGATACTGTCCGGACTCCTCTAACCTATCTGTTTTCTTAATGGTGACGATGCCCGATGTAGCGAAAAAGATTTCATATCCGGAATAGTCTTTCTCAGTATCCGTTAGCCATGGTACATCCTCTTCCGAAAAACTTTGATATAGGTGCAATGCTTCGTTTTTCGGACCGTTAACGAGTAGCATGAATTTGTAGTTTCCCGGACGAAGTGTTGTCTGCATGGTATACTTACATGCATCGGAGGATTTGATATATCCCTGAGGAATAACATTATCCTCTATTTTTTCTATGCTCCAGGCAGATTGCCCTGTCTCTTTAATAATTACCAACCGGCTGTCATATATTGCTGTTACGTAGTAGTCTGTTGATCGGGTGCTTCGGGTTTTCATAGGTATGATTTCATTGTCAGTTGAAAACCCTTGGCCGTCGATGGTAGTGGTTAGTTGAATGGTCACCTGTTCATTGGGGCTGTCGATGAATTCCATTTCCTTGCTACAGGAGGTATATGAACATAATACACTCCCACATCCTATCCAAATAGATAGTAATTTGTTTTTCATCATATTCTTATTGTTGTTTTTCAATCCCATTTCCAATCTATTCCGAAGTCACCCGAAACGGAAAGATCTATGATACGGTTGTTCCGCAAACGTATATTGGTCACCGTATAATGGTCTTTCACAATTGTCAATGGCTTGTCGGTAAGAGAAAGAATAAGTTTTTTCGTGCTATAGCTCCCGTTCGGAAGAGGAGTGGTATCGTAGTACGAAAAGTTGAGTATGGTCTTGATACCTTCTTCCGGATCCGTTGCTTCTTCGTCCGGATGATCTAATGTCATTTTAGAGAAGAGATAGGGGCCACAGATGCGTGTCGCACCTTTTACGGCTTTTTCATTCGTATCCAATGGAGCATTAGTAAGTGGCTCTATGACTCCTGTGTTGTTTGCAAAATCAGGGGTATAGTCGCTTTTGAGAACTATTTCTTTAGAAAAACAGATGTTGATCCGTTCGGGATTCCTGGTTTCGTTGGTTAATGAAATTTTGGGGATCACGCCATTGATTTCTATATCGATCTGAAACACTCTGTCTAAAGTTGAAGAACATTCTGTGTCAATGTCAATCGGGTTGTGGCTTTTTTCATCGCATTTCATTACGTCAAATACCAATTCTCCCACAGCCCGCTTTAATTTGAATTCGATATACGTTTTCCCTTGCGCGATATCCTCGGGAGTGAGTTGTTGAATGGCGTAATAGTTATCTTTTGAAAGCGGGACATAGTTGTTATCGTTTTCTTTTATCATGCTGATTTCTGACTCACTGAAAGTCATTCCTTCTTTGCTTATGATCTCAGATTCCGGCTTTTCTTTAGGGGTGGCGTGAACTAGCAGCAGATAAGACCGATCTGTAGACTCACTGGGGATGGATAAAGTGTATTCCCGGATTTGCTTTAGGGTGAGATCTCCGGTATGGCTCCAAAAAGTGTAATTGGAGCCGTCATTATCGGGGGAAGGATTGGCAGTATTGGAACGGAAAATAAAAAGATGGTATACCAGTTTTTGCAATACCGCATTGTCGTTATCGGTGGAGGGCTCTCCGTCAGGAGATGTCAGATTGAGACTGAAAGCGGGCGTCTCGGGAGTTTCATTGAGTGGCTCGCATGCGGAGAATCCGAGCAATAGGATTCCTAAAGTCAGAAAAAGTGTATGTGGTTTCATTGACTATATATTATTAGTTCCAGAATCCGTCATTCCCGGTGATTTGATTATTGAATTTGAGTTCTTCCAAGTCCAAATCGGCATCGGGAGAGATGGAAATGTCAACATCTTCATTTAGAAGCCAAAGAGTGAACAGATACATCTTGTTGCGCTCCAAGGGGATGTTTTCTAGCGTAAAGGTTTTGTTTTTCAACGTTCCTGTGTAATCGATGTCAATGGTTACACGGATTGTCTGATCAAGAGGAGCGGGGAATAACAGCGGACCTTCACAATAAGCGGCTCCCTCATATTTTTGATAATCTGTTTTCTCTATAATCGGGCTGAACAAGGATACGAACTGGTCTGCATCAAATCTTTTAAAAGAATAGTCCCCATTCTGGAGCTGTACCAAACAGTGATATGACATTGGGCTTTTAAATATCAGTCCGGTTTCACTTAAATAGCAACATTGGCTGCTGCCTTCTATTGTGAGATTTATGGCACTGATTTTTTTCAATGCATTATCGAAGCTGTTTTCGGGTGAATCTATTAATGTGTATTGTCCGTTTTCTTTTTTAGCTCTTTGAATGATGAAACACAATTGTCCCTGCAAATGGCTGATTTTTCGGGCAATCAGTGTCCTGTTCGTTTGGGATAAGTCATATTCTGTCTGACTATTTTGTGTCGATTCTTCATTTTTGTCAGTGAATAGAGCGGTTGTACAGTGATTGAGTTCCGTTTGTCCGTTTAAGGTTCGGGTAGGATATTGAAAATAATAGTTCCGATCATACGAAGTGGAAACTAAGTTTCCCGGATTATTGTCTGTCACAAATGATATTTTCCCAGAGTTTCCCGGGGAGTTTGAGAATCCTTTTGCCAACAGAAATCGATAGATCCCTGTTGGCAGTAAGATATTCTTCTGCAATTGTTCTTGTTCGAAAAGCCATGGACTCTCTTGGATACTTTCTACTTTGGTAAATTGGTCTTTCTCTTTTCTAAATATAAGAACAGAAATTTCGTCGTCATTTTCTCCTTTGGTAGAAGGTAGTTGCCGGGTTTTAAACACGACACTGACAGAAGTATCTTCTTCGATAACTTCCTGGTGATTGGTACAGGCACTCCCCAGCAAAAGTGTTCCCAAAAGTATTTGTCGGATGTAGCGTTTCATTGTCATAGGGTTTGGCAGAAAAATTCTAATGGATTTTTATTCGACGTCTACATTCGTATTGTGAATGCCATCATAGGTCTTTTCTATTTCTACGATAAAAGTAGATTTAGGATTAAATAAGTGTTCGTCGTCATTACCGTTGTTATTGTCTCCGGCATCAGTCGAAGACTTCAGCCTGACAGTAATTATAGAAACATAATTTGAGGTAACAGTGAAACCGGGAACTTTGATGGTTCGTTCTTGATTAGCCTTGTTGAGTTGAATGTTGGCATTCAGTGTTTGCGATGATGAGGGAAATGGAAGTAAGTACGATCCCATGAAGTAAGCTCCGCCCTTGGCTATGCCTTTTTTAATATTAGTTTCCATATTGTTGTTAATGGCATCGGCATTTTTGGGGAATGGCTGGTAATCAAGTGCCTTGACTGCATCTGCATTGGCTTCTCCGTATTGAAATGATGGAGCAGCATAAGTGACTTGGCATTGAACTCCTGTAACATAATCCGGATTTTCTCCATTAAGATTATATTTAAGAGGTGCGTTGGATGATGTGAAGATTAACGAAGTCAACGAAGTAGTACCTGTTCCACCGAAAATATTGCCGGTAGCATAAGGTACTTCTATATCGTCGTTATCCGATGCCACTTTGATAAACTTAATATCGATGCGTGATACAATGCGTTCCAGAGTTAATTTGATTTTTATTTCATTGTCATCTCCGCCGATTCCACTGGAGATATCGATTTCATCTGTTGTTTTGCCACAGAATATTTCATTCATATCTTCATGGTATTGACCAGTGGCGGAAGGAAAATGGGTAATAACAATACTCTTCAATATGTTTTCCCAAGTTTGGTTACTGATACCTGTTATGGTCGTGTTGAGAGCGGCTTGGTTCTTCTCGTCCAGGTTATAAAATGCGATGAATTTGTAGGTGCCTACCGGGAAAGCTGCATTGTATTTCCAAACTCCGCCATCAATGACACTTGTTCCATGTTTGGCTTCTTCATAACTAAAGTTACCTTCACCGTTTTTTTTGAATGCATAAAGCACGAAATCGTTTTCATTCAAGGTTGTTGGTGCCGCTCCTCTGGTTTGAGCAGATGAATGAGTGACTAATTGGGTGCTACAACTAATGTTTTTCAATTCTGTTTCAGGAATTTCTGTCGTCGTTTTCTCGCTACAACTCAGAGTCATTACGGATAATACCGTGATGAGCATGATTTTAAATGATTTCATAATGTTAAGTATTTGTTGTTTCTTTAGTGAATGATCGGGTAAGTGGGCGATCTCCTCCTTCCGAGGAAGTGGGTATGAGTTTAAAATAGCTATGCTGAGTTTGCAGAGCTTCTGGAAAATAATTAGAAAATAATTTGTTGATTAGGTATGCTACGCTCTTACCTCTTACAGAGGCAATGTGAGATAATGTAATATAAAGACTGGAAAAAAGACTTTTCTCATACTTAATAGGTAAGAGAACAATTTTAATGAATATATGGCTATGCAAATGATTCTGACCTGAAACCGTATCTTTAATTAGGAATGAATATCTAGATATGAATTATTTTATAATAAAGAATTATATTTACTTTAAAAAATATGCATAGATAACAATTTAATTAAAAGAGTTGAGATAATAGTCGCATATTAAATAGTTTCATTATAAAAAAAGAAATGAAATATTTTGGTTACATTAAAAAGAATCCATACATTTGCAGCAACAAAAGGACTGATTTATCATTCTCTTACCTATTAAGTAAGCGTCTTTTTTTCTCAAAGGTCATCAGTCATTTTGTCAGTCCTTCTCTGACAAACAATCATTCTTTCTTTTTGGCACGCTTTTCGCAATAGGTTATTCGTCCGGCTAAAAGGACAAAATATTACTATAATAAGTATAACATATAAAAAATAAAAAGTAACTATGAACATTAAACCATTAGCAGACAGAGTGCTGATACTCCCTGCACCTGCAGAAGAAAAAACAATTGGTGGTATCATTATTCCTGATACAGCAAAAGAAAAACCTTTGAAGGGTGAAGTTGTGGCAGTTGGTCACGGTACGAAAGACGAAGAAATGGTATTAAAGGCAGGCGATACTGTTCTTTATGGAAAGTATGCTGGAACGGAACTTGAAGTAGAAGGTACAAAATACCTCATTATGCGTCAGAGCGATGTTCTCGCTGTTTTGGGTTAATAAACGTAGTGTCTAATCAATTAATTAAATAGTAAAATCGTTATGGCAAAAGAAATATTATTCAATATCGAAGCTCGCGATCAATTGAAAAAAGGTGTTGATGCTTTGGCTAATGCAGTAAAAGTAACACTAGGCCCGAAAGGACGTAATGTGATTATTGAAAAGAAATTCGGTGCTCCTCACATTACTAAAGATGGTGTGACTGTAGCAAAAGAAATTGAACTGACAGATGCTTACCAGAATACCGGTGCACAGTTGGTGAAAGAAGTGGCTTCAAAAACAGGTGATGATGCCGGTGACGGTACAACTACTGCAACTGTTTTGGCTCAGGCTATTATTGCTGAGGGGCTGAAGAATGTAACTGCCGGTGCAAGCCCTATGGATATTAAACGTGGTATCGATAAGGCAGTTGCCAAAGTGGTTGATTCTATTAAACACCAGGCAGAGAAAGTGGGTGACAACTATGACAAGATTGAGCAGGTTGCTACTGTTTCTGCTAACAATGATCCGGTTATCGGTAAACTGATTGCCGATGCTATGCGTAAGGTTTCTAAAGACGGTGTGATTACTATCGAAGAAGCTAAAGGTACTGACACTACAATCGGTGTGGTGGAAGGTATGCAGTTCGATCGTGGTTATCTGTCAGCTTACTTTGTGACTAACACAGAGAAAATGGAGTGTGAGATGGAGAAACCGTATATCCTGATTTACGATAAGAAAATTTCTAATCTGAAAGACTTCTTGCCTATCCTTGAACCGGCCGTTCAGTCTGGTCGTCCTCTGTTGGTTATTGCAGAAGATGTAGACAGTGAAGCGTTGACTACACTGGTAGTGAACCGTCTGCGTTCTCAGTTGAAGATCTGTGCAGTGAAAGCTCCGGGATTCGGTGACCGTAGAAAAGAGATGTTGGAAGATATTGCCGTATTGACAGGTGGTGTAGTGATCAGTGAAGAGAAAGGTCTGAAACTGGAACAGGCTACTATCGAAATGTTGGGTACTGCTGACAAAGTGACTGTTTCTAAAGACAACACTACAATTGTAAACGGTGCCGGTGCTAAAGAAAACATCAAAGAACGTTGCGATCAGATTAAAGCTCAGATTGCTGCTACTAAATCAGACTACGATCGTGAAAAATTGCAGGAACGTCTGGCTAAATTATCAGGTGGTGTAGCTGTTCTGTATGTAGGTGCTGCTTCAGAAGTAGAAATGAAAGAGAAAAAAGACCGTGTGGACGATGCTCTTCGTGCTACTCGTGCTGCTATCGAAGAAGGTATTGTAGCCGGTGGTGGTGTAGCTTACATTCGTGCTATTGAATCACTTGACGGATTGAAGGGTGAGAATGATGACGAGACTACCGGTATTGCTATCATCAAGCGTGCGATTGAAGAACCGCTTCGCCAGATTGTTGCCAATGCAGGTAAAGAAGGTGCAGTCGTTGTTCAGAAGGTGAGTGAAGGTAAAGGTGACTTTGGTTACAATGCCCGTACCGATGTTTACGAAAATATGCATGCTGCAGGTGTGGTAGATCCTGCTAAAGTGACACGTGTTGCTTTGGAAAATGCCGCTTCTATCGCAGGTATGTTCCTGACTACTGAATGTGTGATTGTAGAAAAGAAAGAAGATAAACCCGAAATGCCGATGGGCGCTCCCGGAATGGGAGGAATGGGTGGAATGATGTAATTTGTTCCCAAGATTGAAAAAAGAAGCTGCTTTCGGAAACGGAAGCAGCTTTTTTTTGTTGGCTACTGCGGATATTGCGTGGAACGCTTTGTCGAGATTATATAATTGTGTACATTCGTATATCCAAAGCAAAACAAACTTATATATGAAGACACATCTTATATTCTTATGGTTCATCACTTTTGGGGTGATGGCTTGTACTTCTCAGCCGGGGATTAATACCGGTGAGAACAAAGTAGAAGGAGATACTATACCGGTATTGGATTTTGCTTCGGCAATCCATAAACAAGTTCCTGATACGTTTATGTGGAATAGTGTGGCCAGAAAGATTACCTATATACCATTGGCCTCTTCCCATCTGATGGATGGCCATCCTGTAATAGAATATCTCGATGATGATATGTGCATTATTATGGAAGGGAAAAGCCAATGGATAAATTGTGTCGATTATAAAGGTAATTTCTTAAGTACTTTCCGGCATGTAGGCAATGGGCCAGGAGAATATGTTAATTTATCTTCAGTTGTATATCATTTAAAAGATTCCACTATTCGTATTTTTGATAATGGCAGTTATAAGCATATTATTTATAATAAGCAGGGGAAATTTCTCCGGGAGATCAGTTTGGCCGATTCCGAGTTTAATTACTTATTGCACATGCAGGGCGATACTTATTTCTTTCGTGGCAGTTTCAGTAAAGGCAAATCAGAAATTATTGTGACGGATACGACGCTGCGGGTGAAGTTTCCCATTTTGCCTTTTGATTCGAAGGCCGATTATATTACACGGGGAGCCATTATGTTGAATACCACTGGAGAAGAGTGCGCCCCTGACATTTGTTTGTTTAATCACATTTATAGCGATAGTGTTTTTCTCCTGACTCCTGATGGATTGAAACTTGACTTTATTCTGCGTAAGGGCAAATATGCGCCGTCTTTGGAAGATGTAAAGCAATTCATGAAATGGAATCAATATGATCCATTCATTAAAGGATTGTTTATTAAAACTTTTCCGGGATATTATTATTTGCAGTATACATACAAGGAGCAAGTCCTGGGCGAAATATGGAGTCGGAAAACGAATCAAATCGTATCAAGAAGTATCTTGACCCGTCCCAATCAATTTACAACGCTCCGTGGAATCCGGTTTCGTTTTCCTTCGGGTACTGTCATCAGATTATTACCAGATTATATAAGTGGAAATAAAATTGCTTTCTTTATTCCTGCGGATGAAGCTATGGGTGAAATTCCAGGGGTAAAGATAAGGGAGGATGATAATCCGATATTGATGGTGATGGAGTTGTAGTTCATCTTTTTTTGGGGGGGAGCGATATGTTGACAAAGTACTTGCGCGTGATTCTATTTCTATGTGTTCTCCTTTGGGGGACATCGGTTGTTGATGCCCCAGACTAAGGGAATCGTTGTCGATGGTGTGAAGGGCCGGTCTTTATCCGATGTGAATATTTACTTGCAGAAAGATTCCGTTGGAATCGGATCGACAGACCGAAATGGAGAATTTATGTTTAGCCGTGATCAGATAACGATAAGTGATACCATTGTCTTTTCACATGTCGGTTACTTTCCGTTGAAGTGTACATTATCCGAATTACAGCATCTTGGATATAAAGTGGTTCTACATGAGCATCCCCAATTGCTGCATGAGGTAGTGGTTAGTAGAGAGCGTCCACCATTCTTCCTGGAATGGACTTCACTGTCTCCTTTACCTAAGCCTTTATACTCTTTCGGAGGATTTCTGCATGCAGGAAAAATTTATGTGGTTGCCGGTGACGAAACACTGGTCCGAATGGTTACTGATAAACACAGGCGGTCGACTTCACTTCTTTCATTTACGATGACTGCTTGTATGCGATGGGAGGAGCTATAAGAGAAAAAGCTTATTCTAATAAAATACACAAGCTTGATTTGAAACGAGGTGTCTGGTATGAATTGGAAGGTACTCTTCCTGCCGGGCGGTGCGGCAGGATGAATGGCATCCTGGTGGGAGATAAGGTGTATTTGGGGGGGTATCATACAGCCCCTATGTGGACAGCAGCGAGCTACGATTTGCGGACGGGAGAATGGCGGCGATTGTGTGACTTGAAAGACGGGGTTTCCTATCCCGGGCTGGCTTCTGATGGCAGCTACATTTATATTTTTGAGAATCGCAACTTACAGGTCTACCATATTGAAACAGATACAATGCGTATATACGAACTGGCTGCTTTGGATGTGGAAAATGCAGGACTTTTCTACTGGAGGAATACGCTTTACATAGTGGGTGGGTGTAACCGTCAAGGGATATATGTAGCTCCTCATCGAGATGTAATTGCCATTGACGTAAGTCAGATTAATCCTTAACGGGTCAAGGGTATTGGGCCGCTCTGTTTTCTTTTCATTCCCCCTCTTATTAATATATTGATTACGGTAAATAGTGTTAAAATAAGAGTACGTATCAATAATAAAACAAAATAGAAGGCTCGGAAACAATATTACTTTAACCATCGCATATTTAACTGATTATATTTGTATTTTAAACCTATAAAAGAACAGACAAAATGAAGATTGTGGCGTTTAATGGAAGCCCTCGTAAGGGTGGCAACACAGAGCTTTTAATTAAAGAAGTTTTTAAACCGATACAGGAAGCCGGTATAGAGACCGAATTAGTACAGTTGGGTGGGAAACTATTGCGCGGTTGTGCCTCATGTTATACCTGTTTCAAGACAAAGGACGGGAAATGTGCGATTAAGACCGATCCAATGAATGAGTTCATCCAAAAGGCCCAGGAAGCAGACGGTATTATTCTGGCTTCGCCTACTTATTACGGCAGTGTGAGTGCCGAAATGAAGGCATTTATGGATCGGTTGGGACTGACCACGATCGGTCAGGGACGTACACTGACACGTAAGGTGGGGGCGGCTGTAATTAGTGTCCGTAGGGGCGGTGCTGTAACGGTGTATGATGAACTGAACCGTTTTATGCTCGGAAGCGGAATGATTGTTCCCGGATCTACTTACTGGAATTTCGGTATTGGTGAAATGCCGGGAGAGGTTTTTGATGACGCAGAAGGGTTGAGAAACATGAAAGACCTGGGAGTGCAGTTGGCATGGCTTCTGAAGGCGATACATAATTAACGCGAATGAAAGGTTTGAGGATGTGTCGAAACTCGTATTCACGACAGATTACATAGATTTACACAGACGAATGTGGTTAGCTATCAATAGATTAAGCTCACTCTGTGATAATCTGTGTAATCTGTGGTGAATTATGCCTCCCTCCTTCGGTGCGTTTCCCTGCTCAGTTTTGAAATGCAGTTGGTGGATGTCTGTCAATCACATATCCATCCGTCCGTCATTAAAATACCTCTCTGATATGTTTGAAGTTCGAATTAATCGTATCGATAACTTCTTGTGACCGACCATTGATCAGCAGTTTATACATAGACTGGGCAAAGCCTACCATCTGCCCCAATTCTATTTTCGGAGGCATAGCCAAAGCATTCGGATCAGTCATGACATTTATTAATACTGGACCTTCCAGCTCGAAAGCGTTACATAATGTATTTAATACTTCTTCCGGATCTGATACGTTGAACCCTGTCATCCCCATTGCTTCGGCTACTTGTGCGAAATTCGGATTTAGCATATCGGTCTGCCAGTCCGGCAATCCGTCTACTTCCATTTCCAGTTTTACCATACCTAGCGAACGGTTATTGAATACGATGATTTTTATGGGAAGTTTATATTGCACTACTGTTTCCAGGTCACCCAATGTCATGGACAGTCCTCCGTCACCACAAAGTGCGATCACTTGCCTGTCCGGACAAGCCAATGCCGCTCCGATGGCCTGTGGCAATGCGTTTGCCATAGAACCATGATTGAAGGATCCCAGCATGTGACGCTTTCCGGTTGCCTGCAGATAGCGGGCACCCCATACACACGTCATGCCCGTATCTACCGTATAGATGGCGTCGTCGGAGGAAATATTATTAATTTCGGACATTACATATTCCGGATGGATCTGGTCCATTTTGCCTTTGTCTTCCGTATATGCCGCCAGATCCTTCTTAACCCCTTCATAACGTTTCAGTTGTTTCCGTAAGAAAGAGTCATTCTTCTTTTGTTGTAACATAGGCAGCAGGGCACGGAGTGTAGAACGTACATCTCCGCAAAGCCCGAGATCCACTTTGGCGCGTCGTCCCAGTCTTTCGGGCTTAATGTCTACTTGAACGATTTTGATATCGTCGGGTAGAAAAGCAGAGTAAGGGAAATCGGTGCCCAACATGACAAGTACTTCCGCTTCATGCATGCTGTAATAGCCCGAGGGCATGCCCAGCAGGCCGGTCATCCCTACTTCATAAGGATTGTCATATTGTACTTCCATTTTTCCTTTAAAAGTGTATGCTACAGGAGCATTTAAGGTTTCAGACATCCGGATGATTTCTTCATGTGCCCCTTTGCAGCCTATGCCGCAAAACAAAGTGATACGTTCGTAATGATTGAGCATCCCTGCCAGCCGTATCAGGTCTTCTTCTGCCGGACAGACAGACGAGGCAAGCGGATAAATCTGTTCCGAGGACTCTACCTTGACTGCCGGTTTCTTTGCCACGTCGCCGGGAAGTCCGACTACGGCTACTCCTTTCCGGGTGGTTGCCGTCTGGAGGGCCGATTGCAGCATACGGGGAAACTGCTCGGGAGTAGTAGCCACTTCATTGTAAAAGCTACAATCGTTGAATAGCTTGACGGTATTGGTTTCCTGGAAATATTCGGTTCCGAACTCTCCTGTCGGAATAGTGGAAGCGATGGCTATCACAGGTGCTCCCGAGCGATGCGCATCGTAAAGTCCGTTGATTAAGTGGACATGTCCCGGACCACTGCTGCCCGCACAACATCCCGGTAGTCCGGTCAGTTGCGCTTCTGCACCTGCGGCATACGCACCGGTTTCTTCGTGGCGGACATGAATCCACTTCATTGCCTCATTTTGCCTCACGGCCTCGTTTACTTCGTTCAGGCTGTCGCCTGTCACTGCATAAATTCTTCTGACGCCTGCCTCAATCAGCGTATCGACAAGCTGTTCTGCTACCTTCTTTGCCATATTTATCGTTAAGTTTAGGTGATTTGATGTTGCAATAACAGGTAGTTGTGATAAAAAGTTGTATATTTAACGTATGCTAATATCCTTGATAGATGGGTATATAAGACGAATTTTATGTTAAAAATATCGTATGTGATATGTTTTTAGTGTCTTTGTAATAACAATGCGTGCATAATTTTGTTAACTTTCACCGCGTAAATAGTAACTTTATGTGTTTTAACCTTTAAACTTTTGTATCAAATGGATAAAAATGAAATCGGCTTGAATGCCGGAAAAGTTTGGCAATTGTTGAGTAACAATGACAAATGGAGTTATGGTAACCTGAAAAAGAAATCCGGACTGAAGGACAAGGATTTGGGGGCAGCTCTGGGTTGGTTGGCCAGAGAAGATAAGATTGAGTTTGAACAGGAAGAGGAAGAACTCTATGTTTACCTCTGTGTAAATGTTTATATTGGGTAGATGATGCTGCTTATTATGACAAAGAAATCCCCGGAACAGTCCATTTGAAGTGTACCCCGAAAGTCAGATACGAATATTGGGGGACACATCAATTGCCGGCATTGCATTCCGGGGATTATTTTTTATTTCTCTTTCTTTTTCGCTGCAAAGTTCTGTTCTATCAGGAAAGAGGCCACTAATCCTGCTCCTCCGAAAAGAAGGGTACACGAACCGTAGATGACCCCAACCATCTCGCGGGTATACCCTCTGTCGAGTCTGTCGAGATCGTAGGGAGAAAAACTGACATAGCTCAAGATAAATCCGACCAGTAGCCCTAAGCCTACTCCCAGCAATAAGCAACCGCCTTTCAGGGCTCCGAATGATAGTTGGGGACGATTAAAGTCGGGCAGACAGATTTTTCCGTTTAGCTCAAGATCGGTTTGAGACATTTTCTCTCCTAACTTTTCAATAAGCGTGATGCGTTCGCGTCTGCACGCAAAGAGTTCGAACAATTTGTAAATACCTAAAGTAATGATGCCTACAATTAAAGGGGCTGTAATAAAATCCATCATGATCGTATGTTTTTAAGTGAATAATTTCGTTCTTTGCACTGTTTGACGCAGCAGGCTGCGGAAAGGTTACAAAGAAAAAAATATTTTTGGGCTGTAACCTTTCAGATTTGTCAGCGTCTAACCGGATATCATGGTACAGAACGACGAAACACAATATATAGCACGGATACTGGATGGAGATACAGAATGTTTTTCTGCATTTCTCGATCGTTACAGCCGTCCGCTTTATGTGCTGATTGTACAAATAGTCGGTTGTTCCGAAGATGCGGAAGAGTTGGTCCAGGATGTATTCCTGAAAGCTTTCCGGTGTCTGGGTAGTTATAGAGGGGAGTGCCGTTTCTCTACCTGGCTTTATCGGATTGCTTATACCACGGCCGTATCTGCCACACGCAAGAAAAAGCAGGAGTTCCTTTATATAGAAGAGAACACGATCAACAACGTGCCCGATGAAAAAGCTGACGATATACTTTATCCTACTGATGATGAAGAGCGGACAGCGAGGTTGATTCAGGCTATCGATTTACTGAATGTCGAGGAAAAAGCCTTGATTACACTTTTCTATTATGAAGAAAAGTCGATAGAAGAGATAGGAGAGGTGCTGAAACTTTCGCCGGGAAATGTGAAGGTAAAGTTGCATCGTACCCGCAAAAAGATTTATGTATTGATGAACGGAAAGGAGTGATGATGGAAACAAATAAGAAGTATACGGAAAATGCGTTGAAACAGGCCCTCCAAAGGAGGCAGCCCGGCAGATTGCCGTCCAATTTTAATTATCGGATGATGGAGCAGATCCGTCTGGAAGCGGAAAAACAACAGAAGCGGAAGGAGAGGGTCATGCTGTGCGGCATGATTGCGGGTATATTGCTATTGTTGGGAGTGGGAGTATATACGCTTGTTTTCAAATTGGAATTCAATTTCAAGGAGTACTTGTCCGGTATGGATTTTTCTCATGCTGATTCTTCCCTGTTGGCTTTCTATAGCTATATTGCAACGTTGGTCCTGTTGTTGCTCGGATTGGATTACTGGCTTCGTAAGAAGAAGTTTCATTCCTGAACAGTCTTTGGGGGCACTCTGTGGTGAAATCCTTTCTTTTTCTGCGAATAATTTTCTTCCTTTGCAGAATAATTTATCTTTAACACACTATGAGAAGTTTTGCCTCTGATAATAATTCGGGTGTGCATCCTGCCATTATGGAAGCCCTGACACGGGCTAACCGGGATCATGCCTTGGGCTATGGCGACGATTTGTGGACAGAAGAAGCTGTCCGGAAAATTAAAGAAACGTTTGTAGCCGATTGTGAGCCACTGTTTGTTTTCAATGGAACAGGCAGCAATGTCATTGCCCTGCAATTGATGACTCGTCCTTACAACTCTATCCTTTGTGCCGAAACTGCGCACATTTATGTGGATGAATGTGGCTCTCCGGTGAAGATGACCGGTTGTCAGATCCGTCCTATCGCCACTCCCGACGGAAAACTGACTCCGCAACTGATCACACCCTATCTGCATGGCTTTGCCGACCAGCATCATTCCCAGCCGGGGGCCATTTATCTTTCGGAATGTACGGAACTGGGTACTATTTATACACCCGACGAATTGAAAGCCATCACTTCGTTGGCCCATCAATACGGTATGCGGGTACATATGGACGGTGCGCGCATCGCCAATGCTTGTGCTTCGCTGGGGCTTTCATTGCGAGCGCTGACTGTGGATTGTGGTATCGATGTGCTTAGTTTCGGTGGAACCAAGAACGGGCTGATGATGGGAGAGTGTGTGATCGTATTCGATGATTCGTTGAAGTCGGAAGCGCGTTTCATACGCAAGCAATCGGCTCAGTTGGCATCCAAAATGCGTTATCTATCCTGTCAGTTCACTGCCTATCTGACAGACGAACTGTGGCTGAAAAACGCAACCCATGCCAATGCTATGGCAAAGCGTCTTGCCGATGCCCTGGAACAGGTTCCCGGCGTACGTTTCACTCAAAAGGTGGAAAGCAACCAGTTGTTCCTGACTATGCCCCGTGCCGAAACAGATCGCATGCTGCAAACTTATTTCTTCTATTTCTGGAATGAGGAAGCCGACGAAATACGTCTGGTCACTTCATTTGATACAACGGAAGAAGATATCGATACGTTTATCCATATACTGAAAAAATAGTTTTATATCCAATAGGGGCAGATGCTCATCACAGGGTAACACAGAGTCTCACAGAGGGAAAAATAATAGAAATTAAAACTCTGTGGGACTCTGTGTTACTCCGTGGTGAACAATCTTTTTTTATTCCTTCCTTATCTTAGATTCTTTCAGGAACAGTTCGATATTATACATCGGGAAGTTCTCGTCCAGCAATTTGCCGTCCCGATCCAACAATACGTAACGGGGAATGCCATTGAAATGGAATAGTTCCCTCAGATAGTTATAGTCGCTTTGTGGAAGGCGGAAGATGGTTTCCTCTTTCAGATGCTTCTCCACATAGTTTTCGTAAGCTTTTTCAGGTGAGTCCTGATTACTGGTGACAAAGATAAACTTGATATCGGGACTGTTGCGGTAGTCTTTTCTCAAATCAGCATGTTGTTCGATGCTGGCACGGCAAGGGCCGCAAGACGTTGCCCAAAAGTCGATAATTACAAATTTTCCCAGATAAGGTGCTGTCAGTTTACGGATAATGTCCGTACCTTTTCCTGCCGGAAGTTCTTGTGGCTTGTTCCCCTGTACGGGATAAACCTGACGGTACATACGTTCGGCTTCTGCTACCAGGAATGGGTCGTGCAGATATCCCTTCAGTGTGTCCAGCAGGGCAAAAGCCTTCTTCTCGTTCTCAAGTGTTTTGGCCAGGAACGGATAGGAACGTGTCAGGATAAGTTCGCCGACTACCGGGAAGGGCATTCCTGTTGTGTCCTGCAATATCTCCTTTTTTTTCCTCCAGCTTTCTGCATATTTCTCCATCCGATCGTCCGTCCCATTTTTTATTTGCCAGCTTGCCGGGAGAAAAGGGTTCATAAATTCAATGCGGTTGATAAAGGTGGAGAAGTTGTTGCAACCGATGCTGCGGACATCATTCAACGGCATTGCTTTCAAGAAGTCATAATAGTCCGGGGTTTCCTTTATTTTCAATATCGTGTTGGTCGTATCTTTACGGGCATCCATGTCTCTCATCAGGATAAACTCCAAGAGCCAGGCGCCGTAATTTATCATCACATCGTTCTTCAGCATTTGCATCGCTTCGGGTTGTAGTGTTTTCGATTGCTCCAGCGAGTCGACCCGATGCATCCACAACTTGTACATCGGTTCCTGCTGTGTTTTGAATTCAGAGGGTGTCAGCGTTTTGCATGCATTCTGTATGATGTGATAGTCTTTTGAGAACAGCGGTTCACAAGGCATCAGTTCCTGATTTATGCTGCTTGAAGGTCCCATGTACAGAGTTTCTGTCAACATAGGTTTCAGTCTCCTCTGGCGTAGATAGTCCAGATGGTCTTCCCAATTGATATAAAGCATCAGTGTCTCGCCCGGCCTGATATAGAACGTCATCCAGTTGTTGCCCATAGAGAGGTGATGTACTCCGGGATAATTGACAACGAAGTCCGATTCAAAGCGTCCGTCCGGATGGATGGTGACTACGGCGGGAGGGCCTTCATTAGTTATGTGATTGTCCGTATAAATCAGTACGGTAGTGAATCCCAGTTTGGGACTGTAGCCATCCAGGAATCCGCGTATGTGAACCGTGTCTTTCCGGAAGAAGGCTGTTTGTGGGGCTGTGGCTGCTGTTGTTGCCGCATAATTTCTTTGTGGACGCCCGGCACGGATATACTTATTGGCTTTTCCCCCGTTTTTTCCGATACATAGGTTGCCGTCTTTTTCCTGTGTTATTTCAAGCAGGCACTGTTCGCCTGTTTCGTCTTTTAAGTTCAGTTTGAATTTTTTTCCCTGTTTCCGGCAAAGATCATATTTCCAGAAACGGTTGTCCATAATGGCCAGTGAATCATAAATTCCGATGTCCCATCCGTTTTGGGCATCGGCTTGCTGCCAGTTGCCGTGAATCTTACGGAGGGAGGCCTGTTCTTTGGTTTCCTGAGGTTTCACCAGCAAGATGCCGTAAGTATTGGTTTCCGAATTCAGGTTGTCGTCTATCCAGTCTATCCGGGTAGTGCCTTCGGGCAAGGGAGGATAGGTGATGACACAATCGTCCTCTATGATACCGGAGGCGGGAGTCGTCACCTGTTCGCCAAATTTACGTCCCTCTATGCGCAGGGGATACAGTTGCTTTTTGCTTTCGGGAGCGTAAATGTAAGTCAGGCTGTCCAGACTGGTCCACCATTGCGGGCGGAACACAGTCCGTATCGTCAGTCGGGTTTCTGTTGGCGAGAGTTCTATTTTCGAGATGGTGTGTATACTTCCCTGACGTGTTTCGAAAGGGGGATTTTCAATCACTGTCTGTGCTGTGATGTAGCTGCTTCCCAAAAGTAGCAGTAAGAAGAGTAGTTTGCTTTTCATATATGTATCGTTAAAGTTGAGACTGTAAAGATAAAGATTTGTCGGTAAAAACCTTACGGAACGTTACTTTATCTTTGTCCGGAAGATAGATTCTTGTACTTGGGAAGGCGGGGAATACCAGTTGTGCAACTGGTGCATGACGAGTTGTGCAACTGGTAGTGCCCGAGTTGCACAACTCGTATGCTGCCGGATGGGTAACTCGTCGTACTGATGTTCCGAAGGAGTGGAACTTGCCTTGGCAAGAAGGCATAATAAAGGTCCGGACCTTCGCAGGGGCGGACCTCAGGTTATACAAACCACGCTCTCCTTGGGGGGGAGACGGGTCATTTACTGAAAACAATCGGATCGATTGTCTACCTTAAATACCTATTATGATAGCTTTCTTAACTAACCTTTATCTTATTGTAATGCTAAGTGGGGCTGTCTCTTTAATATCCGGTGTAGTGCAGCCGGCATCATGGAAGCATTGTTTAAGGTTGGGGAATGTGTTAAGCTGTATGATACAAATAAAGCGGATTTAATTTACTTAAGGAATAGCAGGGAGCTTTTATTAGTTGACATTATAGGTTATTTACAAGTTTTTGGGATTGAGCCATACGGTCTCATACCTTGGATTTTGAACATTTTCTGTTTATTAAGTGTTAAATGGAGGCAATAAAAGATAAAAGAGAATGTAATATGATTGTAACAAGGCGGGATGAAACTACTTTTGCAAATTGAGTTTTCTAAAGAGGGAACAATATATGAGACCTAAACACAAAAACTGGCTATTACTGGGATGCTTCTCCATCGTGTGGACTGCATCTTTGGCACAAGGAGAGAATCACAACGACAGCCTCTCACCGATTACGCATATTCCTGTGATAGAGGACTCTGCTTCTGTATCCGTCACTGCTGATTCTGTCGCGGTGAAACGTAGTTTCTTCAAGAAATTCCTGGACTACTTCAATGATGCCAACAAGGAGAAGAAGAACAAAAAGTTTGACTTCAGTGTGATCGGTGGCCCGCATTATTCCAGTGACACCAAACTCGGACTGGGCTTGGTAGCCGCCGGACTATACCGTACCGACCGTGCCGATACACTGCTTCCTCTCTCTACTGTTTCGCTGTATGGCGATGTGTCCACTGTCGGGTTCTATCTGCTCGGTGTACGCGGAAGTCATATATTTCCGAAAGACAAGTACCGGCTCAATTATAACCTTTATTTCTATTCTTTCCCCAGTTTGTATTGGGGCGTCGGCTACCGGAATGCGGTGAATGACGAGAATGAAAGCACTTACAAGCGCTTTCAGGCACAGGTAAAGGTTGACTTTATGTTCCGGATGGCAAAAAACTTCTATCTGGGGCCTATGGCAAGTTTCGACTATATCGATGGGAGGAATTTTGAGAAACCCGAGCTTTGGCAAGGGATGGATGCCCGCACCTCCAATGTCAGTGCGGGACTTTCTCTGGTGTACGACTCGAGAGATTTCCTGACGAATGCCTATAAAGGATATTACCTGCGCATAGACCAGCGTTTCAGTCCGGCATTTCTGGGGAATGACTACGCTTTCAGTAGTACGGAACTGACCACCAGTTACTATCACCGGGTGTGGAAAGGCGGAATACTTGCCGGACAATTCCATACCCTGCTGACCTACGGCAATCCGCCTTGGGGGCTGATGGCTACCTTGGGAAGTTCGTACTCCATGCGTGGCTATTATGATGGCCGGTACCGCGATAAGAATGTGGTGGACATGCAGGTGGAACTCCGCCAGCACGTATGGAAACGGAACGGAGTAGCCGTCTGGGTGGGAGCCGGAAATGTTTTCCCCGACTTTTCCTCATTCAAAGTGAAACATATACTTCCCAACTATGGCTTTGGCTATCGGTGGGAGTTTAAGAAGAGAGTAAATGTACGATTGGATTTAGGGTTTGGAAAAGGCCAGACCGGATTTATATTTAATATCAATGAAGCTTTTTAATAGTATAAAAAAATGGTTCGGTAATCAGGAGAATTTGTTCTACCTGTTCCTGTTTGTGCTGATAGTGCCCAACGTTGTGTTGTGTTTCACCGAACCTTTGCCGCTTGTAGCCAAGATTGCCAATGTCCTGTTGCCATTGGGGTGTTATTATCTGATTATGACCCTTTCCAGGAATTGCGGAAAGATGCTCTGGATTTTATTCCTTTTCGTATTCTTCGGGGCCTTTCAGATCGTGTTGCTCTATCTGTTCGGGCAGTCCATCATTGCGGTGGATATGTTCCTGAACCTGGCGACTACCAATTCTTCCGAAGCCATGGAGTTGCTCGACAACCTGTTGCCGGCTTTGATTACGATTGTGATCCTGTACATCCCGGCCCTGATACTGGGGATGATCTCCATTGTCCGTAAGCGTACGCTTTCCGTCGGCTTTATCCGCAGGGAACGGAGACGTGCGTGGGTTGTGCTGGGTGCAGGTCTGGTATCGTTGGGAGCGGCCTTCCTGTTGGATAAGAAGTACGAGATGACTTCCGATTTATATCCGGTCAATGTGTGCTATAACGTAGTGCTTGCCGTGGAGCGGAATGCCCGGACTCTCGATTATGAAGAGACTTCGAAGGATTTCACTTTCAATGCCGCCGCCACGCATCCGGCAGAAGACCGGGAGATTTACGTATTGGTAGTGGGAGAGACTTCCCGTGCGCTCAATTGGTCGTTGTACGGTTATGATCGTGAGACAAATCCCAAACTGTCGGAGGTATCCGGCCTGACGGCTTTTACGAATGTGCTGACCCAATCGAATACAACTCATAAGAGTGTTCCGATGCTCATGTCTGCCGTTTCGGCAGAGAATTTCGATTCCATCTATCATCAGAAAGGAATTATTACCGCTTTCAAAGAAGCAGGTTTCAAGACAGCTTTCTTCTCCAATCAGCGTTACAACAACTCTTTTATCGACTTCTTTGGAAAAGAAGCCGATCACTGTGACTTCATCAAGGAAGATTCGTTGACTGCCGGTCAGAATCTTTCGGATGATTATCTGCTGGCATTGGTGCAACAGGAACTTGCGAAAGGAAACCGCAAACAGTTTATCGTGTTGCACACCTACGGGTCACACTTCAACTATCGGGAACGTTATCCTGCCGAAGCTGCCTTTTTCCAACCCGACAGTCCTGCCGATGCCGAATTTAAGTATCGGGATAATCTGATTAATGCCTATGACAATTCCATCCGTTATACCGACGATTTTCTGTCAAGGCTGATCGGCCTGCTGCAGCAACAGGATGCCGGGTCGGCTATGCTCTATACTTCGGATCATGGAGAAGATATTTTCGACGACCATCGTCGCCTCTTCCTGCATGCGTCTCCCGTGCCTTCCTACTATCAGTTGCATGTACCGTTCATTGTCTGGACTTCGGACACATATCGGGAGAAGTATCCTGAGCATATGGACGCTCTACAGAAGAATCGTCACAAATCTGTTGCTTCGAACCGGGTGGTGTTCCATTCGGTGCTCGATCTGGCCGGGGTGACCACCACCTATGTAAACGATTCATTATCGGTGGCCAGTCCGTCCTATACAGAGTTCCCCCGTTTTTACCTGAACGACCACAACGAGCCGCGTTCGTACGATGACATCGGGTTACGTAAAGAGGACTTTGAGATGTTCGGAAAGATGGGGATACGTTGAAAATGCCGGGCTAACGTGCAATCCGGCAAGGAGCAGGATTCACTACAGGTTTGATTTCGGGAGATACCTTGGGATAGATAAGTGTCAGCATCTCGAAACTTTGCTTCCTTTCGGTACTTTTGTTGTGTTTTGTGTTGAAAGTAGGAGAATAATATCTATATTTACTGTCGATTCATCACAACATGCAATTATGACAACCCAACTACTATTGGTGACGGGAGTAACAGACTGTCTGTGGCTTTATGTATTATCCCTGCTTTTGTTTCTGACCGTTTGCTTCCTGCTCTATCAGAACTTCCTGCTTCGTAAGTCGGCTTCGGCTGATGACGACTATCGTCGTTTCCTGTTTGATATTTTAGATAATCTCCCGTTTCCTATCATGGTGAAAGATATTCAGGAACAATTCAAGTATACCTACTGGAATAAAGAATCCGAGTTACAGTCGGGCATCAGCCGCAAAGATGCCGTCGGCTTCTCCGATGTCGATATCTTTGGTGAAGAAAGGGGGAAGCAGTACCGGAAGATAGATGAGGATCTTGTCAGGGCCGGAATACCTTATAAGGCGGAAGAGAGGTATGTCACTGCTGACGGAAAAGTGCACGATACACTTGTGATGAAGTCGATCATATCTTCGGGTAAATTGGGTAAATGGCTGTTGGTGGCCCGTTGGGAAATCACCCAGCTGAAAATGTACGAAAGAGAATTGCTGGCTGCCAAAGAGCAGTTGGAAGGAGCCGTACGTAAGCAAAAACTGGCTTTGAGAAGCATTGATTTCGGACTGATTTATATCGACCGGAACTATCTGGTGCAATGGGAAGAGACCGGTAATATTAAAAATCTGGTTTCCGGACGCCATTATACTCCCGGCACTGTTTGCTACCGGACTACGGGGCAGGGAACCCAACCGTGCGGGAAATGTGCTTTTCGGGAGGCTATCGGTACCGGTAAGATCGTGAGACACATCACCCATGTGGATCATGTGGACTTTGAGATCACCGCCACCCCCGTTTATGATGATACGGGAAACGAAATTATCGGCGGACTGCTACGCTTTGAAGATATTACCGAGAAACTGAAAGTAGAACGTATGTTGCAGGAAGCCAAAGAGAAGGCCGAAGAGTCCAATCGGCTGAAGTCGGCGTTCCTTGCCAATATGAGCCATGAAATACGTACGCCGCTCAATGCCATCATCGGTTTCTCCGATCTGATTTGCCAGACGGACGATGTTGAAGAGAAGGAGGAGTATATCCGGATTGTCACTTCGAACAATGAGCTTTTACTGCAATTGATAGATGATATTCTCGACCTGTCGAAAATAGAAGCGGGGACAATGGATTTCTCTTATGCCCCGACGGATATCAATGAACTGATGGAAGACATCTGTTTACAGATGCAGCAGAAGAATCAACGCCCGGAGGTGCAGATCATGTTTACTGAAAAAGAACCCGGTTGCGTAATTAATACCGACCGTTTGCGCTTGTCACAGGTCATCATGAATTTGATGAACAATGCAATGAAGTTCACTTCCGAAGGTTCCATTACTTTGGGCTATCGGCTGACCGGACAAAAGGACGAACTTTATTTCTTTGTAAAGGATACAGGTATCGGCATCCCTGCCGATCAGGCGGGAAAGGTTTTCGAGCGTTTTGTCAAACTGAATACTTTTGTCAAAGGTACCGGACTGGGACTTGCCATCTGCCGGGTGATTATCGAACGGTTGGGAGGAACGATCGGAGTGGAGACCCGGGAAGGAAAGGGTTCCTGCTTCTGGTTCCGTCTTCCTGTCAGAGAGGATATGCTGTTCGAAAGCCCTGTCCGTTGAATTTGATTCACCACTCTCTTGAAGTATTTGCCGGATGGACCTTAAGGTCTGTTTTGATCTGGCCCGGTATTGTTGTCAAGGATATGTTCTTGTTTTGTGAGGAGTATAGCCGGGCTATGTGACGAATACAAACGGTGGAACAGACCGAAAGGAAACTCAAGGCGGACCGATAAAGCTCCAATGAAATTTTATTCGGGTAAAATCTAAATAGGCTCTTAATTTGTGCTAAAACTTGAATCTAAAACTCAGGTTGGCGTGTTGTTTGTATACACTTAATATAGAGGTTTAAATATATAAAAACATGGCTTATATAGATTATTACAAGATTCTCGGAGTTGACAAGAATGCTTCTCAGGATGATATTAAAAAGGCTTTCCGTAAATTGGCCCGTAAATATCATCCGGACCTGAATCCTAATGACCCAAGCGCTAAGGATAAGTTTCAGGAGATTAATGAAGCTAACGAAGTATTGAGCGATCCGGAGAAAAGGAAAAAGTACGACGAATACGGCGAACATTGGAAACATGCGGACGAATTCGAAGCGCAGAAGAAGGCGCGGCAGCATGCCGGTGGAGGCGGAGGAGGATTCTCCGGCTTTGGCGGAGACGGCGGTTCTTATTGGTACTCGTCCGATGGAGAGGGGTTCTCGGGTGGTGATGCCGGAGGGTTTTCGGACTTCTTTGAATCTATGTTCGGACATAGAGGAGGAGGCGGACGAGGCAATGCAGGCTTCCGAGGACAAGATTTTAATGCAGAATTGCACCTGTCTCTTCGCGATGCAGCCCGAACCCATAAACAGGTGTTGAATGTGAATGGCAAACAGGTTCGTATTACGATACCGGCCGGTGTAGCCGACGGACAGGTGATTAAGTTGAAGGGATACGGAGGCGAAGGCATCAACGGTGGTCCTGCAGGAGACCTGTATATCACTTTCAAGATAGCCGAAGACTCTGTATTCAAGCGTCTTGGAGACGACCTGTACGTGGATGTGGAGATGGATCTTTATACTGCCGTACTGGGTGGTGAGAAGGTGATCGATACACTGGAAGGTAAAGTGAAACTGAAGATAAAGCCCGAAACCCAGAATGGAGCGAAAGTGCGCCTGAAAGGTAAAGGTTTTCCCGTTTATAAAAAAGAAGGACAGTTTGGCGACTTGATCATCACTTATTCAGTCAAGATACCTACCAATCTGACAGATAGGCAGAAAGAACTGTTCAGAGAGTTACAACAGAGTATGAACTAATAATGAAAGAGCACTATGCAGACCGAATTAATAATTGTCAGTGAATACTGTCACAAATGTCATATTGAGCCTTCATTTATCGACCTGTTAGAGGAAGGTGGCTTGATTGAGGTACGCACCGAGGGAGGCGAGCACTATCTGCTTGCGTCGCAACTTCCGGATGTGGAACGATACAGCCGTATGTATTATGACCTGTCCATCAATATGGAAGGTATCGATGCCATTCATCATTTGCTGGAAAGGATGGAAAGCATGCGAAGGGAAATCAGTTCGCTCCGGAACCAGCTTATTGTCTTTAAGAGAGAAGGCATTATGGAGGATTGGTGAAAAGATTGTTTCATGTGTTGAAATACTGAGGTCCCGATGGTTTCGGCCGGAGCCTCTATATCATATAAACAGAGCCTTTATCAAGGGCGGACAGAGTGTCTGTTCCGCCCTTGATAAAGGCTCTGTTTTTTTATGCTTGCCTGTGCTTATTCAGCCAGGATAGTCAGTTCGGCACCCGAAGCATAGTCTTGTCCGCGTTGTTCGCTCAAGGCGGTGAAGCGGATATAACGGGCTTTCACAGGTTTATCGAACATTACTTTCTTCTCTTTCAGGTCTCTTGCGAAAGTACCTTTCAGGATAGGTTCACTCCATTCTTTACCGTCCATACTTACGTGGATGGTGTAGTCTTTCACATTACCGTTGCTGCTGTCCTGACGGGGCAGGTAAGTGAAACCTTTGATTGTTTTCACTTCGCCGGCATCCAGGTCTACCCAATGCGGGTGTTTAGCCACCGTTACAGAGAACATGGTGTGCCAGATGGTATTCGGATCACCGTCTGTCAGGTTCTTGGCTTCGCCTCCGTCCGATTCTTCGCTACTTGCGTAGATTACTTCTGTCTGGATGCTTTCGATCTTGTCGAATGTCATGCTTGCCTTGATGAAAGGTGCATCTTTGAACCAGGCAGTCACCGTACCGCCATTGCGTAGTGCGATCGGTTCGGTATAAGTTTTGGATTTACTCTTATCTACTGTATAAAGGATAACGGCGTCTTTTTTCTGTGATGATACAGATACCACACCGGCACGGTTGCGGGTTATGGACAACGGCATCTCTCCGGCGGGGGCTACATTGGCTGTTACAGTCAGGTCTTTACCTGCGGGGCGGATAATGAAACCTGTGTTGTGATGGCTGGCGAAGACACGGTCTTGTTCCAACGGGCCGCCTTGACCGCAGCTGTTACCACCCAGGCCGGTTACGGCTGCATCCAGGTGAAGATAAGTATCACCGGCTTTCGGTAACTGATACGGATGTGAAGCCAGAATCAGGTCGAGTGCAGAGTAAGGCAGAGCCGAAGCCGACAAACGGTCGGTAGCTATAAACACGGCACCGTTGCCTGCATTGTTGGTCAGGGCACACCAGCGTACGTCTTCGTGATTACCCATATCTTGCGGTTTGGGGAAGTTGACGAACTCTCCGGCAACCGTATTCTTATGTTGCTCGATGAACTGTCCTACTTTACGGTCGGCGTAGTTGTCGATAGGACCGCGTCCGTAGTAAGTAAAGTTGGCATATTGCTGAGGCACACGTACCATGTATCCCAGACGAGGCAATACGAGACTCGGCTGATTGGAGGTGATGCTTGCTTCCAGTTCGATAGAACCGTCTTTGTAGACTGTCCATACCTGGTTGGTAGTAAACTTGAAGTCACTGCTGCCGAACTTCTTGTCTGTCAGTTCCTCAATCTTGTTCTTGCCCGAGCTTGTTCCACCCAGAATCTTGGCTGCATTAGGAGCCTGAGACTGTACTGTGAATGACAATACGACTGTACCATCTTCTTTGGTAGTCATATTGAACCCGGTAGCTGAATGCTTCAGGTTGTGCAAACCATTATCAAACCACTGAGAATAGAACCAGTTATCATTATTGGTGAAAGCACGGAGCGCATCCAGCTTCGGACCGTTGCCGTCAGTAATCACCTTCTCGTTTCCGTATGTCAGGCTGTAGATAGTACCTGTCTTGATATCGAACTGAGCTGTGTAACCATTGCCTTTGATGGTAATGATATCGCTCGCTTTAGTCATCATCACTTCCGGTTTGTCGCCCTCGGCTGCTACGGTGGCGATAGAAGGACGTGCGGTAGCCTCTTTCACAAGTATCTGTTCTTCTGCTTGTGCGAAGTTCTTGTCAGCCCAAGGCATGTTGTCTTTCAGCAGGAATTGAATCTTCACGAAATATTCCGAATCGGCTTTCAGCTTACTGAACTGATAAGGAACAGTGATCTGCGTACGGGTACGCGGAGCTACTTCGCCTATGCTCAATAGGCCCGATTGTGCTTCTTTGCCGTTTTCGTAGAGTGACCATTTCACATCATAGTCCGAAAGGTTCTTGAAGTAATATTTGTTGAACACTTCAAACCGGCCTTTTTCTACATCGATAGCCTTCACGTCGATGTGCTGGTATACTTTTTTCACTTCATAATACTGAGGTTTCGGTTCCAGATCGCCGAATACGATACCGTTCATAACGAATTGACCGTCGTTCGGAGTATCGCCGAAATCACCGCCATAAGCCAGGTAGCGTTCACCGGTTTTCTTGTCATAGTTGTACATCGATTGGTCTACCCAGTCCCAGATTGCGCCGCCACAGAAGAAGTTGGTCGATTCGATAGCTTCCCAGTAGTCCACCAGGTTACCGCAGGCGTTACCCATAGAGTGAGCATATTCCGAAACGTGGAACGGATATTTGATGTCATAGTTGCCTTTCACAGCACCGCGCATCCAGCCGATGGAAGGATACTGGTTGGAACCCATATCGACGATATCGTTGTTACGTTCATACTGAACAGGGCGTGAGAGGTCGAATGCTTTCAGTGCATCGTAAGCTGCTACGAAGTTCTTTCCCGGTCCGGCTTCGTTGCCTAATGACCAGATGACAATCGAAGGATTGTTTACGTTGGCATGAACCATTTCCATCACACGGGCTACATGGGCGTTTTTCCATTCCACCGGATGAGACAGGGAAGCGGCTCCGTAATAATACTCGTGAGATTCGATGTTGGCTTCATCTTCCAGGTAGAGTCCGTATTTGTTGCACAGATAGTACCAGTACGGATCGTCCGGATAGTGGGAGTTACGTACGTGATTGATGTTGGCACGTTTCATCAGCATAACCTCTTTCTCCATCATTTCACGGGTGATGGCATGTCCCACAGCCGGATTTGATTCGTGGCGGTTGACACCTTTCAGTTTTACGGTTTTGCCGTTTACGTAGTAATAGCGGCCTGCCAGTCCGAATTCGTCAGCAGAAGCAGGAGTATCTTTGATTTCCACTTTGCGGAAACCTACGGTAGTCGAAACGGTTTCTATTGTTTTGCCTTTCTTGTCTTTCAGTTCTGCAACGAGTGTGTAGAGGTGGGGGAATTCAGCCGACCATTTGTTGGGGGACTGTACGTTCATGATCGCTTTTTCCGCTTCTACGGTTTCGTTCGGGTTCACCAGATTCACAGTGGCCGAAGCAACGGCATTGGCAACCGGAGTGTTTTCATCCGAGTACAGTTTATTAGCATATAGTGTATACGCCATCTGGTATCCTTTGGCTGCTTTCTTGCCAAAGTTGCGGATGTCGGCGCTGATGGCCAGTGAACCGTTGGTGTATGTCTCGTCCAGGTCGGGGATTACCACGAGGTCACGTACCTGTACTTTCGGAGTAGAGTAGAGAGCTACGGTACGGAAGATACCCGGTAAGCGGAACATATCCTGTGCTTCGAGGAACGAGCCGTCTGAACTGCGGTATACTTCGGCAGCAACGGTGTTCTTTCCTTTTTGCAGATAGGGGGTGATGTTGAAACTGGCCGTATTGCGTGAGTTTTTTGAGAAACCTACGTACTGGCCGTTGATCCAGAGGTAGAAGAAAGAGTCCACACCGTCGAAGCTGATAAATACTTCACGACCGTCCCAATCTTGGGGGATGTCGAAGTCGCGACGGTAGGAACCCACTTCGTTACGGTATTTATAAGTAGTCCAGTTAGTGGGAGGAGTACGCATCACACCTCCGCGCCAGTCGTCTACTTTCACTTTGTGCATGAAAATGACAGGTTGGTTCACATAGATAGGTACTCCGTATTTCAGGCTACCGTCTTTCTGGATACCATAGATATTCCAGCTTGAAGGGACGGGAATGTTGTCCCAGCCCGAAACATCGAAAGTAGTCTGATAAAAATCTTTGGGGCGAGAATCCGGATCGGGTGCCCAATTGAATTTCCAGTCACCATTCAGTGACAACCAGTATTTACTGTTCTCCGGTAACACTTTGCGTGCGCTTTCCACATCCTGGAAGGAAAAGAACCAGGCTCGTGGTTGTTCTTTGTTGAGTGCAATATTCTCCGGTGATTCCCATTCATTGCCCACCGGGGCTTTTTCCGAGGCATACTTAAATCCCTCTAAAGGTCGTTGACCGGCAAAGCAGAGTGTAACCATGCTGCATAGTATCAGACCTAACGTGATTTTCCGCATAATTGTTTTTCTTTTAATAGATTATTTACTGAAGTTTTTCGTGTCATATTGAGCCGTAATCCGGTATCTCTTTAATTTTATTGCAATATTCGTAAAAACCAGCCACATAGCCAAATCATTTGACATTAATTGGGTATTTCAGGAGGATAAAATGCCTTGTTGCCCTCCCGTAATGCAAAAAGAAAAGGGATCCGGTCGTCCGAATCCCTTTTTTAGTATTGGAGTAAACTCTTTACTTTCTGTAGTAAGCCAGATCGTCTTTATCGAATTTGCGGATAAAGTTGATATGTTTTTCTACTTCAGCTTCTGCATAGCGTACATATACTTGAGCCGATTCAGAGAACAGATCGCTCTTTGAAGCGTCCTGTACCATCAGGTGACCCATGATGATGTGAGCTGCCATTTCTACGAGGCGGCGTGCACAGAAGTCGAGCAGTTCCTGATCTTTTGCCTCTGTGATTTGAGTCACACAAGCCGCATATTTGCTTGCCATGCTTTTCAGACGGTTCTGTAAGCCTTCCAGTTCGGGAGCTACCGGCATATTCTCGTATTCCTGGATACGGGCCAGGTAAGCGCCGGTCGTTACATAACGGATGGCGGCCACAACCTGCAACTGAGTGGTACCCTCGTAAATGGAAGTGATACGTGAATCACGGTAGATACGTTCGCAGGCATAATCTTTCATAAAGCCCGAACCGCCGTGAATCTGAATACAGTCGTAAGCATTCTGGTTGGCAAACTCACTGCCCATGCCTTTGCCCAGCGGGGTGAAGGCGTCAGCCAGTTTAGCGAATGTTTTCTGTTCGGCACGTTCTTCCGGAGTCAGTTTGCGCTCCTTGGAAATGTCGTCCAGTGCTTTGTAAACGTCTACGAAACGGGCTGTCTCGTACAACAGTGAACGGGAAGCATCCAGTTTGGCTTTCATCAGAGAAAGTATTTCGGCCACGGCGGGGAATTCGATGATTGCCTTACCGAACTGTTTACGATCTTTGGCATATGCCAGAGCTTCATTGTAAGCAGCCTGTGACAATCCTACCGACTGAGCGGCAATACCCAAGCGGGCACCGTTCATCAACGCCATTACATATTTGATCAGACCCAGTTTGCGGTCACCGCAAAGTTCGGCCTTGGCATTTTTATATACCAACTCGCAGGTAGGAGAGCCTTTGATACCCATTTTGTTCTCAATACGGCGTACGTTTACTCCACCATTGCGCTTGTCGTAGATGAACATGGAAAGACCGCGTCCGTCGTGTGTTCCTTCTTCCGAACGTGCCAGTACGAGGTGAATATCGGCATCACCGTTTGTGATGAAGCGTTTCACTCCGTTCAGATACCAGCATTGGTCTTTTTCACTGTAAGTGGCTTTCAACATGACAGACTGGAGATCGGAACCTGCATCCGGTTCCGTCAGGTCCATTGACATGGTTTCACCCTGGCATACGCGGGTGATATAACGTTGCTTCTGTTCTTCGTTGGCAAATTCGTAAATGGTTTCAGCACAATCCTGCAATCCCCACAGGTTCTCGAAACCGGCATCACTGCGGCTCACGATATCGGCAGCCATGATGTACGGAGTGATCGGGAAGTTCAAGCCTCCAAAGCGGCGGGGCATAGCCATGCCCATCAGCCCTGCTTTGCGGCAGGCATCCAGGTTCCGGGTAGTCCCGCTGGCATAGGTCACACGATTGTCGGCGCAGACCGGGCCTTCATGATCGACACCTTCTGCATTGGGAGCGATGATGTCACCACAGATTTCTCCTACAATTTCCAGCACTTTGTCGTAGCTGTCCATTGCGTCTTCGAAGTCTACCGGAGCATAGTCGAATTTATCTTTATCAGCATAGTTGCGCTCTTTCAGCTCAACAATTCTCTTCATCAACGGATGGTTCAAGTGATGCTTGAGTTCCGGAGTATCTAAATAAAAGTTAGCCATTTCTTACTTACTGTTTTGTTTATAATACTTAATCATCTTCGGTACAACTTCTTCGATGGTTCCGTTGATTACATAGTCTGCAATCGTATTGATCGGAGCTGACGGATCGTTGTTGATAGAGATGATGATACCGCTTTCCTGCATACCGGCGATGTGCTGAATCTGTCCGGAGATACCGCAGGCAATATAGAGTTTGGGACGTACCGTAACACCGGTCTGTCCGATCTGGCGGTCGTGCTCAACGAAACCTGCGTCTACGGCTGCACGGCTGGCACCTACTTCTGCGTTTAATACCTTTGCAAGATCAAACAGCAAGTTGAAGTTTTCTTTCGAACCTACACCATAACCACCGGCGATGATGATGGGAGAACCCTTCAGGTTGTTCTTTGCTTTTTCTACATGACGTTCGATGACTTTTACTACGTAATCGGTGTCGGCTACATATTTCTTCACATCATGATGGATTACTTCACCTTTGTAGTCTGCTGCCAGAATGGCTTTTTTCATCACTCCTTCGCGAACGGTTGCCATTTGAGGACGGTGTTCGGGGTTGACAATGGTAGCAACGATGTTGCCACCGAATGCAGGACGAATCTGATAAAGCAGGTTCTTGTAGACCTTGCCTTCTTTCTTATCTTCGTGATCGCCTATTTCCAATGATGTACAGTCGGCTGTCAGACCACTGGTCAGGGCTGAGGATACGCGCGGACCGAGGTCACGACCGATAACGGTTGCACCCATCAGGCAGATTTGCGGTTGTTCTTCTTTGAACAGATTGACCAGGATTGAAGTGTGGGGGAGTGAAGTATAAGGATAGAGTCCTTCACCGTCGAATACATGGAGTTTGTCTACTCCGTACGGGAGGATCTGTTTTTCAATATCTTTAAGTCCGGTTCCGGCAACGACTGCTTCGAGCTGGCAACCCAACTGATTGGCTAACGAGCGTCCTTTTGTCAGAAGTTCGAGGCTTACGTCTGCGACGATGCCGTCTTCTATTTCGCAATATACAAATAAGTTATTCATATCTTTTCTCTCCTCTTATCCAATAGTGTGGTTCTCCAACAGTTCAACAATCAGTTCTTCCACTTCACGGTCGCTGCCGCTGATGGTTTTACTCTCTTTCGCTTGGAACACGATGTTCTGGATCGCTTTTACCTTTGTCGGCGAACCGCTGAGGCCGCATTGTTTCAGATCACCGTTTACGTCTGCTACGCTCCATTCCACCAGATTCAGGTAGTCACGGGTGTCGTACAGGTCGGTGTAGTCCAGGTTACCCTGTTGCTTCTCGGTAATGGTTTTGGCGTGTTTGTACTTCTGAACCAGTTTAGCATTGCGCGGGCGGCAGGGAGCTGCACTTCCGTTGACAGTGATAACGATGGGCAAGGGTCCTTCTACTGTTTCCACACCGCCGTCGATGTGGCGTTTTACGGTGATGCTTCCGTCACCTACTTTCAGGATCTCTTCGGCATACGTAATCTGAGTCAGTCCCAGCTTTTCTGCAACCTGCGGTCCTACCTGTGCCGTATCTCCATCGATAGCCTGACGACCGCCGATGATGATGTCATATTCACCTATTTTCTTGATGGCTGTTGCCAGAGCGTACGAAGTAGCCAGCGTATCAGCACCGGCAAAAGCACGGTCTGTCAGCAAATAACCGTTATCGGCACCACGGAAAAGTCCTTCACGAATAATGTCAGCTGCACGTCCCGGTCCCATGGTCAGGATGGTAACGGTAGAGCCTGGGTGAGCATCTTTCAGTCGGAGAGCCTGTTCTAGAGCATTCAGGTCTTCGGGGTTGAAGATGGCAGGGAGTGCCGCACGGTTAATAGTTCCGTCGGCTTTCATGGCATCTTTCCCAACGTTTCGTGTGTCGGGAACTTGTTTTGCCAATACAACAATTTTCAAACTCATGTTATTAATTTTAGTATTAGTATTTCTACAAGTTAGCAGCCAGTAGTCAGTAGTAAGGTTCTTGCTATTCACTATCCGGTTAACTATCAGCCTGCAAATTTAAGCAAACGCTTGGTTCTGACAAGAAATCTATCTGAAAAATGCACAAGTTTAAGGATTCTGAGCAACTTGTCGGGGTCTTACGATCATGAATACAGGGTTATCGTCAGCTTTCAGATCTTTTAATTCGGGAATGTTTTATTGATAAAATCTTCGTTGCCGGAGTAGGTCAGTAGCTTTCTTGCCCGCCGGTACGATCTTTCTTATAAGGTATCTATTGAGAAAAGAGGGAAAGAGTAGAATATTGGAGGTATGCCTCAGATTTATGAAAACTTCCGGCACACCTCCGAAATAATGTTGTTATTGGATTCCTATTTCTGCAAATCCCATAGTTTCTCCTTCAGTTACCATTTTGGTCGGTTTCAGAGAGAGGTATCGTGCTTTCACCGGAGTGAAGTAGACGGACTGTAGAATCGGATTGTTTTTAATATTAGAGAATTCTCCTTGGGCTACTATCCGGTTTACCGCATTTGCTTCGGTACCCACAGATAGTTCATAAGAGGAAATCAATCCTTTGTTGTATTCACTCTGATCCGGCAGATAATGGAAAGAGGTGATGGTACGTTCTTCTCCCAGATCGATCACCAATGCATCTCCCTCGACAAAAGCAGTGGTGTTCTTGTCTTTATCCATGCATTTTTTAGTTTCTTCTTCGGGCACTCCGACAAGTGTAAACGGATAACTTTTCAGTTCTTTTGCTTCCACGGTGAATGTGTCGGCTGTTTCACCTGCATAATAGGCCTCTATATTATTGATACAAAGGCAGGCACGTGCATCAGTGAAACGTATGCGGAGTTTATCGGTCGAAACGGTTTCAAAGCGCAATAAACGTTTGTAGCCCACGGTGGTAGTCTCTTCATTGAGTTTGACCGGAAGCCATTTCCCGTCTTTATCATATTCCACGATGAACGATTTGACACGTTGTCCCAACGGGATATATTCCTGGATCATCATACGGTTGACCTTCTCTGTTTTCGGAAAGTCGAACTCTATATCTGCGGCAGTCACATCGTCATTGGTAGCCCAGTAAGTATCCCAGCTTTCGTCTGTTGCGGCTTTGGCAGAGAATTGTCCTCCTCGTTCATCCGAGGCTTTGGGACGGATGCCGGCAAGCAGATTGTGTGCCAACTGCTTTTGTACATTCTTGCGGAAGTTTACTGCATTGGCCGAATCGATCGGGTGGATCAGACCGTCGCGGTCAACGGGGAAGTTAAGCAGGAGGGTGGCGTTGTGTCCCACGCTCCGGTAATAAAGGTCCGTTAATTGCTCTACGGTTTTTACCCGGTCGTCTTCTTCCGGATGATAGAACCATCCCGGACGGATGGAGACGTCACATTCTGCCGGTACCCATTGGTTGCCGTCGGCATGTCCGTATTGCAGTTCGCGATATTTCGGATAACCCGGATACACTTCACCTGCACGCAGGAATGACCAGTTGGTGGCTCCGGCAAATCCGTTTTCATTACCCACCCAACGGCAACCGGGACCTCCGTCGGAGAAGACGATAGCTTGTGGCTGAAGCTTGTCCAGTATTTCGTAAATTCGCGGATAATTGTAGTAGGTCTTACGATCAATGGTACGGCTGTCTTTGGCTCCGCCATACCATCCGTCACCTCCGTTGGCCCCGTCAAACCATACTTCGAATACTTCACCGTAGTTGGTCATCAATTCAGTCAGTTGTTTATGGAAGTAATCTACGTATTCCGGTGTGCCGTAATTGGCCTGGTGCCTGTCCCATGGAGAGAGGTAAACAGCGAACTTGATGCCATATTTCTTACAAGCGGCAGCCAGCTCGCCGACGATGTCCCCTTTTCCGTCTTTATAAGGAGTGTTGCGGATGCAATACTCCGTCAATTGGGTGGGCCACAGGCAGAAACCGTCATGATGCTTGGCGGTGAGGATCACACCCTTCATGCCTGATTCGACAAACGTTTTCACCCATTGTTCACAGTCCAGTTTGGCTGGATTGAACGTTTTCGGATCCGAATCGCCGTATCCCCATTCCCGGTCGTTGAAGGTGTTCAGACCAAAGTGAACGAAAGCATACGTTTCCATTTTCTGCCAGTCTACTTGTTTCTCTTCGGGAACGGGTAAGATGGCTTCGGGAGCTTTCACAGCTGGAGCGCAGGCGCCAAGTAGGGTCAGGGCGGCTCCGGCATACAGTAGTTTGTTTATTTTCATGATATGTTAAAAGGGTTAATGGTGCAAAGATAAAAAAAATCCCCGGAAACTCGTTCCGGGGACTAACTAAAAAGCAATTATTCCCATCCCGGATTTTGCGGGAGAAGGTTATCATTTCTCTGAAGTTCCCCGGTCGGTATCGGACGCAAGTAGAGTCTGTCATTCCAGGTGCGGCTCTTGCCGGCTTCATAAGAGTAGTTGTCATTGGTATAAGCAGGATATACAATCGCGTATTGGCCTTTTTTATAAGGCTCACGTTTTCCGATGTATGTCTTCACGTTGTTACAGATTGCACCGGCTTTCCAACGGGCCAGGTCGTCCCAACGGAATCCCTCTCCGGCCAGCTCGATACGGCGTTCGCGGCGAATCTCTTGTAACAGCGGAGTCAGGCTGTATCCCCATGCCGGCCAGTTGGGATCGGTGAAACCAACTTCCAGTGTCAGGTGCGGCATGCCCGCCCGGTCACGCAATACGTTGATGGTTTTGTTCAGATCCGCTTGCGTAATCGTTCCCAGCTCGGCTTTAGCCTCTGCGTTTATCAGCAAGGTTTCTGCATAGCGATAGGCAATGCCGTCATAAGTATTGTTGTTTGCTTCGAAAGCTTTGTCTGTCGGTATGAAGTATTTGATGGATTTATATCCGGTCAGGCAGTATTGTGAAATGAAGTCTTCTTCTTTCTCGATGTATGTACTGTCATTGGTGGCTACAGTTACTCGTGTCGGAAAGTCCCAAGTCAGAATGGTTTGCTTCAGGCGCGGATCGCGGTCGGTCGTTTCATCCTTCATATTGGCATCCCCTTTATACTGGTCGTTTCCTGTAATGGGTTTACCGTTTAGGCACAGATAGCTTTCTACAAAATCTTTTGAGAAACCTGTGTTTGCTTCTGCCAGCGTACGGCTCATGCCATGTTTTCTTTTACCATCCAGATAGGTGACCGGGAGAATGGCCTCTTTCAGATTCGTTTTGTCTTCCATCACAAATACGTCATAATAGTCTTTTTCCGGATGTCCGGTGTTATAGATTTCGTATTTACCGGTTGCCATGATTGCATCTGTTTCATCAGCAGCCATTTTCAGCAGGCGGTCAGCTTTGTCTGTCCATCCCAATTCGGTATGATACTTATAGTATGTACCTTCGTGCAGGCAAGTTCTGGCTTTCAGTTGGCGTGCTACATCTTTCCCTATACGTCCGGTAGCCGGTTTTTCGGGCAACCATTGGATGGCAAAATCAAACTCTTCAATGATTTTATCCATCACTTCATAACGTTTTAGTTTCGGACCGTAAAGAATATCCGTATCGCCTGTACCCAGATCTTTATCCAACCAGGGGATATCGCCGAATGTTCTCATCAGTCCGGCATATTGCATTGCCTTAAAGAAGCGGACTTCTGCTACATACTGGTTGATTTCCGACTCCTTACCGCTTACGGTCTGATAGTGAGTCAGGAAATAGTTGACTAGCCGGATCGGTTGCCATCCGCCTTTACTCCAATTACACCAACTAGCTGCTTCCGCAGGGGTGCTCAACTGATTCCAGAAGAACTGAGGAATACTGTTGGGCACCTGATTGTCACTTTCACCGTCTGCTATCGAGGTTACACCTCCGGGCAGATAACTGTAGAATTGATTGGCATACGTTTCTAAGTCTCCTGTGGTATTCCAGAAGGTTTTGTCATTGATCGCTTCCGGGGCTCTTTCCAGGAAACCGTCATTACAACCCGATAGGGCGAGTGTTGCCACTCCGATGTAGAATAGATATTTGATTTTCATAAGATGCTTTGTATTTAGAATGTGAGACTTAAACCAACAGATAATGATCTTTGCATCGGATATGTGTATGGGTTATCCAATTCCGGATCGAGTCCGTCGGGGGTATCCGAAATAGTGAAAAGGTTTTCACCGGTGAAATAGATACGTATCTTTTCGATAGAAGCCTTTTGAGTCAGTACTTTAGGTAATGTATAACCGATGCTGAGTGACTTCAGTCGGCAGTAAGATGCATCTACCATATAGCGTGTCTGGGCTTGGTTGATGGCAGAACCACCATTGAAACGCGCACGGGGGAAATATGCTCCCGTATTTTCTTCTGTCCAGTAATCGTTGTTGTAGGCTGAAGGTACTTGCCATTCGCTTCCGTAGTGGCTTCGGAATGAAGTTCCCGGTAGATAGAGGTCACGTTTGCCCACTCCCTGGAAGAAGATACCCAGGTCGAAACCTTTCCAGTCGGCTCCCAGGTTGATGCCGTAATGATAGCGCGGAGTGCTGTTGCCGATGATTTTCTTATCACCCGGATTATCTACGGTGTTGTCACCCCAGTCGATAACACCGTCGTTGTTACGGTCTACAAAACGGATGTCACCGGGCATCAGTTTGATACCTCCCGATACTTTGTCCTGATTGGCTGCTCCGGCTATTTCCTGTTCGGACTGGAATAAACCATAGGTTTCATACCCCCAGATCTCACCCTGTTTCTGACCTACATACCAGTTGCCCAATTCTTTCGATTCGTTATCGAACTTGGTAACTTCCGATTGATAGTCGGACAGATTGAACCCAACTGTATAGTGGAATCCGTTGGCCAGCTGATCATTCCAGCTGATCTCAAATTCCCAACCCTTTGTCAATGACTCGGCTGCATTTTCCTGAGGTTCGTTCGCACCCAGGACGCCCGGTAGAATTTTACCTGCGGCAAGAATATCGGACGTACGTCTTTGATAGTAATCGAAAGCACCTTTCAATCGGCTGTTCAGGAAGTTGAAGTCAAGTCCCAGGTCCCACTGTGTAACGGTTTCCCAAGTGATGGACGAGCTGACGAGGCCGCCGGGAACCACATACTGCGGTTGGTTGCTGCCCATGATCCAGCTGATCTGTCCCGTACTATAGTTAGAAAGATAAGCATACCAGCCATTGTTGAGTGCCTGGTTGCCTAGGCTACCATAAGATCCTCTGATTTTCAGTTCGTCGAAGAAACTGTTTGTCCAGCTCTTGAACCAACTTTCGTTAGAGAGTCTCCAGGCTGCAGAGAACGAAGGGTTGAATACGGCACGGTCGTGCTTGGGAAATTTGGAAGAGAGGTCGTAACGGCCGTTTACTTCCAGTAAATAGCGCTCGTCATATCCGTAGTTGATGCGGAAGAAACCGCTTCGTGTAGCCCAGGAGTTATCACTGCTGCCTACCCAGCGGTCTCCTGTAGCATAACTTAAAGATCCCAGATCGTTTGAGATCAGCTGTTCGCGTCCGGCATTGAATCCGGTAGTATGTTTGCTTTCCTGATTATAACCGATCATTCCTTTCAGGTAATGTTTACCCAATGTTTTTTCGTAATCACCGAAGAAGTTGAAAGCATTGTATGTATCGTTGGCTTGTGATTGTGACACAGAATTCGGATTCGTCCATGCAAAAGTTTGCAGGAATTGTCCATTGGCTCCATATTCGTCAAATGACTTCATGTGAACCTTATTGTTTTCACTGTAGTAATTGAACGTGTAGTCCATGTTGATGCTCATTCCTTTGATTGGGGTCAGTTTCATCGTGATCGTGTTCCAAAGGTCATTCTTGTTGGTGAGCCGGCTACCGCCATCTTCAAGGATAGCAGGAAAATTGGTAAAGTCACCTTGTCCTGCCCAGTTGCCGTCCGGATGTTTCACCGGCATGATAGGACGGGTATCACCTCCCATAAAGTTATCACCATGTACATTGTCCTGATTCAGTCCTCTCAGTTTGGTGCGGTTAAAACTTGTCTTCATCGAGAGGTGTAACCAGTCGTTCACGTCATAATTGATGTTGTTCATCACATTGAACTTCTTGTACTGTTCGTTACCGAAACGAATCAGTGATCCCTGGTCGGTATATCCTAAGGATGTGTAGTAAGTTGCCTTCTTTCCACCTCCGCTGATATTGACATTATACTTCTGGACGGGATAGTTCTTTTTATACAATTCTTTCATCCAGTTTGTATTGCCGGCATACGTGTATTTGGTACCGTTTTTACTGATACTCGGGTCCGAATGGATAAATACCGGAGAATTGTTCACCGGATCTTTATAGTAGGCTTCGATATGCTGCATCCACTCAGCATCGAAATAGTCGCGTCCCACGGTGTTCTGTTGCGCAGTGTTCATCCAGGTAGCATATTGCATGGAGTTCATATATGTGGGGCGGGTAGTAGGGCCGTTGAATGAAACCGATGCATCGAACGATACTTGTGTCGGCTGGTCTTTACGGCCTCCTTTGGTGGTAATCAATACGACACCATAAGCTGCACGTGCACCATAGATGGAAGCAGACGCGGCATCTTTCAATACGGAAACACTTTTCACGTCTTGCGGGTTAATCAGGTTCGGGTCCATTTCCACACCGTCAACCAATACCAATGGTGAACTTCCACTCATGGCAGTAGTACCACGGATATTGAAACTTGAACCTTGCCCGGGTCGTCCGCTGGTGGTTACATTTAAGTTAGGAATGGCACCTTGCAAACCTTGTCCGAGGTTGACAATCGGGCGATCTTCCAACACTTTACCATCTACGGCCGACACTGCTCCGGTCAGGTTGGCTTTTTTTACGGTGGCATAACCGACTACCACCACTTCTTCCAAAGCCTTGCTGTCTTCGGCAAGTTTCACTTGAATAGGTTTTCCTGTATAAGGTATTTCTTGTGTAACGTATCCGATGTAAGATATTACAATAATATCTCCTTTTTTCACATCATTCAGCGAGAACTTACCTTCTAAGTCCGTAATGACACCATTGGTCGTGCCTTTTACCATGACACTGGCACCAATAACCGGACCCAATGCATCTTCAACTGTTCCTGTCACTTTCTCTTGAGTAACTTCAGGAACCAATACTTCTGTTGCTTGCGTTGCATACGAATAAGCTGGGAAGCTTAATGCACCGGCGAGCAAGAGCAGAGTAACTTGTCTAGTGATTTTTAACATAACAATTTTGTTTTGGGTTAATAATAAAGGTTTTGTTTGGTTCTTTTACATTCTTCCTTTCTTGTTGATTATCCTTTCTTATTTCTTTAAAAATGGATTAGTTCTGGCAGAACTTAGTGAAATGTAATTCCCTTATTATCACCGGATATATATACTTTATCACTGCTCTGTATTTATAATGAAGGACTTTATAGGCAGGGAGTAAGAGATGGAAATAGCCTGTTGTTCTACTGATTGGTTTGGCATTGTGTTTGGTATTTAGTGTTTTATGACAAAAACAGAAATTTTTGAAGTCCTCTCTGTCTACCCTTTGTACTTGGTTCAGTGTACTTCTCTTGATTGGTTTCCGGAAGGAGTCAGAAGAGAAAGGAATATTGCCTTGGAATGAAAAAAAACTTTTGGGATTATTATCTATTTTTAAAATAATCGCTATATTTGCAACGTTGTTAATCTAAAAAACGAAAAATATTCTGTTCTTTTTTAATACATTATAAAATGTATTTCTTTAAAATCAATTAGTTTGGTTATAGTTCTGCCAGGAATAATCTGATTTATGTCATTTGATTTGTACTTAATGTATTGTAATATAATGATCTATGAATTTAAGTCTAATGTGAATCAGGGTTTGCTGCGTAAGAGAGACGTTATAGGCTTATTAGAAGAATGAAGAGATGATTTCGAATAAAATATTCAATATTTTTATAAACGAAGAGCTGGATTTATTATATTAATTTTATCTATATCTTTCTTTTTGTAGGCATTACTTCTTCCTCTGCTCTCTTATCTGTGCTGTTTTTGTCAGACGTTTGTCCGGTATTAGCTACTTGGTGGTGAGTTCGCTTCTTAAGATTGTGACTGCTTGGATGGATAAATAAATGATAGATTGGATGGCATGCTATAAACTTATCCCGAAAACGAAGTAGAACCGGTTCTCGTAAGGGTTTGCTATCAGTTTGCCAAAGATGGCCGGAGTAAATCCGGAGGAAATATTCAAGGTCTTGGTAGCCGAAAGTCCGACATTGACTACATTCAGTTTGTCTGCATATTCTCCTTCCCACGGAGTGAATCCTGCTTCGACGGCCAAGTCTACTCCCTTTACTGTGAATGGGTAACTGAATTCACAATAACTGGACCAGGCACGCTCCTCATTTTCCCGATAGTCATTTCCGGCAAAGGTGGTGTACCAGCCTATGGATAAAGGGAAACGTTCACTGACTGTGTAGACGGCTCCTGCCTCAAAAGTATGTCCCGTAGTTCGGGGAGTATAGTGAAAGTATTTGAAAGGCTCGTCTTCGCTTTGATAGAAATAGTTGTTGAGACACAGTTGCAGATTTTTATATTCGTATTCCAGTGTAAGGTCTATTTCATTGTTTTCATTTCTGAATTCTGTCGATCCCCATGCTGATAAGGTCCATCCTTTCCACTCTACACCCAAAGTGGGTTGTACGGAAGCATTTCCATTCTTCATTCCACGCCAGATGTAGCTGCTGACAAGGTCTGCATTGATAAAAACTTCTTGTGCCTGTGTTGCAACCGAACAGATGGTCAGGACTGCAAGTATCCATATTTTCTTCATATTGCTGATAGGTATATTTTTCGGGCTGCAAAGATAGATAATTACTGATAAAATCCCTCTGTTCGTTGATTCTATTTCCTTTGCAGGCGACTTTATCGTCAAAAGAGCCCTCTTGGTCGACTTCTTTTGCAGGGGTAGGACAAAGGAGGTATTTTTGTAAACAGACATTCAAGACGAACCTTTTGGAGTATGAAACAAATTAATAAGCAGAAGTTACTTGAGCAGATGGTTTATCTCGTCATTTGGCTGACGGTTATCTCTGTGCCATTGGTGGGTGATTATCTGTTTGCTTCCATTAGCCCGGTACATACGTTTAGTTGGCAGACCATACGGGTAGCATGGTTGCTGACTCTGCCTTTCATTCTGCTTTTCGTAGTCAATAACTATTTTCTGGCTCCCCGGCTGTTACTTCGGAAACGGTATTGGGCTTATGCACTTTCATTAGCAGGAGTCGTGACTCTGCTTTTTATTTTGTATCCTTCTATCAATCCTCCTCAACATAAACAATTTCAGAATCTGATGCCGATGCAACCCCGCCGCTATCCGGAAGGAAAGGTGTTACCGGATAGGGAGAGGGAGTTTCCCAATACATTTCCGGAGCATTCGTCACCGCTCCTTTTGCCGAAACAGGAGCTTGATATGCGCTGGCGGGGCCCGCATCCTCTTCCGGGATATTTTCTCGGACGACTTTCACTGGCATTGCTTGTGGTAGGCATTAATGTGGCTATCAAACTCTTGTTCAAGTCGATGCGTGATGAAGAAGCATTGAAAGAGTTGGAACACCAGCATTTGCAATCGGAGTTGCAGTATCTGAAGTATCAGATAAATCCGCATTTTTTTATGAATACCCTTAATAACATACATGCGTTGGTCGATATGGATGCCGGCAAGGCAAAACGTACTATTGTCGAACTTTCCAAACTGATGCGTTATGTGCTTTATGAAGCCAGCAACCGGACGATTTTGCTTTCACGCGAGATACAGTTTTTGGACAATTATATTGCCTTGATGAAATTGAGGTATACCGGGAGAGTCCGGATCGAATGCTGTATGCCCGATGAGGTGCCGGAGGTGCAAATTCCTCCTTTGCTTTTTATCTCTTTTGTCGAGAATGCCTTCAAACATGGAGTAAGTTATCAGGAAGAGTCGTTTATCCGGGTTTTTATGTCTGTCGAGGATGGCAGACTTGCCTTTCGTTGTTCGAACAGCAACCACGGGCGATCTGTGGAACAACACCACGGCATCGGGTTGGAGAATATCCGCAAGCGGCTGAGGCTGCTATTCGGACAAGATTATACTTTATCTATCAACGAACGTGACGATAGTTTTAATGTTTTACTAATTATTCCGTTATTATGATCAAATGCATTGCTGTTGATGACGAGCCCTTGGCGCTCGAGCAATTGACGGGCTATATAGCCCGTGTTCCTTTCCTGCAACTGATAGCCTCGTGCCAGGATGCATTCAGTGCCATGCAGGTGTTGTCGGAAGAAGAGGTCGACCTGATGTTTGTCGATATTCACATGCCCGATCTGAACGGGCTCGATCTGGTGCGTTCGTTAGTGGTGAAACCCCTGATTGTGTTTACAACCGCCTATCCGGAATATGCCGTCGAGGGGTTCAAGGTAGATGCAGTCGACTATCTGCTGAAGCCATTTGAATTTCAGGATCTGTTGAAAGCAGCCGATAAGGCACGTCGGCAATTTGAGTATCATTTGCAAGATAACGGGGGAGGGACGGAAACTGATTTATTGGAAAAGGACGGTTCATTGTTCGTTAAGTCCGAATATAAGATTATCCGCATCAATGTGGCAGACATTTGCTATATAGAAGGTATGAGTGAGTATGTACGCATCTATACCGATGCGGCGGATAAGCCCGTAGTGACTTTGCTGAGTATGAGAAAACTGGAAGAACGCTTGCCACAGGAGATGTTCATGAGGGTACATCGGTCTTATATCGTCAATCTTCGGAAAATAACCGAAGTTTCCCGGTTACGCATCATTTTCAATAAGAATATATATATACCGGTGGGAGATAACTATAAGGAAAGATTTACAGAATATATTAACAAGATTTGTGTCAGCAGTTAATGACCGGATGTTAGGGTGGTGAAGCTCTTTTTGAGCATGTGCCGGAAGTTTATCACAGATGAACAGATTGTATAGGGCAATACAGGGATTTCGGTTGCCTGTAAGTGTATATCCTTATAAATCTGTTCATCTGTGGTGAAAGAGACTTTAAGACCTGTTGTTGTCTTAGTCTTGCAATGTTTTACTTAATTCCCAGTTTCTTTGCGATATCCTTGGGAAGGGCATCTTTGTGAACCAGAATATTCATAGTCTTGTAAGCAACAAAAGCTTTAGAAGCATACCAAGTACCTTTGTACTTGTTGTTTGTACCCCAAGAGTTCTTAACCATGAAGTATTCTTTGCCGTTCTGGTCTTTAGCGATACCATAGATAATCATTCCATGGTCATCAGTTGTTTCCCAATTATCGAAAGCTGTCTGACGCATTTCCTGAGTGATTTTCATTTCCGGCAATGGTTTTGAAGTCAACTCTTTGCGTTTGTCGGCAGCAGTCATTCCTGTCCAGCGTGCCATGTCCGATCCTGTCAGTTCGGCACCTTTGGCTGCATCCGGAACTACAGCGATACCGTCACGGGTAAATCCTTCTTCGCTCACGTCGCTACCCCATGCAAATGTATATCCGTTCTTTACAGCGTTATCCATTACAGCCATAAATTCGTCGAGCGGCAGGTTGTATGACAATCCGTTACGCCAGTTGTCCTGGATTTCGATGGCAAACTGAGAATAGAACGGGTGATGTGTGTACGAAGTCAGAGATACATAGTCGTCCGGATTCAGTCCCAAAGACTGTGCAAAAGTCATCGGAGTATACTCTTTGCCTTTGTAAGTGAACTTTTCCGGGCATTGTCCCAGGTAAGTATCATAAATAGCGCAAAGGCCCTTCTTCCATACCGGAGTCAGTTTCTTCAGATTACCTTTGGCAATAGCATTAACATAGGCTCCTGCTGTTGCATCCAGTTCGTTGTGAACAGGCAGTGAGTCACCATACATGATTCCCGGCATAGCATCCTGCGGTACAAGTCCGTAGTTCTTCATACAGAACATGATATCATAGAAACTTCCTCCCGGGGAGAAAGAACTGTCGCCATGATAGCGAACGTAGTTAACAGCGCGGTCAACCATCGTGTGGTGTACAACGAACATTTCAGAAAGATCGTATTCACCCTTTCCTGTGCGGAGCAATTCCGATTCGAGAAAACCGAGGCTTGAGAAGCTCCAGCAAGTGCTCGAACGGTTCTGATTCTTAATGGATGTAATCGGGTTTTCTTTCACAGTAGTGAAAACGAAGCCTTCTTCTTGTGGTTTGTCTTGGGCCAATGCACTCAGACTGATCAGGCCTAAAGCGGCCAGGAGGATTGTCTTTTTCATTATTATGTCGTTTTTATTAATATTTATGCGACAAAGATAGCTGAATATCCCCAAATATGGAAATGAACGTCTATCTTTACTGCTATATTTTAGCGTTTTATTCTCGTTGTCGCAGCATTGTTTCTATATTCTTTGGGCGAAACTCCCACATATTGTTTAAAATATTTGCCAAAGAAAGACTGTGTCGGAAAATTCAGTTGGTCCGCTATCTCTTTTATGCTCAGATCAGATTCCTCCAATAATTGTTTCGCTTCGGTTATCACCATCCGTACGATCCATTGCAAGGCACTATCTCCTGTTTTCTCCTTGATGATGGCCGAGAAATAACGGGGAGTGATATGCTGCATCCTTGCATAAAAAGAGACGTCACGTTCCTTGCGATAGAAACGGAACAGAGACAGCATGAAATTCTGAAAGACAACATCTTTTTTCCCTTGTTGTAAAGGCTGCAAGGGCTGGTTGGTAAAATACATGTTTAAGATTTCATAGCAGATAGTCTGTCCCATCGATTTTATCAGTTCCAGTTTCAGATGCTGGTACTGGACATTCTCCTTCTGGCAGTCTTCCGCATTTATCCTATCCCATAGATTATTCAGCAAATATTCAAAATGGGCACATTGTTCATCGGACAAGGAGACACATGGATTTTTCCGCATAAAGAGCTGGCTTTCCACATTTATCACTTTGTTTACAATCGGTAGAATATAGTAAAAGTCCACTTCAACCATAATCCCCTCGGCATCTTCACTCTTATGCAACAAGTGCACCAAGGTAGAAGCCATATAGATATAAACATCCCCGGGTTTGATATGATAATGGCAACCTTCCAAAGAGACTTCCACACTGCCGCGTTGACAATAGAAGATACCACATTTATTGAATGTCGAAATTATTTGTCCCTCTTTAAGTATTTGAAACGTATCACTGGTAAGCAGAATTCTCCGAAAAGGCATTTGTTGTTCTATCATTCTTCTGTTCTTAAATTATAAACCGGCTACAAAATAAATACAAATCGCAAAGTTTTTACCTGTATACAGACTGAAAAAGATACAAATAGAACAATTTATCATTCATTTCAACCTTTCTATCTCCTCCCTTCCCAATAACTTTGCATATGAAATACAAAAGTACGCAAATTATGAAACAGATTTATCTTATTCTGACAGGGATTTTTCTTATGCTGTCTATTTCCTGTGCCCGGCACACCAAGGAAAATAAAGATTGTCAAACAGTAAAAATAGACACAGTCATTGCTGCTGACAAACAGAAATTTCTACAATTTCCGGGGAGAGTAAAAGCCGCTCAGGACATTAGTCTTTCTTTTCGGGTAAGTGGCACTATCAATAAAATATACGTGAAAGACGGGGCGCAAGTACGAGCGGGGCAGCTCCTGGCCGAATTGGATCCGACTGACTATCAGGTACAACTGGACGCTACGGAAGCTGAATACCGTCAGGTAAAGGCCGAAGCGGAAAGGGTCATGGCTCTCTATAAAGAGAACGGAACCACACCCAATGCCAATGACAAGGCTGTCTATGGACTGAAACAAATCACAGCCAAATATAAACATCATCAAGATCAGTTGGCATATACCCGCCTTTATGCTCCTTTCAGCGGATATGTACAAAAACGTTTGTTCGAAGCCCATGAGACCATAGGAGCCGGCATGCCTGTCATCTCGATGGTAAGTGCAGGTGCACCCGAGGTGGAAATCAACTTGCCGGCAGCTGAATATATCCGGCGTAACCGGTTCAACCGCTATCACTGTACATTCGATATTTATCCGGGAGAAACCTACCCGTTACAACTGATCAGTGTCACTCCTAAAGCAAATGCTAATCAGTTGTATACCATGCGACTTCAGTTAATACCCGGAAAACAGGCTGTTCCTTCTCCCGGAATGAATGCCATGGTGACTATCTTTTGCGATACAGATCGCTCCGGTACGTTATCCGTCCCTACCAGTGCCATCTTGCAGAAAGACGGAAAGTCGTATGTCTTTATCTACAATGCATCAGACCATACCGTACACAATTGTGAAGTATCTGTATTGCGGTTGACCAAAGACGGGTACAGCCTTATTTCTTCTGACGGACTGCAACCCGGAGACAAAATCGTATCTTCAGGAGTACATCATATAGAAAACGGGGAAACCGTAAAAACTTTGCCTGAAATCACTCACACAAATATAGGAGGACTGTTATAATGGATATAAGTAAATGGGCATTCCATAATCGTAACCTGATTTATTTCCTGATAGCCGTCCTGATGTTCGGAGGAGCTTATTCCTGCTATCAGATGAGTAAACTGGAGGATCCGGAAATAAAGGTAAAACTTGCCATGGTGGTCACCACATATCCCGGGGCTTCGGCACATCAGGTAGAGTTGGAGGTGACCGATGTACTGGAAAAGAACATCCGCACCATGGGAAATATAGATAATATAGAAAGTTATTCTTATAATGATCTGTCACTTATACAGATTGAACTTCTGAGCACCGTGCCGGATGATGATGTGGAGCAATGCTGGGATATGCTGCGTCGCAAAGTCAATGATGCCCGGGCTTCACTGCCCGAAGGAGTCAGTGCTCCCATTGTAAAAGACGATTTCGGGAATGTGTACGGTATGTTTTACGCTTTGACCGGTGATGGTTTGTCTGATCGTGAGTTGTCGGACTATGCCGAACTGATTAAGCGTGAAGTCGGCGAACTGGAAGGGGTAGACCGGATAGATCTGTATGGAAAGCGTCCGGAGTGCATCAACATCTCTTTGTTGCAGGATCGTATGGCAAATTTGGGTGTAAAGCCTGCTGAAGTTCTTGCTACCCTGAACGGTCAAAACAAGACTACCTATACCGGCTATTATGACAATGGTGACAATCGGATCCGTGTGACTGTCAATGATAAATTCAAGACGGTAGAAGATATAGGCAAAATGCTTATTCAAGGACATGATGACGACCAACTGCGTCTGAGCGACATCGCACAAATAGAGAAAGGCTATGAAGAGCCGGTCCGTAACGAAATGTACTATGACGGTGAGCGTGCACTGGGCATTCTGATAGCCGCTACCAGTGGTTCGGACATCGTGAAAGTGGGGCATGCCGTAGAGGCCAGACTGGCTGAACTCAAGGCCGAACGTCTGCCTGCCGGAGTCGAATATCAAAAGGTATTCTACCAACCGGAGCGTGTGGGCGAGTCATTGGGTACATTTGTCATCAACCTGATAGAGTCAGTCATCATCGTAGTGCTTATCCTGATGATTGCCATGGGATTTAAGAGCGGGGTTATCATAGGCATCAGCCTGGTGGTTACTGTTTTCGGTTCATTCTTGTTTCTTTATTCCGCAGGGGGAACCATGCAACGTGTATCTCTGGCTGCCTTTGTGCTGGCTATGGGGATGCTGGTCGATAATGCCATTGTCATTATCGATGGGATATTGGTAGATCTGAAAGCCGGGAAGGACCGGATGGAGGCAATGACCGCCATAGGGCGGCAGACTGCCATGCCGTTGCTGGGAGCTACACTGATCGCCATCATCGCTTTCTTGCCGATTTATATGTCACCGGATACGGCAGGTGTCTATACGCGCGATCTTTTTATCGTACTTGCCGTTTCTTTGCTGCTCAGCTGGGTGTTGGCGTTGGTTCATGTACCGTTGATGGCTAACCGTCGTCTGCATTTTGCCGTAGAAGCCGATAGTGGTGGCAAACGGGTTTACAAGGGGAAGATTTATGCCGCATTACGTACGGCACTTCGTTTCGGATTGGCACACCGGTGGAGTTTTGTCTTTACCATGGTCGGTTTGCTGGCTCTTTCTGTTTTTGGCTATCAGTACATGCGGCAGGGTTTTTTCCCCGATATGGTTTACGATCAGCTCTACATGGAATATAAACTCCCCGAAGGGAACAACTATACCCGCGTAGAACAGGATCTGAAAGAGATAGAAGCTTACTTGAAAGGGCGTAAGGAAATCACCCATGTCACAGCTTCCATCGGTGGTACTCCCGGGCGGTACAATCTGGTGAGAAGTGTAGCTAACCCGTCACTCTCTTATGGAGAACTGATCATCGACTTCACCTCTCCCGAGGAGTTGGTAGACAATATGGATGAAATTCAGCGCTATCTGTCGGCGACTTATCCGGATGCTTACATCAAACTGAAGCGCTATAACCTGATGTTCAAGAAATACCCCATTGAAGCACAATTTCTGGGACCCGATCCTGCTGTTCTTCACCAATTGGCCGACAGTGCACGCAACATCATGAAGAATACCCCCGAAGTATGTCTTATCACTACCGATTGGGAGCCTCAAATACCTGTCCTGACCATTGAATATGACCAACCTGCCGCACGCGCACTGGGTTTGAGCCGCAGTGATGTCAGTATGTCTTTATTGACTGCTGCCGGTGGCATTCCTATCGGATCTTTTTATGAAGGCATACATAAGAACAATATCTATCTGAAATGCCTGGATAAGGAAGGACAACCGATAGAGGACTTGGGCAATACACAAGTCTTTTCTGCCTTACCATCCCTAAGCGGGTTGTTGAACGAGGAGACCATGGTCAAGTTGAAGACTGGTACTCTTTCTAAAGAAGACCTGGTAGAAAGTATGATGGGGAGCACCCCGTTGCAGCAAATCAGCAAAGGAATCGATATTCGTTGGGAGGACCCTGTAGTGCCCCGTTACAATGGACAACGCAGTCAGCGTGTACAATGCTCGCCTGCTCCGGGCATTGAAACGGAGAAGGCACGACTGACCATTGCGGATAAGATAGAGCAGATACGCTTGCCCGACGGGTATTCATTGGTGTGGCAAGGTGAAAAGATAGCCAGCGACCAATCCATGAAGTATTTGTTCAAGAACTTCCCCTTAGCGATAATCCTGATGATCGCTATTCTGATTATGTTGTTCAAGGATTACCGCAAACCCATTATTATCTTCTGTTGCCTGCCGATGATATTCGTAGGGGTAGTGGCCGTGATGCTGCTTACCGGAAAGGTTTTCAACTTTGTAGCCATTGTGGGAACACTGGGACTGATTGGTATGTTGATTAAGAACGGCATTGTGCTGATGGATGAAATCACCTTGCAGATTAATGCCGGTATAGAACCGGTCACCGCGTTGATAGACAGTTCGCAAAGCCGTCTCCGTCCCGTAATGATGGCATCGCTCACTACTATTCTGGGGATGATTCCATTGCTGTCCGACGCTATGTTCGGTTCACTGGCAGCAGCCATTATGGGAGGGTTGCTATGCAGTACACTTATCACACTGCTTTTTATACCCATATTATATGCTTTATTCTTCAAGATAAGAAACGACTGATTAAAAAACGAGAACTGATGAAAAAGATAATTATACTTTCTCTTTGCTTTATGTTGTCGGACTTCTGTGCTCCGGCATTCGCACAGGAGACACTCAGCCTGCAAGAGTGTCGCGAAATGGCATTGAAATACAATAAGGAAATGGCGGCCTCCATTAAACAGACGGAAAGCACCCACTACACAGCCAAAAGTTACAAAGGGAACTTCTTCCCCAATTTTACAGCCAGCGGTACCGGACTTTACAGTAATGCCGACGGAAGTTACGGGATAGCCGGTGGCAATCTGCCCACTTTCCTGCCCGATGCGACCGGACAACTCATACCTAATGGCGGCTTTGCCTATTTTCCGGGTATCAACCTGGATTATAAGATAGGATGGGTCTATATGGGAGGGATACAGTTGGAACAGCCGCTTTATATGGGGGGCAAAATCACTGCTGCCTACAAGATGTCGGTACTGGGAAAACAGATGGCGCAGATGAATGAAACCCTGACTGCTACCGAAGTGATTCTGAAAACCGATCAGGCTTATGCTCTTGTCGTGAAAGCCAAAGAGATGAAGGTAGTAGCCGATGCCTATCATACGGTACTTACCGAGCTGAAGAAGAATGTAGAAAGTGCATACAAACACGGTCTGAAACCACAAAACGATGTATTGAAGGTACAGGTCAGGCTGAACGAGAGCGAGCTGGCTGTTCGTAAGGCGGAGAATGCGTTTCGGCTGGCTACCATGAACTTGTGTCATCTCATTGGAAAGCCATTGACTGCCGACATCCATGTTTCCGGTAACTTTCCGGAGATAGAGCAGGGATTGGAAATTCAGGTATTGGATATCACTGCCCGTCCTGAATATACTATTCTGGATAAACAAGTTGCCATAGCCAAACAGCAGGTGAAACTGAACCGCAGTGAATTGTTGCCCAAAATCGGTATCAAAGGTTCTTATGATTATGTACATGGTTTGGAACTGAATGACAAGAATTTCCTGGACAATGCCAGTTTTTCCGTCCTGCTCAATGTCAGCATACCGCTTTTCCACTTCGGTGAACGGAGCAACAAAGTGCGCGCAGCCAAGGCGAAACTGGAACAGACCCGCCTGCAACAGCAAAGTCTGAACGAGCAGATGTTGCTGGAACTAACCCGGGCGGCCAATAATCTTGATGAGGCGAAACTGGAAAGCGAGCTTGCCGACCGTTCTCTCCAACAGGCCGAGGAAAACAGGCGTGTCAGCAAAAGCCAATATGAAGTGGGATTGGAAACCCTTTCCGACCATCTGGAAGGACAAGCCTTATGGCAACAGGCATACGAAACGAAAGTGAATGCACATTTCCAGCTTTATCTGAATTATGTGGCTTATTTGAAAGCGGCAGGTATATTATATAATAAGATTAATTTATAAAAACTTAAACCGATGAAAAAGAATCTTTATTGGATGGCAGCAGCATTCATCACTTTAACTGCTGTAGGTTGTACAAATGCGAAGAAAGCCGATGTATCTGCGGCAGGCAGCGATACCACACAAGTGATAGATATGCATACTGCCGAAACCTCTCTCGATTACTATGGAGTTTACAAAGGTACGGTTCCGGCTGCCGATTGTCCGGGCATAGAACTGACCCTGACATTGAAGAAGGACCGCACCTATACGTATCATTGGGCTTATATTGACCGTAAAGATGCCGACTTCGATGAAACCGGTACGTTTACGGTGAAGGATAATCTGCTTACGCTTACTGAAAAAGGAGGCGAAGTGTCTTACTTCAAAGTGCAGGAAGGCAGCCTGGTGATGCTGAACAATGAGAAACAGCCTGCTACCGGTGCTTTGGCCGATGCCTATGTATTGAAGCAGGAAGAGGTGTTCCTCGATTGATTTATTGGATCTTCGCCCGGTACGTCCGTTCCGAAAAGGTAAAATTGAAAAAGAGTGTGACTCCCCGTTCCCGTTGCATGCCGTTGGGCAGATGAAGCTGGTCGCTGTATTTCACTCCCAGGGAGAGAACGTTGCCGTTGTACAGAGTGAAGTTGCTTCCTGCACTGACATAGTAGTTGGTTGCTTTCTTCTTCTGAATGACTATATAAGAGTTGCTGACGCCCGCTCCGAGTAACAGTTTCACCGGATTCCGGTAAATATTGCCTGCCGTATAGGCTGTGCCTGCCGACAATCGGTGTTGGTTCTCGAAGCGGACGTTGCTTTGTGATCGATGGAAAAGCCTATGTCTGCGGAGGACAGAACAACAATTCCGATGTGTCGGACTTTTGGCGTTTCGATCCTTCTGCCGCCACGCCGTGGACACAATTGAGAGATATTGCCAATACCAGCGACGACGATTATGATGATGATTATACTTCTATTGTCCGTTCTTACGGAGTCAGTTTTGTGATCGATGGAAAAGCGTATCTGACTTTGGGCTCTACTGCCGGAGGAAGTTATTATTCGAACTATTGGATCTATGATCCTGAAACCGATCTTTGGGAAGGAGACGACCTGACAGCGTTTGAAGGCAGTACACGCATCCATGCTGTCTGTTTTTCTACCGGAACCCGGGGGATCATTGCGACAGGCGGCAGTGGATCGAGTTCATACTTTGATGACACTTGGGAGTTGAAGCCTTATGAATATGAAGAAGAATAAGAGCATACTTTGGCTGACTCTCGCTATCTGCATGCTGATACCCTTCTTCTTATACTATCGGCATGAGGCTTGTAGGTATAGTCTCCAAATAATTAAAACGGAGAATGAAGGCGGATATGGTTACCGGATTCTTTGTGGCGACCGGGTAGTGATCTGCCAGCCATACATACCTTCACTTCCCGGACGGAAAGGGTTTGCTTCGGAAGAAGATGCCCGGAGAGTCGGAAATCTGGTACTGGAAAGGATACGGTCGGGAAGTGATTTCACGATATCGGCTTCCGACTTGGAGCAGGTGACGGAAACAAATGGATTCCTTTACAGGGCTCACTGAAAATCGATATTTGAAAATGTATTTGCAAACAGGAGAATGAAAAGCGATACCTTTTGGTCTTTATAAGGCAAGTTCAAGGTTTCTTTTTGATAGGTTTCGAAGCACTGCCCCGTTGGTTTTAAATTAACGGGGCTTACCTTTTAAACCAAAACACCTTTGATTTAAAACCTATTTTTTTTATTTGTATAGTGCTGCTTTTGAGTCGGTTATGGCTTTGTGCCGTCACGAATCGGTTTCATCCCGGTCTTCGCCTGCTTTGTCTGCTCTGTGGTGAAAATACTATTTCGAATAGATTTAAACTTACTCTAAAACTATTTTTTATTTTGGTTTGTTTTATCTTTGCATAGACACACTTCACAAAAAAATATGCTTGTATGCAGAGAGCCAAAAAGAATTATCTTATTTATGCGGTTATGTTGCTCCTTTTCGGGGCGCTTATTTACATGGCTATCGAGGAGGGAGATCGTTTTTCACACCATGCGGTAGCATCGTCAACTGTCGCAGAAGACACTCCTTTCACTATGTTTTGTCAGTTTGTCACCGACAACTTACATCATCCCTTGAGTATATTGCTGATACAGATCATTGCTGTCCTGCTGATGGTAAGGCTTTTCGGCTTTCTGTTCAAGCACATCGGGCAGCCCGGGGTGATTGGTGAGATTGTGGCGGGTATTGTGTTGGGGCCTTCTGTGTTAGGCTATTTTTTCCCGGATGTGTTTCAAGCCCTTTTCCCTCCCGAATCTCTTACCAATCTGGAGTTGCTGAGCCAGGTCGGACTGGTTCTTTTCATGTTCGTAATCGGGATGGAACTAGACTTTAGCGTACTCAAAAACAAGATAAACGAAACATTGGTCATCAGCCATGCGGGTATATTGGTTCCGTTCTTCCTCGGCATCGTGGCATCCTACTGGATTTATGAAGAGTATGCGGCTGCCCAGACCGCCTTTCTGCCGTTTGCCCTCTTCATCGGTATCTCAATGAGTATAACCGCTTTTCCGGTGTTGGCACGCATCATTCAGGAACGGAATATGACAAAGACTTCTTTGGGAACTTTGGCCATTGCTTCGGCTGCCAATGATGACGTCACTGCCTGGTGTCTGCTGGCTGTAGTCATCGCCATAGCCAAGGCGGGAACGTTTGCCAGTGCCCTTTACGCCATCGGGCTGACGGCTCTTTATATCATTATCATGTTTATGGTGGTACGTCCTTTCCTCAAGAAAGTGGGAGAGGTGTATGCCAATCAGGAGGTGATTAACAAAACATTTGTGGCGCTGATTCTGCTGATTCTCATCATTTCTTCCACGCTTACCGAGATTATCGGTATTCATGCCCTGTTCGGTGCTTTCATGGCAGGAGTGGTGATGCCGCCCAGCATCGGATTCCGCAAGGTGATGATGGAAAAAGTAGAAGATATTGCCCTTGTCTTTTTCCTTCCTCTTTTCTTTGCCTTTACAGGATTGCGTACCGAGATCGGATTGATCAACAGTCCGGCGCTTTGGGGTGTCTGCCTGCTGCTGATTACGGTTGCCGTAGCAGGAAAACTGGGAGGATGTGCTGTTGCCGCGCGTTTGGTAGGTGAGTCCTGGAAAGACAGTTTTACTATCGGTACGCTGATGAATACACGGGGACTGATGGAACTGGTGGCACTGAATATCGGATACGAAATGGGAGTACTTCCGCCTTCTATCTTTGTAATCCTCGTCATTATGGCATTGGTAACTACTTTTATGACGACTCCGTTGTTACACCTTGTCGAGCGGATTTTTGCCCGTCGTGAAGAACGCTTGTCGGCCAAGCTGAAGCTGGTCTTCTGTTTTGGCAGGCCGGAGTCGGGACGCAGCCTGCTTTCCATCTTTTTCTTATTGTTCGGAAAGAAGATGAAAGCTGCCCAGGTCGTTGCTGCCCATTTTACAGTGGGTACGGATCTGAACCCCCTGAATGCAGAACAGTATGCCCGAGATAGTTTTTCCCTCGTGGACGAAAAAGCTTCCGAATTGGGACTTAGCGTTGAGAATCGTTACCGGGTAACCGATAAATTGGTACAGGATATGATCCGGTTGGCACGAAAAGAGCGTCCCGATATGTTTCTGTTGGGAGCCGGTAGCAAGTACAGGCCGGATACTGCGGGAAGCAACGGAGTGCTGTGGCTCTCTCTGTTTCGCGATAAGATAGACGATGTAATGGAGCAGGTGAAATGTCCGGTTGCTGTTTTTGTCAATCGTGGCTATAGCGGCAGCTCCCCCGTCTCTTTCGTACTGGGGGGAGTGATTGATGCTTTTTTGTTGACTTATCTTGAAAGTATGTTGGAAGGGGGAGCACAGGTTCATCTCTTTCTTTTTGATACGGATGATGAAGCTTTCCGGCAATCGACCGATCCGATCCTGGCAAAATATTCGTCTCAGATCCGGACACAGCCTTTTAGTGGTGCTGCCAATCTGACTTCGGCAGCGAAGGATGGCTTGCTTGTGATGAGTCACTTATCTTATACGAAGCTGTCCGAAGAAGAAGAGGTGTTCCGCGATTTGCCTTCACTGTTGGTCATCCGGAGGCCTAAGAAGGGTTGAAGTTTCAAACCCGACAATTGCTGATTCGTATTGATTACTGAATTCTAACGACTAATTATTTTGAAAGATGACAATTGATAATCAAACCGGTCTGGTACTCGAAGGAGGAGGTATGCGCGGCGTATTTACCTGTGGGGTACTGGACTATCTGATGGACCATGATATTCGTTTTCCCTATACAATCGGGGTCTCTGCGGGAGCTTGCAACGGGCTTTCGTATATGTCTCGCCAGCGTGGACGGGCCAAGTACAGTAACATCGACTTGTTAGAGAAGTACCATTATATCGGATTGAAGCATTTGCTCAAGAAACGGAATATCCTGGACTTCGATCTTCTCTTTACGGAATTTCCCGAACATATTCTTCCTTACGATTATCAGGCATACTTTGATTCGCCCGAACGATATGTGATGGTGACTACCAATTGCCTGACCGGGGAAGCCGATTACTTTGAGGAAAAAAAGGATAAGAACCGTGTAATCGACATTGTCCGTGCTTCCAGCAGCCTTCCTTTCGTTTGTCCCATAGCTTATGTAGACGGCATCCCTATGCTGGATGGCGGCATTGTAGATTCAATTCCTTTGCAACGTGCCATACACGACGGATATCGGAATAATGTAGTTGTCCTCACCCGGAATCATGGTTATCGGAAAGAGAATAAAGACATCCGTATTCCTCCTTTTGTCTATCGTAAATACCCCAAGATGCGGGAAGCGTTAAGTCGGCGTTGTGCTGTGTACAATGCACAGTTAGAGATGGTAGAGCGTATGGAAGAGGAGGGGGACATCCTTGTCATCCGTCCTCAGAAGCCTGTTGTAGTGGACCGCATTGAACGTGATATTCAAAAACTGACCGATCTCTATGAGGAAGGATACGAATGTGCGAAGCGGCAGCTTGAAGTTCTCTGATGATGTGTCCGGTGTACTGAAAATAGAGATGACCGTAGCCACTGAAAAAAAAGTTAAAAGTCTGGTTAGCAAGATAACAAGTCGGTTGTAGGTACGTTTCTATATCACGTCACTTAAAATAATATATTATGGATGCTTTAAAGATGCTGATTGTTGTAACCGGAACCGATATGTATGCCGATGGTAACCTGCAAACAGGGTTATGGCTCAGTGAGTTGACCCATATCTATCATTGTGCCGAAGAGGCAGGGTATGAAATAACCGTCGCAAGCCCCAAGGGCGGCAATGTTCCTGTTGATCCGGAGAGTCTAAAACCGATGATGTTGGACAAACTTTCGAAGGATTATTGGGATGATCTTGAATTCAGGCGTGAATTGCAGCATGCAAAAAGTTTAGCCGAAGTTTCCGGACAGCTATTTGACTGTGTTTATTTGGCAGGTGGTCATGGTGCGATGTATGATTTTCCTGACGATACTGTATTGCAGGCGATTATTGAAAAGCATTATGAGAGTGATAAAGCAGTAGCGGCCATCTGTCATGGTGTAAGCGGGCTTTTGAATGTTAAACTGTCCGGAGGAGAGTATCTTATCAAAGATAAAAAGATCACAGGCTTTTCTTGGTTTGAAGAAAGTTTGGCCGGGAGAAAAAAGGAAGTACCTTTCGACCTTGAGGCTGCACTCGAAAAGAGAGGAGCCGACTACGAGAAGGCATTGATTCCGATGACCTCGAAAGTAGTGGTGGACGGTAACCTGATAACGGGACAAAACCCGTTCAGTTCAAAAGAAATGGCAGAAGTTGTAATGCGGCAATTGAGTCGCGAAAAGTAATTTTGATTATTATAGGAAATGAATTTAGAAGAAGTCTTAAATTATCGTCGTTCCGTGCGGGTGTTTGATAAAACGAAGCCGTTGGACCCTGAGAAAGTGAAACATTGTCTGGAACTGGCAACATTGGCACCTAACAGTTCAAATATGCAATTGTGGGAGTTTTATCAAGTCATACAGCCGGAATTGCTGGCAAAAATATCCAAAGCCTGCCTTGATCAGACCGCAACTTCAACGGCTTCAGAGGTTGTTGTTTTTGTTACGCGTCAGGATTTATACCGGAGCCGGGCAAAGTTCGTGCTTGATTTTGAAAGAGGAAACGTGAGACGAAACAGTCCCAAAGAACGTCAGGAAAAACGTATTAAAGACAGAGAGCTCTATTATGGAAAGCTAATGCCGTTTCTGTATGCCCGCTTCTTTAGGATACTGGGACTCCTGAGATCTGTATTGGCTAAGGCTATCGGCCTTTTCCGCCCCATTGTGCGTGAAGTTTCCGAAAGTGATATGCGTGTTGTCGTCCACAAATCTTGTGCACTGGCTGCCCAGACATTTATGATTGCCATGGCAAACGAAGGATATGATACCTGTCCTTTGGAGGGCTTTGACAGCAAACAAATGAAGAAACTATTGAAGTTGCCTCATGGGACCGAAGTGAACATGGTGATCGCCTGTGGAATACGGGATGGAAACAAAGGAATCTGGGGTGAACGGGGCAGAGTACCGTTTGATGAAGTTTATCATAGAGTTTAATGTTGTTTGTATCCATTTAGGCCATAATACAAAATGTAAGCTTCTCCGGCGATGACCAACAACCATGTCCAAAGCCAGTTGCCACCCATCACATCGGCAAAGATTCCTTGTAAAAGAGGGATAATACCTCCGCCGATGACTCCCATTGTCAGCACTCCGGATGCCTTAGTGGTATATTTCCCCAGTTGGTCGGTTGCCAATGTAAAAATGGCCGGCCACATGATGGAATGAAAAAAGCCTATCAATGTCAATATCCAGGGATTGGCCGTCAGCATAGCAAGCACGAGTAGTACGATGGCTCCGATGGAGGCTATCACCAGTTGCTTTTCGGAAGGGACCTGCTTGATAAAGGAGCCTAAGAAGCGTCCCAATAACAGCAATCCCCAATATAAGGCAGCCATGTGGGTAGCGTTTGAGGCGAACGATCCTCCGAGTTCGGATGCATACATATTGACATTAGCTCCGACGGCCACCTCGATGCCTACATAGAAGAAAATACCCCATACCCCTAATTTCAGGTTTCTAAAGGACCATACGCTTTTATCAAATTTTTCTCCCGGTGCTTGGCGTACATTGTCGATAGAAGGCATTTGTGTTTTACCAACTAAAAGAGTAATAATCAGCATGATCAGAATCAATATGATCAGTGGAATAATGAACTGCTTCGTCACGATGTCGTGCAAAGGTGTTCCGTGAAATATCAGATAACTGATTACCAACGGAGCGATAGCCATACCTATCGAGTTGCTTGTTCCGCCGATCATCTGTCGCTGCAAGGCTGTTGTTTTACCAATTCGGCAAACTGTGAGATATAGATTGAGCACTACTTGCAGGATCGTTGCGGCTACACCGATCACAAAAGAGCCGATCAGAAAAATGAAAAAGCCGACAGAAATGTGATTTCCGATGATGGAGACCTGCATGGGCGTATATATATGGAAAAGCACAGCTGCTTCGTAGATCGCCAGTCCGGCGATAAGTATCAGTAAGGCAAGATAAGATGTTTTTCGGTATCCGTATTTTTCCAGCCATCGTGTTCCGAATCCTTCGGATAGGGGATAGGCAAGAAACCATGAAAAATTCAGCATTGTCACCAATGCATTGGTGATATTACCATCGTGGGGCAGCATAGCTGTTTGTAACGGTATCTGGAATTGTTGATTGATGACGGTGAAAAGTCCCACGATAAAATACAATATCAGCATTACCATAAATACGGTAAACACGTTTACGACTTTGGTTTGATTGCGCTTTTGGTTCATAAGAGATCATTTGAATTACATGTTTGGGAAACAATCTTTCGTTTTGAAAGTTGTGTGAAAACATATTATTTACCTATATTATAATGAAATTTGAAAGAGTGCTTCATACAGGCGGAGGATTGAATATCACAATTAGCAGGATCTCATACACAAAATGACTTTCGAATTTCCATTTTCCACCTACCGTTTTAGAGGATATATAAGTGGCAACGGTTTGGAAAATAAACGGATGATGATCAATCTCTTATCAGTTTATTTCTCTAAAAGCATTTCTTGAGATATACCTTTTTAAAATGCTCATTAATAATTTCTTCATATGTGGCCATAATCTCACTCTTATCGTCCCATCAAGTATTGTTTCCTTCAAGTTACTATAAGAGTAACCTGTTATACGAGTTGTTATATCCTCAATATTTGTCTCAATGAAATGTTTGTTATTTTTATTGCGAAAATTAATAATCTTTTTATGATCCGTTACAACGACATAGCTATATCCCTCTATTTTATGACAGATATAATCAGCTATTTCTGTGATACACAACCCCATTGCTTTACCTGCAGTCTTTACCAAAGGCTTGTCCGGAAACGGGTTGACGCAAACCTTGAAGGTATAATAATCAAAATCTTATTCCTTTTTATACCGTAATTATTTATTGTTAATATTATCTTTATAGTATTTATCAATTTCTTGTAATTGAGCCAAAGAAACCACTCGATGCTTTGTTCCAAGTTCTTTTGGCCCTATGAAGAAATTGATAATTTTATCAAAATTATCAATTTTCTTCATATCTTCCATGCTTATCCTTGCAGGTACTGCTTCTTCATTTCTACGAATATAAACCGCTCCACAAAAGGGAAAACCATCACACGTTTCGGTTATGACCCCTTTATAATCAGAACAGTTTTTCTTAATATGAAAGATAATCAGGATATATTCATCTCGTGATCGATCTGGTTTGGGGGGAAAACATAATATGATTGTACTGAGTTTACTTGGATGTTCAACGAAAAATCCTTGTTTAACCTCGTCATGCGTATCATACAATCTGACCTCTAATTCTTTGGTTATTTCAAGTTTCAAACAGGAAAACTTAGAATCATCTTCTGATGTCCCATCCAAAAGAATCTGAAACAATTCATATTTTCCTGGCAATTCATTTACTCTTTTTTTTATATTGTTTTTTCGATCATTTATAAAATAGGGCTTTTTATCAAACCTACAAGAAGATACCTCAGATAATAGTCCAACTGGAGGAGTCGGATAATTGCAAACTGCTTTCCGCGCATTCTCTTCTGTTTCTACATTTATTCTTTGAAAAAGAATTCGACACATCGTTTCGTATTTACTACCTTCATTTCCTTCCGGACGATGCTCCTTTATCCAAATAGCACTAAATCCATTCAAAGACGATTCGGTCGGATCTCCTGCCAAAATCATCTGGGCATTTTTGTTACCATCTGAAAGACTAATAGATCGTCTTTCTGTGATTTTACCCGAATAGTGTCGATCATCTCTTATTTTTTTTCCATTTTCTTGATCCACATAATAAAACTCCGCTTCATTTTTTGAATAATTGAGTTTTAAAAAACATTTTGTCAAATTATATACTAAACTGGAATAAAAATGACCTACAAAATAGGATATATGATCTTTAGTAGTCCCCACGACTTCTACAGCGTTTTCAGTTTGGACATCTAATATCCTTTCGTAACCAGGAAATTGAAAGGCAATAATCATCGCCTTTAGTTTTCCTTCTTGAACAACTGTGCTATCACCTCTTAAAAACTTTTCCCAAGTTTCATATTCAGTTGAATTTTCCATATCTCCATATAGGAATAATTTATTGAAAAACTTAAACTGTTTATCATTCAAAAAAGTCTCAATGTTTTTTTTTACAAAATTCTTTATTTGAGACTTTGTTATCTTTCTCTCCAAGCTCAAGTCAGAATTGGTTCCCTCCTCTTTTTCTTTATATGTTTTACCCACAAGTTCATTACCATATTTACATAAAATATAAGGCCGAAGAATGGCGCAAATCTCTTCTCTGGTTTGCAAATCATATTTCATAGGGATAAATATTTGTGATTATTGAATAGTACAAAGATACTACATTCGAGAAACGACACCAAAAGTAAATATGATTTCTTTTTGAGAAAAAGTTGAGATAAAAAACGATTGGGCCCTAAATCATCTCAAAATCATTTGCAAGTAAATCTTTCTCGACTCAAAACTAGTAAAATTTTCTCATGGTCTATCTTATTGATATCTACAGAAAACGCAATAATATTGACGTATATTTGCACTATGACAAAATCAGATAGAAAAAAAAGAAGTTTTTGTTAATCTGGCTTTTTGCATTTTTTTTAAATGGCCTAATATAAATTAAAAGCTTTATATACTCATAACTAATTAACGGAAAAAATTATGAAAAGTATCAACTTACAATCGCAATTTGAATTAAACCAAATGGTAAATAATCATGTTGGTTTGTTTGCAGAATCCTCTTCATTGAGGAAATTATTCCACAGTTCCGCTGACTTCTTATTCTGTATGACTAGGATCACACGGTATGGTCCTCCTCACGAATGCTATAATACTTGTATACTTATGCATTATGCAGAATGGATACTAGATATTATAAATAAGAACATTGATATCTTACCCATTGAAGATGGCGTCACACTGACTTGTTATTCTCCCAGTCGTACAGAAATGATTTTACCATTGAAATATCCCAATGCAGTTTTGAAAAAACTAGAATTATCTGATGATGTTTTATTTTACCTTTCAGAAGGTCCAATTGAAAGAATACTATCAAATGCCTTATTAGCAACGGTATACCACTATTATTTACTATATATCAACAACCAATAATCAATGAATGCTATGAATAGAAAGTATATATCTTCTACCAGCCTTGAATTGGGGCTGGTTACATCATCAATTTTACAGTTATCCGTCAACAAGAATACTGTAAATAATGAAGAAGGTTTATGGCCTTACGAAGAAGAAGTGCAAAACATTAGTTCTGAATCAATACTTGCCAAATACAAATATTATGTAAAAGAAATTATTGAGATGACTAGGCAGACTACAATAAGAAACATTATATCAGTAGGAATGGAAGCTGAGTTAAATGACATTCTTGTTCAATCATGCAATCAAAAATGCAATATGGTTATAATTCCAAATTCTCAAAACGTTGATTTTAAACGTATCAAAAGAAACTATGATAAAACAACAGTTCATATTACAAGCCCTCATCAAGCTTGGGAGTCATTCATGGGAATTAATACATTAGTAGTTGTTCCTATCTTTAAACTTAGCGACAATACACTTTATATGTATTCTTATCCTAGGCGCTTTATGGGAAGTGACGTCAACCAATATAGCTTTAACTGCATATCATTGGAATTATTACCAATGATCTCAAATCTAGATTATAGATTTTCTCCTGTCGCACCTGAATTATGCGGGCTTTCTCATATTGAAGGTAAATATTTCACTTGTCAACTCAATTTTTAATGCATTTAGATTATGGAAACATATACTATACTTATCATAAGCAACGCTTTGTTTGCCATTGTTTTACAGGTGCTTATCCCTAGAAGACGGCATACTATCCTGCTTGTCTGTGCAAGTATTGCATTAGTCCTGGTTAATCAAACAGTTGACTTGACTTCTTTTTTAGGTACCCTTCCTTTTGATGTGGTTTTGCTACTCTTTGGATTGACAGTCTTTGGCGAATTTATTTTCGACTCCAATATTTTTGACTGGTTGCTAAAACAAATAGCCATTTTGTGCAAGGGCAAGCTCCACCTCATAATAATCATGTTCAACATTATTATATTTCTCGTTTCATCTATATTAAACAACTACCAAGCGCTACTGCTTATGATTCCTCCATTGATAAGCTTATTAAAACTAATTAATGGATTAAATCAGAGATACCTTGTTATCCTGTTCAGTTCTGTATTAATTATTTCAAATTTGGCTGGTTGTAGTACTCCAATAGGTGATTTTCCTGCTCTATTTTTACTTTCAAAAGGCGAAATATCTTTTGCAAGTTATTTTGCTAATACAACTCCATTTGCAGTATTGGCAGCTATAGTTATTATTATATCAGCTACCACATTCTATAACTTGAAACCAATTGATATCTCTCCTGAATCAGAGAAGCTGTCCGTTGCATACACCGTAAAAATATACAGGAATATCCAGATACACTGGGTATTACTTATACCGTCTACAGTAGTATTCTCTCTGATGTTTATATGTTGGCTTAAAGGATTTAATCCAACAATAGTTTCATTAATAGGACTTTCCATTTTAGCGTTAATTGTTGGGTTGGGGAAATATTCGGAAAGAAAAATCACCAATGTAGATGCTTCCGTTTTCATCTATTTCATCTCTTTGTTCATCATAATTGCATCCATACAACAGACCGGAATATTAGAAAGAATAGGTGAGTTTCTTCAACTAATAAGAAATCCCTTGGCATTGATTCTTGTATTCTCCTTAACTGTAATGCTCATTACTGGATTTGTTTCGGCAGGACCGTCGACAGTAGCATTCTTCCCAATTGTAAAAGTCATACAAGACAGTTTCCCCGAGAATATGGCTATTACCTGTTTCTGTCTATCTATTTGTGCGGGTTCCTCGCTTTTCTTAACAGCAGCGACTGCCGGGCCACTGCTAACAAGACTTACAGAAAAAGAGAAATTGACAATTGAAAAAGAAGAATTTATATTCTCTTTTAAATATTATTTAATGCCAGGGGTAATAGGAGCTATCGTCATATTTTTCTCAAATATTCTCTATATATTTTTAAAAATCTAACGATTACTAAATAATAAAATCATGAAAGATTTAATACATACACTTGAAAATTTTAGCTGGATATACGAATCACTATCTGCTAAATTTAAACTGTCATTATATTTTGTTTTAGTAATAATAATGGCCGGTTCGTTCATTTCTTCTATTATTCCTACCTTGACAGGGGAAATAATAGATCAGTTGATACTTAAAAGCTCATCTATTATCAAAACTCTTATTATCATCGCCTCATTATACTTTATAGGAATAATAGTAGAGGTCATCAGAAAATATATTATTGAACGTATCGGAACTCAAACACAAAAAAACTTAATTGTAAATGCATCCGGACATATAATAAAACTGGATTTGAATTGGTTAAAAAGCAAACGTAGTGGTGGTCTTAATGGCAGATTACAAAGAGCTGTAAGAGACACGGTAAAGTTACTAAAGCTTATAGTTATGGATTTCTTACCTGGCATATTACAAATGACATTTGCTATTATTATTGCTTTGACCCAGAATCTTTATATTGGTTGTTTGTTATTGTTAGTAGTACTGGTTGGATTATATATTGTAATTAGACAAATTCGTTCACAAAAAGGGATACGCATTTCTTTACTAAAGGCCAGCGAAGAAAACGATGCCAATATCGTTGAACTACTTAGCGGCATAGAAGCTGTTAGGGTTGCTAATGAAGAATGCAAACAAATTATTCGGATTAACAACGTAAATGAAGACTTGAGATTAAAGGAAATGCACCATCATATAAAGATGATGTTTTTCGATAGTCTTAAAAATGCAAACATTATTTTGGGGAATCTCATTATCTTATTAATCGGTATCTATTTAGTAATTTCAGGAACCATTAGCCCCGGTGAAATTGTTACTTTCAACCTGCTTTTTAATAATGTAGTGATTCCTCTTCAAAACATTCATCGATTTATAGACGAAGCACACGAAGCAAGTTTAAGAACTGACGATTTGAGAGAAATAATGTCTGAACCTTTAGATAAATCATATCTTACAGACAACTCCATTATGATCACCAAAAAATGTTGTCCGCATGTTATTGAAGTTAAGAATCTATCTTACGGATATAAAGAAAATACAATTTTTCGCAATGTATCTATTTCTTTGGAAAAAGGAAAATATTACGGGGTTATTGGCAATACCGGTTGTGGTAAATCTACACTTTTAAAACTGCTGATGAGGTTAATGCCAGTTAATGATGGGAAAATTATCTTTTTAGGAGAAGACATTAATACAGTATCAAGAAAAGAATTGTCTAATAAAATAATATTTATGCCTCAGACGCCTTATATATTTAGTGCTTCAATAAGAGAAAATTTGTTATTCGGCTGTCAACATGGGGGCTCTGATGAAATTCTTTGGTGGGCACTTGAGAAAGTTTGTTTAAAAGATTATGTAGCTGGGCTTGAAAAGAAATTAGATTATAGTATAAATGAAATGGGAAACAATCTTTCAGGAGGCCAAAAACAACGAATAGCTTTGGCTCGGGTATTTATCCAGATAATGCAAAAAGAAGATGATCACATTGTTATATTAGACGAGTCAACCTCGGCGTTAGATGTGGATACAGAAAGAATTATTATAAACAATCTTCTTGAACTTAAAAAACAAAATGAAACCATTATTGCAATTGCACATAGATTCTGTACACTTGAAAAAACTGATGAAATAATTGAAATGAAAAATACATCAACTTATAATATAATATCTTATACAGAACTGATTAATAGAAGAACATGAACAATAAGTAGAAGGTTTACTTCTTAGAAGTATGTAAAATATGCTTGTAATTCATATAGTCAAGTGTTTCGTATACCATATATAATGGGAAGTGTAACCAACATCCTTCATATGATGGGTAACAAGACCAATTACTTTTTCTTTTAAATGTAGTATATCAATAGCATATTAATATTAGCGATGTGGATAATATGCAAAAATAATCAAAACTTATCATGATATTGTTTAAGCCTTGCAGCACGTTTGATGTCGCTTACAATATCTATAAATTTGATAGCGAGCTTCGTAAGCTGATTATTACAGAATTGGAAAAGATAGAAGTGGCTGTACGCACACAGACCGCCTATATACTTTCTTCACAATGGGACGGAGATTGGTTTACCGATACTTTCCATTTTAACAATTCGGTACGTCATGCCAGAATATTGTCAAAGATAGATGAAGAGTATCAGCTCAGTGACGAGGAATTTGTTAAGGCTTTCAAATTCAAGTATTCCGATCCTTTTCTGCCAAGTTGGATAACGATGGAGATGAGTTCTTTAGACACATTGTCAATTCTATACAATAATCTGCTTCCTGGAAGGGTGAAGTGGAGCATTGCGGCTTATTTCGGACTGCCCGACACAGTTTTCGCTTCATGGCTGCATAGTATTGTTTATATCCGTAACATTTATATTATCTGGAAGCTAAATTTATTAGTCATCTTTTTCTTAGCTAAGACCACTTTTCTTTCATGTAAACCGACATTATGGAGCACATTTCCTATGGCATAGCTTGGCAAGTTGTTTGATAAATTATGGAACCCTCCTGCACATATGCTTAACTTTACCATGTGTTTTTACTTTAGATTACCCCATTTGCTCCGTTAAGTCGTTTCTTGGGTGATGTTTAAAGATATAAAAAGGCAACCAACTCGTTATGAATTAGTCTCCTTATATCTTTCAAACAACATGCACTCATTATAGGATAAAAATCATGATCAATACAATAAATAAGACCCAATATAGTATAGTTACTTTATTGAACCAAATATTCCACTTTTTCTTCGCTTTTTCTTTTCCATCCTCTGTTCTTGTATCTTCTGTGACTATCTCCTTTTGAGGAAACACGTGATTCAACATCAGCACAAAAATACCCAGACAGAAAGTTATACTAAATATAACCTTAAGATAATCAATGGGATTCTTCGAAGCGCCTAACGCACCGATAGAGGTAGTAGCTAATGCTAAAAAGGCAGCAAAAATGCCCAACGTTTGCACCATATTCCTCTTGGTTTCTTCTGCCTTTTCATTAAATTCTTTAAACAGTTCATCGAATTTCTTCTCTTGTAGTTTGTTTTTATTCTCATAATGACTGAAATACAAGGAATAGAAACGTGCAATATAGTTGTTTTTTAGGAATTTGAAGTTCTCAAATTTATTTTTAAGTTCTTCTTTCCCAACCGGTCTCAACCAGGTAGAAGCTATAAAAATAGTTTCTTTGTTAAGCTTGGAAGTAAATAAATCGGCCTTCAAATTTTCTATTACGTTTGGTTGGACAACCTCCACATAATCACCTTCTTTTTCTATAATATCTTTAGTATGATACTCTTGCCTGGTTATGGATAAAAATCTATTATCAGATGTATCTTTCCACGTAAAATTGAAAAAGCAATCTTGATATAGAGAGGCAAAATTCATACAATAGGTATTATTTTCTATGCTTTTTAACAGTCGCGAGAAAATATGCAGCAATGCTTCTATTTCCATACGGAGAGTAAAGCCGAAGCTATTATAGTTGTTTTTATCACAAAGTGTATTCAAAGCATTCAACACAAAATCTGTATGCTTTATAATGAATGAACAAGAATAGACTTCAATGTCAGTTTTGAGTAGCATATTCAACTCACGTAGATATTCAAATTTTGCATCAAGAGAAGCATTCTTCAGTCCTTCAAGTCGTTTTATATATTTTCCGTATTTAACAAATTGCACTTTTGCATGTTGTGCAATTTTGCGATTATAGGAAGATATATCCTTATAATCGATTGGTATGTCTTCTTTTTGTGCCTTGTAGGCCAAAGGTATCTGTTCAAAATGCTTCGCAATCTTTTCAGCCTCTTTGTGATAGATCACTTTGCAAAAATGTCTTTCATACCCCCTTAACGTTGGCTCGTTATCCAAATATACTTTCTCTTTCTTTAATAGCTGATTATATACACGTGCCTCTTTAAGTAGGTCATTGGAAGCGGTGTCGCAATACTTGTTCAAAAGCATATTAACATCCAGCGTATCTCTTTTCGTAAAGGTATCACAATCCTTTTTCGAATACAGTTCGTCCACCCTAAAATTTATAGTATTATGCCCGCCTATAAATGTATAATCATCTAATAAATTAGATTTATCGCTATTGATAGTCTTATATATTAGAAAATCGTTTTTAAAATCCACCAACTGCAATACGTGCAAAAAGTTGGTTCTTATGTTCTTGTCGATCAAATTCAACGGCAATTTGGAATCATTATCAAAAAAAGAATACACTTGTTTGATAATAGTCCGTAGGGTAAGCAATGTTTCAAGTTCTTTTTTCCCGATGATAAAATTATGGTCGATATAAGTCATTTCCAAAATATATAGAAAAAGATATGGATAAATAGAACTTATCTCCAGCAGTATGGCCAAATCATCAGGTTCATAAGTCAGTTTACCAATCCCCATTTGATATTTACTCATTTCATCTGCCGCTTCTTCCACTTTCATCAGATGGAGTGTTGCATTGTTTTTATAGTCTATTACATTATCTATTTTCCTATTAAATTTGAAATATAGATCGCATAAGTTTTCAATATTTCTCAAGTAATAATTAGCATCGCTTCTCGCTATAAACATCAGGACAATCTTATCCTTGTGCATTTTATAATTATTCCTTATATGTTGTCTTAGTGGGTCAATTCTTTTATTACTGAGATAATCATCATAAAGATATTCAGCTTTTAAAACGGAAAGGCTGAATAATGTAAATATATTCAATGATTGATTGGCAAAGATAGGACAGGTATACTCAGTATCCATCCAGACAAAAAGGGTTGCCCACAAAGCATCTCCTTTTAATTTTTCACTATCTTCATCAATTAAAAGATAAAATTTAGTAATGTTCTGTTCTAAATATTCCAACAAACTGTTTTCATCACTTTTTTTCAAAAAGTGAAGTTCTCCCAGTTCTTTTTTAATCTCATCATCATCCTCTTTCATTGAAACTTCTAACAAATACAGAATATGCTCTTTAAAAGCCTTTTCAACCTGTGTTAGAAATTTTGATGTAAAATGTCCTTTGGGGTCTTTTCCTGCATTAAGAATAAGCTGGACTGGAGAGAAAATGGCATTTTTTGCCTCATTGGTGTATAAGCTCTTTTCAATCTGATCAAAAGGAGTTTTGCAATTGTGTGTATCCATAGTATAAACCCCTGCCTAAGGCAGGGGTCATAAAAATTAAAACTTTACCCCTTTTATCTAGGAGTAATTATTCTATTCTCTTGTAGGGCTCTTATCTGCCTTATCGCTTTCTTGTTAGCCTTAGCATTATATTGAATCTCTCTACTAACAATTCTCCCCTCGCCTTGAATGCAATTAACAGGAGAAAATGCGACTTGATTATCATTACGACAGATGATTGCTTTTTCTGTCCCAGGTTTGACAATACTTACTGGAATGCTTCTTTTAACACTCATGTTACTACATCTATATTTTATGGTGTTAAAGGTATAAAAAAATGGCTTGTTATGCCTATATCACCACCCCAAAAAAATATTGATTTAAATATGATTAACATTATCGTTCTCAATAAATTCTTTTCATAGTAAAAAATAGTTTCACAAAAATGATTTTAATTGGGGTTTAACAAGCTTTTACTCATGTGTCTTTCTTTAACAATACTTCGGTGAAAATTTACCGAAGTATTGTCTTTAAAGAAAAAGGTATTAAAGATTTTTAATGAATAATCGTAAAAAATAGGTTGTGACAATTTTTAAGCGAACCGTTTCTCTCATATCTATAAAAGCAGGTGTCTGAATAGGGATTTGGATAGCCATTGAAAGTAGCATTGGTATCTATACTTACCGATTGTTATTATGTAAGCAATATCTCGAAATCTATATTAAAAAGTGGGAAAAAGTGATCTTGGGATAACTCTCTGTTTTCAAAAAAATAGTGAGACAGGAGTGGATCGGCAAGCGAAATGCAAATATTGAGCCTGTTTATACCATGAAATCCGGAAGTCGGCAACAGGAAGTTAACATCGTAAAAACAAAGAACTAACTTCTTGGCAAGAGAAAGTTAATATCCTGAAAGCAGGAAGTTAACTTCCTGCTTTCAGGATATTAACTTTCAGACAAAAAAGCAAGGTCAGGTCGTAGAAAAAACAATAAATAGAATGAAAAAAAGGGTATTTCTTTCTGGAATCCAACCACAAACGGACAGCATGCGAATAGCATTTTGAAGTTATTCAGGTACTTCAGGCTTCGATTTTGTTACGACATCCGTCAACAATCCTTTATTGTGATCAAAATATCCTCTAAATACAAGATGCGTGAATTGTACTATCGCAAAATCTACACGTTTTTATCCTATCCGTTCCCTTTGGGCTGTAAAAAAGCGCTTCTCCGCATTTTAAAAATACAAAATGACAGACTGTAAGTGAGCGTGAAAAACAAGTTGTATCAGCACTTTCTTGTACGTTAGTAGATTAGAGTAGATGGAACTGAGAAAAAGGCAGGTGGAAGATGGGAGGATGGAGCTGCCTGATATATATATGGTATACCTTATTATATGTAAATGCAGTTGTGTTTCTTTTTCTTTTTATCCGGGGGCTTTTTTACGATTATATTCGCGTAAGTGTTTTTGGGGGTTGCGTGTTGAAGGCGCATGAAGAAGAAGTTTGAATGTGGCTTGTATGATAAAATCCCGTTAAGATTCAATCTTATTGAAAAATTAGAATTTTTTTTCTCTTAACTCTTGCTTAGTATAATTATAATATCTACATTTGCTTCGAACAATTAAATATACCCAATTATTAAAGGGATCTTTAAAAAGTATGTTAACCATTGGCAGTTGGCAAATATAGCCAATTTTGATAGAATAGAGAAGGATTAAGGTATTACACTAATATTGAATTACTTATATTATTAACACTAAAAAATTGAGATTATGAAAAAGAAACTCATGATGGTAGCAGTGCTTCTGGGTGCTTTGTCACTGGGAGCTTGCGTAGACAATGACGAATCGGCATCGGTAGAAGCTGTACGTAATGCAAAAGCTGAACAGTTAAAGGGGCTTGCCGCATTGGCTAATGCTCAGGCAGAGGCTACTAAAATTACAGCTGAGGCAGAAGCAGCATTGAAAAATGCACAAGCTGAATATCAGAAAGAAATGACTGAAGAAGCTAAACAAAAGTTTGCAGTTAAAATTGAGCAGATCAAGGCTAAAGCCGAGCAAGAGATTGCCGCAGCAAAATTGCAAGCTGCCCAAGATCAGCAGGCATTATTGGATCTTGCCGACAAACGATTGAGAGAACTATACGGAGAGTATATGGGAGCAATTAGTGTACTTGATAGATTGAACTCACAAAAGCTAACTGCTACAACAGTTCTTGCTAGTTTGGAAGAAGGATTTATTTCTTATAAAACTCAAAAAGATATTGATATCGCTCATCAAGAGAAATCTATAGCTGACTATAATTTCCAGATCGGACTGTATGAGAAGTATGAAAAGGTTGATAAAACAGAATTACAACAAAAGGCTACCACATTGTATAAAGAGTGGGAGAAAGTGAACGCATTGGTTGATCCGAAGCGTATAGCGAAGGAGAATGCTAGTGATGCTTTTTATGAATCTTCATTAAGATTTGATGCTTATAACTATCCAACAGGACAAGGAGGAGAATTTCAAGTTGAAAATCCGATTAAGACAGTTGCTAGTGTAAGATCTTTCCAAGTTAAAGGTTGGAATGTCTATACCTCTGAATCTAAAGAGTTGTCAGCTAATAGATACATTATTTATTATACATTGGTAGCATCTAATGTAGAACGTCAAAAGCAACAATTGGATAATACCGCTAAAAATCAGAAGGATTATTTGGGAGCTCCTAAGGCAGGGGAAACTGCTGCAACAGGACTGTATGCAGATTTAGCTACTGCGGAAACTAATTTAGAGAATGCCAAAAAGGCTGATCCGGTAAATCAAGATAATATAGATTATTGGCAGGGAAAAGTTGATCAATATAAAGCTAATATTGAAACAGCTAAAGTGAACTTAAAAAATGCTGAAGATGATGTTAAAGAGTTCGCCGCATTGATCGCAACATTCGCTGGTGATGATTTGAAGGCTTATAATAAAGCTATTGAAGATCAGAAAGCGCTTGCGGAAGCATTTGAAACAGCTCTTAAAGAATATAACGATGCTCAAAATGCTGAAAGCAAAGCTTATACGGAATATGAGGTTGCTAATAGTTTAGCAAATGCTGCCATTGATGTTGATGGAGCTATTGAAAACTTGAAATATAGTATTGCTGGTTGTGAACGACAGATTAATACTTATAAAACTCAGATCAATAGCCAAGAAGACGCCATTGCCAGCAAGAAAGCTGAGATTGAAACAATCAACACTCAGATTGAAGCTCAGACTGCAATCGTAAATAACTGGAAGGCTCAGATTGAAGCTGCTATCGAAGCACAGAAATAATCGCCAATAGTAACGGCAAAAAACAACAAATTAAAAAAAGTATCGTATGAAAATAAAAAGACTTTTAGTGTTGGCCGTTCTACCCATGCTGTGTCTTGCAGTGAATGCACAGAACTGTAGTAAAGACAATACTCCTAAAAAAGGAGACTTTACTGTAGCAGCTACTGTTGGATACAATAGTTACACAAGTGTCACAGCCCCTTCGGGGCTGCTGACTGACTATGAAGTCAGAGCGCTCTCTACCAACTGGGCAGACAAAAAGCTGATGGTTGGTTTTGAAGGAGGCTGGTTCTTCAAAGATCAGTGGAAACTAAATTTGGGTGGCGGTGTCAGCTTCACGAATAACCCCGGTTATCCGGCTGTTCCCGGCACATTAGACGATTCGAATAAGAATAACTCGGCTGACGAGAATATGGGAGAGATTCCTAATTATCGTGCCGTAGCCGATGCTCAGTCGTTCGCCTATAATGTGTCAGCAGGTGTTGATCGTTATTTCAACATCAAGCGTGTTCCTAACCTGATGTGGTATACAGGTATTCGCGTAGGTTTTGCTTACGGTGAAAATGAAATGAAGTATGATGAAGAGACCTCTATGGGCAAATCTATTGCCGAGAGTTGGAATCTTCGCGGCGCCTTGACTATCGGTGTCGATTACTTTGTTCTTCCTGCACTCTATATCGGTGCGCAGATTGATCCGTTTGCATATACGTACAACAAGACTACGTATAACCCGCAAGCAGGTCTTGGCGATCTGTCGGCAGACAGCCACAACTACAGTGTGCTGGCCGCTCCGACATTTAAGATCGGATTTAAGTTTTGACCTCTATCTCCATCCGGCTGATAGGCCATCGGCCGGGTGGACGATTTTATAAATAAATAAGTCCATTTATTTATACCTCCCCGGTGTCCGTGACGGCTGTCGGGGATTTTTATGTGATTGGTATCTTTTGGAAAGACTGAATGGTATTTGGAATATGAAAAAGAGTAATATATACATAGGTGAAGTGATAAAACAGGTCATAGCCGAAAAGCAGGTGACAAAGGCCGAGCTTGCCCGTAGGTTGGGGGTAAAACCACAGAGTGTGGACTATCTGCTGACACGGAAAAGTATCGATACGGATACCCTGTATAGCTTGTCGTTGGCGCTGGATTATGATTTCGCTGTTTTATATTCCATAAAGAAAGAACATGCTCTTGCTACGGACGAAGAGTCTCCGTTTAAAGTGGGAAATGCAAAGATCAGTTTAGAGATCGAGTTGCGTCCCGATGAAATGTTGAAACTGAACCTGAAACAGAAGATTGCAGACCTGCTGGAAGGAAAGGGAAAGTGATTTTACATATCTGATATCTTCTTTTCACCTGCTTTTCTATAAACAAATAGAAGGAAGAAGGGAATTACCTCGTATTTATAATTCTAAAAAGATCTTTTTACTTCTTTTGTAAGTTGTTGATAATTAGGTGATAAATAGTAGACGAAACAAAATTAGCAGCCTTTGAAACAAATCTTTTAGTTGGGAAATGGGATTCCGCGTTCCTTTGCGACATCAAAACAATCTCAATCAACTAAAAAATTTAAGTACCATGATGAAGAACCAGAAAAGGGCTGTTTGCTTGCTGGCTTGCTTGCTGATAGCGGGCTTCACAGCTGCACAGGAAAAGAAAGAATCTGCTCAAACAGCTTCCGGATCAAAGGAAGAAGGCAATCGTAATGTTATGCTGAACGCTTCGAGCGCCAATGGTCCCCGCGAAATCTCTATCGGCTTGCCGGGTGGAGACGTAAATGTACTCGAAAACGGACTCCCCGTAGTCTATACCTCTAATCCGCATAATGTAAATACGCACTGGCGTGGAGACAGCAGTCTCGGGCACGTCGGGTTGCTCAAAATCTCCGAAACCGCCATTACTACCAGCAATATCGGTTATGCTGTAAACTCTTTCACCCAGTTGGGAACAGAAAAGTTTCGTGGAATCGTCAATTATAGTACCAATCACTTTGGCAAGCAGCAGTTCGATGCTAATATCAGCGGTGGTATGGGGAAAGGATGGTTCTACAGTGGAAGTGTTTACCAAAATTTTGATCCGGGCAGTTTCAAACTGCGTTTTACATCGAATCAGGACCGTACTCAAATCTATAAAGCAGCCCTGACCAAGAATTATAATGAAGGACGCGGACAGCTGTCGGCTATCTATCACTACAGCAACAGCCGTTGGCCAAGCAACGAAGTGACTTCGGCCCCTTTCATCTATGTAGGCGACGGTAGCGTGAAAGAAATACCGGGATTCAGCCTCGGAACAAGTTCCTATCTGCCTACAACGGGCGAAATGCTCTACCGTGACATGCGTACGGGTGAACTGAAGGAGACCAATCTTTATGATGCCACTTTGAATAAAGGAAACCAGTTGACCTTGCTCAACACGTACACCTGGGATAATGGCCTGAACTGGAAGATCAATCTGAAGTATGATCATGCCTTGGGTTCGTATGTCTACCAGACTCCAATGGCCATGGAACAGAAAGATGCCTCTGCCGGTTACTACCTGAAAGCGGTAGACGGTACATTGAAACCGTATGAAGGATATGTGCAGAGCCGCATGTCTTGCCTTAACCGGGGAAAAATCGATGAGTTTTTCGCTACCTCCGAACTCTCCCGTTCCTATCGTAATACGACCTGGAGAATCGGAGTGAACGAATGGCACTATAAGGTGGATTATGCTTCGAATACTACCATGTACGATCATATGGTAGGGGAGTATCCCGAACGTCTGGTACGTGAAGGGAATACAGATGGTGTATATTACGATTTCAATAAAAATGCTTCGGAATATTATAAAGGACATGAAAACAAACTGGCTGTTTATGCCACTCACGATTGGGATATTTCGCCCAAGTGGAACGTGTATTATGGCGCCCGTCTGGAATGGCAGCACCTGGAAGGTGAAAATGCGGCTGTATACGATGCCGAAGGGAATGCCGTAGGCCGTTTCCCGGATTATTACCTGGGAGCTGTGTCCGATAAAGGAGTCAGGATCACTCCCCGTCTTTTCGACTACGACTGGATGAACATGGCCTTTACTGCCGCCGCTACTTATAAGCTGACCCGTGAATTTGGTTTTACTGCCGATTTCACTTACAACACACAGCGTCCCGGCTTGTCGAACTTTGCACCGGCCACTATGCCCAATACCGATAAAATCTCTGTTCCCCTGGGACGTGCCGGGGTCTATTATAACACCGATTGGATCAGTCTGACCTCTCTGTTCTCTTATATCTCGAAGACGAATAACAACTCGACACTGAACCTGATTAATCCGAATGACCAGACTGAGATTCTCGCCGCCCCGTTGAGTTATGACATCCAAACCATCGGCTGGACGACGGATGCAGTGATCAAGCCGTTTAAGGGCTTCAACTTCCACTTCTTGTTCACTTATCAAAGTCCGACTTACAAGAAGTATGAAACGAGTGTGACCTTTAAAGACGGTACGGTGGGGGAGATCGATGCCACAGGGAATATTGTGACGGAGATTCCGAAAGTGCTTGTCGAACTGGATCCCAGCTATAACATCACGAATGATCTCAGAGTCTGGGCCAGCTTCCGCTACTTCAGCAAGACGTATGCCAACATTAAAAATGCTTACTATTTCAACGGACGCTGGGAAACCTTCGGAGGTATCAACTGGACGGTGAACAAGCATCTTGCGTTGAGTGCCACGGTTATCAATTTCCTGAATCAGACCGGGGCTAAAGGAAGCATTGCCGGTGCCGAACTGGTGGACAAAAAAGATGCGGCATCTTATAACGGTCATTGGATGGCGGGCAGTTATATTCGTCCGTTTACCGTGGAGCTGGCTGCCAGTATCCGCTTCTGACAGGAGTTTGGTATCAATCGTTATACAATTTGAAACAAAATTAATAGCCGGTGGCAGATATCTCCGCTATATTTGCCACCGTAAATACGGCTATTACATTACTTAATAAAAATACCATGTTATCATGAAAACAACTTTTATGAATGTAAGTAGAGGAGTGATCGGTGCTTTGGCTTTCTCTCTCGGAATTTCGTCTTGCCAAAGCTCACAAAGTAAAATGACATTTGAACAGGAAGGCGACAGCCTTACGGTGATTCATATTACAAATCCTACGCAGTATTTACTTTTGCCCGTCGAGGAGAAGACTCCCGAAGCACAGGTCTGCATTGCTTCGGACTCGGTTCCGGTAGACATGGACGTACGCCTGTCAAGGGAGAAAGTGGACTATTTAGTTCCCTTTGCTTTGCCTAAGGGAGAGAAAGAGGTAGCCGTGCGTATCCGTCACTTGCCGAAGGAGGCTTTGTGTTGGAAAGAACTCAAGCTTTCGGATACTTTTGACACGACCAATACAGACCAATACCGTCCCTTGTATCACCATACTCCGCTCTACGGATGGATGAACGATGCTAACGGACTGGTATATAAAGATGGTGAGTATCACTTGTTCTATCAGTATAATCCTTACGGCTCGATGTGGGGCAACATGCACTGGGGACATTCGGTGAGCAAGGATCTGGTGCACTGGGAACATCTGGAGCCGGCACTTGCCCGCGATACGCTGGGACATATTTTCTCCGGCAGTTCAGTAGTGGATGATGCCAATACGGCCGGATATGGGGCAGGGGCCATCGTTGCCTTCTACACTTCGGCCAGTGATAAAAACGGGCAGATACAATGTATGGCCTATAGCACTGACAACGGACGTACGTTTACCAAATATGAAAAGAATCCGGTTCTGACTCCGTTTGACGGACTGAAAGATTTCCGTGATCCGAAAGTATTCTGGTATGCTCCCGATCAGAAGTGGGTGATGGTGGTGTCGGCCGATAAAGAGATGCGTTTCTATTCGTCGGAGAACCTGAAGGAATGGACCTATATGAGCGGTTGGGGTGAAGGTTACGGGGTTCAGCCCAGCCAGTTCGAATGCCCGGATATGGTAGAACTTCCGGTAGACGGCAACCCGGACCATAAAAAGTGGGCGCTGATAGTCAACGTGAATCCGGGATGTTACTTTGGGGGAAGTGCCACCCAATACTTTATCGGTGACTTTGACGGAGAGAAGTTTGTTTGCGACAATAAGCCCGAAACGGTGAAATGGCTCGACTGGGGAAAAGATCACTATGCGACGGTCTGCTTCTCGAATACGGGTGACCGTACGATTGCGGTTCCCTGGATGAGCAACTGGCAATATGCCAATATCGTGCCTACCCGTCAGTTCCGCAGTGCCAATGCATTGCCTCGCGAACTGAGCCTTTATACACAAGATGGGGATATCTATATGGCTGCCGCCCCGGTGGAAGAGACCAAGTCATTGCGTAAAGAATCCCGGGAGATTCCGGCTTTTGAGGTGGGGGATGCTTATCATGTCGATTCGTTGTTGTCCGATAATAAAGGGGCTTACGAAATAGAGTTGGAACTGGCAGCCGGCTCTGCCGAGATTATGGGACTGAAGCTGTTCAATGAAAAAGGGGAGAATGTAGATATCTACATCAGCCTTCCGGAGAAAAAGTTGGTGATGGACCGTACGAAGAGCGGCATCGTAGACTTCGGCAAAGACAGTGCCCCGCATGCCATCGAGGCACACGATCGCCGGAAACAGAACTCTATTAATTATGTAGACGATTTTGCTTTGGGTACCTGGGCTCCGGTGCAGAAAGCCGGTAACTATAAATTGGATATCTTTGTAGATAAATGCTCGGTAGAAATCTTCCTGAACGGAGGTAAGATTGCTATGACGAACCTGATATTCCCTACAACTCCTTACAATCAGATGAGTTTCTACAGTCGTGGGGGAGCCTTCAAGGTGGATCGGTGCAAGATATACAGGTTGTAGTTCCTCTATCGCCTCCCGTTGAGACATTCATTAAATTAACATATCATGGAAAATACCAAAAACAACTCTTACATGAAACTCATCCCGGTGATGCTCTGCTTCTTTGCCATGGGATTCGTAGATCTGGTGGGCATTGCCTCCAACTACGTCAAAGCAGATTTGGGACTGACGGACTCACAGGCAAACATCTTTCCGTCGCTCGTTTTCTTCTGGTTCCTGATCTTCTCTGTACCTACGGGGATGCTGATGAACCGCATCGGGCGTAAAAAGACCGTGTTGCTCAGTCTGGTGATCACTTTCGCATCATTACTGCTACCGGTCTTTGGTGATAGCTATTTGCTGATGTTGGTCTCTTTCTCGTTGCTCGGCATTGGCAATGCGTTGATGCAGACATCGCTCAATCCGTTGCTGTCGAATATCGTGAGCGGCGAGCGCTTGGCAAGTACCCTGACCTTCGGGCAGTTTGTAAAGGCCATCGCCTCCTTCCTAGCCCCTTATATCGCTATGTGGGGAGCGATCGAGGCCATCCCTACCTTCGACTTAGGCTGGAGAGTGCTGTTCCCCATCTATATGGTGGTAGCTGTAGTCGCTATTTTGTTGCTCAACGCCACGCAGATCACCGAAGAACCGGAAGAGGGCAAACCTTCCACTTTCGGTCAGTGTCTCGCTTTGCTGGGTAAACCCTTCATCCTGCTCTCGTTTTTGGGCATTATGTGTCATGTGGGGATCGATGTGGGTACCAATACTACAGCACCGAAGATTCTGATGGAACGTCTGGGCATGACTCTGGCGGATGCCGGGTTTGCGACCAGTCTTTACTTCATTTTCCGTACGGCAGGTTGTTTTCTGGGAGCTTTCATTTTGCAGAAGATGGCGGCTAAAACTTTCTTCGCTATCAGTGTGTTGTGTATGCTGGCCGCCATGTTCGGGTTGTTCGTTTTCCAGGACCAGGCGATGATTTATGTCTGTATTGCCCTGATCGGATTTGGCAACTCTAATGTATTCCCCATCATTTTCTCGCAGGCAATGCTCTATATGCCGGACAAGAAGAACGAGGTTTCCGGCCTGATGATTATGGGACTTTTCGGCGGAACGATCTTCCCGCTGGCAATGGGAGTGGCTTCGGATGCTGTGGGACAAAGCGGAGCGGTAGCGGTGATGCTGGTCGGAGTACTCTATCTGATGTTTTATACATGGAGAATCAAGAAATAACCGGATTTATAGATAAAAATTAATTCATACCATGAACAGTATAATCGTAGGAATGGGCGAAGCGCTATGGGATGTGCTGCCCGAAGGAAAGAAAATCGGGGGAGCCCCGGCTAATTTTGCTTATCATGTGTCTCAGTTTGGTTTCGACAGCCGCGTTGTCAGTGCGGTAGGAAATGACGAACTGGGTGACGAGATTCTGGAAATATTCCGGGAGAAACAGTTGAAGCACCAGCTCGAAAGGGTGAACTACCCGACCGGAACGGTGCAGGTGACTCTCGATAACGGCGGAGTGCCGTGTTATGACATCAAAGAGGGAGTGGCATGGGATAATATTCCTTTCACAGACGACTTGAAACGGCTGGCTTTGAGTACACGTGCTGTCTGTTTCGGTTCGTTGGCACAGCGCGATGAGGTGAGCCGTGCCACTATCAACCGCTTCCTCGACACCATGCCCGACATGGAAGGACAGTTGAAAATATTCGATATCAACCTTCGTCAGAACTTCTACACCAAGGAGGTCTTGCGTGAATCTTTCCGGAAGTGCAATGTGCTGAAGATTAATGATGAGGAATTGATCATTATCAGCCGCATGTTCGGTTATCCCGGCATTGACCTGCAAGATAAATGTTGGATTCTGCTGGCCAAGTATAACCTGAAGATGCTGATCCTGACTTGCGGAACGAACGGAAGTTATGTATTCACTCCCGGTATGGTCTCTTTCCAGGAGACACCGAAAGTTCCGGTTGCCGATACTGTGGGGGCGGGTGATTCGTTTACAGCGGCTTTTTGTTCATCTGTTTTAAAAGGAAAGAGTATCCCTGAGGCACATCGGCTGGCGGTAGAGGTATCTGCTTACGTATGTACCCAAAGTGGAGCGATGCCCGTACTTCCGGAGACTTTGAGGAATCGTTTGAATGACTAATGTGTTGATTTATATAGGGTTATTGATTGGTTAATAGAAAGTTCCGTTTGGTTTAAAATCAGGAGAGTGTTTCATAACTCACCTTTTAAACCAACGGGACTTTGGTTTTAAACCAAGCTGGTGGGAGATTCCGGAGGGAAATTGTTATATTTGCCTCCGGAACCTTTTATGTAATAACCGACCATGAACCGTATACTTTTCTTACTCGGACTGATGCTGTCGGGACTGCTTGTCTCGTGCAGTCCGGATGCTCCCCGATATACCATCGGTGTGTCACAATGCAGTGACGACACCTGGCGTCACAAGATGAATGACGAGATACAGCGGGAAGCCTTGTTCTACGGAGGAGTCAAAGTAGAGACACGTACGGCGCATGACGATAGCCGGCGTCAGATAGAAGATATACGATACTTCATCCGGCAGAAGGTTGACCTGCTGATTGTGGCAGCCAATGAAGGAATGGCTCTCACTCCGGTTGTCGAGGAGGCTTTCGATAAAGGAATACCGGTGATTATGGTAGACCGCAGAATACTTTCCGATAAATATACCGCATACATCGGAGCCGACAATTATGAGTTAGGCAAAGCCGTCGGCAATTACATAGCCCATCGCCTGAAAGGGCGCGGAAAAGTAGTCGAACTGAGCGGACTTGTCGGTTCTACTCCCGCTATCGAGCGCCATCAGGGGTTTATGAGTGCCATCAGCCAATATCCGGACATGACCTTGCTTGCCAGCGAAGATGCAGGATGGCTGCAACAACCTGCCGAGGCAAAGATGGACTCCCTTTTGCAACGTTTTCCGGAGATCGATGCCGTATATGGAATGAATGACCGTATGGCTGCAGGGGCTTTTCGGGCTGCCGGTCGTCGAGGACGGGAGAAGGAGATGATTTTTGTGGGCATCGATGCCCTGCCGGGTAAGGGGAATGGAGTGGAACTGGTGCTCGACAGCGTATTGGATGCCACCTTTATCTATCCCACCGAAGGGGATAAAGTGGTGCAACTGGCAATGGATATTCTCGAAAAGAAACCTTTTGAACGGGAAACGAAGTTGAAGACGGCTGTAGTCGATGCGGTAAACGCGCATGTGATGGAGTTGCAGACAAACCATATCGGTGAGCTGGATGGAAAGATCGAGACACTGAACGACCGTGTGGGGATATATCTCTCGAGGGTGGCTACGCAACGGATAGTGTTGTACGGAGGCCTGATCATCCTGCTGCTGATCGTCGGGTTGCTGATTGTAGTATATAAATCGCTTCGTTCCAAGAATCGCCTGAACCGGGAGCTGTCACGGCAAAAAGAGCAGTTGGAAGAGCAAAGAGATCAGCTGATCGAACTTTCCCATCAGTTGGAAGAGGCTACCCATGCCAAACTGGTTTTCTTCACCAACATTTCACATGATTTCCGTACTCCTCTCACTTTGGTTGCCGATCCTGTGGAACAGCTACTGGCAGATCCGTCGCTGGAAGGTGACCGGCGTAGAATGTTGTTGCTGGTGCAACGCAATGTGCAGATCCTATTGCGTCTGGTCAATCAAATACTTGATTTTCGCAGATACGAGACCGGAAAAATGGAGTTTACACCGGTTCCGCTCGACCTGTTGCAATGCTTTGTAGAGTGGAATGATTCGTTTCAGGCGGCTGCCCGGCGGAAACATATCCACTTCTCTTTCGACAGTGTTCCCGATACGGATTATCACACACAGGCAGATGCGGAGAAGCTGGAACGCATTTACTTCAATTTGTTGGCAAATGCCTTTAAATTCACTTCGGAGAATGGAAAGGTCACTGTCCGTCTTGCGGCTCTGCAGAAGGACGGCGCGCCTTTCTTCCGTTTCACGGTGGCCAATACCGGCAGCCTGATTTCGGCTGAACACATTCGCAGCATTTTCGATAGGTTCTATAAAATCGACAGGCATCATACCGGTTCCGGAATCGGGTTGGCATTGGTGAAAGCATTCGTCGAGATACATGGCGGAAGTATTAGTGTGGAGAGTGACGAACGGTTGGGAACTGTCTTTACTGTCGATCTGCCGGTGCGGACTTGTGAAGAGGGGGCTTGTGTGGTGACTGCTCCGATGGAGGAGTCTGCTCCGGACCGGGTGGACAGCCTGCTCCGCGAGGATGAAGCGGAAAACCTGAATGATCCGTCCAAACCTTCTGTCCTTGTGATCGACGATAATGCCGACATCCGTGCTTATGTGCATACGTTGCTCAATTCGGAGTATTCGATTATTGAAGCTGCGGATGGTACCGAAGGAATCCGTAAAGCGATGAAGTACGTCCCCGATGTGATTATTTCGGATGTGATGATGCCGGGGATCGATGGCATAGAGTGTTGTCGGAGGCTGAAGGGAGAACTGCAAACCTGCCACATTCCCGTTATCCTGCTTACGGCCTGTTCGCTCGATGAGCAACGCATCCAGGGATATGCGGGAGGAGCCGATTCATACATCTCAAAGCCGTTCAGTTCGCAACTCTTGTTGACCCGTATCCGAAATCTGATTGAATCGCGGCAGCGTATGAAGCAGTTCTTTGGCGACCGGCAGACGCTGGCGAAAGAAGACATTTGCGATATGGATAAAGATTTTGTGGAGAGGTTCAAGTCGCTGATCGAGGTGAAGATGGGTGATTCGGAACTTAATGTGGAAGATCTGGGCAAGGAGATGGGGTTGAGCCGGGTTCAGCTTTATCGGAAGATCAAGTCGCTCACGAACTACGCTCCCAATGAGCTGCTCCGCATGGCACGTCTTAAAAAGGCGGCATCTCTGTTGGCTTCTTCGGATATGACGATAGCGGAGGTCGGATATGAAGTGGGATTCACATCTCCTTCGTACTTTGCGAAGTGTTACAAGGAGCAGTTCGGTGAAAGTCCGACGGAGTTCCTGAAGAGAAGCGGATTATAAAGGAACTCACTGTATAAAAGCAATACATCCATGAAAGATTATAAAGAAAATAAATCTAATTTGTCCGAAACTTTTTGTAATGAAGTATACAGTGTCGTGCGTGAGATTCCTGCCGGTAGTGTTACTACTTATGGCGATATTGCCGCTTTGCTCGGGATGCCGCAATATTCACGCATGGTGGGGCGTGCCTTGAGGCAGGTGCCTGCCGGTTTAAACCTCCCTTGTCATCGGGTAGTCAATGCCATAGGCCGATTAGTGCCCGGATGGGACGAGCAGCGGCGGCTGCTGGATGCCGAAGGTGTTTCTTTCCGTAAAAATGGATGTGTAGACCTCAGGCTTCACAGGTGGAGGGATGACAGTGTGCTGGCCGATTGATACCGACTCTCTTGTAGGGGTTTATGTACGTGTAATGCGCCTGCCGGAAATAATGCGATGAACCATTTGAACGTTCGGCTTGTTTACTTAATTGTCTGCATACGCATCTTTGGAAGATAGCTGTGTGCGGATGTGAAATTGACTTTCGGGATATAGTAAACTATCTGTTGACAGGAATCCTGTCTGTAATAATCGGGTAAAGAAATCATATTTGACCAGGGAACGGCGGAATCGTCGCTTCCCCGGCATCAACTTCCTTGCTATAAAGAAGTGCTTGTTTTCGTGTGTATAGGTCACCCGATCTGTTTTTTTAATAATCTAAACCCTATTATGTATGAGTAAAATAACGATTAAAGACTTGTATCTCATTTTTGGCAATGACAAACAGCATGCTTTACGCATGTTGAAGGAAGAAAAGAGCAAAAGTGAGATATTGAAGGCTACCGGATGTACGGTGGCCGTAAAAGATGCAAACCTATCTATCCGGGAAGGAGAAATATTTGTGATTATGGGACTTTCGGGAAGTGGAAAATCAACTTTGCTGCGTTGCATCAACCGATTGATAAAACCGACCTCGGGCGAAGTGATCATTAACGGGAGAGATATTTCTAACGTCACTGATAAAGAATTGCTCCGTATCCGAAGAAAAGAGCTGGCTATGGTGTTCCAGCATTTTGGGTTGTTGCCCCATCGCTCGGTGTTGCATAATATAGCTTTCGGACTGGAACTGCAAGGAGTAAAGAAACAGGAGCGGGAGCAGCGGGCGATGGAAAGCATGCAACTGGTAGGACTGAAGGGCTACGAGAACCAGATGGTCGGCGAACTGTCGGGAGGTATGCAGCAACGTGTCGGTTTGGCCCGTGCGTTGGCCAATGATCCTGAGGTGCTGCTGATGGATGAGGCTTTTTCCGCTCTCGATCCTTTGATTCGCATACAGATGCAGGATGAATTGCTGGCCTTACAATCTAAGATGAAGAAGACCATCGTGTTTATTACCCACGATTTGAATGAAGCCATTAAATTGGGCGACCGGATTGCTATCATGAAAGATGGTGAGGTGGTACAGGTAGGCACTTCGGAAGAGATCCTGACAGAACCGGCCAATGCTTATGTAGAGCGCTTTGTGCAGAGTGTGGACCGTAGCAAGATTATTACCGCTGCATCAGTGATGGTAGATAAACCCCTTGTGGCCCGATTGAAGAAAGAGGGACCGGAGGTGTTGATTCGTAAAATGCTCGAGCGTAACCTGACTGTGTTGCCTGTGGTCGATGTAAACAATGTGCTTGTGGGAGAGGTCCGACTGAAAGATTTGCTCCGATTGCGTCAGGACCAGGTGAAGTCGATCGAGTCGGTTGTCCGGGAGGAAGTGCATTCGGTGTTGGGAGATACGATACTGGAAGATATTTTACCGTTGATGACAAAAACCAATTCGCCTATCTGGGTAGTGAACGAGACCCGCGAGTTTCAGGGAGTTGTTCCGCTGTCATCGCTTATTTACGAGGTAACCGGAAAGAACAAACAAGAAATCAATGAAATCATTCAAAATGCAATAGAATTATGATCAACATAGGACAATATATTGAGACGCTCATCAACTGGATGATGATACACTTCTCCACTTTTTTCGATGCACTCAACTTAGGCATCGGTAGTTTTATTAATGGATTCCAGCACATACTGTTCGGCATTCCTTTCTATCTGACCATTGCGGCAATGGTGCTGCTGGCATGGGCGAAGGCCGGACGCGGTGTTGCAGTTTTCACCCTTTTAGGCTTGTTGCTTATTTATGGTATGGGATTCTGGGAAGCCACTATGCAGACATTGGCACTGGTTCTGTCATCCACCTGCCTGGCCCTTATCGTAGGGGTTCCCATCGGAGTATGGACGGCAAACAGCAATCGTGCCGAGAAGGTGATACATCCCATTCTCGACCTGATGCAGACCATGCCAGCCTTCGTCTATCTGATTCCTGCTGTTTTGTTTTTCGGCCTGGGAGTGGTTCCGGGAGTATTTGCTACAATCATCTTTGCGATGCCTCCGGTGATTCGCCTTACAGGGCTTGGCATCCGTCAGGTGCCAAAGAATGTGGTAGAGGCTTCACGCTCGTTCGGAGCTACCCGATGGCAGTTGCTTTATAAAGTACAGTTGCCCCTTGCTTTGCCCACCATCCTGACCGGAGTGAACCAGACGATTATGATGTCTCTTTCCATGGTTGTCATTGCGGCTATGATTGCTGCCGGCGGTTTAGGAGAAATCGTTTTGAAAGGTATCACCCAGATGAAAATCGGGCTGGGCTTTGAAGGAGGTATAGCCGTTGTCATATTGGCAATTATTTTAGATCGGATTACTCAGGGAATGGTCCGTCGGAAGGACAAAAAATAGAAAGGAGAAAGAATAGGATATGCGAAAATATAGAATAATAGGAAGTTTGTTGCTACTGGCTGTGATGTGCGTAGCCTGTAACCCGGATAGCGGGAAAAAGAAGATAAGCATTGCCTATGCCAACTGGCTGGAAGGAATTGCCATGAGTCATCTGGCTAAAGTGGTGCTGGAAGAGAAGGGGTACGAAGTGGAGTTGCTGAATGCAGATGTAGCTCCCGTCTTTGCATCGGTTTCCCGTAAGAAGGCAGATGTGTTTATGGATGCTTGGTTACCTGTGACAATGAAGGATTATATAGATCAATACGGTGATCAGATAGAGTTTATCGGAGAGGTATATGATAGCGCGAGGGTAGGGCTGGTGGTACCTCAATATGTCACTATCGATTCGATTGGGGAACTTGCCGCCCACAAAGGGCAGTTCTCTTCCGAGATTGTCGGGATCGATGCCGGAGCCGGTATTATGAAAACTACCGATAAGGCTATCGGGGATTATGGTCTTGATGGTTATAAATTACTCACCTCGAGCAGCTCTACTATGTTGGCTTCTTTACAGAAGGCTATGGAGAAGGAGGCGTGGATCGTCATCACCGGATGGACTCCGCATTGGATGTTCGACCGCTATCCATTGAAGTTCCTGCATGATCCGAAAGGTACTTATGGGAATGTGGAATCTATCTATGTCGTCGGATGGAAAGGATTTACGGAGAAAGATCCTTTTGCGGCAAAGTTTTTCAGCAATATTAAATTCACTACAGAAGAGATTAGTTCGTTGATGAAAGCACTTAAAGATGCACGCATGGACGAAGAAGAGCTTGTCCGAAAATGGCGCGACGAACATCGGGAACTGGTAGAAAGCTGGATCCCTGAATCATAAGCAGTATATGTGTGTCCGGGAATCCAACTTCTGATTTCTGTCTATCGGGTAACGGCAGTGCGTTGGTAGGCAAGTCGTTCCGTACCGTTTTTCACATAAATAATGCCACAATAGGTGAAACCGTTCTTTAGGAGAATGTTTTGGAGTACTTTATTGTCACGGTGAGTGTCTACACGCAGGTTCGGACAGTGGGACGAACACCATTCCAGGCATAAGTCCATCAATCCCTTTACCCGTCCGCCGGATGCGATGCGATGGATCACCCCGTAAGGGGCATCGTTGAGCCAGGCGCCGTCTTTGATGACTTTGTAGTTGGGATCTTCTCCCCGGATGAAAGCAAAACAGCCTTCTAACTCTTGATTTTCGTTTACAAACACATAGCTGCTCCCGTTTTCGATATCTTGCCGGATATCATCAGGGGAGGGGTATCCGTTGATCCACTGGTTGGCATTGCCATTGGCAGCCATGAAGCGGCGGGCACGTTCGTAGAATGGCATCACTTGGCCGAGTTCTTCAAGCCGGGTGGGGCGTATGGTTATATTCATGATTATTCCGTTTTTTTGGGGGGCACCACAGATTACACGGATTAACACAGATTAATAATTTATCTTCGTCAATATATAGGATTAAGAGTTCTGTGTTAATCCGTGTAATCTGTGGTGAAACCTATTCATTTTTGTTCAAAAAGGGGGAAAGAACCTCTTTTAGTCCCTTCCCCCTTCGAAAGTTATTATCTGATCAAAGATTATTCAGCTGCACCCCAAGCCTGGTTAGCCAGACGCTTATAGTTGTTGTAACGCCATTTTGCGTTGTCTTCAGCTGCCTGGAACAGTTCTTCTGCTTCTGCAGGATACTGTTTCATAACTGATGCATAACGAACCTCGCCTTTCAGGAAGCCTTTGAAGTCATCCCAATTCGGTTCTTTGCTATCCAGCGTGAACGGATTCTTGCCTTCTGCTTCCAGAGCCGGGTTGTAACGCCACAAGTGCCAGTAACCGCACTTAACAGCTTTTTCTTCCTCTTCCTGGCTCTTACCCATACCGGCTTTCAGACCGTGGTTGATACACGGAGCGTAAGCGATGATGAGTGATGGTCCGGGATATGCTTCAGCTTCGCGGATAGCTTTCAGAGTCTGAGCCTGATCAGCACCCATAGCGATCTGTGCAACATATACATAACCGTAAGTAGTAGCCATCAGACCGAGGTCTTTTTTACGTACGCGCTTACCGGAAGCAGCGAACTTAGCGATAGCACCCACCGGAGTAGCCTTAGAAGACTGACCGCCTGTGTTAGAGTAAACCTCTGTATCCAGAACCAGAATGTTAACGTCTTTACCTGAAGCGATAACGTGGTCGAGACCGCCGTAACCGATATCGTAAGAAGCACCGTCACCACCGATGATCCACTGGCTGCGTTTCACCAGATATTGAGTCAGGCCCTTCAGCTCTTTGCTGATCGGGCAACCTGCTGCGATACCTTGTTCGATGATTGCTTCGATCTGCGGAGCCAGTTCTTTGGTCTTATCTGCATCGTACATGTTTTCGATCCATGCTTTCAATACTTCCTTAGCTTCTGCAGGAGCATTGTCGGCTGCCAGGATTTCGTTGAACAACTTCACGATACGTGCACGCATCTTTTCGTTAGCGAGTTCCATACCTAAACCAAACTCACAGAAGTCTTCGAACAGTGAGTTAGCCCAAGCCGGACCGTGTCCTTTTGCGTTGGTAGTATATGGAGTTGAAGGTACTGAACCGGAATAGATAGAAGAACATCCGGTAGCGTTGGCAACCATCTCGCGATCACCGTACAACTGAGAAATCAGTTTCACATACGGAGTTTCACCACAACCAGAACAAGCTCCTGAGAACTCGAACAACGGAGTAGCGAACTGAGAGTTCTTCACGTTAGCCTTGATGTCTACCAGGTGTTGTTTGCTCTTCACGTTGTCTGCACAGTAAGTCCAGTTATCAGCTTGAGCCAATTGGCTTTCAAGGTGTTTCATAGTCAGAGCCTTGCCACCCTTCTTCGGGTTACCCGGACAGATGTCGGCACAGTTACCGCAACCCAGACAGTCGAGAACGTCAACCTGGATACGGAATGTCATACCGTCGAATTGTTTACCTACAGCTTTCAGCATCTCGAAGTTGGCACCCTTCTGCTCTTCAGCGTCGAGTACGAACGGACGGATAGAAGCGTGAGGACAAACGTAAGCACACTTGTTACACTGGATACAGTTTTCTGCGTTCCATTCCGGTACGAAAGCAGCTACACCGCGTTTTTCGTATTTAGAAGTTCCCTGATACCAGGTTCCGTCTTCGATACCTTTGAATGCAGATACCGGCAGTAAGTCTCCGTCCTGAGCATTGATAGGGCGAACTACTTCGTTGATGAATGCCGGGTCGTTGTTTTCAACCTTGGCATCGTCCGGCAGGTTAGCCCAAGCCGGGTCAACAGTCAAAGTCTTGTATTCGCCACCACGGTCAACGGCTGCGTAGTTCTTGTTTACAACGTCTTCACCCTTCTTACCGTAAGACTTCACGATAAACTTCTTCATCTGTTCTACAGCCTGGTCTACAGGGATTACACCTGTGATACGGAAGAATGCAGACTGAAGGATAGTATTGGTACGGTTGCCCAAACCTATTTCCTGTGCAATCTGAGTTGCGTTGATATAGTATACAGAGATATTGTTCTGTGCAAAGTATTTCTTCACCTTGTTAGGCAGGTTCTTAGCCAGCTCTTCGCCTTCCCAGATAGTGTTCAGCAAGAACGAACCGTTCTTACGCAGACCACGGGTTACGTCGTACATGTGCAGGTAAGCCTGAACGTGGCAAGCCACGAAGTTCGGAGTGTTTACCAGATAGGTAGAACGGATAGGATCGTCACCGAAACGCAGGTGAGAGCAAGTGAAACCTCCTGACTTCTTAGAGTCGTAAGAGAAGTATGCCTGACAGTGTTTATCTGTGTTGTCACCGATAATTTTCACTGAGTTCTTGTTGGCACCTACTGTACCGTCAGCACCCAAGCCGTAGAATTTAGCTTCGAACATACCTTCGCCACCCAGAGCGATTTCTGCTTCCTGAGGAAGAGAAGTGAAGGTTACATCGTCTACGATACCGATTGTGAAGTGGTTCTTCGGCATCGGCATAGCCAGATTCTTGAATACGGCGATGATTTGTGCCGGAGTAGTATCTTTAGAACCCAGACCGTAACGACCGCCTACGATAACCGGAGCATTTTCTGCGCCATAGAAGCAGTCTTTAACATCCAGATACAGAGGTTCACCGTTAGCACCCGGTTCTTTTGTGCGATCGAGTACTGCGATTGTTTTAGCTGTTTTAGGTACGGCGGCCAGGAAGTGTTTAGCAGAGAACGGGCGGTACAGGTGAACTGCAACCAAACCGACTTTTTCTCCTTGGCTTGTCAGATAGTCGATAGCTTCGCGGGCAGCTTCTGTTACAGAACCCATAGCGATAATTACGCGTTCTGCATCTTCTGCTCCGTAGTAATCGAACAAACCGTATTTGCGGCCTGTGATCTTAGAAATTTCATTCATGTATTCCTCTACGATGGCGGGAACAGCTTCATAGTAGTTGTTGCATGATTCGCGGTGCTGGAAGAAGTGGTCAGGGTTTTCGGCCATACCACGGGCAACCGGATTCATCGGATTCAGCGCACGTGCACGGAATTCGGCAAGCGCTTCCTGGTCAACCAGCGGAGCAAGGTCTTCATTTTCCAGCATTTCGATCTTCTGGATTTCGTGTGAAGTACGGAAACCATCGAAGAAGTTCATGAAAGGAACACGGGCTTTGATTGTGGCAAGGTGTGCAACACCGGCCAAGTCCATCACTTCCTGTACAGAACCTTCAGCCAACATAGCGAAACCTGTCTGGCGCGCAGACATTACGTCCTGGTGGTCACCGAAAATACACAGTGCGTGAGAAGCCAGTGTACGAGCAGATACATGGAATACGCAAGGCAGGAATTCACCGGCAATCTTATACATATTCGGGATCATCAAAAGAAGACCCTGAGAAGCAGTGTAAGTAGTAGTCAGTGCACCGGCCTGAAGAGAACCGTGAACAGCACCGGCTGCACCACCTTCAGATTGCATTTCCTGTACCAATACTGTTTCGCCGAAGATGTTCTTACGTCCTGCGGCAGCCCATTCGTCTACGTATTCAGCCATTGTAGAAGAGGGAGTGATGGGGTAAATGGCAGCTACTTCTGAGAACATATATGAAATATGTGCAGCAGCCTGATTACCATCACATGTGATGAATTTCTTCTGTTTAGTCATAACTAAAAATAATATTTAAGTAAGTAATTTATTTGTTTATTTATTTCAAAAACGGTATGGAAAGCGGATACTTCCATGTTTTTCCGTTTAGTCCTTTGATGCCTCCGATGATGGGGAACAGCAGACAAAGAAAGCAGCCTATTCCAAGTATCAGGAGGAGCAAGATTCCGGCACCTCCGCCGAATATACCCAGCAGAACTGCTAACGGAGAAGTCTGATCATTTGCGTAATCCATGTCGCTTATGGATAAGATGCCGCTGAACATGAATATTACAAAAAGCACTGTCAGCGCGATGCCGTACAGGAACCAACTGATGTACCAGTTCAGAATGTATTTGCCTTGGCGATTGACGAGTATAGAATTCTCTTTACCCATGATCCAGAATACAATAGGGGCAATCCAGCCTACGTATGGTATGAACATGGCGAAATTCATCAGTGCCAGATAAGCATTTTCCGTCAGTCCCATAGGAAGTACGGCTGTAGGTTTAGCCGTAGCTTCTTCGTCCAATATCTTTTTCTTTTCTTTTTCGAACTCTTCATCGTTCAACGCTCCGCTGTCGTGGAGGCGTTTTAGTTGTTCAAGCTTCTCGTAATCCATAATGTTCAAGATTTGATGTTAATATAAAAAGCCGAACATCCAGAGTGGTATCTGATTGCCACGACCTATTTCTGCCTTGTGCAAAGCATACGTCACTCCGGGGTTATTCTTAATTTTTGCTCCTTCGCAGCATATTTTGAACGGCATCACTTCGTCAACCATGAACGAGGTGTTCTTGTCACCCTTGTGCACTTTGTGGTCTTTCCACATCGTGTTTACAAAGAAAGTGTCCAGCACATCCTGTTCTTCCACCTTTACGGGGTAGATGGAGTACATCAGGTTGGGGTTGTGCAGCATAATCTTCGAGGGCTTTTTAGGAAACTCTTCCCCTTTGGGATAGACCAGGTTGATCAGCCGTGCATCGGCCAGATACTTGATGTAGTTCATCACCGTGGCGCGTGATGTCTGTATGTCGCTTGCCAGTTGGCTTACGTTCGGAGCCTTTGGCCCGTCTACAGCCAACAAATATAATAATTTTTTTATCTTCGAGAGATATTTTAGCTCAATTTGTTTGATAAGCAGGATATCTACTTCTACCATCATGTTCATGGTCTTGAGCAGATTTTCAGAGAAATTGCGTTTCTCGAGGAAGAAGGGGTAGAAGCCGTGATGGAGGTAGTCTTGAAAATAATCCAGAGGGCGGACTTTGGAAAGCACCCCTTTGGCTATCTGTTCGTGGCTGCTCAATATCTCTTCGAGTGTGTAGTGACGGAATTTCATCCCTGTTTGCAGGTTCAGAAATTCGCGGAACGAAAAACCGCGGAGGTTGTAGCTCTTCACGATGTCACGCAATTCCAGGTTTTCTTCTTTGAGCCGCATGACGGACGAACCGGTGAATACAATCTTCAGGTTGGGGAAACGGTCGTAGCACATACGTAGCTCGCGGCTCCAATCGGGGTGCTTGAATACTTGGTCGATCAGCAATACCTTTCCACCGCGTTTCTGAAATTCATTGGCGAAATCGACAATGCTGTGTCCGGAAAAGTAGAAGTTGTTCATGTTGATAAAGAGGCACGAACGGTCGGTTCCGAACTTCTCCTTGGCGTATTGAAGCAGGAAAGTGGTTTTTCCCACGCCACGTGTTCCTTTGATACCAATCAAGCGGTCACTCCAGTTTATTTCGTCCATCAGGTCGCGGCGGACCGGGGCATTGGTGTGCTCAACAAGGTAGGCATGTGTGCGGTAGAATGTTTCCATCTCTTATCTTGGGTTTTTCGGGGGGCAAATATAAGCCTTTTTTTAGAAATTGCAAAGTAGAGATAGCAAAATTGTGGTTTCGTTTAGCAAGTTTATCTTTTGCTTCACTTTGTCAAAACGGTATTCCTGATAGGTGGCAGGGGCGTTATTTCGGGGCAATGGCAAGCTGCTTCTGAAAAAACGCAGCCATTTCAATCGGGCAATTGTGATTTTGCTTGTCTACTTCAGTGTTTGCTTGCAAATATAAATATTGTTTTTTGTTTTCGGTAGTTTCTGCCGGTATTTATTTGAAAAAGGGTTTCTTTTGTCAGTTCGAAATGTTTGCTCCGGAGAGAGCAAATAGAGACGGAGAAAGGGAAAAGAGCCTTTGTTGACGGGCTGTCAATCGTCACTCCGGGAGATATGAAGGCTTTGCCCCGAAGAAGTGAAGGCTTTACCCGGGGGAAGTGAAGGCTTTGTCCGGCGGAAAGTGACGGTTTGCCCCGCATAAAGTGACCTGTTTCCCGGTTTTATATGCGTTTTTGTGCATATATTTGCAGGAAACTTACCGGCTTTAACGCTGGTTGTTTCTTGGATAGCAAAGGGCTTGTAAGTGAAAAACCGGAAATGGAAACAAAAGGACAGGAGACGGTGCATTTAAGGAATTAAATGATGGTTTCTGTCCCCGGGCATGGATATATCTTAGGGTGAAAAAACACGTAACTGTTCGCTGCCACCACTCGCACAAGTTCCTGCGTCCGGATGAACCCTGTTTAATTAATTGATGCTAATGACGAATCTGCTTTACTTGTTTAATCCCGATCAGGATCTGGCTCTTGCCAGTGGCGAAGTCAATTATATGCCGCCTGCCTCCGCCCGCAGAATGGCGGAAGAGTTGGCATTGCTTCCCGTATGGTTTGCGGACGGGCCGTGCAGTGTGCTTGCTCCGTCTGCCTATAATCAGTCTTTTCTGGAAGAGATGCTCGACTTATTTCCGCTTCCCGCATCATTGAGAACCCAGGCCGAAGATTTTTCGGAAGTCCGTTCGGTGGTTCCCTGGGGATGGAATCCGGCACTCCGGAAACGTCTGCTTTCATTGGGAGTACCCGATGCTGCGCTACCTTCGATGGAGGATATAGGACGGTTGCGCGATCTGTCCCATCGTTTGCAAGCCGTACAGTTGTTGCCCGGTCTGCAAGTGGATGAAGTGTTTTGTGGAGAGTCTTGCTACCTGACCGCTTTGTCTGACTGCCGGGCATTTGTAGAGAGTCTGGAACGCTGTCTGCTCAAAGCCCCCTTGTCCGGAAGCGGTAAAGGGCTGAACTGGTGCAAGGGAGCGTTCACTCCTCTGATAGAGCGTTGGTGTGCCCGGATTATAGAGCAGCAGGGGGGAGTTGTCGGTGAACCTATATATAATAAGGTGGAAGATTTTGCCATGGAGTTTTATTCGGACGGAAAGGGGCGGATTACTTTTGCCGGATACTCTTTGTTCCGTACCAATGCCGGTGGGGCTTACGAAGGAAACCGGTTGTTGCCTGATGCGGAGATTGAACGAAGATTGTCGGCTTATGTGCCTGTGGCGGCTTTACACCGGCTTCGGGAGGAGTTGCAAAGACGGTTGTCCGTCTCTTTGGGGACGGAGTATGCCGGTTATCTGGGAGTAGATATGATGATTTGCCGGTTCGCTCTCCTTCCGGAGTTTCGCATCCATCCTTGTGTGGAGATCAACCTGCGGATGAATATGGGACTTGTGTCCCGGATGCTATACGATCGTTATGTACGACCCGGGGCTGGCGGAACGTTTCGTATTTCTTATCATCCGTCTGACGGGCAAGCATTGCAGGAGCATGATGCAATGAAGGTTGCGCATCCGTTGCACACCCGAAACGGACGGGTGGTGAAAGGCTATCTGCCATTGGTGCCTGTCCGGAAGTCGAGCCGCTATCGGGCTTATATCCTGGTGGAAACCGGCGGATAAAGTTTTATATAGGTTGCTTTTTGCAAGAAAAGAAAATGGAGAAGCGGCTTCCCGTGCCCGCTTCGGACCGTAATGATAGCCTTCCCTGAAGTTTTTCTATGATCAGTTTGCAGATAGAGAGTCCCAGGCCGGTTCCTTGTGCAAACTCGTTCTGTTTGTAGAATCGGCCGAATATCATCTTTTGTTCGGACTGCGGGATACCGATTCCGGTGTCCTCTACATAGATCTCCACTTCTTCGGTTTGTGGCATGTAGCTCCATCCCAGTTTGATGGAGCCTTCCCGGGTAAATTTGGAGGCATTGTTCAGGAAGTTGGTGATCACCTGAACCAACCGGTTTTTGTCGACGTGTACGATCAGGCCCTTTTCGCCTTCTTCCAACAGGAAGTGGAGCTGTCCGGGAATCAGAATCTTATGTGTCTGATAAGTATCCCTGATAAGGGCATCCAGCGGATAGTCATTACAGTCGAATGACATATATCCGGACTCGATGCGCGAGAGTTCCAATATATCGTTAATCAGTTTCAGCAACAACTCGCTGTTGCGGTTGATGGTATCTATATACTCTTCCTTCTCTTCGGGGGTGATGTCCGTATCATCCGGAGAGGCAAGCAGGGTGGAGAATCCGACGATGGCATTTAGCGGCGTACGTATTTCGTGGCTCATGTTGGCCAGGAAGGATTCTTTAAGTTCTGCCTTCTCCGCCATTTTACGGGCCTCGATCAATTCCTGTTCCCGTTTCTTGTAGTCCTCAATGTTCAATAAAAGTCCGGTGGTTTTCTGTCCGCCCAGAGCACTCTTCATGGTGCTGCACCGAAGTTCCCACCATTGGTATCCTGTACCGTTAAAGTCGCATTTCAGCTTTATGAAGTGTTTGCCGTTGGCGGCTTTTTTTGTCAATAAGGCTTGTGTCGTATCCAGATAGTCGGCATCCACAAAGGACAGGAACCCGTCAATCGTCAGTGGATGGGGAGCCATGCCCAAGTTTTTCCAAAAGGCGTATTCGAACACCATCGTATCGTCCTTTAACCGCCATGCGTATGTATCGCTTCCCTCGACTGCCAGTGCCAACGATTCTTTCTCATCTTCCAGTTCGTACAGGATGGAGCGTTTCCTTTTCGTTTCACGCCAATACAGGTAAGTGATGCCCGACAGCAGGCCGACAATGGCGGTGATGCTGCCCAATAGTGCGAACCACCAGACGATGGGGTGCCGGGTCTTGAATGGAATGTTGATAATGGTGTATTCGGGAGGAATATCCGCGATGTTCAGGTGTTCTTTTTGCATGACATTCCAGTCGATGAAGTATCCTTTGGCGCTTTCCTGAATGGGTATGTCGGCAACGTTTTCTCCATTGAGGATGCGGGCCGCCGCATGGACGGACTCTTGTACTTGGACGTGCATCGGGGTGAGGTATCCGCCCAGAAAGTTGCGCCCGCAGTCGAAAAGTTCATTGATCGTTGTAAAGCGTTGCCTAGTGGATAAAGATGCCATAGTGACCGTTGTATAGTCATACTTGGTTTGTAGATAGGGGTTGGTACTGTATTTACTGATAGACCAGATGAAGTCTCCACCTTTTGTGCGATCTTCACTCCGATTTTGGGAGAGGTTGCGGGCAGACAGGGCGTTAATTATAATATGACCTTTTGCTGCTTCTTTCCGCGCGTCGTTTTTGTCCAGATGCCAGTCCAGGTTGGATATGATGTCTGTTGACTTCAACTGGTTATCAATATCGTTTCGGATTTTCCGGTCTAAGAACGTAAAGTCAAGTATGGTGTAAATATAGTTTTTCCCGGTTAGCTTGTGCGCCATTTCCAGATTCTTCCTGAAATCCATCTTGTCGTGAAACCCGGTGACGTTACTGTATTGCCCGATCAGTTCCCAATTGGGATAATTGACTCCGGAGAATACGATTGGTATTCCCTTCAATAACGGATGATGGGTTTTCAGTAGCGAGTAAGTGGCTTGGTCGTCGTTAACAAGAAGAAGCTCAGGCTTCCATCCTGCAATAGAATCGAGAAAGTTATTGATTTTATCTATCTCTTGCTGCTCGTTGTTCATTTCACAATTCAGATAGAAGAAAGTAAGTTCTACGGGAATGTGAGCTTTGGCGAATTCCTTTTTTATCAGTTTATTGAATTCTGCATATCCTTGGTAATCCTTTTCATAAGAGTGGATCACCAATACCCGCCGCTCTTCTTTTGAATAACAGGAGGTCAGTAGCAGTAAGATCATACAGCAACGTATGAGTGAATGAATGGACCGCATACTTTTCATTCGGTGTGTTGTTCGTTTGTTCGGTTTGCTTTTCGTCTATTTCACAAAGATACTATATTAATGATATAAATAAGAAAAGATGGTTATTTTTCTTCTTGTTGAGCTGCCTTACTTTCATTTCCACAGCGGTCCACAGCCGTGACGGCAAAATACTTCCTGGCTGTCCATGGACGGATGGGAGCATATGTGTAGTGCGTGTCCCGCAGATTCTGCACGAGGATATTTTCCGGATTTGTGATATCTACCGGATACGTGTCCGATGCGTAGACCACGTACATGGGGGCATTCTGCTTGTCATTGTCCGTAGCGGCTTTCCAGTTGAGGCGGGTATATCCGTCGCCGGCGGAGACAGCCTTCAATGCCGAAGGAGCGGTGGGGGAGACGTTGTCAATCCACGGCATCGGCGGTTGTAGTGCCGGATACTGATAGAAATGATCCAGCAGGAGGTCGTATACCCCTTGGGTGTTGTCCATCAGATACTTTACCCGGTAGTGCGCTTCGCCTGCCAACCGGTTGGAGCGGATGAAGTGCATTTGGCGTTCCACCTCTTCGGTGGTCCAGTTACCTTCGTCGGGGTGGAGGAAGTAGATACCGAGTCCGGGGACGATGTGGCGTCCGTTGCTTTGTTCCTGCCAGTCGAGGGCAAACGGATAAAAACCGTTGCCCCGGAAATACATCATCGGGTAGATCTGGTCCTGGATGCCTTCGCCCAGCCAGCCTTGCGGATCCTGATAGACAGTGAAGAAGGCATTCCAGCCTTTAGAGGAGTAGCGTGAGGTGTCACGGTATTTTCCTACCGGGCAGGTACTCACCTTCACCCAAGGTTTCATGGCTTTTACACCGTTGTAGATGTAGCGTACAATGTCGGTCAGGTTGTCCCGGCGCCATTGTGCCAGCGTGCGTCCTTTGCCGTAGCGGCGGAAGTCGTAACTGTCCGGAAAGCGCGGGGCGTTTTCCGGATAGCGGAGATAGTCGAAGTGCACTCCGTCCACATCGTAACGGCTGACTACCTCACGTACCAGTTTCATTAGATATTCCTTGGTGGCAGGATGTCCGGGGTTAAGGAAATATTCATTTTTGTAAGGCACGCAGATGTCACGCTCACGCCTGGTCACCGATTGCTTGCCAAGTGAGGCCACATGTTTTTTGCCTCCCAAGGGGATGGTCACCATCCAGGCATGGCATTCCATGCCTCGTTTGTGGCACTCTTCAACGGCGAAGGCCAACGGATCGTATCCGGGATCGCCTCCGGTTTTTCCTGTCAGTATGGAGTTGAAGGGTTCGATGTCCGAACGATAAAGCACATCACCACGGGTACGTGTCTGGAAAAGTACCGTATTGAAGTTGGCCTCTTTCAAGCGGTCGAGGATATCGATCAGTTCTTCTTTCTGTTGCCGGATACCTGCAGGAGTGGTTGCTTTGGTGCGTGGCCAGTCCAGTCCGTAGACCGCAGTTATCCAGGCAGCCCGTACCTCGTGTTTCGGGGAGGTCTGCGCATGGAGCGGAAGTAAGGAGAGGAGAAAAAGAAAGAGGAGGGATGTTCCTCTTCCGGCTCTCTTTTTCACTGAGAAAGAGTCGTTATGGCTTTTATAGATGGTATTCATAAATCTAATGGTTTTGATGTTCACCACAGATTACACGGATTAACACAGATTGATAATTTATTTCATTGAGAATCCGGTTAAAGAATCCGTATCAATCCGTATGAACTCGTATGAATCTGTGTTAATCCGTGTAATCTGTGGTGAAACGTCTTCTAAACTGCCTTCCGCGGTGAGCGGAAGGCTTGCAAAGTTAGCAAAACCCTTCGTAAAGTTGTGTAGTTTCCTTAGATTATGTTACATTTGCGCTGATTAACAATTCAACACGCCATGATTACATTCACGATTTGCCTGCTGGCTCTGATTGCAGGTTACTTTATTTACGGACGGTTGGTGGAGCGTGTCTTTGGCCCCGACGATCGAAAGACCCCGGCACTGACACATGCCGACGGAGTGGATTATATTCCCCTTCCTACCTGGAAAATCTTCATGATTCAATTTTTAAACATAGCCGGTCTCGGTCCTATCTTCGGAGCTATTATGGGAGCGAAGTTCGGTACTGCTTCCTATCTGTGGATTGTATTGGGAAGTATCTTTGCCGGTGCCACACACGATTATTTCGCCGGAATGCTCTCTCTGCGTAACGGTGGTGAGAGCTTGCCTGAAATTGTCGGCCGTTTTCTGGGGATGACTACCAAGCAGGTGATGCGGGGTTTTACCGTTGTCCTGATGATTCTGGTAGGTGCGGTCTTTGTGGCGGGACCGGCAGGACTGCTGGCGAAGTTGACTCCCGACAGTCTCGACACTACTTTCTGGATCATTGTGGTGTTCATCTATTATATTCTTGCCACTCTGCTTCCTGTCGATAAAATCATCGGAAAGATATATCCCTTGTTCGCTGCAGCTTTGTTGTTTATGGCGGTGGGTATCCTGGTGATGCTTTATGTTCATCATCCGGTCATCCCGGAGTTGTGGGACGGATTACAGAATACTAATCCGGAAGCAGCCGTGTTACCTATTTTCCCGATTATGTTTGTCAGTATCGCCTGTGGAGCCATCTCCGGATTTCATGCTACGCAAAGTCCCCTGATGGCACGTTGCATGACTTCTGAGCGTCATGGACGTCCTGTCTTTTACGGTGCCATGATTACCGAGGGCATTGTGGCGCTGATCTGGGCTGCCGCCGCGACTTATTTTTATCGTGAACACGGTATGGAAGAGAACAATGCCTCTGTCATTGTAGACGCTATAACGAAAGATTGGCTCGGTGCGGTAGGTGGGGTGCTTGCCATTCTGGGAGTGATTGCGGCGCCTATTACATCGGGCGACACCGCGTTTCGTTCGGCACGTCTGATCGTAGCCGATTTTCTGAAACTGGAACAAAAAAGCATTCGTCGCCGTTTGTATATTTGTGTGCCGATGTTCATTGTCGCCATCGGGCTGTTGCTTTACAGTTTGCGTGATAAAGACGGGTTCGACATGATCTGGCGCTATTTTGCCTGGGCCAACCAGACCTTATCGGTCTTTACTCTCTGGGCCATCACAGTCTACTTGGTGCGTGCCCGCAAGTGGTATGGTTTGACATTGGTTCCCGCTCTGTTTATGACAGCTGTCTGTTCCACTTATATCTGCATCGCCCCCGAAGGATTAGGATTGTCACATTGGGTTTCGTATGTGACAGGAGGGCTTTGTACACTGATTGGAGCCGTTTGGTTTATTGTTTGGAAAAAAGGGATTGGATACTCGTATAAAAAATAAACTTGATATTCGTATAAAGATGAAGAAAGTAAAAAAGTCAACCTGGGTTACTGTCGCCTTGCTGATCTATGTATCTGCGACAGCGGCTTATCTGCTGCCTCGCAATCATGAGGTGAGCGACACAGAGAAATATCTCACCCTGGCTGCTTCGTATGTCATTGTTCTGGTTCTCTGGCTGGTGCTGAGAAAAAAAGAACAGATGCAGCAGCGCCGCCGGGAGGAAGAACATATGAATAACCTGAAAAAGTAGAAACGTTATGAAGAAATTAATGTGGATCGTATGTCTGCTTGTCGTTTCAGTGACGGCACAGGCACAGTTTGAGAAAGGAAAGTGGATTGTGAATCCCTCGGTGACGGGACTTGGACTTTCGTACAGCAAGTCTGAGAAAACCCAGTTCGGGTTGCAGGCGCAAGGCGGTGCTTTCCTGGTGGATAATGTGGCACTGATGCTCACGGCCGGAGCCAATTGGAGCAAACCGGAAGATAAGTACACACTGGGTGTGGGTGGAAGATATTATTTCGACAAATGCGGCATTTATCTCGGAGCCGGATTGAAGATGAATCGCTATAACTGGAAAGTAGGAGACACCACAGACTTTGCCTTCGGTGCGGAGGCTGGCTATGCGTTTTTCCTGACACGGACTGTTACCATCGAACCGGCTGTCTATTATGATTTGAGTTTCAAAGACAGTGATTTGTCGAAGTTCGGACTGAAAGTAGGTTTCGGATTCTACTTCTGATTTTTCTTTTAAAAGGAACTCACCACAGAGGGCACAGAGTAACACAGGGTGAATTTTAAGTCATTGATTATCCATATTGATAATCTGTGTATTCTGTGGTGAAAAGACTTTTGACAGCCCCTTTGTGGTGAGTTCCCGATAAAATTGATTAGAGAACCCTTGCTTGTTTTACAAGTGGTTCAGTTTCTCCTGCAGGAATTGTCCCGTATAACTTGCCGCACAGGCAGCCACCTCTTCCGGCGTTCCGGTTGCCACAATATTGCCGCCCTTATCTCCGCCTTCCGGTCCGAGGTCTATCACGTAATCGGCACATTTTATGACATCCATGTTGTGCTCGATGATTACGATGGAGTGTCCGCGTCGGATCAGTGCGTCGAATGCATCGAGCAACTTGCGTATATCGTGAAAGTGCAATCCCGTAGTAGGTTCGTCGAAGATAAACAGCGTCGGGTCTGCTTTCTCCTGACTCAGATAGTAAGCCAGTTTCACGCGCTGGTTCTCTCCTCCTGACAGGGTAGATGAAGATTGCCCCAGTTTGATATATCCCAAACCGACATCCTGCAAGGGGATCAGTTTCTTCACAACCTTCTTCTGTCCGTGTTTCGTAAAGAATTCAATAGCTTGGTTGACTGTCATTTCCAGTACGTCATAGATATTTTTATCCTGGAATTTCACTTCGAGTGTATCGGCCTTGAAACGTTTTCCGTGGCATGATTCACACTCCAGCACCAGGTCGGCCATGAATTGCATTTCCACTGTGATGGTTCCGTCACCTTTGCACTCTTCGCAACGCCCACCCTCGTTGTTGAAGCTGAAATGTCCTGCGGTATATCCCATTTGTTTGGCGAGCGGCTGGTCAGCCCAGAGCTTGCGGATTTCGTCGTATGCTTTGATGTAGGTCACCGGATTGGAGCGGGAAGACTTGCCGATGGGATTTTGATCGACAAACTCCACATTGCGCAGATTGCGCAGGTCGCCTTCGATGGACACAAATTCTCCCGGACGCTCGCTGCATTCGTCCAGTTCGCGTTTCAGCGCGCGGTAAAAAATGTCGCGTACCAGTGTGCTCTTTCCCGAACCGCTAACACCCGTCACTACCGTCATCACATTAAGTGGGAAGCGGGCGTCCACACCTTTCAGGTTGTTTTCACGGGCACCTTTTATTTCGATATAGTTGTTCCATGGACGACGGTGTTCCGGCACGGGAATGGTCTCTTCGCCCAGCAGGTACTTCACCGTATAACTGTTGCTGCCTTTCTTTAAATCTTTCATGTCACCCTCGTATACTACCTGTCCGCCCAGTCGTCCGGCATTCGGACCGATGTCGATGATGTAGTCTGCGGCACGGATGATTTCTTCGTCGTGCTCTACCACCACGACCGTGTTACCCAACTGCTGGAGTTGGCGGAGCACATGAACCAATCGGTCGGTATCCCGGCTGTGGAGTCCGATACTCGGTTCGTCGAGGATGTAAAGGCTGCCCACCAAGCTGCTTCCCAACGAAGTGGCCAGGTTGATGCGCTGGCTTTCTCCGCCCGACAACGAATTGCTGAGGCGGTTCAGGGTGAGATAGCCCAGACCCACATCAATCAGGAATCGGATGCGGCTGTTGATTTCCGTCAGGATACGACGGGCTACGGCCTGGTCGTGTTCGTTCAGCGTGAGCGAGTCGAAGAATTTTTGCAATTCGGTGATAGGCAGGTCTACCAGTTCGGAAATGTTCTTTCCACCCACGCGGACGTATCCCGCTTCGGGTTTCAGACGGGTGCCGTGGCATTTCGGGCAAAGCGTCTTTCCGCGATAGCGTGCCAGCATCACACGGTATTGAATCTTATACTGATTCTCCTCGAGCATCTTGAAGAAGTCGTTGATGCCATGGAAGTATTGGTTTCCTTCCCACAACACCCGGCGCTGTTCGTCGGTTAGCTCGTAGTAAGGAGTAAAGATCGGGAAGTTGAATTTTTCGGCATTGTGGATCAGCTCTTCGCGCCATTCTCCCATCTTTTCGCCCCGCCAGCAGACAATGGCTCCGTCGTAGACGGACAAAGAACGGTTAGGCACCACCAAGTGCTCGTCGATACCAATCACTTTACCGAATCCTTCACATACGGGACAGGCACCGATCGGGGAGTTGAACGAGAACATCTGGTCGTTCGGTTCTTCGAACGTCATACCGTCGGCTTCGAATTTGGTACTGAAAGTATGCAACCGGGTCGTTCCGTCCGGCTGATAAAAGCGAAGCATACACATGCCGTCGCCTTCGTACATGGCTGTTTCGGCAGAGTCGGTCAGGCGACTGATGGCATCCTTGGATTTTGCTGCCGTCATTCGGTCGACGAGCAGGTATACCACGTCTTCTTTGCCGGCAGCATATTCGTCGATACGCACCATCTCGCCGTTTACTTCAAGACGGTTGAAACCTTGCTTCCGGTCGATCTCCAACTGTTGTTCGAGCGTGCGTCCGTCATGCAGGTAAATCTGTGTCAGCACGGTATAGCGGGTCCCTTCCGGATAAGAGAGCATGCAGTTTACAATGTCTTCGATGGAGTGCTTCTTCACTTCCTCTCCGCTGACGGGACTGTAGGTTTTGCCCACACGTGCATAAAGTAGGCGCAGGTATTCGTAAATTTCGGTCGAGGTACCTACGGTGGAACGCGGGTTACGGCTGTTCACTTTCTGTTCGATGGCAATGGCGGGCGGAATGCCTTTGATAAAGTCACATTCGGGTTTGCTCATTCGGCCCAGAAACTGGCGGGCATAGCTACTGAGGCTTTCCACGTAGCGACGCTGTCCCTCGGCATAGAGGGTGTCGAAAGCGAGCGATGATTTTCCGGAACCGGAAAGACCGGTGATCACCACCAGTTTGTTGCGGGGAATGTTTACGTCAATATTCTTCAGATTGTTGACTCTGGCTCCTTTTATAGAGATGTATTTACTATCAGTCATAAGCGTTTTCGTTACTTGGACTGCAAAGATAGTGAGTCAGCAACGTTTAACCTAACAGTGGAAGGAACTTTTATCTTAAAAACACTTGCGAAGATTGAATTGCTTGCTTAACCGTTGCAAATGAGGAGCAAAATTGTATCTTTGCACCACATTTTTATGAAAACCAATTATGAACCTGAGAAAACTGATTCTTCTTTTAGCTCTCTTTCTTGCAACAGGAGTGGGGGCACAAATACAACAACAAAGCCCTTATCCGAAAAGAGAATTTCGCGGAGCGTGGATACAGGCTGTTAATGGGCAGTTCCGTGGTATTCCTACTGAGAAGTTAAAACAAACACTTATCGATCAGCTCAACTCTTTGCAGGGGGCAGGCATCAATGCGATCATATTCCAGGTGCGTCCGGAGGCAGATGCTTTATATGCTTCACAATTGGAACCGTGGAGCCGTTTTCTAACTGGAGTGCAGGGGCAGGCGCCTTCGCCCTACTGGGATCCGATGCAGTTCATGATCGACGAGTGCCATAAACGGGGAATGGAGTTCCATGCGTGGATCAATCCTTATCGGGTGAAGACATCACTGAAGAGTGAGCTGTCGCCCAATCACCTGTATAATATCCATCCGGAATGGTTTGTCACTTACAATAATCAACTCTTTTTTGATCCGGCATTGCCCGAAAGTCGTCGTCATATTTGCATGGTGGTGGCGGACATTGTTTCGCGTTACGATGTAGACGCTATTCATATGGATGATTATTTCTATCCTTATCCGGCAAAAGGCATGGACTTTCCGGATGACGCAAGCTTTGCCCGTTACGGCGGAGGGTTCACCAATCGTGCCGACTGGCGCCGGAGCAATGTTAATATATTGATTCAGAAGATACACGAGACTATTCGTGGCTTGAAGCCTTGGGTGAAGTTCGGTATTAGTCCGTTTGGTATCTACCGTAACGAAAAGAACGATCCGCTCGGAAGCAAGACCAACGGCCTGCAGAACTATGACGATCTGTATGCGGATGTATTGCTTTGGGCGCGCAATGGTTGGGTCGATTATAATATTCCGCAGATATACTGGCAGATAGGGCATCCTGCCGCCGATTATGAAACCCTGGTGAAATGGTGGGCAAAGAATACGGAGAACCGTCCTTTGTTCATTGGCCAGTCTGTGATGAATACGATTCAGAATGCCGATCCGAAGAATCCTTCCATGAATCAACTGCCTCGCAAGATGGCTTTGGAAAGAGCTTATCAGACCATCGGTGGCAGTTGTCAGTGGCCGGCGAGCGCTGTGGTAGAGAATGCCGGAAAATATCGGGATGCACTTGTGCAGGAGTATCATAAGTATCCTGCTTTGGTTCCCGTCTTCGACTTTATGGATGATAAAGCACCGGGTAAAGTCCGTAAAGTGAAAAAAGTATGGACGGAAGATGGTTACATGTTGTTCTGGACTGCTCCGAAAGCTAAAGATGAGATGGATCGTGCTGTGCAATACGTTGTTTATCGTTTTGATGATAAAGAAAAAGTGAACATTGACGATGCTTCGCATATTGTTGCCGTTACCCGTAACAATTTCTATAAGCTCCCTTACAAGGATGGGAAAAACAAATACCGTTATGTTGTGACAGCACTTGACCGTCTGCACAATGAATCGAAATCGGTAAGTAAGAAAGTGAAACTGTAAATGTATTACAAAAGATGAGGGGATGTGTCATCATTCACCACAGAGGACACAGAGTAACACAGAGGAGATTCTAAATTATTGAGTAGTAACAAAAAAACTCCATGTTACTCTGTGTTCTTTGATACTCCGTGTTACTCTGTGGTGAATTTGAGTTTCCGCAGTGAGATTCCCCTAGTATAAGATCAGTCCGGCTATTCCGCAGGCGATAATCATCAGAATCGGGTTAGCGTGATATTTTTTTGTTCCTATAAAGGCTACCAGGAAAATAATGATGCTGATGACAAAAGTATAAGTATCGTCTGTGGGCGAACCGAAGTTTTCCACATTCATCAAGACCAGAGCAGCCGATGCCAATAATCCTACCACTGCAGGGCGGAGTCCGCTGAACACAGCCTCTACGGCAGGATGTTTCTGATATTTCAGGAAGAACTTACTGATGGTCAACATCAGGATAAATGACGGTAACACTACCGCAAAGGTGGCGATGACAGATCCCCAGATACTTCCTGTAGCCGTAAAGCCGACATAGGTAGCGGCGTTGATACCGATGGGACCGGGAGTGGACTGGCTGATAGCTACAATATCGGTGAACTCTTGAGTACTTACCCAATCATAGCGTGTCACTACTTCTCCCTGAATCATCGAGAGCATGGCATATCCGCCTCCGAAGCCAAATAATCCGATTTTGAAGAATGTATAAAAGAGTTGCAGGTAAATCATAATGTTTCAATGTAAATGTGAATGATTAGGGATGTGACTGTTTCCATTTTCCCCAGCAGAAGCCACCTACACCTGCCGCGATAATAATCCAGATGGGAGAGAAGCCCAATAACCAAATGAGTAGGGCGGAGACAACCGGAATCCAGAGGGTATATCGATTGACTCTGGCAGACTTTGCCATGCTGAAAGTGGGTGCTGCAATCAGTGCGACTACAGCGGGACGTATCCCTTTGAAGATTCGTTCTACAATGGGATTGTCTTTGAAGTTATGAAAAAACATGGCAATGGCCAATATGATGACGAATGACGGAAGCACCGTCCCAAGAGCGGTGACAAGGCTTCCCCGTATGCCGCGTAGCTTGTATCCTATAAAGATCGAAATGTTTACGGCAAGAATGCCCGGGGCGGATTGGGCTATGGCAAGCAGATCGATAAAGTCATCCTTGGAAATCCAGTTTCGTTTGGTTACGATTTCGTTTTCGATCAGAGGCACCATAGCATAGCCGCCTCCGATAGTGAAGGCACCAATTTTGAAAAAGATGCCGAATGCTTCAAGATAAATATTCATTTAACGTATTGTTCTTATTCTCTTTTCTTATTCTTGTTGTTCCTCTACATCCTCTTTTCCGCCCTCTTTACAATATTTGCTGGGGCTCACTTTGAAATGTTTCTTAAACACTTCCCGGAAGTATTTGACATCGTTGAATCCCGTCAGTTCGGATATTTCGGTGACAGAGTGCTGACCGGTCTTTAATAATGCCGCCGCCCGTTTCAGGCGGATTAATCTGATATAGTCAGCAGGGGCCTGATCGGTCAGTGCTTTCAGTTTATTATAGAAACTTGTGCGGCTCATGTTCAACAGATTGCAGAGTACATCTACATTGAATGCCGGATTGTCTATGTTCTCTTCAACACTCTTCTTGACCGTAGCGATGAATTTCCAATCGAGATCTGTAGCACAGTTTGGAGATACCTCCTCTTCCTCGCTGACTTCAAGATTGGCATACTTGCTTTTCAATAATGCACGGTTTGTCAGCAAGTTAGCAATAGTTGCTTTCAAGATACCAATGTTGAATGGTTTCACGATATATTCGTCTGCTCCTATTTTCAGCCCTTCCAGGATATTCTTTTCGTCATTCAGTGCTGTAAGCAGGATGATGGGGATGTGCGAGGTTTCGATATCGTTTTTAATGGCGGCGCATAACTCGTCTCCCCGCATTTCCGGCATCATGATATCCGAAATAATCAGTTCGGGCATGTACTCTTTTACGATCGTCAGTGCTTCCTTACCGTTGGAACATGTCTGAATGGTGTAATTATCCGATAATGTATGAGTCAGATAATTCCGCAGTTCATCATTGTCCTCAACGATCAACAGGCGTTGCAGGTTCTGGTCGTGTTGCTTTTTCGCCTTTTCATAAATCTCGGCCGGAGACACGTGGGGCACTTGCTCTGTGCTGAGTTCACGGGTACGGGTTGCCAGGTGTGCTTTATGAAAGTGCTTACTGTCCTTCGGAAAACTTACTTTGATAGACGATCCCTGATGTTCCACGCTGCTCAGATTGATTTTACCTTTGTGCAGATGAACCAGTTTCCATACAAGCATGAGTCCGATACCACTTCCGGTTACTTTAGAGTTGATTGCGTTGCTTCCCCGGAAATGTATTTTAAATAACTTCTTCTGCTCATTGGCAGGTATTCCGATACCTGTATCGTTTACCTCTACATTCCAACTGTCATTGGTCTCCGAAGCATAAATATGTACGCTACCGTTCTCCGGTGTATATTTCAAGGCATTCGAGATGATATTTTTCAGGATTGAATCCATCTTCTCTTTGTCAATCCATACATTCAGGTAACGGAAATTGCTTTCGTAGGTGAAGTTAATATGCTTCACGCTTGCGTATGGACGGAATGCGTTGAAAGTCTCCGTCAGATAGGTATTCAGTTCATATTCCGAAATATAAAGTTCTGACGAATATACGTCTGCCCGTTCAAAGTTGATCAGGTTGGTGGTCAGACGCAGTAGAGCATTTACGTTTCGCAGTGCCGTATTCATGTTGCTGATGCCATCTTTTGTCAACGCTTCCCGTTCGCGTATCTCTTCGAGTGGTGCCTTGATCAATGTCAGCGGAGTACGGATGTCATGCGCCGTGTTGATGAAGAAATGGATTTTCTCGTCCGATACTTTTCTTTGTTTTCTCAAAATAATGATGCGGAGAGTAATGATGGCAATTACTGCCAGTACGATCGCATAGACCAGCATGGCCCAGAAACTGAGCCAAATGGGTTGGGCAATACTGATTTTCATGGTACGTTCTTCGAGTACGATACGTTTATCTTCGTTAGAGACCGCACGGATATGAAGGGTATACTCTCCCGGACTCAGATTGGTGAAACGGATGATGTTTTCATTTCCGGGACGGCTCCACTGGTCGTAAAATCCTTCCAGCTTCCATGAATATAGAATATTCGACGGATAATCGTAGTTGATGGAGGACACTTTCAGCGAAAAGATATTTTGGCTATAACTGAGTTCCAGTTCTTTGGTATCATCGATATCCGTACTTAACGGGGAGTTTTCGTCACCGGGGTAGACCGTTTGATAAAAAATTGTCAGATCACTGAGTACCATTTTAGAACTGTACTTCCTGGGTATCTTCATCTCCTTGTTAAACTCGATGGCACCGTCTGAGCTGCCGAATATAAAGTTACCGTTTTTACGCAATGTACCTGAGCCGGCATTGAAATGGCTGGCCATTAGTCCTTGATCTTTGGTCCAGTTATGGAACAATTTTTCTGCCGGATAATAACTGCTGAGCCCATTTTCGGTACTCATGATAATGTCATCGTCGGTATCCGAAAGAATGGTATATATGTTATTGGAAATCAACGCGCAGTTGTCTCTGTGGTAGTGGGTGAAAGTTCTCTTTTCCGGGTCGTATATCAATAATCCGGAGCCACTTGTTCCGATGTAAAGAAGCCCGTTCCGTGCTTGGTACAGAGAATAAATATACATTGATTCTACAGGAAGTTCGATACGTTGGTACTTACCGGATTCTTTCTCTAATAAGTAGAGTCCTGTGGCCGTACCTATCCACATCTGCTTACTGTCTTTTTCCAGGATGGAAGTTATCGAGTTCAGCTTGGGGTATAAGCGAAGAGTCTTTTTATGAAAATCGATGCGTTTCAGGTTGTAGTAGCCTCCCGACCAGATGTCTCCATCGGCTGTTTTTATGATCGAACGGATGTACTTATCCGGCCGGATGTTGACTCCATACAGTGAAGATGGAGTGATATACTCGACAGATAAGGTCCGTTTGTTTATTTGATAGATGCCCGAACTATATCCGGCAGCCCAGATAATTCCCGGCTCTACCTCGCATAGTGTAACGAATATGTGATTCTTGTTGCCTCCGTTCTTTTCAAAAGAACTCATGAACGAATGCCATACTCCGGTTTCGGAATTGTAATAACTGATTCCGTTATTGGTGGCATACCACAAATCTCTTTCACTGTCCTCAATAATAGAATTTACCTGGTCGTTAATAAGTGATTGTTTGTTGCCGATAGAATGTTTTATCCAGTTATAGCTTGAATGGCGGTTATTGCGTACCGTGATACCGATTGGATAATTGGCGAGCCAGATACGTTGTTCATCGTCTACGTAAAAGTCAGAGATGTTGTTACCGTTCATTTCATTGTACTGGTTGTAATCGGCAACGATATAAGGAGTAGTCAGATAAGAGTTTATGTTTATCTTATACACTCCAGCACCGTCTGTAGCGACAAGCAGTTCTTTATTATTCAACGGCTTTATCCGCGTGATGCTGACGTCGGTCAGGCTCATATGGGGCTGAGTGCTTTGTTTGGTATTCATGTCATAGACATAAATACCGCGTTCAAACGTCCCGATGAATAGTTTACGTGAGGGACGGTGGAAATAAAGTTCATTGATTTGTATCGGAAGATTATCCAGTTTGTCGCAAGGAAGCAAATGTAGCCCTTGATTCTTCAACTCCGCATGATGGATACCTTGTTCCGTACCGATAAAGAAGTGAGTATCGTCTATCTGTTCGATATCAGTGATGTCTTCTCCGATTTCGTTCTTGATCTGGAGGGTCTGTAGTGTATGGGTATTATATAAATAGAGAGTCTCCTCGTTACACAGCCAGATGTTGTTATTCCGATCGATGAAGCTGTAACTGATGGGAGCGGGGCGGTCCTTGATTTTCTCTTCTGGTAGTTTGTAGACCAGCGTGAACTGATCTCGTAACGGGTCGTAACGAAACACTTTTCCTTTCTTTCCTATTTCCCACAAAGTACTCTCGTGGTCCAGATATAGCCAATTCAAGTTAAGCAGTGAATTGAGTTCTTCACCGTCATCCATTAATTTATATCGTTTGAACTCTTTGCCATCATATCTGTCCACACCTTCGTGGGTCAGAAACCACATATAACCCTTTTTATCTTTTTGGATGTAATATACCCTCCGGTTGCTTAACCCATCCTCTACACCGATATATTTGTAAGTTTGTGCAGAGACCATAAGAGGCAATAAGAGCAGAAGAAAAAGAATTTTTTTCATACAAGCTGGAATCCTTTAATGATTTTTCTTTCGGGGGGCGAATGATTTTACAAAATTAATAAAAAGAGTGGAGAAGTGCAAACTTTAGGAAAGGATTTGTTACGGTTGACGAATGACAAAAAAGGGCGAACCTATCTGTAGGCCCGCCCTTTATCATCATTATTTATCTTATTATTTTTTCTTTTCTTCTACCCACTTACGTGCATTAACGAAGGCTTCGATCCAAGGAGTTACCTGGTCGTTGTGTACACGGTCGGCAGGATAACAGGCATTTTGCCACGGGAAGATAGCACGTTCCAGGTGAGGCATCATGGCCAGATGGCGTCCGTCTGCACTGGCCAGGGCGGCTATTGAATAATCCGATCCGTTCGGATTGCCCGGGTATTCGTCATAAGAGTATTTAGCAACTACGTTGTATTGGTCTTCATCGTATGGCAGAGAGAATTTTCCTTCTCCGTGCGCTACCCAAATACCCAGTTTGCTGCCACTCAGTGAACCGAACATGACACTACGGTTAGTCGGGATGGTGACACCGACGAAAGTCGATTCGAACTTATGTGATTCGTTGTGCAACATCTTTCCTTTCTTCTCGTGTTCCGGATTTACCAATCCCAGTTCCATCATCAACTGACAACCGTTACAGATACCTAATGACAGGGTGTCTTCGCGGGCATAGAATTTATCAAGAGCCTCTTTTGCTTTCGGGTTAAACAGGAATCCTCCGGCCCATCCTTTGGCAGAACCCAACACGTCCGAGTTGGAGAAACCGCCGCAATAAACAATCATATTTACATCTTCCAGTGTATCACGTCCGCTGATAAGGTCGGTCATGGTCACGTCTTTTACATCGAAACCTGCCAAATAGAGTGAGTAAGCCATTTCGCGCTCACCGTTGGTTCCTTTCTCGCGGATGATGGCGGCACGTATACCGCTCGGTGTGCGACGTTCGGGAGTGATGCCATACTGTGAAAGTTTTCCTTTGAATCCCGGCATGAACGCAAATTCGAGCGGTTGCATCTTGTAGTTCTCAAAACGCTTCTTAGCACATCCGTTCATTGACTGTTTACGGTCGAGCAGGTAAGAAGAAGAATACCATACATCACGCATATAGTCAATGCCGAACTGATAAGTAGCACCCTCTTTGTTTACCAAGATATGGCGTTCGTCTGTCGGTTTACCCAATTTAATGAAACCGACACCTGCATCTTCAAGGATTTTTTTCACTTCGTCCTTATGCTTGTCGCTGATCTGAATAACGATACCCGGATTTTCGGCGAACAGAATCTTCACGATATCTGTCTCTTTCATTTTATCAAGGCTGATTTCCAGACCGCCTTCTACGTTGGCAAAGCACATTTCGAGCAGAGTCGTGATCAGACCACCAGCTGAGATGTCGTGTCCGGCAAGGATCAGTCCTTTATTTACCAACTCTTGTACTGCCAGAAAAGCATCACGGAAGTATTCGGCATCCTGTACACAAGGTACTTCGCTACCGACTTTACCCAATGACTGTGCGAAAGCCGAACCGCCCAGTTTGAGGTTGTCGAAACTGAAGTCGATATGGTAAAGTGTGGTTTTTGCATCGTTGACGAGTACCGGAGAGACCACTTTCTTTATGTCCGAGACTTCACCGCCTGCTGATACGATAACTGTTCCGGGAGAAACAACTTTTTCTCCGTTCGGATATTTCTGGGTCATGGACAAAGAGTCCTTTCCGGTAGGTACATTGATCTGAAGTGCACAGCAGAAGTCACTTAAGGCTTTTACAGCTGTGTAGAGGCGTGCGTCTTCTCCTTCCTGTGAGCGGCATGGCCACATCCAGTTGGCGGAGAGTGATACACTGTCCAGACCTTCGGCCAGCGGAGCCCATACCAAGTTGGTCAGTGCTTCGGATACAGAAAGAATAGAACCTGCCGCCGGATCGGCCAATGCAGCCTGAGGGGCATGTCCGATAGAAGTAGCGATACCTTTTTCGCCGCGATAATCCAATGCTACTACTCCACAATCGCTCAATGGCAATTGAATCTCGCCCTGACATTGCTGACGGGCTACTTTACCAGTAACGGAACGGTCTACTTTATTGGTCAGCCAGTCTTTACAAGCTACTGCTTCCAATTGCAATACCTGAGTCAGGTATTCGTGAAGTTTAGATGTTTCATATTCCGGCATTGTATAGTGACGTTCTACGGTTTTGTCTATCATGTAGGTCTTGGGAGAAGAACCGAACATCTGGTCCACAGCCAAATCGAACGGACGCACACCGTCCGCTTGCTGGAACGCAAAACGATGGTCGCCGGTTGTTTCGCCTACTACATACATCGGAGCGCGTTCACGTTCGGCAATTTGGCGTACGTGTTCAATGGCTTCCTCTTTAATAAGGAGTCCCATGCGCTCCTGACTTTCGTTTGCTATAATTTCTTTAGCCGACAGCGTTTTGTCGCCGATAGGCAATTTGCTCATATCGATCAGGCCGCCACATTCTTCTACCAACTCAGACAGACAGTTGACGTGTCCGGCCGAACCGTGGTCATGAATCGATACCACCGGATTTTCATCCTCTTCGCAAAGAGCACGAACCACGTTGTTGGCACGTTTCTGCATTTCTGCATTGGCACGTTGTACGGCATTCAGCTCGATTCCGCTGCTGTAGCGACCTGTATCAACCGATGAAACAGAACCACCGCCCAATCCGATGCGGTAATTGTCGCCACCGATGACCACTACTTTGTTGCCGGCTTCCGGCTGTCCTTTTAGGCAGTCGCGTTGTGTGCCGTAACCTACACCACCGGCAAGCATGATCACTTTGTCGTAGGCATAAGTTTCGTTGTTTTCTGTATGTTCAAAAGTTAGTACCGAACCACAGATCAGCGGTTGGCCAAACTTGTTGCCGAAGTCACTTGCTCCGTTGGATGCCTTGATCAGGATCTGTTCCGGAGTCTGATACAACCATTTGCGTACCGGCAAGATGTCTTCCCATTCGCGTCCTTCTTCGGTGCGCGGGTAAGAAGTCATGTAAACAGCAGTTCCGGCAATGGGCCATGAACCTTTACCTCCTCCCATACGGTCGCGGATTTCACCACCGGTACCGGTAGATGCGCCGTTGAAAGGTTCTACGGTAGTAGGGAAGTTGTGAGTTTCCGCTTTTAGTGAAATAACACTCTTGATGTCCTTTATCCGGAAGAAGTCGGGCTTAGAGTGATCTGCCGGAGCGAATTGTTCGACTACCGGACCTTCGGCAAAAGCCACATTATCTTTATAGGCCGAGATAATTTTATTGGGGTTCTCCTGAGTCGTCTTTTTGATCATCTGAAAGAGAGAAGACTCCTGTTCTACGCCATCAATGATAAACGTTCCGCCAAAGATTTTGTGACGGCAATGCTCCGAGTTAATTTGTGCGAATCCGAATACTTCAGAATCAGTCAGGCGACGTCCTAAATCAGATTCTACCTTTTTCAGGTAGTCCATTTCTTCTTTTGACAGGGCAAGGCCTTCTTTTTCATTGTAGGCTTCCAGATCGTCGATATAAATAATAGCTTCCGGCTGGCGGTTGGTAGTGAATACATTTTGGTTAAGACCTTTGTACATGCGTTGCAGCATGGGATCATGGTCTACATTTTCATCTTTTACGGGGAAATATTCCTCGATGCGGCTGATGGCGTCGAGTCCCATGTTCTGGGTTATTTCTACTGCGTTGGTACTCCATGGAGTAATCATCTCACGTCGTGGCCCGACGAAGCAGCCTTGCAGGTTTTCTTCACTTTCCGGCATGGCTTCACCAAAAAGCCAGCAGAGTTTGTTGTTGTCGTTCGCGTTAAGTTCGTGGTTGCTCTCTACGGCAATCACGCTCTTGGAAGGGGTTCTGAAAAAAAGAATCATGTGTGTATATACGATTTTGTTTTCTTTGCGTGCAAAGATAAGCAAATTCGTTGGTGGTGAGAAGGAAATGCTATAAAAAAACTTCAGCCTACCCGGGTCAAGGGGGGAATGACCGGGTAGGCTGAAAAACAAATCAAACAAATACCTATGTGAAAACAGGAAATAGTCTGTCTGATAGCTTATCCTATTACTTTCGATGTATCATAATATTTGAACCAGTTTTCGTTGAAGTCCGGACTGCTTGGATCCGAATGGTTCGGTTCGGTGATCCAACTCCTGAACTTGCTGTAGACCTGCATGATGTCTATCTTCTCGATGGGATGCGGGATGGCGACAGGAATTTTATACCCCACACAAAGTTGTCGGTACTGCAATATTTAATATCGGTACGCATATTGCCGCCTGCCTCGCCGGCGTATGAATTTGTCATCGTCAACACACGCGGTTAAAAGAAGCGTGATTCCCAGTAGGGTGTACATCATCCAATGCGTAGCTTTCATTCTTTTCGTGTTTAGAATTAGTCATTCATTCTGTTTGTGACAGCAAATATACGATAAAAGTTGTATATTATACCCTTTTTGTATTATATTTTATATAAAATCTTGATTGTCTATATTGGAATGTGGATAAAATGAACAACTTTTTCTCCTTTGATTGGATGGAACAGAGCCTTCCTATACAACAAACAGAGGCTCAATTCACCCGGAATTGAGCCTCTGTTTGTATAGAATGAAGCTTCTGTTTATTCGCTGATGACCTTGCGGTATTCCGCTACTGCCATTTTTTCCGCCAGATAAGCGTTGATCAGGCTGGTGTGTGCCTGTGTCCACGAAAGCTGCGCCGACAGTACATCGACCATACTTGCCTTTCCTTCATTATAAGAGAAGGTGATCAGGTCCAGGTTTTCCTCAGCCAGTTCTTTGTTTTCCTCAGCTGTCTTTACCTGCTCTTCCGTCTCTTTGAGCTTGGTCAGTGCGGCTGCCAGTTCCTGGTTGATCTGGTCTACTACGTAACTTTGCTGTAGTTTTTGGATACCTGTGTAAGCCTTCTGCTGCCGGTTGGTCTTGAATCTTGCTCCCCAGCGCAATACGGGGATATTTACGCTCATTCCCACAATGGGAGTAAACTTCACGTCATATCCCATATTGGGAGAGGCTGTTGCCCATCCGCCGGTGACGTACATGCTTACTTGCGGATTGTATTGGCTCAAGGCTGCTTTTCGTTGGGCTTCGCTCTTCTGTATGTTGACTTCTGTGCTGGCGAAATCGGCCCGGCGTTGCAGCACATCATCCAATGGAAGCAAGGTGACAGGCGGGCATACGACACCGATGGCGCAAAGGCTGTCTACAGGTGCGTTAGGCTCTTCTCCCATCAGGATATTAAGCTTTTGCAAAGCCAGCGTATAGTTCTGGCGTGCATTGATGTATTGAAGTTCGGCCTCTTTGCGGCGTGTCGAAATCATCAACAGGTCTGTGCGGCTGATAGCGCCGTCTTTGAAGCGATCCTGGATGATTTCATATTGTTTTTCAACGATCTCCTGATATTGGGCCGAAGCATTGAGCATGGCACGGGCCGAAGAAGCATTCCAATAGAAGGCATCGCTCTGGTAGTGGATTTGGTCACGTGTCAGTTCTTCGCTCAGCTGGTCGAGTTTTTCGTCGGCTTTGGCTATGCGGTTCTGGGCCTGCAGGGCACCTCCGGTATAGAGTGGCTGCGACACGACGAATATGCCTTGGTACGTGTGATTACGATATTGTCCGGCCGGTCCGTCCCATGAATCCATCTCTTTCAGGTTCAGTGTTCCTTCGGCAGAGATGTCCACTTTGGGCAGAAATCCCGTAAAGGCTATTTTCCGTGCGTCCGTGCTTGCCATCGATTTCAGATGTTGTTGTTTCAGCACCTGGCTATAGGCTTCCACACGTTCACGGTATGTCTCACGGCTCAGATGCGGGACTTGTGCCTGCACTTGCGCACAGAGTCCCAATGCAAACAGAAGTATAAGTTTATTCTTCATCATATACTTTTAGATTTTTAATTCGTTTCTTTATCCCTTAATCCTGTGAATGGCGCAATAGGCTACCGGAAGCACGAACAGGGTCAGTGCCGAAGCTACGAGCAGTCCGCCCATGATAGTAGCCGCCATTCCGCCGAACATGGCGTCGAACAGCAACGGAAGCATACCCAGGATTGTTGTACCCGAAGCCATGGCTACCGGCACGATACGGCTGATCGTTGCTTTGATCACCGCTTTGCGCGGATCGAGTCCCGATTGATTTTCGATGTCGATCTGGTCTACCAGTACAATGGCGTTTTTGATATTCATACCGATCAGTCCCAACAAGCCGAGAATGGCGAAGAAGTCGAACGATTTGCCCAGCAGCAGCAATCCCAATACGATGCCGATGAATATCAACGGAAGCATCAGCAGGATGACTGTCGGCTTGCGATACGTCTTGAACAACAGCAGCAGGGTGGTAAACATCAGGAAGAAGGTCAGCGGCAGATTCTTTGCCAAAGCTTCGTTCGATTCCACCTGACTCTCCTGTTCACCAAAGTATTTCAAGGTGTAGCCTTCCGGAATCTTGATTTCCTTCTGTACCTGAGACCATATCTGGTTGAAAGCTGCGATGGCGTTCACTCCCCGTCGCGGGTCACATTGCGCCATCATCACCAACTGCCGGTTATAGTCTTTCACGTTTGAGAAGCGATATCGGAAATCGAATTCCGACACCACCTGTTCCAGACTGGTGGTCTCGGGACCATTGCCGAATACGGGCAGTGTGCGCAGGTCGTTAATGCGGAAGGAATCTGCCACGCTATTGCCTTTCAATAAGATAGGCAGTACCTGGTCTCCCTGGCGGAATTCACCCAATGTCATACCGTTCGTCCCGATCTGGATGCTTTGTGCCATGCCCTGACGGGATACTCCCAACGGCTGTGCCCGCTCCGGACTGTAAATTGGTTTCCAGATAGGAATTTTGTTTCCCCAGGAGTTACGTATATTAATAAGGTCGGGATTCCGGTGCATGATTTCCAACGCCTGGTTGGTCAGTGCTACCAACGTATCCACATTGGGACCGATGAAGCCGATTTCGATGGCCGCGTCCACAGCCGGTGACAGCTTGAACAGGCTGGTACGGGTGATGGCATTCGGGAAGTTGGCCTTCATGTATACATCGAACTTCTCTTCATATTCCTTGGTATACTTGCTGTCGTTCAGTTCTACCAGTACGTTGGCAAAATTCGGTTTCGGACCGACTGAGGTCGATGCCAGATAGTAACGCAACGGAGTGCTTCCGAAGGTGATCGATACTTTCTTCACTTCCGGCAGTTTCAGCAAGTGAGCTTCTACTTTTTTCATTTCCCGGGCCACATCGTTTACTCCATATCCGTCCGGATAGAACACGTCGGCACGGAAGTAAGGCTTGTCCAGAGACGGGAAGAAGTTTTGCGGCATCATTCCCATTACTACCAGAGAGACGACAAAGAGTACGATCATCGACCCCAACGTCACGATTTTCCGCCGAATCAAAACGCTCAGTATTTTTTCGAACTTGTGATAGAACGGTTTGTCATACGGATCTTTGCCGGCATTCTTTGCTTTGGATTTGAGGATGAAGTTTCCGAATACGGTGGTCTGCGTCAGTGCCAGTACCCAACTTAACCCCAGCGAAATGGCCAGTACGACAAAGAGTGGCTTCACGATCTCGGCTACCGACGAAGGTGCCAGATAGAGCGGCAGGAACGAACAGATGGCAATGAATGTGGCGCCCAGCAGTCCCCATTGCGGTCCGGTGGCTCCGTCAATCAATGCTTTTCGGCGGTCTACACCGCGGGCGATGGCTATTTGGGCGTTGTCCGTCACCACGATGGCATTGTCTACCAGCATACCCATGGCAATGATAAATCCCGCAAGTGACGTTCGGTTGAGTCCTACTCCCATGAATGACATGATAAGCAGTGTGCCTCCGATGGAGAAAACCAGCGAAGTGCCGATCAATACTCCGGCGCGCATTCCCATCACCAGCATGATGATGACAATAACGATCAGTATGGATTCTATCAGGTTGATGATAAATCCGTTATTGGCCTCTTTGGCTATGACGTTTTCGAGATAAAGACTCTCCAGATTCAGTCCTACGGGCATCAGGGGGAGGAGTTCGGCCAGTTTCTTGTCTACCATTTCTCCCGTCAGTACCACGTCTCGTTGCGGGTCGGTCGATACACCGATACCGATGGCGCGTTTACCGTTGACACGCATGATGGTGCCCGGCGGGTCCATGTATCCTTTCTCTATCACAGCGATGTCTCCCAGTTTTACCTGTCCGGCCCGGGTGGTGATGACCTGGTTTCGGATGTCGTCCACTGTGGTGTACATGCCGTTGGCCACCACGCGTAGCTGTTGCTCGCCGGCTGTAATCTCTCCGGTGTTGATAATCTGGTTTTGCGATTGCAACAGGCCGGCCAGTTGTTTGGGATCGATGCCCATACCCGCCAGCTTGTTCACGGAGATGGAGATGTTTACCACTTCGGTCTGTGTGCCGAAGAGTGCTACTTTCATTACTCCGTCGGCAGTGACTACCTGTGTCTTGATGCGTTCGGCCCAGTTTCTCATCTCTTCATAACTAAATCCGTCGTCGGCCGTCAGTCCATAATAAATACCGAACACATCGCCGAAGTCGTCCGAAACCGTCGGTACCGAAGAGCCGCTGGGTAACTGTGGCTGTATGTTAAGTACCTTGCGTCGCAGTTCATCCCATTTCTGAGGGATGGAAGAGGCGGGTAGCGAAGGGAGCAATTCGAATGTGATTTTGGAAATGCCATACATGGATTCGGACTTGATTTTGTATACTCCGCTCATACTTTGTATCTCGCGGGAGATGGGTTCGGTGATCAGCCGTTCCACTTCGGCAGGCTCGGCACCGGGATAGCGCGTCATGATGACGGCCGATTTGATGACAAAAGGAGCGTCTTCCTTCTTTCCCAGTTTGCCGAAGGAGAAGACTCCTCCGATCAGCAATACAGCCAGAAAGAAGTAGATTACTTTGGTATTGTCTAATGAATATTTGGCTAAATTCATGATTGTATATGGTTTTGAGTGCACCACAGATTACACGGATTTTCACAGATTAATGATTTATATTATTGATAATAAGATTAAAAAAACTGTGTTAATCCGTGTAATCTGTGGTGAAATTAATTATTGCGTTGAACGGGCACTCTTATTTCAGTTCCTTTACCGTTTCACCTTCTACCAATTGTGTCACACCGGCTGTCACCACAGTCTCGCCTGCTTTCAATCCTTTTGAAATGAAAGCCTGTGCATCTCCCATAGGAGAGTAAACGGTCACTTCACGACGGTTCACTTGGTTTCCGTTCAATACCCATACGTAGGTTTTGTTACCTTCGCTTTCACCGAATATCGCGCTCAGCGGCACCACCGTCATGCTCTCTTCCAGGAACGGGCCTACATCGGCAGAGAAGCGTATGCTGCACGTAAAGCCCGGTTTTACTTCGTACAGGGCATGATCGAAAGCCGGATCGTCGATCGTGATGGTCACCGGGATACCGGTACCGTCTGTCGATATGTCGAGATACTCCTCCAGTTTGGCGTTGAAGATGTGCCCGCGGTAGGTGTCGAATTCTACGCGGAAACGTTGGTCTTTGGAGCGGAGCAGGTAAAGGTAAGCGTCGGGGATAGTGAATTTGATGCGTAGTTTTTTGGTGTTCACCAGCTGTACAATGCCTTCTCCCGAGTTCACGCGTTGGTAATTTTCTACCAACCGCTTCTCGATCGAGCCGTCAAAAGGAGCCGTCAGTCTGGTGTCCCGCATATTATTGCTTGAAAGTTCGTAGGCCGACTTTTTTTGTTGGAAGGTCGATACGCTGATTTCATATTCCTGTACCGAGATGGCTTGCCGTGCCAGCAATCGTTTGTTACGCTCCACTTGTGCGGCGGCGGTTTCGTAAGCCGATTTGTCTGCCGCGTATTGCAAAGCCAGATCACGCGGGTCGATAGCGGCAATCAGTTGGCCTTTTTTGACCCTTTGGCCTTCTACGACCGGCAGGTTAATGATCTGTCCGCTCACGCGGAAGGCCAGTTTCACATAGTCCACAGCCTCTACAATGCCCGAGAAGTCTTTTCTGATTTCCGACCGGGACTCTACCCTGGCCGTCTTTACGGGGCGTACTGTTGTCACACTGTCTTCTTTCTTTTGTCCGCAAGCCGTCAGTAGAATGAGGGCTGCGAGGATACATCCATAGTTTTTTTTCATATTTCCCATTGATTATACGCTAAGTGTTTTTTGTTCCTTTCACCACAGATTCACAGAGAGTTCCACAGAATGGAAACAATAGAAAAGAAACTCTGTATGGTGTTGTGGCGAACTCCTTTAGTTCGTTTTAAAGTAATTAATAGTCTGTTTAGTCACATTTTGAGGGCGCAAAGATATAAAACTAAAAAACCAAAAACAGTTTTCCGGTTTGTATATTTCATATTATTAACGAAATATTGATTTACCGAAGAGAGCATAAGAAGGTGTAATTTTCCTTACCTGTTTGAAAATCAAAGAAGTATATCTTTTTGCCTTTATGTTCCTTTGAGTCCTGCCATAGAACTCCCTGCCTTAATTTTGTTTCGGTACAATCAAATCTTTACCCTTTTTCAGGTTATAAACAACTTCGGAGATGCGTATGTTCAATTCATATCCCTCTAAAAGAGAGATTTTTATCTCTTGTTTTCCGACTTTCATCTGCAAGGTGCAGTTGCGGAAATTTACTTTGAAAGTATAGCTGTCCCATGCTTCGGGAATGATGGGAGTGAAGTCGAGTTGTCCGTCCAGTATTTTCATTCCGGCGAATCCGCGTACAATGATTTGCCAACTTCCGGCCATACTGGTGACGTGCAGGCCTTGGTGCACCTCGTTGTTGTAGTCGTCCAGATCCAGGCGTGTGGAATGCAGGAAGAGACGGTAAGCTTCTTCCGTATCTCCTATCCATGCAGCCAGAATGGCATGCACGAAAGGCGAAAGAGAAGATTCGTGTACGGTGCGGGGTTCGTAAAACCGGAAGTTGCGACGGATGGTTTCCCGGTCGAAATGTTCATAATAGAGGAAAAGTCCCAACAGCACATCGCTTTGCTTGATGTAGCACGAGCGCAGAATCCGGTCCCATGACCAGTGTTGGTTGATCGGCCGTTCGTTGACGGGAATATCGTTTACCGTACCCAGTACTTTGTCCGGATAGCCGTCGTCTTGCACAAAGATACCGCGTTCTTTGTCTTCGGGCAGATACATTTTATCGATGATCTCCTTCCATCGCGCCGTCTCTTCGGCATGCCGGAACTCGGTTGAGCGACGTATCCGGTTGTACTCTTCCGGATATTCATGCGCCACCATCTCCAGGCATTCGATGGTGCTTTGCAGGCACTGCACGCAAGAGTAGTTGGTGTACCAGTTGTTGTTTACATTGTTCTCGTATTCATTGGGTCCGGTTACCCCGAGCAGCACATACTTCTGTCGGGCTTCCGAGAAAGAGACTCTCTGGCTCCAGAAACGGCTGATGGCGATCATCACTTCCAGACCGTAGTAGGCGATATATTCTTTATTGCCTGTTACCCTTGAAAATTGCATGATGGCATACACGATGATGTTGTTGCGGTGTATCTCTTCGAATGTGATTTCCCATTCGTTGTGGCACTCTTCTCCATGGATAGTCACCATCGGATAGAGGGCGGCTCCACCGCCGAATCCCAGTTTGCGTGCGTTTTCGATGGCTTTGGGCAGTTGGTTGTAACGATATAGCAAGAGTTTCCGTGATATTTCTCTCGGGGTCGATAGCAGGAAGTAGGGCACGCAGCACAGTTCGGTGTTCCATTGTGTATTTCCGCCATATTTCTCACCGGTAAATCCTTTGGGGCTGATGTTCAGGCGCGCGTCGTCTCCCCGGTAGCTTTGGTTCAGCTGGAAGATGTTGAAACGGATGCCCTGTTGCGCTGCCGGGTCTCCCTCGATCATCACATCACTTTCCTCCCAGATTTCTTCCCATTGCTGTTTGTGCGCGCCGACCAGTGCTTCCCAACCCTGCTCTTTGGTGGCTTGCGCTTCGTCCACCGCATACTCCACCAACTCCTGACGGTCGCATTGCAGAGAGGAGAGGATGGCAACATATTTTTCCAGAGTCACCCGGTCACCCGGTTTCACATCGGCACCGGCGCTGAATCCTGTCAATTTTTCCTTTTCTATTTTGATGGGACTGATATGGGTGGGTTTGCTGTTTTTATAAAACTGGTAAGTCATGCCCAGGCAGATTTGTGAATCCTCATGCTTGGTTTGCACCCAGAGGTAGGCGTACTCGTTAGTAGCTTCGGCCCGCAGGATGTTCCACATTTTTTCGTCGAAATTAGAGTTCTCGTGCTTTACGTCGCCGTTCAGGAAGGGTACCAGGGAGATTTTACCTTCGTAGTTCACCGACGTCACACTGTACTTTATCAGACAAAGATTTTGGTTTGCCAGGCTGTTGATATGCTCTACGTGTACTTCCAGCGTGTGGCCTTTGGGTGAGGTCACCCGAAAGTCGCGGTAAGAGATTCCCTCGCGCATGTCGAGTCGTCGTCTGTATGCTTCTACATCCCAATGGGCCAGGTCCAGCTCCTCATCGATCAGTCTCAGGTAAATGCCGCTCCAGTCCGGTGCGTTGGGGACGCGCGAGAAGAAACGGGGATATCCGTTTTTCCACCATCCCACCCGGGTTCGGTCCAGGAAGGTGATGCCTGCCACGTACGAGCCTTGCAGGCTGTCACTGCTATAGGTCTCTTCAAAATTTCCCCGCTGTCCGAACCGGCCGTTTCCGAGGCTGAATATGCTTTCCGAAGCGCGCATGTTATCGGGGTGAAAACCCTCTTCTATGATGTTCCATTCGTCTACCTTGAGGAATTGTTTCATGGCTTTTTAAGATTGAGTCGGTTGTTTACGGCACCCAAGATACAAAAAAAGTCCGTGCCGACAGTGGATAACAGATAAAACTCTGCGCTCTTTTTATCTTTCGTGCTATTTTATGGTACGAATGGTGGGAGATGATTCTGGATCAGCGACAGGTAAGGGGCGATTTATTTTGTCATGAAGGTATTCTTTTATCCCTTGCCGACGGAGGTTGCGTTGGTTTGAAATCAGGTAGCCTTTGGTTTAAAAGAGAGGGTACTTTGATTTTAAACCAATACCCCCTCTCTTTTAAACTCAAAAGTCATTCGCGCTATAGCTGCTTATGGAGCACTTTTTGTCTTTCCGTAGTATACTTTTACGCTTCGTGATGCGCCATCGTCTCTTTGATGAAATATACACAAACGGCACCTGTAATCAGCAGTACGCCTGCCAGCACCAGCATGTTCACCTGATGCCCCCCGACGAGGTGGAGCAGTCCTCCTCCGACAAGGGCGGCGGCGATTTGCGGTACACAGATGGTTCCGTTGAACAGTCCCAGGTAAGCCCCCATGTTTTTGCCCGAAACCGAATTGGTCAGGATAGTGAACGGCATGGCAAGCATGGCGGCCCAGGCACAGCCGATCAGCAGATAAGAGATGAACAGCAGATATTCGTTGTGGAAGAACAGGGTGGATATGAAACCGATGCCACCCAGTACGAGGCTCAAGGCATAGGCCTGTTTGCGTGCCTTGAACAACGGCAATATCACAGCCCAGATGACTGATCCGATGGCCTGCACGGCGAACAGCACGCCTACCCAGTTGCCCGCTTCCTGATAGCCGGCACTTTGGACGTCCGTAGTGCCCCACACCGTGGCGGCAATGGCACCGTTGGTGTAGGTCCACATGTACATGAAGGCGGCCCAGCAGAAAAACTGTACCAGCCCTACCGTCCAAAACACTTTGGGAGCATGCTTCAGCAGGGAGATAAAGTCGGCTTTTTCCTTCTTTTCGTCCGCCGTGATACCATGGAACTCTTCAAACTCTTTGGGAGGCATCTCTTTCACTTTTACCGTGGTATAGATGACGCATAGAATCAGGATGGCGGCGCCGATGTAGAACGAGTAAATCACCGAGTCGGGTACCGTGCCCTTGTCCGCCGTGTTGCTGATCCCGATAAATGTGAAGATGAATGGGAAAAGATAGCCCATCAGGCTACCCGCATTGCACAGGAAACTCTGAATGGAGTAGGCCAGCCCTTTCTGTTTCTCGTTCACCATGTCACCCACCAGCATCTTGAAAGGCTGCATCGCCATATTGATGGAAGTATCGAGAAACATCAACGCTACCAGTCCGAAGGTCATGGCCGTGCCGACTGCCATACCGAAACTTCCCGCATTAGGCAGTAGGCACATCACCCATACCGCCAGCAGCGAACCCGCAAAAAGGTAGGGGATGCGTCGTCCGAAACGGGTCCATGTCTTGTCGCTGGCAGCTCCGATGATCGGTTGTACAATGATTCCCGCCAGCGGAGGGAGTATCCAAAAATAGCTCAGGCTGTGCGGGTCGGCGCCCAGCGTGGCGAATATACGGCTGATGTTGGCGCTTTGAAGGGCATAGGCTATCTGCACGCCGAAAAAACCGAAGCTGATATTCCACAGCTTCCAAAAACTTAAGTCAGGCTTTACTTTCATGGTGTATTTATTAAGTAGATTTATTTCGTCGTTCCCCGTACCACTAAGTTGGTACGCACGATTTTATTACCGCTTTTTCCTTCATCGTTCCCTTCCAGTTTGTCTATCAGTAGCCTGATGGTGCTTTTGCCCACCTCTTCGCCATGTTGCTCCACCGTGGTCAGTTTCGGATCTGTGCTTTGGGCGATGGCGCCGTCGGTGAATCCGCAGATGGACACTTCGTCGGGCACTTTCCGTCCGGTCAGTTTGCACGAGTAGAGGATGCCCGAAGCTGTTTCGTCATTGATGGCGAAGAAGCCGTCCGGATGATCCGGCCTTTCGAGCAGAGCGGGTGTGATGGCGATCGCTTTTTCGCGGCTGTCACATAACTTTATCATGCTTTGGTCCACCGGAATCCGATACTTTTTCATCGCGTCCATATAACCGTTCCGCCGGTTTTTCGATATTTCGAGGTGGGGAGCGGCGCTATAAAAGAAGATGCGCTTGCAGCCCGTCTGTATCATATACTCCACGGCGGCAAACGAACCGGCGTAATCGTCTACCACCACCCGTTCGGTGTTGATACCGGTGCAGATGCGATCGTAGAAAACGATGGGAATATTGTTGTCCAGCAATTCCTGGTAATGGTCATATCGGGATGTGTCTTTGGCGAGCGAAGTGATGACTCCGCAAACCCGTGCGGCGAGGAAGGAGTGAACGATTTTTACCTCCCGCTCGTACTCCTCGTTGCTTTGCGCCACCAGGATGTTGTAGCCCGCTTCCGCCGCCGTTCTCTCAATGCCGCTCAGCACACACGAAAAGAAGTGGTGAACTAACTGGGGGATGATGACCCCGATGGTGTTCGAACGGCTGGTGCGCAGGTTCAGTGCCAGTACGTTGGGCTTATAATTATGTTCGCGCGCGTACTTATGTATAGCATCCCTCGTCTCCTGGCTGATGTCCGGATTATCCTTCAGTGCTCTCGATACGGTGGAGGGCGATACCCCTAGTTCGCGGGCAATGTCTTTGATGGTGATTTGCGGTTTACTCATGGTACATATTGGTTTTCAGCCAAAGGTAAATGAATTTATATAAAGACAAAACCAATGTATATATGGATTTGTTTAATATGTCACAAAAATAGTGTAAAGGAGACTGAAAAGTTCAGTGATAGTATGTTATAAGTCCGCTTTTATGATGCAATCGTTTGCGGAGTTGCATGCGTGGATTTGTTTGAATTTAAATAAGCGACTGTTGTTTAAATAGTATTTTTGCTACGTAATCAAGAATCGGGATGAAGTCGTTCATTCTCTATCTCTTAGAAAGTATATTTAATATTTATATTGTTAACTTTAATTTTTAGATGCATGAAGCAAGTTAATCTTAGAGTCTGTCGTATGATTCTGCCCCTATTGTTTGGGCTATTCTTGTCATTGAGCGCTTATGCACAACAAGTCTCTGTCAAGGGACATGTGAAAGATTCAACGGGTGAACCCGTAATCGGCGCGAATGTGGTTGTGAAGGATAATTCTTCTATCGGTACGATTACCGATCTGAACGGAAACTTTGTTCTGAGTGTTCCTCAAAATTCAACTCTTGTAATTTCTTTCATCGGTTATAAGCCGGTTGAAATGAAAGCCGCTCCCAGCGTGACGGTAACTCTCCATGAAGATGCGGTGATGCTTCAGGAAGCGGTGGTGATTGGTTATGGTACCGTGAAGAAAAATGACGTAACCGGTTCGGTGATGGCAATCGATGCGGATAAGATGGTAAAAGGTATGGCTACCTCGGCTTCCGACCTTTTGGTGGGTAAGGCTGCCGGTGTCAGTGTGATTACCGATGGTGGAGCCCCGGGGGCCGGAGCTACGATCCGTGTGCGTGGAGGTTCATCCATGTCGGCCAGCAACGATCCGTTGATCGTTATTGACGGAGTGCCTGTCGATAACACCGAGATCAAGGGTATGGGCAACCCGCTCTCTACTGTTCATCCCAATGACATCGAGACGTTTACGATTCTGAAAGATGCCTCTGCTACTGCTATCTACGGTTCGCGTGCTTCCAATGGTGTCATTATCATTACCACTAAGAAAGGACAATCGGGACGCGTGAAGGTAGACTACAGTGGTACGTTCTCTATCAGTACGAAATCGAATACGGTTGATGTGATGAAGGCGGAAGACTTTCGTAATTTTGTAATCGAGAAGTTTGGCGAAAACAGCCTTCAGGCCAATGCGCTGGGTAAAACCTCTACCGACTGGCAAGATGAAATCTTCCGTACGGCTTTCAGTACCGATCATAATGTAAGTGTATCCGGAGCAGTTCCGCATATGCCTTATCGTGTGTCCGTGGCGTATACAAACGAAAACGGTATCCTGAAGACTTCGAATATGCAACGTCTGACAGGTGCCATCAACTTGAACCCCAACTTTTTCGACAAGAAGCTCAACATCCAGCTCAATGTGAAGGGGGTATACAATAAGAACCGTTTTGCCGACCGTGCAGCTATCGGTCTGGCTACCCAGTATGATCCCACACAGCCTGTCTATATGGAAGGCAATCCTTATGGAAACGGATACTTTATGTATATGAAGCAGGAGGGAGACAAGGCTTCTCCGATTGATATCGGCCTGGCCAATCCGGTTGCCATGCTTGAAGAGAAAGATGATAAATCGACTGTTTACCGCAGCATCGGCAATGCGCAGATCGATTATAAATTCCACTTCCTGCCTGAACTTCGCGCTAACCTGAACTTAGGTTATGATGTATCGAAAAGTAAAGGTGACGTGATTATAGCCGATAATTCACCTTTGACTTACTGTACGGGTAATTTCAAAAACGGCTTTGGTGAAAACAGCCATTATACTCAGCTGAAACGCAACACTTTGCTTGATTTTTACCTTAACTATGCCAATACGTTCGGAGTTAATTATATTGATGTTATGGCAGGTTACTCCTGGCAGCATTTCTATAATTCGACTACCAACTCCTATCCTTACTCGGCTGCCTATGCAGAGAAGACGGGAGAAGAATTCTATAAAAAAGGAGATGACTATGCGAGCGAAAGCTATCTGGTTTCTTTCTTCGGACGTCTCAACTATACTTTGTTGAACCGTTATCTGGTGACATTTACCCTGCGTAACGATGGTTCCTCACGTTTCAGTCCGGACAATCGTTGGGGCCTGTTCCCATCGGTAGCACTGGCATGGAAGCTGAACGAAGAGTCATTCCTGAAGAATGTGAACGCTATTTCGGATCTGAAATTACGTTTGGGATATGGTGTGACCGGACAGCAGAATCTGGGCAATGGAGACTATCCTTATATGGCCCGATACATGTATTCCAAGGCAGGTGCCAACTATTATTTTGGTGATACCGAATACTCACTGATTGCTCCGCAACCTTATGACCAGAACCTGAAGTGGGAAGAAACCACAACCTGGAACGTAGGTATCGATTACGGTTTCCTGAATGGACGCATCACGGGTACAATCGACTATTACTTCCGTAAAACGAAGGACTTGCTGAACACCGTTACGGCTCCTGCCGGAACTAACTTCAGCAATCAGTTGCTGACTAATGTAGGTACATTGGAGAACAAGGGTTTTGAGTTCAGCATCAATGCCCATGCTGTTTCAACACAGGACTGGAACTGGAATATCGGCTATAACATCTCTTATAATAAGAATAAGATCACCAAGATGACTTTCAACGACGACCCGAACTATGCCGGTGTCATCCATGGCGGCATCGATGGTGGTACAGGATACAATGCCCTGATCCATCGGGTAGGTGAGGCGTTCAATTCCTTCTATGTATTTGAGCAGATTTATGGTCCTGACGGTAAACCTATCGAAGGTGCTTATGTAGATCAGAATGGAGATAACCAGATTAACGACGCCGACTTGATCTGCTTCAAAAAAGCTGCTCCCGATGTGTTCATGGGACTGACCTCACAACTTTCTTATAAGAACTGGGATTTTTCATTTGCTTTGCGCGGCAGTTTCGGTAACTATGTTTACAATAATGTGCAGTCCAACCGTGAGGCATACGAAGGCGCCAATATGTATGACCAGACCGGATTCCTGAAAAATCGTCTGACCTCTGCCCGCAGCACTGATTTCAAGAACGCTCAATACCGTTCCAGCTATTACGTTCAGAATGCTTCGTTCGTGCGTATGGACAACATCTCTTTGGGATATACGTTTAATAAACTCTTCAATGATAAGCAGAGTGCACGCGTATATGCTACGGTACAGAATCCGTTTGTCATCACTAAGTACAAAGGACTGGATCCGGAAATCAGTGGTGAAGGAATCGATAACAACATCTATCCTCGCCCCCGTGTATTCATGATCGGCCTTAATCTCAACTTTTAATCTGTAAAACATGAAAACAATAAAATTTAAATATCTTCTTCCCTGTGCATTGCTGGGAATGATGTTAGGAGTAGCGTCTTGTGTGAACGACCTCGATACGGTTCCACTGGACAAAGACGAATTGGTTTCCGACGTTGTTTTCGGGAACGAGCCCTTGGCTTATGAGCAGAGTCTTGCTAAGATTTATGCAGGCATGGCCATCGGCGGTAACAGCGGGGGTGATTCCGATCAGGATGTGGTAGGTATCGATGGCGGTAGCCAGGCTTCCTTCCTCCGTGTATTGTGGAATATGCAGGATTTGCCTTCGGACATTGCACACTGTGCATGGAATGACCCCGGTATCCCTGAGTTCAACCATATCTCCTGGGGTGCATCCAGTCCGTGGATCAAGGGTTCATATTACCGCCTGTTCTATCAAATCAATGTAGCCAACGCTTATCTGCGTGAGACTACCGAAGATAAACTGGATGCCCGCGGTTGTGACGCATCACTGAAAGCCTCGATCAAGACATGGCGTGCCGAAGCCCGTTTTCTGCGTGCATTGAGCTATGAATATGCGCTCGACTTGTATCGCAATGTACCGTTTGTAGACGAAAACAGCCCGATCGGAAGTATTCCGCCGAAGCAGATCATGGCTGCCGATCTGTTCAACTGGATCGAGAAAGAACTGACTGAATGCGTAGAGGATATGTTGGAGCCCACAGTGGGATACAGCCAGGACTACGGACATGCCAACAAAGCTGCCGCGTGGGCACTCTTGTCACGCCTGTACCTTAATGCGGAGACTTACGTCGGCCAGAACAAATATACCGAATGTATCACGTATGCTAAGAAAGTGATCGAAACGGGTTATCAGTTGGAACCTGTTTATGTAGATATGTTCAAGGCAGACAACCACTTGTCCAGCGAAATGATTTTCCCGGTACGCTATGAGGGCGACCAGACGATGACCTGGGGTGGTATGACCGCCTTCCTTTGCTGGGGGGCTACGGCGACTCAGGAAGAAGTCAATGCCAAAGGAGCATGGCAGGGGGTAAGGGCAAAATCGTCACTCTACAATCTGTTCCTCAAAGAGAGTGGCAGTGATGCGGATACCCGTAAGGCAATGCTTCGTACCGATTTGACAACCAGTCTTGAAATTATTGACGAAAATACATTCCAGAATAACGGTATTCCCGTTACCAAATACTTCAATGTAAATAAGGATGGAACGCTGCCTCCTTCAAAGGAAGCTTACGTAGACTTCCCGCTTTTCCGTCTGGGTGAAATCTACCTGACGTATGCCGAAGCTGTGCTCAGAGGCGGTCAGGGTGGCGACAGAGCTACTGCTCTCCGTTATGTGAACGATCTGCGTAAGAGAGCGTACAGTGATAAGACGCTGGCTCCTATCTCTGATTCCGATTTGACATTGAACTTCATCATTGACGAGCGGGGCCGTGAATTCTTCTTTGAAGGACAACGCCGTACAGACCTGGTACGTTTCGGACTGTTTACTACTGCCGGTTACGTATGGCCTTGGAAGGGTGGTACAGCCAAAGGTAAGGCTGTTGAGAACTTCTACAACGTGTTCCCGATTCCGTCAGACGATATCGGTTCTAACACCAATCTCAAGCAGAATGAAGGATACTAAAAATCGAATGACTATTAAAAACAACGAATAAGATTATGAAAAAAATATATTTCTATACACTGTTGTTAGGACTTCTGGCCTTTACGGCTTGCGAAGATGAGAAGTCGCCCGTCATGGAGTTGCAGAAAGCCTCTGCTTTTGAGCCTTTCTCTCAAAGCGACTTTACTTTCAACGATGAAAATGCTGCGGCTGAGTTTCCCGAGATCAAGTGGACGGCAGCAGACTATGGAGTGAAGGCAGTGGTGAATTATGACGTTACACTGACGAATGATGCGAATGCGAAAACTGTCTTATTGGGTGAAACCGGAACTACCAGCCTGAAGTTTACCAATGGACAGATGAACACTATGATGGCTAAGGTAGGGGCTTATCCGGGACAGACTTATAACTTTACGATTACGCTGACTTCTAAAGCGTATGACATGACTGCTGATCCGGCTTCGAACTCGATTACTTTTAAGGCGACTCTTTTTGATCCGAATGCGGTTGACTGGAAGTTCGCTTATGTGGCCGTGGGCTATCCGGACTGGGACTATACGAATGCTTACCTGTTGGGCGATCCCGATGGTGACGGGGTATACCAGGGATATGCCAACTTCGATGCGGATGGTGTTTCGTATGCTATTATAGACGGAAGTGATCTTACCAAGGTTCTGGCAAAGGATCAGACGGCTGCTAAAAAAGGATTCTACGGGATCAAAGTAGATGCCGAAGGTAAGGTGGAACTGACCGAACCCCTTGTATGGGGAGTGGTGGGAGACGCTACTTCCGGTGGTTGGGATAAGGACACGCAAATGGACTATGACGCCACCACCCGCTTATGGACGGTTACTACTTCATTGCTTGACAAAGAGTTTAAATTCAGGTCGAACAATAACTGGGATTCCGATAACTACGGAGCGGTATCCGGTAAGGAGTCCGAACTTGAAGGCGAACTGGTGGCAGGACCTAATAATTTTAAGGTGTTGAAAGCCAGCCCATACGTGATCACTATGAATCTGACAAATGCCGGTAAATATTCTTATAGCATGGTAGAAACTACCATTGAATTGTCGAGTGCGGAAATGGCATTGCCGGGAAGCTATCAGGGATGGGACGCTACTAAAGATGATTGTTACAAAGTGCAATCTGCTGCCCGCGACTTTATCTATACCGGAACATTTTATTTTGATGCCGATACCAAATTTAAATTCTGGGATGCCGGGGTATGGATCGGTATGATGGGCCCTATCAGTTGGGATGAAGCTAAGAACATAGGGACATTTGTTCTGATGCCCAGCGACGGCGATAATATCAAGATTGAAACAGCCGGATACTATCGGGTAGGTGCCGATATGAAGAAGCTGACAGCCTCGTTGACCAAGACCGGTTGGGAGATAATTGGTGATGCCACTCCCGGTGGATGGGACAAAGGAACTGTGATGAATTATGATCCGGCAACTAAACTCTGGTCGGTGGACGTCACTCTGGTAGCCGGTGAGATGAAATTCAGATGGGACGGTGCTTGGACTGTCAATCTGGGTGGCAGCCTGGGGGCACTGACTCAGGATGGTGCTAATATGAAAGTGACAGCAGGAACCTATACCATTGTATTGAATCCGGATGCTAAAACGGCGACCATGACTAAAAAATAATCCTGTATTTCTCTATCTGGAAGAGAAATGCCAGGAAGATACTTCGGATGTCAACCTGCATAAGGTTGGCATCCTTTTTTATATACAATAATACCTTTTAATCTATGAAATATTTAACTTTTCCGTTTCTGTTCCTCCTGCTTCCGCTGATTGGTTTCGGTTGCTCGTCGGAAGAGAAAGAAACCGATTCTCTGATTCTTTCTTCTGATAGTGAGATTTTTTTTGAGCAAGGCATTGATTTTGCCGCTACTTCGGGAACCCGGAATCTATCGTTCTCGTCAGGACGTCCATGGCGGATCTCGCTGACCACCGATACGGATACACGCAGAGCGACAGACTGGTGTACGGTGTCTCCATCTTCGGGAACAGCGGGCGATGCTTCTGTAGCTATCAGTATACAGGAAAATGCTGATTATGACAGCCGTAGCGTCAAGCTGACCCTGGTGGCGGGAGGAATTGAAAAAAGTTTTACCGTTTCACAAAAGCAGAAAGATGCACTGACACTGACAGCTTCCCGTTTCGAAATGGGCAAGGAAGGAGGAACTGTGCAGGTGGAAGTAAAAGCCAATATAACATTTGAGGTCGAAATTCCGGAAGTGGATCGTAGTTGGATTTCGCAGGCCAATACCCGCGGACTGGTGGCTACCAACTTGGCTTTTACGGTGGCTCCCAATGAGGGAGTGGCCGGGCGTGAAGGAGAGATTGTCATCAGGAGCGGCAGCCTTTCGGAAAAAATCCGGATCACGCAGGAGGGAAGTTGTGACGACGGACTGAGTTTCCGACCTGAGACTCCGGATGCTGACAGGCAATTGACGCTATATTTTAAAGCGACGAAAACTTCTCCGCTCTATGGTTATGCGGGTGATGTGTATGTACATACGGGAGTGGTGTCAGAAGGGACCTGGATGTATGTGCCTGCGGAGTGGAATACTAATGTGGATAAATGTAAAATGGTCCGGGTGGCAGATAATATCTGGAGTATTACGCTGGCACCTTCGATCCGTCAATGGTTTGGTTCGAACGAAACACCGGTTCGGCAATTGGGTGTCGTGATTCGCAGTGCCGACGGGAGCAAGAAAGGAACGGACGGAGACTCGTTTGTCTCTGTTACCGATCATCTGTATAAACCCTTTGAACCCGCGGCTGTCAGATATGCTTCTATGCCTGGCGGTCTGCAGGAAGGAATCAATCTGATAGACGCATCCACAGTCACGTTGGTGCTGTATGATAAAGACAAGAAAGGGGGACATAAGGATTTTGCCCATGTCGTGGGTGATTTTAATGACTGGAAGTTGAGTAATGAAAGCAACAGCCAAATGAACCGGGATGATGCTGTGGGCTGCTGGTGGATTACACTGACCAGACTTCAGCCTACCCGTGAATATGCTTTTCAGTATTATGTCGGTACAAGGGCCGGGGAGATTCTTCGTCTGGCTGATGCTTATAGCCGTAAGATACTCGATCCGGATAACGATAAATACATTCCCTCTTCTACCTACCCCGATGCGAAAGAGTATCCCAAGGGTGCTGTCGGCATTGCCTCTGTATTCAAAATACAAAGGGATTCTTATGAATGGAAGGTTAAAAACTTCCGGATACCCGATAAAAATAATCTGATGATCTATGAACTGCTGTTGCGTGATTTCACTGCCACAGGCGATCTGAACGGTGCTATGGAGAAGATAGGATATCTGAAAAGTTTAGGTTTCAATGCTGTTGAGTTGATGCCGGTGCAGGAGTTCGATGGCAATGACAGCTGGGGATACAATCCTTGTTTCTATTTTGCTTTGGACAAGGCTTACGGTACCGATCATATGTATAAGGCTTTTATCGATAAATGCCACGAAGCGGGTATGGCTGTTCTTTTTGATGTTGTTTACAACCATGCCAGTGGTTCGCATCCTTTTGCCCGTTTGTATTGGGATACCAAAAATAACCGTACGGCAGCCGATAACCCTTGGTTTAATGTGAAAGAACCTCATCCCTACGGTGTCTTTCATGATTTCAATCATGACTCGCCTTTGGTACGTGCATTTGTGAAACGGAACCTGAAGTTCCTGCTGGAGGAATATCGCATCGATGGCTTTCGTTTCGACATGACAAAGGGCTTTACACAAAACAGCAGTACGGAGGCCACTGCCGGAAATTATGACGCTTCGCGTATTGCCATCCTGAAAGATTATAACGAGACAGTTCGTGAGGTGAATCCGGAGGCAGTCGTCATCCTGGAGCATTTCTGTGACGAAAAAGAGGAGAGCGAATTGGCCGAAGAAGGCATGCAACTTTGGCGTAACCTGAACCATGCTTATTGCCAGTCGGCAATGGGGTATCCGTCAAATAGTGATTTTACACCATTGGTTACTTTCGGAACAACAATGCCCTACGGAGGGTGGGTTGGCTTTATGGAAAGCCATGACGAAGAGCGGACAGCCTTTAAGCAGATTGCTTATGGCGAGGGACCTTTAAAATCGGATATAAATGTCCGTATGAAACAGCTTGCTGCGAATGCTTCATTCTTTTTCACGGCACCCGGTCCTAAGATGGTATGGCAGTTTGGTGAAATGGGATACGATGTGTCGATTGAAGAAGGGGGACGGACAGGTAGGAAACCTCTGCACTGGGAATATCTGGACAATGAAGCTCGGAAAGGGTTGTGCAATACATATGCAAAACTGTTGAAGTTGAGGCGGGAACATTCTGAACTCTTTAATCCGGGGAGCACGTTCTCCTGGTTGGTGAAGACAGCCAACTGGACCGGAGGACGTTTCCTGACTCTTGCAGCAACCAACGGCAAGAGGTTGGTCGTAGTTGGTAATTTTACCGCTAAGCCGATAGAGGCAATCACTTCTTTTCCGGTAACGGGAGTCTGGACAAACTATCTGGATGGCACGAAACTTCATGTGACTTCGATACCGACCGGTCTGACGATACCTGCCCACGAATGTCGCGTCTATATCAATTTCTGATTCTATAAAAGGGCTACACCCTTTGCTCCGGAAGGTGTAGCCATCTGTAATAAAGGGTGTAGCTATACCGGTTGTATGGCTACACCCTTTATGGCATTTTAAGATAGCAACTATAGCAGACTGATTTTTGAAAGCATTTTGCCGGCCCAGTCCAGTTCTTCTCCGATCCATTCGGATTCCTGGGTGTTCATGTCGTTTTGCTGTTTATATTCGGCCAGCAGGTCCAGATACTCTTTCAGTTTGTCGGCGGCTTTTGCCTGTTTGTTCATGCGCATCAGCAACAGAATCTCCTGTTTGTTGATATCCAGATTGCGTGCGGTGGCAATTTCCCGGGCCTTTTCCAATAGTTTCATACAAGCTTCGTTGCTCTCCGGGGTATTCTCCTGGGCCATACGTGCTTTGACCAGGATCACGTAGTCATGATCGGAGGCCACCCGATTGTCTATGTTCTTTTGAGCCAGTTGTTCCGCCATTTTATAGCGTTTGTCTCCCTGATACATGGCAGCATTGAAAGTCACGATGTCCGAGGTCATTTTCTCAAACATATGGCTGTGTATGCCTTCGGTTTCTCCCAGTTTGGCAAGGCGCTCCTTCAACAGACCGTAGCTGCCGTAGCGTGTCAGGTTGTCGTAGCGATGGACTGAGCCATAAAACTCTTTTATTTTATTGATGGCAGAAGAGAGAGCATTGGGGTTCATCCCTTTGAAGGCAAGGTAATCGCGGGCAATCCGGTCGGCTTGCAGCTCCTGTTTGCTGCTGTAATCCATACCCAGGCGATTCACTGTACGCACGTTGATCAGAGCGGCAATGGTTCCAATGCTGGCTGCCAACTCGATGGCACCCACCCGTTCGTCATATCCATACATCCAGTTGGTATCGTCGGCCGCCATGGCTACTGTCCCCAATACATCCGCCCAGAAAGCGGCCCGTTTGGCGCGGGTTTCGGCACGTGACACATTATCCACCTGATGATCGAGGATGAAATGAACCATTTCGTTGGCGATAATAGCTTCCAGTTCTTCTTCCGAATCGATGGTACAGAGAAGTCCGGTGCTTACCAGCATGGCTCCGTTGGGTAGCATATAGGCATCCGGTTCGGGTGACTGAATGATGCGTACATTCAGTCGTTCCGGACGGTTCGTATCTATTTCGCCGGGATTGACTTTGGCAAAAATGGCCTGTACATAGTCTTGAATGTAGGCGTCTTTGTAGGCTATTTCGTTGAGTTTATCCAGATAGTCCAGGCACTCCTCGTCCAGTTCCTGTCGCATCTTGTAACGATAACCTTTCCGATTGTAGTAATCATACATGCCTTGTGACAAGTAAACGCCTTGCCAGTATTCAAGGACTGTCGCCGGTTTCAGCCGGATGATCTTACCGGCTTCTTCTGCCCCGACAGGATATTGCAGCCCGTCTATTTCCACGGCATAGGTGATGCCTACCGTTTCATCGGGTGAAATGCGCATTTTTCGTACTCCCCGGATGACGACAGGAGTACCTTTCGTGTAGTTTTGGTACTTTTCGGTCAGTTCGCCTTTCAGTGCAATGGGACCGCTGAGGTCATTTCCTTTCCGGTCTTTGGCATAGAGGATGTACGAGGTCAGAAAGAGCATAAATAGGATAGTCAGTCGTTTCATAGTCGTATCTTTTTTAGTGAATTTATGATTAGATGTTACGAAGATACGAAAGAAGTTTCCTACAGCGCTGTTTTTTCTCCTATTGTGCCATAGGGTTTTCCCTATAAAAGTATATATTGCTTCTGGAAAGCTGTTTTTACTTTGATGCTTCTGTAGGTGAGGGACCTGGGAGAATTATTTCCATGATCTCTTTCTCCATGCCGGAGTGGTGCATGGCATATCCTTTCCAGTATTTTTCTATTCGCCCATTGGGTGCTATCAATATAAAACAGGGGATGGATTTTATTCCGTATGCTTTGGGGAGCAGTTTCCTTTGCGGAGTGGCTTTAGGGCAAAAAAATAAGCTGCCCCAATATTGAGGCAGCTTATTTTTTATCAATCGGATGATCCGACCTATTATTTCTTACGGTTACCGTAGCGGCTCATGAACTTGTCAACACGTCCGGCTGTATCTACCAATGTAGATTTACCTGTATAGAACGGGTGAGAAGTGTTAGAGATTTCGATTTTCAGTAACGGATAAGTTTCACCTTCGAATTCGATGGTCTCTTTTGTAGCTACAGTTGATTTAGACAAAAACATATCACCGTTTGACATATCTTTGAATACTACCGGACGGTATGATTCAGGATGAAGACCTTTTTTCATTTTAATATTCGTTTTTTAAATTATTATATCGTTTTACTATTTGGTAAGAATAGTGTAATGGTCATTTTTCAGGTTGCAAAGATAATGCTTTTTTGTTTCTTAGGAAAAAAGTTTTGGAAAAAAAGTCGTATTCTCGCTTTTTTTTAAGACTTTTGCAGGGGTGACGGGTTAAGTTTCGTTGGTTTAAAAGGTAGATCCTTTTGGTTTTAAACCTTAGGGTGCTTGGTTTTAAATCTAAAAAAGGACTTTAAACAGGCAAGAAATGAATCACATTCACCACAGGATTACACGGATTGGCACAGATTGAAGATTTATTTCATTGGAAATTGAAGAATCTGTGCTAAACCGTATAATCTGTGGTGAACTCAAAAATAAATATATGAAGAAACTAATTATTGCATTCAACTTTTTATTGTTGCTGGCGGTCGGTGGCCGGGCACAGGATCATGCGGACAGGCTGTACAGCGTAGCTTTTTACAATCTTGAGAATCTGTTTGATACCATTCATGATACGGGAAAAAACGATTATGAATATCTTCCGGATGCGGCAAAGGGGTGGAACTCGGAGAAATATCGTTCGAAACTGAAGAATCTGTCCAAGGTGCTGGGCGAACTTTCGCGTGATAAAGTACCGGCAGGACCTGCTGCAATCGGTGTGGCGGAGGTGGAGAACCGGCGCGTGCTTGAAGATCTGATTCGCCAACCCGAACTGGCTGCCGGAGGTTATCGATACATACATTATGAAGGACCTGACAAACGGGGCATCGACTGTGCGTTGCTGTATGACCCCAAACAATTCACTCCCCATGCGACGGCATTGGTGCTTTCCACTCCTTTCGAGGGAGATACCATCCACAAAACCCGTGGATTCCTGATTGTAGGCGGCGAGCTGGCGGGTGATAAAGTCTGCCTGATAGTCAACCACTGGCCCTCTCGGGGGGCGGCGGAACCGGTACGCGTGCACGCTGCCATGCAGGTGAAAGCATTGAAGGACTCGCTGATGCGTACGGATCCGGACTTGAAACTGATTATCATGGGCGACCTCAACGATGATCCGATGGACTTGAGCCTTGCCGTACTGGGGGCAAAGAAACACGTCGAAGATATGACTGAAGATGACCTTTACAACCCCTGGTGGGTGACGCTGGAAGATAAGGGAGTGGGCACTTTACTCTATCGCGGCAAATGGAATCTGTTCGATCAGATCATCCTTTCATCCACTCTGCTTCAAGCCACAAAAGGATTGAAATATGATCACAATGAAGTTTTCATGCGCGATTACCTGTTTCAGCAGGATGGTAAATATAAGGGTGCACCCCTGCGTACATATGGTGGCAGAGTGTGGTTGGATGGTTACAGCGATCATTTGCCTACCATTATATATATGAGGAAACAATAAAAAACCTTTATTTGCTACGTAGACATTACAAACAGCTCTTAAAGGATGGGAAATAATTTGAAATAGAATTGAATTACGCTCCTCAAACGGATATTTCCGCCCGAGGGTTTCTCTATTCAAAGGATTATTCTTACTTTTGCATAGAATTTTTAATTCACTAACAATAAACTTTTAAACAAAATGGTTAATTACAAAGATTTAGGTCTGGTAAACACTAGAGATATGTTTGCTAAGGCTATCAAGGGTGGATATGCAATCCCTGCATTCAACTTCAACAATATGGAACAGATGCAGGCTATCATCAAGGCTGCTGTAGAAACTAAGTCTCCGGTTATTTTGCAGGTATCAAAAGGTGCTCGTCAGTATGCTAACGCTACATTGCTGCGTTACATGGCTCAGGGTGCTGTAGAATATGCAAAAGAACTCGGCTGCAAAAATCCTGAAATCGTTTTGCACCTCGACCACGGAGATACTTTCGAAACTTGCAAAAGCTGTATCGACTCAGGCTTCTCTTCTGTAATGATCGACGGTTCTCACCTTCCTTACGACGAAAACGTTGCTCTGACTAAGAAAGTTGTTGAATACGCTCACCAGTTCGATGTAACTGTAGAAGGTGAACTTGGCGTATTGGCAGGTGTAGAAGACGAAGTTTCTTCTGACCACCACACATATACTGAACCGGACGAAGTAGTTGATTTCGTTACCAAGACAGGTTGCGATTCATTGGCTATCTCTATCGGTACTTCTCACGGTGCTTACAAATTTACTCCGGAACAGTGCCACATCGATCCGAAGACAGGCCGTATGGTTCCTCCTCCGTTGGCATTCGACGTATTGGACGGTGTAATGAAAGAACTTCCGGGATTCCCTATCGTTCTTCACGGATCATCTTCAGTTCCTGAAGAAGAGGTTGCAACTATCAACCAGTTTGGTGGTGCACTGAAAGCTGCTATCGGTATTCCTGAAGAGGAACTGCGTAAAGCCGCTAAGTCTGCTGTTTGCAAAATCAACATCGACTCAGACTCTCGCCTGGCTATGACTGCTGCTATCCGTAAGGTATTCGCAGAAAAACCGGCTGAGTTCGACCCGCGTAAATATCTGGGACCGGCTCGCGACAATATGGAAAAACTCTACAAGCACAAAATTATCAACGTGCTGGGTTCTGACAACAAGTTAGCTGAATAAATTCCAAATCTAGTATTTAAAAGTTTTACTTGATTTAATTTATATTTTAAGAAGCCACTCAAGCAATTGGGTGGCTTTTTTGTATCCCTTCTCATTATACCATATCGTCACCCGTCTTCACTACAGCCACCTTCAGCGTTTTATGGAAAGGAATGAACGCTGCGATGACAGCAATCACCAGTGCCAGTATCAGTACATAGCCGATTAGGGTTTTCAGGGCAAGCAGCAGGGATTGCTGCTGCAAAGTGGAGTACAGGCTGTTGGCTGCCAATTGTCCGGCCTCGCCGAATTCGTGCCCTTGCGTCAGGGCATTGCTCAATGCCTGATTGTATTTTTGTTCGGCCAGCGGATTGGTCAGCGTCATGTTTTCCGAAAGAATGTTCATCCCCTTTGCCTGCAGATAGTAAAGCATGTTGTTAAAGAACGAAGCGGACAGGACCGGAGCCAATACTGAGCGGAATGAAATCAGGAAGAAGGCATTGGACAACGTCAGGCGCGGGTCTAAATCTTCGACAACAAACACACCGAACGCAATGAATATGACCATCATCCCCACTCCCCGGAACAGGATGGGGAGGTAGAGCATTTCATAGGTTCCATAAGGGGTGATACCAAAGTAGAGGATAGCCAGATAGATGACGTAGCAGAACATACCTCCTGAAATGAGGAAGCGAAACCGCCATCGTTGCCATCGGAACCACCAGAAGCAAATGACGGCTCCTACCACATATCCGGGCAATAGCCACAGGCTCAGCGAATTGGCGTGTATGCTGTCTACCCGGATGATGCTGTTCATATAGTTGGTTACCAGTGAACTGGTGGCTGTCAGGAACATGGCGAGTACCATGAAGCCATATCCGATGATGGATTTATGCAGAAAGAGTGGTTTCAGGCTGACAAAGGGTTTGCCTTGTGTACGCTGCTGATGGATGAAAAGAGCTATCAGGAGCGGGATGACGAATACATATACTCTGATCTTCGGGGATGCGAACCAATCGAGTGTTTTCCCGTAGGTAAATGTATAGAGCGTTAGCAGGAAAGCGGTGGCGATGATGAACATGCTTCTTCCGTCCATCTCTTTGAACGGAATGTGCATGGGACGCCTTGCATAGCGGAAGAAACAGATGACGAACAGAAGGGCGATCAGCAAGAGGATGGTGACAAAATAGTACATGTGCTGCCATTGGTAGTGATAGGCCAGTTGAGCGGTGATAGCCATCGATAGCTGACCTCCGGAGAAAACGATGGGGTAGAAGTAGGCGTAAAATTCACTTCGTACGTTTTTCGGACTGAAGAGCGGGCGGATCAGGATGATGAACTCCAACATGACGAAGGCTTTGAGAAATCCCATACAGAAACTGCATACCATGATGACGTCCATACTACCGGTTTTGGCGCATACCAGGCTGAAGAATATCTGTAGCAGCAGGTCGGTAAGCAGTAAGGTTTTCGGAGTGGCTATGGTGCGTATTTTCGGTACGATGGGATAGGCAACAGCCATCCCTACCGAAGCTGAATAGTAAGCCATGGTAATATCTTCGCTCAATACTCCCAGCGTGTTCGATACTTCGACCATACTTCCTGTGTAGGCACCGTTGAGCAGGGTGATGGGAAAGATGACAATAAACATGGTCACGATGCCCAACCATTGAGGCACCCAGGGACGGGTAGGCAGATTGAGCTTCACCATAAGCCTAAGGGCGGACCGCCTCCGTTTCTACCATCATCCCTGCACGGAGGCATTCCATCTCTTCGGGTGAGGCGTCATTGAGATCGATGCGGACCGGAATGCGTTGCTGCACTTTGACGAAGTTTCCTGCCGAATTGTCGGTCGGTACCAGGGAGTATTTCGATCCGGTGGCTTCGGAAATGGCGGTTACGGTCCCGTGAAAAGTGCGTCCGCTGAAAGCATCTACTTTGATGCGGACTTTTTGCCCGATATAGATATGGGCTATTTGAGTCTCTTTATAATTGGCTGTCACCCACTTGTCATTGCCCCGTACCAGGTAGGAAAGAGTTTGTCCGCCTTGTACGAACTGTCCCGGTTCAAGTGTACGTCGTCCCGTGTATCCGTCATAGGGTGCGGTGACAACGGTATACGACAGGTTTAGTCGGGCCATCTCCAGGTCGGCCTCCTTCCGGAGGATATTGGCTTCGGCGCCTGTACTGCGTTTGCTGGTTTCGGAATACTGCGATTGGGCCGCTTCTTTTTGTCGCAACAGGGCGTTGTATCTTGCCCGGGTCGCTTCGAAGTTCGCTTTGGCCAGTTCATAATCCTGTTGGCTGACGGCCTGCTTTTTCAAGAGCCGGGTATATCGGTTCAGTTCCGCTTCTTGCTGTGAAAGGCGTGCCAGTGTTTCGGCTATGTTGGCTTCTTGTACGGCTACATTTACTCCTGAAGTCCGGATGCCGGAGTTTAACACTTCCTTTGATCCCAAGGCATCCATCAAGGCCGCTTCCGCGTCTTTCAGCCGGATCCGGTATTCCCGGTCGTCCAGTATCAGTAACGTGTCGCCGGCATGAACATACTGGTGTTCGGTAAAACGTACTTCTTTGATATAGCCCGGTATCCGGATGTTTAGCGGAGCGATGTATTGATCCACTACGGCATCATTGGTTATCTCGTAGCGGGCGTATTTCCAGAAGTAGTTTACTGTCCATGAAATACCTGCCAATGCCAGCAGGATGCATACTGTGTTGAGAAAGATGTTCCTGAACTTCAGTCTTCTCAATTGTTTTAGCTTTATCTGATGGGTGGACATGGCGGATTTCTTTTAGATCTCATTGAGCACTTCATGCAGTCTCTTCAGGTCTTCGATGCATTCCGTTATCCGGCTTGCCTCCATCTCTGTTCCGGTTTGGGCATAGATATCGTTGATCAGGGGTTTCACGGTGAGGGCAAGTTCTTCGCCTTGGGGCGTCAGGAAAATCAGGCGGTTTCGGCGGTCGGAGGGGCCTTCTTTCCGTATCACCCAGTTTTTCTTTTCCAGATTATTAATCAGATTGGTCAGGCAAGCCTTGTCCTTTGCTGTTTTCTCAGCCAGGGATTGCTGGCTGATGCCTTGTTTGTTCCACAGGCAGTTCATTACTTGCAGCATCTCGAAGGTCATATCCACGTTGTGACGTTTGAGTACCCGCTGAACGGCCTGGCGGAATGCCATCCAGGTTCGTAAGGTTTGTAGGACGAGCTCGCGCTCCGATTCGTTGTTTGTCATCGTCGTATTCTTTTAGTCGCTGCAAAGGTAGGAATATTCTTCGATAATAGTCAAACGTTTGACTATTATTATTCGCATTAGGCTACACAAAGGGCACAGAGGATGTCGGGTGAAATCCTTTGTGCCCTTTGCTTATGCGGTTATAACCGGTGTGAGATTAAAGCTCTATAACCATCGATTGGCGGGGTGCCATTGTCAGTTCTTCATTGAGTGCCGTTACTTTTCCGCTAATGACGTCTTTTCCTTGAGTCTTGTCTTTCAGCACTTCGGCATAGTATTTCAGGGGAAGTTTCACTTCTTTATCCGTACCGTTCAACAGGACGAATACCGTTTTCCCTTTATATTGGCGTGCATAAGCATATACGCCGTGCTGTACCATGAACTGTTTCATGCTGCCTTTGGCGATCACATCGTTGCCCTTACGCCAGTTCAGCAGGTTGCGGTAGAAGTTATAGCTTTCATTCTGCAATCGGGTACGTCCCTCGGGAGTCAGGGCATTCTCTTTATCGTCCGCCCATCCGCCCGGGAAGTCCTTTCGTACATAGCCGTCGCTTTTACTCTTTACTCCGTTCATCATCACCTCCGTTCCATAATAGAGTTGCGGGATGCGTCGGGTGGTCAATAAAAGGGTGGAGGCCTGTTTCAGCATATCGAGGTTTTCGCCTTCACCCAAGAAACGGTCGGTGTCATGATTCTCGATGAAAGCCAGTACGGAAGCCGGATTGGGATACAGATAATCGTATACAAAATTGTTGTAGACACGGTCCAATCCTTTGAACCAAGTGTCCGTTTGTTCATTCTTGGCCGTGTTGACTTTGTCGAAGAAGCTGAAATCCATGACTGTTTTCAAGTGACTGTTGCGCGGGGCGGAGAGTTTGGAGTCTTTCTGCCACCAGGCTGTATAGGCCGGTTCGGTAACCCAGGTTTCGCCCACCGTGTTGTAGTTGGGGTATTCTTCGTTCAGTTCTTTCATCCAGTTGCTCATGGCATCGTAATCGGCATACGGGTAGGTGTCCATCCGGATGCCGTCGATATCGGCGTACTCAATCCACCACAGGCTGTTCTGCAAGAGGTATTTGTATACGTGAGGGTTCTTTTGGTTGAGGTCAGGCATGGCTTCCACGAACCAGCCGTTGTTCATCTGGTCGAAATCGTACTCCGAGGCATACGGATCTACATGTGGAGTCAGCTTGTAGGAAGTTTGTACAAAGTTGTTCTTGAAGTCCGCATGGTTGAACCAGTCCTTTGAAGGCATGTCCTTGATCCAGGGATGTTCTACTCCGCAATGATTGAAGATCATGTCCATCACGACCTTAATGCCCCGGTTGTGGGCTTTCGCTATCAGTGAGCGATATTCCTCGTTAGTGCCGAAACGTGGGTCTACCTTGTAATAATCGGTTGTTGCATATCCGTGATATGAGCCGCCTTTCATATTATTTTCGAGTACCGGGGTGAACCAGAGTGCGGTCACTCCCAAGTCGGTAAAATAGTCCAGATTTTGTTCGATACCGGCCAGGTCGCCTCCGTGACGTGCGTTCGGGTCGTTGCGGTCCACTTTATATTCGGCCATGCCTTCTATCCGGTCGTTATCCGGATTGCCATTGGCAAAACGGTCCGGCATCAGCAGGTATAATGCATCCGATGCGTCAAAACCTTTGTGATCGACTCCGGCTTTGCTGCGTGCTTTCAATTCGTACTCTTTCACCAATTTCTTCTTTCCGACCGTAAATGTGATGGGCATCTTGCCCGGCTTTACTTCTTTATCGAGATGCAGGTAGACAAGCAGGTAATTGTTGCTTTCCAGTTTCACGACGCTGCTGAGCGATACACCGGGATAATTTACTGATACGGATGCCTGGCCGATGCCTTCACCGTATACCATTAACTGGAGTTCCGGATTGTTCATACCGGTGAACCAGAAGGGCGGATCGATTTTGGATATGTTCATGGCTGCATAAGTGGTTAATGACAGTAGGAATGAACCTAAGAGTAACAATAATTTTTTCATGATATTAGCTCGTTATTATTTAATGTTGCTAATATAGGGTAAATCATCGGATTGTTTTCCGTTTTCTTTCTTACTGTGTGCCATCTATTTATGCAAACGTTTTCATTGGAGAATTCTCCGGGATGGAGCTCAACCGATAAGGAGCACTTTTCGATGCAATCAGGTGAACGTGACGTCCGGAAAAGGAGATGCCGTCATAGCTTCGGCTACGCAGCACCGTAACTTTATCTACGCAGCACCGTAACTTCGGCTACGCAGCACCGTAACTTTGGCTACGCAGCACCGTAACTTCGGCTACGCAGCACCGTAACTTTGGCTACGCAGCACCGTAACTTTGGCTACGCAGCACCGTAACTTCGGCTACGCAGCACAGTAATTTCGGCTGCGTGCCGATGTGACTTCGGTTACGTGCTACTGTGCCTTCTACCGCACATCTTCAAATTTATTTTCCATTATTCTCCCTCTGTGAAACTCTGTCTGCACTCAGTGGTGAATTGTCCGAAACGATGCATCTATCCGATCAATTCACTTTTCTCCCTTTAAGAATTTCTCTTTTCGGATGCTTTCCAATTTATTGGTGGCACTTTTGTAGTAATCTATGTAGGGTGCGGGTTCTTCTTCGTCATCATCCGGCTGCTGTAGTACTGCATTTTGTTTGGATTTTGTTCGCAGAAAAGCCTGCAAGTAATGCTCTGTGGCTTTAGTATCTCCTATTTTGTCCGATAAGAACGCCAAGTTATAAAGTAAAATATGCTTGTCAGGGGCATATTTGTATTGTTCTTTGGTAGCCTTGATTTGGTCCCGGGTTTGCTTGGTTTGCCTGTAGCAGTCTGCCAAGCCTGAGTATAAGCGCTCCATGATACTGTCGGCGGGGATAGTCAGGGCGATAGCCTGGTTCAGATATCCTATTCCCTCTTGTTTCCATAATGTCTTGGAGCACGAACGTCCCAAATAGTAGAGTAGGTTGGCGCCGGGTGACTGGCATGATTTTGCTTTGAGTAGCCAATCGCGCGCTTTATAGTATTCTTTCGTAGCGTAGTAGCTGACTCCCAGGTAATAACATGTCAGCAGTGTGCTGTCTCCCCGGGCGGTCAGATCCTGATAACGTTTGATGGCGGTGGGATATTCTTTGCGCAGACAATACGCCAGTGCGTTTTGACGGTTCACTTCTACATTGGTGCTGTCCGTCCGGCGGTATGCTTCTGTCAGGGCAATTGCCCCTTCGTAATCTTTCATTGTATTGAAGATACTGCCCAGCTTAGCTACCGAGAGATAGTCGGAGGGATATTTCCTGATGATGGAAAGATAGCAAAACATACTTTCTACCGGCATGCCGGCTCTTTCCATGCTTTCCGCCATCAGTCGCAATACGGTGGCGGAACTGTCTTTCCTGGCCAATGCGATACTCTCACGCAATGCATCGCCGTATCGCTGATAGTTGTATAACAAGCGGGTGTATTGCAAGTGTGCGTAAATATGTTCGGGATTGAGTTCCATCACCTTCCGATAATACCCCAAGGCCTCGTTAAACTTGCTCAATTGCCTGCAACATTCTGCTGCCTCTACCAATGCCTGCTGATTTTCGGGCAGCTCGATAATGATATGTTGCAAAGTAGACAGGGCTTCGGCGGTACGCCCTAAACCTTTTAAAGCTTTGGCTTTCTGTATGAGTAACTGTGGTGATGCACTTTCTTCATCAATCAGTCTGATCACCGTTTTATAGTCATAGTTTGCCATTGCTTCTTGAACGGAGGCGGTGTTCTGGGCTTGCAGCATTACGCTGAACCCCAGATAGAGGAGGAGTATCCAATGTTTCATGGGGGGGGACAGATTCTATTGTTTCTGACTTTCTAACGGTATTCCTTCTTTGAAGAACTTTTCTTTCTGTAAGTCTTTCAGCCAATTTTCGGCAGCGTTGTAATAATTTTCAAGTCCGAGTACAAGTTCCCCTTTCTCACTCATCGGTTCTTCTTTCCTGGCATTCGCCTTTCGGGTTTTTAAGAAAGCCTGCAGATAACGTTCGGCCGATTTGTTGTCTTTGAGTTGATATGAATAGTTCCAGGCGATGTCATAAAGAAGTTTATGGTTCGTCTTGTCATATTTGTACAGTTCTCTGAGAGCCTGGATTTGCTTTGGAGTATCCTGAGCCAGTTTACAACAATCTACCAAGCCTTTGTAAAGTCGGATCATGGTGCTGTCTTTGGGAATGGTCAGTTCGATAGCTTTCTCCAGGTGTTCGATGCCTTCTTTTTTCCAGGAAGTCTTGGCGCAGCAACGTCCCAGATAATAGAGCAGATTGGGATTTTCTTCCATCTCTTTTTGCAGTTTGCTGAAACACGCGTGCGCTTCGTAATAATATTCATCTGCGTAATAGCTGACTCCCAGGTAGTATAAGGTCTGTGTACTGCTGTCCCCCTGTTGGCACAGCTTTTCATAGCGCTTGATGGCTGTCGGATATTGTTCGGCGTGGCAGTAGGCGAGAGCGTTTTGCTGGTTGACAATCAGGTTGGTGGAGTCCCGTTCCCTATAGCGTTCGGTAGCTTGGATGGCATATTCGGGATATCCAGCCACAATGTTCAGGTTTCCGAGTTTGGCCGCAGCCAGATAATCGTCCGGATATTTATCCTGAATGACTTCATAGCAACCGATAGCCGGTAGTATCTGTTGCATCCCTTCAAGGCTTTGAGCCTGTAGGTGGAGCACTACGGCCGAACTGTCCGTTTCGGACATCATTGAACTTTCTCCAAAAGCCTCAGCATAGTTTTTGGTGTTGCAAAGCAGGTTGATGAATTGCAAACGGGCATACTTGTTTTTGGGATTCAGGCTGATGGCTTTCCGGTAGTAGTCCAGCGCATCGTTGTACTTGGCCATTGCTTTACAGCATTCCGCTGCTTCGATGTGTGCCTGTTGGTTGGTGGAGTCTTCCGCTATCACTTGGCGGATGGAACGTAGAGCTTCCGCATTGCTGCCGATTCCTTTCAGGGCTTTTGCTTTCTGCATTAACAGTGGGATGGTGGGAGGTTCCTTGTTTATCAGTTCAACGGCAGTCTCGTAGTCATAGTTTGCCATTGCTTCCTGAATTTTGTTTTGATTCTGGCCCATCAGTAGGGGACTGAGGCAAAGACAGAAAATAAGGAAGAGTGGTTTCATTGTTCTTGTTCTCATAGGACGTATTGTTTTATTGTCCGCAAGTTAGTAAAAATATCCATTCTACGAAAGATTCGTAATATCTTTTAGATAGATTAACGCAAAAAAAAGACGCCCTTCTTTGCGAAAAGAAGGACGTCTACCTTACTAATGAAAAAAATATCGTTTACATGAGGAATCCGAGCAGGATACCAGCAGCTACAGCCGAACCGATAACCCCCGCTACGTTAGGACCCATGGCGTGCATCAGCAGATAGTTGGTCGGATCATATTCCAAACCGATTACCTGTGAAATACGTGCCGAGTCGGGTACGGCGGATACACCTGCATTACCAATCAGCGGATTGATCTTATTGCCTTTCTTCAAGAATAGATTGAAGAATTTGACAAACATGACACCTGACGCTGTTGCGATGATGAAAGAGAATGCACCGAGGATAAAGATCAAGATAGAATCCCAGGTGAGGAATTGTGAAGCTTGGGTAGAAGCTCCCACAGTCAGTCCCAACAGGATAGTGATCACATCGATCAACGGACCACTGGCCGTATTTGCCAAACGACGGGTTACTCCACTTTCTTTCAGAAGATTACCGAAGAACAGCATACCCAACAAAGGCAGACCCGAAGGAACCAGGAAGCATGTAAGCAACAGACCCACGATGGGGAAGATTACTTTTTCCGTATGCGATACGATTCTCGGTGGTTTCATGCGGATCAGACGCTCGTGTTTGGTGGTTAGCGCACGCATGATAGGTGGCTGTATCACCGGCACCAGCGCCATGTAAGAATAGGCTGACACAGCGATGGCACCCATCAGGTTGGGAGCCAGTTTGGACGAAAGGAAGATGGCCGTCGGTCCGTCGGCACCGCCAATGATACCGATAGCACCCGCCTGGTTGGGTTCGAACCCAATGAGCAGGGCAATGATATACGCGCCGAAGATACCGAATTGCGCAGCAGCTCCGATCAGCATCAATTTGGGGTTGGAGATCAGCGCCGAGAAGTCCGTCATGGCTCCGATACCCAGGAAAATGAGCGGCGGATACCAGCCGGAGGTTACTCCTTGATAAAGGATGTTCAGTACCGAACCTTCTTCGTAAATACCCACTTTTAATCCGGCTTCCATATTGAATGGAATATTACCGATCAGAATACCGAAGCCAATGGGGATCAGCAGCATCGGTTCAAATTCTTTGGCTACGGCAAGGTAGATAAAGAAGAGACCGATTAGCAACATGAAAAGATGTCCGGGTGTCGCGTTCGCAAAACCGGTGTATCCCCAGAAGTCAACAAGGTTATTCCCTAAGAATGATACGAAATCTCCCATAATTATTCAATGATTACGAGGTCTGTACCTTCAAGTACAGAATCTCCTTTATTAACTTTAATTTCTGCTACTTTTCCGTCTTTATTGGCATTGATGTTGTTTTCCATCTTCATAGCCTCAAGGATGATGATCGTCTGGCCTCTCTTCACGGTATCCCCTTCTTTCACTTTTATGTCGAGGATAACGCCCGGAAGCGGAGATTTCACACCGTCTTTTTTGGAAGCTGTCGGTTGTTTGGTTACTACCGGAGCACCTGTTTCCGTTTTCGGAGCGGCTGCCGGGCGGGTCACCGGTTTCGGAGCGGCTTTGACGGGCTTGTCCAACTCTACTTTATAAGAGGTTCCGTTCACTTCAACGTTGGCTATGTTATCTTCTACATCGTTCACTGTAACGTTGTAAAGGTTGCCGTTGATTTTATATTTATATTGTTTCATTGCTTCATTTTATTAGGGTTAGTAATTATCTTTTCGGAGTCTGACGCAGTGTGTAGATCTTCGAACTCCAGGGGGAGTAGGTGCGTTTCACTTTGTTGATAGTCAAAATCATGTCTTCAACGTCGTGAGCGTCATTCAGGTATTCATGCAAAGCCATGGCGATCGCGGCGGTTTCTTCACCTGTGTGGCTACCCAGGTTCTTTTCCTTCGCTTCCGTCTTGTCGGTGATACCGGTGGCTTTCATCGCGTTTTTCTTACCCAGTCTGACAGCTACGTTACCTACCGCCTTGAATGAAAGATACAAGAGTACCAAACCTATGAATACGACCGACATGGCGATGATGGCCATACCGATACCGATAGAGTCGTGTTTCTTGAAGTTCTCGATCTTCGGGTTTTTGTCGATAGTCATATTGTTGGTGCTCGGAGTGACATAGCTGTGTTCTCCTTCACCTTTTACTACCCAGTTGGCACTTCCGTCTTTTTCGCGAGCGTATGAACGGTCGGCAAGCTGACCGGCGGGTATGGTTACTTCGTCAATCAGAGTTTTACCGTTAGAGTCATACAAAGCAATGTAATTCTCTTTGTTCGGGTCGAGCGTAAAGTTCACGTGGAACGTACCCCGGTTAGGCATTCCGTCTGCCCAGAACAAAGCATGTTGGCGCGGCTTGATCAGAGTCAGCACGTCGCCTTTGGGAATAGGATATTTGGTCGGATTGTTTTTATCGTTCGTCAGAAAGCAACCTTCCAGATTTACAGAAGCGAAAGAGGTGTTGAATATCTCTATCCACGCATTGTGCAGTCCGTAGTCATCCTGATAGTTCTGGTCGTTGACGACCAAAACCTCATTGATTCTCAGACTGGTGGCACTTTGCGCCCTGAGCCCCATGCAAACCATTGCCAGCAGAGCGATAAATATCCCGATTCTTTTCTTATTCATAACAATCGATGTTTAATTTGTTACAATGGAATATTACCGTGCTTTTTAGCAGGGTTGGTTAATTTTTTGGTCTGCAGCTGTTGCAGGGCGCGGATCACGCGGAAACGAGTGTTTCTCGGTTCGATAACATCGTCGATGTAACCGTATTTGGCTGCATTGTACGGGTTGGCGAACAGTTTAGTGTACTCGGCTTCCTTGTCTGCCAGGAATTGAGCAGGGTTTTCCTGATCTTTGGCTTCTTTGGCATACAATACCGCTACTGCACCGGCACCGCCCATTACGGCGATTTCGGCTGTCGGCCATGCATAGTTCATGTCGCCGCGGAGTTGCTTGCAACTCATTACGATGTGCGAACCACCGTAAGATTTACGCAGGGTAACAGTTACCTTGGGCACAGTGGCTTCACCATAAGCGTACAGCAACTTGGCTCCGTGCAGGATTACACCATTATATTCCTGACCCGTACCCGGAAGGAATCCCGGAACGTCTACCAATGTCACCAGCGGAATGTTGAATGCGTCGCAGAAGCGAACGAAGCGTGCACCTTTGCGTGAAGCATTGCTGTCGAGTACTCCGGCGAGGTATTTAGGCTGATTGGCAACCACACCTACCGACTGTCCGTTCATACGGGCAAAACCGATAATAAGATTTTTCGCATAGTCTTTCTGTACTTCCAGGAATTCTCCGTTATCGATGATGGCGCCGATCACTTCGTACATATCGTACGGTTTGTTCGGGCTGTCGGGGATGATTTCGTTCAGCAGGTCGTCCATACGGTCGATGGGGTCGGTACAGTTCACCAATGGAGCTTCTTCCAGGTTGTTTTGCGGAATAAAGCTGAGAAGCTTGCGAATAATCGCCAGACCTTCTTCACCGGTTTCGGCAGTGAAGTGAGTTACACCGGACTTGCTGGCATGTACGCTTGCACCACCCAGATCTTCCTGAGACACGTCTTCACCCGTTACTGTTTTCACAACAGCCGGTCCGGTGAGGAACATGTAAGATGTACCTTCCGTCATCAGCGTGAAGTCTGTCAGGGCGGGAGAGTAAACCGCACCGCCGGCACACGGACCGAAAATACCTGAAATCTGTGGGATGACACCCGAAGCCATGATGTTGCGCTGGAAGATTTCAGCATAACCGGACAGGGCGTTGATGCCTTCCTGAATACGTGCGCCACCCGAGTCGTTGATACCGATAACAGGGGCACCCATCTTCATGGCCATATCCATTACTTTACAGATCTTTTGTGCCATGGTTTCCGACAGTGAACCACCGAATACTGTGAAATCTTGTGCGAAAACATATACTAATCTACCTTCTATCGTTCCATAACCGGTTACCACACCGTCGCCGAGGAAATGTTTTTTCTCTTGTCCGAAATTGGTACATCTGTGTTGAACAAACATATCCAGTTCTTCGAAACTACCTTCGTCAAGCAACTGTGCAATACGCTCGCGGGCTGTATATTTGCCTTTGGCGTGTTGTTTTTCAATAGCCTTTTCGCCACCACCTAAACGAGCCTGAGCACGAAGTTCAATAAGCTCTTTTACTTTTTCAAGCTGGTTACTCATGAGTTTTTCTTAATTTAAAGGGTTATAATATTTACAACCGGACGATTGACAACCCGGATGGGGAATTTAATGCAAAGAAAAATTCCATTTGTCCGTGGCGCGGATCGTCCGAATCGTACATCTTTTTAGTGTTCGCAGAGTTCTGTCAGTACGCCCAGAGTTGATTTCGGGTGAAGGAAAGCAATGTTCAGGCCTTCGGCACCTTTGCGCGGAGCTTTGTCGATCAGGCGGATCTCTTTGCTTTCGGCTTCGGCCAGGGCATTGGCTACGCCGTCTTCAATGGCGAATGCTACGTGATGAACACCTGCACCTTTGTTTTCGATGAATTTCGCGATGGTACTTTCCGGACATGTGGGTTCCAGTAATTCGATTTTGGTATCACCTACTTTCAGGAAGGCTGTTCTTACTTTTTGATCTTCTACAGTTTCGATGTTGTAGCATTTCAAACCTAAAACGTTTTCATAATACGGAAGGGCTTCTTCGATACTTTTTACGGCAATGCCCAAATGTTCAATGTGTGAAATCTTCATAACTATATTTTTAAATTTTGGTATTAATCGTCTTTTCGGAATGGTATAAAACAGCACAAAGAAAATCAATTCTTGTTTAATAAAGAAATTTTTCTGCAATTAATTATGGTGAAAATAGGTTTAAAACCTAAGGTGCATGGGTTTAAAAGGCAGGCATCGTTGGTTTAAAACCTAAGGGGTGTTGGTTTAAAAGGCGGAGAGGGTTGGCGCTGATCCCTGAGACAGGCGGATGTTCAGACGTATATTTTGATCAGCAGGTCGTTCAGCCATTGCCAGCGGAAACGGAACCATCGCCGGGTGCTGCTTTGCTTGCCACCGAAGCGGAGCACGAAGTCACGATAACCGTGCTTCTTAAATGGGAGTCCGACGTCCATGAACTCCATGTGGCGGAATCCGTTTTGATGGGCATCCCGGAGGGCTTTCCATACAGCCAGTATACCCGGGTATTGCAAGGCATAGGTTTTCCGCATACCTCCCGAAAACCAGAGATAGGCATCGTTTCCCGAATAGATACAGGCAGAGCCTCCGATAATTTTGTCTTTGTAGCGAACGATGAAAATCTTTGCCTGCCGGCTGTGAATCAGCCGGGTGTCCATGTGCTGGAAAAAGATGATGTTGGGAAAATGTTTACGGATGCGGGACGAATAGAGATGCCTCAGCATATTCGAAAATTCGCGTATCTCTTCTACCGTACGTGCCTCGTCTACTTTTGCTCCATTTTTCAGGCCTTTTTTGATCTGGCGGATACGGGAGGGGCTGAAACGCTGTTCGGTGTTTTCGATGCCGTGAAGCGAGTTTCGTACCCGCAGCCAGTTGACAGGGAAGTATCTGTTGGACCGGAAATATTTGTAGCCGAACATGGCGTTCTCCAGATTGCGGAATTCTATCAGAAACGAGTTCCGCAAAGCCTCCGTGGTGAGGTGCTCCAGCATTTCGCCGAATATCCTTTCCTTGTCGGCTTCCGCTGTCAGATATTCGCCCGTGCCATAGATTTCGCAGCGTTTGATGAAAGCGGGAGGAAACATGCGGATGCTTTTGCGGATGGCAGCAAGCAGTCGCGCAACAGGTTTTCCGTCTTCCGAAGCCATAATCAGAAGCGGGGTGTAGCCCGGAGTTTCTTCGTAGATCTGAAATAGCTCTTTCGAATGAAACGTATTGGTTCCGGGAAAATCCGGAATCTCACTTCCTTGGTAATATGTAGTCAGTTTTAATGGCATATCGGGACAAATTTACATTTTTTATTTCTCTTTACAACATTTGCAGGGCTTATTTTGTTGAGCTGTCGTTTTGTGACTATCTTTGTGGAGATACTACAATAAAATCCGTTTTTGATTATGTTAGAAGAAATTCTTGAATTCAACAAAAAGTTCGTTGAGAACAGGGGATACGAAAAGTATATCACTAACAAGTATCCTGATAAGAAAATCGCCATCCTTTCCTGTATGGATACCCGCCTGACAGAACTGTTGCCCGCCGCTTTGGGGATTCACAACGGAGACGTAAAGATTATAAAGAATGCCGGTGCCGTCATTTCCCATCCTTTCGGCAGTGTCATCCGTAGTCTGCTGGTGGCTATCATCGAGTTGGGAGTAGAAGAAGTGATGGTCATTGCCCATTCCGATTGCGGTGCTTGCCACATGAACAGCGACGAAATGATAGCTCACATGAAAAAGCGGGGAATCAAGTCCGAAACAATCGACATGATACGCTACTGCGGGGTCGATTTTAATTCGTGGCTAGGCGGATTCGACGATCCGGTGAAGTCCGTCAGGGGCACGGTTCGTTCCATAGAGAACCATCCGCTTATTCCGAAAGATGTCCGGGTGCATGGTTTTATCATCGATTCACTGACCGGCGAGTTGACGAGAGTGGAATAAATTGCCTATCTTTGCGCTCGAATCGCCACGGAGCGCGCCGATTCATGCAAAGTCCTGCAGGGCATACCTTATATAGACGGGCATGCCGGGTGGTACCTCGGTTTGCGTGTGTTTGTGCATTCTATGGTGACTGGCGGTATATTCAAATAATGCAAAGTATAGATACATGGAAAATTTCAGTGAACTAATAAAAAATCGCCGCAGCATGCGGAAATTTACCGGAGAAGAACTTTCTCAGGAAGATGTAGTCGCTTTGCTGAAAGCGGCCCTGATGGCTCCTACTTCAAAGCGCAGTAACAGCTGGCAGTTTATCGCAGTCGATGATAAAAAGTTGCTCGGTGAACTTTCACATTGCAAAGAGCAGGCTTCGGCCTTTATTGCCGATGCGGCTTTGGCCATTGTCGTTACTGCCGATCCCTTGGCGAGCGATGTATGGATTGAGGACGCTTCCATTGCCTCTATTATGATTCAGCTTCAAGCCGAAGACTTGGGGTTGGGAAGTTGCTGGGTGCAGGTGCGTGAGCGATATACTGCCACCGGGATGCCTTCCGATGAATTTGTGCGCGGTGTGCTCGACATTCCTTTGCAGTTGCAGGTGTTGTCCGTCATAGCGATCGGGCATAAAGGGATGGAACGTAAACCCTTTAATGAAGACCATTTGCAATGGGAAAAAATCCATATTAATAAGTTCGGAGGTAAGTAACGGTGAGTGCGGTAAAAGCAAACAATAAAGATACCTACAAAGCCACGGCAGTCACCCTTATTGTGATGGGGGTGCTCTATCTGATCGACAAACTGATACACTTTTCCACTTTGGGGATACCCTGGGTGATGAATAAGGATAATCTTTTGCTTTACACTGCGGTGATTTTCCTGTTTATTAAGCGGGATAAATCCGTCGGCTTAGTATTGCTCGGATTGTGGCTGGTGCTGAACATCGGCCTGATTGTTTCGTTGCTTGGTTCGATGTCCGGTTATCTGCTGCCTTTGGCTTTATTGATAATCGGAGGTATATTGTATTTGATTTCAACACGATGAAAAGAAGTATAGAAGATACGCCGATCGTATTTATCGGTGCCGGAAATCTTGCCACTAATCTGGCAAAAGCCTTATATCGGAAAGGTTTTCGTATCGTACAGGTGTATAGCCGTACGGAAGAGTCGGCCCGCGAGCTGGCACAGAAAGTGGAAGCCGAATATACGACAGACCTCGCAGAGGTGAACCCGTATGCGAAGCTGTATATTGTTTCACTGAAAGATTCCGCCTTTGCCGAACTTCTTCCGGGCATTGTCGAAGGTAAGCGGGAAGAGGCATTGATGGTGCATACGGCAGGTAGCATCCCGATGAATGTCTGGGAAGGACATGTCCCGCATTACGGTGTGTTCTATCCCATGCAGACTTTCAGCAAGCAGAGGGAGGTAGATTTTAAGGAGATTCCTTTCTTCATAGAGGCTTCTTCGGCAGAAGATGCCGCGTTTCTGAAAGCCATTGCCTCTACACTGTCCAACCGTGTGTACGATGCCGACTCGGAGCAGCGTAAAAGTCTCCACTTGGCTGCCGTGTTTACATGTAATTTCACCAATCACATGTATGCCCTTGCTGCTGAGTTGCTTAAGAAATACAATCTGCCGTTTGACGTGATGTTGCCGTTGATTGATGAAACCGCCCGTAAGGTGCACGAACTGGAACCTAAGACGGCCCAGACCGGGCCGGCCATCCGTTATGACGAGAATGTGATCGGCAATCACTTGCGGATGCTTGCCGATGATCCTGCCATGCAGCGGTTATACGAGTTGCTTAGCCGAAGCATTCACGAAAGACAATAATTCCGAAACATTAAATAAAAATGAGCACAATCAATTACGACCTTACCCGGATAAAAGCACTTGCTTTCGATGTCGACGGAGTGCTGAGCGCCAATGTCATCCCTTTGCATCCGTCGGGTGAACCGATGCGTACGGTAAATGTAAAAGACGGTTATGCCATCCAATTGGCCGTAAAAAAAGGGCTTCGTATCGCTATTATTACAGGTGGGCGGAGCGATGTCGTGCGGAAACGTTTTATAGGGTTGGGGGTATCCGATCTGTACTTCGGCTCTGCGGTGAAGATACACGATTATCGTGGTTTCCGTGACAAACACGGACTTACGGACGAGGAGATACTCTACATGGGCGATGACGTTCCCGATATGGAAGTGATGCGTGAGTGCGGATTGCCCTGCTGTCCCAAAGATGCGGTTCCCGAGGTGAAAGCGATTGCCCGTTACATTTCGTATGCCGATGGAGGATACGGCTGTGGACGCGATGTGGTGGAGCAGGTGCTTAAAGCACAAGGCCAATGGTTGTCCGATGATGCTTTCGGATGGTGATTTCCAGTATATACCTTATTTATTTATCAGTATGCTTGCTAACTTAGATCGTTATAAAATCGTATTGGCCTCTAATTCTCCGCGTCGGAAAGAACTGATGACGGGCTTGGGTGTCGATTATGTAGTAAAAACTTTGCCGGATGTGGACGAATCTTATCCCGATACGTTGCAAGGTGAAGAGATTCCTCTTTTCATAGCCCGTGAGAAGGCAGCCGCCTATCAGTCGATGATCGGACCGGAAGAGCTTTTGATCACAGCCGATACCATTGTCTGGCATGAAGGCAAAGCGCTCGGCAAACCTGTTGGAAGGCAGGATGCCATAGAGATGTTGCGGAGCCTCTCCGGTAAATCGCACCAAGTGATTACCGGTGTGTGTCTCACTACCCGAGAATGGCAAAAATGTTTCGCTGCCGTGACGGATGTCCGTTTTGCGATTCTTGATGAAGATGAAATCGCTTATTATGTCGATCACTATCAGCCCATGGACAAAGCCGGTTCGTATGGTGTGCAGGAGTGGATCGGTTTTGTCGGAGTAGAATCCATATCCGGCAGCTACTTCAATGTAATGGGACTTCCCATTCAGAAATTATACAGGGAATTGAAACAACTATAGCGAGTGTGCCGAAACTCGTATATACAACGGAGTAGCACAGAGTCTCACAGAGTAGATTTATTCTCTAAAGAACTTTTATAAAAAACTCTGTGTTGACTTGTGGTGAATTATGCCTTCCTTGTAGGTCGCATGATTCCGTATGGCGACTCCCTCCGTGGAAGGAGAAGAGTGCCATGCGAAATTATAGTTTGATCATTTGTTTTCTGTATTTTCTTTCTCCATTTCGATATTGATAATTGTGTTATCCCATTTGTTCATCTTTTGCGTACCCAAATCTACCAGAAAGCCCGGCCAAAATAGAATGTTCCACAGGCAGGCATTGTTAAATGTAGATTCCAGGACAAAGGGAGTCGTTTGGTACCCTTCCTTTTTGGCTACTAGTTGTTTGTCTTCCCTTTTCTTTTTGATTTGTACAGTGACACTATTGTCTTCTTTGATTTCCGCTATTTTCTGTTTGGTCGATGCTTCGTAGATTTTGGTTCCATTCATTCCCGTAAAGGTGATATCTTGTTTGGAACTGCTGAATAATGTACAGCATGATGAAAATGAAATACAGACGGATAGCAATAATAAAATCTTTTTCATAATCTAAGTTTTTAATGTGATATAATTGTTTTCTTTGATATAATTATTTCTTTCGGATCGAGGATGCTCTTCTTCTGTGTGTGCTACTGTTGTGGGAGGAACTTTTATTGCCTGTGGCAGGTGTCTTGATCCTGATAAATGGCTTTCAGTAAGCGTGCTCCCAGCAGCGGACGATAATGACCGGGTTCGTAATAATGATGTATGTCGGCTGTGTATTCGTTGATTCCCGTGAAATCCCAGACAGCGGAATTACCCAGTATAGCCTTCAATATTTTTATGTCTTCCCGGCTGGCTTTTTTCTGATAGTAATCCGGACCGATGACGAACTTCAGGTTCGTGTGGTGCTTATCACAGATTTTTTTGATGGAGCGAAGTACCTGAATCTGGCTGGCAAATATAACAGGAAGTTCTTCCATACCCGCATTCGTTCGCTTCTTGAATTCTTTTTCATGACGGCTCCAGTATATTTCGCCATCTTGCGCGATCTCTTTTTCTCTGGGATTGATAAAATTGTTCGTGTAAGGCTCCCTGACGGGATCTCCCGGATTTATAACCCCTTTCATATAAGGAGCATACTTATGTCGGATCAGATAATCTATGTAAGGAATCATTCTGTCCGGATAAAGGAACTCCTGCAGGAATCTCAACTGGAATCCCAATTGGCTGATGCCGGCTGCTTCGGCCGAAAACAGATGATTGTTGCCCGATAAAGGAGCGTTTTTGTCCAGTGATTTTTTATCCAGAACGATCAGTATATTTTTCAGGGGTGCACCTACAGAGTCGAGCAGCTGAAGCTTTTGACGGACGCCGCCCAGGCTTTCTCCGTTGTCATAGAAGCGTACGGCATGGTCGTTCTTATCCAGGTATTTTTCCCATTCTCCTGTCAGGAATGCCATGGTACAGGAGTTGCCGAGTATAAAGGAGTTATAGGCTATCGAATCGCGATTCTGCAGATAATTCTGCCATCCCACATGGGCTTCGTTGAGTAGCATGGGAGAGTCGTCGAATCGTTTGTAGGGGTGTAATACCCTATAAGGATCAAACATAAAATAGACAACCACTATCGGGATCAGCGGCAGGATCAGTAAAAGCAACTTCAGGCAAAAACGTGTCTTGGGGGAGATTCTCGATGAATGATGTAGCATGCGCGTAAAGGGTTTCGGTTAAAATTGTAAATAGATGAAAGTTTCCGTGTCAAATTTGCCTAACATCAGCAGAGCGAATACCAACAGATAGTAGACACTCCACCGTAACCATGCGGGTTGGCGTTCAAGTGTTTCCATCAGGTTGTACTTAGATGCATAATATTCGTAGATCAATACTAGTAATAGGGCCGAACCTGCTACGATGCAATTATGATCGCGTATGCCGATGTTCATTTCTTTCCAGGAAGAATGTACCTCGAACGAGATGTTCCGTAAGAAATACCAGGCATCGCTCAGCGATTGTACACGAAAGAATATAAGCGAGAGTGCGAACAATAGATAAGTCCGGACAATCAGCAAGCTGTCGGCCGCATATTTTCCTATATATTGGGGCAGATTATTGCGGAAAGCAGCTGTTTTCATTTCCCAGCAGATAAGGACACCCTGAATCAGGCCGTATATGGCGAAAGTCAATCCGGCCCCATGCCACAAACCCAATGCGAGAAAGGTGATGAGGAGGCTGAAGTAGATTCCCCACTGTCCCCAGTTACGGGTACCGGCGGTTAGCGGTACATAGAGATAATCGCGTACCCAGAAGGAGAGTGACATGTGCCAACAGCGCCAGAAGTCGGCAGTCGAGCGTGCTGCAAACGGGCGGTTGAAGTTAGGAGACAACTTGATGCCGAACATATAGGCCCCTCCGATAGCAATATCCGTATAACCCGAAAAATCGGCATACAGTTCGATAGGGTAGAGTAGGCAAGTCATTAGCAGTTGTACACCCGAGAGGTCATGAATCGAATGAAACATGACATCTGTTTGTGGGGAGATCTGATTGGCTATCAGCAGTTTCTTGATCAGTCCGAGTAAAATATATTTCAGTCCGGTCACCGCGTTTGAGTAGATGAACGGGCGGGGATCTTTCAATTGTGGCAACAGGTCTCCACCCCGTTCGATAGGGCCGGAGAGAAACTTCATGAAGAAAAGCATATAGATCAGGAAATCCACCCAGTTTCTTTCGCTGCGTTGCTCTTGCCAGTACACGTCTGTCAGATAACTGATGGCTTGAAATGTGTAAAATGACATCCCGAGTGGAAAGATGATATCATCTATGACCGTGCCATGAAGAAGGAGCCATCCGCCGATCAGGGCGATGATTCCTGCGATATAGACGGGTTTGGTCTTTTTTCCGGCTTTTGCCCTGCTTTCCATCCATTGTGCCCAAAAGAAGGTGAACAGTGCTACCACTACTGCCGTCAACAGGAAAGGCAGATAGTACCATCCGATGAAAATACAACTGGTTACCAGTAGTATAAGGTTGCGGGCACGGCCTTTGACTGCATAGTAGAGGAAGAAACAGAGGGTAAACAGGGCCAGGAAATTAAAAGAGAGGAACTGCATCGTTTATTCCATTTTGGTTAATAAGGCACTGCACAAATCGCCGACATTCTTGAACTTAATGACCTCCCTGAAATTGAAACGTACTCCGAAATGTTTCTCGATTTGAGCTATAATTTGCATGTGGGTCAGCGAGTCCCAGCCATCTACATCTTTTGAGGTAGATGATTCGTCGATACATACGTTGTCCTTTTTTAAGATATCACGGAAAATGCTTTGTAGTTGTTTTAATACTTCTTCTCGATTCATATTTATTATTGTTTTTAGAGTTTCTTCTCTTTTATCAGTTCGGCAATCTTTTTACGGTCTGTTTTATTACTATTGGTCACCGGAAATTGGGAAATACAATGAATCTGCTTCGGCAGCATGTATTTGGGCAGCTTTTCTTTCAGATATTCTATCAATGCGCTTTGGGTACATTCAGTTGTCTCGACGGCCAGATGTAATTCGTTACAGATTCCGTCGCAGAGCAACGGAACGGCAGCCACGCTGCAGGGAGTCTTGAAAAACGACTGGGCAGTATATTCTATTTCACTCAGTTCTATCCTGAAACCCTGTATTTTCACCTGATAGTCTTTACGTCCGCAATAAATAATATCTCCGTCGCTATCCAGAATACACAAGTCTCCGGTCCGGTAATAGATTTGTCCGTCGGGACGGTGTATCAGAACCAATGCCGATTTTTCCGGGTCGTCCAGATAACCTTTCATTACCTGCCGGCCGGATACCCAAAGTTCTCCCGTCTCTCCTTGAGGTAGCTCGTTTCCTTCTTCGTCGGCAATGATGGCGCGGATGCCGGGAAATGGTTTTCCGATAGCCACCATTCCGTTGTAATGCTTGCATTTGTCCGAAGCCGGAATACGGTAACAGGTGCAGTAAATCGTAGCCTCGGTCGGTCCGTATAGGTTGATGAACGTTGCGTTAGGTACCGATTTTCTGAATCGCTCCAACAGCTCGGTTTGCGATGCTTCTGCCGATACTCCCAGATATTTCAGAGAGGGCAGATTGATTTCATCGAAGTAGGGTGAAAGGAGTTGTAGCAGTGAGGGAGTGACAGTGGCAAAGGTCAGTTGATACTTCTCCAGAAGTTCAAACACCTTGAAGTGCTTTACATCCTGATGGCCTACCGTATAAACGGCAGCACCTAAAGTAAGAGGATACAGTAAGGATACTACGGATACATCGAATGTAAGTTCGAACATTTGCAACATGCGATCATGTTCATCCAGATTCCAGTCGAGCGAACTGTATGCCCGGTAAAAGGCGTTCAAGTTAGCCCGTGTGATGGGCACTCCTTTGGGCTCGCCTGTGCTTCCCGATGTAAAAATGATATAAGCGTTCCTTTCTTCGTCCGATGAATGAGACTGTTGTTCTGACTGTGCTTTTCCCGGTAGCCGGTCCGTATCGATGATTCTGAAGTGTCCGGTACCGAATGCTGACCGGTCAGTGTCACTTGTACAGAGCAAAGTACGCAGTCCGGCCAGAGCGGCTATTTTGAGATTACGCTCTTCCGGGTAGGCAGGATGCAGGATAACATAGGTCTTTCCACCGGCCAGTACTGCCAGAATAGCCGCATAGGTTTCAATCCGGTTTTCCGCTACGATTCCGATTTTTTCATCTTTTATTTCTGATAGCGAATGGGTGATAGAAGCTGTTATTTCACCGAGTTGGGCATAAGTATAATGTTTATCGTCAATAATGAATGCTTCGTTTTCGGGATAACATTGCATGGCGGAAAGAATATCATTGATAATATCCTTCTGGGAAGATGTTGTCATATCCATTAGTTTTTATTCATGTTTTGGGTTTAGGGGTTCTTTATATATCTTCTTGAGATCGTTTATTAAGATGACAGTGAAATGGTCTGATCTCCCTACACACAATCGATTAAAGAATGTTAATTGTGTGGTACGCACGTGCCCGGTCTCGCTTTCCCTCTTTCGGAAGGGGAAATAGCGTTGGCTTCATAGCCGACGACTTTGAATGGGATAGACAACACGATACTTTATTGATACTTACATAAATTCTAATCGGACAGATTTGTCATCTCTATCAGATTGTATAAAAAAACAATGGGGGACGATGAACTAAATAAATATACGGTTTGTTGCTTATTAGTAATTTTATGTTTAACTCTAAAATCTTAGTATTATGAAAAGATTTCTTGTCTTATCATGCAGTGTTGCCATATCGGCACTTTTCTTCCATGCTTGTTCGTCTTCTGATGATTCAATGATCGATGCGCCTCTGACAAGGGCGGATGCAGTTTCGGAGAAGATCGTTTTCCAAGATGATTTCAACCAGGTAGATAGTATTCCTGATAGAAATAAATGGAGTTTGTGTAAGAAGGGAAGCCCGGCCTGGAGCAAATATTTATCCGAAAGCTATGATCAGGCTTATGTACACGATGGAAAATTAGTGTTGGTTGCCGAAAAAGTGAACGGAGTATATAAGACAGGAGGAGTGCAATCATTGGGTAAAGCGGAATTTCAATATGGTAAGATAGAGATATGCGCCCGTTTCACCAAGACGGCAAAGGGCGGATGGCCTGCCATCTGGATGATGCCTGCCAAACCCGTTTACAGTGGATGGCCTGCTTGCGGTGAAATAGATATTATGGAACAGTTGAATCATGATGGCATTGTATATCAGACAATTCACAGTCATTATAAAAATGATCTGGGATTCACTAAGCCTGTTCCGACAAAAACAGTGTCTTACAATAAAGGGCAATTCAATATATTTGGTATCGAGTGGACTCCCGAAGCTCTTACTTTTAAGGTGAATGGAGCTACTACTTTAGTTTATCCTAACTTGCACTTGGCTGATGAGAGCGTCAAAAAGCAGTGGCCGTTCGACACCTCTTTTTATTTGATTTTAAATTATGCCTTGGGTGGTCCCGGAACTTGGCCCGGTACTATAATGGATAGTGAATTGCCTGCAAAGATGGAGATTGACTGGGTAAAAGTGAGTCAGCCTACGGGACGTTAACATTGTTAATTCATAATTTTCATTTTTACTTTTCCGGATATAAACAACAAGTCTTTGATGTATCAAAGACTTGTTGTTTATATCCAAAGCACTAACTTTAACACTGTGTTAAAACAAACTTTCTACCGTTAGCTTTCAAGATTGCTCAGTCGGTTGATTACCAATAGCATGTCTTGATTGATCGTTTGGGGGGCTGACAATGTTTCGATAAAGAGAACATAGGATAATTGTTCTTTTGCCAACTTCCGGATCCGGCTTTTTCCTTTTACGTTCCGGTTCATCCGATTGTGGTGTTTGACTTTCCCTGCATCCGAGGGGCTCCGTTAACGGGTTGTTGCGTAGATGTTCTCGTAAATGGGTGTCAAGGCGTCTTTCTCTAATATCCATTGATTGGTGCGGGAGTTCATTTTGTATGCATATTGGGCAATCAGTTGATTGTTATTGTCAGTTATGTATATATATTTTTTTGATAGATCGAATGATCCTTTTTCTTTATTCCATACAGAATACTCCACCGATGTTTCGGTCTCGTACCGGGAGATTACGGTCCTCGATTCTGTTTCCCAAGTGTTCTTGAATATGTTCCATGCATAGGTGGATTTCACTGTTTTCTGTTGATCGGTATCGTAGCTGTATTTATACATCTTTACCGGATTCAGTATGCCTGAGGCGGCATCGTTCATTGCATATATTTCACGGCAAACCAACTTTCCTCCTTCCATCGTATCGTTATGGATAAACTGTTTTCCATTGTTGGTTGCACATGCGAATCCGCATACTGAAACTAATGCAGCAGAAGCTAATACTCTTTTGAAAAATGTAATTGTTTTCATATCCTTTATTGTTTAGTTAGTTTATATCTTTCTTTGTCTATTAGACGTGATGGAATCGTATTAAGTTGCACGGATATGAAATTATTTTCAAATTATTTTTTGCAGGGGAAGCTTTAACGGGTATGCTACGTTGTCAGATGGATGATAATAAGCGGGTTATTAAAAAAGATCAGAGTGCCTCAGGAATCTGTTAATTAGTGATCAACTCCTGCCACACTCTGATCATTCTGTTTTTCTTTTTTGTTTTAAATCAGATCGAGAACCAAGGGAATGTCATCCAGGGTGACTCCTTTGCTTGTGATAATCTCCTCGTCTTTACGGAACACTTCAAGGAACAGCTCTTTGCTGCCATATAGTTCTGCGGCTTTGGTATATAGAGAGAGGGTTTTTTCCACGTCTCCCAAAGACCATGCTACATGACCGGCGTTCAGGTAATCTACCGGCATTGGGCTTTGATCAATCACTTTATCATAATACTTCATGGCCTGTTCGCGTTTAGCGATCATGAACGAACACCAACCGATGGCACGCCAGGCTTTGACGCAGTTACTCTCCAGAAAATCAAGTTTAAAGAAGTAGTTCAACGCTTCTTCAAAATTCCACATTTCCGCCAGACAACTACCTATGTAAAAAATCACTTTCGTATCTTCCGGCAACACTTCTTCCACTTTCCGATAATATTTCAGGGCCTCTTTGAATTGCCTGTTGAGGCGATAGCAAGTGCCCAGATGATGGTTGGTCCATACGTTGTTCGATTTCAGGATATCTGCTTTCCGGTAGGCCTTGATGGCTTCGTCATATCGTTTTAGTTTCTGCAAGGAGTAGCCCTGCTTCTGGCAGATTTCTGCTTCTTCTTCATCCATAAGCATATCAACTATCGTATCGTAGGCTTCGGCGGCTTCTTCCCAGTGCTTCTTCTTGAAGTGAAAATTAGCTATGGCTTCCATGGCTTCCGGATTGAATAGAATATCTATCAAATCCGGTTCGTTGTAGAGGCAGATGGACTCTTTGAATAAGTCACGAAATTCCAGTCTCCGGGCATAGAGTTTAAAGAAGCGGTACAGATCGTGCAGATATTGGTTGCTTACCGTATCGGGACGTTCGGAGAACTTCTTTAGCGTTTCGGCTTTCGACTGGTCTGCCAATTCTTCTATCTGCTGATCCGTAAGCTGATTCAGCATCATGTCCCGCTGCGATTGTGGCAATTGCTGCATCGTGAAGAAAAGTGAGTACTTATCGCTGTTGCAGAAGAAACCCGATTGCAGGATGATTTCCAATAGGCTTCCTCCCTCTTTTCCCCGATGACGGAACTCTTTGATCACATCCGATTGCTGCTTGTCGAAAGGATAGAACCAGTTGGAGATCTCTCTGAAGAATGGATAACTCTTGAGTTGTGAGAAAGTGCTCATATATACGTCGGCTCCTTCTAGTTGCAATTCGTTCATTTCACGCAACTTGTCACCTAGCCCCGACTTCTCGATGGCATCTGCCCAGTCAGGATTGGTGTCATCTTTCTCTTCGTCGGACTCTTCGAAGCCGAATTTCATGTTGCGCATAGGCGACATGCTTTTCAGCATTTCGGGGATGATCTCCTCACGCATTTTCTTGTCGATTTTTTCCGTCTCCTGGCTGAGCAGTATCTGGATATGTATGCGTAACAAGTCTCTTTCAAATGCAGTTTCTTCCATCAGCGCTGTGATGCGCAGATTGATCTCCGGATAGAAAGAGATGCGTGGCGAATAGGCATGCAGAATAAAAGTAATTCCTACCAGGGCTCGTTGGCTGACCTGTACATTGGGATGACGGTAAGCATCTATCAGCCACAAGAGTTTCTTGAGGTCGAAACACTCCATCACACTGAGGGTAACGGCGCTTGTGAAGAGGCAAAGATCGTTCACCGGAAGCAGTTCGGACTGAAGCATGGCTTGTGCGGCCGCCACTTCTTCCACAGTCCAGTTAGTATGGGTCCAGGTTTGCAAAAACAAAGTTCTCAAACTGTCTTCATGGCGTTTCAGCACTTCCTCCATGTTTTGGTCTGAGACGAATCCGCTTACGGCAAGATCGTCATTGAACGATTCGAGCGTATGCATTAGCATCTCCAGAGTGAGGGGGGATACCTCTTCGGAAAGGCGGGTACGGTACTGGTGATAGTAATGGTTCGATACGCTGTCCAGCAACGTAATACGCGCCTGGTCGGTAATCTCGAGTGTGTCGGTCAGCAGTTTCTGATACAGCTTTCTACGTTCCGGGTCTTCTACGCCCTGGCGCATGTATTGCAACATGTAGCTGTACGAAGTCTGTATTTGTTCCAGACGGGTACGGAGCGACCATTCGGGGCACTTCCATAGGAATGATTCCAATTGAGTTAATGCTTCCTTCAGGCGTTTTTGCCCGATCAGTCGGAGAATATATTGATATTGTTCATTGATAAGTTGTTCGTTCATAATTTACTTCCGTTTATTGTTTCCAATCCATGTAAGGCGTTTCCATAAACCTTCAAAGGGGCCGTGTTTGAAGTGGCTGAGCCACCAGGAACAAAATGCCATTTGAAGAAGTACAAAAAGGATGCCAAAAAAGAAACTATAAGTAATTCCCAGGAAACGTCCTAGTTCGAAGCCCCAGTGATAGAAAAGGAGGGACCCAATGACGGATTGTCCGATATAGTTTGTCAGGCTCATCTTTCCGTACGAGGTGAAGCGCATCAGAAATCTGCGGTCTTTGATGCGATAAAAAGTGATAAGCAGTCCGCTGACCAGCAGTACCATGAAACTAAGGTTGCTGAGAGAGCTGATGATCAATTGCAGAGGGACCCGTATGGCGTTGCGGGTGATAAACTCCGGCAACATATTATTCAGTCCATACAGAGGAAAGAAACAGATTAACGAGATGCCCAATGCTTTGAGCCAGTGCTGCTCGTTTTGTTCGCTATAAAGAAATAATCCCTTACGTCCCACAAGCATACCGAAGAGGAAGAGGGCAGGGGTCTGCAAGATACGTCCATGTTCCAGTGCCCAGGTCAGGTTGGCGAGTTGCCCTTCCCAGAGATTCATACGGATTGTTTCGAGGAAGGTGCCGTTTTTCTGTACATCGAAGGCAATTCCGAAGTAATGGGAAGCCAGACCGGGACCGGCTACATAATCCGGATTGCAAAGGGCATAGATCACTTTGCACCAGTCTATCGGTTGTATGATGAGCAGAGTGGCGAAGATAGCTATGCTCCGATCGCTGAGACGACAGGACAGGGGAAGTATCAGACCGAGCATGGCGTACATCGTCAGTATCTCACCGGTAAAGAAAGCTGCATTGAACTGCCCGATGATAAAGAGCAGCGCCATTTGCCAGATGAACCGGAGACGAAAGTCTTTGCCGCGGCGTTGCTGATTGTTGTCTTGTATATAGAAACTAAAACCGAACAGTAGGGCAAATACGGCATATGCTTTGTTGCTGAAGACAAAAAAGAGTCCGTTCCAGATAGCTTTGTCGGTGAATTTCATCCATTCGCAGGGAACGGTGTCCGGAAAGGAATAGAAGTTGAAATGTTCGATACTGTGTAGGATGATGATGCCCATCACAGCCAGTCCTCTCAATACATCGGCCACGTCTATACGGGCATTGGGTTCGCTGATTTTGTGTTCCATTGGTTATTGTTATTATAATTATTTCAGAATCTTACCTGTACCTGCGCCTGAAACAGATTGCTGTCTTTGCCTTTATTCCGGTCGCAGAAAGTGTATTGTGCTTGCAGCCTGCACTTGGGATAGAACCAATATTGCAGTCCGGCTATATAATTGGTCTGTTTCCTACTGACGGCTTTGTTTGCATTGAAATAGTCATACGAAGCCACAAGGTCGAAATTGCGTAGCATCCGGTAGCATCCGGTGGCATAAAAACCATCACTCTTCACGCCTCCATCCTTTCCGGCCAGATATTCGGAACGGAGGCTGAACGATGTTGTCGTGATGATGCCTCCTATGCTCCAGCGATTTTTGGTATAGTTTTCTCCTGCCCGGATGCCGGTTATTTCGGAGTCGGCAATGGCGTGTCCGGTCCCTTTGATAAACGAACCACCCACCGACAGCCATTTCAGGGGATTCACCATCAGGTTGCCGATAATATCTTTTTGATTGTTTTTATCCTTGATGTTAAGTCCTTGTCCATTCATTATGGCTAGTTTGTAGCATAGCAGATCATTCAGCAGGCCTCCATGAACCATGGCCCCGATGTCGCGTCCCGATGTCATGCCACAGGCGACATCACTGCCGCTCACCCCTGCCAGATAGCAGACTGACTGAGAATAGCAGTTGATCAGTTCTACGGTAGTGGGCGACAATTCATTTTCGATGGTATAAGGAACCTTAAATTCGCCGATACGCACTTTCAGCCCGGGTAGAATCCGGTAATCGGTGTAAACTTCGAGCAGCATGCCGCCGTTGTAAAAGTCGTACATAAAATCACAGGTCCAGCGGTCCGTGATCTTTCCGTGAGCCATGAAAATGATTCGTTTGATGTCGAACGTATTCATTTTTTTTGCTGCATCGTCATAGGTATATCCCAACTGCGCGTATCCGGCCAGAGTGATTCGCTCTTTCAGTGTGTTGACCACTTTATTCAGTGTAGCAGCCTCTTCTTTCTCCTGCGCTTTCAGGGGGCTGCCTGCCAGGAGTATCAGTGCGAATGTTAACAGGAATGTGTTTTTCATCTTTACTTTGTTGTATTTATTGTGGTTTGAGTGTGCCGGGAATGAAGGTGGTATCCACTAAATTTTCTCCCGGATAATAGTCGGGGATTGCCCCTTTACTCTTCAGCCAGGCAATGATTTTTTCTATGTCGTGGTAAGACGGACGGGTAGCAGGCCGATAGTCCGGCAAGTCTATCTGCATGGCCGCCTTTTCCTGCAGTCCGAATTCTTTTACTAAAATTTCCGTCCATTCGTTTTGAGGACGGGTTTGCAAGTATTTCACGCCGAGATTGTAGCCGGTGATAAACCGCCTGATCTCTTCGTCTTTTTCCGTGATGGCTTTTTCTGAGAAAACAATTCCGGTGCAACGCAGTCCCATTTGTCTTGTGTTCAGTAATGCTGTATGCCCATCGTTCAGGGCAATTGCCGTTGCCGGTCCGGGTAAGAAAGATGCGGAGATCTGTCCGTCCTCCAACATCATCAGCCTCAAGGGGATATTGTTTATTTCAGGTTTGTTCACTTCTCCGGGGTGCAGGCAGGCCCGTTTCATTACTTCGTCTGTGGCATATTCTACAAAGGTATTGCCGGAGACAGAAATATTCTTCCCTTTCAAATCGTCCGGATTCCTAACATTGCTTTTTTTACTTGCTATCAGACTGAGGCTGCCATCGGTTTCCATAACCAGACGTAAGCGGCTTCCTTTTGCCTGCAACAGAGTTGCACCCGGGTAGTCGGTGAGCATACCATCCAGTTTCCCCGATAAAAAAGCGGCATCGCGGTCAGTTGCCGAAGCATAAGTAATGAAATCGATTTTGATATCCAGCGAGTCATAAATACCCTGACGGACAGCAACCAGAGAAGGCAGTCCATCGAAAGAAGGCATCAGTCCGAAAGTCAGAGTTTGCAGTTCCGGCAAAGCGGAATGCTTCTCTTTCTTTCCTGTGCAGGCTGATAGAAAGAAAAGGAACAGGATACTGAAAAGGAGGCTCTCTCCCCATTTCCGGCTTTTAAAAAAGGCAACTCCGAGCGGGGTTGCCTTTTCTGTCTTATAGTGATTCACTTCAGTCTTATTCCTGGATAGCGGCAATACCCGGAAGAACTTTTCCTTCGATTGCTTCGAGCAGTGCTCCACCGCCTGTAGAAACATAAGATACACCGTTTGCCAGACCGAACTTGTTGACACAAGCTACAGAGTCGCCACCGCCAACGAGTGAGAAAGCGCCGTTCTTAGTAGCCTCAACGATAGCTTCGCCTACTGAACGAGAGCCGTGAGTGAAGTTTTCGAATTCGAATACACCTGTCGGACCATTCCAAAGAATTGTCTTAGAATTCTTGATCACTTCGGCAAAGATCTCTTCAGATTTCGGACCGATGTCAAGACCTTCCCATCCGTCAGGAATTTCGTTAACCGGGCAGAATTTAGTATTGGCATCGTTAGAGAAAGCGTCAGCAATCTTAGCGTCAACAGCTAATACCAGATTTACACCTTTGTCTTTGGCTTTCTGCATCAGTTCGCGAGCCAGATCCAGTTTGTCATCTTCGCAGATAGACAGACCGATCTGTCCACCCATTGCTTTGGTGAAAGTGTAAGTCATACCGCCTGTGATGATCAGGTTGTCTACCTTGTTCAGCAGGTTTTCGATGATTTCGATCTTAGAAGATACTTTTGATCCACCCATGATGGCAGTAAACGGACGCTTGATGTCGTTCAATATCTTATCAACGGCTTTCACTTCTTTTTCCATCAGGTAGCCAAACATCTTATTGTTGGTGTCGAAGTATTTAGCGATCAGTGCTGTAGAAGCATGAGCACGGTGAGCTGTACCGAATGCGTCGTTTACGTAGCAGTCTGCATACGAAGCCAATTTCTTGGTAAATTCTTTCTGGCTCTCTTTTACGGCTTTCTTGGCTGCGGCTTTTTCTTCGTCGGTTGCGTCTTCAGCCAATCCTCTTGGTTTGCCTTCTTCTTCAGCGTAGAAGCGAAGGTTTTCAAGCAACAGCACTTCGCCCGGTTGCAGAGCAGCGGCTTTTACAGCAGCTTCTTCGCCCATACAGTCGTTGGCAAACTGAACTTCAACGCCCAGTAACTCTGATACATGCTTAACAATGTGTTTCAGAGAGAATTTGTCAGCAACGCCTTTCGGACGGCCCAGGTGAGAACCGATGATGATGCTACCACCGTCTGCCAGAATCTTCTTCAGGGTAGGAAGTGCAGCACGGATACGAGTGTCGTCTGTAATGTTGAAGTTTTCGTCCAAGGGTACATTGAAGTCCACGCGAACGAATGCCTTTTTACCGGCAAAATTGAAATTGTCAATTGTCTGCATAATACTTTATTTATTTACTTTAAAAGTGTTAGTTTCTTTTATGATGACCGCAAAGTTAGTATTAATTTCTCTTTTTTGCTATGAAATCGTTATTTATTCTTCCTCTTCGGTGTGTCTTTGCTAACTTTATACTTCTCACAGTAATATTTACACATCAATTGTAAACCACAGGTTTCACATTTGGGAGTGCGGGCCTGACAGACGTAACGTCCGTGCAGGATCAGCCAGTGGTGAGCGATGGGAATCAGCTCGTCGGGGATGTTCTTCATCAGTTCTTTTTCTACACTGAACGGGGTGGTGCAGGAATTACTTACCAGTCCGATGCGGTGACTCACGCGGAAGACGTGAGTGTCTACCGCCATGGCAGCTTTGTTGAACACGACGGACTGAATGACATTGGCCGTTTTGCGCCCTACACCGGGCAACTTGATCAGTTCTTCAAGCGTATCGGGTACTTCGCTGTTGAAGTCGTTCACCAGCATGCGTGCCATGCCCACCAGATGTTTCGACTTGTTATTGGGGTAAGATACGCTGCGTATGTACTCGAATATCACCTCCGGTGTGGTAGCAGCCAGTGCTTCCGGTGTGGGGAAATCCTGATAAATTCTAGGGGTGATCATGTTCACCCGCTTGTCTGTACACTGTGCGGAGAGGATAACGGCGATCAGCAGTTCGTACGGGTTGTTGTAATGCAGTTCCGTTTCGGCCACGGGCACATTTTCCTGAAACCAGGCGATTACTTTTTCATAACGTTCTTTCTTTGTCATCTTAGTTTGTTCTTATGATAATGGGGTGCGACTTTCAGGTTGAAATAAAAGGTGGAAACCACCGTCAGGCAAGCTCCGAAGAAGTAAGCCATGTCGAACGAAGTCAGTTGGGCGATATATCCGCCCAGTATCAGGCCGATGCCGATGCCTACATCCCATGAAGTCAGGTAGGTGGAAGTGGCCGTGCCGCGTTGGCTATTAGGGGCCAGATTGACAAACAGGGTATTGAAGGCCGGAAACATGGTGCCGAATCCGACTCCCAGCAACAGAGCCACCATAAAGAAAAGCACATCTGTCAGTTCGGGACTCAGTGACATCAATTTGCCGCAGGCTGCCAGTGTGAAAAAGCAGGCACACACCAGATAGAGTCCCAGGGTGATGACTTGTGTGATACGTCCTTTGTCCACCTGACGTCCGGAAAACATGCGTGAGACAGCCATGCCCACTGCCATAAAGGTGAAGAACAGCCCGGAGCTGAGTGTGATCCCGATCTCCTTGGCATACATGGCTATATAAGTACTCGTCATGCCGTAGGGAATGGAGAGTAGGAGCAATGCCACTCCCGCAGGTATACCTTTAATTAATACGAACCGGTCCAGTGAAATCGGTTCACGTTTTACCGGTTCCTTAACAGGTGTCTTTACCAGGCAGGCAGCCGCAAACCCCACTGTACCGGAGAGGAGTGAACACAGGAAGATGGTCTCGAACGAACAGGTGTCATGCATAAAAAGTCCGATCATCGGTCCGAAGCTCATGGCCGTGTTGTTCATCAGTCCGTAGTAGCCTACCGCTTCTCCGCGGCGGGAAGAAGGAGTGATGTCGATTACGATGGTATTACCCGCTACGGTCACCATTCCGAAAGCCAGTCCATGCACCACCCGGAGCATGATGAACAGTGACAGCACCCCGGCAAGGATGTATCCGGCAAAGACGGTGATGAACAGGAAGTAAGCGATCAGGTAGAGTGGCTTGCGTGCCAGTGTGTCCAGCAGATAGCCCGAGAAGGGGCGGATACAGAGTGAAGCTACGGTGTAACAGGATAAAATGACCCCTACGGCTGCATTTCCGGTTTGGAAAATTTCAGTCAGATAGAAAGGCAATACAGGCAGAATCAGATAGAAGGCAAAGTATAAAAGGAAGTTTGCTGCCAGTATCAGAACATAGCTGGGGGTGACAAGCCTATCTTTGGACATAGTATGGTGGTTTTGATTGGACCGCAGAGTAACACAAAGTCTCACAGAGAGCCTCTTTTTAATTTTAAGAAAACCCTGTGAGACTCTGTGTTCATGTCTGCGGCAGTAAAATTTAATAGGCCGCTTCGAACTCCTTCAGGAAACGTGTATCGTTTTCGGAGAACATGCGGAGGTCTTTCACCTGATATTTCAGGTTTGTGATGCGTTCGATACCCATACCCAGAGCATATCCGCTATACACTTTGCTGTCTATTCCGTTGGCATCAAGTACGTTCGGGTCTACCATTCCGCAACCCAAGATTTCCACCCAGCCGGTGTGTTTGCAGAAGGGGCAGCCTTTTCCGCCGCAGATGTTACAGCTGATATCCATTTCGGCGCTGGGTTCTGTGAACGGGAAGTACGACGGACGCAGGCGAATCTTCGTATCGGCACCGAACATCTCTTTGGCGAAGAGTAGCAACACTTGTTTCAGGTCGGTGAAAGATACATCGCGGTCTACGTACAGCGCTTCTACCTGGTGGAAGAAACAGTGTGCGCGATAGCTGATAGCTTCGTTACGGTAAACGCGTCCCGGACAGATGATACGGATAGGTGGTTGCGAAACCTCCATCACACGGCTCTGTACCGATGAGGTGTGTGTGCGCAGTAGTACGTCGGGATGGGATTCGATGAAGAATGTGTCTTGCATGTCTCGTGCCGGATGGTCTTCGGCAAAGTTGAGTGCGGAGAACACATGCCAGTCATCTTCTATTTCCGGACCTTCGGCAATGTTGAATCCCAGACGGGCAAAGATGTCAATGATTTCGTTGCGCACAATGGAAAGCGGATGGCGTGTGCCCAGCTCCACGGGATAAGCCGAACGGGTCAGGTCGAGATCGTCCTGTCCGTTGTCCTGGTTGTCGAACTGTTCTTTCAGTGCGTTGATTTTTTCTTGTGCTTTTGTTTTCAGCTCGTTGAGCTTCATGCCGACTTCTTTTTTCTGTTCGGCAGCCACATTGCGGAAATCTGCCATCAAGTCATTGATGGCTCCTTTCTTGCTGAGGTATTTGATGCGCAGAGCTTCGAGTTCTTCGGCATTGGCGGCTTTCAAGGCCCCCACCTCTTCAAGAAGTTGATTAATCTTAGCTATCATATCTTGCGATTTATTGTTATTCGATTTTCGTTAAATTGCTGCAAAAGTAACAATAATATTGCAATCAAAGAGGATAGAAAGAAATAAAATGTGTCGGTTGGTTGACTCTTGCCGATCTTTAGGCTTTCTCTTTCTTTATTTGTATTATGATAATGGGAGGTGGAGAGATGTTTTCTCTTCCTCATGCAGTAGGTGTTGTAATCGCTCGTCTGTCTTTTATGATAACGTACATCTTCTTGTGTAAGAGGAGTGCTTTCTTTCACTAGTGAATCTCTTTTTCATCATAACGGGTTACTGTAGTTGTTCCTATCATAAACTGCATGCCGGTCCTGTCCGTCGTTATCGCATCACCGAAGTCAGCTAGGAGGCGCTGATGAAATGTTTTCAGCGTTGGAGAAAACGTCGGGGATACCTTCATTGAGCCGTACGGACCTCGTGTGAATGTTAAAAGATAGGACTATGCGATTATTTTATTTACAAATGATTCGTTATTATGTAATAAATGATTAATTTAGCGGGTGCAGAAGGGTGATTGGGTGAACCGTCCGTTAATACTATTATTATGTAAATTGCGAGTGCTTCGTACTCTGCATCTGATTTCTGCAAACCTTAAATTGTATCGATATGGCCGATTGGAAGTCAGTAAAAAGTATATCTGATAAATATGGAATCAGTGTAGAGAGAGTGATAGCGTGGGTACGTGAAAGCCAAATCACCACTTCCGTTGTGGGCAGCGTGGTGCTGATTGATGACGGGAGCGTGTGCGAATTGGTAGAGAAAGAAAAACGGTTGGCGCACCTGAAAACCAATTACGAGCAACTTTGCGCGAAGTTTGAGCAGCGCATCGAGGCGGAACTGCGTGCAGACGAAGATGCCGGACTCAAGATGCGTCTTCTGGATGATTTCCTCCCCGTTCTGCACCGACTACTCTGCGTGATGATTGACAAGCTGAACACCGAAGATCGAAAACTGTTCAACAGTGCCTTCACAGCCGCCCCTCTGTATCGGATAGCTCGGGAAATGGGATTTGAGTCTGTAAAAGACTACCTCATAGCGTACAGGAAGGTGACCAGGAGGCTGCCCGAAAGCTCGGACGAACTTATCAAGCGTCTCCAAACCGACCTTGAACGAAGCCGCGACTCTTTTAAGGAAATGGAGCATACGCTGCTGAGAGCAAGGCAGAACCATGAAGACGCTAATCGGATGTGCAGTGACCTGCGCGACAAGGAGATATATTACATTGAACGCTGCGAACGGCTGAAAGAGAAAAACCGGGAGAACGAGAAGCGCGTAGAGAGGCTCAAAAAACGACTTCTCAAATGGGAAAAGTGCCCAAACGTGGGGGAGGCCGGAAACACCGGAGAGGATGAAAGCCTGCAGGAACTGTCGGACGAGGTGGGGAATTTGCATATCCGTGAAATGGAACTGCGGGCTCAGCGCCGGGAATTGATTACGAGGGTCGCCCGTCTGGAGAGGGAAATGTATAAATACAATAGCACGGAAAACAGCTTCAAAAGCAGACTGGGCGAAAAGGGCGCTTGGAGAAAAATCGAGAGCGAATTTGAAAGGTGTGCCCGAACATATTTTGGTAGAGACGTGGAGGTGGTGTCGCGGAAGGAAGCGCAGGAAATACGGCAGCTCCAGATAAAAGCGCTGGTAGACGAAAACTATGCTCAAAGCGGGGCGTGGAAAGAGATGATGGCGGCGACGGAGGCGAAGTTCGCGATGTCCGGGGAGACAATGTCGGATGCCGGGAAGCTGGAAAACGAAGAAGTCGAAACCGGAACAGAGCCGGCGGCCAAAGACGAAGTGGAGATGATAATAGAAGGTATAGCGAGCTTAGACGAAATGGGGGCATCGCTGGACAGATATAAGAAAGAAACCAGCGAGATGATCGAAAAATATAAGGCGAACGAGGAAAAAACGGAGGGCTTCTGGAATAGACTCCGTTCCATGTTTCGTTAACTCAATAACTAACACTATCTCCTTCGTTTTTTGTCCTGTTTCGTATATAGTGTTGTATACCGGTATACTCTGTGGTAAATCCTGGAAAAAACAAAATGGGGAAGTCCTCACGGATTTCCCCACTTTAATGATGAAATATTTACTATTTTTATTAATTGGGTGTGGAGAGTATCGGACTCGAACCGATCACCTTAACACTGCCAGTGTTACGCTCTAGCCAGATGAGCTAACCCCCCATGCTCTTAATGATAACGTTTGCGAACGTTTATCTGTTTTGGTGCTGCAAATATAATGTATTATTCTGAAATAATTGCTATGTTTGCGGAAATAATCAACTTAAAGATAAAAAATATGCTGATATACAATACCACTTTTCAGGTGGACGACGAAGTTCATGATAATTTTTTGATCTGGATCAAAGAGAGTTATATTCCTGAAGTAGAGAAACACGGCGCTCTCCGTGCTCCGCGCATCTGTCGTGTGTTGAGTCATCGTGACGAAGGTACTTCCTATTCGCTCCAATGGGAGGTGGACGATTCTGTCGTGCTGCATCGCTGGCATCAGGATCAGGGTGCGCGGCTCAACCAAGAGCTGGTGAAGATATTTAAGGATAAAGTAGTCGGATTTCCCACATTGATGGAGGTATTGGAGTGATTCAGCCGGTAAAAGAAAAGATTATTCTGGGCATTGATCCCGGTACTACGATCATGGGATACGGAGTGCTCCGTGTTTGCGGGACAAGACCCGAGATGATCGCTATGGGGATCATCGATTTGCGGAAGTTCGGCAATCATTACCTCAAACTTCGTCATATCCACGAACGGGTGCTTAGTATTATCGAAAGTTACTTGCCCGATGAACTGGCGATTGAAGCTCCTTTTTTCGGGAAAAACGTGCAGTCGATGCTGAAGCTCGGACGTGCTCAGGGAGTAGCGATGGCGGCTGCGTTGAGCCGTGATATTCCTATTACTGAATATGCCCCGCTGAAAATAAAGATGGCCATCACCGGCAACGGGCAGGCCTCTAAAGAACAAGTGGCGGATATGTTGCAACGCATGCTGCATTTTGCCAAAGAGGATATGCCTGTTTTTATGGATGCTACCGACGGATTGGCAGCTGCTTATTGTCATTTCCTGCAGATGGGGCGTCCGGTAATGGAGAAAGGGTATAGCGGTTGGAAAGATTTTATAGCCAAAAATCCCGAAAGAGTAAAGTAGCGACGGATTCTGAACTTAGACAATAAGTAGATAACAATATATATAATAGAGAGAAAAACATGAAAATGAACTATCTTGCCTTTATCGGAGTGACAGCGGCTACAGCTGTAGTGAGTTGTACTCCCGCCAAGAAAGAATATGCGTCTTACGAATTATATCCGGTACGTTCGGGTAGCCTCACGGAGATGGAATATTCACCGGAGTCTACCAAGTTTACCCTTTGGGCGCCTACTGCCGATGAAGTCCGTCTGATGTTGTTCGACTCGGGTGAAGGTGGGCATGCTTACGAAACCATTCCTATGGAACCGGGTGAAGAAGGCACTTGGATGGCAACGGTCAGAAAGGATCTGATGGGGAAGTTCTACACATTCAATGTCAAGGTAAACGATAAATGGATGGGTGATACACCCGGTATTAATGCCAAAGCGGTAGGGGTGAACGGAAAACGTGCGGCCATTATCAACTTGAAGTCCACCGATCCACAAGGTTGGGAGACAGATCAGCGACCGCCGTTGAAATCACCGGCTGATGCGATCATTTATGAAATGCACCATCGTGATTTTTCAGTAGATTCTACATCAGGGATTCAGCATAAGGGAAAATTTTTGGCATTGACAGAACATGGTACGATGAACTCTGCCAAATTGCTGACCGGAATCGATCATCTGATCGAGCTGGGAGTAACACACGTCCATTTGCTTCCGTCTTATGATTATGCTTCGGTAGACGAAACCAAGTTGGATGAAAATAAATACAACTGGGGATATGATCCGCAGAATTACAATGTACCCGATGGTTCGTATGCTACCGATCCTTACGATCCGGCTGTCCGCATCCGCGAGTTTAAGCAGATGGTACAGGCACTGCACAAAGCCGGTATACGGGTAGTGCTCGATGTGGTATACAATCATACATACAACACCGATGGCAGTAACTTCGAACGTACGGTACCTGGATATTTTTATCGCCAGAAGCCGGATGGTTCGTTGGCCAATGGTTCGGCTTGTGGTAACGAGACGGCAAGCAACCGGCCTATGATGCGTAAATATATGATTGAATCCGTGCTTCACTGGATCAAGGAATACCATATCGATGGTTTCCGCTTCGACCTGATGGGCATTCACGACATCGAGACGATGAATGAAATCCGTAAGGCGGTCAGTGCTGTAGATCCTTCTATCATTATTTATGGTGAAGGTTGGGCAGCGGAAGCACCTCAGTATCCGGGTGATTCGCTGGCAATGAAGGTCAATACCTGTAAAATGCCGGGTATTGCCGCCTTTTCCGATGAAATGCGTGATGCGTTGCGTGGTCCTTTTAATGATAATCATAAGGGAGCGTTCCTTGCCGGGATCCCCGGGGAAGAAGAGAGCATTAAGTTTGGTATTGTAGGAGCTGTCAGTCACCCTCAAGTCAACAATGATTCGGTGAATTACAGTAAAGCTCCCTGGGCTTCCCAGCCTACTCAGATGATCAGTTACGTATCTTGCCACGATGATATGTGCTTGGTAGATCGCTTGAAGTCGAGTATCCCCGGTATCACACCCGAACAACTCGTACGACTTGACAAACTGGCGCAGACGGCAGTGCTGACTTCGCAAGGTATTCCGTTCATCTATGCCGGAGAAGAGGTGATGCGTGACAAGAAAGGGGTGCATAATAGTTTTGAGAGTCCCGATTCTATTAATGCCATTGATTGGAACCGAAAGACAACTCACGAAGATGTGTTCGCCTATTATAAGCGTTTGATCAGTATTCGTAAAGCCCATCCCGCTTTCCGTATGGGAGATGCTGAGATGGTACGTAAGCACCTGGAATTCCTCCCGGTAGATGGTGGTAATCTGGTGGCTTTCCGCTTGAAAGACCGCGCTAACGGAGATACTTGGGACAACATTATCGTGGCACTTAATGCCCGTTCTGTTCCTGCCAAACTGGCGATACCCGAAGGTAAATACACTGTTGTATGCAGAGATGGTGTGATTGATGAAAGAGGGTTGGGCTCGTTATACGGACCTGAGGTGACGGTTCCGGCACAGTCTGCACTGATCATTCATCAGTAGGGAGTGTTGCGAAAAAAATCATCACGGATTACACTGATTCACACAGATAAAAAATAAATGACTGATGGTCAATGTAAAATTCTGTGGCAATTGATGTAATCCGTGGTGATTTCTGACTATAATAACTTTTGTTGATATACAAAACCAATATAAAGTTAACCTAAATTGATTATCTCTAAAATACTGTTCTGAATGTCGAGGGATGTGTGTTTATAGAGCTATTTTAAATTATCTGTATAATGAAATTCATAAGGAAGTTTCCGGTGGCCGATGCGGATAGTCTGGAAAGTCCCCAAAAGTTTGAGGGCTTCTTTCTTGATTATTATCCCCGGGTCAAAGGATTCATTAATGGCTTGTTACAGGATGCTGAAGAGGCGGAAGATCTTTCGCAGGATATATTTATGTCATTGTGGCAGAACAGGGGAAATCTGAAGCAGATAGACAACTTGGATGCATACCTGTTCCGTATAGCCCGGAATGCGGTTTTCCGGTACATCGAGCGCTCTTTGTTATTTAAAAATTATCAATCCAGGCAGTTATCGGATGATAACTCCGATCTGTATGAAATAGAATCGGAACTGAACGCGAAAGAATTAGAACTGATTATAGCCATCGCTGTTGAAAGAATGCCTTCTCAAAGAAGAAAGATCTATCAGATGAGCCGCGAACAGGGGCTTAGTAATGAAAATATAGCCCGTGAACTGAACATTAGCAAGCGTACAGTTGAGAATCATCTGACCCAGGCTCTGGCTGATATACGTAAGATATTGTTTTGGGTCATTATGGCTACTTTCGTATAAACTTAACAAGCTATATAAAAAAAGTGTTCTTTGAACTGTGTGTGTTTGGCGGGTTACGTATCTTATATATATAATCCATAAAACATACTATGTCTGACGCATACAAAATCATACACAACTTTATGGCCTTCATAGCCAGTCCGGACCTTAAAAATAAAGTGTGGACATGGCTTCTTGATCCTTCCGGCAAACAACGGAAAGAAGAAGCGCTTCTTCAGATATGGGACGAATATCGTCCTGAAGCAGATGCCGGTACCCGGCATTCTTTACGTAAGTTTCAAAAAAGAGCAGGGCTTTCTTCTGCCCGGCCGGCCTATCTACATCGGTGGGCGCATATAGCAGCTATTCTTCTTATCCCGTTAATATCTATTATAACAGCCTATATATATGTGGCACATCACACGCAGGAAGTCCGTTTTGTAGAATGTATCGTTCCCAAGGGAGAGCAAAAACAGATCACGTTACCGGATGGTTCGATCATCACCCTGAATTCGGGATCCGTATTTCTATATCCTACGCAATTTGCCGGCGATACCCGCTCTGTATATCTTTCCGGAGAAGGGCACTTTGCGGTAGCCCCTAATAAGAAACTTCCTTTTGTGGTGGCAACTAACCATCTGGACATTTGTGTACTGGGTACTCAGTTTAATTTGCAGGCATATCCTTTTGATAGAAGGACAATTACTACATTGGAGTCCGGTTCTGTTGCTGTAAGAAAGAAAAACCAGCCGAACAGTTTTATTACCTTAGAACCCAATCAGCAACTTGATTACGAAAATCGGAGTGGTAGATTCAACAAAACAGATATAGATGCTTCTGTTTATTCGGGTTGGACAAAGGGAGAGATGAACTTTATTTCCCAGTCACTCAGGGAAATCCTGAGAACACTGGAAAGAAGCTATGCAGTATCTATTCAGCTATCGTCTGATCTGATGGAGTCGAATCGGATCAATTCGGACCTTTATACAATAAAGTTTAAGCGTCGTGATGATATTTTCCATGTTTTGGATATTGTAACAAAAACAGTAGGAGGTATCACCTATAAAGTGGAGAAGGACGAATCCATATCTATTTGTCCATTAAAGTAAAGGAAAGGAGAACAATCATATGCAAAAAAGGGAACCGGAAACAAATTACCACACCCATTTCCGATCCCCGAAATCAATCAAAAACTTTTTAACCTTTAGAGACTTTAAACAGTATTAATTGATTAACTCACAAAATTATGAAATTAAAAATCAAATTAAGGAATATTCTATCCGTAAAAATTCATAAAATAGTTCTTTTACTTCTCGCTTTATGCATTTATAACACTGCGTACGGGCAAAATCAGCGGATAAGTGTGTATGGCAACAATCAGTCTTTGCAAAAAGTATTCGAACAAATTGAGGAGCAGACTCAATTGAGTATTACATACAATCAGACCAGACTGGATGTAAATAGGAAGATTAAAGGCAACTTTGTAGACAAGGAACTGTCTTTTGTAATGGATGCTCTTTTGAAGAATACCGGTTTTACTTGCCGTTATGAGGCTGAGCATATAGTCATTACTCCTGTTGAGCAGAAGAAAGAGAAAGCTGCTGCCGGGCAAGCTACTCAGATGAAAAAGATAACGGGTAAAGTGACGGGCGTTACCGGCGAACCTCTTATAGGAGCGAATGTGCTTGCCGTAGGCGGTAAGCAGGCCACGATTACCAATCTTGAGGGAGAATTTTCATTGGAGGTCTCTGACAACAGTAAGTTGCAGGTTACCTATATCGGTTATTTGCCTCAGGAGGTCAGTACCAATGGAAAAACTCATTTCGTCATTCAGTTGAAAGAAGATTCACAATTGATGGATGAAGTAGTGGTTGTTGGCTTCGGAACACAAAAGAAGATCAATCTGACGGGAGCAGTTACAGCAGTTAATATACAGGAAACATTAGGAGATCGTCCGATAACAAATGTTACGGCAGCTTTGCAAGGGGTGGTTCCGGGATTAAAAATAGAGGGAACGACCGGTACTCCAGGTGACAATCTATCATACAATATTCGAGGAACCACTTCTATCAACGGTGGTGGTCCGCTGGTGTTGGTCAATAATGTACCGATGGATATCAATATGATCGATCCGCAGGATATCGAGTCGGTTTCGGTCTTGAAAGATGCCGCTTCTGCAGCTATCTACGGAGCACGTGCTGCGTTTGGAGTAATCTTGATTACCACCAAGCAAGGTAAAAAGGACATGGCTCCTAAATTCAATTATAATAATAATTTCTCGTTTTCGAAAGCATTGGAACTGCCACAAAAAGCCGGTCCGTTGGAGTCCATCCTGGCATATAAAGAGATGGGATGGCCCAATGACACGTATGTAGACGGTAAGAATATTCCTCAATGGGAGACGTATATACGTGATTATATGGCTAATCCTTCCCAATATCCCAATGGATATGTATTCGATGAAGATGGGAACCTGTTTCTGATGAGAGAGAACGATATGTTTGCCGATATGATGGATAATTATGGCTTTATGCAAAATCATAGTTTTTCAGTTTCGGGAGGAAGTTCAAGAACGAATTATCGTATCGGTTTGGGATACACCAATGAAGACGGAATCCTTATTACTGATAAAGACAGGTATGAGCGTGCCAATCTCTCAAGTTTCCTGAGTGTGGAGGTCAACAAATGGCTGACCACTCAATTGGATATACGGTATGCCAATTCTACCCAGAACAAAGTGGAGCAAGGCGGTAGAAACGGAATTTGGGGAAGTGCCATGCAACTTCCTTCTTATCAGAATATATCGCCTTATGAAGAGGATGGTATTATTTATCCGGCTGAAACTTCCGCTACTTACATCCGTTATGGGGAACCACGCATTGTTAAAAAGACGGATCTCCGGGCTTTGGGACGTATCATCATTTCGCCTCTGAAAAACTTGAAGATAACAGGTGAATATACGTACAACCGGGTGACAAACTACAACCGCATGTATGTGAACCAGTATAAATACATCGGAATGAACTTTACCGGTGTCCTGAATAACACGGAAAATACACGGTATGCGCTGACGCAGGGATTTACTAACTATAATGCAATCAATATATTTGCTAATTACGACTTTTCAATAGGTAATCATCATATAAGTGTTATGGGTGGATTCAACCAGGAAGAGAATCATGCGGAATCGCAGTGGACAGAAAGAAAAGATGTATTGTTGAGTAACCTGCCGTCCATATCGGGAGCTACCGGGACCACAACGGCAACGGATACCTTTAACGAATATGCCCTCAGAGGACTCTTTTACCGTGTGAATTATTCGTACAAGGATCGCTACATGCTTGAAGCTAACGGACGATATGACGGAACTTCACGATTCCCTAAAAACAACCGTTTTGGATTCTTCCCATCTTTCTCGGCAGGTTGGCGCATTTCGGAAGAACCTTTTATGACAGCGACACGCGATGTTCTATCCAACTTTAAATTTCGTGCTTCGTGGGGATCGATCGGAAATCAGATCATCTTGCTGGCAGACGGCTCACCGGACAATTATCCGTATATACCGGAGATGGCTCCGGGGCTTACCAATTGGCTGGTAGACGGTCAAAGACCTACGACTTTGTCCACTCCGCCTATGGTCAGCAGTGCGTTCACCTGGGAAAAAGTATATACGCTCGATTTCGGTGTTGACTTCGGATTTTTTGATAATCGCCTGAATGGTACTTTCGATTGGTATCGGCGTGATACAAAAGGTATGCTGGCACCGGGAATGGATTTGCCGTGGGTTGTGGGAGTGGCTGCTGCCAAGCAGAATGCTGCGAATTTGAAAACTTATGGTTGGGAACTGGAATTGAACTGGAGAGACCGTATCAAAGATTTCAATTACCGTATCGGATTCAATCTTTACGATTCGCAGAGTGAAATTACCAAGTTTAACAACGAGACCAACTTGCTGGGCACCTATCGCAAAGGGCAGAAGATTGGTGAAATATGGGGATATGTAACCGATCGTTTTTATAGAGAAGATGATTTCAATGCCGACGGAACGCTTAAAGAAGGCATTCCTATTCCTAAAGGAGTAGGGAAAGTATATCCGGGTGATATACTTTATAAAAACTTTGATGATGATGCCAGCACTATATGGAGTGGAAAAGGAACAGCGGACGATCCGGGCGACCAACGTATCATCGGTAACTCTACACCTCGCTTCCATTATGGCATCAATGCAGGTTTGAGTTGGAAAGGGTTCGATCTTTCTGTCTTTCTTCGTGGTGTGGGCAAACGTGACTTTTGGCGTACCGATCAGATTGCATGGCCTACCGGAACGTGGGGAAGTCTGTTTAAGGAAACCCTTGACTTCTGGACACCGGAGCATACGGATGCCTATTTCCCAAGGGTATATGCAAACAACGGCGTGAATACTGCTTCGAACCGCTGGAAGCAGACCAAATATCTGGCTAATGCGGCTTACTTGAAGTTGCAAAATATCACCTTATCCTATACTTTGCCTAAAACCTGGGCTAAGCAGATTTGCTTCGATGAGGTCAAGGTATTTTTCAGTGGAGAAAACCTTCACACATGGGATCACTTGCCGGAAGGTCTGGAGTCTGATATGCTTTCGAAAGGAGCATGGGAATATCCGTTTATGAAGAAGTTTTCACTTGGATTTAATGTCACATTCTAAATAACCGAAATAGTATGAAGAAATATACATTTGCCCTGTTTATATTCTGTGCGATCGCTTTTACCGGTTGCCTGAACAATGATTTTATGGAAAGGTATCCGTTGGGCAATCCGACGGAAGAGACTGCCTTTGTGACGTATGACAACTTCAAGGCATACGCCTGGGGATTGTATGAGACACTGCCGAAATTAGGATACGGTGATACCTCGACAGATGATATCTCGTACAATCAGACTCGTGGAAGCAGTGAGAGTAACTGGATCCGAGGATTGGTCACTGTACCCGATAAGCGGAATGATACAGCATGGGACTATTATGCCTTTATTCGTCGTGTCAATCTGATGTTGGGGCGGATAGACAGCTCTCAGATGACTGAAGCCGAGAAAGCACATTGGAAAAGTGTCGGATATTTCTTTCGTTCATATCGCTACTTCTCATTGCTGTCTGCTTATGGTGGAGTACCTTGGATAGACCGTGTGCTGAGTGATAACGATACAGAGCTGATTAATGGGCCCCGTGCATCCAGAGATGAAATTGCGAAGCATATTCTTGAAGACCTGCAATATGCCGAACAGCATATTAATGTTAACGGAGATGGTAATAATACGATTAATAGAGCAGTCGTTCAAGCCTTTATATCACGATTCTGTCTTTTTGAGGGTACATGGAGGAAATATCACGGATTGAATGATGCCGAAACTTATCTGAAAGAATGTAAGCGGGTGTCTGCCGAAGTTATGAATAGTTTCCCCGAGATTTGCAGCAACTACGATGATCTTTTTTGTTCGCTTGAATTGAAGGATGTCCCCGGAGTCATACTCTATCGGGAGTTCTCGAATGCGGAAAACGTAATACATGCTACTAGTATCGGAGGAACCACAGGAGCCTCGTACTATAATCCGACCCGTGACTTGGTGGACAGTTATCTCTGTTCGGATGGTAAAACCCGTTGGAATAGTCCGTTATATAAGGGAGACAAAGATATGTATGACGAGTTTAGTTGCCGGGATCACCGACTCTGGTTGCAAGTGACTCCTCCGTACAGAATAGACCGTTCGGCTTCTACCGATGCCTGGGGTAATAAATGGCAATTTACCGAAGTTGCCAAGGACAGAAGTTTCATCGATAGCTTGAATATCCGTTTGGGAATAGGCTATGGCAGTGCTAAAGAGAGACAGAAAACTTTACCTTTCCGTCAAGGCTATGACGGGGGGATCCTGGGAGCAGTCCCGCATTTCGATTTTTATTTGGAGAATCAGCCTTGGTACAAGTCAGCTTTCGGCTATAATAACTGGAAATATTATTGTACGTATCTGTCAATGGGATCACAGCGAAATGAAGAGACCGATATGCCACTGTTCAGGGTGGAAGAGGTGATGCTGAATTATGCTGAAGCAATGTGTGAATTAGGTGAATTCGATCAGTCGGTAGCCGATCGGACGGTAAATAAATTGCGTAGCCGTGCTAACGTGGCTCCTATGAAGGTGGCGGAAATTAACGACAGTTTCGATCCTAAACGTGATTTGGGTAACCCTGCTTATCCGGGTGATTATGCTATAAATCCCTTGTTGTGGGAGATTCGCCGCGAACGCCGCATTGAATTGTTTTCCGAAGGATTCAGGTTCGACGATTTGCGGAGATGGAAGAAGTGTCATTATGCATTGAAGAAGAAACTGGGCATGTACGTCAAAGCATCGGATTTTCCGGCCGGAACCAAAGTGACAGTCGATGGTGGAGGAACGGAAGGCTATCTTGAATTTCATCCTGCACAGAACCATACTTGGCCTGATTATTATTACCTGAATCCTATTCCCCGCAATGAAAGGGTGCTGAATCCTCAGCTTGAACAGAATCCGGGTTGGGATGACGGAATAAAGTAGGAAATGTTTGATTGACAAATGGTTTTAACCGTGTGATAAAAAACTGTCCGGAGAAAATCTTATCTTTGGACAGTTTTTGCACTCAAAATACTACATTTAAATGAAATACCTGATTTTAATACTACTTTCCCTGTGTTCATATTCCATTGACTTGTCCGGACAAATCATCATGCCTACCCCCGGTAAAATAGAGAGGGCAGATGGCCGGTTACGGCTTCAAGGTAAAATACGAATGTACGCAGAGGAGTCTCCCGGCTCTTTCATACGTTTGTTTTATGAAAAACTGGTGCCCGAAAGCGCTGTGGAATGGTGCAAAGAGGAGGTAAACAGCCACATCTCCTGGAAAAAAGATGTTACTTTGCCGGCAGAAGGTTATCGCATCCGTGTGACGCCTGAGCGAATAATTGTCCGGGCAGTGGATGATGCCGGCTTTATCTATGCCATTCAAAGTCTGAGGCAATGGAACACGGGTGAGGAAAGAGGACTGATATTTCCTTGTGTCGAGATCACCGACTTCCCACGAGTGAAATGGCGCAGCTTTATGCTGGATTCCGGACGCCAGTATCAGAAAGTGTCTACGATCAAGAAATATATCGACATGGCTTCGATGCTGAAGATGAATTACTTTCATTGGCATCTGACCGAAGGACTTGGCTGGCGCATTGAAATAAAACGCTATCCGTTCCTGACCCGTATAGGAGCTTTTGTAGGGCAGGGGCCGGAACAGCAGGGCTTCTACTCCCAAGAAGAGGTGAAAGAGATCATCGGCTATGCGGCGGACCGGGGCATTACGGTTGTTCCCGAGATTGACATGCCCGGACATGCCGAAGCGGCACTTAATGCATATCCCCGGCTGGGATGTTTCAATGTTGCGGTAAAGGTTCCCCAAAGCGGATTTACGCAGAATATATTTTGTGCGGGAAAAGACAGTACACTCATCTTCCTGAAGAATGTGTTGGACGAAGTATGCCGGATGTTTCCGTCCGCTTATATTCATCTCGGAGGCGACGAAGCACCTAAAGGGAATTGGGATAAATGTCCCGATTGCCGGTCACGGATTGAAAAAGAAAAACTAAAAGACAGTCATGACCTACAATTGTGGTTTTCGGCCCGGATGGCCGATTATCTGAAACAAAAAGGGAGGAAGGCCATCTTTTGGGGAGATGTGATTTACAAAGACGGCTATCCCTTGCCGGACAATGTGGTGATACAGTGGTGGAACTGGAGAGGACACCGGGATCTGGCCTTGAAGAATGCCATCAGACATAATTATTCGGTGATTTGCGGTACAAACTATTATACGTATCTGAACTTCCCGCTTACCCCCTGGAAGGGATATACTCAAGCTCGCACTTTCGATCTGGAAGATGTGTATTTGCATAATCCTTCTTATAGGCCCCGGGAGGAAAATCCGCTTATTCTCGGAATGAGTTCTGCCTTGTGGACGGACGACGGGGTGACGGAAAGCATGATCGATCGTCGGGTCTTTCCGCGTATTCTCGCACTTGCCGAGCAGATGTGGCATTCCGGCAATCCGGAAAATTTTGATGAGTTTTATGGTAAAGTACTCTCTAAGCAACTGTGGTTTGAACAGCAGGGGTATTCATTCGGGCCTGCATTGAAGGAAGATGCGGGTACAAATTATAAATGGGACTAAAAAAAGAAACTAATCATGAAAAGAATAGAAATCTATATCGGACTGTCCGTTTTCGCTTTATCGGCCAAAAGCCAGGTGAAAGAATCTCGACCCAATGTCATATATATCATAATGGATGATCTGGGCTACGGGGATATCGGTTGTTATGGTTCGGAGAAAATAGAAACACCGAACATCGATCGGTTGTATAAGGATGGCATCAGTTTCACACAGCATTACACAGGTTCACCCGTTTCGGCACCCGCCCGCTGTGTGTTGATGACAGGTATGCACTCGGGACATGCGCAAATCCGGGCTAATGATGAAATGGCTTATCGGGGCGCTATCATGAATTACGACTCCATGTATGTACATCCCGGTCTGGAGGGGCAGTATCCTTTAAAAGCCCATACCATGACTCTCGGAAGAATGATGCAGCAAGCCGGATACGTCACCGGATGCTTTGGAAAATGGGGACTGGGGGCTCCGGGCACGGAAGGTACTCCCAACAAACAGGGATTCGACAGTTTCTATGGATACAACTGTCAGCGGCAGGCACACAGTTATTACCCCGCCTTTTTGTATAAGAATGAAGACCGGGTATACTTGGCCAATAAAGTGCTCGATCCTCACACGACCAAGCTGGATGCAGGAGCCGACCCCCGTGATGAAGCCGCCTATGCCAAGTTCTCGCAGAAAGAGTATGCCAATGATCTTATTTTCGATGAACTGATTTCGTTTGTCGGGCAGAACAGAAAGAAACCGTTTTTCCTGATGTGGACTACTCCGCTACCGCACGTGTCGTTGCAGGCACCGGAGAAATGGGTGAAGTATTATGTCGGGAAGTTTGGAGACGAAGCCCCCTACATCGGAAAAGCCGGATATATGCCTTGTCGCTATCCGCATGCGACTTATGCTGCTATGATCAGTTATTTTGACGAGCAAATAGGCAAGCTGATAGAGAAGCTGAAGAAGGAACGTCTGTACGACAATACGGTTATCATGTTTACTTCCGATAATGGACCGACTTTTAATGGTGGTAGCGATTCGCCGTGGTTCGACAGTGGAGGTCCTTTCAGGTCTGAGTATGGTTGGGGAAAATGTTTTGTTCACGAAGGAGGAATACGTATCCCTGCTATTGTCACCTGGCCCGGGAAAATCAAACCGTCTACCCAGAGCGATCATATTTGTGGATTTCAGGATGTGATGCCTACCTTGGCGGATATCGCAAACATTGCTTGTCCGGAGACCGATGGCATCAGTTTCTTGCCTGCTTTGCTTGGCGAAACGGAACGCCAGAAAGAACACGAATATTTGTATTGGGAATATCCCGATCCCACAATCGGCCTCAAAGCCATTCGCATGGGTAAGTGGAAAGGAATTGTCAACAACATCCGTAAGGGCAACTCTACAATGGAGCTTTATGACTTGGAGAGTGATCTCAGGGAAGAACATGATGTGGCTGCCGAACATCCCGATATCGTTCGGAAACTGACGAGGTTGATGGAAAAGTCGCATACCGAGCCGGAGAATCCCAAATTCAGGTTCTGATGGGACCATAGGTCTAAAACAGTTTGAGTATCCGATGATAAAAGTACATAATAGGTTGTTCAGATTGTTTTTTTAGTATTATTCTGTCTCTTTGTGCGGATTTTGGTATAATTTTGCCCCGCCCAATAATGAAATAGGATTATGGAACAATACACATTCAATATAGCGGGTGGCGTGGCACGCAACCCGCTTGTGCGTTTGGCACAACCTGTCACAGCACAAATCGCTACCGGCGAACATATCGCCATCGTAGGACCCAATGGGGGAGGGAAAAGCTTGTTTGTAGACACGCTTTTGGGTAAATATCCTTTGCGTGAAGGTACATTGGACTACGATTTTTCTCCTTCTTCTACCCGGACGGTATATGATAACGTGAAATATATTGCTTTCCGTGACACCTATGGGGCGGCGGATGCCAACTATTACTATCAGCAACGCTGGAATGCCCACGATCAGGAAGATGCCCCCTCTGTGCGGGAGATGTTGGGAGAGATCAAAGATGAAAGACTGAAAGAGGAATTGTTCGAACTCTTCCACATCGAGCCATTGTTGGACAAGAAGATCATTCTTCTTTCCAGTGGCGAATTACGTAAATTTCAACTGACTAAAACCCTCCTGACAGCTCCCCGGGTATTGATTATGGACAATCCTTTTATCGGTTTGGATGCACCTACCCGTGAATTGCTTTTCTCGCTGCTCGAACGTCTCACCCGCTTGTCATCCGTGCAAATCATTCTTGTGCTTTCGATGCTCGATGATATCCCTTCGTTCATTACCCATGTGATTCCGGTAGAAGACCTGCACGTGCTTCCGAAAATGGAAAGGGAGGCTTATCTGGCTTCATTTTGTGTGACCGATGAGGCAGAAGTCCTGGACGCACTGCAACAGCGTATAGCCGGATTACCTTATGACGGAGCAAACTATGACTCCGGGGAGGTGGTAAAATTAAATAAGGTAAGTATTCGTTATGATGACCGCACTATCCTGAAGGAGCTCGACTGGACAGTCCACCGGGGTGAAAAGTGGGCATTGAGTGGAGAAAACGGTGCCGGTAAATCTACACTGCTCAGCTTGGTTTGTGCGGACAACCCTCAGTCGTACGCTTGTGACATCAGTCTTTTCGGACGTAAGCGGGGTACGGGCGAAAGCATTTGGGAGATTAAAAAACACATCGGTTACGTCAGTCCCGAAATGCACCGTGCCTATCTCAAAAATCTGCCGGCCATTGAGATTGTGGCTTCCGGATTGCATGACAGCATCGGTTTGTACAAACGCCCGCAGGAAAGCCAGATGGCTGCCTGCGAGTGGTGGATGGATGTGTTCGGCATTGCGGCTCTGAAGGACAAACCTTTTCTTCAGCTGTCGAGCGGTGAGCAGCGCCTGGCATTATTGGCCCGTGCTTTTGTGAAAGATCCGGAATTGCTTATTCTGGACGAGCCGCTGCACGGACTCGATACGTACAATCGCCGGCGGGTGAAAAAGATTATCGAAGCTTTTTGCCGTCGGCAGGACAAGACGATGATTATGGTAACCCATTACGAATCGGAACTTCCTTCTACCATCACCGACCGCCTTTTCCTGAAAAGAAATCGTTGAGCGTGGCCGTTTTTTATTTTGTCATTCTCCAACCTGTGTTATCGGTCGTTTGGGTGGCGGATATGAAAAAAAACTCCTGTCCGTGTGATGACTGCCTTTTTTGCAAATAGACAACATTGGTACCTATTGTCATATGTCTTTACATCGTTACCGCATTTTCTTTCTGATTTCGGAAGAAGATGATCCGGAACTTATTGCCTTCGGGTGACTTCCGGATCTCGGTTTCCATATCCGTCCGGTTATCTACCGGTTTGCCGTTAATGCGCAGAATCACGTCGTTGGCTTGCAGGGCGGTTATTCCCTTTTCGACCTGCACTACCAGTATGCCTCGTATTTTGTCGAGCCCCGTGGCCGAACGTTCTCCTTCGGTCGACACCTCTTTCAATGTTAACCCCTTCCACGAATACGTCTGTACCGTCTCCGGCTTTTCTTCCGGAATTTTGAAAACCGGCAATTCCGGAGTAGCCGCCAAAGCTTTCAGGTGTGGGCATTGTACGCCGAAGTGCTTCATATCGAAATTCCGGAACCCCGTCTTCAAGGCAGGCGAATTTTCTTTTACCCGGTAGTCTCCTTTTTCAGGAGCGATGAAGAGTGGATCACCGTAAAGTGAATGGAGGTCCGTTCCTCTCTTTTGTGCCTGTTCCAGTCCTTGCTTGGTGACAAAGAAGTTAGTGTCTGTTTCCTTTCCCCATTCCTTTACCTGAATGGGGCGATAGGGAGTCGTGACGATGTTATGACGGAAAATGTCTTGAGAGTTTGCAAACCAGACGTGCGGATGGAATGTGTTGTTGACCATAATGTTGTTTTCCACCGTTCGCGCGAAGCCTTCGCGCAATTTCAATCCTCCGTGTAGGCAGAGGTTGTTGTAGATGTGATAGTTGGAAGAACCGTCATCCAGATCGATGTCCCATCCATGGTCGCACCTCCAGCGGTTGTTGCGGATGACAGTCGTTTCGGTAGCGTCCCGGAATACCATTTGAGGATGTTCTTTTGCGAACTCATCCATCACATTTCGGTCGGGATGCCAATAGCGGTCGCGTCCCCAGGAGTTGAAGGACCCGTGGTCGCCTGTCTCGAGTACGGTGTCGAACACATCGTTTCCTTCTATCAGATGTCCTCCCCAGGTACCTTCACTGACGTTGATGCCGGCACGGGGCAGGTCGTAAATACTGTTGTTACGGATGGTGATTCGTGCGGACATAGATAGTTGGATACCGGCTCCCTGCTTTTCTGTCTCTCCGATCGAGTGAATCAGATTGTCGTCCACCAGGCAGTCTGAGGGATAGTCGGGGGTGAGGGGGCCTGTCCCTTTATCCATCTGCTCCCAGGTTTGCGACTTTCCGTACTCGAACAGAGGGGAACGGACGGCATCCGGAGAGCCTACAAAGCAAACGGCACTGGCTCCTATACGGGTGATATGATTTTGGCTGACACGGTGGTTGCGGTTATAATTGGAGAAGAAGATAGCATTGCCTCCTATATCGTGCAGGTAGCAGCCGTTTACAGAGCATTTTTCGGCATTTTCAATTATCAGGGCTCCTCCCCGATAGATTTTCCAGTCACTGCGCAATAGGGGTTCATTGGTTTTCATAAAGGTGCGCAGGGTTTGTGTCAGTTCCAAATGGTCTATGGATACGTGACGGACCGGACTTCCGGGTTTTCCTTTCAGGATAAAGAGGGTTTCTGTCTGCGGCACTTCGAATAAGGCGGTTTGCAGGTCGAGTTCTCGCGGCGGATAGAAATAGAGTGTATGGGTTTCTTTATCAAAATACCATTCCCCTTCGGCATCCAACTCTTCAAAGATGTTTTCTACCATGCGGTAGGTGTGGTGCATACCCATCTGGCGGTTGTTCTGAAATCCGCCTTTCAGTATCAGTTCGCCCTTGGCGTCTTTGCCTTCGATGCTGTATTGGTAGCCTCCCCATTCTCTGCTGTGCATGGCGTGCAGATAACCTCCCGCGGGGTTGCTCCAGTTTTTCACACGTTCGGGTGAGCAGGCGTCAGCTGCATATCCGTTGAAGATGCGTATATTCGGATCAAAATTCGGATACCGTGCCGATATCTGTTTTTTCCCGTTCACAAAGAGCTGATCGGGGATCAGTTCTTCTTCCACTTTGGCTTGCATGATACCGTTTTTATACTCTTTCCAACGCAGGTTCCGGAGTATACGCGAACCGCTGATGACCGCCTTTTGTCCGGGATACGAAGAAAAACGGATCGGATGTTCGGGTGTGCCCGAAGTCTCGTTTGTGATAAGAATCGGAGCGGACAGGTAGTTGGTGCCTTCGCAGTAGATGGTGATGGAACGCCGGCCGGCCTGCCGTGAGGCCTTTTTCCAGGCATATTCTAAAGTAGCCATCGGTTTTTTCGCTGTTCCGGGATGATGGTCGCTGCCCGAAGGTGATACATAGAGTGTTATCTCTGTTTGGGCGGATAGCAGACCGGATACGAATAGTAGTAATGGAAAAAAGAGCTTTCTCATGTGTTGTTCATTTAGGAATTAAATAAAAAGGTTACTTACAGTGTACAAAGGTAACTTTTATCAGCATACTTCAGCATAGATATTTAGAAAAAGTTTCGTGAACTTTGTACTCAGTACAAATGTTCTATAGTAAACACCTAAAGAAAGGAGAGTTGAATGAAAAAGATTGTATTGCTCCGTCATGGAGAAAGTGCATGGAACAAAGAGAACCGTTTTACCGGTTGGACAGATGTCGATCTGACAGAAAAAGGAATTGCCGAAGCCTGTAAAGCAGGCGAACTACTGAAAGAAAATGGATTTAACTTCGATAAAGCTTATACGTCATACCTTAAACGAGCGGTGAAAACGCTGAATTGCGTACTCGACCGGATGGATCAGGACTGGATTCCGGTAGAGAAAAGCTGGCGCCTGAATGAAAAACATTACGGCGATCTGCAAGGACTGAACAAAAGCGAAACAGCCGCTAAATACGGGGATGAACAGGTGCTTATCTGGCGCAGGAGTTATGATATAGCTCCCAATGCCCTGTCGGAAGACGATCCGAGAAATCCCCGCTTTGAGAATCGTTATCAGGAAGTACCCGATGCGGAACTTCCCCGGACAGAATCTCTGAAAGATACTATCGAACGTATCATGCCTTATTGGAAGTGTATCATCTTCCCGAATCTGAAAACGGCTGATGAAATTCTGGTTGTTGCCCACGGAAATAGTTTGCGCGGCATCATCAAGCACTTGAAGCACATCTCCGATGAAGAGATCGTAAAACTGAATCTGCCGACTGCCGTCCCTTACGTATTTGAGTTCAGTGACGAACTGAATCTGGAAAAAGACTATTTCCTGGGTGATCCCGAAGAAATCCGTAAGTTGATGGAAGCGGTTGCCAACCAGGGAAAGAAAAAATAAGAGGAGAGAGACCTCGTAAATGTTTAGAAACGAATCAAACTTCACCACAGAGTAACACCGAGTCTCACAGAGTTTTAATGATATTAGGAGAAAATAATCTCTGTGGAACTCTGTGTAATCTGTGGTGGACTCAAAACCATTACAATTATGAATAAAATAATAGAACTGTTGGGAAATCAGGCTGAATATTACCTGAACCACACTTGCAAAACCATTGATAAATCACTGATTCACGTACCGTCACCGGATACAATCGATAAGATATGGATTGACTCTGACCGTAACATACAGACTTTGCGCAGTTTGCAGACATTGCTGGGGCATGGTCGTCTGGCAAACACCGGATATGTATCCATTCTTCCGGTCGATCAGGACATCGAACATACGGCCGGAGCTTCGTTCGCTCCGAATCCGATTTATTTCGATCCGGAAAACATTGTGAAGCTTGCCATCGAAGGCGGTTGTAATGCAGTTGCATCCACTTTCGGCAATCTGGGTGCTGTTGCCCGAAAATATGCGCATAAGATACCGTTTGTAGTAAAACTGAACCATAATGAGTTGTTGTCTTATCCCAATACTTACGATCAGGTTCTGTTTGGCACCGTCAAGGAGGCTTGGGAAATGGGGGCAGTGGCTGTAGGTGCTACTATCTATTTCGGTTCCGAACAGAGTCGCCGCCAATTGGTGGAAATCGCTGAGGCTTTCGATTATGCGCATGAACTGGGTATGGCCACCATCCTGTGGTGCTATCTGCGTAACAACGAGTTCAAGAAAGACGGTATAGACTATCATGCGGCTGCTGACCTTACCGGACAAGCCAACCGTCTGGGAGTTACCATCAAGGCCGATATCGTAAAACAGAAATTGCCGACTAACAATGGTGGTTTCAAAGCGATTCATTTCGGAAAGACGGATGAAAGAATGTATACCGAGCTGACTACGGACCATCCGATTGATCTTTGCCGCTATCAGGTGGCCAATGGATATATGGGACGTGTCGGGCTGATCAACTCCGGTGGAGAGTCACATGGAGCGTCCGACCTGAAGGATGCTGTCGTTACGGCAGTAGTAAACAAACGTGCCGGCGGTATGGGATTGATCAGCGGACGTAAAGCTTTCCAGAAACCCATGAACGAAGGAGTGGAGTTACTTCACGCCATTCAGGATGTCTATCTGGATGCGTCTGTCACCATTGCCTGATAGAGAGGGTGTAGCTATCCGACAGACAGGGTGTAACCATGCAGTCCGGATGGCTACACCCTAATTGGCGGATGGCTACACCTTACTGCTTTTCCTTATTTTCTCTTTATACTGAGTCGGTGTTTCTCCGGTATATTGCTTAAATGATGTACTGAAATAGCGGGATGTTGTAAATCCTATCTTTTCTGCTATCTCTGTGAAAGTGAGATCGGTGGTTGATATCAGTTGGATGGCCTTTTCCATACGGAATTTATTGATGTAATCGTTGGCTCCCATATTGGTCATTGCTTTTAGTTTGTTATAGAGTGAGGCGCGGCTCAATCCCATCTCCGTGCAGAGGAATGTGACGTCCAGTTCGGGACTGTCCAGATGGTCGGTGATCAACTGGTTCAGCTTCCGTAGGAAAGTTTCATCGGGTTGGCTGAGTTCCTCCTTGACAATATTCGGACTGCTTGCTATTTCGGCAGGTGCTTTGCTTTTTTCGCCGTTACGGAGACGGTTACGTATCAGTTCTACGATTTGCAGTTCCCGTTCCCCCTTCTCCGTGAACGATGGGAGGAGTTCATTGCTGACATTGACGAGGAATCGAATCTTTTCTTCATATTCCTGCAATTCCCGTTCTTTTAATTCCCATTTCAACCGGTTCTTCCTACGGCGCAAAATGGCGAAGATGATAGCGGTGATACCTCCCGACACAAATAGTAACAAGCAGATGATGAACCATCCGCTTCGGTACCAGGGAGGGAGTATGGTCAGTGACAGGATCGGGTGGAAGGGAGTCCAGTCGCCATTTTGAGTACTGCATGCAGCCTGTATGCGGTAGCTGCCTGCCGGTAGTGAGCGGATGACCAGTTCCGGATCGTATGATTCGATCGGTTCCTCATTGAGTCCGTCTATCCGGTAGCGGTATCTTTTTTTCCGGAAGATGTCTTCTTCGTGAGACATCACGCGCAGGGTGATTGCCCGGCTGTCTTGTGGTAGGGTGAGTTTGTCGGGATTTCCTGCCGTCCGGTTCGTGGCCGGTTCACCGTTTACACGTACATCGGTCAGTACTACTTCCGGATAGTTGGAGGAAGTTGCCGGGAAGCGGTTATCGATACAGAGCAACCCATTGACACCCCCCATATAGACTTCACCCTTCCCTGAGACGAGCCGGGGCTTGGCAAGATATTCATTCGGAATGACCCCGTCCGATTCACCGAAAAGAATGAACTTCCGGGATTGCAGTATCCAGGCAAATAACATGTGGTCTGCACCAATCCATACTTTTCCCCGATGATCACATATCACCGAACTGGCTTCGCCGAACAGTGAAGTGATCAATGGGTGATATTGCCGGGTCCGGATGCTGTATTGTCCCAACCCTGTATTGCTGCCTATCCAGAAATCACCTTTCTCGTCCATCGAAACGGAGTAGAGCAGTGTATCGCCCGTGCAGCTGAAAAGTTTTTTCAGCCTATTGCCGGTTCGATCCAGTTCGTAGAGGGTACGACTGTCGTGCAGGTAAGTGAAACGTTCGTTATGCGCAATGGCATTCATACTGCCTGCGATCTCCATACCTTCTTCTTCATTTACTACGCGTATTTTCTGCGAACCGATGTCATACCGGTAAGTATGTCCTGCCAACAAAAGTACGCTGCCCGGTTCGTCCCGGTAGATATTGACCGCCATACCGCTATAGTAAATATATTGTTTGAGGTCGGGATGGTCGATAGGTAGCGGTTTCCGCTTACCGTTCTCTTTGTTATAAACAAACAATCCCTTGGAAAAGACCGATAAAAGGATGGATTCTCGGGTAAATCCGGTGATCGAGACCACTTTGTCACCCCAGGTAGAACGGTCGTGACGGAACTCTTCGGTGACAGGGTCGAGGCTGTTGACACCCCCACCATCTGTACCTATCCAGATTCGTCCGTTCGGTTCGTCTTGATACAGACTCAGCACGGTGGGGTCGCTCAGGCCTTGGGTGCTTCCGGGAAAGACATCGGTATAGGTCTTCATGGACACTTCTCGGATATTGATCAATCCTTTGCGGATACTGCCTGCCCACATGTTATTGTAATTGTCATTGTAGAGTGACAAGATGGAGTTAACCGGAAGCGAATAGTTATCTCCCGGAATATGTTCGAGTACTGTGATTCGATGGCTGTCCGGATGTATGATGTTGATGCCTCCTCCGTCTGTACCGACCCAGATGTGTGAGTCCCGTTCGGCCATGCTCAGCACCACGTTGTTGCTGAGCCCGGAATTGTCGGTGGTGTACGAGGCCAGCAGTCGGCCTTCGGGGTTGAAGCAGCGGAGTCCTTCATTATAAGGAGCCAGCCAGATGCGGTTGTGAGAATCGATCAGGAGTGCCATGATCTCCTTTCCGCAGTCGAAAGGGGGGAGACGGCGTTCGCCCGAACGGAGATTGATCAGTCGGAGCCCTTGCCAACGGCTGCAACAGAGCAGAGTCTCTTCATCCCACCGACTGATGGCGGAGATAGCGAAATAAGGATCGGAACTAAAATCCAGCAGGAGTTTTATCGATCGGCTGTCATAGTCGTAGCGATAGATGCGGTTGCGTCCGCCGAAGATTACCCCTTGTTCTGTCAGGCAGGCAGAGTAGGCGAGGATCGGATGCCCCCGATCGTCTAGCGGAATGGCGAAATCGTCACTTGACCTGCGATATTGCGCTATTCCACCGTCTGTCAGTATCCATATATTATGTTGAATATCTTCGGTAATTTGATGGATGTAGTTGTGCGGCAACGAATGCACGTCCTCTTGCCGGTGGACATATTTTCTCAGCTTTTGTCCGTCAAATCGTCCCAATCCTGCATTGGTTCCTATCCATACAAATCCTTTTGGCTCGGTATAGACACAACGTACAGTAGAGGGAAGTCCCTCCTTCAGGGAAATTTGTTTATAGTAGTAATGGCTGGCTTTCAGCGGGAGGCAACAGACAGTAAAAAGTACGGTCAGCCAGGTCAGAAAGCCGGTATATGGATTGTTTTTCATGGATGTATTTCTATCACGTTACCGGCAAAAGTAACAGTTTGCATAGACGTGACCAAAAAAATGGAAATAAAATCCTATCTTTGCACTGTCTTGTTTTCCTGCCTGTCTTCTCTTCCTGATTCTATGGAAGAAGAGGCGGGGGCGAGGCTTCCCTTGTAACTCTAATTAATTAAACCATGAACAAGAAACTACTATCCCGTTTAGCTCCCGGTTTGTTTGCCGTTGTGCTATTCACAGCCTGCCGCCCGGCAGCCACCGTAAAGGGTAATTTGGACGTAATCCCTCAACCGCAGGAGATTGTCCTTGCCCGGGACACTACTCCTTTTATTATTGACCGCAGCACTACGATTGTCTACCCGGCAACCAATGAAAAGATGCATCGTACTGCTGATTTTCTGGCTACTTTTATTAAAGAAATGACCGGAACCGAGGTTCGTGTATCGGACAAAGAGAAAAGCAGCAATGCTATTATTCTTGCTGTAGACTCCACAATGGGGCATCCGGAAGGTTATAAACTTCAAATCACTCCTGAAAAGGTTCTTTTGACGGGAGGCAGTGAAGCCGGTGTCTTTTATGGTATCCAGACTATTCATAAAGCTCTTCCGATCCTGAAAGACGGTAAGGTGGCAGCTGCCCTTCCTGCCGGTACGGTTACCGACTTTCCCCGTTTCCGTTACCGGGGATTCATGATCGATGTAGGTCGTCACTTCTTCCCGGTCAGCTACCTTAAGCAGATGATTGACCTGATGGCACTGCATAACATCAACTACTTTCATTGGCACCTGACCGAAGATCAGGGATGGCGAATCGAAATCAAGAAATATCCCAAACTGACAGAGATCGGTTCTAAACGAGACTCTACCATTATCGATTGGGAAACCAAGAAATTCGACGGGAAGCCCCATAGCGGATTTTATACACAGGACGAAGCTCGTGAGATTGTTCGCTATGCTGCCGACCGTTTCATTACGGTAGTTCCCGAAATTGACCTTCCGGGACATACTACTGCTGCACTGGCTTCTTATCCGGAACTGGGATGTACAGGTGGTCCGTACAAAGTACTTTGCTCATTCGGTGTCTTCCCCGATGTACTCTGTGCGGGTAATGACCAGACACTTCAGTTCACCAAAGATGTATTGGATGAAATTATGGATATCTTCCCTTCCGAATATATTCATATCGGCGGTGACGAATGTCCGAAAAGCCGTTGGGAGAAGTGCCCCAAATGTCAGGCTAAAATTAAGGAGTTGGGTATCAAAGCCCTGCCTAAACATTCGAAAGAGAATCAGTTGCAAACCTACTTCATGTCCGAGCTGGAGAAAGAAATCAATGCTCACGGACGCCGTATGCTGGGATGGGATGAGGTATTGGAAGGAGGTCTGACTCCGAACTCCACTATCATGTCATGGAGAGGAATCCAGGGAGGAATCGAAGCTGCCCGCCAGCATCATGATGTCATTATGACTCCTATTCAGCGGCTTTATTTCAGTAATCCGCGTATCAATAAAATGACGGGATTCGAATGGATGAACCGTGTATATAACTTTGAACCGGTACCTGCAGAACTGACCGATGCGGAAAAGAAGTTTGTGATTGGTACTCAAGGATGTATCTGGACCGAATGGACAGCCGATTCAACGAAGATGGAGTGGCAGATTCTGCCCCGAATGGCTGCTTTGTCCGAAATACAATGGACATTGCCGGAGCATAAGAACTTTGAGCGTTTCATGGAGCGCCTACCCGAGATGCTGAAGATTTATTCTTCTCTGGATTATGGTTATCGGGAAGATGTATTCGCGGCGGATACCTTGAAGACTCATAAATAAAAGTTCACCACAGATTACACGGATTAACACAGATTATTTAATTCCGTATCAATGAAATTAATTACTTATCTGTGTTAATCCGTGTAATCTGTGGTGAATCTTGTTACCGGTCTGTCCGGATCTTATTTTTCTCCCGGAAGTAACGGGAAGTTCGGGTTAGGTATATGCGATGACTGCATGATAGCCTTCAATTCCATCACCTTTTCCGGATATTGGTTCAGCACATTGTGTCGTTCCGACGGATCAGAATTGAGATTATAGAGTTCATAATACGGATTCTTGCCACGAACATTCATGTGGACCAGTTTCCACGGTCCTTTGCGTACGGCTTGGCGTCCGTTCATCTCCTGAAATTCAAAGTACAGATATTCATGTTCTTTCTGCCCTTTGCGGTTTTCGAGCAACGGTAGCAGACTGACACCATCCATTTGCTGATTTTTTGCTTTCGGATTCAGAATTTCACGGAACGTAGGCATTACATCCCAAAACGAACACATGAAGTCGGTTTGAGTACTGGGCTGTACACGTCCCGGCCATGAAATAATCATCGGTACACGGATTCCTCCTTCGTACAAGTCGCGTTTGTATCCGCGCCAGATTCCGTTGCTGTTGAAGAAGTCCGGATCGGCTCCACCTTCCATGTGCGGACCGTTGTCACTTGCAAAGATGATGATCGTATTGTCATAAACCCCCATCTCTTTCAATTTCTGTACAATCTGACCTACATATACATCCAGACGATAGACCATAGCTGCAAATGTGGCGTGTGGATAGAATTGTGAGCAGTAACCGCCCTTGCGGAATGCGGGATTACCCGGTTCGGTTCCATGGAAAGGTTTTTCGGGATATTTGCCGCGGAACTTCTTTATAATGCTGTCTTCGGGTACAATCAGTTCGGCGTGGGGGATGATGGTGGGATACCACATGCAGAACGATTCTCCGCTTTTTCCCATCCGATCGAGGAAGTCAAGTGCCTTTGAGTGAATCAGATCCTGAGAATAAGTACCTTTACCGTACTGTACGTCCAGTGTGTTATCTTTCAGTTCTACTCGTTTGTCATTGTCCCACAGATGATCGGGATAATAACTGTGTGCCAGCAACTGGCAGTTGTAGCCATAGAACTCGTCGATGCCCTGTTTTTTAGGATCACCCGTGGAACCGATAAAACCGAGTCCCCATTTACCGAAAGCGCCGGTCTTGTATCCTGCGTTCTGGAAATCGTGGAAGATGGTTTGTGCATCTGCCGGTAGAGGGAATTGTCCTTCCGGATCGAGTTCTACATTTCCACGAATGGCCGTATGTCCACTGTGGGTACCGGTCAGCAGGCAAGACCGCGAAGGGGCGCTGACGGTGGTACCCGAATAACACTGGGTGAAGCGCATTCCTTCCTGAGCCAACTTGTCTATGTTGGGAGTTTCGAACTTCTCTTGTCCGTAACAACTGAGGTCACCGAATCCGAGATCGTCGGCCAGGATGAAAACGACGTTGGGTCTCTTTTGATCCTGGACTTTCTTTTTTTGTGCAAGCGCCTGTTGTGTTCCTGCTATGCCGACAAGCAACGCGCTACTGAACAATAATTTTTGATTCATAAAAGTGTTTGTTGATTAGGTTGGTATTTAGTTCATTTGAGTTAGATTTTGAATTCACCACAGAGTAGCGCTGAGTTTCACGGAGGTTTATTTCTCGTTATAGACGTTTAAGAGAGAAAAGATTCTCTGTGAGACTCCGTGTTACTCTGTGGTGAAACAGATTCGTTTTTATCGGGTGATGTCCCGGTTTTCGGGAGGTTTTTCATGTCTGCAAATATACAAATTTCAGCTAAGATTTGTTAGTTAAAGGCTTCCGATTTTGTCTATCGGATGTTCAAAAACGTCTATTTATGTCTTTTCTATCCTATTATTAGACGTTTTCAGAAGAATCATAGTTGTTTTTGAACTCGACGGACTGTTAAAACTCTTTATATTTGCATCACTAATTAATCCCTAATAGAAAAACTACTTATGATGAACAATCTACCATCCGGAATTCTCTACTCGCTGACCGGTGCGGCAGCTGTAGCTTCTTTGACTTCATGTGCCACGGGCAAACAGAAAGAAGAGCAAAAACCTCTGAACATTGTTTATATTATGACGGACGATCATACGGCGCAAATGATGAGCTGCTACGATACCCGTTATATAGAAACTCCCAACCTCGATCGCATTGCCCGCGATGGCGTGCGCTTTACGAATTCTTTTGTAGCCAACTCACTGAGCGGCCCCAGCCGTGCCTGCATGATCACCGGCAAACATAGCTGTGCCAATAAATTCTACGACAATACGACTTGCGTGTTTGACAGTGCCCAGCAAACTTTCCCGAAACTGCTTCAGAAAGCCGGTTACCAAACCGCTCTTGTAGGTAAGTGGCACTTGGAGAGTCTGCCCTCAGGCTTCAATTATTGGGAGATTGTGCCCGGACAAGGCGACTATTATAATCCCGACTTCATTACACAAGATAACGATACCGTTCAGAAACGCGGTTATATCACCAACCTGATCACTGATGACGCTATCGACTGGATGGAGAATAAGCGTGACGAGAGCAAACCGTTTTGCCTGTTGATTCATCATAAAGCTATCCACCGTAACTGGATGGCAGATACCTGTAACCTGGCTTTGTACGAGGACAAAACCTTCCCGCTACCCGATAACTTCTTTGACGATTACGAAGGCCGTCCGGCTGCTGCGGCACAGGAGATGAGTATCGTGAAGGACATGGACATGATTTATGACCTGAAGATGCTGCGTCCGGATAAGGACTCGCGTCTGAAATCACTTTATCAGAAGTTTCTGGGACGTATGGACGAAGGACAGCGTGCGGCATGGGACAAGTTCTATGGTCCGGTGATCGATGACTTCTACAAGCAAAACCTGAGTGGGAAGGAATTGGCTGACTGGAAGTTCCAGCGCTACATGCGTGACTACATGAAGACTGTGAAGTCACTGGATGACAATGTGGGACGTGTGCTCGACTATCTTGAAAAGAAGGGATTGCTGGACAACACGTTGGTGGTCTATACCTCCGACCAGGGCTTCTATATGGGCGAACACGGTTGGTTCGACAAGCGTTTCATGTATGAAGAGTCCATGCGTACACCGCTGATCATGCGTATGCCGAAAGGATTCGACCGTCGTGGTGACATCACCGAGATGGTTCAGAACATTGACTATGCACCTACTTTCCTCGAACTGGCCGGTGCTCCCGTTCCTGCTGATATACAGGGTGTGTCATTGCTGCCATTGCTGAAAGGCGAACAGCCCAAAGACTGGCGGAATGCATTATACTATCACTTCTATGAATATCCGGCCGAGCACATGGTGAAACGTCATTATGGAATACGTACCGAACGCTATAAACTGATCCATTTCTATAACGACATCAATTGGTGGGAACTGTATGACATGCAAGCCGACCCGACGGAAATGCACAATCTGTACGGACAGAAAGAGTATGAACCTGTGGTGAAAGAGCTCAAAGAGCAGATGCTGAAGTTGCAGGAACAATACAATGATCCGGTACGCTTCTCTCCGGAGCGGGATAAAGAATAGAGTTCCTTTTCCCACTCCAAACAGAAATCCATTGACTAAACTGTATGAAACACATTATATATATACTCCTGTTGGCGTTCTGCCCCCTTGCGACGCTGCAGGCCGATAACTTAACACCAATCGTTTCTGTAGTTCCCTGCCCGGTACAAATGGTACCGGGTACCGGGAACTTCCTTTTCTCCGGGAGCACCGTGTTGAGGGTGGAAAATGCGGAACAGGCCCGCGTGGCGCGGAATTTCGTCAACCTCTTCACCCGGGCCGCCGGATTCACCCCCGTGCTGAAAACGGGAAAGGGGAAAGGTGATGTATGCTTTGTCACCGACCCCTTGCTGAAAAGCGAGGCTTACAGGCTGAGCGTCAGTCCCGAACAGATCAGCATAGAGGCGTCCGACGCCAAAGGATTCTTCTATGCCTTACAGACGATCCGTCAGTTGCTTCCTCCCGATATTGAAAACTCCCGTACGGTAAACACCCTGTGGACGGTTCCTTGTCTGACCATTCAGGATGAACCCCGTTTCGGTTACCGGGGACTGATGCTGGACGTCTCCCGCTATTTCATTCCCAAAGAGAGGGTGTTGCGAATCATTGACTGCATGGCCATGCTGAAAATCAATAAGCTTCACTTCCACCTGGTGGACGATAACGGCTGGCGACTCGAGATCAAGAAATATCCCCGTCTGACTGAGATAGGCGCGTGGCGGGTAGACCATACGGACGTACCGTTCCATTCACGGCGCAATCCGTTGCCCGGCGAACCCACCCCTGTAGGTGGCTTTTACACTCAAGAGGATATGAAGGAAATGATTGCCTATGCCGCCGATCGTCAGGTAGAGATTATTCCCGAGATAGAGATGCCGGCGCATACCAATTCGTCGCTGGCAGCTTATCCCCGGCTGGCTTGTCCGGTGGTAGACCGGTTTATCGGTGTGTTGCCGGGTTTGGGCGGTGATCATGCCAGCATCATCTATTGTGCCGGAAACGACAGCGTATTCACTTTCCTGCAAAACGTCATCGACGAGGTGGCAGCACTGTTTCCGTCACGTTATATTCACTTGGGGGGCGATGAAGCCCAGAAAACCTACTGGAAAAAGTGTCCCCTCTGCCAGCAACGCATGAAGAAAGAGCACCTTGCCCATGAAGAGGACCTTCAAGGTTACTTCATGAAGCGGATAGGCGAATATGTACGCAGCAAAGGCAAAGAGGTGATGGGATGGGACGAGCTGACCAACAGCTTCATTCCCGAAGGTGCTGTCATCTTTGGCTGGCAAGGGATGGGCAATGCGGCTTTGAAAGCTGCCGACCGGGGGCACCGGTTTGTGATGACCCCCGCCCGGGTGATGTATCTGATCCGTTATCAGGGACCGCAATGGTTCGAACCGCTTACTTATTTCGGTAACAATACGCTGAAAGATGTTTATCAGTACGAACCGGTGCAGAAGAACTGGAAACCTGAGTACGCTTCGTTGCTGATGGGGGTACAGGCCTCCTTGTGGACTGAGTTCTGTAATCGTCCCGAGGATGTGGACTATCTTGTTTTCCCCCGTTTGGCGGCGCTTGCCGAAGTGGGATGGAGTCGTCCGGAACAGAAAAACTGGGACTTGTTTCTGAAAGCGATGGATCGCTATAATGAACACCTCGAGGTGAAAGGCGTCGGATATGCCCGTTCGATGTACAATATTCAGCACACCTCGACTCCTGTCGACGGTGCATTACAGATAAAATTGGAATGTATCCGCCCCGATGTGGAAATTCGTTATACAACCGATGGTTCCGAACCGGAAGCAACTTCCACCCTTTACACCCGGCCGTTGGAATTCCATACTGCGCAGACACTGAAGTGCGCCACTTTCGCCGCCGGCCACCAGATGGGAAAGACTCTCGTATTACCGTTGTTACACAACAAGGCTACTGCCAAACCGATATTCACTCAAGGAGCTTCCGGAGCATCTGTTTTGACCAACGGAGTGCGGGGCAGCCTGAAGCAAACTGACTTCGAATGGTGCTCGTGGAGTAAGAGTGATTGCATTTCTTTTACATTAGATTTGCAGAAAGACGAAAATATTCATACTTTTACGCTGGGTTCCATTACGGTGTACGGGATGGCAGTTCATAAGCCGGAGTCCATTAGTGTTGCCTTGTCTTCGGACAACGTAAACTTTACGGAAGTGGGAGAGAAGCATTTCACTCCCGAAGAGATTTTCCGTGAAGGAACTTATGTAGAAGACTTGAAATTCGATTTGGGAACGGCAAAGGCCAGATATGTACGCGTCACCGCCCGTGGAGTCGGAAAATGCCCTCCCGATCACGTCCGTCCGGGACAGGAAGCACGGATCTTTTTTGACGAAATAATTGTGGAATAAGAGTCCGCTTTTACTTTATAAAACCTAAGGGACGTTGGAACTTATTAAGATTTTGAATATTAAATACCTGATAAACAATGAACAAACCAATCAAACTAACCTTCCTGCTGATGTTGGCCTGTCTGATGTTGTTGCCTGTAAATGCGCAGAATACTCCCGAATGGCAGAGCCAGTATGCAGTAGGTCTGAACAAACTGGCACCTCACACCTATGTGTGGCCCTATGCCAGTGCTACTGACGTGAAAAAAGGGGATTATGAACAATCACCCTATTATCTCAGCCTCAACGGTAAATGGAAATTCCATTGGGTGAAAAATCCTGATCTCCGTCCGAAAGACTTTTATAAACCCTCGTTCTATACCGGAGGCTGGGCAGATATCAACGTTCCGGGAAACTGGGAGCGCCAGGGATACGGAACTGCCATCTACGTAAATGAGACTTATGAATTTGACGACAAAATGTTCAACTTTAAGAAGAATCCCCCTCTTGTGCCTTATAAGGAGAACGAAGTAGGATCTTATCGCCGTACTTTCACTGTGCCTGCCGGATGGAAGGGCCGCCGGGTAGTACTCTGCTGCGAAGGTGTGATTTCTTTTTATTATGTGTGGGTGAACGGACATCTTCTCGGTTACAACCAAGGCTCCAAGACAGCTGCCGAATGGGATATCACCGATCAGTTGGAAGAAGGTGAGAATACGATTGCCCTCGAAGTATATCGCTGGAGTTCAGGTTCCTATCTGGAGTGTCAGGATATGTGGCGTCTGAGTGGTATTGAGCGTGATGTGTATCTGTATAGTACTCCCAAACAGTATATAGCCGATTATAAGGTAAACGCAACTCTTGAAAAGGAACGTTATAAAGATGGTATTTTCGGACTCGACGTTACGGTCGGAGGGCCTGCAGACGGTGTGGCATCCGTATCTTATACACTGAACGATCCGCTCGGACGTCCTGTACTGTCGGGTGAGATGCCTGTCAAGTCGCGCGGACTGAGTAACTTCATCACATTCGGAGAACAGCGCCTGAAGGATGTGAAACGTTGGAGTGCCGAGCATCCTAATCTCTACACCCTCGTGTTGGAGTTGAAAAATGCAGGAGGACAGGTGACCGAAGTCACCGGTTGTGAAGTCGGTTTCCGTACTTCGGAGATCAAAGACGGACGTTTCTGCATCAACGGTGTGCCTGTATTGGTCAAAGGAACCAATCGTCATGAACATTCGCAGTTGGGGCGTACCGTCAGCAAAGAGCTCATGGAGCAAGATATACGTCTGATGAAACTGTATAATATCAATACTGTGCGCAACTCACATTATCCCACCGATCCGTATTGGTATCGGCTGTGCGATCGTTACGGACTTTATATGATCGATGAAGCGAATATCGAGTCACACGGTATGGGATATGGACCCGCTTCGCTTGCCAAAGACAGCACTTGGCTGACAGCACACATGGATCGTACACATCGCATGTATGAACGTTCGAAAAATCATCCTGCCATCGTTATCTGGTCATTGGGCAACGAAGCCGGAAACGGAATCAATTTTGAGCGTACCTACGACTGGCTGAAATCGGTAGAGAAAAGCCGTCCCGTCCAGTACGAACGTGCCGAGCAGAACTACAATACCGATATCTATTGCCGAATGTATCGCAGTGTCGACGAAATCAAGGCCTATCTGGCTCAGAAAGATATCTACCGTCCGTTCATTCTTTGTGAATATGTGCATGCTATGGGTAACAGTGTAGGCGGCCTGAAAGAGTACTGGGATGTATTCGAGAATAATCCGATGGCACAGGGTGGCTGTGTGTGGGACTGGGTAGACCAGTCGTTCCGTGAGATCGACTCAAACGGTCGCTGGTACTGGTCGTATGGTGGAGACTACGGACCGAAGGGAATTCCGAGCTTCGGTAATTTCTGCTGCAACGGTCTGGTGAGTGCCGATCGTGTGCCCCATCCGCATTTACTCGAAGTGAAAAAAATCTATCAGAACATCAAATGCACCTTGATCAATAAGAACAATCTGACCGTAAGGGTGAAAAACTGGTTCGACTTCTCTAACCTCAACGAATATATCCTCCACTGGCAGGTGGTGGGTGACAATGGCAAATTGCTGGCCGAAGGTAACAAAGAGGTGAACTGTGCGCCACACGCTACAGCCGATGTGACTTTGGGAAAAGTTGCCTTGCCTGCCAATGTCCGTGAGGGTTATCTTAATCTGAGCTGGACCCGCAAAGAAGCTTCACCGATGGTCGGCACCGATTGGGAGGTGGCTTACGACCAATTTGTGTTGCCCGGAACCAAAGGTAGTAGAGCCTATCTGCCTGCTAAGGCCGGGCAGACAGCTTTCACGGTGGATAAAGAAACCGGTGCTCTCAACTCATTGACACAGGATGGACAAGAATTGCTGGCAACTCCTGTTACGCTGAGTCTGTTCCGTCCCGCTACGGATAATGATAACCGTGATCGTAATGGTGCATACCTTTGGCGTAAAGCCGGACTTAATCAGTTGACCCAGAAAGTGGTGTCGCTGAAAGACGGCAAGAAAGCCGCTACTGCGAAAGTGGAGATTCTGAATGCGAAAGGAATGAAAGTGGGTGATGCCGATTTCGCCTATTCACTAAACTCTGTCGGAGCCTTGAAGGTGAAAGTGTCTTTCCGGCCCGATACTGCCGTGGTGAAATCGATGGCACGCCTGGGGCTTACTTTTGAGATGAATGATACGTATGGCAATGTAGCTTATCTGGGTCGGGGCGACAACGAGACTTATTCCGACCGTATGCAGTCGGGCAAGATCGGTCTGTATCAGACTACGGCCGAACGTATGTTTCATTACTACGTCACTCCGCAGTCTACCGGGAACCGTACGGATGTCCGCTGGATGAAGCTGACGGACGAAGCCGGACAGGGCATCTTTGTCGATTCCAACCGTCCTTTCCAGTTCAGTGTCATCCCCTTTGCCGATGATGTATTGGAAAAAGCCCGCCACATCAACGACCTCGAACGTAACGGTCATGTCACCGTACATCTGGATGCCGAACAGGCCGGTGTGGGAACGGCAACCTGCGGGCCGGGCGTACAGCCGCAATATCGGGTTCCTGTGACGGAACAAAGCTTTGAGTTCACGCTGCGTACAGTGAAGTAAATAGAATACTAACCAATCCATTTCACCCCAAAAACATAACAATACATTTATGAAGAAATTAATCTTATCGACGGCCCTTCTTGCCGCTATCTGCACAGCCGGACAAGCCCAGGAGAAGAACGATTATTATGTGAAGCACGTAGAGTTTCCACAAGGAGCCACTCTGGAACAAAAGGTAGACATGGCGGCACGTCTTGTACCTACTCCGCAGCAATTGGAATGGCAGCAGATGGAGTTGACTGCTTTCCTGCATTTTGGTATCAATACTTTCACAGGACGTGAATGGGGAGACGGCAAAGAAAATCCCGCACTCTTCAATCCCACCGATTTCGATGCGGAGCAGTGGGTACGTTCGCTCAAGGAAGCTGGTTTCAAGATGGCCATCCTGACAGCCAAGCATCATGATGGATTCTGCCTGTGGCCGACCAAGACAACCGGGCACTCCGTGGCGGCCTCTCCCTGGAAAGACGGGGAAGGGGATGTGGTACGCGAGCTGCGCGATGCTTGTGATAAATACGGCATCAAGTTTGGTGTTTATCTTTCTCCTTGGGATCGGAACGCCTCTTGCTATGGAGACTCTCCAAAATACAATGAATTCTTTATCGAACAACTGACCGAACTGCTGACCAACTATGGTGAGGTGCACGAAGTCTGGTTCGACGGTGCCAATGGTGAAGGTCCTAATGGAAAGAAGCAGGAATATGACTGGACTGCCATCCTTTCTACCATCCGTCGTCTCCAACCCCGTGCCGTGACTGCCATTATGGGCGATGATGTACGTTGGGTAGGTAACGAACGTGGATTAGGACGTGAAACGGAATGGAGTGCCACCGTGCTGACTCCCGGTACGTATGCCCGCTGTGAAGAGCAGAACAAGGCGTTGGGTGTGAAGGCGACTTCCAAGGACTTGGGCGGACGCGACATGTTGGTCAATGCCAAGGAACTCTTCTGGTATCCTTCCGAAGTGGATGTATCGATCCGTCCGGGATGGTTCTATCATCAGCAGGAAGACAATCAGGTGAAGAGCCTCAAGCACCTGACCGATATTTATTTCAAATCTGTGGGCTACAACTCAGTGTTGTTGCTCAATATTCCTCCTGACCAACGCGGACGCATCAGTGATGCCGATGTCAATCGTCTGAAAGAGTTTGCCGATTATCGTAAAGAGATTTTTGCCGATAACCGTGTCAAAGGCGGCTTGAAAGCGTGGACTGCCCGGCCGGGTGATACGCGTGTCTACCAGTTGAAGCCGAAATCGGAAATCAATGTGGTGATGCTGCGCGAAGACATTTCGAAAGGACAACGCATGGAGGCTTTCACAGTCGAAGCGTTGACTGCCGATGGATGGAAAGAGATAGCGAAAGGAACGACCGTCGGTTATAAACGCCTGATACGTATTCCGGCTGTCGAAGCCCGTCAATTGAGGGTGAAGGTCGATGCTTGTCGTTTGGCGGCTAATATCAGCGAAGTGGCTGCTTACTATGCCCGTCCGCTGGAAGAGTCGTCTGCAAAAGAAAACTGGAATGATCTGCCCCGTACTACATGGAAACAGGTAACTGCCGCTCCGTTGGTGATTGATCTCGGTAAAGCTGTGGATATGACCGGATTTGTATATGCCCCGGCTAATGCGGAAGCGAAGCCGACGATGGCCTTCCGTTATAAATTCTATATCAGCACTAATGGCAGAGACTGGAAAGAGGTGCCGACTACCGGAGAATTCAGTAACATCATGCATAATCCTGTACCGCAGACTGTCTCGTTCGGTAACAAAGTCAGTGCACGCTACATTAAACTTGATGCTACCACTCCGGATGCTACGCCGGCCCGGGTAGATTTGAAAGAAATAGGGATCCGCTTACAGAAGTAAGTTGTTCTGTTGAACAACTGTTCCGGGTTATCTGTTTGAATGTAAGATATTAAACACTAGTAGGTATGAAATTCTTTATTGATACAGCTAACCTGGATCAAATCCGGGAAGCACATGATTTGGGAGTTCTGGACGGAGTAACCACCAACCCTTCTCTGATGGCGAAAGAAGGCATTAAAGGTGTCGAAAATCAGCGAAGACATTACGTGGAGATATGCAATATCGTACAAGGTGATGTCAGTGCCGAAGTGATTGCGACTGATTACGAAGGAATGGTCAGGGAAGGTAAGGAACTGGCAGCCCTCAATCCGCATATTGTGGTGAAGGTACCGTGCATTGCCGATGGCATAAAAGCCATCAAGCACTTTTCGGGGCAAGGCATCCGTACCAATTGCACATTGGTTTTCTCCACTGGTCAGGCTTTACTGGCTGCTAAAGCGGGAGCTACGTATGTTTCTCCTTTCGTGGGACGTTTGGATGACATCTGTGAGGATGGAGTCGGATTGGTTGCCGATATCGTTCGGATGTACCGCTTCTACAATTATCCTACTCAGGTACTGGCTGCCTCTATCCGTAGTTCCAAGCACATCATGGAATGTGTGGAGGCCGGTGCCGATGTAGCAACTTGTCCGTTGAGTGCCATTAAAGGACTGCTGAACCACCCGTTGACAGATGCCGGATTGAAGAAATTCCTGGAAGATTATAAGAAGGTAAATGAATGATAATTCTTGCTGACAGATAAAAAAAGGCTGTATTGGAACGTATCGTTTTCAGTGCAGCCTTTTTTATTTGGACTAAACCTAAAGCCTGTTCAGGTGTTATTTGGATAGAATGAACATTTTAAAATAAAGACGATAGTTATGATAGATTTAGGAAGCTGGATGAACAAAATCCTTATCGGTTGGGGGGTAGACCCTAAAATTGCAAATACTTTTGATGAAACGATTATTGCCATCCTGATGATTTTTATAGCGGTCGGACTGGATTATCTTTGTCAGGCCATTTTTGTAGGCGGGATGAAGCGTCTGGCACGGAAGACCTCTTATAAATGGGATACATTGATGGTCAAACATAAAGTTATTCATCACCTGATCCATATCCTTCCCGGTATCCTGATGTATATGCTTCTTCCTATGGCGTTCGTACATGGAAAAACGCTGCTGCTGGTTTCGCAGAAGATCTGTGTTATTTACATGATTTTTGCTTTGTTGCTGGCTCTCAACAGTAGTCTGTTGATGTTGTTGGATATACTCAGTGCTAAGGAGAAGTTGAAAGATCGGCCGATGAAGGGCTTTATCCAGGTATTGCAGGTACTTGTTTTCTTTATCGGAGGCATTGTGATTGTGGCTATCATTGTCGATAAGTCTCCTGCTACATTGTTTGCGGGATTAGGTGCATCCGCCGCCATCCTGATGTTGGTTTTTAAAGATAGTATTCTGGGCTTCGTGGCAGGTATACAGTTATCGGCTAATGATATGATACGTCCCGGTGACTGGGTGACTATCCCTTCGACTAATGCCAATGGGATTGTAGAAGAAATAACCCTAAACACGGTGAAGATACAGAATTTCGATAATACCATTTCTACTGTCCCTCCCTATTCACTGGTCAACGGTTCGTTTCAGAACTGGCGGGGAATGACGGAATCCGGAGGGCGTCGGGTGATGAAGAGTATCTTTCTTGATCTGACTACATTGAAATTCTGTACTCCCGAAATGCTTGATACTTTTCGGAAGGAGATACCCTTGCTGGCCGATTATCAGCCGGAGGAAGGAGTGATTCCCACTAACTCGCAGGTGTTCAGGGTGTATGTAGAACGTTATCTTTGCAGCCTGCCCGTGGTCAATCAGGATCTTGACTTGATTATCAGTCAAAAAGAAGCTACGGAATATGGAGTACCTATTCAAATTTACTTCTTTTCCCGCAATAAAATCTGGAAAGAATACGAACGTATCCAGTCCGATATCTTTGATCACTTTTTTGCGATGATACCGAAGTTCGAACTAAAGGTATATCAGTATTCGGATTGATTGGTTTCAAAATCGACATACACCGGTAAGTGATCGCTGTATCCTTCCTGGTATTTCATTCCGACATAGGTTCGGAAGGGTTGCATGCCTCCGTACTTTTCATCTTTTGTCAGAAGGAAAGGCAAGCGTGCTACGTTTGCCTTTTTTTCTTCGGTAAAGAGTGTGCCCGAAACATCAAGTAGCGTTCCTGATACGATGAGATGGTCCAGCAGTCCCCATTCACCCTGATACTTATAGGAACCGAAGTTACGGTCTTTTGCCTTTCGTGCCAGCAGGTGGTAAAGTCGGTCATGATGGGTACTCACTTCGGGAGACAGTGCCTGTAGCACTTGTACTACTGATTTATCTGTAGGATAATCGTTAAAGTCCCCCATAATGATCAGTTTGGTGGAGGGACGTACATTGATAAGACTATCTGCCGCATCCTTTAACTTTTGTGCAGCGTAAAGCCGGTAAGGTTCCGACTGCCGTACTCCGCCTGAGCGGGAAGGGAGATGTGCCACCATTATGTCCAGCGTATCGCCTGTGAGCAGTAATCCGCTGACGTGCAGAATATCTCTTGTCGGGCGATGACCTTTGAAATTCCCGACGGAGAGGGCAGAGTAGGATAGAAGTTTGAACCGGTCACGTTGATACAGTAATGCCACATTGATGCCGCGCAGATCGGAGCAGTGGGTCATCACGTACCGATAACCGGCTTCTTTCAGTGGGGAATAAAGGGTCAGGTCACGCATAACTGTATCGTTTTCCACTTCACAGAGACCTATCAATGCGGGAAAATTCCATTCTCCGATGGCTGTGAGTGTTCGGGCTACATTATCTAATTTCTTTTTATATCGTCGGTGGTTCCAGTGACGCATTGAATGGGGCAGAAATTCCATATCGTTTTTCAGTGAATCATGTCGGGTATCGAAAAAGTTTTCGGTATTCCAAAAGACGACACGGAAAGGAGGTCGATTCTGTGCAGAAAGAAAAAGGGAAGAGAGGGAAATAAGTAATATGAAGAAGAGACGGAGCATAGATTGGATTCCTTTTAAATGCTGTTCGGTTGAAGTTCACCACAGAGTAACACAGAGTAACACGAAGTAATACAGGGTAATACAGAGTAATACGGAGTGACACAGAGCCTTTTTGTTAATAATCAACAATTACCCGTCTCCTCTGTGTAACTCTGTGTCCTCTGTGGTGAAATAGCTTTAGTTCTTAGCCGGAATATGTGCCAACACATCCAGCAGATGTTTCCAGAATTTATCTACCGAAGGAATATGCATCCGTTCGTCCGGAGAGTGAACTCCTGTCAAGGTGGGGCCGAATGAAATCATATCCAGGGCAGGATATTTGTCGAGGAACAAGCCACATTCCAGTCCTGCATGGATTGCCTTTACTTTGGCATCAACACTGAACAGGCGTTTATATGACTCTTCTGCCACTTTTAGGATTTCCGAATCCGGATTGGGTTTCCATCCCGGATAACCTTCACCCCAGTTGACCTGAGCACCAGCGAGTCTGAATACGGCACGGACCGTTGTTGCTATATCGTCGCGAGAAGAAAGGATAGAACTGCGCTGGCTGGTTTCGATACGGATGGTGTTTTCCGGCTTCATTTTTACAGATGCCAGGTTCGTTGAAGTTTCTACCAGTCCCGGAATATCTTGACTCATGGCATATACTCCGTGCGGGCAACCGTATAGCGAAGTAATCAGCCGATAGGAAGTACTCGAGTCGATAGACCAGTCGCGGTGCGGCTCTGTTTCAAGAAGAATGTTCAGATCCGGTTCCACCCGATGAAGTTCGTTTTCGATTTCGGCGGTGAATACGTTCAAGGCTGTACGTATGTCATGTTTGTAATGTTCGGGCACGGAGAATACAGCCGAAGCTTCACGCGGAATGGCGTTACGCAGATTACCTCCGTTGAATTCATAGAGGTGGAAGTCCTCCTGGTAAGTAGTCATCATCTGATAGAGAAACCGGTTCAGTATCTTGTTGGCATTACCGCGTCCCAGATGTATATCCCCTCCGGAGTGTCCGCCTTTCAGACCTTTAACGGTTATGCGGAAGCAGAGGTGGCTGATGGGTGTCATTTCATTTTCATATTGAAATTCGGCCACTGTATCAATACCGCCCGCACAACCGATGTAAAGTTCACCTTCGTCTTCCGAGTCGAGATTAAGCAGAATTTCTCCGCTCATAAAGCCTTCTTTCAAGGCGAAAGCACCGGTCAGTCCTGTCTCTTCATCTACAGTGAACAGACATTCGATAGGACCGTGTTCAATACTGTCGTCAGCCAGAATGGCCAGTTCGGTCGCTACTCCGATGCCGTTGTCGGCTCCCAAGGTTGTTCCTTTGGCTTTCATCCACTCTCCGTCAATTTCCGTTTCGATGGGATCGGTCAGGAAGTCATGGTCCGTATCATTATTCTTTTCGCACACCATGTCTACGTGCGATTGCAGAATCACTGTCTTCAGATTTTCTTTACCCGGTGTTGCCGGTTTTTTGATAAGCACGTTGCCGGCTTCGTCTACTTTGGTTTCTAAATTATGTTTTTCTCCGAACGCCTTTAAATAGGCGATCATCTTCTCTTCCTTCTTTGAAGGACGGGGCACCTGGCAGATTTCATTGAAGAAGTGAAATACACCGGCCGGTTTCAGTTCTGATTTTTCCATTCTCTTTTCTTTTTATGGAATTAAAAATTCAATTTTAACCCCTTATTGCTAAATATGGTTAATTTACTTGCGAATTTTGAACTCGTTTCTCTTTTTTTATGGTAAAAAAGGAGGCTTAGTCAGTACAAAAGTCTATATTTGCACCCACAAAATTAATAGAAATGCTCTATACAATACTGATAACTCTGTTAATAGTTGCTATTTGCCTTGGTTTATTAGGCATAAAAGTCTTTTTTACAAAGGGTGGAAAATTTCCCAACGGGCACGTCAGCGGCAATAAAGCGTTAAGGGAGAGAGGCATAAGTTGTGCACAGTCCCAAGACCGGGAAGCACAGAAGAAACGACGTTTTTCTATTGATGAAATTGAAAAAGCCTTAAACGATAGTATGAACTAATTAATTAAAAAACTATATTTTACAAGTATGAAGAGAATGAATTACCTCATTAACGGATTTGCTGCTCTTGCATTCCTCTTTCTTTTTTCACAATGCGCTGGTAAAGCTGATAATGCTGCTGCTCCTGCCGCTTCCGGAAATGCAAATGCCACTTCTGGTTTGAAAATCGCTTATGTAGAAGTAGATACTTTGTTGTCTCAATATAATTTCTGCAAAGACCTGAATGCTGACATGATCAGCAAAGAGGAGAACAGCCGCATGGTGCTGAATCAGAAAGCAAATGAACTGCGTAAATCTCAACAGGAATTCCAGAAGAAATATGAAAGTAATGCTTTTATTTCTCCGGAAAGAGCACAGCAAGAATATGCACGCTTAGGTAAATTGGAACAGGATTTGCAGGCTCTGCAGAACAAACTGGCTACAGAGATGGCATCGGAGAATGCTAAAAACAGTCAGATTCTGCGTGACTCTATTAACGCTTTTCTGAAAGAATATAATAAAACAAAAGGTTATAACCTGATTATCAGCAATACCAGCTTTGATAATCTGCTGTATGCCGATAGCACACTGAACATTACTAAAGAGATCGTAGACGGACTTAACGCAAGATATACTCCTGTGGCTAAGAAATAAAATCGGTTTACTATACTATAGAATAGAAGAGGCAATTCCAATTACCGGGTTGCCTCTTTTTTTAGTTAAGATAATCTCCCTGTTTATAGTATCTGTCCGATATTTTATATTACTTTGCAGGGAAAGCGAATAAAATACAATATATGGGAAGTCATTGGGGTGAAAAAATACGAAGATACCTGCAAAGCCTTTATCCGGTTGCATATCAAAGATGGAAGGTTGTGTTGATTTCTTCCCTGGTTGTATTTCTGATATTACTGGTTTTACAGCCATTTGGGATATCCGGCATTAGGCAGCATAAGTTCTGGATACTTGTGGGCTTTATGGGCGTGACGGCAGTATCTCTGAGTATTCCGATGTATGTCTTTGGCAAACTGTTTCCGAAGTTCTATAAAGAAGAAACATGGACTGTGTGGAAACAGATTGTCAATCTGTTACAGATACTTTTTTTTATAGCTATCGGGAACTGGATTTATTCTACTTTCGTTTTTGGTTGGGGATTACGTTGGGATGTCTTTTGTGCCTTTGCATTATTCACTTTGGTCATCGGACTTTTTCCTACTGTACTTTTCATTTTGTTGAATCAAAATAGACTGTTGGCCATTCATCTGAAAGAGGCTACCGAGATGAATCTCCATCTGCAACGTTCGGTATTGCCGGCCGAATCTGTGGAAACAACACAAGACAGCCCTTTTCTTTTGTTTCAAGGAGGCATCCGGGAATCCTTGGAATTGGACTCTAAAGACTTGTTGTATGTAGAATCCAATGGAAACTACATCCGGGTAAATTATCAGAAAGCAGGTAAAAACGTTCAGTGTCTGTTGCGTGCAACCATGAAGCAGGCAGAAGAAGTAACAGCCGTTTGTCCGTTGGTGCTGAAGTGTCACCGGGCCTTCCTGGTCAACGTCCGTAAGGTGGTGAAAGTGAATGGAAACTCCCAGGGATATCGTTTGCTTCTGGAGGGTTGCCCGGAAGAGATACCTGTATCCCGAGGCTATTCGAAACAGGTTAAAGAACTGATAGAAGGTATCTCTGGCGACTAACTATTGATCACAAAAGGATGCAGTTCGTCACACGTGAGGTGCTGCTTATCACATATCCGGGCTGTCCGTCCCGGATATTTTTTTGCTTTGTGTCAATCCTTTATGTTTGCCGATGAAAACGTTAGCAAACAGATCACCATGAAAGGATTTTATGTACCAGCCGCATTGAGCCTGATGTTACTCTCGCTCCCGATCGCTGCACAAAGTGTAGCTACGGATACCATTCTCCTGGCCACTTTCAATGATAGTATATCGTTGGACGAGGTAGTAATCAAAGCACATAAGACGCCGAGGGCTAACAGTCGTTGGAGTGATCTGCAACCTGTCGATCTGGTAACAGTAGGAGGTTCCAACGGAGATTTGTACCGGGCTTTGCAAACACTTCCGGGGGCTCAACTCCAAGGTGAAAGCGGTCGTTTACTGGTACGTGGAGGGAGCAGCAATGAAACACAAACCTATATAGACGGCATGCATGTGTTGAATCCCTATACTACTACCGGGACTGATACTCCTGCACGCGGGCGTTATTCTGCATTTATGTTCAGTGGTGTCAATCTGGCTTCCGGAGGACAGTCGCAGGAGTATGGAGAGGCTTTGTCTGCTGTTCTTCCTTTGGAGACCAAAGACTATAGTACGGTTAATAAGTTCGGGATGAATGTTTCGACTGTCGGAATGGGTGGAGGCGGTACACGGGCTTTCAATCGATCCTCATTGTCATTGAATCTCGATTATCAGAATCTAGCTCCTTATGATCGGGTTTATCCTTCGCGTACGGATTTTAAACGGCCGTATCGCATGCTATCCGGTGCGACCCAATTTCGCTACACACCGAATGAAAAGATCCTTTTTAAATTTTATGCGGGATATGACCGTACGGATTTTTCGAATTACACAGATATCGATCGTCATCTTTTCGGTCTGGGTGAAAACAATATATACCTCAATACAACATTCCGCAAACGTACAGCTTCCGATTGGAATTGGTTTATCGGAACTGCCTACTCTTTTTATGATCGGAAAGTGAAAGGAGCAGTGAAGGACCGGGATGTATGGAACGAACGCCAACAAGAGTTCCATCTAAAAGCAAAGTTCTTCAAGCTGTTTACTTCGCGGTTGCGTCTGGATATGGGTGTGGAGACTTTTGTGCGTTCTTATCGGAACCACTATCAGTTGGAAACATTGCGTGATACGCATCAAATGTATCCCACTATCTATGCCGGATTTCTTTCGTCTGCTTTTTATCTGTCGGAGAATCTTAAAACTGAAATATCTCTCCGCCCCGAATATACTTCGTTAAACCGGACAATGAACTGGTCTCCCCGGGCTGCTGTCAGTTATACGTGGAATCATCTGCTGGTGTCGGTCGTAGCAGGGCAATATACCCAACTTCCGGAAAACGACTATCTGATAAGGAATATCTCTTTGCCTTCTAATGTTTGCAGACAAGTTCTTTTTAGTCTCCAATATGAACAGGGAGGCCGGTTTTACAAAGCAGAGTTCTATTATAAAAATTATAAGAAACTGGAATTATCGGTTCCGGACGGTATCACTCCTGATGGATATGGATACAGTAAAGGTATTGATCTGTATTTTTGTGACAATGTCCTATGGAAGAATTTTGAGTACCGTTTGTCTTACTCTTATAACCTCTCGAAACGTAAATATCGGGAATATACAGAACTTACGGTGCCACAGTATGCTACCCGTCATCACGCATCGCTGGTGTTGAAATACAGTGTTCCCCGATTGCGAACCATCTTTAGCGTGACCGATGGGGTGGCAAGCGGGCGTCCCTACCACAATCCGGAACTGTCCGGACTGATGAATGATGAAGTAAAATCCTATCATTCTCTCGATTTGGGTATTACGGTTCTGGCGGGCAAAAAAGTGATTGTACATGCTTCTGCCACCAATCTGCTGGGACGTAAGAATGAATACGGGCGTATCGACGGAGAGGCTGTCCGTACTTCAAGCGACCACTTTTTCTATCTGGGGGTGTATATCACATTGGGTAAGAAGGTAGCTTATGATGTTTCTAATTTTTAAATATTATACCATTATGAAAACAATGATTATTTCAATTATCGCAGTATTAGCAAGTGTGGCCGTATCCGGTCAAAGTCTGACATTAACAGTTAAAGACGTGGAACATGTGGAGGGAACTCTTTATGTGGCTATCTATTCGTCCAAAGAGAACTTTATGAAGAAACCTCTTTTCGGTTTTCGGGTGGCTGTGAAAGACCGTACAATGACAATACCTTGTAAAGGAATTCCTGCCGGGACCTATGCCATCTCCCTCTTTCAGGATGAAAACGGAAATGGAAAGTTAGACACCGGTTCATTCGGGCGCCCTTTAGAGAAATTTGGATTCAGCAATGATGCCGAGGGTATCATGGGAGCTCCTTCGTATGAAAAGTGTTGTTTCGAATTTAAACGAGATACTACGGTGGTCATTCATTTAAAATGATAATGCGGCATCCTGCCGACTGTTGTCTTGTTGACCAGAGCTCTGTCTTACCTATCGGAAAACAAATTCTATTTGGAAAGTTCTTTTTCTTCTTCCTGCGGAATACGGAATGCCGTGTATAATTCCAGTATGGCTGCGATAGTAAGGCAGGCAATCCATTCATTGCCACGTGTGGTGAACATAAAAGCTCCTGTCAATATCAGTGCTAATGCACCGAAGATCTGCTGGATACGCAGTCGGCGGAGCGTCTTGCTTTTAGCCCGAAGCGGAGTATTCACCTGAGCCAATGCGACAAAACCTGCCCCGATGGTATATATATAAGGTGCATAGACCCATCCGGTGATAAAGACAGCGGCCCCTATGAGGGCCATTACTGCGCCTACGGCGAAAAGTGCGGGTATCAGTTGTTTCATTCTTCCTCGTCAAATACGTAAATGTCTTCGTTGGGCTTTTTCATCAGGTATTTTTCGCGCGCTATCTGTTCGATAGCTTCGGGATTGGTACTCAGTTCGTTGAGGCGCTCCGTATTCTCTTCGTATTCTGCGCGATATTTATCAATCTCTCCCTGCAAGCGGCTGATTTCGCGTGCGTAGCCGATGCGGCGGATCATACTGTTTTCGTCCAGAAATCCGATGATGACACCGAATGCCACGACGGTAATCCAGTATTTATGTCTGCCTATGAACTCCCAGATAGTGATTAATTTGCCCATGATTTTCTCATTAATTCCAGTTGCAAAGATAAAACTAATAACTTAAAACGTATCATTTCCGCTCTAAAACTTATTTCGCTTCCTTTTTTATCCTTGCACTTTTTTGCGTACATTTGCACAAACTCAAAAAATAGAGATTATCCGGAATATGGAAAACTATATCGTATCCGCCCGTAAATACCGCCCTTCCACTTTTGAGTCGGTTGTGGGACAACGGGCACTGACCACTACACTGAAAAATGCTATCGCCACTCAGAAACTGGCGCATGCTTACCTGTTCTGCGGACCGCGCGGAGTGGGTAAAACGACTTGTGCACGTATCTTTGCCAAGACCATTAACTGTATGAACCTTACGGCAGATGGCGAAGCCTGTAATGAATGTGAGTCGTGTGTCGCTTTCAACGAGCAACGGTCGTACAATATTCACGAGCTGGATGCGGCGTCCAATAACTCGGTAGACGATATCCGTCAGTTGGTGGAGCAAGTACGCATTCCGCCCCAGATTGGCAAATATAAAGTATATATCATTGACGAGGTACACATGTTGTCAGCTTCGGCATTCAATGCTTTTCTGAAAACACTTGAAGAGCCTCCCCGCCACGCCATATTTATTCTTGCAACAACGGAGAAACATAAGATTCTTCCTACCATCTTGTCGCGTTGTCAGATTTACGACTTTAACCGTATCAGCGTAGACGATACTGTGAACCATTTGACTTACGTAGCGTCTAAAGAAGGAATCACGGCGGAGCCTGAAGCCTTGAACGTGATTGCGCTCAAAGCGGATGGGGGTATGCGTGACGCTCTTTCTATCTTTGATCAGGTGGTTAGTTTCACCGGAGGAAATATCACCTACAAGAGTGTGATTGAGAATCTCAATGTATTGGATTACGAGTATTACTTCCGTTTGACAGACTGTTTTCTTGAGAATAAAGTGAGCGATGCCTTGTTGCTTTTTAACGATGTGCTCAACAAGGGATTCGACGGAAGTCACTTTATTACCGGACTTTCATCTCATTTCCGCGACTTGCTGGTTAGTAAAGATGCCGCCACGCTCCAGTTGCTTGAGGTAGGTGCCGGTATTCGTCAACGCTATCAGGAACAAGCGCAGAAGTGTGCGTTACCTTTCTTGTACCGGGCCATGAAGCTTTGCAATGATTGTGACATGAATTATCGTGCCAGCAAAAACAAGCGTTTGCTGGTGGAACTGACTTTGATACAAGTTGCGCAGCTTACCGTCGAGGGGGATGATGGTAGTGGTGGGCGTGGCCCTAAACAAGCTATAAAACCCGTTTTCACGCAACCCGCCGCTGCTCAGCAGCCTCAGGTAGCACCTATTGCTTCACCATCTCAGAGTATGAATGCTGCTACACCTGTTGCTCCGCAGGCTGTGTCTCAACAGGCTGGCAGTTCCCCGGCTGTCAATGTACGTCCGGGTGGAGCAGTTTCTCCATCGGGTGCTATGCCCGATGCGGTACGGATGGCTCAATTTAAAGAGGAAAAGAAGATTCCTGTCATGAAAAAGTCCAGCCTTGGACTTTCCATCAAGCATCCGCAAAAGGAGGAAGAACAGCGGGGAGCGGGTGTTGTCCATACTGCTCAGATGTCGACGCAGCAGATCGAAGAAGATTTTATTTTTAACGAACGGGATCTGAATTATTATTGGCAGGAGTATGCCGGACGTATGCCGATCGAACAAAAGGCGATAGCCATGCGTATGCAGAATATGCGTTTGTCATTGCTCAACGACACGACTTTTGAGGTGGTGGTAGATAATGAAATCATTGCGAAAGATTTCACGGCTCTGATTCCCGGTATACAAGCTTACTTGCGTGGTTCGCTGAAGAATCGTAAGGTGACAATGACTGTCCGCGTCAGTGAAGCAACCGAAAATGTACGTGCTGTCAGTCGTGTGGAAAAGTTTCAGATGATGGCTCAAAAGAATAATGCATTGTTGCAGTTGAAGGAAGAATTTGGGTTGGAACTCTACTAAAAAAGATACTGCGTTACCTATTTTCAAAAAAAAGAGGATCGGCCATGCAACGTTTTGTGTTGTTGTAACGTCTAATAGCTATAATCAAAAAACATAATCGATATGAAAGCAATTTGTAATAAAGGGATTTGTGTATTTCTTTTTTTGTCGTTACTGATGTCGGCAACTATGGTAAATGCACAGAGAGTGATCACAGCAAGTGGTAAGTATATAACAAAGAATATCAAAGTGATCCGGTTTGATCAGATTTATTTGAAAGGAAGTCCCACGATTGAATATACGCAGTCCCCGGGAGCATCCAAAGTACAAATTGCAGGATCGGATAATTTGGTCGATTTGGTGGAGTGCCGTGTAGAAGGAAGTACGTTGATAGTGAATATGAAGTCACGCACCAATATTTCTTATGGTAAAGAGGGACGACTGAAAATCTTGGTTTCCAGTCCGATGCTGAAGAGCGCTTCTTTGCAAGGTTCTGGCGATATCCATTTAGGAAGTCTGAAAGTGGAAGGGTTGGATGTATCATTGACAGGTTCAGGTGATATTGTTGCGGAAAATATAACTTGCAACGGTGATTTTTCTGCACTGTTGCAAGGTTCGGGTGACATTGACGTGAAGGGGCAGCTTCGTGCTAAAAGTGTGAATCTGAATTTGCAAGGCTCTGGTGATTTGAAAGTAGCAGGTGTTACCGGAAGCGAAATCAGTGCGATGCTTCAGGGATCGGGTGACTTGAAAGTCGGAAGTACTAATATCACATCGACTGTAACGGCAAAGTTGAGTGGCTCGGGTGATATGGATGTATTGGATATTCGTGCCAATAGCGTATCCGGACAGTTGGATGGCTCAGGAGACATGACTTTGTCGGGTTCTGCTTGTAATGCCACGTTGGTTTTGAACAGGTCGGGAGAACTCAGTGCGCGAAAACTGGATGCTGAAAATGTAACGGCTCATGTCAATGGATCAGGGGAAATCTCCTGTACAGCCACGAAGACACTTGAAACCAATATCCAAGGTAGTGGAGAAATTTCTTATAAAGGAAATCCGAGTATACGGTCGACAGGTAAGAATCATCTGAACAGACTCTAAAAAGTATTACATTCTGCCGACAGGCAAGACGGATAAAGCGTCTCCTAACAATAAACATCCATTGTTAGGGGGCGCTTCGTCTATTATCCCCTGTAGTAATCTTGTTTTCTATACGAAGTGATGGAGCCGGCCGGATATGATTTCTGTTATGTAAAAAAGGTGATAACCGTCTTACACTTTGCCGATCGACTGCCGGAAGAGGTGATTGCTACGTTGTCTGGCAGAGTATCTGTATCTACGTTGATGATTGTTAAGTAAACACCTAAATGTAGGTATCCTATTTGTGAATAGATACACTATTATACCTAATTTTTGGTATTGCCTCTGCTGCGGATATCTTATACTTTTGCGAGCTAATAGAAAGTAAGATGATTCGTAAAATTGCATATACATTTTTTTCTTTTCTAATTTGCTGCAATGTATCTCTTGCGTGGGGACAGACATTTGCATTCCGAGGTACTGTATTGGATGAACAGACTCATAAGGCATTGGATTATGCCACCATTCAGTTGTTTGTGGAAAAGCAATTTGCTTATGGAGGAATAACAGATGCAAACGGACATTTTGAACTTCTTCATATCCATCCTGGGACCTATCGGATTATCATATCTTATTTAGGATATGATTCTACCGAGAAAGAAATTAAGGTTGTGGGAAATACCTCTGATATATTTTATTTAAAGCCCTCGAACATGGCGCTGAACGAAGTGGTAGTGACTGCTTCCGAATCAAAGCGTGCGACCAGTGCTTCCATAGTTGACCGTACCGCCATGAAACATCTTCAACCCAGCAGTTTCAGTGATTTGATGGAATTGGTGCCCGGAGGAAAATCGGCTGATCCTCAGATGGGACAGGCTAATCTGATCCGTATACGTGAAACGGGTAAGACGGAAGATATCTCTTCATTGGGAGTCGGATTCTATATTGATGGTATCTTTCAGAATACGGATGCGAATCTGCAATATATGCCGAGTAGCACTTCTGCCGTAAATGCAACGAGTACGATGTCAAAAGGGGTGGACATGCGTACTATCCCGACTGATAATATTGAAAAGGTGGAGATCATTCGTGGTATTCCTTCGGTAGCTTACGGTAACGTGGCAAACGGTGCGGTGATTATTCAGCGTAAAACCAGTGAAAGTCCGTTATCCGCACGTTTCAAAGCCGATAAGATCAGTAAGCTGTTTTCTGTAGGTAAAGGATTCCGGTTGGATGGGAACGGACGTTATGTTTTGAATACCGATTTGAGTTATCTGGATTCAAAGATAGATCCCCGCAATAGTGTGAAAAACTATACCCGCCTCACAGCTTCCGCCCGTCTGGATGGAAAGTGGTTATGGAATGAACGCAATATTCACTGGAATCTCAGTACCGATTATACCGGTTCGTTTGATGATGCAAAGAGGGATAAAGATGCGACAGTAAAGGAAGACTCCTATAAATCAGACTTTAGCAGCTTCAAAATGGCGGGAAAATGGAATCTGAAATTTTCGAATCATTCGTGGATTCGTGAGATTCATGCGGCAACCTCTGTTAGTTGGCAGTGGGAGAAGATGCGTGAAACAAAATCCGTCTCTCTGAATCGTCCGGCTGCCATTGCCACTCAGACAGAGACCGGAGAATCTGACGGTATCTATCTGCCTTATAATTATGTGGCACAGATGGAGATTGACGGTAAACCTTTATATGTCACGGTTTCCGCACGTACACATTTGGCTTTTCCACTGGGTGGACTGCAAAATAGGATGAATTTGGGAGTGGAATGGAACTACCAGAAGAATTTGGGGAAAGGCCAGGTATTTGATGTGACACGACCTATCAGTGAAGGTTTAAGTACGCGTCCGCGCCGTTTTAAAGATATACCGGGACTGCAACCTTTTGCTTTCTATGCCGAAGAGGTGTTGAATCTTCCCGTAAAAAGGCATAAATTGGCTTTTACAGCCGGTATCCGTTTGCAGTCTTTATTGGGGCTGGACCGCAAATATGAGATGCAGGGTAAGATCTATCCAGACCTTCGTCTGGATCTGCAATGGAGTTTGCCTACATCCAACGGATGGAATATTGCCTTTTCGGGAGGTCTGGGCTGGATCAGCCGTATGCCGACTACCGCACAGCTGTATCCGGACTTCAAGTATGTGGATTTGATTCAATTGAATTATTATCATAACCATCCGGATTATCGCCGCATCAATATGATGACGTATAAATGGGATAATACTAATTATCAGTTGGAACCGGCACGTAACATGAAATGGGAAGTGCGGGCGGATATTGGTTACAAGGGAAACCGTTTGTCGGCGACTTATTTCCGCGAACGGATGAATAATGCTTTTGATGACCTCACATACTATAAATCATTGGCATATAAGTTATATGATCCGGCAAGTATCGATGGTTCGGCTTTGACAGCCCCTCCCGAACTTTCTCAGTTGACTTATGCCAATGAATACAACCTGGATGTGTATTCCACGCAAGGAAATGGAATGAAGGTGCATAAAGAAGGAGTGGAGTTTCAGTTCGCTTCCAGACGAATTGAATCGCTTAAGACTCGCGTCACAGTGTATGGAGCTTGGATAAAGACAGTTTATAGTTCGGATTCTCCCAAATACAAGGCCTCTTCTATATTGCTGGACAACAAACAGTTGAAATATGTGGGATTGTACCAGGGGGAGAACGGGACAGAAAGTCAGGCATTCAATACGAATTTTATGTTTGATACTTATATACAGCGTTTGGGACTTACTTTCTCCACATCGGCACAATGTACTTGGTATACCAACAGACGGAACTTATGGAATAATGGCGTTCCGGTCAGCTATATCGACCAATCCGGTGAAACACATCTATTTCGTGAAGAAGATAAAAACAATATTCAGTTACAGCATCTGGTAGAGAAATATTCGGCTACCTATTTTGAGCGTACCACCGTACCTTTTTATATGGATATCAATCTGAAGGCGAGTAAGCGGATCGGTAAATATCTGAACCTGGCTTTTTATGTAAACCGGCTTTTAGGTATTTATCCTGATTATACCCTACGGGGTGTGTTGCAGCGGAGAACCTCCGAGTCGCCTTATTTCGGTATGGAGATGAACCTGACTTTTTAGTAAATGAACAATAAAACAAAATAGAAATGAAAATGAAAAAGAATCAATTGACAATGGCAATCCTTTTTGCGACCATGCTGGGATTTACCGCATGTAGTGATGATGACAAAGTAAATATATCCACTGTAAGCATTACCACTACTGTAGATACCACTATCGAGGGCCTGCAGCTGACCGGTGGAACCTATACTTTTGAAAATATAAATACATCGGTTAAGACAGACGTTGCCTATCCGCTCCAAAGCATTGAATTGGCAGATGGATTGTATAATGTGACTTTTATAGGTAAAGGTACTTATTCACAAAATGGAACTTCCGTGGAGGTCGATGTACAGGGAGTACAGCAGAATGTGACTGTTTCCGGAGGATCATGCAAGTTGGAACTGACAGTTCATGTACTCAATACAGGCGAGCCCGGTTTTGTGATTGCCGAGATATTTATTCCCGGAACCTATAATGAAGCTGGAAAGCAATATAATGGCGATCAGTATGTACGTATCTATAACAACTCGGATAAAGTTTTGTATGCCGATGGATTGATCTTTATGGAATCACAATTCCAAACTACCCAAAAATACCAGTCGGTAGATCCGGATATTATGAATGAAGCCATTGCAGTAGGTTCTGTTGTAGCGGTGCCGGGCAGTGGAACGGATCATCCGGTACAACCGGGAGAATCTTTTATTCTGTGTGACAATGCGATCAATCATAAAGAGGCTAATCCGAATTCAATAGATTTAAGTAAGGCCAATTTTGAGTGGTACATAGAGTCAAAACAAGATGTGGATAATCCGGCTGTTCCCAATCTGGATATTTATTATTGTTATTCCAAAACTATTTGGGTGTTGAATAAACAGGGAAATCGTGCTTATGCTATCGGCAGATTGCCCCAAGGCATGACAAAAGAAAAGTATATTTCAGACTATGCATACAATTATACGTATATCATGCAAAACGGGACAGCCAGCAAACCCCAAAGCAAATATAAGTTCCCCAATGAATGGATAATTGATGCCGTAAACGTGGGGGCTTCCAATGAATGGCAGTGGAATGTTACTTCTACCGGATTGGATATGGGACATACTTATGTCGGTGTGAACAATACTATTGCAGAAAACATCGGAAAATGCGTAATGCGTAAAGTAGCCTATAAGGATGGTGAGCGTGAAGTATTGCAGGATACAAATAATTCTACTGTTGATTTTACACCTGCAGCCACTCCGAGCCTATTTAACAAATAATTGAATCCATCTTATTGATATATAAATCTTTATTATTCATGATGCGAATCCGAATTATCATTACGTTGCTGATTGCTTTATTTGTGGAGAGTCGGCAGGAAGCCTTCGGGCAGACTGTCGACACACTCTCCCTGTCCGATAAGGTAATCCGTACCGCTTCATTTGCGACCGGATTTCGTGGTGAGGTATGGAGGAATCCGGCACTTTATTATTACTATACTCCGTATACATGGACAAGGTTGGACGTAAATGGAGCTTATCATGATAAAGGAAAAGCATCTTTGAAACAGGAAGGTGATAAGGATACCCATATCGGGGTGGATGTTCACTCTTTCGTCATTCTTTCGGGACGTGATCGTGTATTCGGTTCAGCAGGATACAGGAGTGAGAAACAGGAGAATGTGCTATGGAACGAAAATATAGACTGGAAACTGATTGCTCCTTACGTGACCGGTGATTCTATTGGAGGTTTTTTGAAAGGAGAAACTTACTATTTCAATGGAGGTTACGCCAGTGAGTCGGGTTCTTGGACATGGGGAATCACTGGTGGTTATAGGGCTTCCCATAATTATCGGGATAAAGATCCGCGTCCGCGTAATACAGCTTCCGATCTTTCTTTTGCTTTGGGAGCAGGATATCGTTTGGGAGCGTATCGTTTGGGAGTTTCTACAGATTTCCGGCTTTATCAGCAGAAAAGTGAGATTTCGTTCCTTGCGGATAAAGGCTCTACTTCAGTATACCATATGTTGGGATTGGGTATGGATTATGTGCGTTTTGCCGGAAATCAGACCGGAACGAAGCATCAAGGTACCGAGTGGGGAGGAAGTATAGGTATCCTGCCGGTTGATACGGAGAAAGGCATATCTGCCACTGTTTCGGTCGATCGCATGTCGATGGACAAGAAATTAAGCAATGCCAATAATCTTACTTTATTGAATTTGGCAACAACGGATTTGAAAGGGAATGTGACTTGGATGCGGAAACTTCAGCAGTCGGAGCACCTTGCAGTAAAGCTGGATGCAGGCTATACAGTCCGTAAAGGGACGGAGAATCTGTACGGTGAGGCAGGCGGAAGTTCTTATGGTGCATTAATCAGTACATCTCCGGGAATGAAAGTCACGAATTGTCAGATTGCTGCCAGCGGTTTATGGGAGAGGCTTTTGACCGATAAGTCAGTATGGGGAGGAGCAATCATTCCAAGTATAATTTTTCATCGGTCGGAAACAGATTACAGTGCTATATCCCGGTTTGTTCATCTGTCGGCTCTGGAGAGCTCTTTACGTGCCCGTTTGCAGTATCAGAAGAGGCTGTTACGATTGACTGCGGAGGCCAATGGGGGGTATTATGCCAATTTATCGGCCGAACATTCTTTACCGGGGCTGAATCTTGCGAAGTCGGCCTCTCAAGCTTTGTTGGCGAATATCGACTATTTGTCCGATAGCTATGGGATGGTAGGTATTCGTTTACAAGGGGATTATCCTATTATGAAACAATATAATCTGTCTTTGTCGGTTCAATGGCAGGCCGCATATTATAAAAAAAGTGGAACGACCCGGTCTGTCGCTTGTTCACTGGGCATCTTTTTCTAACAAATAAAAACAATTAAGCATATGAAAATTAAATTTATGGTCGCTGCAACCTTAATAGCAGCTTTGGTAACTACTACTTCTTGTGGAAACAGTAACAAACAGAGTCAGTCCGAAAAAACGGAGCTGGCAGCTCCGGCGGCATTAAGTGTCGATAACCTGTTGGCACATGCCGATTCATTGGCTAACCGGGAGGTGACTATAGAAGGTATCTGCACGCATACCTGTAAGCATGGAGCTACAAAAATCTTCCTGATGGGCAGTGATGATACCAAAACGATTCGTGTGGAAGCCGGACCGCTGGGTTCATTTGACACTAAATGTATCAATGCCATTGTCACAGTGACCGGGACATTGAAAGAACAGCGGGTAGATGAAGCCTATTTGCAAAACTGGGAGTCTAAATTGAAAGCGCAGACCGAAAAATCTCATGGCGAAACAGCTGCCGGATGTGATTCGGAAAAGAAAGCGCGTGGCGAAACAGCTAATACTCCTGAAGCCCGTATTGCAGACTTTCGTGCAAAAATAGCGGAAAGAAAAGCTGCCACCGGAAAAGATTACCTATCATTCTATTATATGGAAGCAAGTTCTTATGAAATCGCGGAATAAAGGTACTGTATTTCGCAAATGGAGCCGGATCATCCACCGTGATTTATCTTTCTTCTTTGCGGGAATGATTTTGATTTATGCTATTTCGGGTATCGTGATGAACCATAGGGATAGCATAAATCCTCATTATACAGTGACACGAACGGAATATAAGATAACAGAGGACCTGTCGGATAAAAGTAAAGTCAATGAGAAAGTGATTTTGGCTTTGCTGGAACCTTTGAACGAAGCCGGAAATTTCACTAAATATTATTATCCAAAGCCGGATCGGATTAAAATTTTTCTGAAAGGTGGTTCGAGCCTGGTGGTTAATACCCGGACAAAGGATGCTGTTTACGAAGGAGTGAAGCGTCGTCCGCTGATTTCTTCCATGGTACAGCTTCATTTCAATCCGGGTAAATGGTGGACTTGGTTTGCCGATGCCTTTGCTGTCAGTCTGATTGTTATCACCGTCAGCGGTATGGTGATGATAAAAGGTCCTAAGGGGTTATGGGGTAGAGGAGGGATTGAGTTGGTGGGCGGTATCCTGATTCCTATTCTTTTCCTGATGTGTTTCTAGTAACAAACAAAAAATGATTTATAAAGCATGAGTGCAATTATAGAATGTAAGAACCTGACCCATTATTACGGTCAGCGCAAGATTTATGAGAACTTGAGCTTTGAAGTGCCTCAAGGACGTATCTTGGGACTGTTGGGTAAGAATGGTACAGGGAAAACGACGACCATTAATATATTGAGCGGTTATCTTCAGCCGCATTCGGGCGAATGTCGCATCTTTGGTGAGAACATTCAGACCATGGATCCTGCTTTACGCAGGAACATCGGTTTGCTCTTGGAGGGGCATGTCCAATATCAGTTTATGAATATCACACAGATAGAAAAGTTTTATGCTTCTTTTTATCCGGGACAATGGAAGAAAGAAGCTTATTATGACTTGATGAACAAATTGAAGGTAGCTCCGGGACAACGTATTTCGAGAATGTCGAACGGACAGCGTTCGCAAGTGGCATTAGGGCTGATTCTGGCACAAAATCCGGAGTTGTTAATTCTGGATGACTTCTCTTTAGGACTTGATCCGGGTTATCGTCGTCTTTTTGTAGATTATTTACGTGATTATGCCCGTTCCGAGAACAAGACGGTTTTTCTGACTTCCCATATTATTCAAGATATGGAGCGGCTGATTGATGATTGTATTATTATGGATTATGGTTCTATCCTTATCCAGCAACCTATTGAAACGTTGATGAAAGGGTTGAGAAAATATACTTGCACTGTCCCCGAAGGTTATCAGCCTCAATTGCCGGTGACTTGCTATCATCCGGCTGTTATTCGTCAGACTTTGGAAACATATTCTTTTTTGCCCCCTTCGGATGTGGAGGGGCTATTGAAGGAAAATCAAGTTCCCTTTACTGGTTTGCAGCACGAAAATGTAAGTCTGGAAGATGCCTTTATCGGTCTCACCGGAAAGTATTAATAATGTAAATAAATAGAGAAGAAATATGATACAAGCCATATTTTATAAAGAGTGGATAAAAACGCGCTGGTATTTGTTGCTGGCAACCCTTTTTATGATAGGAATCACCGGATATTCCATGCTTCGTATTGGTCGTACCATTGCCATACAGGGAATCGATCATTTATGGGTGGTAATGGTCCAGAAGGATGCTATATTTATCGATCTGTTGCAATTTGTTCCTTTACTGACCGGTATATTGCTGGCAGCCGTACAGTTTTTCCCTGAGATGCAACGCAAGTGTTTGAAACTTACCTTACATTTACCTTATTCACAGAAGAAGATGGTCATGGCTATGTTAGCCTTTGGAGTACTTGCGCTGTTTACATGTTTTGCTACGAGTTTTATTATCATGGGAGTTTATTTGCCGCAACACTTTACAAGTGAGCTGGTACAGCGTATCTTACTCTCGGCTGCTCCGTGGTTTTTGGCCGGATTTGCCGGGTATCTGCTTGTTTCATGGATTTGCCTGGAACCTACATGGAAGCGGAGGGTCTTGAATCTGATTATTGCCGCATTGATTTTTCGTGTCTATTTCCTGGCTTCGGGAGCAGAGGCTTATAACAGTTTCTTGCCCTGCCTGACACTTTATACGCTGCTTATCGCTTCTCTTTCATGGATTTCTGTGGTACGGTTCAAAGCCGGTAAGCAAGACTAACCGAATGTTTATTACTAAAAAAATTAAACGAACATGATTCGATTCAGCAAAATGTTTTTTTATGTTACTGTGGCTGTGCTGCTTGTATGGCAGTTGCCTTGGTGCTATGCTTTTCTCACATTGAAGCCTGCCAAGACTCCTTTTACTATGTATAGTTCCGTGCTTGGTGATTTTGTCATTACGCAACTGGATGAGAATAAACAGCTTCACCGTTATGATACGAAAGGCAATACATATACCCAACAACAGGTCGACAGTCTGTTACCTTCTCTTTACGTACGTCAGCTTACGGCAGACGAACGTTTTCCCGATACCATTTGCGGTAGGGCAGTTAGTCCGAAAGACATCCAGTTGACTAACTTTACTTTCAAGAGTGTGCCGTCAGCTATCAATGCTCCCCAGACAGGACTTTATTTCCTGATGGAGTCCATGTCCAAGCGGGTGGATTTGAAAATGCCCGAAGATGCTTTTCGCTTTACCGATAAAGGTATCGAATTTATTCGTATGGAGACGAATCGTATAGATGAGGCGAAGAGTGAATTGTTTACGGAGATGCTGGTTCAGAAAGGGTTTGCTTTTCCCGCAAGCTATGCTTCGGGCAATCCGACTACCCGTAAAGACTATGATGAGGGGTATCTGGTTTTGGATGCCAACCATAAACTGTTTCATCTGAAGTGTACCAAGGGACGTCCGTATGTGAAACTGATTCAGCTGCCTGAAGGCGTTTTGCCGGAATATGTATTTATTACTGAGTTCCGCAGTCGCCGGACTTTGGGGTATATGGTAGACAGCCAGCATCATTTTTATGTGATCAACAGTGATGGAAGTTTGGTTAAATCAGCTCTTCCCGGTTTCGATCCCACCAAAGACGAGTTGACTATCTTTGGAAATATGTTCGATTGGACTGTAAAGTTATCAACGGATAAAGATGACTATTATTATGCTTTGGATGCTACTGACTATTCACTAATTAAAGAATACGCTTATAAAGATATGCGCCGCTCTGTTCCGGGATTATCCTTTACATCCCCTGATGACAAGTTTGTTATGCCTCGTTTTTAATTGTGGTCTGACAAGGTGCATTTTGTTTTAATGGTTTACAGTTTTCTGTAGAGGCGGGATTTTGATCCTGCTTCTGCAGATTTTTTATAATCCTGTGTCTTTGGCAGACAGGTCTTTCACTTACGTTGATCCTTAATTGCCTTATATAAACAAAGAGAGGAAATTCATTATTGAATTTCCTCTCTTTGTTGGGTGGCAGATGGGACTCGAACCCACGACATTCAGAACCACAATCTGACGCTCTAACCAACTGAACTACAGCCACCATGTTAGCATCTCTCTCAAATGCGATGCAAAGGTAACGATTCTTTTTGAATCTGCAAACATTCTGCGAACTTTTTTCTTCAAAAAATGTATTCATTAATTCCGCGGTTATGCTTGCGGAAGAGTTCCCGGGTGTCATTAATAAAGATTTTCAGGCGGTTACGTTCTTCTGCCGATAAAGAGTCTGTCGGAATGCTTGCCGGGTATAAAACGTAATTTTTCTTTTTGGAGAGTGTGGGGCGTGCAGTCCATATCAGACTATACCCGCAATTGCTGACAGATGTGCCTATACTGTCTTTCGTTAATTCGAGTTTAAAGAGCAGTCCCCCGTCTGTTTTGCGGGCAGACATGTTCGAAATAAAATTACCTAAAGAGTAAAGCACCACATTTTGCTGTCCGCTGAGCGTATCGGTTCGCAACTCCATGGGCTGTACCACGTGTGGATGGGAGCCGATCACATGGGTGACTCCCCGGCTAAGCAACCAGTCGGCAAGAGATGTTTGTTCCTTGTTGGGCAGCGATTGGTATTCGATGCCCCAGTGCATACATGCAATCAATGCATCCGGGTTCAATGCTTTGGCAGTTTCGATGTCCCGGGCCATAATATCCTTATCGATATAATTGACGATGTTGGGGGCAGATACCTTGATGCCGTTAGTGCCATATGTATAATTGAGCAGGACAATGCGGAAGCCATTCTGTTCCAGCAAGAGCGGATACCGCGAGGCACGGGCCGTACTATCGGTGTAGGTGCCGGCATACGGAATTTGTAGGGAATCCAACATCAGGATGGTTCTTTCCAACCCTTTTTTGCCTCGGTCGAGGCAATGATTGTTGGCTGTTATCAATACGTTGAAGCCGGCATCTTTGATTGCGGTCAGATATTCGTCGGGAGCACTGAAGGCCGGATACCCCCGATAGGGCTTTCCACCGAGGGTTACCTCCAGATTTCCGATGGCGATGTCTGCTTTGCCGATTTCTTCTTTTATCAGTTTAAAGTAGTCTGTATAGTCGTACCCGGTTGCTGTCCGGGCTGCGTCTATCTGTGCCTGATGCTGCATCAGGTCGCCTGCAAAGAGGAGGGTGATCTTCTGTGCGGGTATTGTGTCGGCCGATGAGGTAGGGACAGGTTGCTCTTGCGCGTTGCTACTGCAAGATACAGAGCAAAAAAAGAGAAAAAGAAGAATCAGATGTTTCATAAATTACCGATATTAAAGTTCTTTCTGGAGAATACGTTCCACCTCTTCGGCTGTAGGGTTCACGGCAAGAATGATTCCTTGGGCGTTCACGAGGAAAGTTCCGCCGGCAGCGTTCGGTATCCGGTATTTTGACCAGATCTGTTGAACATCATTCAGCTCGATAAGGTTCAGCCAGGGATAACCGTCTTTCCGTATGGCTTCTCTCATACGGATATCGCTGTTCTGCTCGCGTGCGACGCCGATGACGGTGAATCCACGGTCTTTGTATTTTTCGTAGATGGGAATCAATTGCTTGGAGGTCGTACGGCACGGACCGCACCAGGAAGCCCATAGGTCGATCAGAACCACTTTTCCCCGTATCTGTTCGGACAACTGAACCATGTTACCATTCAGGTCGGGAGCGGAGAAGTCGATGAAACGGTTTCCCGTCTTGGGTTGGTTATTGTCGATAAACATTTGCATTTCCCGGGTATAGGGATGTTCGGGATAGCGGGAGGTATACACTTTTTGAAATACTTCCAGATAGGGTGTGACGTCTTCATCTTTCCGTGCGTTCTCCACCTTCATTTTCAGGATAAATAGTCCCACCAGCGAAGGGTGTTGCGAGGCTTGTTCCGTTTCCCAAATTACTTTTTTCCGAAAGAGTTGTTCCCTTTCCTTTATAAGTGCTTTTGCTTCTTCTGTGAATGCTTCGCCACTTTCTTCCAGGCGGTCTCTTTCTCTGAAAAGCTTGTTTCTTTCTTCGGGATTGTCTTTCACCTGATCGAATTTTTTCCAGAGTGCTTGCATGGCTTCACTTTCAAAACGTCCGTATTTTTCGAGCGTATCTCTTCGTGCGTTGAGTTCATCGAAACTGAACTTATCCTCCCCTTCCGCTTCAAATAGCCGGAGGGCCGTCGTCAGTGGGTTGAGGGTCTCTATGCGATAGGGTGGGCGTGCGTCTATGGCAGATATGGTGAAAGATACCGTTCCATTTTCTGCAAAGAAAGTGACCGGATACCAGCAACCGTTTAACAGGTCGTCCCAGCAAATAAGTTCGTAAGCCTTTTCGTGGTCGGTATAGAAGTCGTACTCAAAGACACCGTTGCGCACCGGTATCGAAATCCACGGGGTACCGCGTGTATTCTTGTTGCTTTCTATAAGTATCAGGCGACTGGTTTGTGGTCGGTTTGCCATTTTGCCGGCCAGGTGGCAGTGTACTTTCTTTTTGGGGACAGATGCGTCAAGGCAAATTCCCTCGATCCGGAAGTCTTCTTCATTGTTGCTTTCTACAAAGTCTATCGTCCGGTCCTGTGGATCGATAGGGGCAAATTGCAGAGTAAACGTCACATTGCCCGAAGCCGGCATGTATACCTGCTTGTCCAGTTCGAAACCTTGCGATCGGATGACAGGGTATTTCTTCCCGCTTTGCACCCCGTGTAGAGAGAGCTCCGAAGCCAGCCGTATCCAATAGTTAGGGCGCGAGTAAGCATCCATATACAGAATGGTAGCTGTGTCATTACGGACGATCCGGCTGATTTCAAGTGCGTCGGTATTTCTTATTTGATATGAGGGATAGTCGATAGAAAAATTTTGTGCGGCAGCCCATGGGGTACATGCGAAGAGAAAGACGCACAAGCCTGTGGTTTTAAATATCGTATTCATGATACTAAGGTATTGAAAAGCAAATTCTCCGTTTCCCCTTCTATGAAGAGGGAAACGGAGGAGTGGGTTATTGATAGATCGCCTTCTTACCTGCCAGCAATGTATTTTTCATCAGTGACACGATGGTCATCGGGCCGACTCCTCCCGGAACGGGAGTGATGAACGAACACTTCGGGGATACTTCGTCAAACTTCACATCTCCTGTGAGCTTGAACCCGGACTTCTTGCTGGCATCGGGCACCCGGGTGGTACCTACGTCAATGACCACGGCACCTTCTTTCACCATTTCCGCCTTTACGAAATTGGGTTGTCCCAATGCAGCGATAATGATATCGGCTTCCCGGCACTCTTTCACCAGATCTTTTGAGCGGCTGTGACATACGGTCACCGTAGCGTCTCCCGGATAAGCCTTCTGCATCATCAGTGCAGCCATCGGTTTGCCAACAATATTGCTGCGTCCCAATACGACGCACTTTTTCCCGGATGTCTCTATCCGGTAGCGTTTCAGCAGTTCGAGGATTCCATTCGGAGTGGCTGATACATAGCAAGGCAGTCCGATAGACATGCGTCCTACATTGATCGGGTGAAATCCGTCCACATCTTTGCGGTAATCGATGGTCTCAATCACTTTTTGTTCGGAGATGTGTTTGGGCAACGGAAGTTGTACGATAAATCCGTCTACATCGTCATCTTCATTCAGTTCGCGTACTTTGGCAAGCAGCTCGTCCTCTGTCACATCACTTTCGTAACGGATCAGTGACGACTTGAATCCGCACACTTCGCAAGCTTTTACTTTGGCGGCTACATATGTCTCGCTGCCTCCGTCGTGTCCTACGAGGATGGCTGCCAGGTGAGGGCGTTTGCCTCCATGAGCCACTATTTCTGCCACTTCGGCTGCAATCTCCTGCTTTACTTGTTCGGAGATGGCTTTTCCATCAATCAGTGTCATTTCTTATTCGTTTATTGAGTTATTTATTGTTTAGTACTTCGGCTACTTTATTTTTCATTCCTTCTCCTCTGAGGTCACGTGCGATGATGGTTCCGTCAGGTCCGAAGAGGAGGATGAAAGGGATACCTTTTACACCGTACAGATCCATGGGCGTCATACCGGTGTCGATAATTTGCGGCCAGTCGATATTGAGTTCCTTGATCGCTTTTTTAGTATTTTCCGGTTTGTCCCAGACTGCTACTCCCACGACAGTCAGTCCTTTGTCTTTGTATGTGTTGTAGAGTTCGGCTATATGAGGCGATTCGGAACGGCAGGGGCCACACCAGCTTGCCCAGAAATCTACCAAAGTGTATTGACCTTTGCCCACAAAATCGGATAAAGAGCTTGCGGCGCCGTCTATGGTCTTACCGCTGAAGTCGGTAAACTTTTGTCCTACTGCCGTCGCTTTCATGCCTTGAAACTGCTTTTCGATGCGGTGATATACGCTCAGTGACTTCAACCAGGGGCCGGAAGCCGCAAATATGGTGTCCATCTCTTCGGGCGAAGCGCACATGGCAAGTTCTCTAATGGCAAACTCTCCGAGTGCATTGTCCGGGTTCTTCATAAACATGTCTTTGTATAGTCGGGTATAAGTCGGATGCCAGTAAGTATCGGCGTATTCTTTTTTAAGCCGGAGTTGTTCCGATTTGTCTTCTGTTTGCTGTTCGATGGCCGCATGTCTTTTTCTCAACTCTGTGACCAGCTCAGATGTCTTATCAGACATGTGGGTATACTCCTCATTCATTGGCGTTCCCTTCGGGTCATTGTGAGTCAGTACATTGACCTGGATGTTGCCCCCTTCGAGAATAAAGTTGGCATACTCTCTCCCCGCATCGATGCGGCAAAAACAGGGGATGTCCGCTTTTCCGGTGAATTTAAATTGCCCGTTGGTCACTTGCGTGCTATCCACTTTCATTCCGTCGTCATAACGGCTGATATAGAGTGTCTGTCCGTTCAGGGTAGAATCGTTTATCAAACCTTCTACCGTATAGGAGTGCCCATTGTGTTGTGCGTTGGCTATCCCGGCTATGGAAGCAAGCGCCAGAGTGAAGAGAATGTGTTTCATTGATTCAATGCTTTTATGGTATTAGGCAAAAGTAATATCATTTACCATCCCCTGTTTTTTGTCAAGAGTAGCTTTATAGATTATTAACAGGGTGGGGAGGAGTTCCGAAGGCAAAGAGGAACTTCTAGGAATAGAGCCGGGATCCGATGCGGGTAGAGCCGGGGTTTTACTGAAATGCAGTAAGCATCTGACTGCAATGCAGCCGGTATTCGGGAGTGGAGTAACCGTCTCCGGGACTTCAAGCGGCGGGTTATGGTTTCTTACTCCGGTAGGTACATAAAAAAAGGAGGAAACAGCGGCTTCCTCCTTCTATTGCATTCTAATTGAATTTATTGAATGATTACATAGACAAAGATACATCATCCCGAAGCCAAAGTCAAGCTTTCGGGAAAAAAAGTGCAGTCTTATTTCATCTTCGGCATCATCTTGCCCATCTTGCTGCTGGTCACCATCTTCATCATTTTGCGAGTCTGGTCAAACTGTTTCAGCAGACGGTTCACCTCCTGGATAGTCGTACCGCTACCTTTGGCGATACGTGTACGGCGCGAACCGTTCAGGATGCCCGGATTGCTGCGTTCCTCCGGAGTCATGGAGTAGATGATGGCTTCGATGCTTTTGAAAGCGTTGTCGTCGATATCGATATCTTTGATGGCCTTGCCCACACCCGGAATCATTGAAGCGAGCTCTTTCAGATTACCCATTTTCTTAATCTGGGAGATCTGGCTGAGGAAGTCGTTGAAGTCGAACTGGTTCTTGGCAATCTTCTTTTGGAGGCGTTTAGCTTCTTCTTCGTCATATTGTTCCTGTGCGCGTTCCACCAACGAAACGATGTCACCCATACCCAGGATACGGTCGGCCATACGGGCAGGGTGGAACTGGTCGATGGCATCGAGTTTCTCGCCCGTACCTACAAACTTGATAGGTTTGTTCACTACCGAACGGATAGAGAGGGCCGCACCACCGCGGGTATCACCGTCGAGCTTGGTCAGCACCACGCCGTCAAAGTCGAGGCGTTCGTTGAACTCTTTGGCTGTGTTGACCGCATCTTGTCCGGTCATAGAGTCTACCACGAACAGAATTTCGTTGGGCTGGATGGCTTCTTTGATGGCAGCGATCTCATTCATCATCTGTTCGTCGACTGCCAGACGTCCGGCCGTATCGACAATTACCAGATCGTATCCCTTGGCACGTGCTTCTTTGATGGCATTCTGGGCGATGGAAACCGGATCTTTGCTGTCGATCTCCGAGTACATCGGTACGTCAATCTGTTCGGCCAATACGCGAAGCTGCTCGATAGCTGCCGGACGGTAAACGTCACATGCAACGAGCAACGGGCGTTTGTTCTTCTTGGTTTTCAGCATGCGGGCCAGCTTACCCGAGAAAGTGGTCTTACCCGAACCTTGCAAACCGGACATCAGGATGACTGCCGGCTGACCTTTGGTGTCGATTTCGACAGTTTCTCCACCCATCAGCTGGGTCAGTTCGTCATGAACAATCTTCACCATCAACTGGCTCGGTTTTACGGCTGTGAGCACGTTCTGTCCCAGTGCCTTTTCCTTCACCGTATCAGTGAATCCTTTGGCTACTTTATAGTTAACGTCGGCATCGAGCAGTGCCTTGCGCACGTCTTTCAGGGTTTCTGCTACGTTGATCTCGGTGATTTTGCCTTCACCTTTCAGAATCTTAAACGACCTTTCGAGTCTTTCGCTTAAATTGTCGAACATATCTTTGAATTATGAATTACTAATGATGTGTAAAGCCTGCCGTAAATTGTACGGATCGACACGGATTTTATATCTGACATAGAGAATATCTGTGCTAATCTGTGCAATCTGCGGTGAAATCAGCCGCAAATGTACAAAAATCTCTCGTACTTTATATCTTTTTGTTCTGCCATTTTGCTTTTTTGAAATAAATATAGCTTGTGGCGAGCAACAGTGTATAGTACAGAATCTCAATCGTAAAGCACCATTCGATGGGAGCTTTCACCCACATTCCGATGAAAATGATGTACGATCCGTAGATTGCAATCGTGATGGCTTCGAGCATCAGGGCTGCTTGAGTATTGCCTGTACCCGATATTCCGTTGAAGACGACGTTAGCAACAGAGGCAATCAGCATGGCCACGCAGATGACATATACCGATGATACCGATTCATTGATCAATGCCGTTTCGTTGGTGTATACCGAGAGCAATGCTTGTGGGAACAGGGCGGTTATGATGACCAGTCCCAGCATGATCAGGAAAGAGAAGCGCCCGATTTTGTTTATCAACGGCATCACGTAGTTGATGCCTCCCGCACCGATGGCGTTGCTCACCAGGCTGTTGGTCGTGGTGGCCAGTGCATTTACCGGAATCAGCATAACGATGTAGATGCTTCTCACGATGTTGGCAATAGCGAGTTCGCGCTGTCCCAACCTCTCCACTGCCACAAAGAAAACAAACCAGGTGGCCATCGACAGGAAATACTGAAGCATGGTGAAGCACGATATACTGAGAATGCGCATCAACAAAACCGGGTCGAACGACCGCAAGCGGTTGAGGCCATACTTTTTCAGGTCGACGGTGATGTACGTATAAATCAGGAAAAAGAGCAGAGAAGCCGCTTCGGCGATTACGGAAGCAATGGCTGCTCCTTTGATGCCCATTTCCGGAAGCCCGAAGTGTCCGAATATCAGGGCATAGTCCAGCACCACATTGGTCAGCGCCATAACCACTGCATTGATGGTGAGCACCTTGGTGCGGGTGATTCCGATGTAGAGTGCCCGGAACATCACGTTGACAAATGAGAAGAAGAACCCGAAGATGCGCCAGTCGAGAAACTCCATCGTGGCATCATAAATGCTTTCGGAAGAGACCAGCAGGCGCATGATGTTTCCGCCGAACGCTTTGGTGAATCCGAAGAGCAGGAGAGCCATGACCAACAGGAACAAGACTCCCTGAATCATGACCGGACCTACATCGCCGTAACGTGCTTCACCGTTGCGGCGGGCAATGACGATCTGGGAACCGGTGCTGAATCCGAAGGCAATGGTGAAAATACAAATATAGAAAAGCCCACCCATGGCAGAAGCACCGAGGGCTATCTCACTGACACGTCCCAGAAAGGCAGTGTCGGTGACGTTGATGACATTTTGCGCAAGCAAGCTCAGGAGAATCGGGTAACTGACACTCCAGATCTGTTTGTTGGTATACATAAAGAAGGGTTTAAGTTTGCAGGTTGCAAAGATACAACTTTCTGTAGAAGTAGACGAGCGGATAGGGGAAGAAGTCAATTTCTTCCTGAGGGAAACGTGAAGAGGATGGTCGGCTTTCCGTCCGGATTTGTCTGTACTTTGTAGTTTCCTCCGAAATACTCAAATAGCAGGCGGTTGATTTCGTGACGGATGCATACCTCTTGCGAAGTAAATCTTTCGTCAGCCAGCGGAGAGTTGGTGATGCGGAAGTTGATGAAGTTCTTCTCCGTGTCGAGTGTCACCTTAAAGTCGATTTCCCGTTTTTCTTTGTATTTCTGCGGATATGTCAGTGCACTCAGCAACGCCTGTGTGAAACGGACGGTGTCTACCCGGATGTTCAGGTCTGTGTCAATTTCGTTTTCCAACCGGATGACGGTACACCCTTCACTATGCATGCGCGCCATATAGGTAGCTTCATTGCAGAGTTCCGCCAGTCTGTACTCCTGAATGTTGAACTTCATCATACCGGCTTCGAGCCGTGATAAATCAAGTACATCATTAACCAGGCGCATCAACTCTTCGGAGTTCTTCTGAATGATGGAAGAGTATTCTTTACGGAGCTCATCGGGCATGTTGGGTTCGGAGGCTATCAATTGTGAGAAACCCACTACACCGTTCAGCGGGATGCGGATGTGATAGCTTATGTTCGACAAAAAGCGATTTTTCATTTCGTTGGCTTCTTCCGCCATGCGGGTTGTTTCCCGTGTTTCTTTTTCCGATCGTTCCAAAGCCTTGCGTACGTGTGAAATGCGGAGCATGAAAGCAACCAGAATTATCAGGATAATGACCACCACTATTAAGGTGCCGAGTTGGATGTAGCTTTTCAGCCGTTCCTCTTCCAATGCCACTTTGTCGATGTTGTATTTGGCTTTTATCTGTTGCATCTGTTTGTCGAGAACGGTCGTTTCGATAGAGTCTTTAAGATGGAGCGTTTCGATGTACAGGGGAATGGCTTCCGCACTTCGTCCGGCTTCTGCCAGGAGGTCGGCTTTTGTCAATTTTTGGTGGATGTAATTGCTGTTGAAGTCCTCTTGCAGCAGTATGATGGTGGAGTCTATCTTGGCAAGTGCCCGGTCATACGCTTTGCAAGCCCGGAAGTATGCTGCATAGGCATCGTAATAGAGCACCCTGTAGAGAAAGAAGGTGTTGCCATTGAGAAATTTACCCGCTTTAACCAGATTTTTATGTGCTTGTTCCGGCTGGCCTGCATATAGATAATAATAGGTGTAATATACTTCGCAGAACAGGTAAACATCATAAAATGCCTCTTTGAGCATCGGGTTCGTGGAGGTATGGTGATGCAGTGTTTCTTTTAGCTTCGCAAGGTATTCGGAGAGTAATTGGTTGTTTTTCTGATCCTTGGTTATGGAAATCAGTTGACAGAGAATCGAGATTCGTACTACCGCATTATCTGTTTGTAAAGAGAGTTGATAGGCAGCTTCCAATGCTTTCATTCCTTCGTCCCATCTCTCTGTACTGATATAGACGTTGCCCAAGCATTGTTTTGCTCCGATCAGTCCGCGGGCGCAGTTCACTTTTTGGGCTCTTTCGTACATCAGGTTCGCTTCGTTGATGGCAAGTTCATACTGCTCTTCGTAGGTGCAGAGGTCTATCTGAAAGCGGAGCGCATCGAAATAGAGATCCCAGGTTTGCGATTTGCGGGCATAAGGCTCCATTGTGTCAAGCCATTTTTTTACGCTGTCCCGGTTGTTTTGGTTATAGTAGTACACTGTGTGCAGATAGGCGGCTATGGTGTTGTATCTGTCATTCTTCTGCAAGGTGGCTTCCTCGCGCAACAGACCCGAGAAGGTGATACACCTGGGAGTCAGCTGCTCTATTTGTGCCAGTCTCTTGAACATTTCCAGACGAGTCGAGTCATGCGGAAGTGACTGTGCCACCCGATACAGGCTGTCCGTTTCCGTTTGTGTATTTGCATGACACCATCCTAAGGCCCGGCAACATACTATGATGATAAGTATCAGTCGCTTCATCTTTCTGCCTCCTTTTCCTTTGCGGGCCGGACGGGGTGTGTAAACCGGAATCGCGCACCTTCGGTGTAGTCCGGGTCAATCCATATTCTCCCTCCGATTTGCTCGATGATAAGTTGACAGATCGAGAGTCCCAGACCTGTTCCCTGTGCACCTTCGTTCAGTTTCTCAAAACGATTGAATATCTGGTCCTGTTTTTCACGGAGGATACCACATCCGGTATCTGTCACAGTGAACAGAGCCATGGTTTCCGATTCTTTTTCTAATGTCAGTGTGATGCTTCCTTCGGTAGTGAACTTGGTGGCATTGATCAGCAGGTTGATCAATACCTGTTGCAGGCGTGCCTCGTCTGTACGCAAAGTCAGTTTATCCAGTGACGTGACAAAACTGACTCCGGCTTGTGTCTGCTTCACCTTCTCTACGGTGTTGATTACGTTACGGCATATATTGACGGCGTCACATTCTTTAAAATTGAAAGTCAGCTTGCCGGGATCGAGATTTGACAGGTCTATTACATCATTGATCAGCTTTAGCAGCAGTTCGGAGTTTTGCTGGATGATGTCATTGCATTGATACCGTGTGTCATTGTCGATGGATTCGTCGGTCAGGATGGATGAGAATCCGGAAAGTGCATTCAGTGGTGTCCGTATTTCGTGACTCATGTTCGACAGGAACAGACTTTTGGTACGTATTGAGTTCTCGGCATACTTACGGGCTATTTCCAATTCTTCTTTGGAGCGGAGAAGTCGGTTGGACTCCTGCCGGATGCGGACAATCAACAGCAAAACAAGCATCAATATAAAGATGGAAGCTATGATGATCCACAAGATGATTTGGTTTCGTTGAATTTGGTTCCGGATTTCCATCCGGTCTATCTGGTACATTCCCCGTAGGTCATTGATTTGCCGGGCATAGCTCAGAGCGTTCAAAGAGTCTTTTTGCCGGTTGGCCTTTTGATAGATACGATAGGCTTCTTCCGTTCGTCCCATTTGAGTCAGCAGTTGGGCACACTCAAGCTGCAAACCGATGTGTTTGTTGGGGGCAGGTGCTTTAGGGACCTTTGTCAGGCGTTCGTATTGTTGCAGGGCCAGTTCATACTTCCCGACAGCCTGATAGTACTGGGCCAATATATAGTTGTAGATACTACGCAGGTAGAGAGAATTCAGTTGTTCGTGGATTTTCCCGGCTTTGTCCAGTTCGGCTTTTCCTTTTTCGGGATTACCGGACTCGATGTTATAGTAGGCATTGCACGCACATATGAAAAAGTGGAATGTAGGATTAGGGTTACCGGCATACAGGTTTTCAAACTTTTGCAGATAGATGCGTACCTCGTCCATGTGGGAGGCCTGAATCAGGGTCAGGATGAATTTCGGAAGAATCTCTTGTTCGAGGATTTCGCTACCCGGTATTTTGTCAAGCAATTCCAGAGCTTCTTTATAAGATTCGATGGCGGGTTGCTGCATGTTGGCATTCAAGTAGGCATCCCCAATGGCACGGCTGGAAAGAGCTATACCGATGGGGGAGTTCAATTCTTTGGCTTCCTTATACATCCGGCGGGCATGGTCGATGGCCATGTTCATGTCTCCTCGTGAGGCATAAGCTGTCACAATCAGTTGTTTCAACTGAAATAGAGTTTTATATTCTTTCTGCTTTTTCAGGAGAGGAGCCAATTCGTTGCCCCATTGGATAATACTGTCGTTGGGAGCTTCTTTGCTATAGTTGAGGCTGTTGTCGATCAGGTTCAGCAGCGCTGACACGTGCCTTGTTGCTTTGTTATCGGCAGCATATGTAGTGACAGAGTATAAGGTTACTGCTATTACTATAAGCGCTATATTGAAAGACCTTCCCACAGTAAATGTTGTTTTCCCGATGTTTGTTTTATGCTTGTTTATGATGCATGTAGTGCAAAGCTAAATAAAAAGAGTGAGAATCAAACAGAATCTCACTCTTTTTACTATATTTTGTTCACAAAAGGAACTCTTTAGCTGTTCATGCTCATCAGGAACTCGTCGTTGTCTTTGGTTTTTTCCAATCTGTCTTTTACGAAATCCATTGCTTCGATAGGATTCATATCCGACAGATACTTGCGTAGAATCCACATGCGGTCCAGTGTCTGTTTGTCGAGCAGCAAGTCGTCGCGGCGGGTGCTCGATGCCACAATGTTGACAGCAGGGAAGATACGTTTGTTACTTAGGTTGCGGTCGAGCTGCAACTCCATGTTACCTGTACCCTTGAACTCTTCAAAGATTACTTCGTCCATCTTCGAACCGGTGTCGATCAGGGCAGTAGCGATAATGGTGAGCGAACCTCCGTTCTCTATGTTACGGGCTGCTCCGAAGAAACGTTTCGGTTTGTGTAGTGCATTGGCATCCACACCACCCGAGAGTACCTTTCCTGATGCCGGAGATACAGTATTGTATGCGCGCGCCAGACGGGTGATAGAGTCGAGGAAGATCACTACATCGTGTCCGCATTCTACCAATCTTTTAGCTTTTTCGAGTACGATGCCGGCAATTTTCACATGGCGTTCGGCAGGTTCGTCGAATGTAGAAGCAATCACTTCCGCATTGACACTGCGGGCCATGTCGGTTACTTCTTCCGGACGTTCGTCAATCAACAACATGATCATATATACTTCCGGATGGTTGGCAGCGATGGCATTGGCGATTTCTTTCATCAGGATGGTTTTACCGGTCTTGGGCTGAGCCACGATCAAGGCACGCTGTCCTTTACCGATTGGTGAAAAGAGGTCGACTACACGTGCCGACATCGAGTCGGAGTAGCCTCCTTTGCACAGCTTGAACTTTTCGTCCGGGAACAGCGGAGTGAGATGGTCGAACGGTACACGGTCACGTACGAAAGCGGCATCACGTCCGTTGATTTTAGAAACCTTTACCAGCGGGAAGTATTTTTCGCCTTCTTTGGGCGGACGGATTACACCTTCTACTACATCACCGGTCTTCAGACCGAATAGTTTGATCTGGGATTGCGAAACGTAGATATCGTCCGGTGAAGAGAGATAGTTATAATCTGACGAACGGAGGAATCCGTAACCATCCTGCATGATTTCCAATACACCGGTTCCGGTGAGGATATCATCAAATTCATAAGGTTTCTCACGTTCAATCACGCGGCGTTCCTGAACGGGTGCGGCTTCGGCGGCATTTTGTTGCGGCATGGGACGCTGTTGTACAGGCTGACGCTGGTTATTGTTGCGTTGGTTATTATTATTGTTGTTGTTATTGTTGTCTCGTGGGCGAATCACACGCGGGCGTTGGGGTTGTGCCACAGGTTCGGGGGCTGTTGCTGCTTCGGCTTTGGTCGATTCAAATTTGCCGAACAGTTCGGTTGGCAATTCTACTTTTTCCGAAGGCAGGTCTTCGATGGGGATAAAATCATCGTCTGCATCTATATCCGAGAGGATCGAGCTTTCTTCGTCTACAACGGCCGGTTTGGGTTTGAGAATCGGTTTGCTGATGGGACGTTTTTCTGTTTCCGGTTGGGCAGCGGGCTTTTCTTCTTGTGCCGATGGTACTGTTTCCGGTTTTTCGGTAGTTTCTTCTGCGGGTTTAGCTTCTGTTTCTACCTGATTTTTACGGGGACGTCCCGGTTTCTTTTTCGGAGTGGCATAAGGTGTCACTTTGACAGATTCGGCCGGAGTGGCGTTTGTTTCGGCGTTTGCCTCTTTAGCTGTTTCTGGGGTCGGTTCTGTTGTTTTAGGTTGTGGCTGTGTTTTGGCTGCAGGTGTTTTGGCATCTGTTTTAGTTAGTTCTCCATTCTTGGTAGAAGAGAAAACCTTGTCGGCGTTTTCCTTCTTTACTGTCACCCGAGAGCGTTTTTTCTTATCTTCTTTGCGTTCCTCTTTCAGTTTGTCGGCAGCTACCTTTTTAGTAGCTCCGGCTATGGCTTGTTCGTCGAGGATTTTGTAGACAAGTTCTTCTTTCTTAAGTGAGTCTGTTTTTTTGATACCCAATTCCTGGGCAATAGCTTGTAGTTCCGACAAATTCTTGTCGTTCAATTGAATGATGTTATACATACAGTATAGTGAGTTATTTAAATATTTTAATTTTATTCGTTGAAATACGTACGGCTGAAGCTGCGACGCAGGGGTCGGAAACTTAACAAACGCAATAATCTTTAAATGATGAATTAGGGATGTTTGGCTGAATCGGAAATCCGAATTTGTCTCCCGTTGGAGGGGTTCGGAATGTTTCAACGCCGCAAAGATAATAAATAATTTTGGTTTTTGTCTTCGTTTACTCTTTTTTTCTTCATAAAAGTGTACCTTTGTTGCATAAAAAGTAACTATTATGACAGCAAACGAAGTCCATTTGATTTATTTCTCGCCTACCCACACCTCTAAACAAGTTGGAGAGGCAATTGTTCGTGGAACCGGAATAACAAATGTGATAAACACGAATTTAACACAACAGGCAACTCAGGATTTAGTGATTGCCGAATCTGCATTAGCTATTATTGTCGTGCCGGTATATGGAGGCCGTGTAGCCCCTTTGGCCATGGATCGTCTGGCAAGTGTGCGCGGAAGTAATACTCCGGCGGTTATCGTGGTGGTATACGGTAACCGTGCTTACGAAAAATCGTTGATGGAACTTGATTATTGGGCTATTCAACAGGGGTTTAAAGTGATTGCCGGTGCTACTTTCATAGGAGAACACTCTTATAGTACAGAAAAATATCCCGTAGCTGCCGGACGTCCTGACGAACGTGACCTTGCTGTGGCAGCCGATTTTGGAAAGCAGATTTCAGATAAAATAGCATCTGCTACCGAACCGGAAAAATTATATGCGGTCGATGTCCGTAAAATCCGGCGTCCGCGTCAGCCTTTTTTTCCATTGTTTCGCTTTTTGCGGAAAGTGATTGCCTTGCGTAAAAGTGGAGTTCCCCTTCCCCGTACTCCTTGGGTGGAAGATGAATCTTTGTGTACTCACTGCGGTGCGTGTGCGAAAATGTGTCCTGTAAGCGCCATAGCCAAAGGTGACGAGTTGAATACGGATGCCGAACGCTGCATTAAATGTTGTGCCTGTGTTAAGGGATGCCCACAGAAAGCCAGAGTATATGATACCCCGTTTGCCGTACTACTGTCGCAATGTTTTGTTAAGCAGAAAGATCCCTGTACGTTGGTTTAATGAAAAAAGGTTAGTGGCATAGCATTGTGCAAGATTTTACTTATTATTGGAGTTTGTTTCAATTAACATTGTTAACGTCATTTCCTTATAATTTGATTCTTGTGTGCAAATAACAAGTCTTTTGTATTTTAATAACTTGTTATTTGTATCCCAGGAATTATTTTTTATGAAGAGATTTTTCTACTTACATAAATTTAATTAGCCAGTTGTGAAAAGTATAACTAAAAATGATTTTAGTGTACGGTAAATTGGTCAGGATTGGGGGATCTGTCAGTGTCATTTGATAAATGGAGATTCTGTTTCCTGAACTATTGTACTCAATTATTGTTTTAAATAAACGTTTAAGATACAGTTACCTTAATATAATTATGCTGACATTTACCGATAACTTTGAGAATGATAAAGAGTTGATACTTCGTGATCATCTGGCACTTGAAAGAACCAAGCTGGCTAATGAAAGAACTTTGTTTGCATATATCCGTATGGCACTTTACCTTTTGACTGTGGGGATAGGGATATTTCAAATTGAAAGCATTTCACGTTTGGATGGGCTGGCGTGGGGATGTATTATAGCCGGAATCTTCTTGTTTTTCTTGGGCTTTGTCCGTTTCGAACAAATGAGAAAGCATCTGAAACAGTATACGAAAACATGTCGTGATACTGAGAATGAATCGTCACGGAAGAAGTGATTTTTATTCTAGATTATTCGATAGGCTTGTCTTCGTGTATTTCAATGGTTTTGGTGGCTACTGCATATTCGTCGGGGAAAATTTTACCTCCCATTTCGTTTGCCCATGCTTTGGTAAACTCTGCACCGGTATATATGATGATGGAAGAATAATAAATCCAAATGACGAAAACCACCATGAACGCAGCAGCCCCATAGACGGTCCCCACATTGGCTATTCCTATATAAAAGGAAATTCCCCATTGACCTATCAGTAGCAGTGTGGTGGTTACAACAGCTCCGATGCAAACGTCTTTGCTTTTGATTTTGGCATCGGGTAATATTTTAAATATGAGTGTAAAGATGATGGTAGTGACACTCATATTTATGATGATTCCTACCACTTTTACCAACGAATCGGCTACTTCCGGATACTTAAAGATGAATTTTTGACTGAGTTCTCCGATTATATTGGTAATGGTGAATGTAATCAGGAGAATGAAGGCAAATACAAGTATTATTGAGAAAGAAAGTATCCGGTTTTTAATAAATTTAAGCCAGCTCTTTTTAGGAACGGCTTTTATTCCCCAAATTGAATTTAATGAACTTTGTATTTCTGCAAAAATAGTGGTGGCACCAAAAATAGAGATACCTAAGCTGACAAAGGCGGCCGACCTGGAGGAGTCTGTATTTTCTGCATTTTCTATAATAGAACGAAGGGCCTCGGTAACTTCGGGGCCCACAATCGGTTGTAGTTGGACATAAAGTTGATTGGCCAAATCCATATGGAAAAAGACACCGACAGTGACTAGAAGGGAAAGAAAAGGAATAATTGAAAACAAAGTCGCATAGGCTAATGAAGCGCTCAACCTCATAACGCTGTCGTCTATGAATCCCCAAACTGTATCTTTTATTATTTTGAAGAGCAGGGATAAACTAAGTCTTTTCTTTCTTTCGGAATGGATTTCCATTTTAATTCTTTTTTATCCAAACAGCAATATTACGGGTATTAACAGAAAATTCTCCACTTCCTTTTTCGTCTAATGTGATTTCTTGCTGAATATTTCCGGTTATTTCATGCCATATTTCACCTTTATGTTCTTCGCCCAAATCCATCTTTTTACTGCCGGCTTCATCATTAGACATTAAAAAGACTAAACCGGAACCGACATGTTCTTCATCTCCCGTACGAATAAAGCCGATGGCGGAAGGATGATCGAAATACTCAATCTGATCGCCATAAGCATATTTTCTTCTGGCATCCAGAAGAATATTAATGATTGGGGTATGAGGTGAGTTTTCTCCTTGAACACCATAATAATCTCCGTAGAACAAACAAGGATAACCGTCTTTCATTAATAATATCAGACCATAGGCCAATGGTTTGAACCAGTCTTCTATTTGTGATTCCAAGGAACTGCCCGATTGCGAATCGTGATTGTCGACAAAAGTGACTGCCAAATCACAGTGGTGCTCGACTAATGTGTTTTTTAGAATATTCTGCAGATCATAATTCTTGCCTTCTTGTGATGCTTGGAATAAATTATAATGTAATGGAACATCAAATAGGTTGACTTTGTGACCCACGGATTTTATGTATGCATCGAGTGTGTTCAAATCACCATTCCAATATTCGCCAACAGCGTAGAATTTGTCTCCTCTTTCGCTTCTTACCGCATCCAGAAATTGTGCAATGAACTTGTCTTTCATGTGTTTGATGGCATCCAGACGCATTCCGTCGAGGTTCAGCTCTTTGGAAACCCATTTTCCCCAACGATTCAATTCGGTGACTACTTCAGGATGATCCAGGTCTATATCATTGCATAATAAGAAATCGTAGTTGCCATTTTCATTGTCAACCCCTTCGCTCCACGCTTTGCCTTCACCCTGTATCTGGAAGATGCCACTCCGCTTTTTGGCATCGTCAAAACCGGTTCCTGAAAAATGATACCAATGCCATTTGAAGTCTGAATATTTATCCTTACGTCCATGGAAGCTGTATCCGGTCCAGCCCTGTATTTCGAACGGTTTTCCTAATGCTTGGGTTCTATCATTGGGATCGACTTCTACAACTATGAACTTTTCAGTGAAATCACCTCCTGCCTTATGATTCAGTACTACGTCCAGATAAACGGAAATATGATTTTTATGTAATTCATCGATCATTTCTTTCAGTTCTTCTTTCGTACCATATTTCGTTCTTATGGTTCCTTTTTGATCGAACTCGCCGAGATCATACAAATCGTAGGTTGCATAACCTTCGTCTTGTTGTTCGTCGGCTTTGTAAGCGGGGGGAATCCATACTGCTGTCACACCAATCTCATGTAAATGTGACGCATCTTCTTTTAATTGTTTCCATAAATTTCCGTCATTTGGCAGATTCCATTCAAAATACTGCATCATTACACCATTTTCCATTATCCAATGCATTTAGTTATCGGAAAATAACAAAGAAGTGTATGATAAGGTTTCTTGTGTTTATCCAAAAGCACTGAAAGAAAAGATATCGGCGTTTGTGATTAGACTAACATGCGTTATTTGTCTTGCCATCATATCCCCATTTAACGTAAACAGCTCCCCAGGCAAATCCGGCTCCGAAAGCGGTGAAAATCAAATTATCACCTTTTTTGAGTTTATTTTCGAAATCCCAAATGCATAATGGAAGCGTACCTGCACTGGTATTGCCGTAGTGTTCGATATTGATCATAACCTTTTCTAATGGTACATCCAGACGCTGGGCAACAGCACTGATGATACGTTGATTGGCCTGGTGGGGAACGACCCAGTCTATTTCATCTTTTGTCAGTTGGTTTCTTTCGATGATCGACTCACATGCATCTGACATATTGGCTACAGCATATTTAAATACTGTACGTCCTTCTTGGTGAAGGTAATGCATGTGGTTGTCAACTGTAAAATAAGAAGGGGAACAAACTGAACCACCGGCTTTCATGTGTAAAAAAGGAAGTCCTTTGCCGTCTGTTCTTAAAACGGAATCGATAACTCCTAAATGATCTGTTGTGGGTTCCAACAAGAAAGCTGCTGCACCATCAGCGAAAATAGGACAGGTGGCACGATCGGTGTAGTCTATCACAGACGACATTTTATCGGCACCAACAATAATGACTTTTTTGTATTTTCCCGAACGGATAAAGTTAGCCCCGGTTTCTAATGCATATAAGAAACCGCTGCAGACCGCTTGCATGTCGAAGGCAAATGCATTTTTCAACCCCACTCTTTCGCATAAAATGGAAGCCGTTGAAGGAAGCCGATAATCGGGAGTGGTGGTAGCTACAATTATCAGGTCAATATCATCCGGATTACTTTGAGTACGTTGCATCAGTTGTTTGACAGCTTTTCGTGCCATGTATGAGGTGCCGAGTCCTTCTTCATTCAGGATGCGTCTTTCTTTGATTCCGATACGTCCCATGATCCATTCATCGGTGGTATCTACAATTCTGGATATCTCATCATTAGTCAGGATATAATCGGGCACATATCCTCCAACTCCTGTAATTACTGCATTGATTTGTTTCATTAACTTTGTCTAAATAAGTAAGTTCTTAAGCGGGGGAAGTATAAAATGACTCCGAAAACTTACAACTTCTCGGATTGCATCTAAAATACCGGGCGCAAATATACAGAAAAGAAAGATTTATTCAATATCTTGTAATCTAAATGCGTTGAATTTCTTAGTGAGATTAGGATAAGTTATAATACAGAAATAGAATTAGGGAAATGATTAAATGAAGGAAGATAGGTTGCTTTGCAAGAAAAGAAAGAAATAATCAGGTCTGATTTTCTTAGTAAGAGTGAGGCCTTAATCTGATTTGTGTATCTGTTGGTTCAAGCGTTTTTGCTACTTCTTTACTTCTTTGGGTAACCATACTTTAGTCTGTTTCTGTATTTCTCGTTAATGCTTAGTAAATGGTCTATGTTATTCCGAAAGTATTTAATTTTCACGTTTTTGTTTATAAAAAGAAACTCCTGTAATTGTCAAAATTACAGGAGTTTATATCATTTGATCAAGAAACGGTGGTTACTTTGCCAATGCCTGAGCTACGTCAACTGCACAAGCTACTGTACAACCTACCATCGGGTTGTTACCAATTCCCAGGAATCCCATCATTTCTACGTGAGCAGGAACGGATGAAGAACCGGCGAACTGAGCGTCTGAGTGCATACGACCCATAGTGTCTGTCATACCGTATGAAGCAGGACCGGCAGCCATGTTATCCGGGTGAAGAGTACGACCTGTACCACCACCTGAAGCTACTGAGAAGTATGGCTTACCTGCCAGTACACGTTCTTTCTTGTAAGTACCTGCAACCGGGTGTTGGAAACGCGTCGGGTTAGTAGAGTTACCTGTGATAGATACATCTACACCTTCTTTCCACATGATAGCTACGCCTTCACGTACATCATCTGCACCATAGCATTTTACTTTTGCACGAGGACCGTCAGAGTAAGCAATTTCTCGTACTACTTTCAGTTCACCTGTGAAATAGTCAAACTGTGTTTGAACATAAGTAAAGCCGTTGATACGAGAGATGATCTGAGCAGCATCTTTTCCAAGACCGTTCAAGATACAACGCAGAGGTTCTTTACGTACTTTGTCTGCTTTTGCAGCGATTTTGATAGCACCTTCGGCAGCAGCGAAAGATTCGTGACCTGCCAAGAAAGCGAAACATTTGGTTTCTTCACGTAACAACATAGCAGCCAGATTTCCATGACCGATACCAACCTTACGGTCGTCAGCTACAGAACCCGGGATACAGAATGCCTGCAGACCTATACCGATAGCTTCGGCAGCATCAGCAGCGTTTTTGCAACCTTTCTTGATAGCGATAGCAGCACCTACTACGTAAGCCCACTTAGCATTTTCAAAACAGATCGGTTGAGTTTCTTCACACGTTTTATAAGGATCAACTCCAGCGGCTTCGCAGATAGCGTTAGCTTCTTCGATGTCTTTGATACCGTTAGCGTTCAAGGCTTCGATGATACCTTTGATACGGCGGTCCTGACTTTCAAATTTTACTTCTCTAATCATAATTTCTTTTCCTCCTTATATTATTCGTGACGTGGATCAATGTGTTTAACAGCTCCCTGTTCTGCAGTGAAGCGTCCGTAAGTACCGGTAACTTTCTTCAATGCTTCATTCGCATCAGTACCCTTCTTGATTTCATCCATGAATTTGCCCATGTGAACGAATTCGTATCCGCAGATTTCATCGTTTTTGTCAAGAGCAATTGTCTTGATGTAACCTTCTGCCATTTCAAGGTAACGAGGACCTTTAGCCAAAGTACCGTACAATGTACCTACCTGGCTACGCAGACCTTTACCTAAGTCTTCAAGACCTGCACCGATGATCAGACCACCTTCTGAGAAAGCTGACTGAGTACGTCCGTAAACGATCTGTAAGAAGAGTTCGCGCATAGCAGTGTTGATGGCGTCACAAACTAAGTCTGTGTTCAATGCTTCGAGGATAGTTTTTCCCGGGAGGATTTCAGCAGCCATAGCAGCTGAGTGAGTCATACCTGAACAGCCGATAGTTTCAACCAGAGCTTCCTGGATGATACCTTCTTTTACGTTCAGAGTCAGCTTACATGCACCCTGCTGAGGAGCACACCAACCCACACCGTGTGTCAGACCTGAAATATCAACAATTTCTTTTGATTTTACCCATTTTCCTTCTTCGGGTATGGGAGCCGGTCCGTGGTTAGGACCCTTCTTTACAACACACATGTGTTCCACTTCGTGTGAATAAGTCATAATTAGCTCTTTTTTAAGTGATATAATTAAAAATACGTAGTCACGATTCTCAAATCGCTCACAAAGGTAGTCGTTTTATTTGTTTTTGCAAATCGGGTTTTATTACTTTTTTATGAAAAGAGAAAAATAGAATTTGTGGTTTTGTTAGATTGTAATGTGGAGATGACATTTTAGATAATCTTTGTTTTGTTGAACTATTACTCTGATTCTTTGTTTCTTCTGAGAAAAATTGATCGGTTATGAATTTGAATGAGGTAGATATACATTATTTAATTGCAGCCATTAGTGTGATAACTTCGGCATTGGTGTTTTACACAATAGGAGTGTGGGGAGAGCGATTGCAGAAGAGGTTGAAATTTTGGCATCTGGTATTTTTTTTGTTGGGACTGCTGGCCGATTCTGTGGGAACGGCTTTAATGGAGAATATTGCGCGACTCACACACTTGCATGATGAAATACATACTGTGACCGGTATTATCGCTATCCTGTTGATGTTTATTCACGCTATGTGGGCTATCTGGACGTATGTGAAAGGGAGTGAAAGAGCCAAGGAACATTTCAACCGTTTCAGTATTGTGGTGTGGTGCATTTGGTTGATACCTTACTGCATAGGCGTATATCTTGGTATGTCATTGCATCATTGATTATCAATTATAAGGATTGAGAATTGAATCCCGTCTGTTTCTTTGTATTGTGTAGATTGCTTTGAATAAGATGCTATACTTGTCAAATCTTTAATTATCTACCTTTAGAAGGTATTAGTGAAATTCTCGGAGAACAAATTGATGAACCTGTTATTCTTTTGTAAATTAGAGGGTTACTATGGCTTGCTGTTTGTCGGTAAAAGGCTTGTTTTAACACACTGTTAAAACAAATGTTTTGATGATAGAGAAGAAGGCTTTTAAATGTAAAACACTTGTTCTTTGCATTCAAGCACAGAATGCAAAGAAGATGGCATTAACAACGTTAATTGATAACGCTTGTTGCAATACCGAACTACAATGAACTGACATGCGATCCGGCAGAGAAGGTGATCAAATTATTCGTTATAGGATTATTATTGAAGAAAATTAAACGGGTTTCTAAAAAACTTATCAAAAAGCCTTTCTGAACCATATATTTCCGTATTTTTGTTTCCTGATATTTATAAATATAGAATTCACCTTATTATATATAGTGGAAATGATAGAAGTTACGGATGCCTCTTTGCAAAAAGCTGCGGGTGAGGGAATGGATGAATTTATCCAGGTGTTTACAGACAAGTATAAAGAAGTGATTGGCGGGGAACTTACTGCCGAAACAATGCCACTGTTGACAGGGGAGCAGCACTCTTTGCTGGCCTATCAGATTTTTCGGGATGAAGTCATGTTCGGTGGCTTTTGTCAATTGATTCAGAATGGGTATGGAGGTTATATCTTTGATAATCCTTTTGCAAAGGTAATGCGCCTGTGGGGAGCCGAGGATTTCTCGAAGTTGGTTTATAAAGCTAAGAAGATATACGATGCTCATCGCCACGATCTGGAGAAAGAGCGTACAGAGGACGAATTTATGGCTATGTACGAGCAATACGAGGCCTTTGATGATCTTGAAGAAGAATATCTGGATATTGAGGAGGAGGTTACAGCACTGGTAGCAAGCTATGTAGACGATCATTTAGAGTTGTTTGCAAAAATAGTTAAGTAATAGATGCAGTATTTTTTAAGTCTCTGCATTTACTTATTGTGAATTAGAATTTATATCTTTGCAAACTCTAAAAAATAGATTTATGAAACAATTGAAATTAATGGTGTTGACCTTAACCCTGTTGATGGGTACTATGTTTACTTCATGTATGGATTCCGGAGAAAGCGGTCCTCAGCAGTGGGCCGGTGTGGTGAAAGTGAATGATAGAATGGGTTATGTTACATTCACAGATGCTGCCGGTACGGAACTGGTCCCTACTAACACGATTCCTGTAACTTTGAATGCAAGAATGGCTTACATTTATTGCCAGGTTGATGAAGGTCAGGACCTCTCGACAAATCCTAAGTCAATTAAAATTACACTTTTAGCAGATCCTACAGGAATTGATGCTACAGCAATAACCACTCCGAAAGTAGGTGAATCAGGTGATGTGACTACTAATGCACCTGTTGGTTCGTTGAGTTTTGCATCAGGATATTCAACTGTGGCCCCATTTCAGTTTAGTGAAAATACGATTGTATTACCGGTACTTTATCGTGTGAAAAATGTGACTACTACAGAAGATATTAAAAATGAGCTCGCTAAACATACTTTTACTCTTGTCTGCTATACAGATGATATTAAATCTGGTGATACCATTTTGAAACTTTATTTACGCTATAAAGTTGAGGATGAACCTGCTGCTATTGCTGAGCGTGCAACACGTACTTCCAGCTTTAAGGCTTATGAAATCAGCCAAATCTTAAGAGAGTATACTCTGAAGAGTGGACAAGCTAAACCTGCTAAAATAACTATAGTAGCGAAGCAAAATGAGTACAACAATAAGTTGGAAGATACTTCTACTACAGAGAAGGTATATGAAATAGAATATAAAACTGCGGAATAATTTGAATTACAAAGCATTATTTCAAATAGCAATGTCATTGATTTCCTCTCCGGCCAAGGCCTGGGAGGAAATTCGTTTAGAGGATAGACGGGCAGTTCTTACTGTTTTTGTCTATCCTATGATTGGTTTATGTGGTTTATCCGTATTCATTGGTGCTTTGTGGACTAATGGTTGGGGAGGACCACAAAGTTTCCAGTTGGCCATGACGCAGTGTTGTGCGGTGGCGGTAGCTTTGTTCGGAGGTTATTTTCTGGCGGCTTATGCTATCAATCAGATGGGGATAAAAATGTTTGGTATGACCAATGATATCCTTTTGGCGCAGCAGTTTGCAGGTTATGCGTTAGTTGTCACTTTTTTGTTACATATAGTAACCGGATTGCTTCCTGATTTCAGTATTATCGGTTGGCTGCTCCAATTTTATATTGTTTATGTGGTATGGGAAGGAGCAAGGGTTGTGATGCTGGTAGAAGAAAAGAATCGGTTGCGGTACACCATTTTCTCATCGATTTTGTTAATACTATGTCCGGCGGTGATACAAATTGTGTTCAATAAGCTAACAGCTATATTAAATTAAAGAAAAAATGAAATTGGCTCCTATAAATATAAAGAATAAACGTGCTACTTTCGACTATGAGTTGATTGATACTTATACAGCAGGTATTGTGTTGACCGGGACGGAGATTAAGTCCATCCGTTTGGGTAAGGCAAGCTTGGTAGATACGTTTTGCTATTTTGCGAAAGGCGAGTTGTGGGTGAAGAATATGCACATTGCCGAATATTTTTATGGCTCGTATAATAATCATGCGGCCCGACGTGACCGTAAGTTGCTATTGAGCAAAAAGGAGCTGAATAAATTGGAAAGAGGGACGAAAGACGCCGGATTCACCATTGTCCCTGTGCGTTTGTTTATTAATGAAAGAGGTTTGGCCAAAGTGGTTGTAGCTTTGGCTAAAGGTAAAAAGCAATATGATAAACGGGAGGCTTTGAAAGAAAAAGACGACCGTCGTGATATGGACAGGATGTTTAAACGATGATAGGTTTGTACCTTTAGCAATGAAAAAAACTATTCAACAGCTGGTACTCGAACGTATCCTTATATTGGATGGCGCTATGGGTACAATGATTCAGCAATATAATCTTAGAGAAGAAGATTTTCGTAATGAACGCTTTGCGCATATTCCCGGTCAACTGAAGGGGAATAATGATTTACTTTGTCTCACACGCCCTGATGTGATTCGGGATATACACCGTAAGTATCTAGAAGCCGGTGCAGATATCATTGAGACGAATACTTTTAGTTCTACCACTATTTCTATGGCCGATTATCATGTACAAGAGTATGTGCGTGAAATGAATCAAGCGGCTGTAAAGCTGGCACGTGAAGTGGCCGATGAATATACGGCACTAAATCCCGATAAACCCCGTTTCGTAGCCGGTTCGGTAGGTCCTACCAATAAAACATGTTCTATGTCGCCGGATGTGAATAATCCGGCTTATCGTGCTGTGATTTATGATGAAATGGCTGATGCTTATCAGCAACAGATGGAAGCTATGCTTGAAAGTGGGGTAGATGCTTTATTGATAGAAACTATCTTTGATACGCTGAATGCCAAAGCTGCTATTTTGGCGGCAGAACGTGCAATGAAGGCTACAGGAGTAAAAGTGCCTGTTATGTTATCTGTGACGGTTTCCGACACCGGAGGACGTACTCTTTCCGGACAGACGTTGGAAGCTTTCCTGGCTTCAGTGCAACACGCTGATATCTTCTCAGTCGGGTTAAACTGTTCGTTTGGTGCTAGGCAACTGAAACCTTTCTTAGAGCAATTGGCCGCTCGGGCTCCTTATTATATTAGTGCTTATCCGAATGCTGGTCTACCTAATAGTTTAGGAAAATATGACCAGACTCCGGCAGATATGGCCCATGAAGTAAAAGAGTATGTTCATGAAGGATTGATCAATATCATAGGTGGGTGCTGTGGTACTACCGATGCCTATATTGCAGAATATCCTGCATTGATTGCCGGAGCAAAACCGCATATTCCGGTTTGTAAACCGGATTGTATGTGGCTTTCGGGATTAGAACTGTTGGAAGTGAAACCTGAAATAAATTTCGTTAACGTGGGGGAACGTTGCAATGTAGCCGGTTCGCGCAAATTTCTTCGTTTGATTAATGAAAAGAAATATGACGAGGCATTATCCATTGCCCGTAAACAGGTAGAAGACGGAGCACTGATTATCGATGTGAATATGGATGACGGTCTTCTGGATGCAAAGGAGGAGATGACAACTTTCCTTAATCTGGTGGCTTCGGAACCGGAAATTGCTCGTGTTCCTGTAATGATTGATTCTTCGAAATGGGAAGTTATCGAGGCCGGATTGAAATGTCTTCAAGGAAAATCAATTGTGAATTCCATCTCGTTGAAAGAGGGCGAGAAGAAATTCCTTGAACATGCTCGTACGGTTCGCCAATATGGTGCGGCTGTGGTAGTGATGGCTTTTGATGAGAAAGGGCAAGCTGATACAGCCACCCGTAAAATAGAAGTTTGCGAACGGGCCTATCATTTGCTTGTAGATAAGATAGGATTCAATCCGCATGATATCATTTTCGACCCGAATGTATTGGCTGTGGCAACAGGGATCGAGGAACATAATAACTATGCGGTAGATTTTATAGAGGCGACGGCTTGGATTAAAAAGAATCTTCCGGGCGCCCATATCAGTGGGGGAGTAAGTAATCTTTCGTTCTCATTCCGTGGAAACAACTATATTCGTGAAGCGATGCATGCCGTATTTCTTTACCATGCCATTCAGAAAGGGATGGATATGGGGATTGTGAATCCGGGTACTTCTGTATTGTATACAGATATTCCGGCGGATGTACTCGAGAGGATTGAAGATGTAGTATTAAACCGGAGAAGTGATGCCGCAGAACGATTGATAGAATTGGCTGACCGGTTAAAGGAGGCTTCTGCGGGTAATACTTCGGCCGGGCAACCGGTAAAACATGATGCCTGGAGGGACGGTACGGTAGAAGAACGCTTGCAATATGCTTTGGTAAAAGGAATCGGGGATTTTCTGGAAGAAGATCTTGCTGAGGCTTTGCCTAAATATGATAAAGCGGTGGATGTGATTGAAGGACCGTTGATGAATGGAATGAATCATGTGGGCGAATTGTTTGGCGCAGGTAAGATGTTTCTTCCACAAGTGGTGAAAACAGCCCGTACGATGAAGAAAGCCGTTGCAATCTTACAACCTATTATAGAATCGGAAAAGGTGGAAGGTACTGCTTCGGCAGGAAAAGTTTTGCTGGCCACTGTGAAAGGGGATGTGCATGACATTGGCAAAAATATAGTCTCGGTTGTGATGGCATGTAATGGTTACGATATTATTGATTTGGGAGTGATGGTACCGGCTGAATCGATTGTCCAAAAAGCCATTGAGGAGAAAGTGGATATGATCGGACTTAGTGGGTTGATTACTCCTTCACTGGAAGAGATGGTACATGTGGCTATGGAATTAGAAAAAGCCGGATTGGATATTCCATTGTTGATAGGAGGAGCGACTACCTCTAAACTACATACAGCATTGAAGATTGCTCCGGTTTATCACGCTCTGGTTGTTCACTTGAAGGATGCTTCGCAGAATGCGGGCGTTGCTGCTCGGCTGATGAGTCCGAAATCGAAAGAAGAGTTGGCAAAAGAATTATCCAGTGAATATGAAGCCCTTCGTGATAAGAGTGGCATGATGAAGCGTGAAACCGTTTCATTGAAAGAAGCTCAGGAAAACAGATTGAAACTTTTTTGATATAAAAAGAGATTATGGTAATAAAGAAAGCGATTTATGTATGGGTGATCGGGATACTGGGAATGATTTCATTCGCAGCTTGTTTATCTGCTTCTCAAGGAGAAGTCCCTTCGACATCCAATGCTGCGTTGGATAATATTTTTGCACGTAAAAGTGTGCGGGCTTATTTAGACAAGGAAGTAGAAAAAGAAAAAATAGATTGGATGCTACGTGCCGGAATGGCTGCACCATCCGGAAAAGATATTCGTCCGTGGGAGTTTGTATTGGTCACCGACCGGGTTGCTCTTGATTCGATGGCCGCTGCTTTACCTTATGCAAAGATGCTGACTCAAGCTCGCTATGCCATTGTTGTATGTGGAGATGTAGCTCAATCTTCCTATTGGTATCTGGATTGTTCGGCTGCTGCACAGAATATATTATTGGCTGCCGAAGCACAGGGGCTGGGTGCGGTATGGACAGCTGCTTATCCTTATGAAGACCGTATCAGGGTTGTTCGTAAATATACGGAGCTTCCGGGGAATATAGTGCCCCTGTGTGTGATTCCGTTTGGTTATCCGGCAACTGCCCAAGAGCCTAAACAGAAATTTGATGAGAAAAAAATTCATTACGATAAGTTTTAAACCGTTTATTGGCTTTTCTGAAAGCTGCTTCTGATAAAACGAGGCAGCTTTTTTATTTTTATTCCTTTCCTCCTGATAATTTCTGCATTTTGTTTCTCTATTTCAATAAATTCCTTACATTTGCACCAATATTAATCGAAATCTGATACAAGAATGTTTGGAATTAGCGACTCACTTATCATTTTGCCATACTTGCTTTCGGTAGTATGTGTGCTCTTTGCTGCTTGGTTTGGCTTCAAATACTGGAATAAAGACGACGAAAAAGATAAAACACGATGAATACATTTACACTTGGACTGATTGTGATAGCCTATCTGCTGTCACTGGCCTATCTTGGTTTTTTAGGTTATAAGAAAACATCCTCCGCCAGTGATTACCTGGTAGGAGGTCGACAGATGAATCCGTTTGTCATGGCACTCTCTTATGGTGCCACTTTTATATCAGCCTCTGCTATTGTCGGCTTTGGTGGGGTAGCAGCAGCTTTTGGTATGGGTATTCAGTGGCTTTGCTTTTTGAATATGTTTATAGGTGTAGTGATTGCCTTTATTTTTTTCGGACTCCGGACGCGGCGAATGGGTGCTAAATTGAATGTAAGTACATTTCCTCAATTGTTAGGCAGGCATTATCGTTCACGGGGAATACAAGTCTTTGTTGCCGCAGTGATTTTCCTCGGAATGCCTTTGTATGCCGCAGTGGTTATGAAAGGTGGTGCTGTCTTTATCGAACAGATTTTCCAGATTGATTTTAATATTTCACTTTTAATATTTACATTGGTAATAGCTGCCTATGTGATCGCAGGAGGTATGAAAGGAGTAATGTATACAGATGCTTTACAGGCAGTTATTATGTTTGGCTGTATGCTGTTTCTGCTTTTTTCGTTGTATCGGGTACTGGATATGGGCTTTACTGAAGCCAATCAGGCTCTGACGGACATAGCTCCCTTAGTTCCTGAAAAATTTAAGGCGTTGGGACATCAAGGGTGGACGGTTATGCCTGTTACCGGTTCACCTCAATGGTATACATTAGTCACTTCACTTATCTTGGGAGTTGGAATCGGTTGTCTTGCGCAGCCTCAGTTGGTTGTACGTTTTATGACGGTTGAAAGTAGCAAACAACTAAACCGTGGGGTTTTTATCGGGTGTTTTTTTCTGATTATTACCGTAGGTGCTATTTATCATGCAGGTGCATTGAGCAATCTTTTCTTTCTTAAGACCGAAGGTGTTGTAGCTACGGAAGCAGTCAAAGATATGGATAAAATCATCCCATACTTTATAAATAAGGCAATGCCGGATTGGTTTGCCGCTCTTTTTATGCTCTGTATCCTTTCTGCCAGCATGTCTACACTGAGTTCACAGTTTCATACGATGGGAGCTTCGGTTGGTTCCGATATTTATGGTACTTACAAGCCTCGTTCACGTGGTAAATTGACTAATGTGATCCGTTTGGGAGTTTTATTTTCAATTTTAGTGAGTTATATTATCTGCTATATGTTGCCCAATGATATTATAGCCCGTGGAACTTCTATTTTTATGGGTATTTGTGCTGCAGCTTTCCTGCCGGCCTATTTTTGTGCTTTATATTGGAGACGTGCTACCCGTCAGGGAGTGATGGCAAGCCTTTGGATAGGGACTATAGGTAGTTTGTTTGCGCTGGCCTTTCTGCACCAGAAAGAGGCTGCGGCAATGGGGGTATGCAGGTGGCTTTTCGGTAAGGATGTGTTGATCGAAGCCTATCCTTTTCCGATGATAGATCCGATATTGTTTGCATTGCCATTATCGGTAGCAGCCGTTATTATTGTGAGTTTGTTAACAGAGAAAGGGAAAAAATAAAATATACTATACGCTGTCAAGGGCTTGCAATTCTTATAATTGCGAGCTTTTGCCCTATTTCAACTTTTTATTTTCTTCTTATATGATTCATATCTTGAGTTAATGTCTCTGACGAAATTGTAGGTCTCTATTCCACGGAAATATCCGTTTTTGCATACCGGATCAGTGAAATATTCTTCATTGCTTTTTAGTAGGATGTAATTTTCCACATTGTCTGTCCATACGGTTTTATTCTTACCGTATTTATCTGCCAGTGCAATTGCGTCAAAAATATGTCCCAGCCCGGCATTATATGAAGCGAGTATAAACTTAATCCGTTCCTGTTTATCCGGTACCATGCTTAGGCTGCGATCTGTCGCTGCAATGTATTTCACCGCAGCTTTGATACTTTCTTCCGGGTTTTGCTCTTTGCCCGGTGGAACCCCCATTGCACGGGCGGTGGCAGGCATTAATTGCATCAGTCCCTTTGCTCCGGCCCATGATACGGCAGTTGTATCGAAGTTCGATTCGGTATAGGCCAAGGATGCCAACAGACGCCAGTCCCAACCTATCTCTTGCGCATATTTCTTGAATAAGTTGTCATAATGAGAGATTTTACCCTCTTTTAAGGATAAAATGGGAGAATGAGGCATTGCTTTACTGATCTCAAAATATCGTTTCATACTTGCGGTATATGCCGGCGAAGTCATATTCTGTTTATGCCATTCGTCTGCTGCTGCTGCCAGTTGCGGACAATCTTTACGTACGGCCCAGGAAGCGCGTTGGTCAAAACTGATAGACAGACTGGTATTCAGATTAGGATAATAAGTCGCATTCAACTTAGCGACATCATTATCAGCCACTGTATAAGGAATTTTACCTTGTGCAACTTGGGTTATCAAATCCTCGGCGGTAATGCTGTCATTGGTTACTTGATGAATCAGAATGCCTCCTCCCAGCTCTTTATTCAAGTTAACCAATCGTTCGTAATATTTGCCCGGTTTCACATATATATTTTTTCCGACCAACTCAGTTACATCTTTTAGCGGTTTTGTTTTCCCATTGGTTCGTTGGACAATTACCTGGTGGGTGATTACTTCTTCGCCACAATAGATCAGGCTGTCTTTTAATTCTTTAGTAATCGGAATATTGTATGCGATAATATCTCCTTCGCCATTTAGTAACTTTCGGATGAGTTCCGGTACGTTTTTGGCTACTTCTATTCGCAATTTCACTCCTAAACTTTTGGCAAATTGTTCACTGAGTTCGTATTGGAAACCCATGTCTTGCCCACGATAGATGAAATAAGAAGTAGAACTATAAAGAGTCAGAACAACGAGTTCTCCGCTATCTTTGATTTGTTCCAGATCGTGTGCAGAGGACTCCTCTGTAGCTACTGCTTGTTTGTTGCGGCAAGACAATACACAGAAAAGAAGAAAAAGCAGGGAGTAAATTATCAGATGCCGTTTCATGGCCTACCGATGTGTTTTTTTATATACATGGTCAATATATTGATGGCTACTTGATTGCTCCCTCCTTCGGGAACAATCAAATCTGCGTAGCGTTTACATGGTTCGATGAACTGTAAATGCATAGGTTTCAGCACGCGCGTATATCGCTCCATTACAGCCTCTGCAGTGCGGCCCCTTTCCACTACGTCACGTTGGATCACACGGATCAACCGTTCGTCCGGATCGGCATCTACAAATATTTTCAGATCCATCATATTGCGCAGCTTTTTGTCACATAAAGCCAGGATACCTTCGATTATGACCACTTCACGTGGTTCAATATGGATCGTTTCGGGTTGGCGGGTACAAGTCAAATAAGAATAGGTGGGTTGTTCGATACACTTGCCTTCTTTAAGGAGGGCAACATGTTTAGACAAAAGGCTCCATTCAAAAGCATCGGGATGGTCAAAATTGATATTCTGGCGTTCTTCAACCGGTACGTGGCTACTGTCTTTATAGTATGAATCCTGAGGTAGCAATACTACTTCACCAGCTGGTAGACTCTCAATGATTTTCCGTACGACGGTGGTCTTTCCCGAGCCTGTTCCGCCTGCTATTCCTATTATTAACATCCTTTTATAGTGTATATTTGAAACAAATAGAGTAATTTTGCAACTGTAAAAAACAGCTTTGGCTGACAAATATAAAAACAAATAATTAAAATAACAACGTAATGGTAAAACACATTGTATTATTTAAGTTAAGAGACGACGTTCCTGTAGAAGAGAAACTCGTTGTGATGAATAGTTTTAAGGAGGCTATTGAAGCATTACCTGCTAAAATCTCTGTGATCCGCAAAATTGAAGTCGGATTGAATATGAATCCGGGAGAAACCTGGAATATTGCGTTGTATAGTGAATTTGATAATCTGGATGATGTGAAGTTCTATGCTACCCATCCCGAGCATGTGGCTGCCGGTAAGATTTTGGCAGAGACAAAAGAAAGTCGGGCTTGTGTAGATTATGAATTTTAGTTATAAATAAATAATAGCTTTTTAAGATTAGCCAAAACCTCAAACCGGGAAAATCCGATAGCTGTTATATTTCTAGAAACATCATAAACAATTTTAAAGAATGAAGAAATTATCCTCTTTTCTGCTTTTGTTGCTGGCCGTATTTACGGCGCAGGCACAGATACAAGAGCCTGTGAAGTTTAAAACGGAGCTGAAAACCCTGTCGGGAGCCGAAGCGGAAATCGTTTTTACAGGTACGATCGATGCCGGTTGGCATGTATATTCTACCGATTTAGGTGATGGTGGTCCTATCTCCGCTACTTTTAATGTAGAGAAGATGTCAGGTGCCGAAGTTGTTGGTAAATTAACCCCTCGGGGAAAAGAAGTTTCGGACTTTGACAAACTGTTCGAAATGAAAGTACGCTATTTTGAAAAAACGGCTCAATTTATACAGAAGATAAAGTTTACCGGCAGTGACTATTCAATAGAAGGGTATCTGGAATATGGTGCATGCAACGATGAAAATTGTCTGCCTCCTACACAAGTTCCCTTTAAATTTTCGGGTAAAGCCGCTGCTACTGCCGAAGTTTCGGCAAAAGAAACCCCTGCAACTCCGGTAAAAGAGCCAGTCGCCACAGTTACAGACAGTATTGTAGAACCGGCAGCTACAACTGTTACCACTGCGATAGGCAGTGTTGACTTATGGAAGCCTGTAATTAATGATTTGAAGAAATTTGGTGAGGCAAACTCTCAGGAAGATATGTCATGGATCTATATTTTTATTACAGGATTTTTAGGAGGTTTGCTGGCCTTGTTCACTCCTTGTGTATGGCCTATCATTCCGATGACTGTAAGTTTCTTCCTGAAGCGAAGCAAGGACAAAAAGAAAGGTATCCGGGATGCATGGACTTATGGGGCATCCATCGTGGTAATTTATGTAGCGCTTGGCCTTGCCATTACCTTGATATTTGGTGCCAGTGCTTTGAATGCCCTTTCCACTAATGCTGTTTTCAATATCTTGTTCTGTCTGATGTTGATCGTATTTGCTGCTTCTTTCTTCGGAGCTTTCGAACTGACACTTCCCGCAAAATGGAGTACGGCAGTGGATAGCAAGGCGGAAGCTACAAGCGGATTACTGAGTATTTTTTTGATGGCGTTTACATTATCGCTTGTATCTTTTTCTTGTACAGGTCCTATTATCGGATTTTTGTTGGTACAGGTTTCTACTACAGGTAGTGTAGTCGCTCCCGCGATTGGTATGTTGGGCTTTGCCATTGCATTGGCTCTGCCATTTACTTTATTCGCTTTATTTCCGTCTTGGCTGAAGTCAATGCCTAAGTCTGGCGGTTGGATGAATGTGATTAAAGTGACATTAGGTTTCCTGGAATTAGCTTTTGCTTTAAAATTCCTGTCTGTTGCCGATTTGGCTTATGGATGGAGAATTCTGGATCGTGAGACTTTCCTTGCTTTGTGGATTGTTATTTTTGCTCTGCTTGGTTTCTATCTGTTGGGTAAGATTAAATTTCCTCATGATGACGATGATACGAAAGTAAGTGTATCTCGTTTCTTCATGGCACTGGTTTCATTAGCTTTTGCTGTTTATATGGTTCCGGGCTTATGGGGAGCACCCTTGAAAGCGGTTAGTGCTTTTGCACCGCCTATGAAAACCCAGGATTTTAATCTTTATACCAATGAGGTACATGCCAAGTTCGATGATTATGATTTAGGTATGGAATATGCCCGTCAGCATAACAAGCCGGTAATGCTCGATTTTACAGGATATGGTTGTGTGAACTGTCGTAAAATGGAGCTTGCCGTGTGGACCGATCCGAAGGTTAGCAGCATCATCAATAATGACTACGTACTGATTACTCTTTACGTTGACAATAAGACTCCGCTTACTGAACCGGTGAAGATCATGGAAAATGGTACAGAACGCACTTTGCGTACGGTAGGTGATAAATGGAGTTATCTGCAGCGTGTGAAGTTTGGTGCCAATGCCCAGCCTTTCTATGTTCTGATAGACAATGAGGGTAATCCGCTGAACAAGTCGTATGCTTATGATGAGGATATATCCAAGTATATCAATTTCCTGCAAACAGGACTTGAAAATTATCGGAAAGAGAAATAGATAATACAGTGTTCTCAATAAATAAAGGGCTGTCTTCGCTATTGGAGGCAGCCTTTTATTTATTTTGCGAAATGAATACTCATTTTTATCGCATTGGTACTTCCATTAGCAATAAGGTCGCTTCTTGGGTTATTTCCACTTTAAAGCTCTTTGCATCCCAAAGACCGATGCCGTCACGTCGTGACAATCGGTTGCCTGCAACTTCCACATCTCCTTCGATGATAAAAAGATAAACTCCGTTACCTTCCTGATGCAACTTGTATTCGAAACTCTTTCCTGCGTCAAATGTTCCCATAGAAAACCATGCATCTTGCTTAATGGAAGCGGGTACTTTACCGTCCGGTGAAATAATTAGAGCAAGTTCGTTTCTTTTCAGTAAAGGACGAATATCGTAGTTGTTATATTCCGGCTCTGTATTTTCAATTCTCGGGAATACCCATATTTGCAAAAATTCCAATTGCTCTTTGTCACTTCCATTATATTCACTGTGGAAGATACCTTTCCCCGTACTCATAACCTGGATATCGCCGGGTGTGATTGTCCGGATGTTGTTTACGCTGTCGCCATGTCTCAGATACCCCTTCAAGGGGATAGAAATGACTTCCATATTCTGGTGAGGGTGTGTATCGAATCCCATTTCAGGGTCAACGCTATCATCATTCAGTACCCTCAATACGCCGAAATGCATTCTTGACGGGTTATAATAGTTTGCAAAACTAAATGTATGGTGGGTTTTCAGCCAACCATGATTGAAATAACCCCTTGAAGAGGCTTTGTCTACTACTGTTTTCATACTTTTCCTTTCTTAATAGAACATCTGTATAACAAACGAATTATAGATAAAGTTCTGGTGGTGAGATGGGTGCATTTTGCGAAAAGATTTATATCTTTGAGCATTCTAAAACGAAAAAGGTATGAAAAAGATTATTAACCCGTGGAAGGGGATGGAAGGATATAATTGCTTTGGTTGTGCCCCTAACAATGAAGCCGGTGTGAAAATGGAATTTTATGAGGATAACGATGAAGTGATTAGCATCTGGCGTCCCCGTCCCGAATACCAGGGATGGATTGATACGCTACATGGAGGTATCCAGGCCGTACTTTTGGATGAAATCTGTGCATGGGTTATTCTCCGGAAGTTACAGACTACGGGGGTGACATCAAAAATGGAGACACGTTATCGTAAGTCGATCAGTACTAATGATTCACATGTAGTGCTCAAAGCGCATATTAAAGAAGTGAAGCGTAACATTGTGATAATTGAGGCACGTCTTTATAATAAAGATGAGGAATTGTGTACAGAAGCTCTCTGCACTTACTTCACTTTTCCGAAGGAGAAAGCCAGAGAAGAGATGCATTTTTTGTCATGTGAAGTAGAAGATGAAGAGATTCTTCCTTTAATTTGAAAGAAAAATAGAAGAATTTCTGATAATTGTTTGGTGATTCAGAACTAATACTTTATTTTTGTCGCATAAACAATAAAGATATGAACATTACTATTACACATCGCCATCATCATTACTCAATCGAATAACTCGGTGGGCAAGATGGTATTGTGTATATATATGATAGAATACGAGGCTTACCGATAAGGTGAGCCTTTTTTATTTTCTATATATCGAATTATAAATTGTAAATTAAGATATTGTAATTATGTTAAGAATCGCAGTACAAGCCAAAGGGCGTCTTTTTGAAGAAACGATGGCCCTTCTTGAAGAATCAGACATCAAACTGAGCACAACCAAACGTACTTTACTCGTACAATCGTCCAACTTTCCGGTTGAGGTACTTTTTCTCCGTGACGATGATATTCCCCAATCTGTAGCTACAGGAGTTGCCGACCTGGGTATAGTAGGAGAAAACGAATTTGTAGAGAGGCAGGAAGATGCCGAAATCATTAAGCGTCTCGGGTTTAGCAAATGCCGTTTGTCTTTGGCTATGCCCAAAGACATTGAATATCCCGGTTTGAGTTGGTTTAACGGAAAGAAGATAGCTACTTCCTATCCCGGAATTTTAGATGCTTTTATGAAAAGTAACGGGGTGAAGGCTGAAGTGCATGTCATTACCGGTTCTGTAGAAGTTGCTCCCGGCATCGGATTGGCGGATGCTATTTTCGATATTGTCAGTTCCGGTTCTACTCTGGTCAGCAATCGTCTGAAAGAAGTGGAGGTCGTAATGAGATCAGAAGCTTTGCTGATAGGCAACAAGAATATGAGTAAGGAGAAAAAAGAGATATTGGACGAATTGCTTTTCCGCATGGATGCTGTGAAAACTGCTGAAGATAAAAAGTACGTACTGATGAATGCTCCTAAAGATAAACTGGAAGATATTATTGCTGTGCTACCGGGTATGAAGAGTCCTACTGTGATGCCGTTGGCACAAGATGGTTGGTGCTCTGTACATACAGTGCTCGATGAGAAACGGTTTTGGGAGATCATAGGTAAGCTGAAAGCGCTGGGAGCGGAAGGTATTTTGGTGTTGCCTATTGAGAAGATGATTATATAGGAAAATCTGTTGGTTGAACTCTTAAATTAAAAATTATGAAACTGATTAAATATCCGGACCGGTCGCAATGGAATGAGATCTTGAAGCGTCCTATACTTGAGACAGAAAATCTTTTCGATACTGTACGCAATATTATTAACCGTGTGAGAGCCGGAGGGGACCGGGTGGTCATGGAATATGAGGCTGTGTTTGATAAAGCTGAACTCACCTCATTGGCTGTTACTTCTGCGGAAATAGAAGAAGCTGAAAAGGAGGTACCCATCGAACTGAAGGCAGCTATTTATCTGGCTAAACGTAATATTGAGACATTTCATTCTGCACAGCGTTTTGAGGGGAAAAAGGTGGACACGATGGAAGGTGTTACTTGCTGGCAAAAAGCTGTTGCTATTGAAAAGGTCGGATTGTATATCCCTGGAGGGACAGCCCCTCTATTCTCCACTGTGCTTATGTTGGCTATACCTGCTAAGATTGCCGGATGTAAAGAGATTGTACTTTGTACACCGCCTGATAAGAATGGAAAGGTACATCCTGCTATCCTGTTTGCCGCTCGTCTGGCTGGAGTCAGCAAAATCTTTAAGGCTGGTGGAGTACAGGCCATTGCCGCTATGGCTTACGGGACAGAGAGTATTCCTAAAGTTTATAAGATCTTTGGTCCCGGCAATCAGTATGTCACCGCTGCCAAGCAACTTGTCAGCCTGCGGGATGTCGCCATTGATATGCCTGCGGGGCCGTCGGAGGTAGAGGTTCTGGCTGACGAATCTGCCAACCCGGTGTTTGTGGCTGCCGATCTTCTTTCTCAGGCGGAACATGGAGTGGATAGCCAGGCGATGCTGGTTACGACTTCTGAGAAGCTACAAACGGAAGTCGTTTACGAGGTCGAACGCCAATTAGGCTATCTAACCCGTCGCGATATTGCCGAAAAATCTTTGGCCAACAGTAAGTTGATATTGGTGAAGGATATGGAGGAAGCTTTGGAACTTACCAATGCTTACGCTCCTGAGCACCTGATTATTGAGACGAAGGACTATATGGAAGTAGCCGGACAGATAGTCAATGCCGGTTCGGTATTTTTGGGTGCCTTCTCTCCCGAAAGCGCAGGTGATTATGCTTCGGGAACTAACCATACTTTACCTACCAACGGCTATGCCAAAGCCTATAGTGGAGTGAGCTTGGACAGTTTCATCCGTAAGATCACTTTTCAAGAGATACTTCCCAGTGGAATGTCGGCTATTGGCCCGGCTATCGAGGTGATGGCTGCCAATGAACACCTGGATGCACATAAAAATGCGGTAACTGTTAGATTGGAGGAGATAAGAAAATGAAAACATTGCAAGAATTAACCCGTCCGAATATCTGGAGACTAAAACCCTATTCTTCGGCCCGTGATGAATATAGTGGGGCGGCAGCATCTGTTTTTCTGGATGCTAACGAAAACCCGTATAACCTGCCGCACAATCGCTATCCGGATCCGATGCAACGGGATCTGAAGTTGGAATTGTCCAAGATAAAAAAAGTAGCTCCTGCCCATATCTTTCTGGGAAATGGCAGTGATGAGGCTATTGATTTGGTGTTTCGTGCTTTCTGTGAGCCGGGCAGAGACAATGTAGTTGCTATCGATCCTACGTACGGCATGTATCAGGTTTGCGCCGATGTCAATGATGTGGAATACCGCAAAGTGCTGCTTCACGATGATTTTCAGTTTTCTGCCGATGAGTTGTTGGCAGTTGCGGATGAACGGACTAAGATGATTTTCCTTTGTTCACCCAATAATCCGACGGGAAATGATCTGCTTCGGTCTGAGATAATAAAGGTGATCAATGATTTCGAAGGATTGGTCATTCTGGACGAGGCTTATAATGATTTTTCCGATGAACCCTCATTTTTGTCAGAGTTGGATAAGTATCCGAATCTGATTATCTTACAGACTTTCTCAAAAGCGTTTGGTTGTGCAGCTATTCGTTTGGGGATGGCTTTTGCCTCCGAGGGGATTATCGGTGTTTTGAATAAAATCAAGTATCCGTATAATGTGAATCAGCTGACTCAGCAACAAGCTATAGAAATGCTCCACAAATACTACGAAATAGAACGCTGGGTAAAAACATTGAAGGAGGAGAGGGGGTATCTGGAAGAAGCTTTCGTTGAGTTGCCTTGCGTATTACAGGTATTTCCATCGAATGCCAACTTCTTTCTGGCACGTGTGACCGATGCTGTGAAAATTTATAATTATCTGGTGGGAGAGGGTATTATTGTACGTAATCGAAATTCCATATCATTGTGTGGCAACTGCCTTCGTGTGACTGTAGGTACACGGGCTGAGAATGCCAAACTGATTGGAGCACTGAAAAAATATCAATAGGAAAAATGAAAAAGAAAGTACTGTTTATTGACCGTGATGGCACGCTTGTCATTGAGCCGCCTGTCGACTATCAGCTCGATTCACTGGAGAAACTTGAATTCTATCCTAAAGTTTTCCGCAATTTGGGCTTTATTCGCAGTAAACTTGATTTTGAGTTTGTCATGGTGACCAATCAGGATGGTTTGGGCACCTCTTCTTTCCCGGAAGAAACTTTTTGGCCGGCGCACAACCTGATGTTGAAAACTCTGGCTGGAGAAGGTATTACGTTCGATGATATCCTGATAGATCGCAGTATGCCCGAAGATTGTGCTTCTACGAGGAAGCCGCGTACAGGAATGTTGACTAAGTATATTTCCAATCCGGAATATGATCTGGAGGGCAGCTTTGTCATTGGAGATCGTCCGACAGATGTAGAATTGGCCAAAAATATAGGTTGCCGTGCCATTTACCTTCAGGAATCCATTGATTTGCTGAAAGAAAAGGGACTGGAAACTTATTGTGCTCTTGCCACTACTGATTGGGATCGGGTGGCTGAGTTCCTTTTTGCAGGAGAGCGGAAAGCAGAAATACGCAGGACAACGAAAGAAACCGATATCCTGGTAGCTCTCAATCTGGATGGTAAGGGTACTTGTGACATTTCTACCGGGTTAGGTTTCTTTGACCATATGCTTGAGCAGATTGGTAAACATTCCGGTATGGATTTAACGATCCGGGTGAAGGGGGACCTCGAGGTAGACGAACATCATACCATCGAAGATACGGCTATCGCATTGGGTGAGTGTATCTATCAGGCGCTGGGTAGTAAAAGAGGAATTGAACGTTACGGTTATGCTTTGCCCATGGATGATTGCCTTTGCCGGGTATGCTTGGATTTCGGAGGACGTCCGTGGTTGGTATGGGATGCCGAGTTTAAGCGTGAAAAGATAGGAGAAATGCCTACCGAGATGTTTTTACACTTTTTTAAGTCTCTGAGTGATGCAGCCAAGATGAACCTCAATATTAAGGCTGAGGGGCAGAATGAGCATCACAAGATAGAGGGAATATTCAAAGCGCTGGCCCGTGCGTTGAAGATGGCGTTGAAGAGGGATATCTATCATTTCGAATTGCCGTCCAGTAAAGGAGTTTTGTAACAATTCACTTTTTACCAAATAAATTTATCCCTCCAACTATAATTCGATAAGTGTTTATTATAGGTTGGAGGGATAATCTGTAAATCACCTAAAAAGTTTTTATAGCCGTTTCTTTTTGAATACTCATAAAAGTGATTTCTATTTCTCTTTTACAAAAGAGCCGGGATATGTACATACATTCAGTTTTGCCATATTTCCTTTTTCCCGAAGCCAAGTATCGAATTCACGTTTACCTTCTTTCAATACGATGATACGACTGCCTGGTGTTTTATCTCCGTAAGTATTTTTTCCGCCCGAAGCTCGTCCATATCCTAAAGCGATGTTATAGAGAGTAGCGATGTAATCGTTTACGTGGTCGTGTCCGGCAAAAACACCCATAACATCACCGCATTCCAGCATATTGGCAAACATACCGCTGTTTATATGGGGACTGCATTCTTTTTCGTTACGGTCTCCGTAACGTTTGGTTTCGAACGATTCCCATGCTTGGGTGTACTCCGGTAGCGGAATATGGAGGAAGGTCAATGCAGGTAATGGTTGTCCCTCATTCCGTTCTGTGTACTTCCGGCTTTCGCGGGAGTACCAGTCTATTTGAGATCGTCCGATCCAGTCATATCCTTTTACTGTTTTTATCTTCGAATAAGCATTTGTGTCCAGGCAATAAAGCAATGCGGCTGTTTTATTTCCGTCTTTCGAACTGTAAATAGGGAGAATATGGTTACCTTCTCCTTTTATTCCTTCTGCCACTTGTTTCATCATACAATACGGTTGTTCCCGGATGATACGAATGATTTCATCACGCTTTACGGCATATTCGTCATCATGATTTCCCAATACGGCTGTCCAAGGGATCCGGCGGGCCGACAGTTCGGCAGATATGGCTTCCCAAGCTTGCCGGACTTCATCCATAGTAGTATTGTCTCCTGTAAATATCACGAGGTCAGGCTTTTCAGAATCAAGTACTTCTTTGATCATATCTCCCACTATTCGGTCTTTCTCCTGATCATGTCCCAAGTGCATATCGGTAAATTGTGCTATCTTAAATTCACCATTGGAATTAAAGCTGATTTTATCGGGAGCTTGTTGCGCTTGGATAAAGAAGCCGGATAGCAATAATACGCTGCTTAAAATAATCTTTTTCATTATAAATATGGGTTAAGAGTATATATTTTATTCTATGATTTTTTTTGCCACCAGGTAGCTTGGTTTATTTTGTCATTTCCTGCACCGAATTGGCGTGTAATAGCCGTTTCTACGTTAGTACCGTTGTTATCATATTCTCCTTGCGGATACATCCATCGTTTGGGGATTTCTGTTCCGGCTGGGCGACGGAAGTCCGGGTAGCCGGTACGTAGTTGTTCGTAAAAGGAATCCCAGTTGCCTTGGTAGAATGTAACCAGGTATTTCTGCATGATAATGCGTTCTATCTGCTCTTCAGTACCCGATGCTTGGGTGAAGTCGACCAATGGTTCTTTCAGATATTGGGCCACTGCGTTCTCGTTCAGATAGCCGGCATAATCTTTTGCATGGGTTTCGTAGAAAGAGAATGAGGCGCGGATACCTTTCTCGTAATACGTTTGTGCATTGCCACTGATCCATCCCCGTACAACAGCTTCAGCAAGAATTTGTTGTAATTCGGCATATCCCATCAGCATGGTGGGCTCTACAATCGGATCTGTACGGAAACGGTCGTTGATGGGCGATATGGTACCCTCACTAACTTTGATAATAGCATCGCTATAAGGGGCGGCAGGGTCTCCTCCTTCGTAAGAGCTGAAGTCGTCGATAGGTTTTCCTTCAGTCTTTCCTTTGTTGGTCTGTGTGCTGAAGATGAACAGGCGTGGGTCCCGACGTTCGCGCATACGTTGGATAAATGTATCATCCATATAATAGCCGGACCATTGGGCATTGAATTGAGGATATCGGTTGCCCTGCTGATCCAGGTAAACCAACTGTCCATTGTCTGCCAGGCTATTCATCAACGGGCTGTTTGTCGCAATGTTTTTAAACTCAGAAGCGATATTTATATTCCCTACTGTTGTATGATTGGAGAGGGTCATCAGCACTTTCAGACGAAAAGAGTTGATCAGTTTCCTCCACTGGGTGCTATTTCCGTTATAAATGATGTCTCCGTCAATGACAGATGCGTCATTTGCCAGTATTTCGTCTGCTTCTCTCAATTCTTGGAGGATTCCTGCAAAAACATCCTCTTGTGCATCATATTCGGGAGTGTATATTTCTTCTTTTTCTCCTTTCAAGGCCTGACTGTAGGGGATGTCTCCGAAACGGAGAGTCAGTTCATAGAAGTAGTAGGCGCGGAAGAACTTAGTGAGTGCCGTATACACCGGAGCATTTACACGTTCTGCCTCTTCACCCATCTTTTGTACATTGCGGAGATTGTCATAGTAGCCAAAACTTCCGCGGGTCCATTTGTAATATTGATCTGCACTCTCTCCGTCGGCTTGAATTACTTTTTTGGTAGCATACATTCCGTCAGTCCCTCTTTTAAAAGCATTCATGCAGATTTGGGTAAGCAGGAGTTTGGGGTGGGTCTGGGTGGCATTGTCCGGATCAATGTTCATCTCTTCCAGATTTCCACAGGAAACGCACATCCACACAGATACGATGAGTAATATTATCTTTTTCATTTTATAATTTCTTATTAGTTTCTTATTCGTTTAGAATTTTATGTTGACGCCCATGCCGATATAGCGTGCGGTTGGATCGTTGGCACCTCCGTCGTTGCTGTCTCCGGTGTAGTCCGGATCGACAAAGGGGACTTTTTTCCAGACAGCTAGGTTGTTGCCAAACACTGTAGCTGTAAGTCCTTTCACGGGGCTTTGTTTCGAAAGTAGTTTGGTGAAGTTGTAAGTCAGTGCCACTCGGCGGAGCTTAATGTAGCTACGGTCGAATACATTGGCAAATTTGGCATTTTCTTTCGAAGATACATAAGCTTGATAAGGATAGTTCTGGCACCATTGTTGCCAATCGACCGCTGTCGTGTTACGTTTGTAGGTGCGTGTGTCAGAGATTACATTACCGTCGATGTCACGTTTCAGCTCTCCTCCGGTTACGACTACCCCATTGGGTACATATATCGGGTGTCCAGCGGCATATTGTGCATCCCTGTACTCCACTGATTCCGGATGCTTTCCTCCCCACCATAACTTTTCGCTCAATACAGAATAGATTACTCCTTTATAAGCGCCGTCCAGATCGACAGACAGTGTGAAGTCTTTGTAGCGGAAAGTATTTTGCATACCCATTCGGAAGTTCGGATCCAGATGTCCCAGATATTGTTTATATGCGTCTTTAGTAGGCATACCGTTTTCATCCAGAATCAATTCTCCATCAGCACTTTTCTGCCATTGTGAACCGTAAAATGCATCGGCACGGTCGCCTACTTTCAGGTCACCGAACTTTTTCTGTCCGCCATATATTTCCGTCAGTTTTTTTACACTCTTACTCCAGTTCAAGGAGAAATCCCATTGAAAATCTTTATTTTTGATAGCCTGTACATTGGCCATGATTTCCCATCCGTTGGTGGTATATTGGTTACCGTTCACTTTACGGCTGGTGAAACCTGATGCATTCGAAATATTCAGGTCGATAATCTGGTTTTCATCGATCGTATGATAATAAGTCAGGTCGAAAGATAACCGGTTACGGAAGAATGCAGTTGACAATCCGGCTTCCCAGGATGTCGTTTTCTGAGGTTTAATGTAGTAGTTGACCAGAGAAGAAGGGTAGGAAATAGATGGATTCGAACCGTAATTGGAATCTTTTGTATAAGTGGACATGATCTGGTAGGGAGACAGGTCGGTAGAGACAACCGCCCATGAACCATACATTTTGAGATAGTCCATAAATCTTGGCAATTTGATGTATTCGGATACCATAGTACTCAGTGCGACAGAAGGATAGAAGTAAGAGTTACTGCCTTTTGCCAGAGTAGATGACCAGTCATTACGTCCTGTCAACGTCAGATAGGCATATTTGTAAAGATCAAGGTTGATTGATCCATAAATACTACGGATTGATTTTTCATTTCGGTTGGCATCGGTAATGGAAGGACCTTGTGTGTTTTTGATACTGTATACGAATGGAACAATCAAACCGTCGGTAGACTGATATTCCTGACGGTAATTACGGTAGAATACCGAAGTTCCGGCATTCAGGGTGAAGAGGATATCCGGAGTCAGATCTTGAGTGTAGGTAGCCAGTACATCAGCGTCTACATTAGTTTGACGGTCATTCCATACTTTGTAGTCACCTTCCCGGGAGTCACCGTAGTTCATGTAAGTTTTGGGTACTTTCATTTCCTGAAGAATTGTTTTCTGGCGTAAGGCGGCACGTCCCTGTATGTTCAGGTTGGGGAGGATTTGATAATTCAGGCGGAGTTGCCCGTTCACCACATCCCGACTTTCGGATTGCTGGAGCTCTTCGGCTGCAAAGTAAGGATTATTATACCATGCATAATTGTAACTAGCCTGCCGATACCCTTCCTGCCCGGGAACGTATTTGTGTTTTTGGAGTTCTTTACCGTTCACATCGTCTCCCATCCATACAACGATGGTGTACATGTGGTTTTTAGGTCCGTATCCGTAGCGCGGATAACTCGGGGCAACTATTTTGTTGTAGGCCAGATTGGCATCCAGCTGCAAGTTTTTAGCCAGATCAAAGGTAGAGTTGAAGTTGATACCTCCACTATGCATTTCAGTAGAAGGCACCTGTCCCTTTTGGTAAGCATATTGTCCGGTGACGAAGTAGCGTGCTTTTTCTCCTTTATAAGCTATTGAGATATTATTGTTGGTTACTAGTCCGGTTTGCAGAAAGTCTTTCAGGTTGTCATGGGATACCCAGTCGATAGGTACACGTTCATAGCGCGATTTGTCATCATACTGAGTACCTTTTACATCTCCCCACCAGGGAATCTCTTTTCCAGTCACTTTATCCCTGATCGGGCTGTTCCACTGAGCTACTTTGGTTCCTACATTTAATTTGGGTCCCCAAGTCATGTCACCGTCCGAAATGCCGCCATCTGCACCATCCCAGAATTCATATTTACCATTTGAACCGCTACCGTATTGATGTTGTGTCTCGGGAAGCACTGCAAAGCCGGCTGTGATCATGTTGTTGGTAGAGAAGTTGATTTCCAAGCCTTCTTTTTTGGCCGTTTTACTGGTGATCAGAATTGCTCCGTTTTTCCCGCGTGAACCGTATAAAGCTGAGGCTGCCGTACCTTTTAGTACATTGACACTTTCAATATTCTCACTTGAGATGTCGAAAAAGTCGGTTTCTACCGGAACTCCGTCCAGTACAACCAATGGTGCGTTGCCGCGTAGTTTGAAACTCGGTGCCTGGAAAATACCGGTAGGGTTGGCTACCAACAGACCGGCTACTTGTCCGGAAAGGGCCGAGCCCACATTCAGACTGGGAGTGGCATTCAATACCTCACTGTTGATTTGTTGGGTTGTGTAACCGATCTTCTTCTTTTGCTGCTTGATACCGATTGCAGTGACCACTACCTCGTCGATGGCCTGAATGTCATCGGACAGTTCGACATTGATTACAGTGTTGTTACCTACCTCTTTCTCTACTGTGCTGTAACCTACGAAAGAGAATAGTAGTGTTGCGTTTTTAGGAACTTCGATGCTGTAACGACCATCTATATCGGTGACAGTTCCGTTTGATGAGTTTTTCACCATGATAGTGGCACCAATTACTGCCCCCATTTTGTCTGTGACTGTACCTGTTACTTTGATTGATTGTGCGAATGCAAGTGAAGTGCACAATAACATACTACAGAGTAGCAGGAGAAATTTACTGTTCATAAGTACTAATCATTGAGTGTTTAGTCATGGCGAGTGCAGGGGCAAAAGTTTTCTTTTGCCCAAGACTTGCCATTAATATTAATTTACCTATTGAAAAAAAGAATTTTAGATTTCTGTCAGTTTTACATTTTGAAATACGGAGAGAAGGTCGGTTGCATTTTTGCGATTTATCTGTAAAGCGTCTTCAAATGATTCGCTTTCGGAATCATAGGCAGAAATCGCTACTTTCAGTACATTTGTGAACTCTGCAGCTACTTGCTCTCTGGTCATTTTGTTACTTTTGAGCTCTTTGTTCAGCTGTTTCTCGATGGAGCGTACTGCGTTGTAGATAGTGGGTTTGCGAATTACGGTACGGCGGGTAGGGTCTCCGGGAACCACTTCTTCCCTGACTACATAGATCTTCATGAATTGGTTATAGAGATAACCGGCTTCTTGCCCGAATTTGTAGTTACCCGCATTAGCCAGTGCATCGGCAGAAGGTTGTTTGATGGCGGAGTAGAACTCCCATGTCTTTTTGACGACAGAATTGAGTTCTGTTTTGTTCTTATTGTCGGATTTATCATCGTCCGGCAATGAATTGACTGCATTTAAGGCAACACTGGATGCCAATAAAGCAAATGCTAAAATAAGATGTCTTTTCATAACTTTACCTCTTTTTAATATGGTGCTGCAAAGATCGCAGTGTCATGTTAAAAAGAGGTATCGTCTTTGTTACAATTCGGCTATTTCTTTCAGCCATGCAGCCGAACTGGCATCACTTGGCATGCGCCAGTCTCCTCTGGGGCTGATGGATATACTTCCTACTTTCGGTCCGTCCGGCAGGCAAGAGCGTTTAAACTGCTGGTTAAAGAAGCGGCGGAAGAAAGTTTGCAGCCATTTTTTGATTGTTTCATCATCATAAACTCCACTGAATGCAGTTTGTGCCAGGAAGTAGATTTTTGACGGGCGGAAGCCGAACCGTAAGAAATAATACAGGAAGAAGTCGTGTAGTTCGTAAGGACCGACGAGGTCTTCCGTTTTTTGTTTGATTTCTCCGTTTTCATCTGCCGGTATCAGTTCCGGACTGATAGGAGTGTCCACAATATCCAGCAGAGTTGCTTTGGATGTTTCATCCATACCGTTTTCGGCTACCCACTGTACTAAGTGTTTCACCAGTGTCTTGGGAATACCTGCGTTGACACCATACATCGACATATGATCTCCGTTGTACGTTGCCCATCCCAATGCGAGTTCCGACAGGTCTCCGGTTCCGATCACCATACCCCATGTTTGGTTGGCTATATCCATTAAGATTTGGGTACGTTCGCGTGCCTGTGAATTCTCGTATGTTACATCGTGTATATTGAGATCGTGTCCGATATCTTTAAAGTGTTGGATACATGCTTCCCTGATACTGATTTCCCGTATTGAAACTCCCAAGGAATTCATCAGGTCGATGGCATTGTGATAAGTGCGGTCGGTTGTTCCGAATCCCGGCATGGTTATACCCAGAATATCTTTGCGGGATAATCCCAATTTATCGAATGTCTTGACGCATACCAATAAGGCGAGTGTTGAGTCAAGTCCTCCGGAAATACCTATTACGGCTGTTTTTGCTCCGGTATGTAGCAGACGTTGTGCCAGTCCGGCTATTTGAATCGAGAAGATCTCCTCACAGCGACTGTTGAGTTCGCTTCCTTGCGGAACAAAAGGATGTGGATTGAATGTACGGGTCAGGTTCAGATCTTTACTGTTGACAAACTCTGTAGAAATTCTGACAGCCTCTTTACCCGGACAATTAGCCTTGTTGGCAGCAAAAGTTGTGTTGACCCGACGCTCTGCACGGATACATTCCACATCAATTTCATTGATAATCAACTGTTCCTCCATGCAGAAACGTTCACTTCGTGCCAGTAGATATCCGTTTTCGTAAATAAGTCCGTTTCCGGCAAAAACAACATCTGTTGTCGATTCACCGAGGCCACTCGACGAAAAAACATAACCGGAGATGCAGCGTGCAGATTGCTGGCTGATCAGAGAGCAAAGATAATTGTGTTTACCAATACCTTCGTCATCGGCGGAAAGGTTAAAGATGATTTCAGCCCCTTGCAGTGCGAGTGAGGAACTGGGCGGAACGGTAGCCCAAAGGTCCTCACAGATTTCTATGCCAAAAGTTGTTTCCGCAGTTTCGAACAACAGATTGTTGCCCATCGGGACAATCTGTCCGCAAAGCCGCACACTGTTTTCCGATACTTGCAGGGCGGATGTAAACCAACGTTGCTCGTAGAACTCTTTATAATTAGGCAGGTAAGTTTTGGGCACTACTCCCAGTATTTTGCCTTTCTGGATAACTACTGCAGCATTAATTACTGTGGAGTTGACTACTACCGGCATGCCCAGTATGGAAATGATGTCCAGTTGGCGGGTACTGTTTAGAATCTGTATCAAAGCCATTTCTGCCTGTTCAAGCAAAAGTTGCTGGGCGAACAAGTCTCCACAAGTATATCCGGTAATGCACATTTCGGGAAAAGTGAGAATCTGTACTCCTTTACCTTCGGCTATGGTAATAAGACCCTCCAATCTTTCAGAATTAAATTTGCAATCTGCTACTTTTACGCGGGGAACGGCCGCCGCAACTTTTACGAATCCGTAGTTCATTTTCTATTAGAGTTTATCATTTCTTGTTGCAAAAGTAGACATTTTAATCGAATCTTTGTATTTTTGTCAAAATTGAATTGATACATTATATTATTAAATCGCACAAAAACATGAAGAAGATGCTTATGGCTGCCGGAATGGCTGCCGTGATGACTGCTTGCGGCACAGCCGGACAGAAAGCAGCCACCGATGCCGGAAACCCTTTTCTGGCAGAGTATTCAACTCCTTTCGGTGTTCCACCGTTCGACCTGATTAAAGTAGAGCATTACAAAGAAGCTTTCCTGAAAGGAATGGAAGAACAGAAAAAAGAAATAGATGCTATTGTCAATCAGCGTTCGGTTCCCGATTTCGATAATACCATCGCTGCATTCGATCAGAGTGGAGAGTTGTTAAATAAGGTGAGTACTGTGTTTAGTGGTCTGAACAGTTGTAACACGAACGATGAAATGCAGGCCTTTAATAAAGAGATTACTCCGTTGCTTTCGGCACATCGGGACGATATTAATCTGAATCCGGCTCTTTTTGCCCGTGTGAAAGAAGTTTATGAACGTCGGGAGAAACTGGGATTGGATAAGGAGCAGAATAAGTTACTGGAAGAAACTTACAAGAAGTTTGTTCGTGGAGGTGCCAATCTTGATTCTGTGGATCAGGCGAAGTTGCGTCAACTCAATAGTGAGATTTCGATGTTGCAATTGACTTTTGGACAGAATCTGCTGAAAGAAACCAACGCTTTTGAGTTGGTGATTGATAAGAAGGAAGATCTCGCCGGATTACCCGAAAGTCTTGTGGCATCCGCAGCCGAAGCGGCTAAAGGGGCAGGTATGGAAGAGAAGTGGCTTTTCACTTTGCACAATCCGAGTGTAATGCCCTTCTTGCAATATGCAGATAATCGCGAGTTACGTGAGAAAATCTTTAAAGGATACATCAATCGCGGCAACAATGGCAATGAGGCCGATAATAATGAAATCGTGAAAAAATTGGTTGCTTTGCGTCTGGAGAAAGCCAAATTGATGGGATATGCCGATTATGCTTCTTTCATTTTGGAAGACCGCATGGCAAAGAACGAGGAAAATGTATATCGTTTACTGAATCAGATCTGGACTCCTGCAGTGGCGAAAGCCAAGGAGGAATTGTCTGATATTCAGGATGAAATAAAGAAGGAAGGCGCTAGCTTTACCCCCGAAGGATGGGATTGGCGCTATTATTTTGAGAAAGCGAAGAAAGCCAAGTTCAGTTTAGACGAGAATGAAGTGCGTCCTTATCTTGAATTGAATAATGTGCGTGAAGGTGCTTTCTATGTAGCTAACAGACTTTATGGCATTACTTTCACCGAAATTAAAGACATTCCGAAACCGCATGAAGAGGCACAGGCTTTTGAGTGTAAAGATAAAGACGGAACCCATCTTGGTGTGCTGTATATGGACTTTTTCCCTCGTAATAGTAAGCGGGGAGGCGCATGGTGCGGAACTTATCGTTCTCAAACCTATCGTGACGATAAACGTTTGGCGCCGGTAGTTACGATTGTGTGTAACTTTACCAAGCCTTCTTCGGGACAGCCTGCCCTGCTTAGTGCCGATGAGGCCGGTACTTTATTCCATGAATTTGGTCATGCACTCCACAATTTGTTTAAAGATGTACACTTTCATGCCGTATCCGGTGTACCGCGTGATTTTGTGGAATTACCTTCTCAGGTTATGGAGCATTGGGTATTCGAACCGGAGGTGCTGAAAATATATGCCAAACATTATCGGACCGGTGAAGTGATTCCTGCTGCATTGATTGAGAAACTCGATAAGAGTGGAAAGTATGGCCAGGGGTTTGCCACAACCGAATATCTTGCCGCTTCTCTGCTTGATATGGATTACCATGTACTGAAAGAGATTCCCCGGAATATGGATGTCACTGAATTTGAGGCTGCTGTGCTGAAAGAGCGTGGCTTGCTAAGTCAGATACCTCCTCGTTATCGTACTACATACTTCAATCACATCATGAACAGTGGCTATACGGCTGGTTATTACAGTTATATTTGGGCCGAAGTGTTAGATAGCGATGCTTTTGAAGCATATAAGGAAACCGGTGATCTGTTTAATCAGGAAGTGGCTTCCCGTTTCCGTCGTTATATTCTCACTCCCGGAGGCATCGACGATGCGATGGATATGTATAAGAACTTTCGGGGTAAAGAACCGGGCATAGAACCTTTGTTGAGGAACAGGGGACTATAGATCGGCTTGTATAGGGCTTTGGCACTATGTTGTTGGGTGAGAGGCTAGCTCTTTTTTTATTTTTTGCTAAAAATAAATGCGGAAAATATAAAAAATATAAATAGTAGTTAGTACATTTGTGGCAGTTTATAGGAATAAACACAAAATACCAACAATTATTAACTATTAAAAGATTTGAAAGATGAAAGAGTACATTGATGTTTTAAAGAAGTGGAAAGATTTCGACGGTAGAGCTAGAAGACGTGAATACTGGATGTTTGTCTTGTTCATGGCTATTTTTGCTATTGTCGCAGGTATTATTGACGCTATTTTGGGTACGATTTGCGTATTTGTAGGTATTTATTATTTGGCTATGCTTCTGCCTATGATTGCTGTTAGTATACGTCGTATGCACGATATCGGCAAAAGCGGATGGTGGTTGTTTATCACTTTCGTACCGGTGATCGGCAGCCTTTGGTATCTCTTCCTGACTATTCAGGACGGACAGCCGGGTAGCAACCAATACGGTGAAAACCCTAAAGGAATTTAATACGTACATATTATTGTCATAAGAAACGGCATACGAAAGCAATTTTGTATGCCGTTTTTCTGTTTAATCAAAAAAATATTCGTATTTTGTTTGCGAAAATAAAAGAACTCTTTATCTTTGCATCGGATTTAAAATTGTAATAAATACAATTTTGGAAAGGAGGAAGAAAATGGAATCATACAACCGATTACTAGAGCACAACATCAAACCGTCCATGCAGCGAATTGCTATCATGAACTATTTGATGGAACATAAGACACACCCATCGGCTGATGAAATATATACGGAGCTATCTCCCTCTATGCCAACACTTTCAAAGACTACAGTCTACAATACCTTGAGGCTGTTTTCTGAGCAGGGAGCGGCACAAATGCTTACTATTGACGAGCGGAACACCAATTTTGATGCGGACACTTCACAACATGCCCATTTTCTGTGCAAACGTTGCGGGCGTATTTATGATTTGAAATGCCAGGTTGAGATGAAACAAGTGGAAGGCCTTCAAATGGATGGACATGAAGTAAGCGAAGTGCACTACTATTATAAAGGTGTTTGTAAGAAATGTTTAAATGATATACGTATTGACTAATTAATTTAAAATTAAGACGAAATGAAAAAGTTTAGATGTACTGTCTGCGGTTATGTTTGTGAAGGTGACGCAGCTCCTGAGAAATGCCCTTTGTGTAAAGCTCCTGCAAGCAAATTCGTAGAAGTTGTTGAAGAAGAAGGTGGTGCACTCACTTTTGTTGACGAACACGTAATCGGTGTAGCTAAAGGTTGTGACGAAGAAATGATTAAAGACCTGAACAATCACTTCATGGGCGAATGTACTGAAGTTGGTATGTATTTGGCTATGAGCCGTCAGGCCGATCGCGAAGGCTATCCTGAAGTAGCTGAAGCTTTCAAACGTTATGCTTGGGAAGAAGCAGAACATGCTTCTAAGTTTGCTGAACTGTTGGGTGATTGCGTATGGGATACTAAAACAAACCTTGAAAAGAGAATGAATGCTGAAGCCGGTGCTTGCGAAGACAAAAAACGTATCGCTACACGTGCTAAAGCTTTGAATCTGGATGCTATCCACGATACTGTACACGAAATGTGTAAAGACGAGGCTCGTCACGGTAAAGGTTTCGAAGGACTTTATAACCGCTATTTCGGTAAGAAATAATCTACGTAAATGATTTATAGAGAAAGGCTTGTGTCCGGTTTGGGATACAGGCCTTTTTTGTTAAATTTTCTTTTGAAATAAAGATGTTGACTGATGATTCTTTTATATTTGTGCTTTACTAAAAAAGATACATAATTATGAAAAAGTTACAGTTTTTAGTGTGTTTCCTGCTTTTGTCGGTGGCAAGCTATGCTGCCGACCGGACGATTCAGTTACCTAAGCCCGATATGAATCGTGCCGGACTGCTAATGAAAGCGTTATCCGAACGTCATTCTACTCGTGAATATGCTTCGAAGGCTTTGAGTAATATCGATTTATCCGATTTACTCTGGGCTGCCAATGGCATTAACCGGTCATCTGAAGGCAAACGTACAGCTCCGTCAGCCATGAATCGTCAGGATATCGACATATATGTGGTGCTTCCGCAAGGAACTTACCTATATGATGCTAAAGGGCATAAGCTCAATCTGATTTCTGAGGGAGATCACCGTTCTGCGGTTGCTGGCGGTCAGGCCTTTGTCAACAATGCGCCGGTATCGTTGGTGCTGGTCAGTGATCTGTCTAAGCTGGGTGATGCGAAGAGTAATCATGTTCAATTGATGGGAGCTATGGATGCAGGGATTGTTTCGCAAAACATCTCGTTGTTCTGTTCGGCTGCACGTCTGGCCACAGTCCCGCGTGCATCGATGGATCTGGCACGGCTCAAAACTGCTTTGAAATTAAAGGATACTCAAATGCCGATGATGAATCATCCGGTTGGATATTTTAAATGAGGTGTCTTGGCAGATGTTCTGCCAATCTCGTTAACAGTGTTAATTTATCAGGAGATACTTGATTTTCTTAGTGCCAAAAGACTTGATCTTTGCTACCCAATAACTAATGTTTTGCGGTTAAAAGACTAACTTTAACACTATGTTAATTCTAAGCTTTTAATAGCAAAATATAAAAGAAACAAACTGGTGAATATTAGATGGTTGGGTAAACATATCAGATAGGCAGGGCTTTTATGTCCCGATCTTAGATGTAGGGAATAATTGTTTTATTGATAACTTGATATTTGTTCGGAGTGAAGATAGTGAAGACGGCAGCATATAAAAAGGGCATGGTTCCGTTGAGAAAACCATGCCTTTTTTATTATTGAATTTATTCAGTCCTATTTCTGTTTCAACAGGAACTCGTCGATTGCTTTTTTATAAGTGGCTTTATCTGCTGCTCCACGAAACAGTTGGGGTTCGCCCTCCATTGGGATAAATACAAAGAGGGGAATACTTGTTGCATTGAATAGTGCAGCCAGTTCCTTTTCTTTATCCACGTTCACCTTATATATTACGATTTTTCCGTCATATTCTTTAGCAAGCGATTTCATAATCGGGGCTGTCATGCGGCAGGGACCACACCAATCTGCATACAGGTCGATAATGGCAGGTTTATCACCTTTATATTTCCACTCTTTTGAATTCTGGTAATCAAAGACATCGTTGATAAACATCTCTTTATTCATCACGATAACCTCACCGCTCTTTGCCTCTTTTTTGTTTTGATCTGCTTTGACTCCATCGTTTACAGCAAACATAATGGTGCTGATCATGGCCAAAGCTACTAATGATAATACTTTCTTCATTCTTTGTTTTTATGTGTATTGTTCAATAACTCCTTTCAGTTCGCTGGCTTGAATCATACCGGAATGGCGCCAGACAGCTTCTCCCTTTTTGAAAAGGATAAAAGTCGGCACAGCCTGAATTCTGTATTTTACAGCTAGTTCTTCGTGTGTGTCCACATCGATTTTTACAATACGGGCTTTCTCGCCTACCTGCTGTTTCAGATCCTCAAGAATCGGTTTCATTGCTTTACAGGGGCCGCACCATTCTGCGAAAAAATCTACTAAAACGGGACTTTGTGACTGTATTAAATCTTCAAATTTTTCCATAATTTTTCCTTTCTTTTGATAAATATAGAGCCCTCGTTTACAGGGGGCAAATATAGTTATTTGTTTTATTATAATAACAGAGAAGTCCCGATTTTGTTCATCATATAGTAACCTTACATTCATCCTCCTGTAATCCGGAAACGGGATCTTTGCGTAACGAAAAAAACAAAAGTTATGCATTTACGGACGTATTACCCCACAGTAGTTCTCTCGGATATTCATCTGGGAACTCAACACTCCAAGACAGAGGAAGTCACTCACTTCCTGAAATCAATAAATTGTGATCGCTTAATTCTGAATGGTGATATCATTGACGGATGGCATTTGCAGAAAAGCGGTTTGGGTAAATGGAAAGCTAAACATACGGATTTCTTCAAAGTAATAATGAAGATGATGGAGAATTTCGGGACACAAGTGATTTATGTTCGTGGTAATCATGATGATTTTCTAGATAATCTGGCACCTCTGAATTTTTATAATATCCGGATTGTGAAAGACTGTATCTACGAAAGCCACGGCAGACGTTATTATGTGACACATGGAGATATTTTTGATACGGTGACTACTCAAATGAAATGGCTGGCTAAGTTGGGCGACACAGGATATACTTTTCTGTTATGGTTGAATAAGGTATACAATCTCCGCAGAATGAAGCAGGGAAAACCTTATTATTCCCTTTCCCAGTCTATTAAGAATAGGGTAAAGACTGCCGTTTCTTATATTTCTGATTTTGAAAAAGAGCTTGTTGGCCTGGCAAGGGCTAAAAAGTGTGATGGCGTGATATGCGGTCATATTCACCATCCTGCCAATACTTTTTATGAAGATATCCATTATCTGAATTCAGGCGACTGGGTAGAAACACTTTCGGCTCTTACTGAAGATGAAGATGGTAACTGGACTATCCGCTATTTTGATAGTGGATTACTAAAGGAAGATAATCATAAGGAAAAACAAACTATATCCATAACAATAGCATCATGAAATTTCTGTTTATTGTGCAAGGAGAGGGGAGAGGGCATTTCACCCAAGCCATTACCCTTGAAGACATGTTATTACGTAATGGGCACCAGGTAGTGGAGGTTCTTGTCGGCAAAAGTTCGTCACGTACCTTGCCCGGCTTTTTCAACCGGAGTATCCAGGCACCGGTAAAGCGTTTCACCAGTCCGAATTTTTTGCCTACAGCCGAAAATAAACGGGCTGATCTGAAAAAGAGTTTTGCATACAATCTGATACACGTACCGGAATATTTTCGCAGTATGTGTTATATCAATCAGCGCATTAAGGAAACAGGGGCGGAAGTTGTGATCAACTTCTACGAACTTCTGACCGGACTTACCTACGCACTCTTCCGTCCCTCCGTTCCTTATGTTTGCATCGGACACCAATATCTGTTTTTGCACAACCACTTTGAGTTTCCCCGAAAAAGTGTGATTCAACTCTCCATGTTGCGCTTTTTCACACGGATGACGAGTCTGCGCGCCAGCAGGCGGTTGGCACTCTCTTTTCGTAAAATGGAATCGGACCGGACTGAACGGATATCCGTTGTTCCTCCTCTGCTTCGCAGGGAAGTGACCGCTATGCAGCCGGAACAGGGTAACTACATTCACGGATATATGGTTAACTCAGGTTTTGCAGATAGTGTAGAGGCTTTCCATGCCTTGCATCCTGAAATTCCTGTGCACTTTTTCTGGGATAAACAGGATGCTGACGAGGTGACTAAAGTGGATGCCACACTGAGTTTTCATCAGATTGATGATGTGAAGTTTCTTAATAGAATGGCCGGTTGCAGAGCATATGCCAGTACGGCCGGTTTTGAGTCTATCTGTGAAGCGATGTATCTGGGCAAACCTGTACTGATGGTTCCTGCTCATATTGAGCAGGATTGCAATGCTTATGATGCCCGGCAGGCCGGTGCCGGAATTATTGGAGAATCTTTCGATTTGGAGTCGTTGCTTCGTTTTGCCGGAACGTATGTTCCCAACCGGGAATTTATTCGTTGGGTTCGTAGCTGTGAACGACAGATCATTGGAGAACTTGAACGACTTGCTGATCAGCATTCGGCTGTCACTGTACCTACATTAACTAATTATTTTCCGATATGAAATTGAATAAGACTGATTATATGCTTGAGTGCACATCCGATGGCGGTTATTATGCTTGGCTTACTGTAAATATGCAGTGTAATGCGTATGGGGATTCACCCGAAGAAGCGGTAAAAAACCTGGAACAGACCATGGAAGACCTGGTTGAAGAAATGTATTTGGTAGAGGATTTTATATAGGACAAGAGTTTATAGCATATCAGATGCTGAAACTGAGAAAAAACTTCATTGATAATAAAAAGAGACAGGGTACGCCGTTTGAACGGAAGTGTACCCTGTCTTTTTATTATTCTTCTACAATATCCAGCTCCTTGATGATGTGTGAGGCACCTGCATACTTATCAATAATAAATAGAGTATAGCGGATGTCTACTACTGCGGCACGTTGTGAAGAAGGCCGGAAAGCAATGTCTCCTGTCAGGCCTTCATAATTACGATCGAATCCGGTCCCGATCAATTGCCCTTTTCCATTGAATACCGGGCTTCCGGAATTTCCTCCTGTATTGTCTGTATTGACAATGAAGCAAACAGGCATTTCTCCGTTTTCCATCGCGTAATGTCCGAAGTCTTTTGCATGATACAGTTGTTTTAGTTTTTGAGGCACTACGAACTCCCAATTATCCGGATCTTCTTTTTGCATTACCCCTTTCAGTGTTGTATAGTAATTGTATACTGTCCCGTCGGCGGGCTCGTACGGCAATACCTGACCATAAGTTAACCTCAGGGTTGAGTTTGCATCCGGATAGATAGGCGTACCGGCAACTTGACGCATATCCATCATACCTTTTACCCATACTTTATGAGCTGCATCATAGTTCTTATTGGCATCCTTCATGGCGAGTGCCGTTTTCAACAGTCCGTCCGTGATGGAATATTTAAAGAGGACCATCCAGTCTTTATCCAGTTTGTTAAGAGTGGGGTGAGCGATAAACTTGTTGAAGTTCTCTTTCGAACCAAAGATCGAGTACTTGAAGCAAGCATCGATAAAGGCATCCTTGTTCCCTTTAAAACGGCTGTCTATTACTTTGAAAATACCGATTTGCTGATCTTCCGGAATATATCCGGCATAGGTTTCCAGCATTTTCTTTCCTACGAGTCGTTCTACTTCCGGAAACGGAACAGATGCGAAATATTTATCTGCTTCTGCTTTCAGCTTATCGGTTTCTTCTTTAATCTTTGTGGTATTTTTGCTTTCAAGTGCTTTTTTCAATCCGTCGGTTGAAGGAATTTTCATGAAATCGAGTGCCGTTACCAATGCTTCGCTGATGGCTTGCTGATGATACATGGCATCATGACGATGCGCCACAATCGAGCGTATCTCATCAAAAGCCTTTTGATAAGAGTCATCGCCTTTCTCACGTCCCATTGCCAACAGTTGTTCTTGTTGCTTTTCTTTGGTATCCAATACTTTCAGCCGGACCAGACCTTCGTTCATACCAATGGCATTTTTCCAGTAATTAGCGGAGGAAGCATATTTGCTTGCATAATGTATGCGTACTGCCGGATCTTTCAGCATTTGATCCATCAGTACGGCCTGCCGTGCCTCACGTACGTGGTGGCGCATGAAGTTGGTTGTTTGCATTCGTTCTTTCACTTCGTCGGAAATCATGTAGCGCCAGTTGCGTCCGGGAAATCCCATGACAAATGTAAAATCACCTTCTTTAACTCCTGCCAGGCTGATTGTCAAATGTTTCTTTACTTGTAAAGGAACATTGTCTTTAGAGTATTCAGCCGGCTGACCGTTCTTGTCTGCATAAATGCGGAACAAAGAAAAGTCTCCTGTGTGGCGTGGCCACATCCAGTTGTCGGTATCAGCTCCAAATTTGCCGATCGAAGAAGGAGGGGCACCTACCATGCGAATGTCATTGTAGACTGTCTTTACAAATAGATAGTATTTGTTGCCTCCGTAAAATGGTTTCAGCTCCAAACGTGTTGCCGGAGTGATTTGGATATTTTCTGCTTTTGCAAACCGGTCGGCAACCGTTGCCAGATATTTGGGAGACAAATAATTGATGCCGTTGGGATCGTCATCTTTTTTAAGTTGCTCGTTTACATAGGTTGTCACGTCCAGGATACGGTCGATGAAGGTTACTGTCAACCCTTTGCAGGGTAACTCTTCGTTCCGGTTCATTGCCCAGAATCCATTTGTCAGATAATCGTGATCTACACTGCTATGTTGTTGAATTGCTCCATATCCGCAGTGGTGATTAGTCAATACCAATCCCTCCGCCGAGATGATTTCACCGGTACATCCGCCTCCGAAATGTACAACAGCATCTTTTAAAGCTATTCCATCCGGATTGTAGACTTCCTCTATAGGGATTTGTAACCCGAGATCCATCATGGCAGCTTCATTCTGTGCTTTCAGGTCAGTCAGCATCCACATTCCTTCGTCAGCACTGACGGCCAATGCCATCAGTGCAAACGCAGCAGATAATAAGTTTCTTTTCATCATTATTCAACAATCGTCATTTCGTTAATCAAATGTCCGCATCCTCCCAGCTTTTCGAGAATAAAGAGTACATAACGGATGTCCAGGTTGATACAGCGTTGCAGGTTATTATCGAAATTGATGTCACCGCTCAGTGATTCCCAGTTACCATCGAATGCACAACCGATCAATTCGCCGTTTTCGTTCAGTACCGGACTTCCGGAGTTACCGCCTGTGATGTCATTGGTAGACAGGAAACAAACCGGCATTTCACCATTGGGCAATGCATAGCGTCCGAAATCTTTTTTCTCGATCAACTCTTTCAGTTTGGCAGGTACCACGAATTCACGGTCTTCCGGATTTTCTTTTTCAAGGATTCCGTCGGTTGTTGTGTAGTATTTGTAATATACCCCATCTTTCGGGCTGTATGGTTTCACATTGCCATAGGTCAGGCGGATAGTGAAATTGGCATCCGGATAAGATGGTACAGGCAATTTCATTTCACCTAGTCCGCGGATATATGTTTTGTGTAATAAAGCCAGTTCTTCCGGCAATTTTCCCATTTGCTCGGCCAGATTGGTGTATTTGTCAAACTTGGCACGTGAATATTGAGTGGCTATATCTTTTTCGATTGCTTTTACAGTCGGTTTTTTGATGAATTTATCAAAGTTTGCCTGATTGGCCAAAATTGAAGTATCGTACATTGCATCTACGTAGGCATTGTAGTCGCCTTTGTACTCTTTCTCAATCACATCGTAGATGGCAGGACGCTGTCCGGCAGGAATCATTTCTGCGTATAGTGGCAACAGGGCTTTGGCCACTTTACGGTCTACTTCGTGATCATAGTCTTTATTATGGATGTCGTTGAATACCTCTTTCAGCACTTTGATGTTAGCTTCAATACTTGAATCGTTTTTCTGTTCCAATGCTTCTTTCAGTTTGTCCATTACCATAAATGGGCTACCGAATTCAATACCGCCGAAGAATGTTTCCGTCAGACAGGTCTGTTGATATTTGATTGGAGAAGTTTTAGCTACAGCCTCGTCGATCTTTGCCACTACATTCATGTAGTCGGTATTATTTTTTTCTTTGGCAAACTTAGCGAATTTAGCTTCCTGTTCTGCTTTTGTTCCCAAAACATTGTTATCGATGATAGCTTTGTTCATGCCGATGGAGTTCTTCCAATAGTTGCTTGAACCTGCATATTTATTGGCATATTGAATACGTACTTTATCGCTGGCATTCATCGCTTCTTTCAACACGTCCTGACGGGTTCCGCGGATACGGATACGGGGGGCATTGCTTGCTTCCATGCGTTCTTTCACTTCCGAGACGGTGAGATAACGGCTGGTGCTTCCCGGGAATCCCATAATCATGGCATAATCTCCCTCTTTCAGCCCTTTGATAGAGATATTCAGGTGTTTCTTGGTTTTCAGGGGGACATTGGAAGCACTGTATTCTGCCGGTTCGCCATTCGCGTCGGCATAGATACGGAACATTGAAAAGTCACCGGTATGGCGTGGCCACATCCAGTTGTCTGTTTCACCACCGAACTTACCGATTGATGAAGGAGGAGCGGCAACCATACGTACGTCCGGATATACCTTCTTATAAAACATGTAGAATTTATTTCCGGCGTAAAAAGGCAAAGCTTGAGGAACGATTCCTTTTTTTCCTTTCAAGTCGCTCTTTTCAAACAACTCCTTAGCCAGTTTATTAAGAAATGTACTGCTGAATGATTCTGATTCAGTGATTTCTTTAGCGGCAATTCTTAAATTTACAATATCCGTAATGTCTTCTATGCGTTCGATAAATGTAAATTTCAGTCCTGGAGTCGGCAATTCTTTGTCTCTTGAAGTTGCCCAAAATCCATCTGTCAGATAATCATGCTCTACAGAGCTATGTTGTTGGATGGAAGCGTATCCGCAGTGGTGGTTGGTTAATATCAATCCTTCCGGTGAAATAATTTCGCCGGTACATCCTCCCCCGAAGATACCTACGGCATCTTTCAGTGAGACTCCGTTAGGATTATACAAATCCTGTGCCTCGAGTTTCAGTCCCTGTTTTTTCATCATATCGATAGAGTGTTGCTGCTGCATTAATTGCAGTAACCACATACCCTCGTCCGCCTTTGCGGAACAAACGGCCAGCGCAGTCAGCGCCAGTAAGTAAAGTTTGAGTCTGTTCATTAGTTTATAAAAAAATTAGAATGATTCGTTGTTTTACTATTTTAATCTATGATCAATTTGTTTTCTTTGATAGCGTCCATCACATTGGCCGGCGGCCGCTGGTTCATCAATTCGTTTTTCATGAAATCCATATAAGGAGCCACATGCTTGAAAAATTGATGATATCCTTTGCACAGATAGTTTAGTCCCGGTTCACCATTTGCTGTGCGACAAAAACGATTTTTGGGGCATTCACCATTGCAGGCAAATAAAAATTCGCACTCTTTACACTGGGTGGGAAGTGACTTTTGTTTCATTTGTCCGAAAGCAGTCTGGCGTTCACTATACATCATCTCTACCAAAGTTTGATTGTAAATGTTGCCCAGTTTGAATTCCGGAAACACGAAATGGTCACATGAGTAGACGTCTCCGTTGAATTCCATTACGCCGGCGTGTCCGCATGTTTTTGCCATGGAGCATACTCCCGGTTGTTCGCCTACCCAGTTGGCAAGGGTAGAATCGAAGAGTTGGATATAATAGTCGCCTACATCTTCTTTCACCCATTCATCGAAGAGTGTACAGAGAAAGTTTCCCCATTGCTCCGGTGTTACGGAAAATTCTGCCAGTTCTCCTCCTTCGCGCTGTGCCAGTGAGGCCAGATGACGTCCGTCCTGATGCGGGAAGATCCGTTCCACAATGGGAGCGAACTGAATATAATGGCAACCTAATTCTTTGAAAAAGTGATAAAAGTCCAACGGATAATCAGCATTAAAGTCATTCACTACCGCCATGGCATTCCATTCTACTCCATGCTTTTTCAAAAGATTGATGCCATTCATGACTTTCACAAACGAGGGTTTGCCAAGCTTGTTTTTCCGGTATTCATCATGAAACTCTTGAGGACCGTCTATCGAGACTCCTACCAGCCAGTTGTTTTCACGAAAAAACTCACACCACTCGTCAGTCAACAGGGTTCCGTTAGTCTGTATGCAGTTGTCTATGCTTCTTCCACGAGCATATTTCTTCTGCAACTCCATTGCTTTTTTGTAGAAAGAGAGTGGACGCATCAATGTCTCTCCTCCGTGCCAGGTGAAGAGTACTTGCGGCATGGTTTGCGAATTGATGTATTGCTCGATAAACTTTTCAAGCAGTTCATCGCTCATCACATGTTTGGGATTTTCTTGATAAAGCCGGGACTTTTCCAGATAATAACAATAATCACATGCAAGGTTGCATACAGCCCCTACGGGCTTGAGCATTACGTATAGCGGCTTGGCAAAGGGTGCGTAGGTAGACATTTCTATAATATACGGTTACAATTTTACGGATTAACGGATTGACGGCTTCAATAACTCATTGACTATTTGTCAACTCCGAAAGTGCAAATTTAGGTAAAGTAAATGAAAAATCCGTCCTTATGTAGATGTTTATAAGGATTATTAAAGAAAAGAGTCTTACAAGTTTTAAATATTGATAAAATGTTTCATTTGCATACGAATCCGTTGTACCTTTGTCGTCGAAAAAGTTGTGTATCCTATGAATAAAGTATTGCCTTTTTTACTTTTGCTTTTTGTTTTTACCTCTTGTAGTCGCAAGTATAAGATTGAAGGCGCCTCTTCTGTAACCAGTCTGGACGGTAAAATGCTTTTTATTAAAGTGCTTCAGAATGGCGAGTGGCTCAATATTGATTCTGCCGAAGTGGTGCATGGACTATTTTCGATGAAAGGTAAAGTCGATTCGGTAGTAATGGCTACACTCTATATCGGTGACGAAAGCATCATGCCTTTAGTGATTGAAAAAGGTAATATTCAGGTTTCAATTACAAATACAGAATTGGTAGCAAAAGGAACCACTCTGAACAATGCCCTCTACGCTTTTATTGATAAAAAGAATTCATTGGATGTTCAGATAGAAGAATTGCAACGTAAAGAAGCCCGCATGGTGATGGATGGTGCCGACTTGGCTGATATTCATGAGCAATTGACTCACGAGGGCGATTCGTTAATGCAAGATATGAATGGCTTTATCAAAAAATTTATCTCAGATAACTACGAAACAGTTTTAGGTCCGAGTGTATTTATGATGCTGTGCAGCACACTACCTTATCCTGTTATGACTCCCCAAATAGAGGACATCATGAAAGATGCTCCTTATTCGTTTAAGAATAACAAATTAGTGAAGGATTTTATTACAAAAGCGAAATCGAATATGGAGCTGATTGAAGAGCATCAGCGCATGGAACAAAATGCGACCTTGAACCATTAGCTAATAAGTTTTTTTCGTATTTTTGCGAAAAAACTTAATGAAAATGAACACGCACTCACTATTTGGTTACCTTTTTATTGCTTTATTTAGTCTTTTAGTTGTATCATGTTATTCGACGCCGGATGGAGTCATGTCATCTCTGTCTCAGGCTGAGAAAATAATGGAATCTCGCCCGGATAGTGCAATGGCTATTTTGCAACATATCCCAACTCCGGAAACTCTTCATGGTAAAGCGCAGGCGGACTATAGCCTATTGATGACACAGGCTATGGATAAAAACTACATAAATTTTACTTCAGATTCGCTGATTAAATTTGCTGTTGGTTATTATGGAGGCCATACTGAAGATCTTGTAGCTAAAGGAAAATCTTTTTATTATTATGGAAGGGTGATGGAAAGCCTTGATAAAGTAGAGGATGCAATGACGTTTTATTTAAAGGCGAAAGATGTGCTTCAAAGCAGTGATCAGTTTAAATTATTGGGACTAATATCAGAGGGAATAGGAACTCTTAATAGGAAACAGAAATTATTTGATACTGCATTAAATAGCTATAAGGAGTCTTTAACTTATTATTCTCTAGTACCAGACTCTCTCTGTATGACATATGCTAATAGGAATATTGGTAGAGTGTTTTTATATAAAAATAGGCTTGATAGCGCCTACTATTATTATGATAAAGCAATTTATATTTCTAATGCAAATAAATATGTAGCTGTAGGGTCGTTGTTATTGGAATTAGGAGTGATTCATCGTTCAGAAAAAGATTACATTGGTGCTGAACGATATTTTTTGACATTTCTTGAGAAAGAAAAAACTCCAAATAAATTGTATTCTGGGTATTTGGCATTAGGAAATTTGTATTTATACATGAATCGTTTTGAAGATGCAGAACATTTTCTTATGTTATGTTTGGATAGCCCTGATCCAGTTGTTAAGAGAGATGCGTGTGAGTGTTTATATGATTTAGAGAAAGAATCAAATAAATTTAAAGAAGCTGTGATCTATAAAGATATAGCGGATTCCTTACGAATGATGACACAAGATATTGATACTCAAAATGCCATAGCAGATTTGCAGGGTAGATATAATAACGAAAAATGGCAGAGGGAAAGTCTACAATCCAGTATTGAGAAGAAGAATATTCTTTTAATAAGTTCGTTTGTGGGTTTTATTGCAGTAATGGTTATTATTTATATTTATTATAAATATAGAACCAATCAAAAACTGGTTAAGGATATCAATGAAAGAATTCGTAAAAATGATGTTGACATAAAGATGTATCAAAGGCAAATACTCAATTATCAAGATTTGCAAAAGGAAACATTGCAGGATTATCGAAATCAGATAGGAGAATTGCATGGGAAAATGTCTGTCCTTGAAGATCAGAATAAAGCATTATCTCTTCGTTTAACAGAGAAGAAGCATGATATACCGGAAAGTGAAGCCGATGATCTCTATGCTATTTATATGCAAGCACTTCATATACTAATAATGTTAAGAGGGAAAAATATAGAGAATACTTCAGGTAAGAAATTGCTTTTGGATGCCGATTGGGATAAGTTATTTCATCTATCTAATGCTATACATGGTGATTTTATTACGCGTATTAAGAATGATTTTCCTACTCTTACCAAACATGATATTGAAATTTGCTGTCTATTAAGATTTGGTATTGAACATGAGGTCTTAGGAAGTATTTTTCTGACGGAGACTGATTCAGTGACAAAAGCTAAAAGACGTATGAAAAAACGACTGAATCTATCTGCTTCGGATGATTTGGACGTTTTTTTGCTAAAATATTAGTTTGGCTTGAGGGGAAATTGTCCGGGTAAATATCTGTTCCTTATTTTTTATCTATTGATTTTAAGATAATTAGATGCCATTAACCCTACCTGAATTTGTCCGGGTAATTTCTTTGGCTGTCTGAAAAATATGCGCTACATTTGACGAAACCAAAACAAATAAAATATGAAATTGCGTGTTATTTTATCGTTAATTGTGGTATTGTTCATTGGACAGTCCATGTGTGCTATGTCAACTCAAATTCTTCGTAGACCCATTATTTTAGATGGTGAAATTATTGAAGAAGAAGCGAGTCGTTCCATCAACCCGTTGATTCCTATTTCTGCAGATATTGATGGCACTACTTTATTTATTGAGTTTACAAAGGTTATAGGTAATGTGGATATTACAGTGAAAGATGATACCAAAAAAGAAGTTTATTCATCTTCTGTGGATGTAACTGCTGCTAATCAAGCTACTTCGTTCTCTATTGCCGATTTAGCACCGGGAACTTACCTGCTTGAATTTACCAATTCGAATGGTGGTTATGTATATGGACAATTTATTGTAGAATAAATAATTTTAGTTTAGATGAAAAGCATATTATTATCTGCGGCGATGGAACGTATAAGCAATCAGGCAATCAAGAGGATATAGCTCATTTACTGGAAGGGAGATAAGCTATATGTCGGAAGTAAGTGAACGAGAGTGGGACAATTGGAGATGTTTGTTTACCACCCCTTGTGAAAAATGGATTAATCTTACAGATGCTGAGCTTCAGAGTTAATATGCTGTAGGCTTTACAGACAAACCTGTTAAATCTGATGATGGATATTTTTCAATAGCAAATTACTCCATGAAGATAAGCAGGTATGTGAAAAGATTCTAAGAGTAGTTTCATCTCTATGTTAGCATTCATTGATGCAACACTGGATTTGGACTTGTTTTTTTATATAGTACTATCATATGTTTTTAGTTTAATTGTTTAATACTTAAATGGTTGTTGTGTGCGGGGTGCGTGATGTATCCCGCATACTTTTTATTATCTTATCCTTATATATCTATATTTTTTCAGCTGATTTATCCCTGATTAGTACATAGTATTCCTCATTAGTCTTGTCGGTGATAATTGTATACTTACTGTTGATTTCCTCTAAAATTTTCTTTAATTTATTGATTGCGCTTGTCATATTATTGGTTGGATCACTGTTTTTAGGCCAAAATTCTTCCTTCAATTCGTGTTTGTTTACTCTGTAGTTAGGCCTATTTAAGAAAAATATTAATATCTTTTGTTGCTGATTAGGCATTTTGATCGGACGGTCATTGAATAGGACAAAGTCTTTCTCAAAGACAAATTGATCCTTGAATGATAACTCCTCTTTTATGGTAGAATTAGTCTGCTTTTCTGTTTCTACAGTATTGTCAACTGATATGGGGTCCGTGATAATATTGGGATCTGATGTTATATCAACTGTAGATACAGAGCTGTTCTTTTGCTGTTTCCTATAGTATAGTACAAATAGAGTAATGGTGTAGATGAGAATCACTTCGACTACTAAATTGATGTAGATATTGGTTTTAGGCATTCGCTTCCACAAAGTTGAGAAACTATAGTCGATATACATTATGTAATCTACACTAACAATTTCATTTTCTAGACGATAGGTAATCATTTCTGCATTGCGAGGGATGCTATTTGATGGTTGACTCCATATTTCTCTTTGTAAATGTTTGGAGACAATGATTCCAGTATTGATATATCCTTTTATATCGTTTTTATTTAAGTCTTTAATTATTAGGGCTTGTATATCACAGCTCTGTAAACTATCCATTATAAGTAACCCGAGTTGACGGGTAAATAAGATTTCTGTATCGATATCTTGAATTTTATGTTGATAGGTAAATAATGTATCTTTTGAGCAAAAAGTTCGAGTTTCATATGTTCCTATTTTTTTAGGCGAATTACTAAGTCCATTTAATGCTAAGCCTTTAGTCTTTTGAGCTATGTTGTTGATTACTGCTTCCTTTAGGATATTTTCAACTTGTGGTTTGAATGTTTCTTTTTCTTTTTGAATAAGAGAGTGAATAATTGTATAGGTTGAAGCACCTATAGCAATCATAATAAATAGTATAATGATTCCGATTACTAAAAATATTCTTTTATTCATATTTGCCAGATCTTGTGTTGATGTTGCAAAGTTACTTTAAAAGTTTGAATTTACCACCCTGTTTGTTGGATTAATGATGAAAACAATTACTATCTTATTAGAGCTTAATATATTGATATTTAGACGTCATTAAATAAAATGACGTTATCAATAAAAGTGTTGACATAGAATGTTTGCATGCTTCTGTTCGCTCGCTTATCTTTGCTGATATTTATTAAATTATTGATGAAATGAAAATAAAGATTTTGGCGGTATTAGCCGTTGTTACAGTAGTTATAGTCTCTATATTTATGAGAGAAAAGAAAGAAGAACCTTCGTCATTAGTAATGATGAACATAGAGGCATTAGCGACAGGTGAAGGAGGATCAACTGCTATATGTTGTGGAACAGGCTCAGTGGTTTGTCCCAATGATGGATCCAAAGTATTATATTATTGGTAATAAGAATCATGAAATACTGTCTGACATTTCTCTTTCTTTTGGTAATCTTTACTGGGTGCACTTCAGATTTGCCGAAAGATCGGATGTTGTATGCTTCTTTTCCTAAGGAGGAGACACTACATTCTAAGGTAATTCAGCTTGATTCGGTTTATATGCGTTATCCGTTTCGGGTACATGTGTCCGGTGATCAGGCTGTTGTCCTGGATTTACATGGTACTGATGTGTATTGCCATCTTTTTCATTATCCTGATTTCCATTATCTGTCTTCGTTTGGCAGGAGAGGAGATTCACCGGAAGAGATGCTTTCAGTAGAAACAGTGAAATGTATAGATGGTTCATTTTGGACTTTAGATGCCAACAAAGGCGAGTTAACTAGGTTTGAGTTTGTTTCGGATAGAGATTCGCTTCTGCGTGCAGAAGCGATCTCTTTCGATAAAGACAGCATTCTGCGTGCTCTTGATTTTGTGGCATTCAATGATACGACTTTTCTGATACCTGACTATTCGGGAGATAGCCGATTCTGTTGGGTGAACCGACAAGGGAAGTTTTTGAAGAAAAGTGGAGTGATTCCTTCATTGAACGAAGAAGCATTGAAAGAGGCGCGTCCTGCCTTAGCACAAGCTTGGCGCAGTTTTATTGATTATAATCCTCATAACGGAGTGTTGGTTGCTGCTACTCAATTAGGTGAAGTTCTTGAGATTTATAATCTTCAAAACGGTTTTCATAGGGTCTGTTTAGGTCCTAAAGGGGAACCGGAATTCAAACTTGCGGGCGGGTATGCTATTCCGGATGGGATCATGGGATTCTCGGATGTGCAGGTTACGGATGAGGCTATTTATGCTGTTTTCCATGGTCACACTTTTAAAGAGATTATGGCACAGCACCAAAAAGAGGGAAGAGCTACAGATGGTGGACAATATATTTATGTTTTCAACTTACAAGGGGAACCTTTATGTAAATATACCTTAGATCGTTATATCACAGGTTTCCATGTTGATGAAAGAAATAAGACTATTACAGCAACAGATGTTAATAACGACCAACCCATTGTGGAGTTCCGCTTTGGCTAAAGTCAGGTGTAACAGGTTCGAAAAGGAGCGGGTAAAGCCAACTTGTTGATGGGGAAGCTATTTTCCCGCTCCTGACAACCTTTAGAAAAGGAAGTTTAACAGGTACATCTTCCGAGAAAGGAGACATAGACAAAATTATTATTATCAATATAAAATAAAAAGAATGAAAAAGAAATATTATGCAGCGTTATTAGCTGTAGTTGTTATTGCATTTACGGGATATAATGTTTATCAGAGTCAAAAGGCGGATGCCTCTTTATCTGATTTGGCAATGGCTAACGTAGAAGCATTGGCAAATGGAGAACTTTCGAATGGAAATTGTGAAGGTTCTTGGTCACAAGAATGTTGTAAGTGTGATTATATTCATTATACTTATGCTTGTGCAATAGAAGTGACTGGTAATAGCTGCTATACAGTAAGTGGATGTAGCCATTATACAAATTAAAATTTAATAAAAAGGATGTGTCAGTTGTAATATTTGTGACATATCTTTTTGTAACTTTATTAAAGTTATGCATAAGATAATTCTATATATTATTTCTGTTTTAACAGTGTTTACTTCCTGCACAACTACTGATGTACCTGATAAGGTGAGTTTACAACCCCAGGTAATGAATGATAGTCTTTTGACAACTATGCCTGGTGATTTATTGCTGATAGACGATTATTTAGTTTGGTCTGATCCTTTCTCTGATAACAAATTTTTGCATGTACATCGTTCTTCCGATGGAAAATATATCGGTTCTATGGGGCAAAAGGGAGAAGGTCCACAGGAATTTGTAAGTCCTTTAATCAATCGTTTTTCCATTAATCGCTGTATTGCTGCTCATGATGCTAACGGGAAAACCAGAGGCTATTTATCTATTGACAGTTTAATTGTCGGAAAAGAACCTTTTATGTCTTTATCAGATTTTGATCGGAATATACGAATGGCTAAATTGGACGAACAACTGTATCTGACTGAAACCGAAAATGGTGAGAACGATTATTTTAAAGTGAGTTCAAATGGGAAAAAATCTACATTTGGGGTTTATCCGATTCGTGAAGTGAAACACCATATGGGTACATATAAAACTTACGATAAAGATCGTGGACTCCTTGCTTTTGGTCCTTTTAATTTTTCTTATTTGGCTTTGTATAAAAAGGAAGGGGATAATTTTAAGTTATTATGGGAACGCATGCCTGAAAAAGAAAACTATTCTGTTGTTGATGGGGCGATTAGGTTTGATCGTAGCGTGATGGGAGTGAGAGATATATGCATGACTAAAGATTATATTGTTACTCTGGAGCGTGACCGGGAAGTTGATCCGTTGGATGAAAGGACTGTCGGACGTAATGCAAGTAAATGTCCCCGTACGGTTTTTGTGTATGATTATGATGGTAAATTACTGAAAATTGTAAATTTGGGCATGCCTGTAATGCGCATTGCTGCTGACGGACGAAGTAATGCTCTGTATGTGATAGGAGTTAATCCTGATTTTACATTGGCGAAATATGATTTATAGAAATTGGCTTGGGATTATTGGGGTAGCTTGTATACTTTTTGTCTCATGCAAACCCACGGAGGTTGACGTGCCTATTACTTATTATTCGTCTTTTCTCTTGAAAGATACTACTGTTATGCTTTCTAAAGTAGAAATGGATCCTATGCAGGTAAATGCACGGTGTATGGTGTGGGATGGCGATAAGCGGGTATTGGTTCGTACGTCAACTACAGATTCTATTTATGCTGTGTTTGCTTATCCGGAAATGAAATTTTTGAGCTATACCGGTAGTTTGTCAGAATATAAACAGATATTAGCCGAATGCAATGAAGGCTTTTACTTGGTAAAAGATGATTCGTTATATTTATATCATTTAACAGATAAGGATTTGTTGCAGAAAACGACAACTCATTTCCTTTATAATAGCAATAAGATTCGATTATCTAAAATTAAGAAATTGAATGATAAAATGTATACAGCTCATGCATATACGGACCCCTCTTATAATGATATTAGGTTAAATGAGTTCTACATGCTTGATGCTGAGAATAATATCTTATATCCTAAAGGGTATTATCCGGAGCGTACTGAGGTAAGATTTAAAACGATATTTGACTTTAAGTTTGCCTATGCGCACGAAGTATGGCCAAAACCCGACGGAAGTCGCATCTTAGTTAATTATGTGAGGACTCGCCGTTTTCGGATTTATGATTTGAGTGCCCGATTATTGCACGATGTATGTCTTGATTATGCATCTAATAAATATGTTGTGGATGCAGATCCTAAACGTTGGACAACGTTTATTAGAGATTGTTTTGTTACTGATAAATACATTTATTTGCTATGTCCGGAGGGTGAGCAATCCAGTTTGGTTATAGTAGATTGGGAAGGTAGACCAATAGCGCGTTATCGATTGGATGAAAAGATTTTTTTCTTTTTTATAGATCCGGATAGAAATCTTTTTTGTGGTATTAACTCAAATAATGGGCAGTCTTTTTATTTCCTTGATTTAGATATAAATTAGTAGATATTTATGAAATACTTATATGTGTTATTAGCTTTTTCTTTTTTGTTTTCTTGTAAAGATGAGAATAAAAAACATGCGGAATCTGTTTTGAGGGAATGGATGAATAAGGAAATTGTTTTCCCGAATAAAATGTATTTTACTATTCAGGGTAAAGAGAATGTTGATTTTCGTATAAAAGATACCGAATATAAGATTGTCGCCTATGTTGATTCTGCCGGTTGCACCAGTTGTAAATTACACTTGTCTAAATGGAAAGAGTTAATCCATTATGTGGATTCTACTCAATCTGAGCGTGTACAGTTTTTGTTTTTTTTCTTTCCCAAGAATGGAAGAGACATATATCATACAATGAGAATGGATAAATTTACCTATCCGGTTTGTGTTGACACACTCGATTCTTTTAATAAGTTAAATCATTTTCCTGACGATGTAAGATTCCAGACTTTTTTGCTGAATAAGGAGAATAAGGTTGTAGCAGTAGGTAACCCCATTCATAACCCGAATATCAGAGATTTATTTTTGAATATAATTTCCGGTGGCACTTCTCTTCCAGATGAAAAACGTCCTCAAACAGAGGTGAAGATAGAGACTCTGTCTATGGATTTGGGTATGTTTGATTGGAAAAAAGAACAGAAATGTATTTTTACCGTTGAGAATACGGGAAAAGAGTTGCTTGTGATTGATGATATCAATACTTCGTGCGGATGTACTACAGTGGAGTATTCGAGAGAACCGGTTCAGTCCGGAAAGACGATAGATATTACCGTTGTTTATAAGGCTGAATATCCGGAGCATTTTAACAAGACGATTACTGTCTACTGTAACTCGCCTGTTTCACCTTTGCAATTGAAAATAAAAGGAGATGCTAAATAAAAGTTAAGAGATTGCCGGCTGACGGTTGAGGCGCAGTGGACAAATAACCATGGGGGGCGATTTTGTTCAATGGTTTATTTCTAGGAGTAGTTGATAAACTTGCTGCAATTCACCGAAAGCCGGCTTTTTATGATTAAGGGTAGTATATGACAGGAGTAGCGGAAAAGAAAAAAAGAATGATAAAGATTTACCTATTATGGGTGCTGTTAGTCGGTAGCTTGTGCTGTTCTTGTACAGGAAATAAACGATTGGAATATGCGTTGGAGTTTGCCGGGGAGAATAGGGGAGAGCTTGAAAAAGTTTTGGAACACTATAATGATAGCGGACTGAAACAGGATGCCGCACGCTTTTTGATTGAAAATATGCCCCGCTATTTTAGTTATGAAGGATGGCAATTGGATACGTTAAAAGCAATTCATGCAGCCACAGAACATACGGATGGATGGGTGAATAAAAAAGATCGCAAAAAATGGGAACATTTTTCTTTTCGGACTTTAAAGAAAGTTTATGATGCTAAAGTGATTAAAGCTGAGTTCTTGATTCATCACATAGATCAAGCCTTTGAAGTTTTTGAAAAAAGATCCTGGAATAAATATTTGCCATTTGATGATTTCTGTGAATTGATTTTGCCATATCGGATTGGTGATGAACCCTTGGAGGAATGGCGTGGTTGGTATAGGGAGCGTTATGAATCTATATTGGATTCGCTCTATCAAGGGACAGATGTGGTAGAAGCCACCGATCGTTTAGGGGCTTATTTGCGTCAGGAAAAAGACTTCAGGTATAGTGTTGAGCTGGACTTACCCCATTTAGGTGCAGGTTTTTTGCTAGCTAACAGGGTTGGAAGCTGTGAGGCGTCTTGTGATTTTACGGTCTATGTGTTACGTGCGCTTGGTATTCCTGCTACAACGGATATTTATCATTATGGACCCGGTAAGGGAGCCGGTCATGTCTGGAATGTATTGAGGGATACAACCGGTGGCTATGTTCCTTTCTGGTTTATTCAGACTAAAGTGGAGCGGGGCGGAAGTGATAAACGAGAAAAAGGGAAGGTATACAGGCGGTGTTTTGGAGCACAGCAGGAGAAAGTATCAGGTATCCGCCGCGATCAGTCTGTTCCGTTTCCGCTGAAAGATCCATATTTAAAAGATGTTACAAGTGACTATTTCCCGGCAAATCAGGTTACAATAGAAATTGATCCTCAGGTTGATAAAAAGTATATCTGCCTGGGTGTGTTTACATTGGAAGGATGTATGCCCATAGATATAACTGTGCAGAAAGGAAATAAAGCAACCTTTATGAATGTAGAACCCGGAATTTTGTTTCAACCGCTATATGATAACGGGATGAAGTGGGTGGCAGCCGGATACCCTTTCCTTGTAGACGAAAAGGGAGAGGTGAAGTATCATAAACCCGATTGCGCTGTGAAAGGAAGTATGGATTTGAGCCGTAAATTCTTATTGCGACAATATCTGAAAGATTATCTCAGCGCTGTAGTGGGGGATAAGATAGAGGGAGCCAATCATTCGGATTTTTCGGATGCCTGTCTGTTGCATCAGATAGTGGATACACCTAAGGTAAGCTATCAGGTAGTCTATCCACAATCCCGGAAGAGATACCGGTATATACGTTATACTTCGACCCCCGAAAAAACACTTCAACTGGCGGAATTACAGCTTTTCCGAAAAGTGGATGATCAAGAGAAAATAGCGGCTAAGGTCATCGATGGCAGTAATGCTTTTATTGCAGATGACCGGTTTGATCGTTTTAAAGTGAATGACGGTGATGGATTAACCTTTTTTCTTACGAAAGAGAAGGGAGCATTCGTTACACTTGATTTAGGTAAGCCGGAAAAGATTGAAAAAATAGTCTATATGCCTCGTAACGATGATAACTTCATTCGGTTAGGGGATCAGTATGAACTGTTTTATCAGGATGGATTTCGTGGTTGGATTTCTTTAGGCAGGCAAGTAGCCTCAGAATTAACATTGCACTATGACAATATACCCCAAAATTCAGTACTTTGGCTTCGGAATTTATCAAGAGGGAGAGAAGAAACCGTATTTCGAAACGAGGACGGTCGGCAGGTTTTCTTTGTAAAGTGGTAAAAACAGGAAAGAAACAGATCAAAAAAGAGGAATTTCTTTTATTTATTTTGTAAAATAGACTGTAAATCGCTGAATGGTCTGATTTTGTTGTTTTTTGACCGGATATTAGCTTCCTTAATCTTATTTTTTCTCAAACTTTGTAAGGTAAATCAATGTAAAAAGTATGACTATAATGAAGTTGAGACTGGGAGTTCGTGGGATGATGTGGCTAACCTTGGTAATTATGATGTGGGGCATCATATCTTGTCGAACTCAAGAAGAGAAATGTCTTGAAGAGGTTTTATCTCTTCCGCTCGCCAATAAAGAAGAACTACAAAAAGTACTGGATCATTATAAAGATGACAGCCTGAAGTATCAGGCCGTTTGCTTTCTGATCAGGAATATGCCTTTTCATGCAGGATACGAGGGAAATGCTTTGAAGCATTATTACCAATATTTTGATATTTACGCGCAAGGAAAATTAGGACCGCACGAAGTGATTGATTCTTTAAAAGAAAATTCGTTTTCTGTTTCGCAATTAAAACGGATAGAGGATATTGCCAATATTGATTCTTCTTTACTGGTGCAGAACGTGGATTGGGCTTTTAAGGTGTGGAGAGAGCAGCCTTGGGGCAAGAATGTAAGTTTTGATAATTTTTGTGAGTTTGTTCTACCTTATCGATTGGGAGATGAACCACTTGGATTCTGGAGAGAAGATATTTATAAACGCTATAATCCAATATTAGATAGTATCCGGTTGTTGCCTCAAGCTCAGGATCCGTTGGTTGCTGCAAAGGTGTTGATGGATTCGCTTGTTGTGGAACAATCCCATTTTACCGGTCTGTTTCCCGCCGGTCCGCATTTAGGTCCTTCAGTAGTGTCATGGCGTGCGGGGAGCTGTCGCGAGTTCGCCGATTTGGTAGTGTATGTAATGCGTGCTTTGGGTATTCCTTGTGGGACAGACTATATGGCGATGCGTGGAGATAATAACGTGCCGCATTTCTGGAATTTTACATTGGATAAAGATGGAAAAACGTATATTACGGAATTTCCCGATCCTAATTGGAAACGGGCTGTGAGTATGTATAATCCTAAGGCAAAGGTATACCGGAATACGTATGGCTTAAACTGGAAAGATGTAAAGAGACAACAGGGAAAAATGATGCATCCGGCGTTTCGAAAACCTCTATATCAGGATGTCACGGCTGTGTATGCCGACAGCTTGAATCGTGATCTGGTAGTGTCTTCTGATATTTTGTGTAAGGAAGTTCACAAAGGAGATATTGTCTATTTTTGCCTTTCCACAAGGATGGATTGGGTACCTATAGCATGGACTGTTTTTGAAGAAGACTCATTGCGCTTTCAAGATACGGAAGGTAGTGTGATTGGTTGTCTGGCTACATGGAATGGAAAACGTCTTGTGATGCAGTCCGAGCCGTTTACCTATGATAAAATGTCAGGAACGATTGCTTTGCTCACTCCTCAAAGTGAAAAAGAAGATATAACCTTGTATTTTAAGTTTCCGCTGTTCTGCGACTTAGGTATCCTTCGTATGCCCGGAGGAGTTTTTGAAGGAAGTAATGATTCGCAGTTTCGCTCTGCAGATACATTGTATTATGTAAAACAATGGCCTTTCCGCTTGAACAACACTATTTTTCCGGAGAAAGAAAAGTCTTATCGCTATGTTCGGTACAAGGGGCCGAAGGGGAGTTATTGCAATATAGCAGAGATGGCTTTCTTTGAAGATACCTCGGATACGTTGGCGTTGAAAGGGCGGATCATCGGAACTCCGGGTTGTTTTCAGAAAGACGGCTCGCATGATTATTACAAAGTATATGATGGCAATCCCTATACTTATATGGATTATAAGACTCCTGATGAGGGGTGGGTCGGATTAGATTTTGGCATTCCTCGCCGGATAAAGAAATTTACTTATATTCCTCGTAATTCGGATAATTTTATCCATAAAGGAGATGTATATGAATTATTCTATTGGCATGACAAGAAATGGAATTCTTTAGGTCGGCAAGTGGCAAAAGCAGATTCTTTGAATTATGTAATTCCGAAAGGGGTAGCCTTATTTTTAAAGAATCATACGCAGGGAAAGGACGAACGGATCTTTAAGAAGACCGATGGGAGACAACAGTTTTGGTAGAAGAGAATGAGGATGGTATGTCGTCATTACTAAAATAGGAATATTCATTTAAAGAAGGAGGAGCTTCTGCCGGACTCTGCAAAGTATAGCTTCTGCTCCATCCTAAATTAGTCCGAGGAGGGACTTTTGAATGCAAACTTAGAGATAAAACAGGAATTATGCAATCGATAGATTGTTTTTTCCAATAGAAAGAAGGAGAAAAAGAAAATGAAATTAATAACCCATTAAAATGAAAATAGAAATTATGGGAAAGAAAATTCTTACAGCAATGATTGTTGCTGTTGTAGCGGTTGTCGCAGGTTATAATATTTATGTATCACAGAAAGATATTACTTTATCGGAATTAGCGCTGGCTAATATAGAAGCATTGGCTGAATATAATGAAGTGGATAAAGATGGTTACATTTGTTATACTACTTATACATCAGCAGATTGGTTTCATTCTGATCAAACATTTATTGATTGTAACAATTGTTATCAAAAGAAAGGGAGAAATTTGCAAGATAGATCTCATTGTAGAAAATAGAAATTAATTAGTTTGGCTCTCGGTTTATAATCGAGAGCCAGATATTTTAAAAGAGATAAATAATGAATGTTAGATGTTTTTTATGGGGGATTTTGTTTATAACTGTATCAAGTTGTATAGAATCTGATAGGATTATGCATTATGCTCAATTTGAGCATACCATAAATTTGAAATCCGATAGAATACAGGTTCCTTCGGTGTTATTGTATCCACGAAGTTTGGTTTTATGTGATAGTAATCTGGTAGTATTCAATGAAAAAATGGATACCATGTTTCAATGCTTCCATTTGCCGGATTTGACCTTTCAATATGGTTTTGGAACACAGGGGCAGGGACCGGGTGATTTTTTTCTTCCTTCTATTTCTCCTGTGGAACATAAGAAGAACGGTTTTGTCATGTTAGACGGAATTAACCTGAAACATATTAGTGTCGAGAAAGACAAAGCTATCGTACAGACTTCGACTTTAAATTATGGATTTAATTGTTTTAATGACTTGATAAGTATTTCCGATAGCAGTTATTGTTGTAACGGAGGTTTTGAGAATGAAAAAGAATTTAGGTTTCTTTATCCTGACGGAAATCATGAATCATGGGGAGAATATCCTGAAACAGAGGAACGTTTCGGATCTGTTTTGGGCAGGAATCAAGCGTATATAAAGATGACCGTCGCTAAGCCTGATAAGAGTTGTTTCGTTTCGTTCTACCAACATATACGCCGTTTCAGAATTTATGGTAAAGATGGAGAATTAAAAAGAGATGTTATTTTAGATATTCTTCCCGGGCAAGAACGTCCTGATGTGGATGATTATTTGAGATTCATACATCCTATAAGTATCTATGCAACGGACAGTTATATTTATACATTAAATCTGGATATGACAACAGAGGAAATTGAGAATCGAAAAACTACTCCTAACATCCAAGTATTCGATTGGGAAGGAAAACCACTTACACAATATAAACTCGATTGTTTTATTAACACTTTTGTCGTTGATGAAGTTGCAAATAAGATTTATGGAGCTTTTGTTGAAGACGAAGATCATATTTATGTATTTAATTTACCCCGATTATGAAATGGATGATTTTGATTTTTTTGAATTTTTTGTTTTGTGCCCAACTTGTTGGGCAAGTATCACGACCCGATAGAAACCTTTTGCGTGGTGAGACGTATGTGATTGAGGTGCCGAAAGGATGGAAACGTCCTTCTGCTGTGCATTCTTGCAATGATGAACCTTTGAAACGCGTTAATGGGAAATACGAAACTACAAAGTTTATGAGAGTATATTCAAAACGTAAAGATCGTTGTGGTGCGGTATTGACCATTATGGAAATACAAAAATGTGCATCTTTTCAGGAAATATTTAAGGAAGACAGTATTTGGGCATCGACGGATACTACGCAGGTGAAGGTGATATATAAGTCTGTCAATAGTAAGAATGGGGTTAAAAAGATGGCTTTTACTTCGTATAAGGCAGAGCGTCATCCGGAAACTAACGAATTATCTGCTTTGCAAAAGGCTGAATGGTATTTGCAGGGGCGTGAAAATGTATATTATATCAGTTTTACGTCTTGCTCATTGTTTTTAGAACTGCTACCGCAGATTAAAGATATTGTGGCGTCGTTAAAGGAACTTTAAGTAAAACATTTGGTAATGTTTTTACGAATAAGATGTGTTTATAATTTAAAATGTATTATTTTTGCGAGTATAGAAAAGAATATCGCAATAAGTAGCCTTGACTAATATATGTGGAAGAAGTTGTCGCTGTATGTTTGTTTAATAACTATTTTGTGTTCTTGTCAGAAACAACGTAGTGCTTATGCACCTCCTACGTTTCCGGAAGTAAAGAAAATACATGCTCATCGTTTGTCGGACGAACTCCTGATCAGCTATCCTTTGGATATGGCTGTTAGTGAGGACTATATCTTTATATTGGCTTTGGCAGATAATGCCTGGTTGCAGGTATATGATAAGACTACAGGGCAACTGCTTGGAAGTTTTGTAACAAGAGGGCAGGGACCGGGTGAAGCGACTACTGCGAACATGTGCTATTATAATGCACGTGAAAAGAAAATTTCTGTGTATGACGAATCTTCTATGAAGTTATTGACTTATCAGTTTGATAAAGACGCTGATAATTGGGGAGCGTTGATAGAAGAACGGTCTTTTTATGATTTAGGAGGTACAGTACGCCGGGTGTGGGAGCTTCGGAATGGTAGGTTTTTGGTAGATGGTCAGTTGGGAACAAAGTCGGATCAGCAAAAACGTTTTCAGATGTTGGCAGATGCAAAAGTGGTGGCTGATTACAATGATTTTCCTATAGATACTCCGAAAGAACGTTCCGTTTGGTCATCGCCAGCAATTGCGATATCTCCGGATTGTAAAAAGATGGCCGTAGGAACTTTATATGGAGGAATCCTTGAATTATTTGATTTATCACAAAACATAGAATTAAGAGCAATCCGAAAATTTTATCCTCCGGTCGTGCAATATTTATCCGGAACTATCCAAAACACAGAGGAGACTGTTTGGGGCTTTTCTGCGTTATGTGCTACAGATGAAAGGATTTATAGTGTATTTATAGGTGACAAGAATCCCAATTTATTTAATAACTTATCCGTTTTTGATTGGGATGGCCGGGAATTAATCAAATATAATACTGATTGCCTCGTTTTGAGAATTTGTGCTTCAACTCAGGAACCAAATAAACTGTATGGGATTGCTTTTTCTGAAACTCATGAATTTTATCTGGTTTCTTTTTCCTTGGGTTCTTGACAGGGGATCGCATTAAAATGTATATATATATGAAGAAAGAGGTTTGGATAAAACTGGTGAAACGAATCGGGAACTGGATTGTGAATATCTGTTTCTATTCTTGTGTGGCTTTTGTTGCCTGGATGGTATTGCAGGTGTTTTGCCTGACTTCTTTCAAAATCCCCTCCAATTCAATGGAACCGGCATTGCTTTCGGGAGACAAAATACTGGTGGATAAATGGACCGGTGGGGCACGTCTGTTTAATATCTTTGCGTCATTGCGAGGAGAAGAAGTGGATATCTATCGTCTACCGGGTTTCGGATCGTTTCAGCGGGACGATGTGCTTGTTTTTAATTTCCCTTATCAAGATGGGAGCGACAGCATCGGATTTGATATAATGAAGTATTATGTGAAACGGTGTATTGCCTTGCCGGGTGATACTTTGGAAATACGTAAGGGCTATTATCATATAAAAGGAATCACAGACAGTGTGGGGAATGTGCAGGCGCAACATCGGATTGCACGTGTCAGAAGGGAAGATTCACATGGGATCGTGATGGATGCTTTTCCGTGGGACGGACGTCTGGGATGGACCATTCAGGAATTCGGACCTCTTCCGGTACCGGCCAAAGGGCAGGTGGTGAAAATAGATACATTGTCTTGTTTGCTTTACGGAAGATTGATCCATTGGGAGCAGAAGAAGAGACTGCGGCAAAAAGGAGAGGCGGTATGTCTGGGTGATAGTGCGATAACGGAATATAAGTTCACAGAGAATTACTATTTCGTATCGGGGGATAATATGGAAAATTCCAAGGATTCACGTTATTGGGGAATGTTGCCCGAATCATATATTGTAGGTAGGGCATTTACAATATGGCGGTCGGACGATCCTTTACGGGGAAAGATTCGTTGGAACCGGGTATTTAAAAGAATAAAATGATGAGAGAAAAAGTAGATTATATGCATATTATACTTCGTGGAGGACTTCTGGCAATGGTATGTGCACTGCTGTCTGTGGTATGGGTAAATGATCCGATGCTTCCGGCAGGTGAGTTGTCGGGGCAATGGCTCTATCTGGCAAAAGTTGCTATGGGAGCTGCTGTCGGTTGGGTGGTGTTGGCCTTTCTCTATTATAGAAAGGGGTATGATATGGGGGCTGATTTTTATCAGGTCGTTATTTGGAGTTTTATTGTTTTGGCTGCTTCTGAGGCTATTTATGGCTTGAGGCAGCTTTATGGTTTTACTTCTTCCCATCATTCTCTGTATTCCTTGACCGGATCTTTTTTTAATCCCGGACCGTATTCCGGTTATCTGGCTATGATATTTCCTCTTTGTCTGGATCAATGGTTACGATTACGGAAAAGGGAGAATAAAAATTGGATGGAATGGACGGGATATTATGGGGCCGTGGCAGTATTGTTTCTTATACTCTGTGTGCTTCCTGCGGGAATGAGTCGTTCGGCATGGGTGGCTGCTCTTATTTCAGGTATTTGGGTATATGGAGTGCATAAATCCTGGCCGGTACGCTTGAAAAGAGTGTGGATGCGCAAAAAGACAAAGGTGCTGGCCGTCACCTCTGTGTTATGTATAGTTGTGTTGGTCGGAGGAGTCTGTTTGTTTAACCTGAAAAAAGATTCGGCCAGCGGGCGACTGTTCATGTGGAAAATCAGTAGCCGGGCCATTGCAGAGAAACCATTTACAGGCTATGGCCAAGGAAATTTTGCACTGGCATATGGGACAAGTCAGGAAGCTTATTTTGCCGAAGGGAGTTATTCGCCTCAGGAAGAATTGGTGGCAGGAAGTCCGGAATATGCTTTTAATGAATATTTGCAGATAGCACTCGAGTGGGGGATACCCGTATTGCTTTGTTGCCTGGCTTTTGCAGGATTTTGTCTACGGAGAGGTGTGGAACTGAAACGTTGGGGGCCTTGTGGCAGTGTGATCTCTTTGTTGGTATTTGCTTTTTCTTCTTATCCGATGCAATTGCCTGCTTTTGTTATTGCATTCTTGATTTTACTGATGGCTTGTATTGCAGGACGCTTTCTTGCCTGGCAACTGGCGTTTGCTTGTGTGTTGGGATTTTCCGGATACCATTGGTGGCAGGCAGATGTGCATCAAGAGTGCAAGGACTGGGCCAACTGCCGTATGTTGTATCAGGCAGGTGCTTATCAAAGTGCAAAAGAAGGCTATGAACGTTTGTATCCGAAATTAAAGGGAAGAGGGGCCTTTTTGTTTGAGTATGGGCATTGTTTGCATAAATTAAAGGAGGCGGATGCTTCGATTCTATTATTAAAAGAAGCTTCTACCCGAAGTTGCGATCCGATGATACTAAATATTATTGGTAAGAATTTTCAGGAAAAAGGAGAATATGCTCAAGCTGAAAAATGGCTTTTGCGTTCTACTCACTTATTGCCGGGAAGGATTTATCCATATTACTTGTTGGCGAAGCTGTATGCCTCGCCTGGATATTTACAGCCCGATAAATTCCATGAAATGGCGGACTTGGTCTTGACCAAGGAACCCAAAGTACAGTCGACAGCCGTACGGGAAATGAGGGATGAAATAAGGAAGTTAGTTATAGATGTAAGTAACGAAAAAATCGTAAATAACAGAAATGTAAATGATTAATATGTTTTAAATGCAAGAAAAAGTATACAATTTCTTTTGCGTTTCTGAAGATTAGCAATTATATTTGTGACTGTATGCTAATAATATGAAATACATCATATATATGTCTTGGAAATAAGACATCAAATAAATAGAATTTGCTATGATAAACAGAATAAATGAACTACAAATAAGATTCGGGAATGAAATGCGGTTTTCCTATCCGAATCTTGACGGATTAATTGGAAGAAAAGTTTTTTGTCCACCTATGTAAGTAACGTAAAAATCGTAAATTGCTAATAATTAATGGATTTAAGCTTCTGTGTTATCCGGAATTAGTCCACCATTTATTTTGAGTTTTAGAAAGTAACCAACTATATTTGCAATCATAATTAATAGAGAAAAAGTTTAATAACATTATGAAAAACCAGTATCCCTTCTATACGCTTTGTCTGGCATTGACAATGCTGACAGCTTGTTCCGGTGAGAAGAAAGAGAGTGCTTCTGAAAAAGGAGTGGAAACCGTGTTGCCCGACACGAAAAACGAGGTGTCTGTCATGACGCTCAAAAAGCAGATATTCAATCATGAATTGGTGAGCAATGGAAAAATTTCTGCCCGGGGAATGGCTGACCTGAGATTTGAAAGTGGTGAAGTGATAGCCCATATTTGGGTAAAGAACGGAGACCGGGTACGAAAGGGGCAGAAGTTGGCGGAGTTGGACAAATTCAAACTTGACAACCAGTTGTCGCAATCGGAAGACGCTTTAAAAAAGTCGGAATTGGAATTGAGGGATGTACTTATCAGTCAGGGCTATCCGGCAGACGATATTAGTCAGGTACCCGAAGAGACAATGAAGTTGGCAAAGGTGAAGAGTGGTTATGATCAGAGCAAATCACAATATGAAATGTCGAAATACAATGCAGAGCACGCTACTTTGACCGCACCTTTTGACGGAGTAGTTGCTAACCTGTTTTCGAAACCCTACAATCTGGCCAGTACTTCGGATGTATTCTGTACGGTGATCGATATGCAGGGTATGGAAGTAGATTTTACTGTACTTGAAAGTGAGTTGCCATTAATAAAGAATGGAGATAAGGTAGTGATCAAGCCCTATTCGGATGCCGCAACAGTACACGAAGGAAGTATTTCGGAAATCAACCCTTTGGTAGATGATAAAGGAATGGTGAAGGTGAAAGCCCGGGTGAACGGGGCCGGTAAGCTGTTTAGCGGGATGAATGTACGTGTCAGTGTACATCGTTCGTTGGGAGAGCAGTTGGTGATTCCGAAAAGCGCAGTTGTACTTCGTTCGGGCAAGCAGGTTGTATTTACCCTGAAAGATGGGAAGATGGCCCAATGGAACTATATTCATACCGCTTTGGAAAATGCAGACAGTTATAGTGTGGCCGACGGACTGACAGAAGGAGATACGGTCATCGTAAGCGGAAACATTAACCTGGCACACGAAGCTCCGGTCACAATCATTGAATAAGGATGAATCACTAACACAGAACAATTATGATTAAATTCCTGATACAACGTCCCATTGCCGTATTGATGGCTTTTACGGCTTGCTTCATAGTGGGGTTGGTGACGTACTTCACATTACCGGTATCGCTGTTGCCGGATATCTCCATCCCGGAGATTACCGTACAGGTATCAGCTAAAAATACCTCGGCACGTGAATTGGAAAACACAGTCGTGAAGCCTGTCCGTCAGCAATTGATTCAGGTGGCTGCCCTAAAAGACATGACCAGTGAAACGCGTGACGGTGCGGGTATTATCCGGCTTAGTTTTGATTTTGGTACCAATACGGACCTGGCATTCATAGAGGTTAACGAAAAGATTGACGCAGCTATGAACTACTTGCCTAAAGATACGGATCGTCCGAAGGTGATCAAGGCAAGTGCTACCGATATTCCGGTATTCTATCTGAATCTGACTTTAAAGACAGACAGTGCTTATGAAGAGACGGATCAGCAGGCTTTCCTGAATTTATGTGAGTTTTCAGAATCGGTAATCAAACGCCGTATCGAACAGTTGCCGGAAGTGGCAATGGTAGACGTTACCGGTTTGCTGGAAAGACAATTGCAGATTGTACCCGATATGGATAAACTGGCTATGCTTGAATTATCCATTGAAGATATTGAGACGGCTCTGGCGCAAAACAATGTAGAGCCGGGAAGCATGACCGTACGGGATGGATACTATGAATATAACATCAAGTTCTCAACTCTGCTCCGTACTGCGGAAGATGTGGAGAATATATATATCCGTAAGGGAGATCGCATCATACAGTTGAAAGAATTTTGCCGGATAGCGATAGTACCGGTCAAAGAAAAAGGAGTATCTGTGTCGAACGGTAAAAGGGCCGTGACGCTTGCCATCATTAAGCAGGCCGACGAAAACATGAACAATATGAAAGATGCTCTGTCGGAAACAATGGATTATTTCAAAAAGATCTATCCGGATATCGAGTTTAGCGTGAGTCGTAATCAAACCGAACTGCTGGACTATACAATATCCAATCTTCAGCAGAATCTCTCACTCGGTTTTGTTTTCATTTGTATCGTTGCCGTACTCTTCTTGGGAGATGTCAAATCTCCATTCATTATTGGGCTGAGTATGGTGGTGTCTATTGTCATCAGTTTCTTGTTTTTCTACCTGTGTAAAATGTCTCTCAATATCATCTCCCTGTCCGGACTGATCCTGGCACTGGGTATGATGATCGACAGTTCGATTATCGTAACGGAAAATATATCGCAATACAGGGAAAAGGGTTATTCGTTGCGGAGAGCCTGCGTGGCGGGAACAAGTGAGGTGGTGACTCCTATGCTGAGTTCTTCGTTTACGACAATCGCCGTATTTGTACCTTTGGTATTTATGAGTGGTATCGCGGGTGCTATCTTCTACGATCAGGCTTTTGCCGTTACGGTAGGATTGATGGTCTCTTATTTCACCGGTATCATGTTGCTTCCTGTTCTGTATATGTTGGTCTATCGTACCGGGATCAAAGGTGGTCCGAAGTGGTTGAGGTTGAAAATTAATAATCCTTTGAAAGAACATACTCTGGACCGCTTCTACGATAAGGGTGTCGACTGGGTATTCAGTCATAAGACGTTGAGTGTATTGTTCTGTGCCATCTCTTTTCCGTTATGTATCTTCTTTTTCTACTTTATCGATAAAGAAAGAATGCCGGATATCGACGAAAATGAATTGATTACCCGCATCGAATGGAACGAAAACATTCATGTGGACGAGAATCAACGCCGGGTCGACGAATTGTTCCGTGAGTTGCAGGGAGCATCTGTGGAGCAGACAGCGTCCATCGGATTGCAGGATTACATTTTGAACCGGGAACAAGAGTTGTCGTCATCGGAGGCGGAACTTTATTTTAAGACCGAAACCTCGAAAGAGATTGCTCCGTTGCAGGAACAAATTTATCAGAAGTTGAAAGAACGTTATCCTTTGGCTGTGATTTCATTCTCTCCTCCTGAAACTGTTTTTGAGAAACTGTTTGTGACCGGTGAGGCTGATATTGTGGCCGAATTATATGCCCGCAATAAGGACAGGGCACCCGGCCCCGGTACTTTGCGTGGATTGGAGCAAACATTCGGTCAGAAGACAGGAATACCTCCTACAGGTATTGCTTTCGAAAACCAATTGAACCTCAGTATTAATCAGGAAAAGCTATTGTTGTATCAAATCTCTTATAACGAGTTGTATCGTGTGCTGAGAACTGCTTTCAAGGAAAACAGTATAGCTATGTTACACTCTTATCAGCAATATCTGCCTATCAGCATTGCAGGAGACGAAAAGACGGTTAACCAGGTTTTACAGGAAACCTTGATTCAGACACAACCGGACAGCAAGACGGGAGAGGTGAACTTTATTCCCTTGCGGGAGCTGATAAAAGTAACTCCCGCAGAAGATTTGAAGAGTATTACAGCCGGAAGAAATGGGGAGTATATTCCTTATAAATTCTATGGAGTGGAGAATGCGGAAAAGTTGATGACCCAGGTTAAAGAAACATCTAGCGAGACAGGAGATTGGGACATCGCCTTTTCGGGAAGCTTCTTTTCCAATCAGAAGATGCTGGACGAACTGGTGGTCATTCTGTTCATCTCCCTTTTGCTGATGTATTTCATTTTGGCGGCTCAGTTCGAGAGTTTCATGCAGCCTTTGCTGGTGTTGATGGAAATACCGATTGACGTGGCGTTTGCATTGGTATTGCTTTGGGTGTGCGGACATACATTGAACCTGATGTCGGCCATCGGATTGATTGTGACTTGCGGTATCGTGATCAATGACTCCATCCTGAAGCTGGATGCCATCAACGAATTGCGTAAGGAGGGAGTACCATTACTGGAGGCCATTCATGAAGCCGGACGAAGAAGATTACGACCGATTATCATGACATCGTTGACCACTATTTTTGCAATGGTACCGTTGCTGTTTTCGTTCGACCTTGGTTCCGAACTTCAGAAACCGCTGTCTATAGCCATGATAGGTACTATGACAATCGGTACCCTGGTGAGTTTGTTCATCATCCCTTTGTTGTATTGGTTTATTTATAGAAATAAAGAAAAACGATAGATATGAAGAAAAGATATTATATAGTAATAGCAGCCTTGCTGTTTGGGGCTTCTGTAGCGAAGGCTCAGGATCATATAAAACTCGATTTGCAGAAGACGATACAATTGGCCAATGACAGTTCACTGGAGGCATTCCGTACGCAGAATATGTATCTTTCCGGTTATTGGGAGTATCGGACTTTCAAGGCCAACCGCCTGCCGAGCCTTACTTTGAATATGACTCCTGCCGAGTACAACCGGGATATCACCAAGCGATACGATTCGGAAAAGGACCTGGATGTTTATCGTAGCCAACAGTCGTTCTATGCATCGGGTAATCTGGCTATCCAGCAGAACTTCGATTTGACCGGCGGTACTTTCTACCTGCAATCGCAATTGGGATATATGCGTAGTTTTGGTGGGAACAAGACAACGCAGTTTACCAGTGTACCTATCCGGTTGGGATATTCACAGAGCCTGGTCGGATATAATTCGTTCAAGTGGGAGAGAAAGATTGAACCCTTGAAATATGAAAAAGTAAAGAAAGAGTTTGTGTATAATGTGGAAGCCGTATCCGTGCAGGCCACTACGTATTTCTTTAACCTGGCTATGGCGCAGGCCGAGTATAACCTGGCCAAGGAGAATATGGTTTCTTCGGATACGCTTTATAGCATCGGAGTGCAACGCCAGAAGATAGCAGCCATCTCGAAAGCCGACTTATTGACACTGAAGTTGGATGTGGTGAATGCACGCAATACGTTGCAGAACAAGGCTAGTGCCCTGAAACGCGCCATGTTTTCACTGGTTTCATTCCTGAACCTGGATAAGAATACGGTTATTGATATCGACTTGCCTGTCCGGCCTCAGGAATTGGTGATACCGGTGGACAAGGCATTGCAGATGGCACATGAAAACAATCCTCAGTTACTGGGGTTAAAGCAGAACGTACTGGAAGCCGAACGCAATGTGGACAAGACGAAAAAAGAGTCGCGTTTCAATGCGAGCGTGAATGCCAGTATCGGTTTCAACCAGGTGGCTGATAATTTTGGAGATGTGTACCACAAACCCATGCAGCAGGACTTGGTATCGGTCAGTGTCAGTATTCCGTTGGTTGACTGGGGGGTAAGGAAAGGTAAATATAACATGGCCCGCAATAACCTGAATGTGGTGAAAACTTCTGCCCGCCAGGATGAAATCAGCCTGGACGAAGAAGTGATCATGACTGTGAACGATTTCAATATTCAACAGAATATGATCACCAGTGCCGAAGAAGCACTAGACCTCTCTATCCTGGCCTATAACGAGACTCGTCAGCGGTTTATCATCGGGAAAGCAGATATCAACAGCCTGACCCTGTCTCTGAACCGTCAGCAAGAGGCACAACAGAATTACATTTCAGCCTTGCAAAACTATTGGCTGAACTATTATAAGATACGTAAACTGACGTTACATGACTTTGCTACCGGAATCTCGCTGACTGACAAGTTTGACTATGCGGGAGGACAATTGGTGCGATAGTGCTAACTAACATTGAAACGATGGATAATCCTTCTAAAATAAAAACGCAGACGAAAGCCTCTTCTTTTACGCTGATTGTCGCCTTTATATGCGTGGCGTTGATCGGTCTGGCCTTAATCCCCCTGCTTCCCGTAAAGCTGAACCCTTCGAGAACCCTGCCCGGTTTTACGGTGCAGTTCAGTATGCCCGGTACTTCATCGAGGGTGGTGGAAATAGAGGCTACCAGTAAACTGGAGGCTATGTTGGCACGTATCAAGGGCATAAAGAATATCTATTCTACCTCCGATAATGGTTCGGGAAGCATCACCATTGAATTGGATAAGTATGCGGATATAGATGCGGTACGTTTTGAGGCTTCTACCATTATCCGGCAGACCTGGCCGCAGCTTCCCGATGGAGTGAGCTATCCTTATATCAGGATGAAGCGCCCGGACGAGAATGCTTCCCGCCCTTTTATGTCGTTTACACTCAACGCTCCTTCTACTCCTATCTTGATTCAGCAATATGCCGATGAGCATATCAAAACAAGACTGGCACAGATTCAGGGCATCTATAAGATAGACCTGAGCGGAGCTACTCCCATGGAGTGGGTCTTGGAGTATGATAGCGAACAACTGAGACGATTGGGAATTACTTTGAGTGATATCCAGCAGGCTGTCAGCCGCTATTATCTGAAAGAGTTCCTCGGTACCTATAATGTCGAATCATCTACAGGGGGTAAAGAGTGGATCCGGTTGGCGCTGATGCCTGAAACAAAAGATGAGGGTTTTGATGCATCCCGTATCCGGGTGAAGAGTGCCGAAGGTAAATTGATCAGTCTGGACGAGCTTGTAACTGTGTCCCACATGGAAGAGGCCCCCCAAAGCTATTATCGCATCAACGGACTTAACTCCATTTATCTGTCGATAACAGCAGAAGAAACTGCCAACCAATTGCAATTGAGCAAACAAGTGAAAGAAGAGATGGAGGCCATACAAAAGGTGTTGCCTGCCGGATATGAAATTCACACCAGTTATGATGCGACGGAATTTATTCACGAAGAATTGAACAAGATTTATCTGCGTACCGGCCTTACGGTTCTGATCTTGCTGTTCTTTGTGCTGATTATCACTCTGAATCCGCGTTACCTATTCTTGATTGTAGTCAGCCTGAGCATCAATATTGCGGTAGCGGTCATTTTCTATTATCTTTTTGGGTTGGAGATGCAGCTCTATTCGCTGGCCGGTATTACGGTTTCGCTCAATCTGGTGATAGACAATACGATTGTGATGACCGACCATATCCTGCACCGGCGTAACCTGAAAGCCTTTATGTCTATCCTGGCCGCTACTCTGACTACAATGGGAGCTTTGGTGATCATCTTCTTCCTTGACGAGAAGATACGGTTGAACTTGCAGGACTTTGCAGCCGTGGTGATTATCAACCTCGCCGTATCCTTGTTTGTCGCTCTGTTCTTCGTACCTGCCCTGATCGAAAAGATCGGGTTGAAAAAGAGGAAACGCCGTCGGACCCAATCCCGCTTCTTCCTTCTCCAGGCCTCTCTTCCGCGAAGAATAACGGTTTACTTTACCCGCTTCTATGGCTGGATGATACGTAAATTGTGTCGTTGGCGTGTGGCTGTCTGCATCTTGTTGATACTATTGTTCGGACTTCCGGTGTTTATGCTTCCGGATAAAGTGGAGGGTGAAGGACGTGCCACGGAGTGGTACAACAAAACCTTGGGATCGTCCACTTACAAAGAGAAGATCAAGCCGATAGTCGACAAAGCATTGGGAGGTAGTTTGCGCCTGTTTATCCAGAAGGTATACAACGGCAGCTATTTTACCCGGAACGAAGAAGTCGTGTTGTATGTATATGCCAATCTTCCGAACGGCAGTACGTTGGAGCAGATGAACGAACTGATCAAGAAGATGGAAATCTATCTGAGCCAGTTTAAAGAAATTAAGCAGTTCCAGACCTCGGTATACAATGCCCGTCGGGGTAATATCAATATCTATTTTACCAAAGAGCATCAGAATAGCGGTTTCCCTTATACACTGAAAGCCAACATTATCAGTAAGGCCCTGCAACTGGGTGGAGGTAGCTGGGGTGTATACGGCTTGCAGGATCAGGGGTTCAGTAATGATGTTCGTGAGGGAGCCGGTTCGTTTCAGGTGAAGATGTACGGATACAATTATGATGAACTGTACGAGTGGGCTGAAAAGCTGAAAGCCAAGTTACTGACCCACCGACGGATCAAGGAAGTCATCATCAATTCGTATTTCTCTTATTGGAAAGACGATTATCAGGAGTTCTATTTTAATCTGAACCGTGAACGTATGGCGCAGGAGAATATCAATGCCAATATTCTGTTCTCCACCATCCGGCCGATATATGGTAAGAATATGGAGATCGGCTCGGTAGTGGCGGAAAATGGTTCGGAAAAGATAAAGCTTTCTTCCAAGCAGTCTCAGGAATATGATATCTGGGCCATGCAATATTTTCCGTATGGAACAGACGATAAACAGTATAAGCTGTCTGAACTGGCCACTATGGAAAAAGGGCAGATGCCCCAACAGGTTGCCAAGGAGAACCAGCAGTACAGGTTATGCCTGCAATACGAATATATCGGTTCGGGCGAGCAGGGAAACAAAATCCTGAAGCGGGATCTGGAAGAATTCAATAAAGAGTTGCCGATGGGGTATACGGCTCAGTCGGAGAGAGAGAGCTGGGGTTGGGGAAAAAAGGATAACAAGCAATACTTGCTTTTGCTGGTAGTGATTGCCATTATCTTCTTTACTACCAGTATTCTGTTCAACTCTTTGAAGCAGCCTTTGGCCATCATATTTATCATTCCCGTGTCGTATATCGGGGTATTCCTGACGTTCTATTGGTTTAAGCTGAACTTTGACCAAGGTGGCTTTGCTTCGTTCGTTTTGCTATGTGGTATTACGGTGAACGCCAGTATCTATATCCTCAACGAATACAATGCCATCCGGAGGCGTCATCCCCGAATGTCGGCTTTGAGAGCTTATACCAAAGCCTGGAATGCAAAAATCCTTCCTATCTTCCTGACGGTGGTTTCCACCATCCTTGGTTTTATTCCCTTTATGGTCGGTACGGATAAGGAGGCATTCTGGTTCCCATTAGCGGCAGGAACTATCGGAGGATTGGTGATGTCTATCATCGGAATCTTTTTCTTCCTCCCGGTATTCGTGTTGAAGAAGAGGGTTGGTAAGCGTTGAATACCTTTTAAATAGTGAATGCTTTGAGCAATGGTGCTCTTAAAAGATGAACGATGAACGAGCTGTGCGATAGTCAATGCAGCTTGTTCATCGTTCATTTTTTACCAGTGTTTTTTCTATTTAAGAACGTCTATCGATCCTGATCTTCGTTCTTCACCATTCCTTTGAATTTATCGGGAAGTGCACTTTCTACAGCTGTGTAAGCCTCGGCCATAGTAGCTTTCATATTATCTGCTCCTTGTCCTTTGGGGGGGATGGGATCATGAATGGTCAGAATCATGCGATGACGGTGAATCCATTTGCCGGTGCGTGGCAGGATTTCGAAAGAGCCGTCTATGGTTACGGGAACTACGGCAAGCTGTAAGTCATCTGCCAATTGAAAAGCTCCTTTTTTAAAATATCCCATGTGTCCGGTGAAAGAACGGGCTCCTTCCGGGAAGACCACTAATGATACTCCGTCCTTCAGGGAGTCTTTGGCTTGACGAATGGTTTCAAGTACCTTTTTCGGTCCCGAGCGATCTACAAAGATATGTCCTGCGCTTTCGCATGCTTTTCCGACGAAAGGAATTTTGCGAAGGCTTTTTTTCATCATCCATTTAAAGTTACGTCCCAGAAAACCATAAATCAGAAAGATATCGAATGAGCCCTGATGATTGGGGACAAAGATGTAAGAAGTTCTTTCATGTAGCTTTTCGCGCCCATGCACTTTGACCGGGATCAACAGAAAAAGGCAGATCAGTTGTGACCATATTTTCCCCGGATAATATCCCCAGATGTGGGCTCCTCCCAGCAATGAACCAACGATTGTGACAACCGCCGTGAGGATAGTCAATACTAACAAAATGGGCAATGCAATGCAGATTTGATAAATATAGTATAGTATCTTCATAATGATTTTGGTTTTAGCTTGTGCAAAAATAAACAAAATAATATTGCTGTCCTGAATAATTGCTAACTTTGTTTCAAATTTCAATAGCATGATACGTATACTACATACAGCCGATTGGCATTTGGGACAAACCTTTTTCGGGTATGACCGCACGCAGGAACACGAACATTTTCTGGACTGGCTGGCCGGTGTCCTCACTAAGAACAAGATTGATGTACTGATTGTTGCCGGAGATGTCTTTGATGTTTCCAATCCGTCTGCTGCTTCCCAGCGGATGTTCTATCGTTTCATTCACAGGGTGACGACTGAGAATCCGCGATTGCAGTTGGTTGTTGTGGCCGGCAATCACGATTCGGCCGCCCGGCTGGAATCTCCTCTGCCTTTGTTGCAGGAGATGCGTACGGAGATTAAAGGAATTGTCCGTAAACAGAATGGCAAAATAGATTATGAGCATTTACTGGTAGAATTGAAGAATGCGGCGGGGGAGGTAGAAGCCCTATGCCTGGCGGTACCTTTTTTGCGACAGGGAGACTATCCGGTGGTAGAGACTGAAGGCAATCCGTATGCGGAAGGGGTGAAGGAACTGTATGCCCGTTTGTTGAAATATGCGTTGAAGAAGCGGACTGACGGACAGGCATTGGTGGCTGTCGGACACCTGCTGGCAACCGGTTCGGAGATTGCCGAGAAAGATCATAGTGAGCGCATCATCATCGGTGGTCTGGAGAGTGTATCGCCCGAGTCTTTTCCCGAACAGATTGTTTATACGGCTTTAGGGCATATCCATAAGGCTCAGCGCGTATCGGGCAGGGAGAATATCCGTTATGCCGGCAGTCCCTTACCTATGTCGTTTGCCGAGAAGCATTATCACCACGGAGTGGTAAAAGTGACCCTGGATGAAGGTTGGGCGGTTGAGATAGAGAAACTTGAATATACTCCGTTGGTGCGTTTGCTAAGTATCCCTGCCACAGAAGCTGCGGCTCCGGACGAGGTGCTGGATGAATTGCGCGGGCTGGAACTACCGGAAGATGAACCGATGCCCTATCTGGAAGTCAAGGTGAAACTAAGCGAACCGGAGCCGATGTTGCGGCAGCAAGTGGAAGAAATACTGGAAGGCAAGCCGGTCCGGCTGGCCCGTATCGTTTCTTTCTATCGGCAGGAGGCAGAGGGGAGCGTGGAAGAAGAAGTCCTGACCGCCGGATTGCAGGAGATGAATCCCTTACAGATTGTGAAAGCAACCTTTGAGAACAGTTACCAGGCGGAGATGCCGGAAGAACTGGTAAATTTGTTCCAGGAGGCTTGCCGGACCATCAATTTAGAATGAATCAAATAGGAATTCACCACAGATTACACAGGAATTCACCACAGATTACACAGATTCACACAGATTAATAGATGATCTCGTTGATAGTAAAGATTAAAAGATCTGTGTGAATCCTGTAGTGATCTGTGTTAATCCGTGTAATCTGTGGTGAAAGCAAACCGAATAACCATGAAGATACTAACCATACGATTAAAAAATCTGGCTTCCATTGAAGGAACTTTTGAAATTGATTTCCAAGCCGAGCCTTTACGCTCTGCCGGGATTTTTGCGATATCCGGACCTACAGGAGCCGGAAAATCTACAATACTGGATGCGCTCTGTCTGGCGCTGTATGATAAGACACCCCGCTTCTCCGCTTCGGTCGAGAGTCTTTATATGTCAGATATCGGTGAGAGTCGGGTGAATCAGGCCGATGTGAAGAATATCCTTCGCAGAGGGACGGGAGAGGGATTTGCCGAAGTTGATTTTTTAGGAGCATCCGGACACTGTTATCGTTCTCGTTGGTCGGTACGCCGGACAGGAAGCCGGGCTAACGGTGCTTTGCGGTCGCAGACGATACAAGTGACCGATCTGACTGCCAATCAGGAACTACAGGGAACGAGGAAAGAGTTGTTGGCACAATTGGTGACTTTGGTCGGTTTGACTTACGAACAGTTTACCCGTACGGTGCTGCTTGCCCAGAATGACTTCGCTACTTTCTTGAAATCCCGTGAGTCTGCCAAAGCCGAGTTGCTCGAGAAGCTGACCGGAACGGAGATATACTCCCGTATTTCCAGTGAAATCTATCTGCGTAGCAAAACAGCCGATGCAGAACTGAATCAGCTGAAGAGCAATGCCACTCTGATCGAACTGCTTTCCGAAGAGGAAATCACTCTTCTACGGACCGAAAAAGAGAGTCTGACCAACCTTCGTGAACAGGGAAGCAAAGCATTGATAGACCTGAATGCACAGCTATCGGTGCTGCATACTTTGAAATTGCAGCAGGAGCAGCGTGATAAGAAAGTGCAGGATATGCGGCTGGATGAAGAAAAAAGTAAGAAGCTCCGGGAAGAATATACACGCCAGTCCGACTCTCTCATTCGCTTCAGGGGACAGTGTGAAGCTGTGCAACCCGATCTTAGCCGGGCACGTGAACTGGATGTTCAGATCCAATCTCTGGTCAGCCAATCTAAGCAGGTAGAGGAGATACTGCAAGGTGCTGAAAAGGCAGCGAATGCACAAGCCAATAAATTGCAATCTGTGCAGGGAGCCCTGCATACTTCCTGCCATTCGTTGAAGAATCTGACGGGAGAGATCGAGCTACCGGTTACGGAAGAGACCGGGCTATTTCTTGAATCTGTCCGGAACAGGCTGAAAGAGCAGGAAGACCAACTTGCCATTCTTCAGGAAAAGAACGAAGCGCGTGTGAACCGTCTGAATGCTTTTGGGATTGAAGCGGTGACTGACGAGCAAGCCCGATGGATGCAGGAACAAACCCGTTTGCAGAATGCCCGCCAGCAGATGTTGGAATGGAGAAAAGCGGGGACAGAGGCCGAACGTCTGAAAGCACAACAGGAAGAGATGGGGTACAAACAAGAACAGATGCGGAAAGAGATAACCCTTCTGACCACCCGGTTGTCAGAGAAGGAGGCTGAACTGAAAGTGCTGCAACGCCTTTTTGAGAATGCCCGTATCGCGATGGGGAAAGACGTTCGGACCTTGCGGCAGAATTTGCGTGAGAATGAACCGTGTCCGGTATGTGGGGGCACTGACCATCCTTATAGGAATGAGGAACAGGTAGTCCATAGCCTGTATCAGAACATCGAACAGGAATATCAAACCGCATCTGCTGAGTATCAGCAACTAAATAACCGGAATATTGCCTTGAAACAGGATTTGCTTCATCTGTCGGAATTGTCCGGAGAGATAACCGTACAGTTGCAGGCGTTCCTCCAAGAGGCTGAGCAGAAACGTCCTTCGTCTGAAGAGGAGCAAAATCCGGACTATTTTGAGAAACAATTGCATACTGTGCAAGGGAAGCTAAATCTGCTCGCGGAGAAAATGCACCAATACCATCAGCTCTACAAGGAATGGCAACAGCATGAGGGGCAGATCAGGACGGTTCGCTCGGCTTGTGAGGCTTTGCGCGAAGGGGTGGCCCGTTGCCATCTGTTGATGCAGCAAGTTCTGGCTGCTAAAGAGCAATTTGAACTACTGAAAACGGCGGAAACGACTGCTCGGGAGCAGTTCCGAGTGGTCAGTGAACAATTGATAACTCTCCGTCAGGAACGGGCTCCTTTGTTGAAAGGCAAATCTGTTGAGGATGCGGAAGCCGCTATTCGGAAAAAAGAGAAACAATTAAACGATTCCGTGGAACAGGTGCGCAAGGAGGGAGAAGAAGTCCAGTCGCGTATTTCCGGTATGCAGGGAGAGATCAGGCAACTGAACAGCTCCATCGACGAATTGATGCTCCGGAAAGAACAGATAGCCGATCCGGAACATTTGCCGGAGACGATCGCCCGCCGGCAAGCCACCAATCAGGAGACCGAACGGCGTCTGTCGACCGTCGAAGCACGTCTTTTGCAACAGGAGCAAAACCGGAAGAAGCTGAAGCAACTGGAGCAGGAACTGACCGAAAAACAGGAGATAGCCAACCGATGGGGAAAACTCAATAAACTGATTGGCAGTGCGGACGGGACAAAGTTCAAGGTGATTGCCCAAAGCTATACGTTGAATCTGTTGCTGATGCATGCCAACAAGCACCTGTCTTATCTATCGAAACGTTACCGGTTGCAGCAGGTGCCGGGAACGCTCGCCCTGCAAGTGATCGACTGCGATATGTGTGACGAGGTGCGTACCGTCTATTCTCTTTCCGGCGGAGAATCTTTTCTGATCTCCCTGGCGTTGGCTCTCGGCCTGTCGTCTCTTTCGAGCAATAACCTGAAAGTGGAGTCACTTTTCATTGACGAAGGTTTCGGTTCGCTCGATGCCGACAGTTTGCGCACGGTGATGGAAGCTCTCGAGCAATTGCAGATGCAGGGACGGAAGATCGGAGTCATTTCCCATGTACAGGAGATGAGTGAGCGCATCGCCGTGCAAGTGCAACTCCATCGTGCGGCGAATGGGAAGAGTGCTATCACTTTGACAAATTGATAATTGGAAATCGTCAGGCTGCGTTTTTTCGGGGCGGAGTGCGGTCCGAACGGAAAAAACGTCCTGTAGGGAGTTATGGGTTTGTCTTATGGACGGTGATTCCGCTCGCTTTCTGATAGAATGTCACAAGATAGTTTGGGGACTTTCCCTCTCCGGTTTACTGCTTTTATCGAAAGGTGCTGTTTGTGAAACCGGGTATTTGCTTTCTTAATGTATCGCTATTTGCATCAATCACTTTCTATCTGATACCTCTTCCGAATCGGGATTACGGTTGCTCCATCCCCGGCGCGGTTTCTGTGGTAGTCCGTTTATTTGAATTGCTCTTCATTCAGCGAATAATATTTTCCCTTTAATGCAAGTAATTCCTGATGACTGCCTTGCTCGATGATTTCTCCGTGCTCCAGTACCAGGATGGTATCTGCATTGCGGATCGTAGACAGGCGGTGGGCGATGATCAGGCTGGTGCGTCCCTGCATCAACTGGTCCAATCCCCGCTGGATCAAGATTTCACTGCGTGTATCTATGTTGCTCGTTGCTTCGTCCAGCAACAGGATGGCCGGATCGGCCACTGCGGCACGGGCAATGTTCAATAGCTGCCGTTGCCCTTGGCTCAGGTTGGCTCCGTCGTTTTCGAGCAAAGTATCGTACCCTTGCGGCAAGCGTTTGATGAACGAATGGGCAGCGGTCAGGCGGGCGGCTGCCACTACCTCGTCATCCGTCGCACTGAGGCGTCCGAAGCGGATGTTCTCCCGTACCGTACCTGTGAAGAGATGGGTGTCCTGCAACACGATAGCCATCGAACGGCGAAGGCTGTTGCGCTCGATCCGGTCGATCGGGTGATTGTCGATGGTGATCTCTCCCGACTGAATATCGAAAAAGCGGGGAAGCAGGTTTAATATCGTTGTCTTTCCGGCTCCGGTGGCGCCTACCAGGGCTATTTTCTTTCCTGCCGGTGCATGCAGGGACACTCCTTTTAGGATGGTTTTCTCCGGACGGTAGCCGAAATACACATTTTTCAGGGCTACGTCTCCTTTTATATTTTTCAGTGTGACGGCTTCCGGGACATCCGCTTTCTCGGGCGCTTCATCTATGATTTCGAAGATACGTTCGGCTCCGGCTATGGCAGCCTGTATGCTGTTGTAAAGGCTTGCCAGTTCATTGATCGGGCGGCCGAACTGCCGTGAATATTGCAGGAAAGCTGCCAGTCCGCCTACGTCGAATCCGCGGAAGATGGCCAGTAAAGCCCCCACAATGGTGATGATCACATAGTTCAGCGTATTGAGGTTTTGCATGACAGGCATCATTAGCCCCGAGTAGAATTGTGCTTTCAACGATTTGTCCTTCAGGCTTTGGTTCAGTATCCCGAAGTCTGTTTCCACCTTCTGTTCGTGTCCGAATACTTTCACCACTTTCTGTCCGCTGATCATTTCTTCCGCATAGCCGTTCATCATTCCCAGTGCTTCCTGCTGCGCTTTGAAGTATTTCCGGCTCCGTTTCACAATGCCTTTGGCACTGAGGAACATCAGGGGGACGGTAATCAGCGTTACCGCTGTCAGTATCGGGCTGATAAAGATCATCAGGCAGAAAATACCGATAACCGTCAGTGCACTGGACAGCATATCGGACAGGCTGTCGGTCAATGCGTCACTGATGCGGTCGATATCGTTGGTGTACCGGCTCATGACATCACCGTGCTGATGGGTGTCGAAGTATCTGACAGGCAGACGTTCCATCTTGCCGAACAGTTCCTCACGCATCCGGGTCACGGTGCGTTGTCCTATCTTGTTCAGCAGGATATATTCGATGTAAGTAGCCGCCACTCCTGTCAGGTAGATAGCTGCCAGGAACAGCAGGATGCGCACCAGTCCCTGAAAGTCGCCCGGCAGGATGTAGTCGTTGATAATCGGGCGAAGCATGTACGATCCGGTGAGGTTGGCCGCAATGCTGATCACGATCAGCACACCGATCACAATCAGTAACCGCCGGTCACAGGCCACGTACGATATCAGGCGTAGAAATGTTTTCTTTCCCGCCTTAGGCTTTCCGCTGTATTTCAGATGATCTCCGTGTGCCATGGTCAGATAACGATTTGCTGTGAGTAATATATTTCCCGATACATTTCCGACCGTTCCAGCAACTCTTCCGGGGTGCCGATGGATTCTATCTCCCCGTCGTCCAGCAGAATGACCCGGTTGGCCGATTGCATGGTGTATATGCGTTGGGTGATGATAAGCACCGTGGTATCCCGCAGCCAGGCATTCAGGTTGTTCCGGATACGGAGTTCCGTTTCAGAGTCTACGGCACTGGTACTGTCGTCCAGTATCAATATCTTGGGTTTACGCAGCAAGGCCCTGGCGATGCAGATGCGTTGCTTCTGTCCGCCGGAAAGGTTGATTCCACCCCGTCCCAGCAGTGTGTCGTATCCGGCAGGCAACGAGCAGATGAACTCATGGGCTTCGGCGGCACGGGCTGCCACTTCGAGTTCTTCTTGCGTGGCATCCGGTTTTCCCCAGCGAAGATTTTCGGCGATGGTTCCCGTAAAGAGTTCGTTCTTTTGCAGCACCATTCCGATGCGGGCATGGAGTTCGCGCAGGTTATAGTCTTGTACAGGGATGCCGTCAATGCGTATTTCTCCGGCGCTGACATCATAGAGGCGGGGGATCAGTTGCACGAGTGAACTTTTTGCCGATCCGGTAGCACCTGCTATGGCCACTGTCTCGCCCGGGCGGATGTGGAAACTGATGTTTCGTAATACGTCCGTCTCTCCGCCGCCATAACGGAAGCTGACCTTCTCGAAGGCGATCTCTCCTTTTTCAATCTCTCGGGTGCTCCGCATGCCTTCGGGTGTGTCGGTCAGCGAAGGTTGTGTGTCCAGTACCTCTAAAATACGTTTCGACGAGGCAGAAGCACGGGCATAAGACATGATGATCATGGAAAGCATCATTAATGACATCAACACCTGTCCCAGGTAGTTGACAAACGATATCAGTTCGCCTACCTTCAGCTCTCCGGTCATCACCTTGTGGCCTCCCATCCAGAGGATAGCGATGATAGACAGGTTCATCACCAGTTGCATTACCGGAAAGATGGAGACAATGATGTTGGAAGCATGAATCACCGTATCACGCAGGCTTTCGCTCTTGTCTTTGAACTTATGTGCTTCGAAGTCCTCTCGTACAAATGACTTTACCACCCGGATGTTAATCAGGTTTTCGCGTACTACTTCATTCAGTTGATCCACCTTCTGCTGAACCTTCAGGAAGAAGGGGAAACCTTTCCGGAGAATAAAGAATACGCTGAAACCCAATATAGGGATGGCAGCCAGCAGGACACCCGCCAGTTCGAGATTGATGCGTACAACGAAAAACACCGCCATGACAAGCATCAGCGGAGAGCGCAGCATCAGGCGCATCGACATTATGATGACTTGCTGGATGCGGCTGATGTCACTGGTCAGGCGAGTAATAAGCGAAGCCGTACTGAACCGGTCGATGTCGAAGAAAGAGAGTTGCTGTATCTTGCCGAAAAGGCCGGTGCGCAGATCGGTTCCGAAACCAATGGATGCATGGGAAGATACGTAGACATTGGCAATGCTGAAAATCAGTCCGACAATGGAGATCAGTATCATCTTTCCGCCCACGGCAGTGATGACGGAGAGATCTTTTTGCATCACTCCGTTGTCTATAATATCCGCCATGTACATCGGCTGAACGGTTTCGCACATCACCGACACGAGTACCAGCAACGGGCATGCCAGCAGACTTATTTTGTACTTCTTCAGTATTTGCCAGTATTTTTTCATTTATCCAGTGTTATCACGGTAATCTCCGGCCATGCTCCGAAGCGGAAAGGCAGACCTACGAATCCCATGCCGACGTTTACGTACAGCCCCCGGTTGCCCTCCATGTACATACCTCCCCATTCCGGATAAATCCAGGAGGCAGGCGAGTGATGTCCGATGGCCAGTTGCATGGCATGAGTATGTCCCGCCAACATCAGATCGATGTCCGATTGAGGTAACACTTCACGCCTCCAGTGGGTAGGGTTATGACTTAGTAACAGCTTGAACAGCCCGTTTGTTCCTGCCTGTGCCTTGGGCAGGTCGCCGTGCTGGGAGAAAGGAGGTTCTCCTTCGTTTTCTACCCCGATCAGGGCAATGCTGTCATTTCCCCGGTGTAGCAGGGTGTGCTCGTTGTTCAGCAGTATCCAGCCCATGTCGGCCTGTCTTTTCTTCAGGTCGTTCAGGTTGTTTACCTGGTCACGCTTGCTTTTCCAACGATAGTAAGGCCCGTAGTCATGGTTCCCTAATATGGAGTAGACGCCGTCTGTGGCATGCAGTTGAGACAGTATCTCTTCAAATCCGTCCAATTCCGCAGCCCGGTTATTCACCAAGTCACCGGTGAATACGATTAAGTCCGGTTTTTGTGCATTCACCAGGTCCACCATCCGTTGCAGGCTCTTGGCGTTTCCCTGCCAACTCCCGATGTGGATATCGGACAACTGAACAATGCGGTATCCGTTGAAGGCTTCGGGTAGACGGGGAGACCGGAAAGTGACCTCCTTTACTTCGAAACGGTCTTTGCCAACCATCGATCCGTAAAGAATCAGCGCCGCATTGAGTGTGGCAAGTACCAGTCCGGTTGCCACAAAGGGCTTCCGGGACCAGTGCAACCATCGGTTAAACGGGCGTCCGATGATGGAACAGATCGTGAAAATTAGTTTCGGTGAAGCAAATAGGAAAAAGACAACGGCAAAACGCCCTATCCATAACGTATGTTGCTCGGCGTATTCATAGTTGGCAAAGAAAGCCAGTGACACGACTCCTGCCATCAGGAAAAGAGTGGGGAAGAAGTACAGAATCCGCCAGAAAAGACTTAGAGTCAGTTGTTTGATAAATGTCCGGTAAATATAAATGTCCGGCAGTACAAGGATTACTATCAGAAAGCCTAAAACTCGTTGCAGCATATTTTCTTAACTATGGAGTTGAATACATAAAAAGAGGCGCAGGTAAGTTTTTTGGGGGGACTTCCGAACGCCTCTTCAAAGTTAGAGAGAATTTGTAAAGTATGGTTTAAGTTAAGCTGTATGATTTAATTCTTTTAACTCGTTGAGGTTCTTCTTTATTTCTTTTATATGTCTTATGTTCCGGCGATATACCCATAGGCAGATTCCGAGCCCGATGGCCCAGACGATCAGGCTGACGATAATTCCCGCAGCACCATATTGCCAGACTTGCCTGTGGAAAAAGAAAAAAGTAGCCATCGCAAGCAGATAGAGGATACCTATGATCCATTCGCGAACCATCCATCTATGGTACCGATTGATGCGGGAGATGACTGTGACCAGAGGCATCTCATCGATCCGGGTCCGGCTCAGGTAATGGGCGGAGTACAAATCCCAGCAAAGAGCCGGGATGCACAGTGAGAGGGCTATCCAATAAAAAAGGTCTGTAAGTGTGTCGGCGCATATCCAGAAGAGCACCGCTAATGTCAGTATGCCGATCGAGGCAAAACGCAGTTTCCTGTTGAACCGGTCGATGCTGTTCATCTTGTTACGGGCACGTCCCAGCAGTTGTGCTATCTCTTGCTCTTCAATGAACTCCTTGTTTTTCAGGTGTTCATCCAGAGCATTCCACGATTTCTTCAAGTCATCCAGTTCCATATCTTATTCCTCCTTTTTCATCTTTTTAAGTTTGTCCTTGATCCGGCTCAGCTTAGTGGCTACATTGGTCACAGTCAGTCCGGTGATTTCGGCTATTTCCTCGTAGCTTTTTTCTTCCAGGTAAAGCAGTACGATCGATTTGTCCAGTTGTCCCAATTGATTGATCATCCGGTACAGTTGCCGCAGCATTTCCGTCAGTTCGTCTTTCTCTTCTGTCATCCAGTCGGCTTCGCGGGTCAGTGCGACGATTTCCGGCACATTCTTTTCCTTGCGGATGAAGCTGATGCAAGTGTTGAGGGCTATCCGGTAAATCCAGGTCGATATTTTGCATTCTTTCCGGAATTTGGGATAAGCTTTCCACAGATTGAGAATCACTTCCTGGTAAAGATCGCCGAGCGTAGCGTTCCGGGTGGTATACAGATAGCATACTTTGTAGATAACCCGCTCGTATTCCTTGATTACCGAGAGGAACTCTTTTTGTACAGGCTCGTTGATATGCGCCGGATTCAGGTTCATTGATCTTCTTTTAGGATTACTTTTATTTGGTTAGTCGCAAAGAAAAGGAAATAATCACAGAATAAGAGTGAAAATTGGTGGTAATTGGGGTTCGTCTCCGGATATTTATTAAATTTGGAAGCCATATGGATCAGTGAGCAATGGAGCGTTGGCATGAAGATCAGAAGGCTTTTATCAACCCATACCATACCCATTGGTCTTTCGTTCTGCCGGGTGAAGAGAAGTGATGCGGGGCGGAAAGTATGGGGAAATAGAAAAGATAGAATAGAAATAAACAGTCATTGACAAATGGAAGTACCCTTAGTGGATAAAGATTACTTGCTTGAGAGAACTCCCGGCAATGGAGGATGGACTTATGCACCCATTCCCGAAGTGCCGCAAGATAAAAAGGCACCTTTCGGCTGGGTGAAAGTAAAAGGAAGTATTGATGGTGTCGAAATCAAAAAGCACCATTTGATGCCAATGGGGAATGGAGAATTAGGACTTTCTGTAAAAGCTGAAATCCGTAAGAAGATCAAAAAGCAGGCGGGTGATTATGTACATGTTGTTTTGTACCTTGATGAAGAGCCGTCGGAGATTCCCGAAGAACTGCAATTGTGTTTGCAAGACGAACCTCGAGCATTGGAATTTTTCAATTCACTGGCTGAAAACGAGCGGCACAATTATGTGAAATGGATCTATTCTGCAAAGACCGATCGGGCAAAAGTAGCCAGGATGGCCAAAGCGATTGACAGGCTTGCAAGCAACCTGAAGTATTACGATAAAGGCTGAATGTGTGGCTATATACATCGATGATCGGTCATATTCAGATTCCGGATATATCCTGTTTACCTTTTCGTTATGCCTCGCATAACTTTGCTCCTATCACTTCAAGCAATAGGATGATAAACCATCCGAACACCACCAGCCGGGGAGGAATGATGCTTCTCCAGGCACTCCGGCGGTAATGGTGCCTGATAGCCGATACCCGGTCTTTCCGGTATCGTAGACGGGTACAAACGAAAGGGAGTAACATGCCGGCAAAAACAATTGTCACATCTATGCTCTCGCTAAAAAGATGAATCCCATTTAATCTTGTCCAAAAGGCAACAGGACCTCATATACAAAATGTCCAATAATTAAATATCACTCCGCTTCCCCATACGCGAGAATTTCTTTTCGACCACCGGTCACCGCAATAGTAAAGGTAATCAAAGAAATAAAATCGGTATTTCTTGGGATGTAACCGGCTGCGGGTACGTTCAAAATAATCGGGGTTCTGCATCATATCGTTATGGGTGTTTGCAATGGGGGTACTTCAGGGGGGTACCTCTGTCTGTAAATATAGGGAGATAATATTGAATATTTATTATTCCGGGGGGCTTTTCTTGCCTGAAGCAAAGTATATGCCGGTTGGCAACATCGGACGGTTTCCGGCCGGGGGGGATGTTATTTGTTGTGTTTCCTTTATACCGGCCGGAGGATACTCCGGATTTGTAGAGAATCAAATTGTTTTATTTTGTTATATTTATGATAAATATTGTAACTTTGCGGACGATTAACACTATAAATAGACAAAGATGAACAAGAGAAAATTACTAGGCTTGCTCTGTCTGATGACATTGCTGGCTACCTCCTGTGATAATAAAGGAGATTATTGGGGGGCTATGGAATCTTCTAAAGCAACATTAACGTTGGAGCGGATTTGTGATATGGCTACGCTTTCACAAGATTCCGTGGAATTGCTGTCCAATATTCTGGGGATGAATACAGAAGAACTGTATCGGACAGACGTGGTCATGATAGGGAAAGTGACAAGTGAAGAAACCGGATTCTACCAGTATCCCAGATTCCTGATAGCTAAAGATCGAGAGATGAAAGAAGTGCTTACGGAAGCTTATGTACATCGTGATACAGAAGGGACTTTTTATGCTTTCCTGGAATCGAATATGCTCCCCGTGGGCGAAACTTATTATTGCGCCATGGTTGATTATAATTATGGCTATAACGGACGTCCGGGATTGCTGGACCATGTATTGGGCGGAAATACGCGTGGCGAACGTTACAGTGAAGTGAAGCCATTCCGCCTTTCAGGGTTGCCAAGATTGGTTGTGCACGATGCACATTTTACAGGATACAGTTTCTATTTATCTGCGGAGGTCCGTTTCAAAAGCAATGGCGGAATTATAGAACAGGGCGCTTGTTACAGTTCTACTAAAAGAATCCCTACGGTTGATGATCAGAAGACATTGGCACGGGAAACCCGGAATTATGACTATTCGTTTTTAGAAGTAGAGGTGACCGATCTGCTTCCCAATACACATTATTATATACGTCCCTATGTGACTACTGAGGAAGGGACAGGCTACGGACCGGTAGTTGAGTTTACAACCGAACAAGGTACGGAACCGATTATCAATCAGTTTTCGTTGTATTCATATGACGATACGTCGGTAGAGTTGTATGCCTCTTTCTATACAAATGATTATCAGATTACAAACTACGGATATAGTTATGGCATTTATTCACAAGAAACGGGGACGGTGAAGGATGAGCAGATGATAGAGGTTCCTTTTGGGGATGATTATGGACAGGAACTTAGTAAAATCGTTACCGGACTGCGTCCCGGAACGCGTTATGCTTTCCGTGTTTATGCGAAAAATGGAGTAGGGGTTACTTACAGTGGTTACCGGACCGTTAAGATTCCCGTAGAATAAGAAAATGGATTTAAAGAACGAAAACAGATGAAAAGAATAATAATAGGAATGATTGCCTGCATTTGCGCAATCACCGTAATGGCTCAGGTTCAGACACACGACGTAAAAGGAGTAGTATTCGATAGACGACAGCAACCTATTGTGGGAGCATTGGTCACCGCCAAAGGAACCAATATCAGTACAATCACCGATGTAGATGGCAAATTCCTCTTGCAGGAGGTTCCTCTTTCGGTAAAGAAAGTGGTCGTTACATCCATCGGGATGGAGACCCGGGAAGTTGACTTGAATGTACCGGTACAGCTGACCGGAAAACGTAAGAAGGTCTCGTTTGTGGCACATGCCGGTCTTAGTATGAGTAAATATACGATATATGGTTCCGACTTTAAAGTGGGATATGAATTCGGTCTGGGTATCGAGGTGCGTATGTCGAAGCGTTGGGCTTTTCAGCCTACCTTGCAAATCTGTAATCACGGAGCTGAGTTCAATGCCGAAAGATATGGCGTGAAATATCAGGAGACTTGGAATCCGGTATCACTGGATTTGCCGATGTTGTTCATTCTTCGTTGTCCGATAGCCCGCAAAATGAATCTGGCATTTTCTATGGGACCTGTTTTTTCGTATGGTTTTGCAGGGAAAGTGAAAGCTAGCGAGACAGGCAAACCCGATGAAGAGTATGATATTTATAGCAGTGAGTATGAATACGACTATTCCGGTGGGAAACATTCTTTGCTGCATCCTTTCAGCTTTGGTGTAGCCTATGGCATAGGGGTGGAATACAAAAAGTGGCTGGCCGGTATTTCAGGAAAGAGCATGTGTCTGGGGCAGGATGATGAAGGCTTTGAAGCAAAAGAGCACAATCTGGTACTTACCTTGGGAGTCACTTACCGTTTCTGATGAAGCGGAAACGGAAAACTGGATGTTGAATGTAAAAAATAGAAAGATATGAAAAAATATATAGCATTGGCATGGGTCTGCCTGGCATTGACCGACGTAATGGCACAAAAGCAAAAGGTAGTAGAGAAGGTTGTGGACGAAGATTACTATCCGGTAGAGGGTGCCGTGGTTACCCTGAAACGTACGAATCAGAATGCGACGACCGATAAAGACGGAGTATTTATACTGGAGGAGGTACCGGTATATTTTGATTCGTTACAAGTGAAAAAAGGAAAACGTAGCGGATATATAGATCTTCCGATGCGCATACAGATGCGCACACAGGTGATGCAACGCTTCTCGTGGTCGGTAAAGGCAGGAATTGGAGCAGGGAAATTCATGCAGGGGCCCGAATCGAAACTGAAAGACGGATTCAGTATCTATGGTGGGGTGGGAGCCGATATCCGGATGTCGAAACATTGGGCTTTTCAGCCGTCACTTTTGCTGGTTTCCCGTAAAATGAAAGGGTATGATTTCTATGGCTATTATGCCGAAAATAACGGAGATGGTTCTTCATCCGCTTCTTATGAGCAGGTCAGTGGCACTTATAATCCATTCTATTTGGAGATTCCTCTGTTGTTTGCACTGAAATACAGGGTAGGGAATGATATGAACCTGGTGTTCAGTTTCGGCCCTTACATCGATCTGGGACTTAGTGGAGATGAAAAGAGAGAATATATCAAGCATTATTACGATACGATGGAGGGTAATAAAACCGAGTCTGTTACCAATAGCCGGTCGTTGTTCGGTAAACGGTTTACAGGAGGATTCGCCTATGGAATCGGAGTAGAATACGGTCGTTTCCTGATAGGAGGAACCGGAAGAGTGGGGTGTACTTCATGGAATCACTCGGAAGGCTTTATAGATGTAGCTTTTGAAATAGGATATCGTTTCTGAGATAATAGACCATGAAAAGGGGGTGTTTCATAACTCACTACAGATTACACAGAATTTACACAGAATGATTTTTAATCTACTGATAACCCATAATATTTATCTGTGTAAATTCCATGTAATCTGTGGTGAATACGAGTTTTGGCACACCCCTTTTCTCTTCACTCTTTTGTGTGTTTTCAATGCTTAAATAAAGTATTCATTTAGAATCTGTAGCCCACTGTCAGGATTCCACCGATCGGGTAGTGCTTGTCGGTATCACCGGCATACAATGTTCCTCCTTTGATCGGATCCATGAATCCGTGCTGGAAAGAGGCATTGATCAGATAATGCTTCCATATTTCAAATCCGATGCCTCCCTGCACTCCAATGTCGAAGCGTTTCAACAAGGCGTCCTTATCTTTCATTTCGGCTGTGGAGGAGTAGGATTTAAAAGGATTGTGTGATTCGTCTTTATGTCCGCCTGTATTGGTCAGTTCGTATTTTCCACCCATACCTACGGATAAATAGGGACCGATATTGATCGCGAACTTAACATGGTTCGATATATCTATTTTAAAAGCTGCCAGGATGGGGATATCCAGGTAGATCGGAGATATCTTGGCTTTGTAGGAGATGGGATCGGTAGACGAAGATAGTGGAGAGTAGCCTTCGTATTCGGCAGTTGCTCCTTTGCTGGTGATCATCAATCCCGACTGTATGGCCCAGTGTCTGCTGAAATTATATTCCACACCGGCACCGACACTGAATCCGGTCCGTTCGTCCAGTCCATCCGGGCGGCGATAACTGAACAGGCTGACACCGGCTTTCACATTCCACGAAAAGCCTTGTTCTACGGGTTGAAGCTGAATGTATACGTTGGGAGCAACATCTACCTCTTTGCGTTCCATACCTACGTGGTACACTACGAGCCGTTGTGCCGAAGCGGGTGCTTCTGCTATTACGAACTTGCCGTCTACATTCGTCACGGCACCGATATTGGTTCCTTTGACAACGATGGCGGCACCGACGGCAGGCTGGCCGTCACCAACTACGACAGTACCCGCTATGCGCTGAGTCTGTGCAAAGATCACTACGCTGCATGAGGGCAGTAACCATAATAACAGAATAAGAACCTTTTTCATAACTTCTTCTATTTATAAAGAATAGGATCAGTTACAAATATATCGAAAGAAAACTTTTATTGCAAGTTTGCTGCCAGAAATTTACGCATCTCTTCTACGGTTTTTCCCCTTCGGCCGGCATAGTCTGCCAGTTGATCTTCACCGATCTTCCCCACGGAGAAATATTGGGATGCGGGATGGGCAAACATTAATCCGCATACGGAAGCATGAGGATACATGGCACCATTCTCGGTCAGGTGGATACCTATTTGTTTCATATCGAGAATCTCGTCCAGGATGAAGTTCACGGATTGGTCGGGCAGAGAAGGGTATCCCACAGCAGGACGGATGCCTTGATACTTTTCGACAAGAAGATCGGGTATGGAAAGATTTTCATCCTTAGCATATCCCCAGGCTTCTTTGCGGACGTACTCGTGCATCTTTTCGGTAGCGGCCTCGGCCAGGCGGTCGGATAGCGTTTGTACCAAAAGATGCTTATAGGGGTCTTTCTCATAAAGTCCTTCCATGTCCGCATCGATGGATGAGGCAAAAGCTCCTACCACATCGGTGATGCCTGAAGATAGCGGGCGTACGAAATCACTGAGGCATAAGAACGGTTCGTTTTCTTTCTTCTTGACTTGCTGCCGGAGCAATGGGAAGGTGATACCGTCTATAATCAGATTATCTCCATCCGCATTGGCAGGACAGAGCTTAAAAATAGTTTTTACCTCAAAATTTCTGTCCAGTTCGTTCAACATCCGGTTAGCTTCTTTATAAAGTTGCATCGCTTCTGAAGCCTTGCCCCGTTCTTCTTCCGGGAAAGTGGTCAGCCAGATAGCACGGCAAGAGTCACATCCGTGAATATTGGCAATGGCAGCATAACGCGGTTGGAATCCCCAGGCGTGGAAGAAGTAAATCCAGTTGATATAAGGGGTTAAATCATGAACGGCGAATGATGAACGATGAGCGGGGGAGGAGCTATCAACGGTGAATGATGACGGGTTATGCTTTTCCATATTTGACTGTTTTAATACTGGTAATCATAAGTTTCATTAATTCATTTGCGTCTGCAAACATGCTTGAATATTCTGTTTCAGATAAATATTCTGTTTTAAATAACAATTCAAGTCGGAAAAGGGTTTCGTTACGTTCTTTTGGGGCGATGCTATATTATGAATAAAGTCGGCGTTGCTTTCGGCGCATTCCGTTTCTTTTTGCAGAACTCCGATGGCTGTACCGGATCTTAGAATCTGGTCGGATAGAGAGTAAGCTTTTCTTTTGTTCGGATATTTATGCAGGTTTACGATTCGTTTCGCGAAAACCATACTTTTATCTTTCAATATATTTCCCATTCTCCTCGCATTTATTGTTCCCCGTTCCTCGTTTATTGTTCATCGTTCAAAATAGATCTCTTGTCCGCGATAGGTTTCGTCTACCTGTCCGTCAGTATACAATAGATGTCCGTTGGCAAATGTCTTTTCTACTTTCCACTCGAACGTACGTCCTTCAAGCGGGCTCCATCCGCATTTGCTTAAAATCTGATCCGCGCTTACCGTCCATAATGCATCCGGACGAACCAATACGAGATCGGCCTGATAACCGGGGCGGATAAAGCCGCGGTTGTGAATATTGTATATTTGAGCAGGGGCGTGACACATCTTTTCGACAACCTTTTCTATCGTAAAGATACCTTCGTTCACCAGTTCGAGCATGCTGACCAGAGAGAACTGGATCATAGGCATACCGGACATTGCTTTCAACGGCCCTCCTTCTTTTTCTTTGAGAAGGTGTGGGGCATGGTCTGTCGCAATCACATCGATCAGGTTGGAGTTGACTGCCTGGCGGAGCGCATCCCGGTTGGTTTTTGTTTTGATAGAAGGATTACACTTGATGCGTGCACCGAGTTCCAGATAATCGGAAGAGTCGAATAACAGATGTGAAACGCAAGCTTCTGCTGTGATTCTCTTTTCCTCTAACGGGATATCATTGTCAAACAGTGAAAGTTCTCTGGCTGTAGAGATATGCAGGATATGCAGGCGTGCATCTGCAATGCGTGCCAGGCGTACAGCCAGTTCGGACGATTCGTAACAAGCCGCAATCGAACGTATTTTAGCATGATAACCCATCGGAAGGGTCTCATGATGAACATGGTAATATTGATGAGGATATTTTTCAATATACTCTTTTACATACTTCTCCGTATTCTTTTTAATCGTTTCGTGATTCTCGCAGTGAGCGGCAATCAGCAGATCGGTTCCATTGAAAATATTCAGTAGACTGTTCATTTTGTCTACCAGCATATTTCCGGTACTCGATCCCATGAAAAGCTTAATTCCGCATACACGGTTCTTGTCCAGTTTGTCGAACTCGGTATAGTTATTATTGGTTGCCCCGAAATAGCACGAATAGTTAACGCTACACTTTTCGGCAAGCAGATCGAACTTGGCATTGAGCGCATCCAGTGTGGTCGTTTGCGGATTTGTATTGGGCATGTCCATGATAGAGGTTACGCCTCCAGCTGCGGCAGCCCGGCTTTCGGTAGAGATGTCGGCTTTGTGGGTTAGTCCCGGATCACGGAAATGTACATGATCGTCGATCACACCCGGAATCAGATAGCATCCGTTGGCATTGATTGTTTCTTCGCAGGGGATAGCAGGTTTCTGTCCTTTTTCAAGTACTTCGGCTATTTTCTCTCCTTCGATCACTACCGAACCGCGCACCGAACGTCCTTCGTTGACTATGGTGGCGTTGTGTATGAGTGTTCTTTTCATATCTTACTTCATTTTTGTTTTTTGGGGGAATGTGTGAAACCAGCTGTTCACTTTCAGTTTGATGACACCGAATACCGCTTCACCAAAGATACTGCTGTTCATTTTTGAAGTACCCAGTTCGCGGTTGATGAAGATAACCGGTACCTCGATAATCTTGAATCCGCATTTGTAGGCCGTAAATTTCATTTCTATCTGAAAAGCATACCCCTTAAAACGTATGTGGTCGAGATCGATGGTTTCGAGTACCTGGCGACGGTAACATTTAAATCCGGCAGTCGTATCGTGTATTGGCAGTCCGGTAACGATTCGTACATATTTAGATGCAAAATAAGACATCAGCACACGTCCCATCGGCCAATTTACTACATTCACTCCGCTTACGTATCGAGAGCCGATAGCTACGTCGCCTCCCTGAACGGCACAAGCCTCATAGAGCCGTGGCAGATCGTTGGGATTATGACTGAAATCGGCATCCATCTCAAAGATGTATTCGTATGAATGTTCCAGTGCCCACTTGAATCCGGTGATGTAGGCTGTTCCCAATCCCAGTTTACCTTTACGTTCTATCATGAAAAGGCGGTCGGGAAACTCCTGCTGCAAGGTCTTTACAATGGCGGCGGTCCCGTCAGGAGAACCGTCCTCGATGATCAGAATATGAAAGGTCTTTTCCAGTCCGAAAACGGCGCGGATGATGTTCTCTATGTTTTCCCGTTCGTTGTAGGTAGGGATGATTACGATGCTGTCCGATGTCTGCATATTGTGTCTAAATTTGAAGACAAATGTAATGCTTTTCCGCTACTAACCAAAGATAGCGCATTAAAACTAAGGATAATTTAGTACTTTTGCGGTGAATTTGCATCACAGGTTACAGGGATTTGCATAGATGGTTCGGAAACATGTTTCATCCGTGTAAATCCATAGGATCGGTGATGGGCTAAAATTGCATTTATGACAATTACTGAACTGCAACATCAATATGCGGGGCATCCGAATGTAGAGGCCCTGAATAAACTGTTGGGGGAGCCCGCAGTCAGACATATCTATTGCGGCGGCTTATATGCTTCCGCTGCTTCCTTGTTCGCTTCGGCGTTGGTTGAAAAGAGTCCTTGCCCGTTTGTTTTTATATTAGGTGACCTGGAAGAAGCCGGTTATTTTTATCATGATCTTACCCAAGTGTTGGGTACAGAGCGCATTTTGTTTTTCCCTTCTTCGTTTCGTCGTTCAGTGAAGTACGGACAGAAAGATGCCGCTAACGAGATTTTGCGTACCGAAGTGCTCAGTCGCTTGCAGAAAGGTGAGGAGGGATTGTGTATCGTCACTTATCCCGATGCATTAGCCGAAAAGGTCGTATCACGGCAGGAGTTGAGCGAGAATACCCTGAAACTGCACGTGGGTGAGCGGGTGGATACGGGTTTCATTACGGATGTATTGCATAGTTACGGGTTTGAATACGTGGATTATGTATACGAACCGGGGCAGTATGCCGTTCGTGGAAGTATTATCGACGTGTTTTCATTTTCGTCCGAGTATCCCTATCGTATTGACTTTTTCGGTAATGACGTGGAGAGTATCCGTACATTTGAGGTCGATTCACAGTTGTCGAAAGAGAAGAAAGAGAGTATTGTGATTGTGCCCGATCTTGCCGTAACCGGAAAGGTTACAACTTCTTTTCTTGATTTTATCCCGAAAGATACCACTTTGGCGATGCGTGATTTCCTTTGGTTGCGGGAGCGTATTCAGGTTGTTCACGATGAATCGCTCACACCGCAGGCTCTTGCTTCTCAGGAGGCCGAAGAGAATGGAGGCATTACTCTGGAAGGAAAATTGATCGATGGGAGTGAGTTCACTGTTCGTGCGCTCGATTTCCGGCGGATGGAGTTTGGTAACAAGCCGACCGGCACACCGGATGCTACCTTGACATTTCATACTACGGCACAACCTATTTTTCATAAGAATTTCGATTTGGTGGCGGAGTCTTTCAAAGAGTATCTGAACCGGGGATATGCACTTTATATCTGTAGTGACAGTACGAAACAGACGGATCGCATCAAAGCCATTTTTGAGGATCGGGGAGACCGGATTCAGTTTACGGCTGTGGAGCGGACTCTGCATGAAGGGTTTGCAGACGATACCTTGAAACTTTGTTTGTTTACCGATCACCAGTTGTTCGACCGTTTCCATAAATATAATCTGAAGAGTGATAAAGCCCGTTCGGGAAAGGTCGCTCTTTCGCTGAAAGAGTTGAATCAGTTCACTCCCGGTGATTATGTGGTACATACCGATCATGGTGTGGGACGTTTTTCCGGTCTGGTACGTATTCCTAACGGAGATACGACACAGGAGGTCATGAAACTGGTCTATCAGAATGAAGATGTGGTATTTGTTTCTATCCATTCGTTGCATAAAGTTTCAAAATATAAAGGTAAAGAAGGAGAAGCCCCCCGACTGAACAAATTGGGTACGGGCGCTTGGGAGAAACTGAAGGAGCGTACAAAGACAAAGATTAAAGATATAGCCCGTGACTTGATAAAACTTTATTCACAACGTCGTGAAGAGAAAGGGTTTGCATACAGTCCCGATAGTTTTTTGCAACGGGAATTGGAGGCTTCGTTCATCTATGAAGATACCCCCGATCAGAGTAAGGCTACGGCGGATGTGAAACAGGATATGGAACGGGATATGCCTATGGATCGCCTGGTATGCGGAGACGTTGGCTTCGGTAAGACTGAAGTGGCCATCCGTGCCGCATTTAAAGCCGTAGCAGACAATAAGCAGGTAGCCGTACTGGTGCCTACAACGGTTTTGGCATACCAACACTTCCAGACTTTTCGTGATCGCCTGAAAGGACTTCCCTGCCGGGTAGAATATCTCAGCCGTGCCCGTACGGCGGCACAGGCAAAGGCGGTAATCAAAGGATTGGAAGCTGGAGACGTGAATATTCTGATCGGTACGCACCGTATCTTGGGAAAAGATGTCAAGTTCAAAGACCTCGGACTGCTGATTATTGACGAAGAGCAGAAGTTCGGTGTGTCGGTCAAGGAGAAGCTGCGGCAGATGAAGGTCAATGTGGATACATTGACAATGACGGCAACTCCTATTCCGCGTACTTTGCAATTCTCACTGATGGGAGCGCGTGACTTGAGTGTGATTTCAACTCCACCTCCCAACCGTTATCCGATACAGACGGAGGTACATACGTTCAGTGAAGAGGTGATAGCTGATGCCATTAACTTTGAGATGAGTCGTAATGGGCAGGTTTTTCTGGTAAACAACCGTATAGCCAATCTTCCGGAACTGAAAGCAATGATTCTTCGTCACATTCCGGATTGCCGGATAGCCATCGGACACGGACAGATGGAGCCGGCGGAATTGGAACAGATCATTTTCGGCTTTGTCAATTATGACTACGATGTACTGATTGCAACCACTATTATCGAGAGTGGAATCGATATACCGAATGCGAACACGATTATTATCAACCAGGCACAAAACTTCGGATTGAGCGATCTACACCAGATGCGCGGACGTGTGGGACGTAGCAATAAAAAGGCGTTCTGTTACTTGCTGGCTCCTCCGTTGTCTTCGTTAACCCCCGAAGCCAAACGTCGCCTGCAGGCGATCGAGAATTTCAGTGATCTGGGTAGTGGTATTCATATTGCCATGCAGGATCTGGACATTCGCGGTGCGGGTAATATGCTGGGAGCCGAACAGAGTGGATTTATCGCCGATCTGGGTTATGAAACTTATCAGAAGATATTGTCGGAAGCTGTGCATGAACTGAAAACGGATGAATTTGCCGAACTTTATGCTGACGAATTAAAAGGAGAAGGTGTCATTAGTGGTGAAGAGTTTGTTGAAGAATGTCAGGTGGAAAGCGATCTGGAATTGCTGTTACCGGCTAATTATGTGACGGGTAGCAGCGAACGTATGTTGCTGTATCGGGAACTGGACGGACTGACTCTCGATAGAGATGTAGATGCTTTCCGTTCACGATTGGAAGACCGTTTCGGCCCTATTCCGCCTGAGACTGAAGAATTGTTGCGTATAGTACCGTTAAGGCGCCTGGCTGCCCGATTGGGAGTGGAGAAAGTGTTCTTGAAAGGAGGACGTATGACACTGTTCTTTGTCAACAATGCAGAAAGCCCGTATTATCAGAGTGCTGCTTTCGGCAAGATGATCGACTACATGATGAAGTATACCCGAAGATGTGATTTGAGAGAGCAGAACGGACGTCGGTCTATGTTGGTAAAAGATATTCCGAATGTGGAAACGGCTGTCAGTGTACTACTGGAAATTGTGGCATTACCGGTGAAAGAGAAAGAGTAAGTGAAGTGTGGAAAGAGGAAGTTGTCATTTCCTCTTTCCGTATAATTTGTCTATCAGGTCCGCCCGTCCGATGCGGCGCAATTCATTGATGATATTCCGTCGTTCTTCCGGTTTATACCAAAAGAAAAATTGTCTTTGTGCCAACTTTTCCCGTTGAGTCTTGGCACTGAATACCGGTTCGAGTGTATACGGATGAAAGCCTGTATACCAAGCTTCGGTGGCTACGGTCATGGGGGTAGGGGTGAAATCCTGCACTTGTTCCAGATGGAAGTCCAGTTGTTTGGTGATGACTGCCAGTTCCGCCATATCTTCTTCTTTACAGCCCGGATGACTGGAGATGAAATAAGGGATCAATTGCTGGCGCAAGCCAAGTTCCCGGTTGATTCTGTCGAATATCTTTTTAAATTCTCCGAATTGGCTGAAAGCGGGTTTACGCATGATACTCAGTACCCGGTCACTGGTATGTTCCGGTGCAACTTTCAGGCGCCCGCTGACGTGGCGGGCTATTAGTTCGTGAGTATATTCTGCTGTGATTTTGTTGACGGTAGCATCCTTGCTTTGATGGAGCAATAAGTCGTATCGCACTCCACTTCCGATGAAACTTCGTTTGATTTCAGGTAAAGAGTCCACTGCATAGTAAATATCCAGTAGCGGACGGTGATTCGTATTCAGGTTCGGACACACCTTGGGATGAATGCAAGAGGGGCGTTTACAACGTTTGCAAAGGGAGAGATCTTTCCCGCCCATTTTATACATATTGGCAGAAGGGCCTCCTAAATCGCTCAGATTTCCTTTGAAATCGGGCAATTGAACTACCTCTTTTACTTCTTTCAGAATGCTTTCCTTGCTTCGGCTGACTATAAATTTTCCCTGATGGGCGGAGATGGTACAAAAAGCGCATCCGCCAAAACATCCCCGGTGGATATTAACGGAAAATTTAATCATATCATAAGCCGGAATGCGTTTGCCTTTGTATTTGGGATGAGGCAAACGAGTGTAAGGGAGATCGAACGAACGGTCCAGCTCTTTCTCTGTCATAGGAGGGTAGGGTGGATTTACAACCACTGTTTTACCATCGACAGCCTGTACGATTCGGGCTGCCGCGTATTTATTGCTTTCCTCTTCTATATGACGGAAGTTGGTTGCCTGTTTCTTTTTATCAGCCAGACATTCTTCATGCGAATAGAGGGTGATATCATTCTCGTCGGATTCATATTTCCTGGTCAGATAAGCCGTCTGCGGGATAGAGGATAATGCCGGAGAATGAATGTCGGATGATGAAATCACTCTATCCTGATTATCACACAGGGCTGTCAATCGGCGGACCAACTCACAAATAGGCTTTTCTCCCATGCCGTAAATCAGCATGTCGGCACCGCTTTCACAAAGTATACTTTTCTTTAACCGATCCTGCCAATAGTCATAATGGCTGAGGCGGCGCATACTTGCTTCAATACCTCCCAAAACGACGGGAACATCGGGATAGAGTTTTTTCAGAATTTGGGTGTATACGATCGAGGGATATTCCGGTCGCATATCGGGACGTCCGTCCGGGGTGTAAGCGTCATCGCTGCGTAAGCGTTTGTTAGCTGTATATTTGTTCACCATGGAGTCCATGCAACCTGCACTGATGCCGAAAAAGAGTCGAGGACGTCCCAGCTTGCGAAAGTCACGCAAGTCGTCACGCCAGTTGGGTTGGGGCACAATGGCTACACGCAGGCCTTCGGCTTCAAGGATACGACCGATAACGGCGGCTCCGAATGAAGGATGGTCCACATAAGCATCGCCGCTAAAGAGGATAACATCCAGTTCGTCCCAGCCGCGAAGCTCTACTTCTTTCTTGGTAGTGGGTAACCAATCGGTAAGTCGATATTCTTTCATGGGGACAAAGATACGGATAATTTCGCTATACGAGGGCACGGATAAAGCAGAAGATGAACCAACCGCATACGGCTACCTTCAGTACGGTGCCCAACAGGAACCCTGCAAATGCTCCGAATCCTGCTTTCAACGCGTATTTCGTTTCTTTTCCACCCAATAATTCGCCTACAACTGCGCCCACAAACGGGCCGATAAATACGCCCCAGGGGGCGAACAGAAAAATGCCGGCAAAGGTACCGATGATGCAACCCCATTTACCCCATGGGGTACCTCCGAGTCTTTTTACACCGAACATCGGAATGAAATAGTCGAGTATTTGTATCAGTACCACAATGAACAACCAGAAGAATAGTTGTGGAATGGTAAAAGAAACTTTATCGGTGAAATGCAGAAATACCAGTGCCAGATAGGAGACAGGAGGCCCGGGAAGCATAGGGACGATACATCCGGCTAATCCGACAAGCAGGCAGATACTACCCAGAATAATCAGGAATATATCCATGCGTTCAACCTATTCTTTTGATAATGGCAATAAATTCTTCATTGCTCATTCCGAAGTCTTGTTCGCGATAGTTCACAAAGTCTTCCAGATACTCTCCGGCTATTGTGTCCAGGATTTCCTTACCATTGAGTCCTTCTTCATCGAGCATAAAACGAATCATACCCTGATAGGCATGAATCGTCTTCAAGCGTTGTTCCGCTCCGGCCACTCCCATCATCTGGCAATGATGTTCGTTGCGGGCTATAAGATAAACGGTAGCGTAGAACTTTTCTGCGCTACCGAATGTACTTTTGATTTTTTTGATTGCCGTTACCGGCCATTTTTTAATTTGATTTTGTATTTCGCTCATAAAATAGTAAACTGTAAAGTCATCCGTTCTCCATCATATATTTCACGGAATCCGATACCTTGTTCTGATAAATATTCCTTAAGATCCTGGAATGCAGCCACCTGATCCGTTACAATCTCCATCTTGTCACCGGGATTGGCATTACACATCGCTTTTATGGCCGGAATCAACGGGCTATAGTTCGTCATTCCACAGGTATCGACGGTAATCATGCCTCCTCCTCTTCTTCTGCTTCCTGCTTTGACAACCAGGTGAGATAGAGCTTGATGAGTTGCTGCAACCCGAATGCTTTCATATTGTTGTGATAAATCACATCTATACAAAGGTCGAGCAGGTCTTTACTGTCTTCTTCCTGACTTGCGATCAGAGAACGTATATTGAGTTTCAGCTTTTCCAGAACAGCTTCATCTACAATTCCATTGCTGTCTATCAGATGCTGGAATAAAGAGTATTTTTCAATGGTTACCAAATTCTCTTCAGATATTTCCATGCTGCGTGTGCCACTTGGATTTGCCTGTATTGTGTACATAGTGTTTTTATTTTAATAGTTATTACTAGGAGCAAAGATAGAATTTAAAATGAAGAATGGAGTAAGTGGCAGGGATTTTTTTTTGATGAATATATATTTCCAATGGTTTCTCTTCCTTATCTCTGTTTTTTAGTTTTCTCCCGAATAGCTTTTAAATGGTCGTTTATGTCCGGTTTGTATTTGTCTTTATTTTCCCTCCGGATGCAGGTGCGCATCGCGGAGGGAGTTCTATGACAATTTATTTGTCACTTGTTAAGGCCACGGCTGAACGATGACCTCAATGGTTTGTCTTCCTAATGGAGGCTGGCCCGGATTGAGCGGATTGTACCATTTCATATCCACTTGATATCTTCCCGCTGCAACTCCTTTTATACGCAGGATAATCATAGTTCCAAAGATATATGATTCTTCCTGTTCTATACCTACCGGTGGATTATCACATTCCCATACCATTGCCCCGATCATGGGATATGGAGTTTCGGAAATTTCACCGACATGAAGAAATATCTGACTCGGCAACGGAGGCGGTGGAATATGGGGAGGTGGAATATCTTGCTCAATTCCTCCCGACTTTGAAATCGGATCGTTCGCCGAAGGGCTGTATGCATAGGCTACACCTCTGCAAAGTAGCATGGCTACTACTAAAAAAAACATTTTTGCTTTCATAATTATATAAAATTGGTTCATGTAGTACGCTACAAATGATTATCCGGGCACAAATAATCAGATTAGAAGACTCTATTATGAAATTAGAAAAATATTATAGAACGAAAACAGCCGGATTAGAGGGGCAACCGAATAAGAAGAAGAATAAGAGGATGGCAGACATTGTGGCAGTTAATGTTAAATATGTCTTGTTTGGATAGCAGACATTATGTCAGTATAAGCTTTAAGAGTGTCAGGTATGACCGTAGAGCCGAGGGGGTGTCTGCCGAAAGTGATGTTCAAAATGTATCGGTGAGTGAAAGAAAACACAAGGTGTTTTTCCCTATGGATGTTTTGCTTGGAAGAGTTATCCATGTAGTCTTTTGTCTGCAAGAAACTTGTTTCTTGCAGACAAAAGACTGACATCACCCATCAGGTTTCGGCAAAGTGGATTGGGATATTTATTTTTCTCCGAAGAATTTTAGTATTGCCGCCATTACTATGGCACGGTCTGTTTCGCTTTCGATGCTTTCGAATGGAAATCCCATTGCGAATACCCGGTAATTTCCTTTATAAGCGATTCCGGCACTGTATTGTCCGGGTTGATAGACAAATACCGGAAACGCGGAGTCTACGGGAACGATACAATCAGGAGCTGTTACTGCATAAGCCTTCTCGTTGGGCAAACGGGGGATTTGCAGGGTGCGTCCCAATCCGGTAATCTGTCCCGAACGGGTATCTTTGAGTGAACCTTGGAAGCCGTATTTCAGAATTTTTTCCGTAAACTCCCGGTTACCCTGTGAATTACTCATGTCGCTGCCAATGTAAGACCCGCTGACGAGAAGGTTTCCTCCTGACTGACAGTAAGCGGTTAATATCCGTTGCATGGGTGAAGAGAACGTCTTATAATACGTTTTGCGTGCCGGATTGCTTAAAATATCATCTTTCTCCAGTCCCAGGATAAAATCCACAATGGGATAATGTTCCGGTTGTATACGCCCGTTTTCGACAGCTTCATCGCTGCATGATACGAAACTGTAGTTTCCGGCAGCTTGGATTGCCTTGCCGTGTACAAAAGGATAGTCGAAAGTGTTTCCGGCAATTTTCATTCCTTCCAGTTCGTTTCCGCTATAGCCCAGACTTCCTTTTCCTTCTTTTCCCGCCTGAGAGCGATCAAAGCCGGTCTGTGCCCCGCAAAGTGAAATATTGTATTGATAAGCGACACCGGGGTCTTGTTCCAGGTCAAATCCGGCTTCGTCCGGTGTGTCGATTACTGCCGGTCCGCTCAATCGGTTAAAACCATTGATGATCAGCACTCGTGCATGTTCTTGTTTGGCTTTATAGGCAGATAAGATTTCGGATGGAAAACTTTCGCCTCCGTGGTTGACAGCTGTAACCTTAAATGAATAGACCAATCCGGGTTCTATTTTCAGGGTGTACGAAGGTTTATTCACACGTACTCCATTGTCGAAACCACCGTATCCGATACGAGTGTATACCATGTATTCGCGGGGACGGGCGGTAGGCTCCAACGGATCGTTTTCACCCTGCCATGAGAGTTCCAGGGTGTTTCTTTTTTTGCCAAACTCGATGGCGAAGTTGCTGACGGGGAGTGGTTGCACTACATACTCCTTGTTGTGCTGACTGCTGATGAACTGTAATACGGCTTTGTAAATGGCACGTCCTACGATAAACTTGAAATTCGGGTCGTGACCGAGTTTCATATCTGCGAAATTTTGGTGTGAAAGCAATTCGACGATAGTGGATGGAGTGGCAGGCAGGCGTGTTTCGCTATAATTGCGATCCCACATACTACGGCGTGTCCACTGTATATTGAATTTGGCACGAATGTCTTTTTGTATTTGGGTGAGCAGGAGATCTGCCAGGTCACGTGAAGCATACCGGCTGTTTCCCGAGTTAAGCAGTCCGTTATTGAAATCGGTGGTATAGATACTGAGTGATCCCACTATATCGTTCGTTTTACTGTATCCGGCATCACTATGCAGCGCCACGTTCATTTCAAAGGGGACACCCAGTCCTTTTTGTCCGGGATTGAATACAGAACCACCGGACAGGTAATTGATGGTGTTGGAGCGTGCATTGATGTCGTCAGCATAGTCATTTGTTCCTTGTTTGCCTCCGTAGACATCATAGGGCATACCTGCCCATTGGGCAGAATAACGGGCTCCCTCCAGATAACGGGGCAGTCCGCTTACTGTGCCGCGGGATATATTTCCCATTCCTCCGCCGAAACGAACGGCATCGGCACAGATAACCCCGTTTTCGCTGCTCTCATTGCTTAGTACCACCATGCCATAATCATTGCTGCCTTTGTCAAACTCAAAGGTTCCGAGATATACCCATGTACCACCGCCGATCCTTTGGTTGACTTTAAATTCTGTAACACCACCTTTGTGAAATACCAGATATTTGGCGTCACTGACGCTGTTTGGAAGTGTCTGATAGGATACATATACTGCGTAACTCCCTGTTTCGGGGATTGTAGGAATCCATTCGGCAAATGCCTTATTCTTTTTCTTTTCAGTCCGGGTGAAGCGTGCGCTACCTGTCAGGAAAGGGTTTTCTCCATCTTCATATACAGGTTTTCTTTGTGCGAATCCGTAACCGTCGGTTTTCTCCCAACGGGCTTTGCGGCTTTTCATCTCCAGATAGATGGAACCGTTTCGTGTATCGTTGTCCACAATCACCTCATTCTTTTGAGTATCCCGCTCCCGGGGGGTATAGACATTAGCTCCGGCGTTTTCGAGCATAGGGATGACATAAGGCAGAATGAAAGATTGCGTGAACAGGTCCTCGGTAGTGCAGAACAAACGTGGACGTTGCCATCCCCATTCGCCTTTATCGTTCTTGTAATATTTGCCATGGCTTTGCCACAAAGAGATGTGCCGGTTCTGCAATCCTTTGGTTATTTCGTAAGGGCGGGAGGTGTTTATCACCCAAGGTGCTCCTTTATATTCTGCGTTTGAAAGCCGCGATTTATCTTTTTTCTTCTTCCCGCGAAAGAAATTGGGAATCAACTCCTCGATAGGTTGGTTGTTGGCATAAATTGTAGTTCGGAAAAAACGTACCGGGCCGGGCAGCAATTCTTCTATCTGATGATAGATTTCGTCTACTGTTTCCGGTACAAACGGCTGATAAGCAAAACTCTCGGAAGCATAGATAGATAGTTTCCTGCCTTCGAAGTCTATGTCTACGCTTTTTAACTTACAGCTTCCGGTATTGGCAGATGCCGGGGTGTAAGTCTCAAAGTAATTACTGAGCCGCTCTTTCACGCTTTTTTCTATTTCTTGTGCAAACAAGATTCCTGTCGCAGCAAAGAGCAGCAGGAGAAATATACATAGTTTTTTCATATGCTCGGTTGAATGATTATCGGGTGCAAAAGTAGAAGAAATAAATGAAAAACCGGCAATTGCCGATAAGTCATTGGCTGAGGAAGTTGCTAACTGTCCATTTATTCGGTATACAGCATTCTCAATCTGTGGGTATCTACTCCCAATTGATTTTTCAGGTAGTTATCCATACCTTGATAGTCAGTGTCAATGGTTTGGAAAGCAGCTTCCAGATATTCTTTCCGTACTGTGGTGAGAGGGGCAAATCCGGGATGAGCTTGTACGATTGCATCATATTTCCCTTTTATATATTCGGCAGACAACATGTAATCTTCCATTATCACTTCCCTGTCGACACCCAATGCTCCCAGTAGTAAGGCTGCGGCAATTCCGGTACGGTCTTTTCCTGCTGAGCAGTGAAATAAAAGAGGAGTATTCCGTTCTTCCGAAACAATCCGGAAGAATTCCCGATAAGTATCCTGAGCATTTTGGATGATATAAACGTATGCCTGTTCGAGTATTCCCGGTATATTGTTCAGGTTGAAGTGTGCCATGTCGGTCATGTCGCCTGCTTCGATAGATAAGGGAATATATTGTGTAACTGTTGAGGGAATTTTGTCTGCCGCTGCTTTTTTTTCCTGCATGCTCCTGAAGTCGATGTCGGTTCGGATGTGCAAGGAGGTAAGATAGTCCAGATCGGATTCTGTCAGTTTGTCAAGATCGCCCGAACGGATGAATGTTTTCCATTTTACATGTTTATGGTCTGATGTCGGATAACCTCCCAGATCACGAATATTATAAGCTCCCTCTATAGGAAGAAGACGGAAGAATTTTTCTTGTTTCATATATAATTTGTATCTTTTCTGTTTAAACAAAAGAAGAGTGAAGAGTTCCAAACTCCTCACTCTTCTTTTGTTTTATTTCACTAATTGGCTTTGGTTATAGTGGGATGTATTCTACGAATGCTTCCATTGCTTCGTAAGAAGCCAGTCCCAAGCTGTCGTAAAGAGCGGCAGTACCTCGGTTACGATCCTCGCTACGCTGCCAGAACAAGCGTTCGTCGTTGCCCAGGAATGGAGCACTTTCCATCTGTGACTGATGCTTCAGGATAGAGTTACGTTTTGCACGCAATTCTTCAGGACTGATAGGTACAGCCATTTCGATGTTTTCAATTTCCCATTCGGCCCATGCGCCACGATACATCCAGATACGGCAGTCTTTCAACCATTCGGCTCCTTCTTCCTTTTCAAGGTCTACGGCAGCAAATACGGCATCTGTACATACACGGTGTGTTCCGTGCGGGTCGGCAAGGTCACCGGCTACAAAGATCTGATGAGGTTTCACTTCACGGAGCAGGTTGCGGACAATTTCTACGTCGGCTTCACTGATCGGATTCTTCTGGATTTTACCGGTTTCGTAGAAGGGGAGGTCCAGGAAGTGACAACGTTCCAGCGGAATGTTGTTGTAAGTACAAGCTGTGCGCGCTTCGCCACGGCGGATCAGACCTTTGATGGTCAGGATATCGCGTGTATCCATATCGCCGTCTTTTTTGTCTTTCAGGAATTTACGGATTTCGGCGTACTTTTCACTGATCACCTGATCTTCACTGTTTATAAAGATTTGGTTGAATCCGTTGATGAAATGCATGAAGCGAACTACTTCTTCATCGCCTACGGCAATGTTTCCCGAAGTTTGGTAAGCTACATGGACTTCATGTTTCTGTTCTACCAGGCGGCGGATCGTACCACCCATAGAGATCACATCGTCATCGGGATGCGGAGAAAATACGACTACTCGTTTCGGATATGGTTTTGCACGTTCCGGACGATATGTGTCGTCTGCTTTCGGTTTACCCCCCGGCCATCCGGTAATGGTGTGCTGCAGGTCGTTGAATATCTTGATATTTACGTTATAAGCAGATCCGAAGAGGGCAAGCAGCTCGCTCAAGCCATTTTCGTTGTAATCTTTATTGGTCAGTTTCAGGATTGGTTTGCCGGTCAATTGGCACAGCCACACGATTGCGCTACGGATCAGTTTGTCATTCCATTCGCAGGAAGTGACCAGCCATGGACGTTGAATGCGTGTCAGGTTGGAAGCTGCTGACAGGTCGATAGCTACATGTGCATTGTTGTGGGTCTGTAAGTAAGATGCCGGAATGGTATCTGTTACGTTACCTTCTACACACTCTTTCACCATGTGGGCTTTTTCTTCACCCCATGCCAACAAATAGATTTTCTTAGCAGCAAGAATTGTGGCTACACCCATCGTAATAGAACTGATAGGGGTGTTGTCGATGGTGCCGAATATCTTGGATGCTTCGTTGCGTGAACCGCTATCCAGCAAAATCAGTCGGGTGGTGGAGTTCAGGCGTGACCCCGGTTCGTTGAAGGCTATATTACCTACACGACCGATGCCTAGCAGGGCGATATCGATACCGCCGAAGCTTTCGATGCGCTGTTCGTACAGGCGGCAGTATTCAAAGATGGTATCTTTGGCAATCGTACCGTCCGGAGTAAAGATATTCTGTTTATCGATATCTACATGATCGAGGAACATCTCTTTCAACGCATTGAAATTACTGTTGATTGCATCTTGAGACAACGGATAGTATTCGTACATGTTGAATACAATTACGTTACGGAAACTGAGTCCCTCTTCTTTGTGCATGCGAATTAATTCGGCATATACGCTGCGCGGAGAATTTCCACCCGGCAATGCCAGTACGCAGAAACGTCCTGCTTTCTGTTTATCACGAATAACCTGTGCTATTTCGCAAGCGATATGATTTGCACCTTCTTCTACAGATTCATAGATGTCTGTAGGAATTTTCTCTAATCGGGTCAATACCGATCTCTCGAATGCATTCTCTGGTCTGTAATACCTGGGGGAGACCCTGTTGAGAGTAATCTGAGAACTAAGATTTGTCTTCATAAGTTTGTTATTAATTAAGTTTGACTGAGTCTTTGTCGTTATTGGAAACTCTGAACAAATATATATAAAAACAATCAACTATGCGATAAGGTTGACAGGGAAATTAAATTAAAATCTTTTTTTACCTATAAATAGGGAGGAGGGAACGATAAATGATGGGAGATAAACGATGAACGGTTTTGAACAATGAGCGATAAGTAACAGGCGATAAATAACAAACGATTAACGGGCTGCACCGGCACAGCCTGTTAATCGTTATCGCTCAAAAACGTTTATCGTTTAGAACAGGGTATTTGTTTCAGGTACCAACTTACCCATGGCCCATACGGCTCTTACGTTGAGGTCTTCGTCCAGTACCAGAATATCGGCATCCTTACCTTTTTGCAAGGAACCTTTGCGATCATATACCCCCATGATGCGTGCCGGAGTTTCGGAAGCCATGCGAACTGCATCTTCCAGTGGGATCTCTGCTTTCTGCACAACGGTGCGGATCAGGCGGTCCATGGTGGCGACACTTCCCGCCAAAGCAGAATGGTCGGCCAGTTTGCAGACTCCGTCTTCGATAATTACGCGCGGGTCGAAAGCCTCTTTGCTGTCACTATCGGCACATGCAAGGGCATCGGTGATCAGACAGGTTCTTTCCACACCTTTTATTTTATATACGAGTCTCAGGATCGTAGGGGGGACGTGAATACCGTCGGCTACTACTTCTACTGTCATGTCATCCAACAGATAAATGCTTTCGACTGTACCTTCGTACTTGTACTCTCTGCGTTTGTGGAAGCCGGGCATTGCATTATAGAAGTGGGTTGCATGAGTGTATCCGGCTTCATAAGCTGTACGGATATCTTCAAATTCGGCTTGTGTATGTGCTACGGAAGGCAGTATGCCTTTGGCAGCAATATATTTACCGAATTGCATGGCTCCCGGAAGTTCCGGAGCAGCATCCCAACGCTTGATGCAATGATACTGTTCTACGATCGGAATGTATTCATTCGGATCAGGATTTTTAATGTTTTCCGGAATTTGTCCTCCTGCCATTTTCATGTTCAGGTAATGACCTTCGAGGTGCAGTCCCAGGATAGGGCTGTTTTTCTCTTCCATCAACTTGGTACAGGTTTCTGCAGCTTGTTGAATCATGGGGACTGTAGATGATGACAGTGTGGGGAAGATACTTGTTGTGCCATGTTTCATGTGAGTATGGACCGCTGCCCGGAAAGCATCTTCCGTACATTCCATAAAGTCGCGGCCTCCACCACCATGCACGTGGATTTCTACTCCACCGGGGACTACATACATACCTTTGACGTCAATAAGTTCAGCTCCGATAACGGCCAGATCGCAGTTTGTGACTTCTAAAATCTTATTGTCTCTGATAAGCACGGAACCGTCTTTCATCCATCCTTGGGGGGTGAGTATACGTGCATTAATTAATTGGGTTAACATTCGTGTTATGAGTTAAATTAGGGTTTGTTTTTTGGTACAATAAATTGATTGTCTGGCAAAATTAGATACTTTTTTGCATTTATATACTATAATTCAAGAGATATTTTTAGTAAATACGGAATTTTAGGCTTGGATATTTAGTAAAGGAGAAAGGGGTCTGCATCTTTCCAGCTAGGGAATTTATGACGAAAAGTAGTGAGGGCTTCCAGGCTAAGTTCAATGGTTTGTATTTTTTCTTCCGAATCGGGAGTTCCTGTCAGGTTTTCTCCTTTAGGTCCATATAAAGCGGAATACCCCGGATAACAGAGCCCGTTGCCGTCCTGTCCTATACGGTTCACACCGCATACATAACATTGATTTTCAATGGCACGTGCGCATAATAATGTATTCCATGCCTGAATACGTGGAGTCGGCCAACTGGCTACATATATAAGGAGGTCATATTCATTGTTCACATTCCTGCTCCAGACAGGAAAGCGGAGGTCGTAACATACCTGCAGGCAGATGTTCCAACCATTGTAGGGAATGATCACTTTCCGGCTGCCTGCCGAAAAATGTTCCGCTTCGTGTCCCATGCGGAAGAGGTGGCGTTTGTCATAGTAAAATTCCTGTCCATCGGGAGTGATCAGGAAAGCCCGGTTATAATAAGAACCTTGTTCTTCACAAATGAAACTCCCGGCCAATGACAAATGAAATTCTACGGCATAATTTTTGAGACTCCGGAGCGTGGTACCGGAAACCGGTTCGGCTAATAGCCGGCTGTTCATGCTGAATCCTGTTGTAAACATCTCCGGTAAAACAACAATCTCCGTTGTTCCGCGAAGAGGTGATAGCTTTTCGCGGAGCAAACGGAGATTTTCCTGTTTATTTTCCCAGATAATATCTGTCTGTACAATCGAGATTTTCATGAATAATCATTCAACGTCTCCAATGGAGAAGTTCTCGGGATGTTTTCCCTTGAAATCTTTGAAATAAAGTTTTATTTCACGCATATCCTTTTCAATGTCTCCGCTGGGCATGATTGCTTTGGTGGAGGTGACTGTTTTCGTATTGTAATCGATTCCGATCAGCACGATAGGGACTTGCGCTTTCAATGCGATGTAGTAGAATCCTTTTTTCCAGTTGGGGTTGCGTTTACGGGTTCCTTCGGGAGTGATTGCAAGATGAAACTTAGGTCTTTTGGCAAAGACCTCTGCCATTTGTTCTACCAGTGAGCTTTTGCGTCCTCGATTTACGGGGATGCCGCCTACGGCCTTGAACAAGATTCCTAAAGGAAAGAAAAACCACTCTTTTTTCATCATGAAACTGGTTTTACGGCCTATCGCTCCATAAAACAGTTTACCGATAAAGAGGTCCATATTCGTTGTATGAGGTGCCGCACAGATTACACATTTATCATAGTTCGGTACCGTTACATTGGTTTTCCACCCCAACAGGTGATAGTAGATAAAGCTATATATTGCTTTCTTCATTCTTAATTCAGTTTCGCGATAGCGTCGATGATTTCATTTACCTTTGCATTGAAGTCCGAACGGAATTTTTTGTAGAATCCTTTCACGTTACCCGGTTCTGTATGACTGATTCGACTGATGAATTCATCTTGCATTTTCATAATTTCCACCATCAACTCGTCAGCTTTCTTTTTGTCGGTACCCGGTATAAACTTACTGTTGATCAGACACTCCGAAAATAATTCACCTGCGATATAATTTACGTTTTTTTTAAGTTCTCTTCTCTTTGCCATTATTCCAAATGTTTTATGTGAGTATATAGAAAATATTTTCGGTAAAGATAATGACTTTCTTTGGTTCTGAGTAATAAATTTGAAATAATTAAATAAATCCGTGCTCTGTCTGTCCGGTTGTCCGGTCGTCTGGGAAGGGGCCGAAATAGGGTGTAGCCATCCGCACGGCAGGGCTACACCCTTTGCTTCATAAGGCTACACCCTTTGCTTCATAAGGCTACACCCTATCGGGATACGGGTTAAGTTTCTTAAAAAGAGAATCCTAAATTTACGTAGAATCCCACGTCTTTGGATTGATTGGAATATCCTAATGAAGCTTCCAACGGACCGAACATACTGTCCAGGCCGTATCCGATACTGCAACCGTAAATCCGGTTACCTTTCAGGATTTTGAAAAAATTGTCATCACTCAAGGCGAAATTTCCGGCCAACGTGATATAATGTTTGCTACCCATGCGTTGGCGTAGTTTCAAGGAAGCCACGGCAACGGAATTGTGAGTTAGTTCTATATTGTAAATTCCTGCAAACGGGAGTTGTTGAGGAAGGTAACGGCCGAATACATCGCCTCCTAACGCATTTTCATAAGCATAAGGGATCTCTTGGCCGATCAATACCCTGCCGTAAAGTGCCGGGATCAATGTCAGGCGGTTACTTATGGAGAATACACTTTCCCAGGAAGCACTGAGTGCAGAGAAGGGGGCATGTCCGTTATATCGGGCAAAGTTGTCTGTGTACAGCGAATAAGCTCCGGAGAAGTTACTTCCCTTAGATGGAAAATACCCTTTGTCGAAAGTGTTGTAACGCAATTGTGCAAAATAGCTGATGAAATATTCGGAATTGACATTCATCGTAAATTCCGGTTTCTTGAAGAGGAAATCTTTGTATTTGAAATACTCGATTCGTGCTCCGAACCCAAACCGAAAGTTTTTATACCATACATCCGAAAATCCAAACTCACCGGAATGATATTTGTAAGTAGTGTTATAGGCACGGTCACCATGATCGTAAATGTTGATGTCATTGTATTGGAACATGTACGAAAAGTTGACGTTTCGTTGTTGCATCGGCTCCAATGTATAGTCTACCCGTGCCATGTATCGTTTGCCCAATCGCCCGGTGACGGAGACTTTGGAGGGAATATGAGTCTTTAACTGTGCCGTAGCGTTTATTAATAATGAGGCTATCTCTTCCGAGTCGAACCGGATGCCTACATTAATCGTTTTCTCGTACTTTTTCTCTAGCAGGAAGTTTAGTTTGTAACCTTCGGGAGTATCGGTCAGTGTATAACTGGCATTTGAGTAAGACTGGTTTCCACGCAGGATGAACAGTGCCTGCTCAATCTGACGCATGCTGATTCTGCTGTTTTCTTGCAGTTTACATTTCTTCATTAACCATTTCTTATCGTTTTCTTCTACATCGGAGAAGGTGATTTCTTTCACATGCAGGGTCCGGTCCTTTGAGAACATGGTATAAGGGCCGTGCGATTGGGGTACGAACGTGTCTGCAATGCCGATTTTCTTTTTGAGAGCGAGCAGAGAAGTCCATCGCTTGCGGGCTGCTACTTCTCCCCGGTGCATCAGGGAGTCGATGGCTGCGGGAGTAAAACTGGCCGAGGAATATCCTTCTACATTTACCTTTATATAAGTATCGGTCAGGCCGACATTGCTTTGATGGTTGTTTTTAGTTGTCAGGTCGATGATTTGAGAGAGTATGTCCGGAGCGCTGTTTAGTTTGTCGATTCTTTTCAGATTGTTTTGTACATCTACCCCGATGATGATATCCGCACCCATCGATCTGGCCACATCTACAGGGTAGTTGTTGATCATGCCGCCGTCAATCAGGATCATACTATCCTTCCGTACCGGGGTGAATACTCCCGGAATAGCCATACTGGCCCGCATAGCTGTGGCAAGTATTCCATTGTGGAACACAATCTGTTCGCCATTTACGATATTTTGTGAAACGCAGGCAAAGGGGATGGGAAGTTTGTTGAAATCTACGGAATCGTGATACCCCACTGTCAGTTCCGTAAAAAGATTGGCCAGATTTTGTCCTTTTATGATGCCACCTGAAACTGCATCTTTGGGACTTTTGGTAAACGGAAACGAAAAAACATATTTTTCTGACTTTTCACGTTCATTGAGTGACATGGCGCTACGTTTCACTCGGTCGCTCAGTAAGAACATCCAGTCCTGTTTGCGCACCATGCTGTCCAATTGCTGAGGAGTATATCCGATAGAGTATAATCCGCCGATAATGGATCCCATACTGGTACCTACTATATAATCGATCGGAATGCCGGCTTCTTCTATGACTTTTAGTGCCTGGATATGTGCTACCCCTTTTGCACCTCCTCCACTGAGTACCACTCCGACTTTTTTACGTTCTTGTGCCAGAGTGGGGAGTGCCAGAAAAAGTACCGGTAACAGAACTAATATCAATGACAAATGTTTTTTCATTATAGTGTTATTATGAATGTTACTACAAATTTATACTATTATTTGATAAATAAGTAGCGAATGCCATTAAAAGTGAAAGTTATGGAACTTATGCAGAAAAGAATTATCTTTGCGGCCCTTTTGTGGAATTATTCTACACTAATGGGCATAATTCCACACTTTTAACGAATGGCAGCTAAGTTCGGTAAATCATTAAAATTGCCTTTGTAAGACGTATGGAGGCACTTTTAGTTGAAAAGATCGGTTCAGGTATAATTTGGTATCTGATTTGTAAAGTAGCTAATAAAGGATAAGTTAATTTTAATAATACAAACAAGCATGAGACTGTTTTTTACGAGAAAAGAGCTAAAACTGAGGAGAAAAAGAACAATTGCAGGCATCGTCTGTTTGGCTTTGGTGGCAGGCATTTACTGGATTCTGACACGACCACATAAAGTAGAGCCGGAAGTGCCGACTGTAATTGTAGAGCCCGCAGAAAGGGATAATGTAGAGATTTTCGGTGAGTATGTGGGGCGCATACGTGCACAACAATTTGTGGAAGTGCGGGCCCGTGTGGAGGGGTATCTGGAAAGTATGCTCTTTGCTGAGGGAACGTATGTGAATAAAAATCAGGTGCTTTTTGTGATCAATCAGGATCAATATCGTGCAAAGGCAGATAAAGCACGGGCACAACTGAAAAAAGATGAAGCACAGGCATTGAAAGCAAAGCGGGATTTGGAACGTATCAAGCCTTTGTATGCCCAGAATGCGGCCAGCCAGTTAGATCTGGACAATGCGGAGGCGGCCTATGAAAGTGCGGTGGCAACCGTTGCCATGAGTGAGGCAGACCTGGCGCAGGCAGAGTTGGAGTTGGGTTATACATTGGTCCGTTCGCCGTTGTCCGGACACATCAGCGAACGTAATGTGGATTTGGGGACACTGGTGGGACCGGGTGGAAAATCGCTTTTGGCTACAGTTGTGAAGAGTGATACGGTGCTGGTGGACTTCAGCATGACTGCTCTGGATTATCTGAAGAGCAAAGAACGTAATATCAATATCGGTCAGCAGGACTCTTCCCGTTCCTGGCAGCCGAACATCACCATTACCTTAGCGGATAATACGGTATACCCTTATAAAGGATATGTGGATTTTGCCGAACCTCAGGTAGATCCGCAGACCGGTACTTTTTCGGTAAGAGCGGAGATGCCGAACCCGAAACAGGTATTGCTTCCGGGACAGTTTACGAAGGTAAAGCTGCTCTTGGATGTACGTGAAGGAGCCATCGTTGTACCGCATAAAGCAGTGACTATCGAGAAAGGCGGAGCATATATTTATGTGATGCGCAGAGATTCTACGGCAGAGAAACGGTTCATTGAGTTGGGACCTGAATTTGGTAATAAACTCGTTGTGGAGAGAGGTCTGGGTGCAGGTGAAGAAGTAGTGGTGGAAGGGTATCACAAGCTGACACCGGGAATGAAAGTGAGAGCCACTTTACCCCAGCCGTCAGCTGAGAAAAAAGAGACTGAGTGATTCCCTTTTCCTGAGATAGATAAAAACGTATAATTTAAAAGAAACTCTTCCTCCCTCTCGTTGGGAGAGGGGCGGGGTGAGACCTTACTGAATATGAAAGTTAGTTTTTTTATAGATAGACCTGTTTTCTCGATCGTTATCTCGATACTGATAGTCATCATCGGCATCATCGGACTGACCATGTTGCCTGTCGACCAGTATCCGCAGATCACTCCTCCGGTAGTGAAGATCAGTGCCTCTTATCCGGGAGCCAGTGCGCTTACGGTTTCGCAGGCTGTAGCAACTCCCATCGAACAGGAGATTAACGGAACACCGGGTATGCTTTATATGGAGTCGAACAGTTCCAATTCCGGAGGCTTCTCGGCAACGGTAACTTTTGATGTTTCTGCCGATCCGGACCTGGCCGCTGTAGAAATTCAGAACCGGGTGAAGCTGGCGGAAAGCCGTTTGCCGGCTGAAGTTATTCAAAACGGAATTTCAGTTGAAAAGCAGGCGCCCAGCCAGTTGATGACCCTTACATTGATGTCGTCCGATCCGAAATTTGACGAAATCTATTTGAGTAATTTTGCGACGATTAATGTACTCGATGTAATCCGCCGTATTCCGGGAGTAGGACGTGTGTCGAATATCGGTAGCCGTTATTATGCCATGCAAATCTGGGCAGAACCGGATAAATTGGCTAACTTCGGGCTGACTGTGCAGGATTTGCAGAATGCTTTGAAGGATCAGAACCGTGAATCGGCTGCCGGTGTACTTGGGCAGCAACCGGTGAAGGGGCTCGATGTGACAATCCCTATCACTACGCAGGGACGTCTTTCTACTGTAGAACAATTCGAAAATATTGTGATTCGTGCCAATACAAATGGCTCTATCATTCGTCTGCGCGATGTGGCACGAGTTTCACTGGAAGCCTCATCATATAGTACGGAGAGTGGCATCAATGGTAAGAATGCTGCCGTTCTGGGAATTTATATGCTTCCGGGCGCTAACGCAATGGAAGTAGCGAAAAGTGTAAAAGAGGCGATGGATGAAATCAGTAAAAACTTCCCTGAAGGGCTGAGCTATGAGGTTCCGTTCGATATGACGACTTATATTTCCGAGTCTATTCATGAAGTTTATAAGACCTTGTTTGAAGCATTGATCCTGGTAGTACTCGTCGTTTATCTTTCTTTGCAGAGTTGGCGGGCTACGTTGATTCCGATTGTTGCCGTTCCTATTTCACTGATCGGTACATTTGGTTTCATGCTGATTTTCGGTTTCTCGCTGAACATATTGACATTGCTCGGGTTGATTCTTGCCATCGGTATTGTGGTGGATGATGCTATTGTAGTGGTGGAAAATGTAGAGCGTATTATGGAGGAAGAGAAGTTGCCGCCGTATGAAGCTACCAAGAAAGCCATGAATGGATTGGCAGGTGCGTTGATTGCTACCTCGCTGGTACTTTGTGCCGTATTTGTGCCGGTGAGCTTCCTCAGCGGAATTACGGGCCAACTTTACCGCCAGTTTACTATTACCATCGCTGTATCCGTACTGATTTCGACTGTTGTGGCGCTGACTCTGAGTCCGGTCATGTGTTCGCTGATTCTGAAACCGGACAATGGCAAAAAGAAGAACATTGTTTTCCGTAAAATCAACCATTGGTTGAACGTGGGCAATCATAGATATGTAATCGCTATCCGTAGGGTAATCGGTAATCCGCGTCGTGTATTGGCCGGTTTCGGAGTGGTGCTTATTGGTATTTTGTTGATTCACCGGCTGATTCCGACAAGTTTCCTTCCGGTGGAAGACCAAGGGTACTTCAAGATAGAGTTGGAATTGCCAGAAGGTGCTACGCTGGAACGTACCCGGGAGGTGACGGATCGTGCCATCACTTATCTGGAAAAGAATCCGTATATAGCCTATGTACAGAATGTTACCGGAAGCAGTCCCCGTGTAGGTAGCAATCAGGCTCGTAGTGAATTGACTGTTATCTTGAAGCCGTGGGAAGACCGCAAGGACACATCGATTGATGAGATTATGTCAAACGTCCGTCACGACCTGAGTGAGTATCCGGAGTGTAAAGTCTATCTTTCTACTCCTCCTGTTATTCCCGGTTTGGGAACCTCGGGTGGTTTTGAGATGCAACTGGAGGCTCGTGGCGAGGCTACTTTCGAAAATTTGGTGCAGGCGGCGGATACGCTGATGTATTATGCCTCTCAGCGCAAAGAGTTGACGGGACTTTCTTCTTCACTTCAGTCGGATATTCCACAGCTTTATTTCGATGTGGACCGTGATAAAGTGAAGATGCTAGGTGTGCCTTTGGCGGATGTTTTTTCAACAATGAAAGCTTATACCGGTTCGGTTTATGTAAATGACTTCAATATGTTCAACCGTATCTATAAGGTATACATTCAGGCTGAGGCACCCTATCGGGAACATAAGGACAATATTAACTTGTTTTTCGTGAAGGCTTCCAACGGGGCTATGATTCCGCTGACTTCTTTGGGAAACGCATCATATACTACGGGTCCCGGCAGCATTAAACGTTTCAATATGTTTACTACTGCTGTATTCCGCGGTGAGGCGGCACAGGGGTATAGTTCCGGACAGGCTATGGAGATTATGGAGCAGATTGCCCGTTATCATTTGCCCGATAATATCGGACTGGAATGGAGTGGGCTTTCCTATCAGGAGAAAAAGGCGGGAGGACAGACCGGATTGGTATTGGCGCTGGTGTTCCTATTTGTATTCCTTTTCCTGGCAGCACAGTACGAAAGTTGGACGGTACCGATTGCTGTGTTACTCTCTTTGCCGGTGGCTGCCTTGGGGGCTTATTTGGGAGTATGGGTTTGCGGATTGGAAAACGATGTATATTTCCAGATCGGACTGGTGATGCTTGTCGGGTTGGCAGCAAAAAATGCCATCCTGATTGTAGAGTTTGCCAAAGTGCAGGTAGACCGTGGAGGTGATTTAATACAGTCTGCCATTCATGCCGCCCAATTGCGTTTTCGCCCCATCTTGATGACTTCCCTCGCCTTTGTGCTGGGTATGCTTCCGATGGTGCTGGCAACCGGTCCCGGTTCGGCAAGCCGTGCCGCTATTGGTACAGGAGTCTTTTTCGGAATGATCTTTGCCATTGTAGTGGGCATTATTCTGGTTCCATTCTTCTTTGTGCTGGTTTATAAGACAAAGGCAAAACTGAAAAATGTACCGAATGTGAACGTGAAATTACCGTTCAAGTCTAAAAAGAAAACTGATTGAATTATGAAAAGAAGCTATTTATATATTACTCTTTTATTAGTTGTATTAACTTTAGGTTCCTGTAAAATAGGAAAAAGTTATGTCCGTCCGGAACTGAATCTGCCCGATAGTCTGGCGCAACATCAGGACAGCTTGAGTTTCGGAGATAAGGAATGGTGGCAGATTTACACTGACAGTACCCTTCGGAGTCTGATAGACAGGGCCTTGGAACACAATAAAGACATGCTGATAGCTGCTGCCCGTGTCAAGGAGATGGCTGCGCAAAAACGTATTTCAACAGCAAATCTGTTGCCTGACATTAGAGGTACCGTGACTGCGGAGAGAGAAAATGAAAACCACGGTGGTGATGCTTTCAAGCGTAGCGATACTTTTGAAGCGCAGCTTCTTTTCTCTTGGGAACTCGATCTGTGGGGAAATCTTCGTTGGGCGCGTTCCGCCAGCATTGCCGAGTACCTTCAGTCTGTGGAGGCACAACGTGCCCTTCGCATGACTATCATAGCCGAAGTAGCGCAGGCATACTATGAACTTGTAGCTCTCGATACGGAATTGGATATTGTTCGCCAAACATTGAAAGCACGTGAGGAAGGCATGCGTCTTGCCCGCATCCGTTTCGAAGGAGGTTTGACGTCTGAAACTTCTTATCGTCAGTCTCAGGTTGAGTTGGCACGTACTGCAACACTGGTGCCCGATCTGGAACGTAAAATATCTCTGAAAGAAAACGATATAGCTTTTCTAGCCGGTGAATATCCCAACAAAATTACCCGTAGCCGTTTGTTGCAGGAGTTTAACTTTCCACAAGAGTTACCTGTCGGGTTGCCTTCCGGACTATTGGAACGTCGCCCCGATATTCGTCAGGCTGAACAGAAATTGATTGCTGCCAATGCCCGGGTAGGAGTGGCTTATACGAATATGTTTCCACGTATTTCACTTACCGGTAGGGTAGGGTCGGAAAGCACCGCTCTCTCCGAACTGTTGAAATCGCCTTATAGCATTATGGAAGGTGCTTTACTTACGCCTATTTTTGGTTGGGGAAAAAATCGTGCCGCTCTCAAAGCAAAGAAAGCCGCTTATGAAGCTGAAGTGCACAGCTATGAAAAGGCTGTCCTGACTGCTTTCAAAGAGACGCGCAATTCGATTGTCAACTTCAATAAGATTAAGGAGGTATACGACCTTCGTGCGAAATTGGAACGTTCGGCTAAGAGTTATGTAGACTTAGCGCAATTGCAATATATCAATGGGGTGACGAACTACCTTGATGTGCTCGATGCCCAGCGTGGATATTTCGATGCCCAAATCGGACTCAGCAATGCGATAAGGGACGAATTGATCGCTGTAGTACAAGTGTATAAGGCTCTGGGGGGCGGATGGCAGGTGCAATGACAGAATCTTGGTTGGATGTTAAGCTGCCATAAACAACATGAATAAATTGAGGTTCTTTTTGAGGAATTTCAGGGCCAGATTGATATGGCGCTCTATTGCTTTTTCAGTAATAGAGAAGTGTTCTGCTATTTCTCTGTTGCTCATGTGCAGTTCCCTGCTCATGCGGAATACTTCTCGTTGGCGAGGGGGGAGTTGCATAACAAGTTCATCGATATATTTCTTTAAATCGGCGGCATCCAACTCTCCCTCCATGTCATAAGATTCTTCGACTGCTTGTATAGCTGTTATTTTGAGGGCTGTCTCTTTGTAATACCTACGTGAATGATTGAAGATCACGTTTCGGGTTATGATAAAGAGGTAGCCTTCAAAACTTTTGTTTTCATCCAAGAAATGATGAGATTCCCATACTTTCACAAATACTTCCTGCACAATTTCCTCAATATCCATAGAGGCGGTGAAATAGAGCCTTGTGAAATTATAAACTTGTTTCCAGTAATGATTGTATAAAAAAGCAAATGCTTCCTGATCGCCATGCTTTAATTTCCTGACTGTTTCTTTTTCTTGCATCTGTTTTAGTAATTAGAGGTGCAAAAGTAATCTTTTTGTTCTAAATTGCTGCGATTTCTACAAGAATATTAAAAAATAACATTTTTTGTTTAATTTATCTTGGTGTATTATGGCTATATTATCCTATTATATGCACTTAATTGGGTAATATGTTCTTTCTCTTTATAAATAAAATAATAGCAACATATATTTATTGGATAAGTTCTAAAGGAACTATTCTTTTGTGAACTTTTATGCATTGGTCCTCGATCTTGTCCCATATCTTATTTCCAATCTCATTTTCTACCGGAGTATTCTTATTTTCTTTCCATTGTTTTCTCATTTGTTTTTCTATTAAATTTGAATAATAGAGTTTCTTGCGTTCCTTCTTGTCCAATTGATCTGCCAATAGCTTCTTGATCAGATTAGTTTCTTTGTTACTTTTATTCATTTTAATAATTATATTTAGATTTATTTTGTGTTATCTAAAACTAAATACACAACAGCCCCATCTACCACCACATGACAAGAGCAACTTTTTTTTAGAAAAGTTTCTTGACTGGTATCTATAATATACATATTGTTTATTTTGCTATCTGTTTAAACTTCTGATATTTAGTATAATATCTAATGAATTAATTGGTAATAATAACTTCTTTATTTTTTATGTGATATAGCATTAGTTCCTTTAGAACTATGGTATATTGCTGCTTCTGTAGCTCTTGTTTTGATTGTCGGTGGACTTTGGATGCATTTAAATGAAGGTAGTACCCCGATGGATAAATATATTGAAATTACAGCTCAGAAAAGCAGAATGTATTTATTACCAGATAGTTCGAAGGTCTGGATGCAGCCGGGAAGTTCTATACGTTTTGCCGAAGATTTCAAGAAGCATCGGAATGTATGGCTGAAAGGTAATTCTTTGTTCGAAGTTCACAAAAATATGGGTAGAAAATTCAGGGTGTATATCGATAAAGCCTTTATCGAAGTGAAAGGGACTTGCTTTTTGATAAAGCAGAACAATCCCAGTGCCAATGAAATTACTTTGTTTAATGGAAGCATTGAATTTAATGTTGAATCGACTCAACATAAAATAGAGATGAAACCACTTCAGGAATTGGTATATAATCCTGCTGATGCAGGGACTCAATTAAAACAAATAGAAAATATAGAGTGGCAAAACGGCCGTTATAATTTTACACAATTTAATTTGGAACATTTGACTAGGATTATAAACCAAATGTATGGTTCACGTATCATTATCAGCGATAAAGTGAATAAAAATTGTGCCTTTACAGGGAGTATCCGCTATGATGAGTCTTTGGAAGACGTTATTGATAAAATTTGTTTTAGCCTGAATCTTCGGAAAAAAGAAATAAATCACGAGATTATTATTTACAACTAATATTTATTAACCCAATGTTAAATCTAAAAATTGAAGCATGAACAAGTTTTTATTTTCTTGTCAGAAGCGGTGTCTCAAATACATCGTTATGGCTTTGCTGCTTTATCCGCTGTCTGCACTTGCTGCGCAAGGACAGATTGTGGTTAAAGGTCAGTCTCTCACTATTCCTCAAGCCATCCGGCTCATAGAAAAAAGCAGTCAATATACTTTTTTCTATAACGCTAATGATTTGAAAAACACAACTCTTAAGAGTATCGATTGTAAAGGTTCTATTGATGACGTCTTGAACGAAGTCTTTAAAGGGAGTAATATCAGTTATGTTATTAAAGGGAATGAAGTTATTCTTAAAGTTGAGAAAACGGAAAGTACACAACAGAAAAAGGCAAAAATCATTGGTATAGTAACAGATTCAAAAACCGGTGAACCTATCATCGGTGCAACAGTGCAATTACTGGGTACTACCACAGGTGTGATTACCGATGTAGATGGTAAATTTGAATTAGCGGCATTTCCTAAAAATGAAATACAGATTTCATATATAGGATATGTTACCAAGAAAGTTAAAGTCGGTAGTCAAAAGGTAATGTCTATCACTCTTGCGGAAGATGCCCAGCAACTGGATGAGGTGGTGGTCACTGCTTTTGGTACGGGACAGAAAAAGGAGACTATCACCGGATCGATTCAGTCGGTTCGTCCTTCGGATCTTCTGGTACCTTCTGCCAACCTTTCTTCTTCATTTGCCGGACGCTTGTCGGGTGTGATTGCTTACCAGCGTAGTGGAGAACCGGGACAGAATTCTGCGGACTTTTTCATTCGTGGTGTTGCGACCATGAACGGAGCGACTTCTCCTCTAATTATTTTGGATGGAGTTGAAGTATCCAAAGCGGACTTGAATTCGTTGGATCCTGAAGTAATTGAAAGCTTTTCCGTATTGAAGGATGCGACGGCATCGGCGATGTATGGTACTCGTGGAGCAAACGGTGTACTTATCGTTAAAACAAAATCGGGAAGTGACTTGGACAGACCGATCATCGGCGTACGTTTAGAAGGCTATGTAAATACTTCGACTAAGAAACCGGAAATTGTTGACGGACCCACTTATATGCGTTTGTACAATGAAGCGGTTACCAATCAGGGAACAGGGGCTGTGCTCTATTCTGATGAAAAAATAAATGGTACGATCCATAATCTGAATCCTTATATTTATCCTAATGTGGACTGGTACAAGGAGGTCTTCAAAGATGCGACATTTAATCAAAAAGCGAATTTTAATGTACGTGGAGGTACATCTAAAATTACTTATTTTATGAATGTCAATATGAATCATGAAACCGGAATGTTGAAAGATCGTTCCAGTGACTTCTTCTCTTATAAAAATAATATAGACTACATGAAATATGCGTTCCAGAACAACGTGGATTTTCATCTCTCTAAGTCTTCTACCATTTCGCTTCACCTGAATGTACAGTTGAATGATATGCATGGTCCTTTGACAACTAAGGATGGTAATGGCGTAGGCGATATATTCAGTGCTATTATGGGAACCAATCCTGTTGATTTTCCGGTTATGTTTCCGCAGGGATCTGACACATGGTACCATTGGGGAGGTATCCTTGCCGGAAATTATCAGCCGCTCAATCCGGTAGCTCTTTCAAGTGCAGGTTACAAGGATACGTTTGAGAGTACGGTAGTAGCCAATGTAAACTGGGATCAGAAACTGGATTTTATAACGAAGGGATTAAGCTTCAGAGCTTTGGTTTCATTTAAGAATTGGAGTTATAATCAGAAGTTCCGTCTGCAAGGATATAATAGTTATCAGCTTTCCGATTATAAACAGAATGAAGACGGTTCCTATGACTTTACCAATACACCTATCGGAGAACCGAGTAATCATACGATGGATGCCTTTTTCGGTACCAACGGTGACCGTCGGTTTTATATTCAGGGATACCTGAATTACGAACGTTCGTTCGGTTCGCACAATGTAAGTGGTATGTTGCTTTATAACCAGGATGATTATAATACGAATGTAAACAGCAGTCTTATTGCTTCGCTTCCAAAACGTAAAATGGGTGTGGCGGCACGTTTGTCTTATGATTACGATCATCGGTATATGCTTGAAGTAAATGCGGGCTACAATGGTTCTGAGAGTTTTGCCAAAGGGCATCGTTGGGGACTGTTCCCATCCATATCGTTGGGATGGAATATCAGTGAAGAAAAATTTTGGAAGCCGATAAAACCGGTTATTTCCAATTTTAAAGTCCGCGGTTCGTATGGTTTGGTAGGTAACGATCAAATCGGCAGTGACCGTTTTGCTTATCTGGCAATCGTGAATTTGACTGAAAGCCCGTCTTATACAACCGGATATGGTGGTAGTACCACTTCATTATCAGGACCTACTTATAATCGATTCCAGAATAATGAACTTACGTGGGAAGTCGGAAATAAACTGAATGTGGGTGTCGATTTACAGCTCTTCAATTCATTAAATATCACTGTCGACGGATTCAGGGAGATTAGAGATAATATTTTTCAGCAGAAAAATTCCATACCGAATTATCTGGGAACTGCCAGTACTAAAATCTACGGTAATTTCGCAAAAGTGAAGAATACAGGATTTGACCTTGCTTTGGATTATGGAAAACAGTTGAACCGGAACTTTTCTATCCAGATGAAAGGAACTTTTACCTATGCACACAATGAGGTTTTGAAGTATGATGAAGCGGCAGGACTTCGTCCGGCATTATCGCAGGTTGGAAAGAGCCTGAACTCAATCTGGGGATATGTAGCAGACGGATTGTATATTGATGAAGCTGATATTGCGAATAATCCTCAGTCGACTATCGGTAATATTGCTATTGCACCGGGCGATGTGAAGTATGTAGATCAGCCGGACGCGAGCGGTAATTATGATGGAAAAATAACATCAGATGACAGAGTGGTATTAGGATATCCCACAATTCCGGAGATAATATACGGATTTGGTCCCTCTATTACATGGAAGAATTGGGATTTCTCTTTCTTCTTTCAGGGACAAGCGCGCGTGTCATTTATGATGAGCGGTTTCGAACCATTTGGAACGCAAAGTAAAAATAATGTTCTGAAATGGATTTCTGATGATCATTGGAGCAAAGATAATCAGAATCCGAATGCACGGTATCCGCGATTGACACAATATAATAACAACAACAATACGGCGTCTTCTTCTTATTGGCTGCGGAATGCTTCGTTCCTGAAATTGCGGAATGCCGAAATCGGCTATCGTTTCAAATGGGCAAGAATCTATGTGAACGGAAGTAACTTGTTGACCTTTTCTCCATTTAAGCTATGGGATCCTGAAATGGGTGGAGGTGCCGGTATGAAATACCCGACACAACGTACATATAATGTTGGTATTCAATTAACTTTTAAATAATATATACTTATGAAGATAATATATAAACTCCTGTTTTTGTTTTTGCTGACGATAGGATATAGTTCCTGCGGCTTTCTGGATATTGTTCCGGATGAAATAACGACTGAGGCAGATGCATTTAAAGACCGGAATGCGGCTAAGAATTTTGTTTATTCTTGCTATGGCTATTTGCCGCAAAGTAATGTGGCATCAGGCAGTCTCGATTTGCTGACAGGAGATGAAGTGATAACGGCTTTTGAACATGAAACGTTTGCCAGTTTTCCAAAAGGCAACTATACGGCTTCTTCGCCGGTGATTTCTTATTGGAATACATTTTTTCAAGGATTGCGTCAATGCTATATATTTCTGGAAAATGTAGACAAGGTACCCGACCTGACTGAAAGTGTAAAAACAGACTATATCGCACAGGTTAAGTTTCTGATTGCTTATTATCATTATCAGTTGGCACGTTGTTACGGACCTATTATCCTGATCAAGGAACTACCGGATGTAAATGCTTCGCAAGCAGAATATTTACCCCGAACTTCATATGACGAATGTGTAGACTGGATATGCAATTTATTGGATGAAGCCGCAAGTTCATTGCCTGCCATACGTACCAATAAAGAAGATTACGGATTGGCAACCAGTGTAGGAGCTAAGGCTGTGAAAGCAAAAATGCTTTTGTATGCAGCTTCTCCGTTATTCAATGGAAACTCAAGTTTCTATAGCAATTTTACAGATAAATCCGGTAGTCAGTTAATGCCTCTGACTTATGATCCTAATAAGTGGGTAAAAGCAAAGACAGCTATTAAAGAGGCGATTGACCTTGCCGAGCAGAACGGACATGCTTTGTATGTAAAGCAAGACTATAAGATAGGTAATGAGGATGCGAATCCCTATCCGGCGGCAGGTCCTGTCCGGTGTCTTCGAACCAGCTTGGTCGATTGGGATTCGCGTAATCCGGAGGTTCTTCTGGCAGAAACGCGTAGTGAAGGTTCGTATGGTATACAAAACAAATCGTTACCATTTGTGACTGACGGCTGGGCGTGGAATGGTGTCGGTCCGACATGGACCATGTTAAATCGTTTTTATACTAAAAACGGTTTACCTTGGGACGAAGATCCGGAGTATAAAGATAAAGACAAATTAAAGATCGTCAATGTGGATGCCAGCCATGCTGACGAGGCTCATGAAGGAAGTAAAACACTCCTGTTTAATTTGGATCGTGAACCTCGCTTTTATGCTTGGGTAGCTTTTCAGGGTGGATATTACGAAGTGATGAACGGGTCAACTAATCCGGCCTATGTTATGAGTAACGGTAAGAAAGATAATTCGGATAGCAGATTGATATGCGATTTTGTATTGGGAGGTAACTGCAGTCGTGGTACGGCCACCGTACAGCGACCGGGTAACTATACTCCAAGTGGTTATCTGAACAAAAAAGGTGTCGATCCTAATACTGTTGTTTCTACAAATGCTACGAAATTGAATCAGTATCCCTGGCCCATTATTCGTCTTGCCGACCTGTATTTGGCATATGCCGAAGCATGTGTGGAGACTAATGATCTGGAGACAGCCAAACAATATCTGAACAAAGTCAGAGAACGTGCCGGTATCCCTACAGTAGAAACAGCATGGAGTGGTGTTGCTGCATTGGATCAGACAAAATTACGTCAGATTGTACGGCAGGAGAGAATGAATGAACTTTATTTGGAAAGCCAGAATTTCTGGGATATGCGCCGTTGGCTGCTGGCTGGACAATATTTTAATGTCAAGGCTAAGGGGTTGAATATTGCTGCTACTACCATAGAAGATTATGCGATAGTGAAGACTATTGACTTTGAGCGTAAGTTCGAGGCGCCGACTCAATATCTGTTGCCCATACCTTCTGCCGATATTAACAGAAATGAAAAATTAGTAAACAATCCGGGTTATTAATCTTTTTAAAGAGAAATGAAGATGAAAAAAATATTGCTTGGCCTGTGTGTGATACTGGGCCTGATAAATATGATCGGCTGCTCCAGCGATGAGAAGTATCCCATGCCGACCTCTATAGATCAGAATTCACTGTCGGCTGAAGCCAAAGCCGGTGCTATCAAATTGAAATGGACCGTACCAGCCGATTCTAATTATTATTATGTAAAAGTGACCTATACATTACCTGAAGACGGGAAGAAATGTATGAGATTGGCAAGTGTGAATAGTGATACCATGTTGGTGGACAATCTGCTGCATCGGTATGGTGACATTAACTTTACATTGCAACCTTGCAATCGTGCCGGGGAAGCTTCGCAAAGTTGCAGTATCATGGCACAGGCACTTCCTGCTCTGAAACAGATCAAGACTGACCGGAATCCTATAACCTTGTCTGCAAAACAGTTGTATACAGATGATCAGGAGAGTAGTGAAGGACCTATCGCAAACCTGGTGGATGGAAGGAATGACACTTATTTCCACATGTCATGGAGCAGTCCTACGCCTTTCCCTCACTATATTGTGGTCGACTTGGGTGAAGAGAATGCTTTGTCCACTTTCCTGTTCTCTTATGTTTGTCGTGACAATAACAATAAAGACAATCCCAAAGAGATGGATATTCTGGGCAGCAATACTTTTGATGGAAAGAATTATGATGAGAGCCAGACCACTTTGTTGGCGTCTTTGAGTAATTTGCCTAATACAAAAGCTGCGTCTTACGAATCGGATATAATAAAAGCCGGTGCATCTTACCGCTATCTTTGGTTTAAGGTGAAATCTTCTACAAGCGGCTCCAACTGGATTGCGTTGGCAGAACTCGGCCTTTCGAAGGTAATTGTGAAAACCTATGATCCGGAAACCGGAGAGACTACCATTGAGTAAGAAACTGTTTTGAATTTCTATACATATCTTTTTTGATTGACTTTTGCCTATGTTTTGAGTGATATTCCGGTCTGTTTCGATTCTTTTAATCGTCAGATAGCTTGTTATCTTCCTCTTATAACAACCGGAATAACCGTGAAAATTCATCTCAAATCATTAGACGAATCATTCAAAAGCAGTTTCTAAAACAGGATTCAATAGGTACCTATATAATGTAGTATGAATTTGGCCACCTATGGTTGTCAGATTGATGCTAAATACGAGAATCAAGTAATTATTAAAAAGGAAATACAAGTGAAGTCTTTTATGAGAACAAAATTTGTATTTCCTTTGTTTTATTTATCTTATGTTTAATTTACCCTAATAACATGAAGAAACATCTAATTCTAATGATTTCTGCAGCTATTATCCCTCTGCTGCTGTATGCTTGTTCTGCTGAAGAAGAAAGAGCGTTAACATCGACTACTCTTGAGGTAGCACAGTCTGCCATCGATTTTAAAAGTGATGCAGGAACCCGTGACATCGCTATTGTTACCAATGCAGACCATTGGACGGCACGGTCTGATAAAGATTGGTGTTCGGTTGCTGTCAACGAAAGTACATTGACGGTGAATGTGTCCGGATACGATGGAAAAGAGACAAGGGAGGCAGTGATTAAAGTTACTGCCGATGGATTGGCAGAAACTGTTAACGTACGCCAATTGGGATCAGAGCCTGCTATTTTGATATCCCAACAGATCTTTACCGTTGAGGCCAGTGGCAGTGATATCGCATTCGATGTAACTACAAATGTTTCGGTGACTATCACATTGCCGGAATGGATCAAAGAGAAACCGGCAGGTACACGTGCATCCGAAATGGTGACTACGACGCATAATTACATTGTTACAGCCAATCCGGAAGATAGTGAACGTACGGGCAATATCACCGTGAAAGAGGTCGGCGGAGAACTTGAGGCCTTGGTATCTGTTACTCAGAAAGGATTGGGAGAATATGAATCCGGAAATCTCGAGGGTATCAAAGACGATATTAAGGTTCCGGTAGAATCAGGTGAAGCAAGCTCTTTCCAGGGTGGCTCGAATATTGATAAATCATTCGATGGTGATATGAATACTATTTACCATTCTAACTGGAATAACGCGGGAGATCATTATTTCCCCATTACGTTGACTTATAATTTTGCTGCGGGTTCGGATATGGACTATCTTATATATTATCCCCGTACCTCAGGGCCGAATGGTAACTTCAAGGAAGTGGAGATCCGTGTAAAGTCAAATGCGAATACCAGAGGAACCGATGAATGGAATACGGTGATGACTAAAAACTTCGGGGGGACGAATGCCGCAGTCCGTGTTAATTTTCCGAAGGCACAAATCGGAGTCACGTCGGTTCAGTTTATTGTCAAATCAGGATCGGGAGACGGGCAGGGATTTGCTGCTTGTGCCGAGATGGAATTTTATAAAAAGAATCCGGATGCATTCGACCCGCTCACTCTTTTCACCGATGGTACATGCTCTGAATTGAAGCCCGGACTTACCGATGAAGAAATAGAGAACTGTCCGTATTCATTCTACAAGAACATAGCTTACTATATGAAGCAGGGTAAGTATCCGGCAGAGTTCCGTATTCAGGAATATAAGGCTTGGCCCCATCCGGATGCCCAGTCAGAAACACATAAGACCAGTCCTTATAGCCTGCGTGATAATCCTACGGGAATTTCGGTTAAAGATGGAGAGCAACTGATGATTTTTGTCGGCGATACACATGGGCAGACTGTCAGTGCAGTGATTCAGAATCTGGATGTTCCCGGTGGTGATGGTTTCGGAGGAACCTCTTATCCGTTGTCTGAAGGGGCCAACAAGATTACGGCCCGGAATAAAGGATTAATGTATATTTTGTATCACACTCCTGACTATGAAACTGCTCAGCCTGTAAAGATACATATCGCTTCCGGACAAGTAAACGGCTATTTCGATGTAGCTAAACATCAGGCTTCCGATTGGAATAAATTGTTGAGTAACGCTGTGGATAAGTATTTCGATGTGGTGGGACATTATGCACATCTCACATTCCCGACCGAGCGTTTCCGTACTCATACTCCGGACGGGAAAGCACTGATCGATGCTTATGATCAGATTGTGAATTCGGAGATGGAACTGATGGGATTGTATAAATACAATAAACTGTTCAAGAACCGCATGTACCTGCATGTGATGTATACCAGCTATATGTATGCCACCAGTTATCATACTGCTTACAATGACGGTACTCTGGCCGAACTTTGTAATGTGGATAAATTGAAGACATCTGCATGTTGGGGACCTGCACATGAAATAGGGCATTGCAACCAGACACGTCCCGGATTGAAATGGTTGGGGACAACGGAGGTAACGAACAATATCATGTCCGAGTACATCCAGACTACAATTTTCGGACAGCCTTCTCGCTTGCAAACAGAAGATATGGGAGATGGCAGTCGTAACCGTTATTCCAAGGCCTGGACCCAGATCATTGCGGCAGGTGCGCCACATGGAAATTTTGGAAGTGACAGCGATGTTTTCTGTAAACTCGTTCCTTTCTGGCAATTGGAACTCTATTTCGGTAAAGTACTCGGACGGACACCTCTTCAGCAATCTGACAAAGGAGGATTCTATCCGGATGTGTACGAGTATATCCGGACGCACGATAATCTGAGAACGGCCGGGGAACAGCAGACTGAGTTCGTTTATATCTGTAGTCTGATAGCTAAAGCCAACTTGCTGGATTTCTTCACGAAATGGGGATTTCTGACTCCGGTCGACATAACAGTGGATGACTACGGAACGGGCAAACTCACCGTTACCCAGGCCCGTATCGACGAAATACGAAGTCGTGTAGAGGCTTTGGGATATCCGAAACCGGATGTTGCTCTGGAATATATAACGGATAATTCTGTAGAACTTTATAAGGACAAACCCGGAATTGTAGCCGGTACAGCCACACGGAGCGGTTCGACATTTACCATGACCAACTGGAAAAATGTGGCAGCTTATGAAGTTGTAGATGAAACCGGCAAGAAAGTCTGTATCTCTGATGGGCTGTTAGCACCTTCCGGTATTGCTACGTTTACCATGAAAACCGCTTGGAAAGACGGCTTTAAGGTATATGCTGTTTCTGCTACGGGAGCCAGGACTGCAGTGACGTTTTAAAAGAGACTGACAGATAGTGCCGAACAGGCGAAGAGGGTACGGAGTGCTATGGAATTGCAGAAGCAAGGATGTAAACTTCGTGCCCTTCGTCTGCTCTGTGGCATACCTGTAGAGAACAAAATCATCATTTTCTTTCATAATTCGGAAAAAAACACGAAATTTGCGACACTTTTAAGTTCGAATTACTAACACCTTTAAATATAAGATAAAGAAAATGACTAAAAGTGCATTGCAAATTGCCAGGGCTGCTTATCAGCCCAAACTTCCGAAAGCGCTGAAAGGCTCAGTAAAAGCAGTTGAAGGCGCAGCTACACAATCAGTAGCCGATCAGGAAGCTATCCAGAAACTGTTCCCGAACACTTACGGAATGCCGTTGATTAAATTCGAAGAAGGTGAAGCTATCCAGCTCCCCGCTATGAATGTAGGTGTTATCCTTTCAGGAGGACAGGCTCCGGGCGGACATAACGTAATCTCTGGTCTGTTCGATGGTATCAAGACACTGAACAAAGACAACAAGCTGTATGGCTTTATCCTGGGTCCCGGTGGATTGGTTGACCATAATTATATGGAACTGACTGCCGATATCATCGATGAATACCGTAATACAGGTGGTTTCGACATTATTGGTTCGGGACGTACCAAACTGGAAACTCCGGAACAATTCGAAAAGGGGTTGGAGATTATCAATAAATTGGGTATCAAAGCACTGGTAATCATTGGTGGTGACGACTCTAATACAAATGCCTGCGTTCTGGCCGAATACTATGCTGCCAAGAATGCCGGTGTACAGGTGATCGGTTGTCCGAAAACTATCGACGGTGACTTGAAGAACGAAATGATTGAAACTTCTTTCGGTTTCGATACTGCATGTAAAGTATACTCAGAAGTGATTGGTAACATCCAGCGCGACTGTAACTCTGCACGTAAATACTGGCACTTCATTAAACTGATGGGCCGTTCGGCTTCTCACATTGCACTGGAATGTGCTTTGCAGGTTCAGCCTAACGTATGTATCATCTCTGAAGAAGTGGAAGCGAAAGATATGTCATTGGACGATGTAGTAACTTACATTGCTAAGATCGTTGCCGATCGTGCTGCTCAGGGCAACAACTTCGGTACTGTGCTGATTCCTGAAGGTCTGGTTGAGTTTATCCCGGCTATGAAACGTCTGATCGCTGAGTTGAATGACTTCCTGGCAGCCAATGCCGTTGAGTTCGCAAATATCAAACGTTCTCGTCAGCGCGAATATATCATCAGCAAACTGTCAAAAGAAAATGCTGAGATCTATGCAAGCCTTCCTGAAGGTGTAGCACGTCAGCTTTCTTTGGATCGCGACCCGCACGGAAACGTACAGGTATCATTGATCGAAACTGAAAAGCTGTTGTCTGAAATGGTAGGAACAAAACTGGCTCAGTGGAAAGAAGAAGGGAAATACGTAGGTAAATTTGCTGCACAGCACCACTTCTTCGGTTACGAAGGACGTTGCGCTGCTCCATCAAATTACGATGCTGACTACTGCTACTCACTGGGTTACACAGCTTCTATGTTGATTGCTAACGGTAAGACCGGTTACATGTCATCTGTACGTAATACAACTGCTCCTGCTGCTGAATGGATCGCAGGCGGTGTGCCCATTACAATGATGATGAACATGGAACGTCGTCATGGCGAAATGAAACCGGTAATCCAGAAAGCATTGGTGAAACTGGACGGAAAACCGTTCCTGACATTCGCTGCTAAACGCGATCAGTGGGCGTTGAATACAGATTACGTATATCCGGGCCCGATTCAATACTTCGGTCCGACGGAGGTTTGCGACCAGCCGACTAAGACACTGCAACTGGAACAAGCTAAGTAAGCTTTTCCCCGCATTACAATAGTAGAAACCCATCGGGGCGGATTGATTCAATTCCCTTCGGTGGGTTTTTAGTTCATCTGAATATCCCTATTTTATATGAAACGACTTTCTACCCTATGCCTGCTGGCAGCAGGCTTTTTCATTCCGGGACAAGCACACCAGGCCCGTCCGACGGTGCTTGATTCGGTTTACGCTCCCCTGAAAGTGGCTACACCTCCTTCCGATGCTTATATCGGCTTATCGCTTCTCGATAACGGTGAGATCAGACACTATAATTATGGAGAACAGGCTGTGGCAGGTACTGTATATCTGTCCAGTACCGATCATGGTTTGACCTGGAAACGGGTGAACCGTCCCAAAGAAATGCCTTTTGCCGATTGTCAGAGCCCTGTCAGTAAGGAGTATATTCGTCTGGTAGATATGGGGGCAATGGGTGTTTATTGCATTCGTACTTCCGGTGGATTGACAGGAGGACGTACTCTTACGAAGGTGGCCGATCGTAACTCCATCATGATTAAACCGCCTGTATTTATCCGAAACGGCAAACGTATTGTCGTGGCTGCTCACGGAGGGGTAACACCGAAAGGGTGCTATACCTATTTTTCCGATGATGACGGTCTGACCTGGAAATGCTCGAATACAGTCACATCCCCCGATCATCAGGGAGGAGGCTTCCATAAAGGTATCCGTTGGAATCATGGTGCTGTGGAGCCTACGGTGGTCGAACTGAAGGACGGAACTCTCTGGATGTTGATGCGTACTTCACAAGACTTCCATTATCAGGCTTTTTCTAAGGACGGCGGACAAACCTGGGGCGAATCGGAACCATCGCCTTTTTATGGTACCATCACGATGCCTACTTTAGGGCAGTTGGCCGACGGACGACTGTTGCTTTTCTGGTGTAATACGACTCCTCTTCCCGAAAAGGAGGGTACGGATGGTGTTTGGGATGATGTGTTCACCAATCGTGATGTGACTCATGTGGCGGTTTCTGATGATGATGGAAAGACTTGGAAGGGTTTTCGCGAACTTTACATGGATCCCATGCGCAATGATATCGACTATGCCGTTCATGGTGGCGGGATTGACCGTGGCGTTCATCAGGCACAGTTTGTAGAAGTAGCTCCGGGTAAGGTGCTGGCATCTATCGGTCAACATCCTCTTCATCGTGCTATGATGATGTTCGATGTGAATTGGTTGTACGAGAAGAGCCGCTTCAACGACTTTACCGACTCTCTTTCACAATGGAGTACATTCAACTACATGAATGGTATCAAAGGACATTGCGCTTATAATCGTATACAGGGTTGTATGCTCGAACCCCATCCCCGGAAGGAAGGTCGGCAAGTGCTTCATCTGGCTTACCGGCCGGATGCTTCACTGGTGGCAGATACACGTGGTGCGGTATGGAACTTTCCGGCTATGAAGAAAGGAACGTTCACCGTCAGTTTATGTATTCCCGAAGGGAGTCATTCGGTTTCGTTGTTATTGAATGATCGCTGGATGAATCCTTCGGACACCGTAGCCCGTTACCAGTCTATGTACGAACTTCCACTCACCCGTAAGCAACTCGGAGTGAAGGATGACCGTTGGCACGAGGTTTCTTTGGAATGGGATTTGTTGCAGAAGCGCCCGCAAGCACGTGTCCGGGTAGATGGGCGGCTTCGTCCGTTGCGCCTTCCGCTCAAGAACAAATCTCAGAATGGAATTAGTTATGTTCATTTCATCGCTCCTCCTGCTGAGGCTAATCCGGGTGTTTATCTGGAGTGGGTGAGGGCAGAAGCTGATGGAGCCATCTAGGAATGAATTCATTTCACCACAGATTACACGGACTTTCATAGATACTTTAATTTGATTCTCAATGAAATAAAATCATTAATCTGTGAAAATCTGTGTAATCTGTGGTGAATCAAACTCTAAATAAGAATAAAAATCAATGAAGTCTTCACGAAACACTTCTACCTCCGGCAAACCCGCTTCCGGTCGTCGTACACCGGCACGGAAGACGAAAGCGAAAGAGAAAACTACCCGCACCATGCCCGTTTGGATGCGCAATACCCTTGCGCTTATTGTGGTCGGGGTATTTTCTCTCACTTTTTATTATTTCGTTATCCGCCCTTATTCTTATCGTTGGAAGGAGTGCTACGGACGGAAGGAGTATGGCGTTTGTATCCCTTGTGGCTATGAGGTGCATGGCATCGATATCTCCCATTATCAGGGGAGCATCGACTGGAAGGAGTTGAAACAAAACAGAGAAACGGATTTTCCGCTTCACTTTATTTTTATGAAAGCCACCGAGGGAGGAGATCATGGTGACGATACTTTCAAAGACAACTTCGAACAAGCACGTCGCCATGGCTTTATTCGTGGGGCCTACCATTTCTTCACTCCACGTACGGATGCCTTGAAGCAGGCGGACTTTTTTATCCGTACCGTGAAACTCGATAGTGGAGATTTGCCTCCGGTGCTCGATGTCGAACTGACAGGTAAGAGGCCTAAAAAAGAGTTGCAACAAAATATTAAGAAATGGCTCGACCGAGTGGAGGCACATTATGGTGTAAAACCTATTCTCTACACTTCTTATAAATTCAAGACCCGCTATCTGGACGACTCGCTTTTCAATGCTTATCCCTACTGGATAGCCCACTATTACGTTGATTCGGTGAGGTACGAAGGTAAATGGCACTTCTGGCAGCACACTGATATCGGAAGTGTGCCCGGTATTCATCACGATGTAGATCTGAACGTATTCAACGGTTCGCTCGAAGAGCTGAGGAAGATGACGATGAGATGAACTTTACCCTCTTTCCCTGCGTTATATTTCTAAAAAAAGGAAATACAGATGAATATAGCAATAAGCGGGGCCTCCGGTTTTATAGGCAAGCATCTTACAGAGTACCTTACAGAAGCGGGACACCGGGTAATCCCTCTGGGGAGGCCTATGTTCCGTGAAGGCACATCGGGGCATTTAATTCAGGCTCTGTCACATTGCGATGTTATCATCAATCTGGCAGGAGCACCCATTGGCAAGCGGTGGACACCGGAATACAAAAAAGAACTTTATGACAGCCGGATTAAGGTGACGCACTGCATCATCCGGGCAATGGATGCAGTAAAGACGAAGCCGCGGTTAATGATTTCCGCCTCTGCCGTAGGATATTATCCAGAGGAGGGTACATTCGATGAATATACCAATACCCGGGGAAGTGGCTTTCTGGCGGAACTTTGTTATGCATGGGAGAAAGAGGCCCGCCGTTGTCCGTCGCAGACAAGGCTGGTAATCACCCGCTTCGGCATTGTGCTGTCACCCGATGGCGGGGCGATGGAACAAATGCTTCGTCCCCTCCGGATAACGCGGGTAGCCGGTGTGATCGGTCCGGGTACACAGCCTTTCCCCTGGATTGCTATTCAGGATCTTTGTCGGGCGATGGAGTTTATTATCAGCCACGAAGAGGCAAGCGGAGTTTTCAACCTGGTGGCTCCGCAACAAGTTTCACAGTATGCATTTACTCAGGCAATGGCAGCACGCTATCATGCCTGGATGAAGGTGGTCGTACCGCGTTGGTTCTTCCGGATGCGGTATGGTGAGGTGGCTTCCTTCCTGGCATCAGGACAGAATGTGCGTCCCACACGTTTGCTCGAGGCCGGCTTCCGCTTTGTGAAGCCGACGATAGAAGATTTCTTCGAAGGTACGGATCATGCAGCTGTAGATCGATTGGATTTGCACCGCTACATGGGTACGTGGTATGAGATAGCCCGTTTCGACCACCGCTTTGAGAGAGGATTATCGGAGGTGACGGCCACTTATACGCTGATGCCCGACGGGACGGTCCGTGTGGAGAACCGGGGATGTAAGCATAAGAAACCCTATGATGTTTGTAAGACAGCGGAAGGACGTGCTAAGATACCCGATCCGTCTCAACCGGGTAAACTGAAAGTATCGTTTTTCCTGTCTTTTTATTCAGACTATTATGTATTGGAATTAGATCAGGACGAATACAATTATGCTCTGATCGGTAGCAGTTCTGATAAATATTTATGGATACTGAGCCGTGCACCAATTTTGCCGGAAGAGATTAAGAAGAAGTTGCTGGATGCTGCCACCCGCAGGGGATATGATGTGAAGAAACTGATCTGGGTGGAGCAAAGAGAGAAAAAAATAATGTAGTCTATATTAACCTAAACAAAAAGGAGATTAGAAAATGGAAGAATATGAAGTAATTCACCGCCCGGAGCGGAATCGTTTTGAATTGGAGAAGAATGGAATGACTGCCTTTGTGGAATATGAAGTCGAAGATGGAGCACTGGATATTATGCACACTATCGTACCTCCTCCCTTGGAAGGAAAGGGAATTGCGGCCGCACTGGTAGAAGCGACTTATAAATATGCCTCTGCGCAGGGGTTGAAGCCTAAAGCAACGTGTTCGTATGCCGTCGCATGGCTGAAACGGCATCCGGCGGAATAAACCGTCCGGATTGAGGCCTGTTCGGAGAATGAACCGTTTTGGGGTTCACCACGGATTAACACAGATTCTTTGTATCTTAGTATCAATGCTCTAAGCTTAACTCACCACAGAGCAACACAGGGTAACACAGAGTCTCACAGAGAAGATCTTTCTCTTCAACGCTCTATTGACCAAGAGATTATAAGAGTTTGTGTTAATCCGTGTAATCCGTGGTGAACTTGTTCTGTTACCATTCCGTCATAAAATCCCTCGGAGGAAGCTGACTGTTGCCCATCCTCTTCACTGTTTCCACCTTTTCAGCATTGGGAAGAATTGCTTCATGTTTGCAATGGCCTCTTCCTTCGTCATTTTCACTTCCGAGCCTTTATTGAATTCGTCTACGAACTGTGCGCATTGGTTAATCATTTCGTCCATCGTGCATTCCACGGTGAAATGTCCGTCGGCATAACAATAGGTGCAATACTCTTCGTTTTTGCTACCATCCTTTTCCGTTCCCAATACTTCCGGGTTGAGCGGCATGCCGCAGCTCTGGCAAAATTTCTGTTCCATTCTTTTTCTGTTTTTAATAGGTTATTCAATAGGGATATATATTCTTGTCACGTAATCTTTTTCTTCCGTATCTGGTTCGCAATTAAGATATTCTTCAAATGAAGTTGCATCACGAAATGCTGTAGGCAGTGGATGCGAGTAAATCCGGTCATACATTTCTTGCAAACCACTGTAGCTTCCGCGGAGTGTGTAGACGGCATAGCGTCCCTGCGGAATCGTCTTCATGCCAAAAGCGCCTTGCGGTGATACATCGTGTTCCACTGTTGCACAAGCGTAAAAGCGGCATTGTTCGGTTTTCGTTACTGTGGGGTCGTCAAAGCTGATGCCTATCCAGCGGGTAGAAGGAGTCAGAAGACCGTTTATTTGGAGAAAATCTCTCAGTTTTCTCCACGCTTCTATGTAAGGTTCCTCTTCACCATAACGCCCGATGATGCGGATATATACCAGCTTCAATTCCGGTTCTGTCAGGATTTCCGGTTTCAGAGACTCCTTTTTCAGGGTGCTGAATTCTTCGTAACGTTCTGCACGCCGTTTGCGGTAGGCGGTGGGGGATATGCCGAAAAACTGCTTGAATGCTTTCGATAACGATTGTGGCGTTTCGTATCCGACCATCTCTGCCACTTGCGCCAGACGGATATTCTTCATTTGCAGGTACATTACCGCACGTTCCACTCGTTGCCGGGCGATGTACGTAGCCAGCGGTTCGTGCAGGTAAGCCCGCATAATGCGATGGAAATGATACTCCGATAGGCATACTTCACGTGCCAGTGTTTCCACCCGCAAAGGTTCGTTGAGGTGTGAGTTGATATAATCTATCACCCGGTTCACCTGTTGCAGATATTTCTCTTCAGTATCGCTCTTCATTGTTTTTGTTCCGTTGGGTTCCGGGACAAATGTAGCGGGTTTTACTGAAAGAGCGGTTATCCGATCTTGCTATTTTTTTCTGTCGGTTTCTGCCCTGTCCGTATGGGTAATTGTTTCCATATCCGGCGCGGAATCATTCGCCAGAAAAAGACGATAATGGCATAGCGCCAGTCTATCACCACTACCCGTTGGTGGTGGTTCAGTGCCCGTACAATCCGTTTGGCTACCTTTTCCGGCCGCATCAGTAGCGGATAGTGTTTTCCGTCGTTCAGCAAGTCGGTAGATACGAATCCCGGGCGGATGTCCGTGAAGCGGATGTTCAGTTTTTGCATTCCGGCCAGCTGTTCCAGCGCATCGATATAGGTGTTCTGAAACCGTTTCGTAGCAGAATAGGCAGGGGCTACCCCCAGTCCTTTTGTCCCGGCAATGGAACTGATGACTGCCAACTGACCGCCGCCATGCTCACGGAAGTGGTGGAAAGCGGTATCTGCCATCCGCATGAATCCTTCTACATTGGTACGGGCAGTATCCAGTTCGATGTCCGGATTCAGTTCCATATTCTGGTAACCGATGCCGGAGCTTAGAAGGAACAGATCCATACCTCCGACCCGTCTGATCAGGTTATTGAGTTTGGGTGTTGCATCCGGTTGGGTGACATCCAGAACTGCGATTTCTATAAGGTCCGGAGCACTGCTTTGCAGTGCTTCAAGTGCCGGAAGCCTACGCCCTGCAATGCCGAGGCGCCAGCCTTGTAAGAGAAGTTGTTTTGCCACTTCGCGGCCGATACCTGAAGTAGCTCCGATGATAATGGCTCGTTTCATATCTGAATTCATGTCCAGGGGTTTGAGGCAAAGATAAGAAATAAAAATAAGACAAGGTACGGAATGTGGAAAGTGAATAAGCTGTATTTTCCATATCTTGTCTTGTAATAGTCGGCTAGCGGGCGGATAAGGTTGCTTTATAAGTAAAGAACCATGTCCCGACACAGCAAGCCACGATAATGATACCGGTAGAGTAAAGCATATTGCCTATTCCCGTCAACGGGGACAGCAGCCCTCCAAACACGAACATCAGGAATCCCAACAGGGCCGATGCATTACCCGAATTCTTACGTTCCATATCAAGTGCAAGCGTTGTGGAACCGGGAAGGATTAATCCTAAAAATGCAAGGAGGAAAAACAGTGTTCCTTCTACAATCCAGACGGATGGACTGAAAATTAGTGCAGCAGCAACCGGAAGACTCATGGTTGTGAAACCTGCTACTCCGAAACGTAGAGCTGCTGTCGCATCTTTAAACCGGGAGACAGCCAGACTGCCCAACATAATGCCTAATGCATTGACACCGAAACAGAGGCTGTAAGCAAAAGGTGAGGTCCCGAAGTGGTTTTGGAAAATAAAGGGAGATGCTGCGATATAGGTGAACATGACCCCCATGGCGAATGCTTGTATCAAGACATAGCGCATGAATTGCCTGTTACGGAGTACCGGCAGATAATATTTGAATGTAGAAAAGACATTCCCTTTTTGGCGTTTCTTAATCTCCAACGATTCCTTGAAGGCAGACAAGGCGACAATCAATAGTATGCCTATAGCCAATAATATCCAGAAGATACCTTTCCAATCCATCGCTCCGAGTAATATTCCGCCCAATACCGGGGCACAGACGGGAGCTAATCCCTGTACGGAACTCAGCATGGCGAAAAAACGTGTTAGTTCTTTTCCCTGGTAAAGGTCAATGGCTATGGACTTGGAAATCACGACTCCTCCGGCTCCGGACAACCCCTGCAACAAACGGGCGAAGATAAAGCCATGGATCTCCGGCGAGTAAAGGCATCCTACTGTGGAAATACAGAAGATCACTAATGAGACCATTAGAGGCAGTTTACGTCCATATTTGTCGCTCAGTGGACCTATGATTAATTGCCCTACTGCCAATCCCACCATACTGAAAGTCAGACTAAGCTGCACCAGCGAAGCCGTAGTATCGAAATATTCGCTCAACACTGGCAGGGCCGGCAGATAAAAATCGGTCACGAACGGACCGAATGCTGATACAATCCCTATAAATATCAGGATGTAAAGCCTGGAGTTTCCTATTCTTTTCGTCATTGTTATATTGCTTGATTAGTTCCGGTTGCAAAGTTGCCGTTATTTTTGCATACTATTTCGTCCGATATCATGCGAGGTTCGTTCAAATAGTAACCAAAAGCAGGTCGTTATTCCGGTAGAATCGCTTATCTTTGCTCAGGTCTATTATATGTAATATGTGTAATCTGTCTGATGAGTCGAAGCAGTTTGAGATGACGCCTCCGAGCAGCAATCTTTCGTCACTTTTTCCTACAGGGAGAGCCGTGCGCAATCCTCTTGGTAAGGTTTATTTCGTGGTTATATTAAAAGGGAAGGCCATGGTACGGATAGATGGCAAAAGCATGCTGTTGCCCGAACGGACTTTCTTGTTTCTTCCGCCGGGGCATCTACTCCTCCGGCTTTCGTGTACGCAGGATTTTCTTTTTCAGTATCTTTCATTCAGTTTCGACTTTCTGTCCGATTTTCCCCTGTTGTTGAAGGCAGACATATCGAATCAGGTTACTAATGCACCTTGTCTGCCAATGTCCCCGGAGGATTTCAGTTTGATAAAGATGTATTATCATTTCATTTATCATCGTTATTTGGATGCCGAATGTCCGTCAGAAGTTATCAAAGGGATGCTGTTCTCTTTGGTACTGGAAGTGTGCCGGATGTATTCGGGTAGAAATATTTCGGTAGAGATGTCCCGGCAAGATAAATTGGTAGATGGTTTCTTCAGTCTGTTGCATAAATATTGCACACAAGAACGGATGGCAGCCTTTTATGCGAGCCGGTTGTGTATATCGGATAAATACCTGATGAGGAGTATAAAGAAACAAACCGGGCAAACGTTTCACTATTGGATGGCGGATTTTATACTGAGAGAAGCCAAACTGATGCTGAGATCGACGGATTTGAGTGTCACAGAGATAGCGGATAAACTTAGTTTTCCGAACTCTTCTTCTTTCGCGCGTTTTTTCCGTAAATATACAGGCTTCTCGCCTGTTCAGTTCAGAAATGAAGCATAAACTTTTTATGCAGGGATAACCGGCTTTCCTGAAGATGCACCTTTTCGTTTTGAAAAGCTGATCCTATCAAAATGGTAGGGTGATGATCACTGTTCGATACTTGAATGGAAAATCTATTTGTCTGGTAACTATTTACTTGTACTTTTTCTTTCCGTTTTGGCACGATATTGGCTATATGCCTTTCGCAAAAAAAATCGTGTGTTATGGAAGAATACCTGTCGACGGACATATACGTTAGTAAACGGAATAACAGTCTGATAAACGGCAAAATGATAGGGCGCGTACTTGGGGTCTTACTCTTTATAGAGGCGGGAATGTTTGTACTCTGCTCCGGCATATCCGTGGTCTATGGTGAAAGCGATTACAAGTATTTCCTTTATACGGCGGGTATCAACCTCCTGTCCGGTGCGTTACTGATGCTTTATGGACGTGGTGCGGAAAATCGGTTGAGCCGGCGTGACGGTTACTGCATTGTGACACTTTCGTGGGTGTTTTTCACGCTTTTCGGTATGTTGCCTTTTTATTTGAGCGGAAGTATTGACTCGTTGACTAATGCTTTCTTCGAAACCATGTCGGGATTTACTACTACGGGAGCTACGATTCTTGATGATATCGAATCGCTTTCGCATGGTATGCTTTTCTGGCGAAGCCTGACACAATGGATTGGCGGGCTGGGGATTGTTTTTTTCACAATTGCCGTATTGCCCGCTTTCACCAGTGGGGGAGTACAGCTTTTTTCCGCCGAGTCTACGGGAGTAACCCACGACCGTACCCATCCTAAGATTAATGTGATGGCCAAATGGCTATGGACAGTCTACCTGATATTGACACTGGCAGAAACCATTTTGCTGATGCTGGGAGGTATGAACCTTTTTGATGCTGTCTGCCAGTCATTTGCTACGACGGCCACCGGTGGATATTCTACCAAGCAAGCCAGTATTTCGTATTGGAATTCACCGTTTATCGAATATGTGGTCGCTATATTCATGCTTCTTTCGGGAGTCAACTTTGCATTATTCCTGATGTGCCTTCGCGGTAAAGTCAGTCGTCTTTTGAGGGACGAAGAGTTACGTTGGTTCCTCGGTTCTGTCGCTATCCTGACTTTTCTGATCACTCTCGCACTGGTCTTTCAAAATCATTATGACTGGGAGACGGCTTTCCGTAAGTCGCTGTTTCAGGTGGCTACGGCACATACTTCTTGCGGATTTGCCACAGACGACTATAATCTTTGGCCTGCCTTTACGTGGTTGTTGTTGCTGATTGCCATGCTCTCGGGAGGATGTACCGGTTCTACCAGCGGTGGTATCAAGAACATGCGTTTGCTGATTATTGCCCGCTCTATCCGGAATGAATTCAAGCATTTATTGCATCCCAATGCCGTATTGCCGGTAAGGGTCAATAAGCAGACCGTTTCACCTTCGATTGTGTCTACTGTGGGTATGTTTTTTGCTTTTTATCTTATCATCGTCATTCTTAGTTGGGCAGTTCTCCTGTTCTTGGGTGTCGGCTTTTCCGAGTCCATCGGTACGGTGATCTCCAGTATCGGTAATGTGGGACCGGGATTGGGATCTTGTGGCCCAGCCTATTCGTGGAATGGATTACCCGACGCTGCCAAGTGGGTACTTTCATTTCTGATGCTGATAGGACGGTTGGAGCTCTTTAGTGTACTTTTGCTTTTCTATCCCGGATTCTGGAAAAGTAGATGACAAGGGGGAACGGGAAAACATCCGCAGCGATAAAATGTCATTTTGTATATTCTATCACTTACCGGCAGCCCTGTTTTGTCCCGGTGGCGAATGGATTTGAAAAAAACGATTACAGGCGATTAGGGACGGAGCGTGGTGACGCCGATCTTGCGGCATTCCGGCTTTTATGCTTTGTATACGCCCGGTCTGCTTTCGGATCGAAAGTGTACGGCCTGGAACCGAACTTTTTGTCAGTTCGGATCGCTTCGCTTCAAGGGTCCTGATAATTCGGAAATGGCCGGATCAATCTCCCTTTTTTACCCTTTCAGCGTTGCTTGGAAGAGGATGCACCGTTGCTTTGAAAGGAATACAGCGTTGGTTTAAAAGGAATGCACCGTTACTTTCCTTCCAATGCAGGCTCTGATGGTTGGAATCACTGCATATATTTCCTTTTTATTGCATCTTTATAAGATAATGAAGCTGCATTTTTGCATATTCTTCCACTCCTCTCTGTCTTGACTTTCTATCAGTGCTTTTTTGTTTCTATAGGCTGTTGGCAGAAAGGAAGGATTAGTTACTTTTTTGATAGGATATATATGGAATTACTTTCAAAACGTATTTTTCTGTTTGATGGATTTAATCGTTTTCAGAGCCGACCATGTCTATCCCAACAAATGCTTGATTGCCTCCCAAGGAGCGTAAATCAGCATCCGGGGACCGGAAAAGCGCATCACCCGTCTCATCTGTTCCCGCATGGCGGGTTTGTAGCAGTGTATGCTGCACTGCTTGCATGCTTTCTTTTTCTCCCCGAAGGGACAGTGGTCCAGGCGGGCGTGTGCATAGTGCAACAACTCTTCGCACCGGGGGCAAAGCGTGACATTCTTTTCTTTTTTACGGCAGTAAAGGCGGATCATCAACTCTACTACTCTCTTTTCCTGATCAATACGGTTTTTGCTCAATTTTAATCTCTGTTAGAATTGACGCAAAAGTAACCAAGATCTCTAAAAAACCGTATCTTTGCACCCCGAAAAAATGAATATAATAATGAATATTAATAGTAAGGCTAAAGGATTTGTGTGCGGGGCTGTGGCTGCCGCCACTTATGGCATGAATCCGTTGTTTACACTGCCGCTTTATAAAGAGGGAATGTCAGTGGACTCTGTCTTGTTCTACCGTTACGGGTTTGCCGTGCTCATTCTAGGCATTCTGATGAAAGTACAAGGACAATCGTTCGCTCTGAAAAAGAACGAGGTTCTGCCGCTGATTGTAGGCGGACTGCTCTTTTCCGCTTCCTCATTGTTGTTGTTTCTGAGTTATAAGCACATGGATGCCGGCATTGCTTCCACCATTCTGTTTGTCTATCCGGTGATGGTGGCGCTTATCATGTTCTTGTTTTTCCACGAGAAAGTATCGTTACTGACTGTGTTCTGTATTCTGTTGGCCCTTTCCGGCATCGGACTGCTTTACAAAGGAGAAGGGGGTGAGACGCTAAGTCTGGTAGGGATGTTGCTGGTCATTCTTTCTTCGCTGTCTTATGCGGTCTATATAGTCGGTGTCAATCATTCCACCCTGAAGTTGATGTCAACGGCCAAGTTGACCTTTTATGCCCTGCTGTTCGGTCTTTCCATTTATATAGTCCGTTTGAATTTTTGTTCGGACTTGCAAGCTGTGCCTTCACTTCCTGCCTGGGGTAATATTCTGGCAATGGCTTTCCTGCCTACCGTGATTTCACTGGTATGTACCGCTGTGTCCATTCACACCATTGGCTCCACGTCGACCGCTATCTTGGGAGCACTCGAACCGGTGACGGCTCTCTTCTTTGGTGTCATGATTTTTGGTGAGCGGCTGACGCCCAGGCTGATGCTGGGTATTCTGATGATTCTGGTGGCCGTTACGTTTATTGTTGTGGGAAAGCCGTTGATGACTTTTCTCAAAGAAGAAGTGGCCGGAGGAATGAAGAGAAAACTGACAAGATAAGGAACCCCGAAAAAGTTTATAGCCGTTATACATGACTACATTTCACTCTATTGACGAGTTGCTGAAAATGATGAGCCGCGAACAACTTTTGTTGAAACAGATGTTCGGCAAACGGAAACAGCAATCCTTCCGGCGGGAGTATGCACTGGAACTGACTGAATACAAACTGCAACGTATACAGAGCCTGATCGACCACGGAGTGCTTCGTGAGAATGGTTCGTTTCTCGAAATGGAGGATATCTACCTGCACTTTTTCGAGCAGGTGCTCGAGGTAAACGAGGAGATCAATACTTCGTTTGTTAACGAGCATATCAGCTATCTCAAAGATACCATCTCTTATTATCAGCAAGAAAACCATGAGAAAAGGAAGACCACTTACCTGCGTACCATTAAGCGTATATTGCGTAACATTGCCTTGACTACCTTGCGTAATGTCATCGACCTGAAGCGCAACATCGACAGCACATTCAAGAATGAACCGAACTATCAGATCAAGAAAAAGAAACTGGTCCGCCTGGACGAGAAACGGCGGGATATCGAGGCACTGATACGAGTGAGTGAAGAACTCCTTGTCACCGAAGAAGACCGTTTCTTTCGCCGGGTTCCGGATGATGAACTGGTTTTGGTGGTGGCTAACGTACGGATACAACTCAATGAATGTTTCCATAACCTGATCGAGATACAGAAGCAAATCATCAGCTACCTGAACCGGATAGAGTATCAGAATAAGATACGGGTCAAAATCCGTCAGCTGAAATATCTCAAAGATCAGTTCGAACTGGAAGAACGGACCGATATCTGCCGGGTGCTGATGCAGAAAGACAGTGTCTGGTTTGAGCCTGCACCGGCATATCCGTTGCGTCTCTCTGTCGAATATCTCCGTAACGACGATGAAGTGTTAGAGAGTATCCGTAAGGTGATAGCCACAGTCGGCAAGCGAGCCATACTGGCCCGTAATGTGGCCGACAACATCGCTGAGGAGTCACTTGAGACCCATATATCCGAAGAGGCTTACATCAACCTGGAAGAAGTGAAGAAGCGGTTTATGCAGGCTGATGGAGACTTGTTTTCGTTTGTTGCCGCTTACCCTTTCACACAAGAGGTGTCTTTTGATGAAAGAATCACATTCTATTGCCAGATCGTATCCCAGTTTTACGAAGAACTCCGCATCACCGACGAGTATGGCAGGATGGATGGTGTGGAATATGCGTTGATTTATCCGGAAAGGACGGGAGAAATAGTTTAGGAATAAATAAGATTCACCACCGGGTAATACCGATTCTTACAGATACTTTGGTCTGAATTCTCAATGGAATAAATTATTAATCTGTGAGAATCCGTGTAATCTGTGGTGAAATGAATTTAAAACCATTACAGTAATGATTAAACAAACTGCTGAGATATTTGAAATATTGAGTAAAGGAGGATTTATCTCTTCCGATAGTACCAATCCCAACATCCGGCAACTTTATACGGTGATTGAAGACAACCAGTCGGAGTTGTACGACTTCTTTGCCGCCATCAACTTCGTGCTCGAAAGCGGAAACGAATACTATTATTTTTCCCGTCGCGAGAATAAAGTCGACTTGGAACGTAAGTTGGAGATTGCTGTCCGTTGGATTGATGTACTCGACTTTATCAAGACTTATGACGCGGCCTTTTCATCCGGATTCCGTTTTCAGCCGGCTGATATGGTTGTGAAAGTGGGAACCGACTTAGAGTTGAAAGAGAAGCTTACCGGCCTGAAAAAGCTTACCGGACGGGAAAAGCATGAAGAGATGATTGACAAAATAGTAAACGACCTGAAACGTGACGGCTTTATTGAACTGGAAAACGAGATTACTTCCACTTATAAGGTAGTGGCGGCTTTCGGCTATCTGGAAGAATTGGTCGCTTGCATTAACATACCAGAAGAGATACAGAATGAGATACCTGAATAAGATTATTTTTATCAATAGTGCCCGTATCCAATATGCCGAAATACAGATAGACGGCAATGTTCATTTTATCGGTACACAGGGAGTGGGGAAAAGTACGGCGTTGCGTGCATTACTCTTCTTTTACAATGCCGATAAGACAAAGCTGGGCATTTCAAAAGAGAAAAAGAGTTTTGATGAATACTATTTTCCGTACGTCAATTCATACATTATTTATGAAGTGGTGGTGGATGATGCTTCGTATTGCGTATTGGCTTTCCGTTCGCAGGGAAGGGTCTGCTTCCGCTTTCTGGGCACGGGCTATAAGAAAGAATATTTCATTTCACCCGAGGGAAAAGCATACGAAGAGTGGGATCAGATACGTGATGCGCTTGGCAGTTTTGTCTATAAGAGCCGTCGTATAGAGACGTATGAGGAGTATCGAGACATTATTTTCGGTAATGGCCGGGGGCTTCCTCCGGAGTTTCGGAAGTTTGCTATTACCGAAAGCCGGCAGTACCAGAATATACCTCGGACGATTCAGAATGTTTTTCTGAACTCAAAACTTGATGCAGAGTTTATCAAGCAAACCATTATCATGTCTCTGAACGAAGAAGATGTGCGTATCGATCTGGGGCAGTATGCCCATCATCTGCGCCGGTTCGATGAAGAAGTGACCGACATCAGTAAGTGGTTCCGGAAAAATAAGAACGGTGAGGTAACTGTCCGCAGGCAAGCCGACCGGGTGATTGAACTTTATCGGGAAATGCATTATCTGGAGCAACAGGCCCGTACATTGGCCGGAGAATTGAATTACGCTTTTCGGACAGCGCGGGAAGTACTCCCTTCTCTGCAAAAACAGAAAGAAGAGCTGTTGAAAGAAGTGGCAAAGGAGAAACGCCAGTTGGAAGAACTTTCCGGGAAATTTCAGAGTGAGCGTGACCGATTGTTGGGAGTGGTCAAAGTGCAGAACGAAAATCTGAAAACAGCACGGGAGCGAAAAGAACGGTACGAATCGCAGGATATTCATCATGTACGGGAACGGGTGAATGCGGAGTCCGAAGCTGTGCTTCACAAGCAAATGCTGGAAGAGCAGCTGACCATGCTGACTGCACGCTTTGACGACATCAACAGCCAGTATAAACTGCTGAAAGAACAGGCGGTCAGTGCCTTTGAGCGTTTCCGTAACGGGAAAAACGCCGAGTTGAATACCCTCCATCTGCGTGCCATCGAGCGTAAGGAAGCCATACGTAAGGAGTTCGATAAAATATTGAAAGAGGTAAGGGAACAGGAAGTTGGGAAACTGACCCTTCTGCGTGAGCAGACAGAAAAGAAAAAGGAAGGCATCTATCAGTTGAAAATGGAACGGGAGAAGTGTTTGCACCGGACTCTTTATGAAGAGGAGTTGCAAGCCTGCCGGACGGAGCGTGCCGCACTGGAAAAGGAGAACCATGAGCATAGGCTGAAGCAGAAAGAAGCTGAACAACAGATGGAGCTGGTGCGCCGCCGGTGGGAATTGGATCAGACTGCCTGTGAGCAGCAGTTCACTGCCCACCAAAAGGATATCGAACAGCAGATTACACTTGCTAAAGAGAGGGTAGCGGAGATAGATCGTTTGCTCGACAACCGTCAGGGTTCATTCTACGAATGGCTGAGTCAGAACTGTCAGGGGTGGGAAGATACCATTGGCAAGGTCGTGGACGAGAAACAGGTTTTGTTCAGCAAGGAACTGAAGCCTCAGTCTGTTCCGGATGCCGGTCAAGACTCTTTCTATGGCATTAAACTCGACCTCTCGGCTATCCGTAAGGAGGTGAAAAGTGTACAAGAGTATGCGGCGGATCAGGAAATAGCCGGTAAGGAAGTATCAGAGTGGCAACAGCAGCTTGAGAAGTTGGGAGAGGAAAAAGAAAAGGAACTAGCCTTGATTCGGAAAAGACATCAGGCCATGCTTAGTACCTGTAAGGAGGATGTGGCCCAATCCACTTATTGTATGGAGCAGAACGATAAGCGTATCCGGTTCCTGAAAGCGGATGAAATCAGGTGGGAACAGAAGGCAGGGGAGGAGAAGCGTGTCCTGCTGGAACAATTGGATAAACAGTTGGCCGAGGCTACCCGTAGCCTGCAGGGGACAGTGGCGGAATTGGAACAGTTCAATCATCTGCTCGAAACTCGTGTACGTCAAAAGGAGAAGGAACGTAACCAGAGAATGCAAGAAGAGGATGCCCTGATCCGTAACAAACAAGAAGAAATTCACCTGTCCATTGCTTCCGAAAGGCAGAAAACCGATGAACTGCTGGCAACCATGGACAAAGACTTGCTGCACGAACTCTCCGGGAAAGGAGTGGATACGGAGCGTATCACTGCTTTGCGTAATGAAGTGGCCCGTACGGAACAGGAGCTGGTGTTTATTGACCAACATCGTCGCCTGGTCTACGATTACGAGAAGGACAAGAGAGAATTCTTTGACCGGATGGACGAATTCAGAAACGAAAAGCAGTTGGCCGAGAAAGAACTGGAAGGCGAGAAAGAAAAGTTCCGTTTGAAAGAGGAAGAATTGAATCTGAAAGTAACGGGACTGAACAAGCAGCTGGCTGAGACAAACACCCGCCTGAAACATTTGGACGAGGATATTCGGGAGACGGAGAACTTCAAAACGCTCAATATCTGTCCGCCTGTGTTACAAACGGGGGTGGAAACAGAGAATGCCAAGCGCTGTAAGAAGGTGATTGAGGAACTGACTCAAAACCATTACCGGCAGATTGAACAGGAAAAAGACTTCAGGGAGGCCGTCGGTCGGTTTTCCGGTAATTTCTCCGAGCAGAATACGTTCAATTTCCGTACGCGGCTTACGAATCGGGAAGAGTTTATGACTTTTGCCGCCGATCTGAAAGAATTTATTGATAATGATAAGATTATTGATTTTGAACGTCGTTCAAACGAGGCATACACCGACTTGATTCATCGGATTGGAAAAGAAACGACGGACATGCTTTCAAAAGAGGGACTGATTCGTAAGACCATAAGCGATATCAACAGTGACTTTGTGGAACGCAATTTTGCCGGAGTTATCAAGAGTATAGCCTTGCAGATTGTGCCGAGCGGTAATCGTATCATGCAACATTTTGTCACGATCAAAGAGTTCTGCGACCGGAATCAGCCGGGTGGCCCGGGCATGTTCAGCCTGTTCGGACAAGAGGATTTTGTAGAACGGAATCGGCAGGCGGTAAGTTTATTGCAGTCATTGGTGAAAGAACTGGCATTGAATAAAGAAAAAGAACTTACCCTTTCCGATACCTTCGAACTCCAGTTCCGTATTGTGGAGAACGACAACGATAGCGGATGGGTGGAGAAACTGGCAAACGTGGGTTCCGATGGAACGGATATCCTGGTGAAGGCCATGATTAATATCATGTTACTAAATGTGTTTAAGGAGAAAGCATCGCATCAGTTCAACGACTTTAAGTTGCACTGTATGATGGATGAAATCGGAAAACTTCACCCTAATAATATTAAGGGGATTCTGGACTTTGCCAATAACCGGAATATTATCCTGGTGAATAGTTCGCCTACCTCTTATCGGGCAAGCGATTATAAATATACTTATATTCTGAACAAGGATAAGCGGAACATCACAAGTGTGACACGGTTGATAAAGCAGGAAGTGAGGGAATAATTCCCTCACTCACATCTGCAAAAGTCATTGGCTCCGCAGCTACAGCGCGGTAGTAATTGCTCTCTCAGATCGTCCCGGTATAGTTCGTACATTTTTCTTTGTATATCTTCTTTCAGGCGTATCAGGCGATCCCACAGTTCCGCTTCGCTTGGTGCCGCTGTGGAGAACAAGTCTTCAAAGGGAAGATGATACCAGTGTTTTACCTCCTTCCGGAAGAGATTGCGTATATCATCGGCCGTACCGGAAAGTACGATGATATGGTCCCAGTTTTCGTTGGTGTATTCACGGATGGAGTGGGGAGGTTGTGTGTTCGGTTCGATATCTGTTTCCTTTATTAGTTTCAGGACCAACGGATGAATCTCTGCTGCGGGCATTGTCCCTGCAGAATATACTTTCATGCCTTTTCCGAACGAAGAAAGAAGTGCTTGTGCGATTCGGCTGCGGCAGCTATCGGCGTTACTGATGATTAATAGGTTCATAATGGTGTATTGTTTTCCTGTTAACAATGTTAATTCTGAATATATGGTTTTGATGGTTTATAAATAAAGAATTAGTTTTCTACAGTCAAAGAACAAATCTTTTGTTTATAGAAAACAAGTTTTAATACTATGTTAAAACATGCTTTCCGGAATTTGCTTGTTTGTTTTGATAAACAGCTCAATGTCAATGATATCTTTAGATGGCAGTCGCTCTCTTGTGAAGATCGTCTCCCTAAAGGATTTGAGTCGATACTTGCTGATTTGATAACCCTATCTTTCTCAAAATCTCCATGCCAGGATCCGGCTGGTTTTAGTACCTTGGTGCATCTCAATGATTCTATGTTCGGCTATATCGGTCGATTTCAGCTTGGCGGTCAGTTTACCCAGGTTCTTTTCTTTTGATACTAGACTGGTGAACCATCCGCAATTTTTCCGGTAGTTGCGACTTTCTTCGATCATAGTCAGCAGAAATCGAAGTTCACCGCCCTCACACCAGAGTTCGTTGGCATTGCCTCCGAAGTTGAGCCGGGCTTTGGTTACTTTCTTACCTTTCAGGCTACTGAGTTTGCGTAGCGTACCGTCTTCTGCTTCTTCTTTGGAACTGTGGAAGGGAGGATTACAGAGAGTTACGTCGAAATATTCATTCGGAGCAATGATTCCTTCAAATATTTTCCGGCTATCCCGTTGTAGCCGAAGTTCTATTTTGTGAGCCAATGCCGGATTACAAGTTACGATCTTTCGTGCATTGTCAATGGAAACCGGATCGATATCGGAACCGACGAAAGTCCATCCATATTCCGTTTGACCGATAATGGGGTAGATGCAGTTGGCACCTACACCGATATCCAGGCACCTGTATTGACGGGTATTTGGGACAGCTGTTTTCAACCCTGTCGATTCATCGGATATATCCGGCTGAATCAAATCTGCTATGTAATGGATATAATCAGCTCTCCCGGGAATGGGTGGGCACAGATAATTCTTGGGAATATCCCAGTATCGTATGCCGTAGTAACTTATCAAGAGGGCTTTGTTGAGTGCCTTTACTGCCCGGGGATTAAAGAAATCGATGCTTGTTGTTCCATAAGCGCTCAGTACGATGAACTTTTTTAACGGTGGGTATTCCTCCGTCAGTCTTGAAAAATCGTACTGTCCGTTATGCCTGTTCCTTTTATGTAATTCGTTTCTCTCTGCCATGTGGCAAAGATACGGAGAATCTTCCGGCCGGCAAATCGGGCCTGATTAAAAATATGTATCTTTGCAGGAGAATTGCAAAAAGGCTGACTGTTGAAGTTACTTATCGGAAACGGCATCGTCCTGCTGAATTTTGTCTGTCGGAAATAGCCATGGCCGTAGGTTCGTTAAGTAGTGTATGGGAGAGGCAGACAATGTCGTTATTTTAGTTTAACTCCCAATTTTTGTAATCTGGAGCGGATTGCTCCGTCATTCCTTTCGAATATCTCTGTTAGGTCATGAATGGTTTTACCTTCCTCATACAACCGGAGAAGATAATCATCCGCACTTTTTTCCCATGGCAGATAGGCGTTACCGTATTCTTCTCTTTTGGAACGGAGAGTTTGTTTCTGTTTTGTAGGGTTTAATCCCCAGTATTCAATAGCCCTGTCCAACTCTTGTTTGAATTGAAGTATTTCGTCCTTGTTGATGAAAATCGTTTCTCTGTGGAAATCTTTATTTCCCTGATGTTTACTTTGGGTAATTTTCAGATATTCCTGTCCGCATAAGTCTTGTTTAATATCTAAAAAGATTTCTCCTCCTTTTGTCGATGTTCTATAGGTCATAACATCACTGTCTGCAGCTTTCATCATGAAGGTGGGGGCTGCCGGTTGATAATGCGGTTTGTGTAACAACGTGACGTTTGCTTTTCCGCTAATTTGTTTATTGATGTTCCCTCCGGGCCTGCAATAACCGATTATAATATGGTTGGCAAGTGAAAGAATTATTTCATTCCGTTCATAGGCTGATCGATGGTTAATCCTGTGCACCTTGTCATTACAGGCAGTTACGATTAGTAGTCTCTTTTCTTCAAGTGCCAATTTAATAGGGAGGGGCCACTCCTCTTTTATGCTCTCAGCCAATACCAGAATGATCGGTATTTTCTTTTCTAATAGCATATAAAAGACTTCCTGCTCCATTTTTGAATGATTTCCACAAAGGATACAGTCTCTTTCCGGTGATAATTGATTTGTCCAGCGATAGATTGATACTGTTTCATTTTCGGGTACTTGTCGCGAACACAAGAAGGCAGTTTTCTTCTTTGACATGAGTTCGCCGTTACCTGATTGGTAGAGTGGGGGAGTGTTGTTCATTATATATGCTGATAATTGATCTTCAAACTGTTGATTGTTCATTGTCTTACCGTTATGGAGCTTCCATCCCGGTGATTAACAAAGGTAAGAAAAATATTGAAGATTAGTCTTTATTACTTTTTATTTCTTTCTTTCCCGCATTCTTTTATTACTTTTGCCTCTATTATTTTTAATCCCAATATCATAGTCATTATGAAAAGTATAGAAGTTGTAGCAGCCGTTATTCGATTAGGTGAGAAATATCTTTGTGTACAACGGGGGCAAACTAAATTTTCATATACTTCTTTCAGATATGAATTTCCGGGTGGAAAAGTGGAGGAAGGTGAATCTTTGCAGGAGGCGCTTCAAAGGGAAATCATGGAGGAAATGGATTACGCTATTGAAGTGGGAGAGAAACTTTTGACCGTCCATCATACCTATCCCGATTTTGAGATCACGATGCATGCTTTTCTTTGCCATCCTGTCGGGCAAAGATATGTATTGAAAGAACATATTGCTGCACAATGGCTTTCTACACGAGAGATGGCAATATTGGACTGGGCGGAAGCGGATAAACCGATAGTAAGAAAGATTTCGGAGCAATAAAAAAGTCTGTTTAATTACGTAATTTCGGGATGCTTTTCTTTTTAGGAAGATGCACGTTTACCTCTTTTTCTACTCTATCCTTACACCAAAGGGATACGTAAAAAGTCATGTGCTTATCGGACATGCCAAAGATTATTTCATGTTGACTTTTTTCACACTTTATATCCGTGACTCGTCTGTTTGTATCGAGTCCGAAGGGTTTAATCAAACTATTTCTTACTATTAGAAGCAGGATAATCCAAGAGGGAAGTTGGTTAAAAGCTATATCTGCGAACTCGTCAATGGAGATGACGTTCTTGTTATGCGACTCTTTTGAAAAAGAGTCGCATAATAATCTGCCGGAAGATAATTCTCGATTAGGCTGTCCGGATTAGTTTTTGGTTGCTTCATTGACCTGATCTCTTATGATTACGGGTTTCATTGTCATCACATGTCACATCATTGTTAGGGGATCGTAAAGAGAATATTTTCTTCTCCTCTTTTCCAGTTAGACATACGGGTTTCCATGAAATTTCCTTCTATAGCCAAAAGAGAATCATCGGATAATTTATGTTGTCCCGTATGCTTGATGAATATGTAGTTATCTTACAAGTCCATTTTTACTGAAATCATAAAATGCCTCTATCTTTTCTTGTGTATCGGCTTTCAATGCTAATAGCAACTCACGGGTGAATTCCAGATAACCGGTACCATTTGCCGTAACTATGTTCTTATCGCCGACAGCCTGCTTTTCCAAGTAACCATCCTCGTTGGTATATCGCTCTCCACCCCACTGTTTAAGTACGGCAAGAGTGTTTCCCGTATGTTTGACATGATTCAGGAAGCCATGGGCACATAAAAATGAAGCAGCGTTACAGATACCACCAATCACTTTCCCTTTTTCGAAAGCATCCTGTACAATGGGAAATATACGTTCTGCTTCAGGAGATTGCCATTGCATACCTCCTATCAAGACCAAACCGGCATAATCGGAGGGCATAGTATCAAAACTGTAGTCCGGCAGAGTACGGAAACCACCCAAGGAACGGACTGCCTCCAAAGTGGGGGCTACTGTTTTGACTACATACTTGATTTCACTACCCGGCATCAGTCCGGAATGGAGAGAGGCTGCCAGAAAGGCACTTTCCCAATCGGCATATTCATTGAGAATGATAAATAACACTTCTTGTTTCATTGTTCTTTTTGTTTTATAGTTTAATAGTGATTATGAGGGAATTTACTTTATTATCCGGTATCTTGCAATAATAAATGCTCCCTTCCCGGTAATTCTATTTTATAATAGTTTCACTGCATTTCGGGTATGCATGTTCCGTCATGTTTTTCGTATCGAAGCGACAATGCAAATATAAATATAAAAACTGATAAAATTCATCTTCAAAACTTTTCTGACAAAACTAAATTTCGAGAGAACAAAGAATGATTTGGAGTAGATGGGCTCAGTTTATTTCATTTATTATTTAATTTTGATAGATTGTTCTCTTGTGTTAAATAAAGATAAAACATGATTAGCGGTATATGAAAATATTAACTTTGTTCTTAGTTAAAGTATCACAATACCTTAAAATATGACTACTACTAGGATAAGCGAACAAATAATAGATGATATAAATGAAGGAAAAGAAAATGCCTTTTCTGCTTTATATGATTGCTATTATAGTTATTTATGCGCTTATGCTACTACTTACGTATTCGATCCGGATGAGGCAAAGGAAATCGTTAATGATGTTTTTATGAATATCTGGAGCAGTAGAGGTCAGTTAAGTTTCCCTATTCATAATTACCTATTGCGAAGTGTACAGAATCGTTGTTTGAATTACATCCGTACTTTACATACACGAGAACGTGTGCTTGATGAGTATCGGGAGGAACTGATTGCTTTTCAGGAAGAATTCTGCAAAAATGATAATAACCCGTTGCAATTATTGGAGATAGAGGAACTGAAAAGTCAGGTTAACACGGTGATAGACTCTCTATCCGTAAAATGTCGCCTAGTTTTTGAAAAATACTTGTATGAAGGTATGTCTCCTCAGGAGATTGCTGATGAACAGGCCATATCGGTAAATACGGTGCGTGTTCATATCAAGAATGCGATGGATCATATTAAACTTCAATTGGGCCCTACTGCAGGCATACTGTTTTTGTTTCTTTACGGGAGGCTTTGAGTCAGTTCTTTATTCCCCTTGTTTGTTTTACGCATTACTCTACTCATCTCTCTAAGGAATATCATCTCCCACATGCCTATGTAGGAGAATGGGTAGGTATAGGAGAATCTAAAGTGGGTCGTTTATAGAATTTCTTGCAATTTATTTAAAAAAAGTTTCTTTAAGACTAAATGTTTCCATATCGAGATGTGTATTATATATAAACGAACATGGAAATGATGGAAAAGAAACTTGATACTTTTGAAGAATTGATGCTTGATTTTCTGGCAGGAAAACTGTCGGAGGATGGAGAACGGAAGCTACTTCATTTTCTGCAGTCGGATATTTCTTATCAGCAGAGATATAAAGAAATGTCACGGACACGGGCTAAATCGTTTATCGGTAAGTTTGAACAGGAAAAACAAGCTGACTATGAGGCTTTGTCTGTGAAGTTAGGACTAAAGAAGAAATCGGAAAAGAAAAGGATACCGTTGTGGCATACTTTCTCGCAAGTGGCTGCTATTGCTTTATTGATTCTTACTACTTCTATTGCAGGTTATTATATATATAATGATGTAGCCGAATCGAATCAGGAAATGGCTTTGTGTCAAATGGAAGTACCTTTAGGATCGCAGACCAAAGTGATTTTGCCGGATGGTTCGGTCGTTTGTCTGAATTCCGGTTCCGTGTTGAAGTATGATCCTGCTTTTCTCCGTAAAAAGAGCCGGGAAGTCTATTTGATAGGTGAAGGATATTTTGAAGTACAAAAGAATCCGGAGAAACCTTTTATTGTTCATGCCGATGATATAAATGTCAAAGTACTCGGTACGGTTTTTAATGTGCGTTCTTATCCGGAAGATTCTGAAATAGAAGTCAGTCTGATAAAAGGAAGAGTAAATGTATTCTCCGCTTCCGAAACTCGGGACAATGTGATTCTTGCCCCCGATGAACAGTTGACATATGATAAGAGAAGCGGTAAAATGAACCATCATCATGTAGATGCTTTACAAACTTCACAATGGACTACCGGTCGTTTGAGTTTTGTCAATGCATCAGTACCTGAAATAATGAAAGCTATCGAGCGTAAGTATGATGTGCGGATTGTTATCCACAGTAAATATCTGGATAAAGAGGTCTTCTCAGGAAGTATTAGCCCTAAACTTACGGTTGAAGAAATACTGGACTATATGGATGTCGACAATAAATATAGCTGGAGTCGGAGTGGTAATGTGATTACTATTACCGATAAGTCAATCAAGTAGTAACCTTCAAAAAGAATATTATGGAAAACTGTACGTAAAAAAACAAAAATCGGAGATACATATTGGGGTATGTCCTCCGATTCCGAATTTAAGTTATCTTTTAAGAAAATCTTTAAATCAGTACAAATGTATGAAAAAAAAATGTTTTTATAGCGGAATGACATATTTATTTTGTCATTCCGGAGCTAATCTTTTGTTGGTAAGAACACAGATTTTGCTTTTCTTTTTTGTTTTTCTTTTGCCTCTCTCAGGTGTTGCTTCACCCTTACAAGAGGTTAGGATTACTATCCAGCAAAAAAATGTACCGTTAAGTAAAGTATTTAAAGAAATAGAGGAGAAAACAGATTGTTCTTTTCTGATTCGAAACAATGATGTAAATACTAATGAGAAAGTATCGATTGATGCCAAGAATAAGACTGTTGCCGAAATTTTGGGGATACTTTTTGATGGTAAGGGTATCAAATATGAAGTAAACGGCAAGCGTATTTCTGTATATAAAGCTGTCCGGCAGCACACCATTGGAGGCAAACGTAAAGTGACCGGACAAGTAACGGATAATATGGAAGAAGCTGTCATTGGTGCTTCTGTCTTTGTAATGGGAGCTTCCAATGGTACTATTACGGATATGAATGGGCATTTTTCGTTGGAATTACCTGATGATAATGCGAAGTTACAGGTGAGTTATATTGGCTATAAGACACAAGTAATTAATGTGGGGAATAAATCGTCGGTAAATATTGTATTGGTAGAAGATTCAAAGGCATTGGAAGAAGTGGTGGTGGTAGGCTATGGAACACAAAAGAAAGTGAACCTGACAGGAGCCGTTGAGACTGTAAAGTCCGATAGACTTGCCAATAAACCGGTTACTTCTATTGCCTCTGCATTGACAGGTGAAGCTGCTGGTGTTACTGTCACGCAGAATTCTGGTCAACCCGGACCTAATCAAGGTACGGTACGTGTTCGTGGTATTGGTACTTGGGGGGATGCATCTCCTTTGGTTTTGGTGGATGGAGTATCCATGAGCTTAAATGATGTGATTCCGAGTGAGGTGGAATCAGTGTCTGTATTGAAAGATGCTGCGTCAGCTGCTATTTATGGTTCACGGGCTGCTAATGGTGTTATCTTGATTACTACAAAGAAGGGTAAAGAAGGGAAACTTACTTTTAACTATTCAGGTAATGTAGGTTTCCAGTTTGCGACAAGGGTACCGGAGTCGGTAACTTCTTGGCAGTATGCCGAGCTTTATAATCAAATGCAATATAATGAAGGAAAAAGTTCCTCTTTGTTTCCTCAGGATCGAATAGACCGGATGAAAGCAGGTGGTGATCCTGACAAGTTGGAAGGTAATACGGATTGGTATGACGAATTACTCCGTTCGGGTGCTCCACAACATAATCATCAATTAACTGTATCCGGAGGTAGTGATAAGATAACCTATATGATCTCAGCCGGTTATTCCGATCAACAGGGTATTATTCCTTCTACAGATTATGAACGTTACAATCTTCGTGTTAATACCACCTCCAAACTTACTTCTTGGCTGAAGTTGGATGTGAATATGGCATATTTAAATAGTACTCAAGAAGAGTCCGCAGCAGGAGCAGCTGAGGCTTATCGTAGAACGATGCGTGCATTGCCTTATTTGCCTGTTCAATTCTCAGATGGTACTTATTCTTATGATGCTGCACCTTCCAATCCTGTACGTATGGTGAACGGAGATTATGGGATGAGAAGAAAGAACAATGACTGTATGACATTGTTGATTGCTCCGGAAATTAATATTTTGGACGGTCTTAATATCAGGGGTACTTTTGGGTATGAATCAAATATATATAAAGAAAAAATATTTAATAAAACAGTTACTTACGGAAGTTTTGAGCCTGCAGGACAGAGTGGACTTACAGAAGTTTCCCGTAATAAACAAACTGACCGTTGGGATCAATACCGCAACTTGACTGCTAATGTCACAGCTTCTTATGAGAAAACAATCGGTAAACATGATTTCAAGGTAATGGCAGGTGGTTCTTTGGAAACATTTAAGTGGGCTTATACGAAAGCCTCACGAATGGATTTTCCAAATGATGATTTTGGTGAAATCAATGCCGGGGATGCTACTACGGCAGCAGCAGAAGGTAATTCCACTTATTCTGCATTGGCTTCGCTTTTCGGACGTGCTAACTATGTATATGCTGATCGTTACCTGTTTGAATTTACTGCTCGTTATGATGGTTCTTCCAAGTTTGCACGTGGACATCGTTGGGGATTCTTCCCTTCTGTATCTGCTGGCTGGCGTATATCTGAGGAAGCTTTCTTTGAACCATTGAAGAAACACGTGCAGAATCTAAAACTAAGAGCGTCATGGGGAGAACTCGGTAATCAACGAATCAATGATTATCAGTTTATTTCGAATGTCGGTAATGGTGGAAGTTATCTTTTTGGAGGTACCCCTATTATCGGTTATAAAGAGGCCTTGATGGGGAATGAAATAATTACTTGGGAGTCTTCTCGTAATTTGGATTTCGGTATTGATTTTGCTTTGTTTGATAACAGGCTGCAAACCACTTTTGACTGGTACTGCCGGACAACTTCGGATATTTTGTTAAACTTGGTAGCTCCGGGTGCATTGGGAATTAAACCTGCTATGGAAAACGCTGGTAAAATGGAGAATAAAGGATGGGATTTGACTGTAAGTTGGCGTTCGAACATAGGGAAAGATTTTAAATACAATATAGGATTCAATCTGTCTGATGTAAAGAATAAAGTGATTGATTTGAGAGGATATAAATCTTCAACTACCGAATTGACAGCTAAGATAGAAGGGCAACCGTTGAATGCAATCTTTGGTTTCGAGACTTTAGGTATTTGTGACAATCAAGAGTTATATGACAAATATGCTCCGATGATGCAGAAATACAATCCTAAATGGGGGATGGGTGATATTATTATTAAGGACCGGACGGGAGAAGGTGTAATTAATGATGAAGATAGAACTGTTATTGGAAATTCTATTCCTCGTTTTACTTTTGGATTGAATTTGGGATTTGAGTACAAAGGCTTCGATTTCTCTTGCTTTTTTCAAGGGGTAGGTAAAGCCGATGGATATGTAACAATGGAAGCTATTCAGCCAATGGGGATTAATGGAGCGCGCAAAGAACATTATAAAGAGTCTTTCAATCCGCAGGATCCTAAGCCGGGGGCTTATTTCCCACGTATTCTGTCCAGTGATTATAATTACGCTTACATGTCTCACTGGGTACAGGATGCTTCCTATATTCGTTTAAAGAACCTGCAGATCGGTTACTCTTTCAAAATAAAGGGGCTCAACCAATTGCGTGTATATGCTTCGGGAGAGAATTTGTTCACGGCTACCAAATACCGTACTTGGGACCCTGAAACTCCGGTTGGTGCAAGAGGATTTTATCCTAATGTAGCAGTTTATTCAATGGGAGTGAATCTTAATTTTTAAACCTTAAATGATTTATAGATATGAATAAAATAGCTTATATGACCTGTGTTTTGAGCTTGGCTTTTACTATGCAGGCATGTGATGATTTTCTGGATTCTTTTCCACAGGATACAGTTACAAATGAAAACTTTTGGAAAAGTAAAGAGGATGCAGACAAGGTGTTAGTAGATATTTATGCATCACTACTTCCTAAAGATGCCATCTTTTTTGATGAGGCTATGTCTGATAATGCCTATCTGGTATGGGATTGGTGGGGAGGTGCTCAACAAGTGGCAAACGGTTCTTATACAACAAGTGGCGAGATACCTACTAATAGATGGAATGGCAGCTATGAAGTTATCCGTAAATGTTGGTTTTTACTTGAGGGTATTGAAAAGATTGAGGATATATCAGAGCAAGATAAAAATAAGATAATAGGTGAAACCTACTTTATGTTAGCCTATAATTACTATGTTTTGACAAGTTATTTTGGCGATGTTCCTCTGGTGACTAAAACACTGGCTATTCCTGAAAGCAAACAACTCGTTCGCACTCCCAAAGCGGAAGTAGTGGATTATGCCATTAACAAGTTGAAAGAGGCTTCCGTAATGCTGGAAGGGCTTTCACAAGAGAAAGGTAGAGTTACGGCAGATGCTTGCAGATTTTTGATTGCCCGTATGTATTTGTATAACGGTGACTATTCGAATGTATTGGAAACTGTTAAACTATTGGAGGGTAAATATCAATTATACAGGGAAGGTGATACACCTTATGAAGATTTATTTTCAGGTGTTGCAGAAAATAGTTGTGAAGTAATATTGAGTGTAGTTTGTGATAAAAGAGTTGGAGAAATTTATACTTCCCACGGTGGTAATGGAATCATGCTGTTAAAGGGCATCACCGGTGAGGATCCTTATCGGGGAGTTACGCCTTCAGGTTCATTGGTTGATGCTTATCCTATGGCAGACGGACGATTGATTCATGAAGCCGGTTCTTCCTATGATCCGAAAAAACCTTATGAAGGTAGGGATCCGCGTTTTTATCAGTCTATTGTATATCCTACCGGACAGATAAAATATCTGGATGTAGAAACTGGTACTGTCAAAGAACGGTTATATGATCCGGAAGATCCTACTACCGTACCTGAACACCAGTATAATTACTCTCAGCCTTCGGCTACCGGATATATGTGGAACAAATACATTGACTACTCTGTCTATGCCATGAACTCCGTGTGGGACTGCACTAATGATATTATTGTGTTCCGTTATGCGGATGTGTTATTGATGAAAGCAGAAGCTTTATTGCAAACGAAAGGAGAAAGTGCAAAAGAGGAAGTATGCAATCTGATAGATCAATTACGTGATCGTTGTTCCTGTGGTAGAGTACACCGTGAAAATTATAACTCAAAAGACGAGTTGATGGAGTTATTGAAAAATGAACGCCGTATTGAGTTAGCCAATGAAGGACTTCGTTATATGGATCTTATCCGTTGGAAAGATGCTGAAAAGAATACGATTGTTACAGGGGTAGGATTAACCGGGCAAATGTATGGTGCATATATGCGTAAAGATGGAGTTGGCAAGGACGACAAAACTGTGGATGTTGACAATACTCCTCGTCGTTATATCGAAACGCGTTATTTTAATGCATCTAAAGGGTATCTGTTCCCAATACCTCAAAAAGAACGAGATCTGAATCCGAACTTAACTCAAAATCCGAATTGGTAACTTCCGTTTTCCGATTTTATTAAATTTTTAGGTTTTCAGGATACAACTACTTATAGAAGTGGTTGGCTGACTATTACGTAGTGGCTCTATAGCCACTACGTGGTAGCTCAGTATCTGTTCCGTAGTAGTTTAGAGATTTTTTAAGTAGTTATTAAATTAAACAAGCGATCAATGAAGAATTATATATTCACAGCAGTATTACTGTTTTTAACCATCGGTTTATCGGCGCAACCCATCCCTAAATATAAAGATGCCTCACAGCCGATAGAAGTAAGAGTGCAGGACTTGTTGAGTCGTATGACCATAGAAGAAAAGGTTGCCCAATTACGTCATATCCATGAAGGCAGTATCCTGAATGATGACCATACTTTGAATTTGGAAAAGATGAAAAACATCATCGGTACATTGGGCTGGGGGGCTGTCGAAGGACTTACTTTAGAGGGGATCGAGATGGCTCGTTATACCTATCAGATTCAAAAGCACTGTATCGAAAATACCCGCTTGGGTATTCCAATCTTTACTATCTCTGAGTCACTTCATGGGGTCGTGCAGGGTGGGGCTACTATTTTCCCACAAGCTGTAGCGTTAGGGAGTACCTTTAATCCTGATTTGGCCTATCAGATGACAAAAGCTATTTCGGGTGAGTTGAATGCGATGGGTGTGAACCATGTGTTATCCCCTACTATTGATGTGATACGTGAACTGCGTTGGGGACGTGTGGAAGAGAGTTTCGGTGAAGATCCATTCCTGGTATCCCAGATGGGAGTGCATGAGATAAACGGATATATTGACGGGGGAATTTCGCCTATGCTCAAGGTATTCGGTCCCCATGGGGTGCCAACTTCCGGATTGAATTTAGCTTCTACCGAAGCCAACGAAAGAGATTTGAGAGAGGTTTTCCTAAAACCTTATGAAGTAGCCGTTAAGCAAACGGGTGTGAATTCTGTAATGACCGCCTACAATTCTACCAACCGCATACCCAATACAGCATCGAAATGGCTGTTGACAGATTTATTACGTACGGAATGGGGATTCAAAGGATATACCTATTCCGATTGGGGGGCGGTGTCTATGTTATATGGTTTTCATAAAGTAGCTTCCAATGTTAATGAGGCGGTTAAGATGGCACTGATGGCAGGTACCGACTTGGAAGCCTCAAGTGATTGCTATGCCAATATACCTGCTATGGTACGTTTGGGTGAATTGGACGTGAAATATGTGGATTTAGCTTGTTCCAGAGTGCTTTATGCCAAGTTCAAAGCAGGCCTGTTTGAAAACCCTTATGGACTTCCTATCGAAGAATACGAAAAAAAGGTGCGTACAAAAGAGAATGTTGCTTTGTCTCGCAGGATATCGGAAGAGAGTGTGGTAATGGTTAAAAATGAAGGAAATCTGTTACCGCTCGATATGAAGAAGCTGAAATCTGTTGCTGTTATCGGCCCTAATGCCAATCAGGTGCAGTTTGGTGACTATACCTGGAGCCGTAATAATAAGGATGGGATTACCCCGTTGCAGGGAATACAGAATCTCGTTGGTAATAAACTGGCTGTTCATCACGCTGTAGGTTGTGATTTGGTATCCGATGATAAGTCGGGGTTTGCAGATGCCGTGGCTACTGCCAAGAAGTCGGATGTGGTATTTTTGTTTGTAGGCTCTGCCAGTGCTTCATTGGCGCGCGATTATAGCAATTGTACTTGTGGTGAAGGGTATGATCTGACTGATTTGAATCTGACCGGTGTGCAGGGTGATTTGGTGAAGGAGATTTATGCGACCGGGAAACCAGTGGTCTTGATTTTGGTAACCGGACGCCCTTTCTCCATTACCTGGGAAAAGGAACATATTCCGGCTATCCTGTTCCAATGGTATGGTGGCGAAAGAGAAGGGGAAGTGATTGCCGATGTGTTGTTTGGCAAAGTCAATCCTTCGGGCAGCCTCTGCTACTCCATACCGCAGAGTGTCGGCCATTTACCTATACATTACAATCGTTTGCCTTCGGATAAGGGTATCTATCGTTCACCGGGTACCATTAACAAGCCGGGCCGTGACTATGTGTTCTCAACTCCCGAACCCTTGTGGCCGTTCGGATATGGTCTGAGCTATTCCGACTTTGAATACAGTGACTTCTGCTTCGACAAAGAAAATTACGGATTGACTGATACCGTACGTATTCAGGTAAATGTGAAAAACAAGAGTGCCATTGAGGGTAAGTCAACTGTACAGGTATATGTGAGAGACCTGGCCGGCAGTGTGGTCATGCCGATGAAGCAACTGAAAGGCTTTTCCAAGGTTACGGTTCCTGCCTATGGAAGTACGCTTGCCGAAATCTCTGTACCTGTGAGTGAATTGGGGTTGTATGATATGAATATGCGCTATGTGGTAGAACCGGGAGATTTTGACTTTATGATCGGCACTTCTTCTGACAGTATTTGTTTCAAGAAGACTATTCATGTGGGAGAAGTGGACGCTAAGGCAGAAAGAGTTTCTTCCGCAGCTTCTAAGGAAACGCAAACGGTTAAGACCGGCAAGAAGATGATTGTAAAAGGAGTGGTACGTGATGTACAGGCTAAGACATTGGACGGTGTGAAAGTGTCTGTGAAAGGCAGAAAAGGGAGTGTGATAACCAATGGGAAAGGTGAATATTCCATTGAAGCTACTTCTGCAAGTGTATTGGTTTTCAGTAGGAAGGGATATGAAATGCAGGAAGTGGAAGTGAACTCGCAAAAAACACTTAATATAACTTTGTTGAACAAGATTTAAAATCAAGAATATTATGAGTACATCAAGAGATAGAGTCAGACAGGCTCTGAGTCATCAGGGTAGTGATCGTATTCCGGTTGACTTCGGAGCTACAGCCGTAACCGGCATTCACTGCCGGGTAGTGGAGGCTTTACGCAAGCATTACGGATTGTCTTATAAACCGGTAAAGATTGTCGATACCTTCCAGATGTTGGGTGAGGTGGACAGGGATTTGGCCGACGCAATGGGAGTGGATTGTATTGGAGTAGGAGGTACAAGAGATATCTTTGACCATGACACAGAATGCATGCATGAGCAAGTCACACCGTGGGGGCAGAAAGTGTTGGTGCCGATACAACTCGACTTGACTCAGGATAAGGAAGGAGATATTTTTGTATATGCAGGAGGAGATAAAAACTATCCTCCGAGTGCAGTTATGCCGAACGGTTGTTTCTTTATCAATGCCATCGAAAGACAGCAGCCGATTGATGAAGATAAACTGAATCCTATGGACAATCTGGAAGAGTTTAACTCCATTACCGATGAAGAATTGGATGCCTACAAGAAAAAAGTGAATGAAGCATCTGCCACCGGCAGGGCAGTGGTAGCCAGTTTCGGTGGCACTGCATTGGGAGATGTTGCTTTTGTACCCGGTATGGGGCTAAAAGAACCGAAGGGTATCCGCAGCGTGGTGGAGTGGTATATGTCCACTGTGATGCGTCAGGAATACTTACACGAAATATTTAGAAGACAGACGGACATCGCCATCGCAAACTATGAGAAATTGTGGGCGGTATTGGGTGATAAAGTGGATGTGGTATTAACCTGTGGTACGGACTTCGGTTCTCAAGAGTCGCAATTCTGCTCAGTGGAGGTTTTTAATGAGCTTTGGCTGCCTAATTATCGGCGTATGAACGACTGGATTCATGAACATACTACCTGGAAAGTTTTCAAACATTCCTGTGGTGCTATTGTGCCTATTTTGCCGGGACTGATTGAAGCTGGTTTTGACATTATCAATCCGGTGCAGATTAATGCTAAGGATATGGATTCCGGAATGTTGAAGAGGGAGTTTGGAAGCCATCTTACCTTTTGGGGAGGTGGAGTCGATACTCAGAAGATGTTGCCTTTCGGTACTCCGGATGAGATTCGCAGGCATGTTCTCGGACAATGCGAAATCTTGGGAAAGGATGGCGGTTTTGTATTTAACTCAGTACATAATATTCAGGCTAATGTGCCGGTCGAGAATGTAATAGCAATGCTTGATGCTTTAAAGACTGTATGAACCACTGATAAAAATAAAAGATCATGAACTTGACAGATTTATACGATGCAATTTTAAATGGCAAACTTGACAGAGCCGTTGCAGTAACCAATGAAGCAATCTCCGAAGGAGTACTTCCGAACGAAATTATTACTAATTACATGATTAAGGCGATGGAAGAGATTGGTAATCGCTTTGAGGCAGGAAAAGTGTTTGTGCCTAATTTGCTGATGAGTGCACGTGCCATGAAAGGTGCACTGGATCTTCTGAAACCGTTATTACAGGGAGAGACTGATGCCTATGTCGGTAAAATTGTTATTGGAACCGTGAAAGGGGACTTGCATGATATAGGCAAGAATCTTGTGGCTTCTATGTTCGAAGGTTGTGGATTTGAAGTTGTCAATTTGGGAGTGGATGTTTCCAGTGAGAAGTTTGTAGAAGCTGCCCGTACAAACAATGCAGATATCATATGTATGTCTGCACTGCTGACTACTACTATGAATTATATGAAGGTAGTAGTAGATGACTTGAAGACGGCAGGATTGTATGGAAAAGTAAAAGTGATGGTGGGGGGCGCTCCGATCAATGAGGCTTTTGCACATTCGATAGGGGCTGATGCATATACAAGCAATGCTAATGCAGCGGTGATAATGGCGAAGAAACTGATAGGAGCGGCTTGATATGGATTTCCGCTATAAAGAGCTTTCATGGAAAGACATTTGTCTGGACTGGGATGACTTTGTTTTTTCTCTGGGTAAAGGTTACAAGATGGAAGGTGAAGTATTGACCATGTTCTCCGCTCTGGAAAGAGAAGTGACTCAATTTTGTAAACCTCGTTGGGGATATCGTGTCTTTTCATTGGATGCTTCCGATAAATCTCGGATTATATTGAATGGATGCCGGTTACAGACAGGACGCATTATCACTCCTTATCTGGAGAATTCGGAGTTATGTGCCCTGTTTGTGGCTACAGCCGGTGAGGAATTTGAACGATTTCAACAGACTGTCAAAAAATCAGGGCAGATTGTTGAGGAGTTCCTGCTGGATGCATTAGGTTCGGCCATTGCTGAGGCTACTGTGAGGGAGGCGTGCAAAGCAATAGAAAAGGAGTTCGGGGCGAAAGGATTGGGAATAAGCTATCCTTATAGCCCCGGCTATTGTGGATGGAAAGTCTCTGATCAGCAGATTCTCTTTTCATTGCTTCCCAATCAGCCTTGTGGAGTCAGCCTGACTGCCTCTTCATTAATGTGCCCTATTAAATCGGTGAGTGGAGTGGTGGGAATCGGTAGACAGATGACCAGGCAGAAATACGGTTGTGAGTTGTGCGGGAAAAAAGACTGTTATAAAAATAGATTAAATAAATGATGTAAGATATGAATGTAGATGAATGGATAGAGTATATAATAGTGTCGGATAAAAAGGTTGCATTACCTATTATGACCCATCCCGGCATTGAACTGCTAAATAAAAGAGTTCTGGATGCAGTAACCGATGGTGAAGTTCATTTTAAGGCAGTTGAAGCTTTAAATATGAACTATCCGCAGTCGGCAGCTTGTACGGTCATTATGGACCTGACGGTAGAGGCGGAAGCTTTTGGTGCACAGATTCAGTTTAGTGAGAATGAAGTACCCAATGTTATAGGGCGCTTGGTGAGTAATTATGAAGAGGTCGTCGGATTGAAAATTCCTACACTGGATATAGCTCGTATTCCGCAATATTTGGAGGCAAACCGTTTAGCTGCGAAAGGATTGGATAAACCGGTTTTTGGAGGTTGCATTGGACCGTATTCTCTTGCAGGCCGCCTGTTTGACATGACGGAAATAATGATGGCTATTTACACAGAGCCTGAAACGGCTTTGCTGTTATTGGATAAATGCACTCGATTCATTACCCAATATTGCCGTGCCATCAAAGATTGCGGTTCTGCCGGAGTCATAATTGCAGAACCGGCGGCAGGGTTGTTGTCCAATGAAGATTGTATGCAGTATTCCTCTGTATTTGTCAAACGAATCGTCGAAGAGGTCCAGGATAGTCATTTTGCAGTTATATTGCATAATTGCGGTAATATGGGGCAATGTACTCAGGCTATGGTTGCCACGGGGGCTAAAGGATATCATTTTGGAAATAAAATAGATATGCTTGCTGCTCTGGAAGAATGTCCTTCGAATGCGTTGGTTATGGGTAATCTGGATCCGGTTGGAATTTTCAAACAAGCCACTGCGGAGGAGGTGTATCGGCAAACCTATACTTTGTTGCAAAAAACCACAGCTTATCCTAATTTCGTGATATCTGCAGGTTGCGATGTACCTCCTGAGATTCCATTGGATAATATTCGCGCGTTTTATGAAGCGGTAAAAGATTATAATCAAAAACAATAATAAATAAATCGGTGTATCATGAAAAAACTAATATTTCTTTCATTGATGGCAATATGCTTTTGTGTCCGTCTTTATGCACAAACCAATTTTAAATATAAGAATGCTTCACTACCTGTAGAGGTAAGGGTACAGGATCTGTTAAGCAGGATGACATTAGAGGAAAAAATTGCTCAAATGCGCCATATTCATGCTTATTCAATCATGGAGAATGGAAAACTGAATGAGGAAAAACTGGAGAAAATGATTGGTGGGCAGAACTATGGGTTCATAGAAGGTATTACCTTGCCCGGAAAGGAATGTTTGACCTTGATGAATGAAGTACAAAAATATATGCGCGAGAAGACCCGGTTGGGTATCCCTGTATTCACGTTGACTGAATCTCTACATGGCTCTGTACACGACGGATCTACTATTTTTCCACAAGCCATCGCATTGGGAAGTACATTTAATCCTATACTGGCTTACGAAATGACTTCTGCCATAGCAAAAGAGTTGTCGGCACAAGGCATCACGCAATCTTTAACTCCCGTCATCGATGTCTGCCGTGATTTGCGTTGGGGACGAGTGGAAGAATGTTTCGGTGAAGATCCTTTTCTGGTGTCGCGTATGGGGGTATCGCAAGTGAGAGGTTATCTTGATAATCAAGTATCACCAATGATCAAGCACTTCGGTGCCCATGGTGCTCCTCAGGGAGGATTGAATCTTGCTTCTGTATCGTGCGGACAGCGGGAGTTACTTTCCATCTATTTGAAAACTTTTGAAACTGTAGTAAAAGAAGCCAAACCTTGGGCGGTGATGTCCTCATATAATTCTTGGAACAATGAACCTAATTCTTCTTCCCACTATCTGATGACGGAACTTTTACGTGACCGGTGGGACTTTCAAGGATATGTTTATTCCGATTGGGGAGCGATAGGTATGCTGAACTATTTTCATAAAACGGCACAAAACAGTGCAGAAGCCGCTATTCAGGCATTGACGGCCGGACTGGATGCCGAAGCTTCAGACAATAGTTACGCTGAGCTTCAGCAATTGGTGGAGAACGGAATGTTGGATGTGAAGTATATTGACCAGGCAGTGGCTCGTATTTTAACGGCCAAGTTTAATATGGGACTGTTTGAATACCCATTACCAATGGAAAAGAACTATGATAAAGTAGTGCATGCTCCTGCCCATGTGTCATTGGCTCGTAAGATTGCTGAAGAATCAATCGTTCTTCTACAGAACGAAAACAATATCTTGCCCTTACAAATGAATAAATTGAAATCCATAGCTGTGATAGGTCCTAATGCTGATCAGGTACAGTTTGGGGATTATACATGGAGTCGTGACAATAAGGACGGGGTTACATTACTTGAAGCCCTGAAAGAAAGAGTCGGTAATCAGTTGACATTGAATTATGCCAAGGGATGTGATTTGGTTACGGATGATCGTTCGGGATTTAAAGAAGCGGTGGATGTGGCAAAGAAAAGTGATGTTTGTATTGTTGTTGTCGGTTCGGCAAGTGCTTCTTTGGCTCGTGATTATAGTAATGCTACTTGTGGGGAAGGTTTTGATTTAAGTGACTTGACCTTGACAGGTGTACAGGAAGATTTGGTGGAGGCCATTCATGCTACAGGTAAACCGGTAATTGTTGTTCTATTATCCGGAAAGCCTTTTGCAATGTCTTGGATAAAGGAAAATATACCGGGGATTGTAGTACAGTGGTATCCCGGTGAACAAGGTGGACTAGCCCTTGCAGACATGCTTTTGGGTAAGGTTAATCCATCGGGAAAATTGAATTATTCTTTTCCGCAAAGTGTAGGACATCTACCTTGTTATTATAACTATTTGCCTACAGATAAGGGCTTCTACCGCTCACCGGGCAGTAAGAATAAACCCGGTAAAGATTATGTGTTCTCTTCGCCGAAAGCATTGTGGGCATTCGGCCACGGATTGAGCTATACAGACTTTGAATATCTTTCTGCCACTACCTCCAAAGAAGATTACGCTTGTGAAGATGTGATTGAGGTGACGATAGCAATTCGCAACACAGGCGATTACGACGGTCTGGAAGTGCCGCAGGTTTACGTGCGTGATATGGTTTCCAGTGTCGTGATGCCTGTTCAGGAACTGAAGGGTTTTGAGAAAGTGCTTATTAAGAAAGGAGAAACGAAGCAAGTGATAATTAAGATTCCCGTGTCAGAACTGGCCCTCTACAACAAGGAGATGAAAAAAGTGGTTGAACCAGGTGCTTTTGAGTTACAGATAGGCCGTGCATCAGATGATATTCGCATTAAGAAAGTGATAACGGTAGAGCGTGCATCCGAGAAATACATTCCTACTTTGAGGGACAAGGAGAAAAAAGTGTCTTCAACAAAGAATATGACAGCTACACCGGTAGTGGTAAAGGGAACCATACGGGATGTACAAGCAAACCTGTTGCCTCAAGTAACTGTCAAAGTTGGGAAAGAAGAAGTTGTCACAAACTCAAAGGGAGAATATTCTATTCGTGCCATGTCCACCGATACTTTAATTGTGAGTGGAAGTAAGTTCAAGACTGAACATATTTCTATCGAAGGAAGGCAGGTAATCAATATAAGAATGTTGAATCGATAATTTTTTATTATGTGTCTAAACATCATGAATAAGATAGTAAGCTTTTTGTTTATATGTCTGCTTCTGGCGGATCTGCATGCACAGAATACAATTAAAATAATAGATAAAGATAAAACAAGTACACCTGTGAGTCCTTATTTATGGGGTAGTTTCTTTGAAATGGGGTTTGGCAGAAGCGACTTGTTGTGGGGTGAACTTCTCTTTAACCGCAGTTTCGAGAATACGAAACCTGTAAGTGAGTCAAACTCTTGGTACACGTGTTACCGGGGGGATGTAAAAGAAGCCAAGTGGTGGCATTCCGGCTATGAAGAGCCAAAGTGGTATCTGCTTGCTGATGGAAGGAAAGAAGAGAAGTTACCTCTTATTTTCAATAATTATTGGCCATCGGCTCATGGAAAGTATTTTTTGCAGATTGATAATCGTAAAAAGCAAACTCCAACTCTATTAGTTCAGGAACGCATTTATATTGAAAAGGGAAAAGGATATACAGTTTCAGGCCTTTTCTCCTCCGGTGGTTACCTAAGCGAAGAGAAATACTCAAAGGAGAGTGTCCCGGTAACTATTGCCATTTATAAAGAAGGTGATTTCCATACTCCGTTGTCAAAGACTGAACTGGCTGTGAATACAAACCAATTTATCTTATACAGTTCTTCATTAGATGCGACGGAGTATGAAGGCTGGTGTACTTATACTATAGAAGTACCTGCAGGCGGTTGTGTAGGGATAGATCTGCTGTCATTGATGGCAGATGATGTAATAAAAGGTTGGAAACGTGAGTCGGTTGAACGTATTAAGAATGAACTTCGTCCCAGGACCATGCGAATGCCGGGCGGATGTTTCACTTCGCTTTATGACTGGCGTTCGGGAATTGGTCCACGTGAAGAAAGACCGGTCAGCTATGATACTTGGTGGGGATGTGAATTGCTGAACGATGTAGGTACGTTCGAACTGGTGGATCTGTGTGAGGCAGTGGGGGCGGAACCCTTCTTTTGTGTACCTGTTATGTTCAATAATGAATACAGTGCTGCAGACTGGGTTGATTTCTGTAATAATCCTACCAATGCACAACGTATAGCCTATGGTCGTACCAAACCGTTGAATGTGAAATATTGGGAATTAGAGAATGAACCTTACCGTCGGTTCGATGCCGTCACGTATGCCAATCGTTGTGTAGATTTTGCAAAGGCGATGAAAGCAAAAGATCCTTCAATCAAAATAGCGGTGGGTAATTATTGGTTGTTTAATAAGAAGTTTAAGGAAATGTTGGAGATTGTCGGACCTTATGTGGATTTAATTACAAACAGGGGAGGAACTCCGGAAGAGATGCGTGCTGATATCATAATTTTAGATGCATATAACAAGGCGCATGGTACAGACATCAAATTATGCCATACGGAGTTTCGTGCTCCGGTAACCCGAAATGAAGGAAATACCGACGGACTGAATCAGAAGGACACAGGTGGTGAAGAAACTCTCTTTAATGCTTCCATCCGTTGGGGATTTGCCATGAATATGGTGGAGCAATACATTGCCTATCAGAATATGGGTGGGAGTTTCTTTACTGCCAATTATACAAACCTGTCCGATGGTTGGGGAGAATGTCTGATAAATACTCCTAAAGAAGGTACTTATCTGAATGCTCCGGGCGTGGCTTTCGCTCTCTTGAATTCATTGGATATAGCGTATCCTCAAATAATAGAGCAGGAAAAGGAGAATCAGGATATTGTGATTCAGGCTGCATGGAATAAGAGACGGGACAAATTGACATTGGTCGTACTGAATTTTAGTCAGAATACTCAATCTTGTAAAATAGATTTTAGCCAGATAAAGAAATCTTTCCGTGTGAGGAAAGGTATGAAGATTGCTCCACAGTCGCATTTGAGCTTTAATACATTACAACATCCGGAAGAGGTGAAGGTAGAGTCGTTTGTTCCTTCAACGGGTAAAATGATGAAACTCGGGTTGCCCGGCAACTCTTTGATAGTGGTCGAATTGCAGGCGGAACGGAGTCATGGCATACATGTGAACGCTTCGACAGGAAACGATGCATCAATCGGTAGTTTAGCCTATCCTTTGAAGACGATACAAGCTGCTGCCGATATGGCTGAGCCGGGAGATACGGTTATTGTACATGAAGGTATCTATCGTGAAAGGGTTTCTCCTTCACGGGGTGGAGAGTCGGAAGAAAAACCGATTGTCTTTATGGCGGCCAAAGGGGAGAATGTGGAGATAAAAGGTTCGGAAGTAATGAAAGGTTGGAAGAAGGTTAATGATACGACTTGGGAAGTCGGAATACCGAATAAATTTTTCGGTGGGTTCAATCCATATGCTGAAACTTTACATGGTGATTGGTTTGAGAGAGGCAAGTGGTGTCATACGGGAGAGATATATCTGAATGATATAGCCCTGATGGAGAATCCGTCATTGAGCAATGTTTTGCAGAATAAAGGCGATAGTTTGTTGTGGTTTTGCAAAGTAGAGCAAGACACTACTCGCCTGTACGCTAATTTTGGCGATAAGAATCCTAATCAGGAACTGGTTGAAATCAATGTAAGGCAATCTGTCTTTTATCCGGAAAGACCTTATGTGAATTATATTGTGGTTAACGGATTTAAGCTGAGTCAGGCTGCTACCCCCTGGGCACCTCCTACAGCAGAACAGATTGGCTTGTTGGGGACTCACTGGAGTAAAGGATGGGTTATTGAAAACAATACAATCACCCATTCCAAGTGTGTGGGGATTACTTTAGGTAAGTATGGAGACGAATGGGATAATAAATCAGAATCAGAAGAAGGGTATGTCAATTGTGTGAAGCGTGCACTTCGGCACAATTGGAACAGAGAACATATCGGAGGGCATCTGGTACGTAACAACACTGTGGCTTATTGTGGACAAGCCGGTATTGCAGGTAGCTTGGGCGCTATTTTCAGTAAGATAAAGAATAATACCGTGCATGATATTAGTACACAGAACTTGTTCTGGGGATATGAAATGGCGGGAATTAAGATACATGCTGCTGTAGATGTGGAGATCTCAGGCAATCATATTTATCGTGTAGAGGGTGGTATTTGGCTCGATTGGATGGCACAAGGTGCAAGAGTGACAAGAAATCTTTTGCATGACAACAGGGTCGTGGAAGTTTCATTTGAGGTGAACCATGGACCTATTTTAGTTGACAATAATCTGTTCCTGTCTCCAGAACTCGCCCAAATCAAACTGTCACAAGGCATGGCTTTCGTTCATAATTTGATTGTTTGGAAAGTTTGGAAACTGAATAATGTAGATCCACGTAAAACACCTTATCTTGCACCTCATGGGACGGAGATTATGGGATATCACGATTGTCCTTGTGGAAATGTCTCTTATTTCAACAATATCTTTACCAGGGCCGAAATGACAGAGTATGATGATTGTGTATTGCCGGTACAGATGGAAAAAAACTGTTATTGGGGAGAAGCGGTATCTTCAGGCTTGGATAAAAATGCTACTGTTAACTCCGGTTTCGATGCAGATATTCAAGTGATAGAAAAAACGGATGGATGGTATCTGCAAATAAATGTTCCTGAAAACTGGAAGGATGAAAAGTTCCGTGACAAGGTTAGTACGAAAGACTTAGGTCGTGCTTCCATACCTGATCAATCTTTTAATAAAGAAAATGGAACAGTGATAGATTTAATAGAAGATTATTGGGGACAGAACAGAAAAGGACAAAAGAAGTATTACCCCGGACCGATAGATTTTACGACTAATGGGGGAAAAGTGATGTTGAAGGTGTATGACAAATAATGGATGAAAATATTCTATTTCCAAAGTTAAATCGCTTATGCTTAGTACTTATCAAGTAAACAAACTTGTGTGTAAGTATGCTATTAGAGGGACTCTCCATAATATTGTGTAAATAGAAAACTACGGGATTCTTCTCGTAGTTTTTTTATTCATTTTATCAATAGGGTTACTGTATTGTTATAATCTGTAAGTCGAAATAGGCTTATCCTTTTGCTCTCACTTAATATTGTTATATATCAGGGTACAATTCATACGTGCATCCATCCTCTTTCTGACAGCCGTTTTCGGTAACCCGATTTTCCTTTGTCTCTTTTTTCCTATCCCTTCTTTTTCCCGTCCCTTATCTTTGCCGGGATGATCCAAAAAAACAATATATTTGTAGTCTATGCAATCATTCAGAGTCATAAAGCCCACAGAGGCACTCGTTCCTTATGTCCGGCATTACTGGGTGTTGAGCGACGATGCGCTTGCACCGGTATCCGAACGGACGCTGCCCGTGGGGTGCGTCCAAATGGTCTTTCACCGGGGGTGCCAACTGTTTTCGCTGACCGAAGGTCGGTTGCAACCCTCTTCTTTCATCAGCGGGCAGGCGTTCGGCTATTCCGATGTCGAGTCTACGGGGATGCTGGAGATGATCGTAGTCGTTTTTCAGCCTTTTGCTGCAAAAGCTTTTCTCCATATGCCTGTCAGCGAGTTTCGTGGGATGAATGTAAATACCGAAGAGACGGGCGATCCTCTGTTGGTTGATCTGGGCAGGCGGATAGCCGATATGCCGGATCGGGTAGCGTGTATCCGTCTGATAGAAGAGTTTCTGTTAAGCCGTCTCTATGCTTTTCCCGAATATAACCTGAAGCGGGTTTCGACCGTTTTGGAGGCGGTGAACCTCCATCCGCACATCCGTACGGCACAACTGGCAGACGTAGCCTGCCTGAGCAATAAGCAGTTTGGGCGGGTGTTTGCGGAGTATGTAGGCGCTACTCCCAAGGAGTTTCTGCGCATTGTGCGGATACAGCGGGCGTTGTATACTCTACAATGCCAGCCGGGCATTTCGTTTGCGCAACTGGCCTACGAATGTGGTTTCTTCGACCAATCGCACATGATTAAGGAGTTCAAATTCTTTTCGGGATATACTCCGGCGGAATATCTGGCTGTTTGCGCTCCTTATTCCGATTATTTCTTTGTGGAGGAATGATGTCTGTTTTCTACTATCCGGGGCGGATGCTTTGCCCTACTTTTGCGGTGTGCTTGGGAGACGTGACTTCCGGCATACAGTATTCATCTTATTAATATAAAGAATATGGAAAAGTTTATTGCGTTTTTTGAGATTCCGGCGGCAGATTTCCACCGGGCGGTAGGATTTTATGAAACAGTGTTGGACATCAAATTGGCGGTCTCGGAGTATGAAGAGGAGAAGATGGCTTGCTTCATGGAGCAGGGCGAAGCGGTGGGAGCGGTTTCGTGGGCACCCGATTTTCTGCCTTCTGAGCGGGGAACGCTGATTCATTTCTATTGCGAAGAGATCGGCAAGTCGCTGGAACGTGTCCTGCAGAAAGGTGGGAGAGTCATTACCCCCGAGACGGAGATTGACGCTGAAGGCAGGGGACATTTCGCTGTTTTTGCCGATAGCGAAGGCAACCATATCGGTTTGTATTCGGATAAATAGCAGGTGTGAGTGATTCTCACTATATTTGCCCGAAATTGAAGTATGTATAGAGAATATCAACCTTGTGGACTACTGGCTCCTTACGTCGATAAAATTTGGGAGTTCAAAGGAAGTCCTGAGTATGGGATGCGCATCAATGTCCTGCCGGACGGGTGTACCGATTTGATTTTCGCTTTGGGCGGGATAACACAACCCGTAGGCAACGAAGGGCGGATCATGCCGTCTTGCCGTTCGTTTTTCGTGGGACCGATGAAACGCTATTCGGAGTTGGTCGCGTATACCGAAACGGTTCACATGGTTGGTATTCGTTTTCATCCTTGCGGATTATTCCGATTCATGGACTTGCCCGTGCAGGAGTTGGGCGGTCAGCGAATCAGTAGTGCCGACTTGGGGATCAAGTTGTTCGATGATTCGTTTACGGAACGACTCTACGAGCTTCCGGATTTGCGGAGTAGGATTCAGTGTATTGAGACAGTACTGGTGCGGTCGATGCACAAGCACGATGTAGTGGACAAACAGATTGTTTTTGCGGTAAACCACATTCATTTGTACCACGGTCAGCGGGAGATCCGTTTGCTGGCAGAAGATACCTGTTTGTGTCAACGGCATCTGGAACGGCGGTTCAAGCTGTTTACCGGATTTACCCCTAAAGAATACAGTCGGATTGTGAAGTTCAGGCAGGCGATCGATCTGCTGAAAAATACGACGGAGGCAAATAACCTGCTCTCGGTAGCGGTGAATGCCGGATATTACGATGTTTCGCACTTCTTGAAAGAGGTCAAGACGCTCTCCGGCGGTACGGCAGAATCATTCCTTTCTCCGACCTTGCCGCAAGAGGGGCTGCTGACGTATATTGAGAAATAAAATACCGGTTGGGTGATAAAGGAAATCGCCTTTAGAAAAGCGTTTCGGATTTGGTTTCGGGTACAGGCATTGTATCGCGAGTGTAAAATAAACCATGTCTGTAAGAAATTTAGTCTGTTTCTTATTCTGTAAAAGTCGTTTTTTTACAACGCCGGGGTAGGTAGGCAAACTTATATTTGCAGGGATTATTAATCTCAATATAATATACAATGAAATCATTAAACGAAAGAGCAGCAGATTTGCTGCAAGGTTGTGAAACGGTAATACTCAGTTCGGTCAATCAAGAGGGATATCCCCGTCCTGTCCCTTTGAGTAAGATTGCTTCGGAAGGTATTTCTGAGATTTGGATGGCAACCGGGGAACATTCTGTGAAAACGAAAGATTTCCGGAGCAACCCGAAAGCGGGTCTTTGTTTCTACGAACAAGGGAATAGTGTTGCCCTGACCGGTGAAATAGAGGTAGTGACAGATGCCGGACTCAAACAGAAGTATTGGCAAGACTGGTTTATCGCCCATTTCCCAAAGGGACCGACTGATCCGGAATACGTTTTACTGAAGTTCCGTTCTGAGCATGCCACGTTCTGGATCGACGGACAATTCGTCCATCGGAACATTTAACCCGTTACCCTGTATTCTGCTTCTTTTATGGTAAATCTTTTAGCTTCTGAGAGGTAGGTACAAAAAAACGGTACTTCGATTCACATCGCAGCACCGTCACAACACAAACACAAAATAAAACACGACAAAACTACTATGCAATCTTACCTGTCTATGCCGGGGAGGCATACGGTGCGACTATTATGGATATTCCCATAGGCATAAAGCGCTTCAGGCCGATTTGCATAATTATAAACGCAGAAGAAATCATTTTGTTCAGGAGTGAGCAAAAAAAAATGTATTTTTTTCGAGTTATATGTATTTCCCCAAGTCTATGACCGGCTCTCAATAGGCTATAACCGTATCGGGCACATTCAATAGAATCGCGTAGTCTGTTCGGTTCGTATGGATATCTTTTAGTAAAGTGATGGAATATATTTCAACCGTATTTCCCTGTGTTTCCTCTTTTTGCCTGATGACAAAAGATACATCCTTGGTTTTACTGGCCAGTACTAACAATTCGATTAAGTGACGTAAAAATTTGATACTGATCCAGATATCCTCTCGATGTATCTTAATTATACTGATTGATTAGTGAATTTTTTGTTATTAAATATCGGTAATAGAATATTCTGAGTTAAGAATCGATCGATTGGATGATTTTCTTTTCAGAGTATCGGTCAATATCGTCTACGAACAAGAATATTCTTAAGTCCTTCGTGCACTTGTCCCATGTTTTAATCAGAGTTTTAAGTTCCTTTTTTAATTTTGTAGTTTTATCATGGAAACTAACTTTCTTTTTAAATTGTGGATAATCATTAAGCTCTGTCTCTATTATGTTCAATCAAAGGTAGTGAGAAATATTATTGGTCAATGAACGGATAAAAAACAGGAAACTATTGATAATTTTCCTATTTTATTCTCTTATAATCGGGAAAAAGAATACTTTTGTTATCATAAAATAAGCATAATCTATGAAAGCATCTTCCAATAATCTTTTAAGCATCATAAAGGGACCACGACAGTTTGTGATTCCCATTTATCAGCGTACATACAGTTGGCAACTGGTTCAATGCAATCAATTGTTGAATGATATTTTGCGTATTAGCAACGATTCTGCCGTCCAGGGGCACTTTATCGGTTCTATCGTTTATTTTCAGGAGAGCATACATACAGTGTCCGATGTGCCTAAACTTCTGGTTATTGATGGACAGCAGCGCTTGACCACTGTCTCTTTGCTGATAGCGGCTATTGCCGATTTTATAAAAGAGAATGCAGTAGAGATAGATACCAGCTTCACTAAACTTCAGAACTATTATCTGATCAACCCGGAAGAAGATAATGAATTGCGGTATAAACTTCTGCTGACCCGGAGAGATAAAGATACCTATATAAATTTATTGAAGGGGATTCCTCGGTCCGAGGGGATGTCACAACGCATCATTGAAAACTATGACTTCTTTAAAAGTAAGATAAACAAGGAGAATGTGGTAGCTATTTATAGCGGGGTACAGCGACTGTTTGTTGTGGATGTGGCTCTTGAAAAGGAGAAGGACAATCCACAATTGATATTTGAAAGTATGAACAGTACGGGACTTGATTTATCACAAGCCGACTTGATTCGCAATTACGTGCTGATGGGACAAGAAGTTCACTTGCAGACCTCACTTTATGAATCTTATTGGTACCCTATGGAACAAGGATATGGTAGTGAATATGCGGCGCTGTTTAATAGCTTCATGCGCGATTACTTATCAGTGAAGACAGGTACCATTCCTCGTATCGATATGGTGTACGATGCTTTCAAGGCCTATGTGATAGGGGGAAAAGCTCCCGATACTATCAGCGAAGTAGTCAAAGACATTTATACTTATTCCGGATATTACGTCAACATGGTTCTTCACAAAGAGCCGGATAAGCTGCTTTGCGGGGCTTTCAAACGCATCAGCCAGTTGAGGGTTGACGTTAGTTACCCGTTTTTATTACCGTTGTACAACGATTATGTCAACGAAGTTATCAGCAGGGACGAGTTCTACGAAGCTCTTTGTCTGGTTGAGAATTATGTGTTCAGACGTGCCATTTGCGGCATACCGACAAATAGCCTGAATAAGACGTTCGCTACTCTCTATAAGTCATTCGATAAAGCGAATTATATGGATGGTCTGAAAGCTGCATTCCTATTGCTGGATAGTTATAAACGCTTTCCGAACGATACGGAGTTCACCACTTTCCTACAAACCAAAGATGTTTATAATTTCCGTAACAGGAACTACCTTTTAAATCGGTTGGAAAATTTTCAGCGTAAGGAGATGGTGAATATTTCTGATTATACCATCGAGCATGTTATGCCCCAAAATCCTAATCTATCACACGAATGGCAAGAGATGTTAGGGGAAGGTTGGGTAGAAGTCCAGGGTAAATATTTACACACACTTGGTAATCTGACTCTGACAGGTTATAATTCGGAATTGAGTGATCGTCCGTTCCAAGAAAAGAAGAGTATGGAGGGAGGTTTCGACGATTCTCCTATTCGCCTCAATTCATATCTGAGGAGAATCAGTTCGTGGAATGAAGAGCAAATACTTGTGCGTGCGGGGCAATTGGCTGAGAAAGCTAAAGAAATATGGAGGTTTCCGTTATTATCGCCGGAGACACTTGAAGTTTATAGATCTGCGGAGAGAGATCCTGCAGAGTATACGTTGGAGCACTATGAATATCTGAAGGGAGACATACTTACTCTGTTTCAGGCCTTGCGCAGAAGGATAATGAATATAGATCCTTCCGTAAAGGAGGAACTCAAGAAGTTGTACATTGCCTTTAAAGCTTATACTAACTTTGTGGATGTCGTGCCTCAGAAATCCCGGTTGCGCCTTTCTCTAAATGTAGCATTTGCAGATATACTTGATCCAAAAGGTTTGTGCAAAGATGTATCCAACTTGGGACGATGGGGCAATGGCGATGTAGAAGTCGGTATTTCGAATATGAATGAATTGGATGATATCATGGAGTTGATTCAACAAGCGTTTGATAAGCAAATGGAAGCGAACTGATTGTTTTTGTGCGTGATGTAGTCTGCTATGAATAACTTTTGTTCGGCATGTATTTAAATATGCTGGGCAAAAGTTATTTTTTTTATTTTTGGATAGGTGGTTTGCTTTTGTGACAGTCGTGTCGGTTTTGAATGCAATAAAGAAGGCTTTAGTGCTTTTAGAAGGTCTAACCAAAAAAGAAACTGCAAACGTATTCATTACATTTAATTTAATTGTTAGTAAATCAAACGTTCTTATGAATTCAAATTTGAAGCTGAATATTATGTGTCGGAGACACGAAAGGTAAAGGTACAATATTTTAAAAGTAACCGATATATAACATCCATCAGTTCAGGTGGTTAGAATACATGAATGTTACGCATGGATTGGTCGCACGGGTTACTAATAGTTGGTCGCACATTATGCACACTATTTTTAAAAGTATAGCAAAGGTAAGAACATAAAAAAAGCACTAATATATTGAATATCAGTGCTAAATATTTGTTCTTAATTATCCTTTGCGGTGCGTACGGGACTCGAACCCGTGACCCCATGCGTGACAGGCATGTATTCTAACCAACTGAACTAACGCACCAATTTTATTTTTAAATTAAGACTTGAGATGCGGTGCGTACGGGACTCGAACCCGTGACCCCATGCGTGACAGGCATGTATTCTAACCAACTGAACTAACGCACCAATTTTATTTTTAAATTAAGACTTGAGATGCGGTGCGTACGGGACTCGAACCCGTGACCCCATGCGTGACAGGCATGTATTCTAACCAACTGAACTAACGCACCAGAATTTCATTTCTTAATTGCTATCTCTCTCGATTGCGGTTGCAAAGGTAGGCATTTTTCCGAAACCTGCAATAGCTGAACGAAAAGTTTTTTGAAAAAAATGAAGCTGTTTTGGCTTAGTTCCTCATTCTGAACGTATTTAGTTTGAAAAAAAAGTGTGAAAAAATAATAGTCTTATCAGGTCTCGGTTATCTTCCTGTTTTTCCATTCGGATAATACTTATTCATTTTATATGCCTAAAATCTTTCTATCTGTTATAAATCTATCTTTTAATTCAAACTTCCTGCTCTGATTTTTCGTAGTTTTGCAATAATTCGTTATTTTTGCGAACTAAATGTAGAACATTAAAATGAAAGTAGCAGTTATCAAATATAATGCAGGCAACATCCGTTCTGTGGACTATGCCTTGAAGCGCTTAGGGGTGGAAGCAGTGATTACATCTGATAAAGAGGTGCTGAAAGCTGCCGATAAAGTGATCTTTCCCGGGGTGGGAGAGGCCGAGACTACCATGCTTCATCTCAAGGAGAGTGGCATGGATCGTTTCATTAAAGAACTCCGTCAGCCGGTGCTGGGCATTTGCCTGGGCATGCAACTGATGTGCCGCTTCTCCGAAGAGGGGAATGTCGATTGTCTGGGCATTTTCGATACCGATGTGAAACGTTTTGCTCCTCGGAAGCACGAGGAAAAAGTTCCCCACATGGGATGGAATACCATCAGCTGCCTGAAGAGTGACCTGTTCAAAGGATTCACCCGTGATGAATTTGTCTATTTCGTACATAGTTATTATGTGCCCGTCAGTGAATTTACCGCTGCCGAAACCGATTACATCCGGCCTTTCAGTGCCGCTTTGCATAAAGATAATTTCTATGCCACCCAGTTTCATCCCGAAAAAAGCGGTGAGGCGGGCGAAAGAATTATAAAGAATTTCTTGGAGCTTTAGTCCCTCCGGGATTTTAAACCGTAAATTGAAAACAGACAGATGATAGAATTGATTCCGGCCATTGATATTATCGACGGGAAGTGCGTACGCCTCTCCCAGGGAGATTATGGCAGTAAAAAGGTATATAATGAAAATCCGGTAGAAGTTGCCAAAGAGTTTGAGGCCAACGGTATCCGGCGTTTGCACGTGGTGGATCTGGATGGAGCCGCTTCGCATCATGTGGTCAACTACCGGACACTCGACTTGATAGCCAGTCGCACATCGTTGATTATCGATTTCGGCGGTGGGTTGAAGAGTGATGAAGATCTGATAATTGCTTTTGAGAATGGTGCGCAGATGGTGACCGGCGGTAGTATTGCCGTCAGGAACCCTGACCTGTTTTGCCGTTGGATCGACCGTTATGGCAGTGGGAAAATCATTTTGGGAGCCGATGTTAAAGATCGTAGAATAGCTGTCAACGGATGGAAAGACGAAAGTACTTGTGAACTTTTCCCTTTCTTGAAGGATTATACCCAGAAAGGAATTGAGAAAGTGATCTGTACCGATATCAGTTGTGACGGCATGCTGGCGGGGCCATCTTTGGATTTATACAAAGAGATTCTGGCAGAGCATCCCACTCTTTATCTGATAGCCAGTGGCGGTGTGAGCAGTATAGCCGATATTGAAGCGTTGCACGAAGCCGGGGTACCTGCCGTTATTTTCGGTAAAGCCCTTTATGAAGGACGTATTACTTTGAAAGAGCTTCAGGCATTTCTTTAACGGCAGCATAGCGGGGCAGAGTTGTGTTTATGCCTGTCGAAAGTCCGGTGTGTGCTTTGTAGTGAATCATTTGTCAAACGTAAAATCGTAAATATATAGTTGTGTTAGCAAAAAGAATCATACCTTGTCTTGATATCAAAGACGGTCAGACCGTAAAGGGGACGAATTTCGTAAACTTGCGCCAAGCCGGTGATCCGGTGGAGTTGGGACGTGCTTATAGCGAGCAGGGGGCAGACGAGTTGGTTTTTCTCGACATTACGGCCAGCCACGAAGGTCGCAAAACTTTTGCCGAGCTTGTTCGGCGGATAGCTGCCAATATCAGTATTCCGTTTACTGTCGGGGGGGGGATCAACGAGTTGAGTGATGTGGACCGCCTGCTCAATGCCGGTGCCGACAAGATTTCCATCAACTCTTCTGCTATCCGTCATCCGCAGTTGATCGATGATATTGCCAAGCATTTCGGGTCGCAGGTATGTGTGCTTGCGGTAGATGCCAAGCAGACTGAGAACGGGTGGAAGTGCTATCTCAATGGCGGACGTATCGAAACCGACAAGGAATTGACGGCATGGACCAAAGAAGCTCAGGAGCGTGGAGCCGGCGAAGTGTTGTTCACCAGTATGAATCACGATGGTGTGAAGACCGGATATGCCAATGAAGCCCTGGCCGAGTTGGCTTCTCAACTCTCCATTCCCGTTATTGCATCGGGTGGGGCCGGACAAATGGAGCACTTCCGTGATGCTTTTACGCTCGGTAAAGCGGATGCCGCACTGGCAGCCAGTGTTTTTCACTTCGGAGAAATTAAAATTCCCGAATTAAAATCGTATCTTTGCGGCCAGGGAATTACCGTCAGGTAGAAAGCGTAAGCAAATCTTAGCCTGAAGATTAAAGAAAGAATAGAAACGAATCAGACTCACCACAGAGTAGCACAGGGTTCCACAGAGATGTTTTTCTCTTAATATCCTAAAAACAAGAGATTAAAACGCTGTGAGACTCCATGTTACTTTGTGGTGAATCAAACTCAAAAATATAATAAATAAGAACCATGGATTTAGATTTTGATAAAATGAACGGACTCGTTCCGGCCATCATACAAGACAACGACACCCGCAAGGTGCTGATGCTTGGCTTCATGAATAAAGAGGCTTACGAGAAGACTGTTGAAACCGGGAAAGTAACCTTTTTCAGCCGTACCAAGAACCGTTTGTGGACCAAAGGCGAAGAGAGTGGTAATTTCCTGAATGTTGTTTCTATTAAAGAAGATTGCGACAAAGACACGTTGTTGATTCAGGTAAATCCTGTCGGCCCGGTATGCCATACCGGCACCGATACTTGCTGGGGCGAGAAGAACGAAGAGCCGGTCATGTTCCTCAAACTGTTGCAGGACTTCATCGACAGACGTCACGAAGAGATGCCCGAGAAGTCGTATACCACCAGCTTGTTTCAGTCCGGCATCAACAAGATAGCGCAGAAAGTAGGCGAAGAGGCGGTGGAAACAGTGATCGAGGCTACCAACGGTACAGATGACCGTTTGATATACGAAGGTTCCGACCTGATTTACCACCTGATTGTATTGCTGACCTCTAAAGGATACCGCATCGAAGATCTGGCACGCGAATTGCAGATAAGACATAGCGACTCATGGACGAAACACTGATTCACTATACCGATGTAGAGATACATCAGCAGGAACTCTGTGTGCTGAGCGAAGTTAATTTGCAACTGCACAAGGGGGAGTTCGTTTATTTGGTGGGTAAAGTGGGCTCCGGCAAGACCAGTCTGCTCAAAACCCTCTATGGCGAGCTCGATGTGACTGCCGGTGAGGCCGAAGTGCTCGGTTATCGGATGACATCCATCAAGCGCAAGCACATTCCGCAGTTGCGGCGCAAGCTGGGCATTGTTTTTCAGGATTTCCAACTGCTCACCGATCGTACGGTGAACGATAATCTGGAGTTTGTGCTTCGTGCCACCGGATGGAAGAATAAACAGGAAATCAAGGAACGCATAGCCGAAGTACTCAACCTTGTCGGGATGGAGAATAAGGGCTATAAACTGCCAAACGAGCTTTCGGGTGGTGAGCAGCAGCGCATCGTGATAGCGCGTGCCATGCTCAACTCTCCGGAGATTATCCTGGCGGACGAACCTACCGGAAACCTCGATGTAGAGACCGGAAAAGCCATTGTAGAGTTGTTGCATAACATCTGTCAGACCGGATCGCTGGTAGTGATGACTACTCACAACCTCCAGTTGGTAGCCGAATATCCCGGACAGGTATACCGGTGCGCCGAACATCGCATTGTCAATGTGACGGACGAATTTGTGAAGAAAGAAAATAATTAATATACATACTAATTTTAACACAGTAACGAAAATGAAAGTTTTAAAGTTTGGAGGAACTTCCGTAGGTTCTGCACAGCGGATGAAGGAAGTGGCCAAATTGATTACCGATGGTGAAAGAAAGATTGTTGTCCTCTCGGCTATGTCGGGCACAACAAACACATTGGTGGAGATTTCCGACTATCTGTACAAGAAGAATCCGGAAGGTGCCAACGAGATTATCAATAAGCTGGAGGCTAAATATAAACAGCATGTTGACGAACTTTACGCTACTGAGGAGTATAAACAGAAAGGCCTGGAGGTCATAAAATCTCATTTCGACTACATCCGTTCATACACCAAAGACCTCTTTACATTGTTCGAAGAGAAAGTGGTGCTGGCACAGGGCGAGCTGATCTCCACCGCTATGGTCAACTACTACTTGCAGGAGTGCGGTGTGAAGTCCGTGTTGCTTCCGGCTTTGGAATATATGCGTACTGATAAGAATGCGGAACCCGATCCTGTTTATATTAAGGATAAACTTCAGGCACAATTGGATCTCTATCCGGATGCTGAAATTTATATCACTCAGGGATTCATCTGCCGCAATGCTTATGGCGAGATTGATAACTTGCAGCGTGGCGGAAGCGACTATACCGCTTCATTGGTCGGTGCTGCCATTCACGCTTCCGAAATTCAGATCTGGACGGATATCGACGGTATGCACAATAATGACCCGCGCATTGTCGACAAAACGGCCCCGGTGCGTCAGCTGCACTTTGAAGAGGCTGCCGAGTTGGCTTATTTCGGTGCCAAGATTCTACATCCGACTTGTATCCAGCCGGCTAAGTATGCCAACATACCGGTTCGCCTGCTGAACACGATGGATCCGCATGCCCCGGGTACATTGATTTCCAATGATACCGAAAAGGGCAAGATCAAGGCTGTTGCTGCCAAGGGTAATATTACTGCCATTAAGATTAAATCGAGCCGCATGTTACTGGCACACGGTTTCCTCCGCAAGGTATTCGAAATCTTCGAGAGCTACCAGACTTCCATCGATATGATCTGTACATCTGAGGTAGGAGTTTCCGTATCTGTCGATAACACCAAGCATCTCAACGAAATCCTGGATGACCTGAAGAAGTACGGAACCGTTACCGTCGACAAGGATATGTGTATCATCTGTGTCGTGGGTGACTTGGAATGGGAGAATGTAGGTTTCGAAGCCAAAGCGCTCGATGCCATGCGTGACATCCCCGTGCGTATGATTTCGTTTGGCGGTAGCAACTATAATATCTCCTTCCTGATTCGTGAGTGCGACAAGAAGGTGGCTTTGCAGTCGCTCAGCGACATGTTGTTCAACGGCAAATAGAAACCGAATTAGGTTCACCACAGAGTGACACAGAGTCTCACAGAGTTTTAATCTTTTGATAATATAATAGGATGATGAAGAGAAAAAACTTTCCCTGTGAGACTCTGTGTGACTCTGTGGTAGATCAAACTCAAAACTGATTAGTAACTTTTCAAAATGAAAACTGTATTCCCCATTCATAAATTTCGCGAGTTGCCGACTCCTTTCTATTATTATGATACGAAAGTGCTTCGCGACACGCTGGCGTGCGTCAACCGTGAGGTGGCACGTTACGACAATTTCAGTGTACACTATGCCGTCAAGGCCAATGCCAATCCTAAGGTACTGACCATCATCCGCGAAAGTGGACTGGGTGCCGATTGTGTCAGCGGAGGCGAAATCCGCGCTGCCATCAAGGCCGGTTTCCCTGCCGGGAAGATCGTTTTTGCCGGAGTCGGTAAGGCTGATTGGGAAATCGACCTGGGACTCGATTACGATATTTTCTGTTTCAATGTCGAGTCGGTGCCTGAGTTGGAAGTCATCAACGAGCTGGCTGCCGCCAAAGGTAAAGTTGCCAATGTAGCTTTCCGCATCAATCCCAATGTAGGTGCGCATACCCATGCCAATATCACTACCGGATTGGCCGAAAACAAATTCGGTATCAGCATGCACGATATGGATAAGGTGATCGACGTGGCTTTGGAGCTGAAGCATGTGAAGTTCATCGGTCTTCATTTCCATATCGGTTCTCAGATTCTCGATATGGGCGATTTCATAGCGCTATGCAACCGTGTCAACGAATTGCAGGATAAGCTCGAAGCCCGTCACATCCTTGTGGAGCATATCAACGTAGGCGGTGGGCTGGGCATCGATTATGATCACCCCAACCGTCAGCCTATTCCGGATTTTGCCGACTATTTCCGTACATACGACGAGCACCTGAAGCTTCGTCCGCATCAGACTTTGCATTTTGAGCTGGGACGTGCCATCACGGGACAATGCGGTTCGCTGATTTCAAAAGTACTTTATGTCAAGCAAGGTACCAACAAGCAATTTGCCATCCTCGATGCGGGCATGACCGATTTGATTCGTCCCGCCCTCTATCAGGCACATCACAAGATGGAGAACCTTACTTCCCAAGATCCTGTGGTCGAAACTTATGACGTGGTGGGCCCCATCTGTGAGTCGTCCGATGTGTTCGGCAAGGCTGTCGATCTGAATAAGGTGAAGCGTGGCGATCTGATAGCCCTTCGTTCTGCCGGTGCTTATGGCGAGATTATGGCTTCAGGCTATAACTGCCGTGAACTGCCGAAAGGGTACATCTCAGAGGAGTTGGTGTAATGCTGTCATAGGCCGGCTGCCCGGTAGTCCGGATGATTTAAGGAAGATTTCTCTTCTTTTTTCACTTTCTCCGAACAACCTTTCTTTTAGAATTGTTATTTTTGTAGTGATTTTAATAACCTAAAATGAATACGATCATGATTTCAGAAAAATTACAGAATGCAATTAACGAGCAGATTTCAGCCGAGATGTGGTCTTCTAATCTGTATTTGTCTATGTCTTTCTATTTTGAAAGAGAAGGTTTCAGCGGTTTTGCACACTGGATGAAGAAGCAGTCTCAGGAAGAGATGGGGCATGCTTATGCCATGGCCGATTATATTATCAAACGCGGCGGTATAGCCAAAGTAGATAAGATTGACGTTGTTCCCACCGGTTGGGGTACTCCTCTTGAAGTGTTTGAGCACGTCTTTGAGCACGAACGCCATGTTTCTAAACTGGTAGATGCCTTGGTTGACATTGCCGCAGCCGAAAAAGATAAAGCGACTCAGGATTTCCTTTGGGGATTCGTTCGCGAACAAGTAGAAGAAGAAGCCACCGCTCAAGGGATTGTCGATAAGATTAAGAGAGCCGGTGATGCCGGTATCTTCTTTATCGATTCTCAGCTCGGTCAGAGATAAGTTCCGGCCGACGCAAGCCTGAACGATGGACAGTAAACGATGAACAAGCTATGCGATGCAGCGTGGCCTGTTCATCGTTTATGGTTTAAAAGCGGTTCATCTTATTTCTTCCGCCGTATGCTTGGATAGTTCTTTTTTAAAACTTATATTTGTAGGATAGATATTATTCGTATATGATGGAACAGAAAGACAGGTATATTCGTTTTGATTGGGCGGTGAAACGCCTGTTGCGTAACAAAGCCAATTTCGGTGTGTTGGAGGGTTTTCTCACCGTTTTGCTGGGTGAGCCCATCCGTATCGTCGAGATTCTGGAGAGTGAAGGCAATCAGTTGAATGAAACGGATAAATTCAACCGTGTCGACATAAAGGCGCGTAACAGCAAAGACGAGATCATTATTGTGGAGGTTCAGAATACCCGTGAGATTTATTATCTGGAACGTATTCTTTTCGGTGTTGCCAAGGCGATCACGGAGCATATCGAGTTGGGTCAGCTCTACTCTGAGGTTAAGAAGGTGTATTCCATCAGTATCCTCTACTTTGATATCGGTCGTGGTACTGATTACCTTTACCACGGTCAGAACTCTTTCGTGGGTGTCCACACGGGCGATTTTCTGGAGGTGAGCACCAAAGAGAAGGACGCCATCGTCCGTAAATTGCCTGCCGAGATCTTTCCTGAGTATTTCCTTATTCGTGTGAACGAGTTCAACAAAGTGGCTGTCACGCCCCTTGAGGAGTGGATTGAATATCTCAAGACAGGTGTGATCCATCCCGACACCAAGGCTCCGGGACTGGAGGAAGCGCGTCGTAAACTTGTCTATTATAACATGAATAAGGCAGAACAATTGGCTTATGATGAACATATCAATGCGATTATGATTCAGAATGATGTATTGAGTACGGCAGCTATGGAGGGCCGCCAGGAAGGTCTTGCCGAAGGTCGCCAGGAGGGGCTTGCCGAAGGTCGCATGGAAGAGAAGCAGGCGAATGCCCGGAGGATGAAGGCATTGAACCTGCCGGTCGAAACCATCTGCCAGGTGACAGGATTGTCCGCCGGAGAGATAGAGAACTTGTAAATTCCGTCTTCTCCGTCTTATTCTGTCTTCCCCTCTATTCATGGGGGATGTGTTAAAACTCGTATTTACCATAGATTACGCAGATAGATAGTATTGGTTATCAATAGATTAAAAATTATTTTGTGTAAATCAGTGTAATCTGTGGTGAGTTATGAAACATCCTCTCTTTGTCAGGTCCCTGTGATGACTGAAGCACGTATTTATGGGTTGGGGATTCAAGATCTATGTTTTTTTCCGGAATAGGTTCAGTCGATGTATTCATAGTATTTCATATTACAGGTTATTAAGTGTACCGTTCTTTCCCGAACGGTATGACAAAGTTAAGCATGGAAAGGCAGCGATGCAAGAAAGTGATGCAGAGTGCCGCATTACGGCGCAAAAAGTCACAGTGTCCACTGCAAGGCAATGCACGCTCTGCCGGGGTGAAACCGAGCCTCGTCCGGACTCTTCCGGACCCTCTGTTTCCGTCATTCGGAGCCTCTGAATCACCAACATGGATACCAACATGCTTTAGTATTCGTAATACGCTGTTGCTCAGCTTTCTGTGCGAGCGAAATTCGAGGCCGCCAACATGCAGACCTGCACATAAATAAATAATAAACAAAAGATATATAAAATATATCAGTCGAATTTGCGGTCGGCGAACAGTTTTTGAGTCTGATCCGCCGCACCGGGCATTCTCCGGAATTTACCACAGATTACACCGATTTCCACAGATAAACAGTAAGAGCTATCCATAGATTAAGCTCACTCTGTGTAAATCTGCGTAATCTGTAGTGCTCAAGTTTTATCCTCCTCTTTCTCTCTTAAAATATCCCAGTACCATGCAAGGCGACAGCTTTATTTTTAATTATGGGTAACTTTGAAATAACCTACAAATACAGAATAGTTTTCTATTCCTTCATGATTTCGATTGCAGCTTTCCGGTGGGTTAGAAGAGTCTATGGATTTGCCCGAAGCATCCACTCTGCAGATAATATACGATTCTCCTACTTTATGGGACCATAGTTCATCGCTATCTTCACGGTAAAAATGAAAATCCTTCAGTTTGTTTCCATCCGTCGGAGAAGGAGCGAATGCTAATGCTACTCTGTATTCATTTTCACCAAGAGGTGTGTTCTCTTCACATGGAATAAAATCTGTAGCGTTTCCCATTTTTCCTGTTTGGATGTCTGCTTTTATGTACTCCATAAATATTCTTTTCAGTTTTTCGATAGTATACTGCCCATAGTTAGTGTCTTGATTACTGACCATTCCTGGGGATAGGTGTATGTTTTCTTTTACTGTTGTTACATTCATTGCATATGCATAACAATTTGCATATCTGCATACCCCTTCCCAGTTCTCCGCATTAAAAACCGGACGTCCATTTACATATTTGTCTCTATTATCTGCATCAATCATGTTTTGTTCATTAGACTTTTGAATTTTTGCCATTATAATCTTAATTATTAATTTTCTCCTACTCTCTACAAGGCTTTTCGGAATCTGCCTATGTTATTTTTTCTGTAAGCTTACACGGTAAAGATACCTCATGATTTTTAACTATAAATTATCCTTTTTCCAAATTCCGAAAACTTTCTTCCGAAGATACCAAATGGTTTTCTTTACGCCAATTCACTACAGATTACACGAAGCTGCGTTGACGGCTACCACTGCTGCTATTACATGAAGGTCGGGAGGCATATGGACTATAAGTTTTCCGCCATAAGGTTTACTTGGTTCTACTCCTTGATCATTGCAACTTGCAATGTAAGCGTCAATTGTATTTTCAAAGTCATTTTTGAGCTTGTTATCACGAATATAAACAAGCAATTGCTTCATTATATACTCTTTTATAATATTAGAAGGGTGAGGTTTGTATGTGATGTATGAATCTTTGCTGTTCGCGCTTACAAACTCAACTCGTAAACCTGACGTACTCCTTTTGCTGCCATGCCCAAATTGTTACTATGCTTTTTATTTATCAATACCGATATGTAACATTCATGTAAAACAGTGGTATCTTTTGAGATACAACGCGTAAAATACAAAAGGAAATGTTATCTTTGTATTTACGAGCATCAGAAATATAAAGAAGGGACAATTGTATGGAACGGTTATTAGAGTTAACAGATATAGAAGTACGTATGGGGTTTGTTGCGTCATGTGTAGAAGCGGCCGCAAAACACGTGGGGTGTACTTATCTTGAAATGTACCGGCGGATGAAACGTGTAGGATTGATAAATGATTATATCATTCGTCACTATAATACAATTCATACTGAAAGTCGTGAGAGCATAACCTGTAGTGTTTTAGAATGCCTACATAATTGGGAGGCCTATCAGGGGATTAGTGCCCCGAAAGGAACTAATCTTTATGTGTTGCGGCAAGGAGAGAAAGGGGGTACTTCATGTTAAAAGTCTATCATGGTGCCACATGTATAGTGAGGCGGCCTCTTTGCAATGCGGGGCGTCCGAATTTAGATTTCGGCCGGGGATTTTATGTAACAGATCTGCGTGAACAAGCTGTCAGCTGGGCAGAACGCCAGAGTGCCGGTCGTGGTCTGGAGTCGTTGCTTAATGTTTATGAGTTAGATATTGATCGGGTTCGTGTTACTTATCGTTGTCTTCGTTTTGAAGCCTATGATGAAGCATGGCTTAATTTTATAGCGAATAGTCGTAAAGGGCTTCAGCCGTGGCAAGATTATGACTTTATAGAGGGTGGGGTAGCTGATGACAGAGTGGTGGATACCGTAAATCTTTATTTGTTAGGTATGATGACCGCTGATGTGGCTCTTGAACGCTTGGCGCAACATTTGCCTAATAATCAGATGTGCTTGCTGAGTCAGCCGTTGATAGGCGAGTGCTTACGCTATATAGATACTGAGTTATTAACTGATATGGAACACGGAAAGGAGGGCGTATGATGAATGATGATGTCGTAAAAGATATAATTCAATGGCAACGTATCGGTTGTATTGTCGTCCGACTTTCCGAGCGTTTAAATATTTCTCCGGAAGAAGCTTTTGATGTGTTTTATGAAAGTGATACCTGTCGACGTTTTCACGATCCTGATACCGGGCTTTATCTTTATGGAGATCTTTACGTTGTAGATGAAGTGATTCGTGAACTGCAAGATAAGCAGGGATAAACTATAGGAGGATATATTGATGTCTTTTTCTATATGAATATTTGTTCTTTTGAAATTTCTTTGTATATTTATGTCGGATACTAATGGATTGAACAATAATGATATGTTGAAAGTCTAAAATAAAACTGTACTATTAATGGAGGCAAAGCAAATAAAAATACAAAAACAGAATAATAGTTCATGCGTGAAAAGAACTTCGCATACTATGAATATGGTGGATAATCGTATAAATCCACAGGTTCAGTTAATAGCATCTATGCAGAGTGTTCAACGAAAAGGTAATAATCCTATATTACAGTTTGTTAAATTATCATGTAAGGCAGAAGTTAGATCCGATAAATATAGAGCAAATGCAGAAACAACTAATGTAGATACTGCTACACATTGGGCAGAACGAAGAATTAAAAATAGTCCGTTTAGTACTAATTTTGAAAATGTAACTAATCAGTACACAAATCAGAAATTTAGAACTCCATATTCTTGTGCTGAGCCTAAAGCATTGGCTGAAGCTATAAGTCGTATGGGGCCTTCCATTAGGTTTATTAATCAAGCGACCATATATCCAGCGATAGTTGAAGAAAAAGATCCTTGGGATAGTCCTAAAATAAAAGTAGGAGATGTATTTACTCGATGCTTAAATTGTCGACAATGGGCCGGAAAGGGGAAAGATAAAGTAGATATTGATGTCCTTCCTAAAAAATAAATTCTTTTCATACGTCGTGTGTAGAAGCAACAATGCTCAAATAGGCGGGTCGTTTTTTTATATACTCCCCAACAACACATTACTCTTTTAAAGAGCAGAGGCTTGGTAATAACAAACGAGCGAAAAGCGGCAGATTATTTATATAACATCGGCTACTTCCCCTTCATCCTCCTCTTTCTCTCTTAAAATACCCCAGTATCGTGCAAGGCGACAGTTTGTGGCGGTCGTGATAGCGTGATTCGAACTCGTAGCGGGTGCAGAGCCAGCGGCAGAAGCAGCGATAAGTGATGCGCAGGTTCAGGCGCCTTTGCAGATCTTCGTAAAACATGGAGATCCGGGTAAAAAAGTCGTTTATCTGCTTTTGGGGGATTTTTCGTTTCCGGGGGGCTTGTGGTGAGGCAGCCTCTTCCTCCTTGGCTATCAGGTACCGCAGCACACGGATGTCTTTTTTTACCGTTTCTTCTTGTTCGTGCAGTCTTTGTTGTTTCTCTTCCTTCTTTCTTAGTGACTCTTTCAGGTCTTGAATGCTCTTTTTCATCTTACTTTGAGGTTTGCATGGGATGGCTGGATGCCAATGTTTGTTAAAATGACGTTAGGATCGGCAAAGATATACAAAAAGAGTATAGCATATCGTCCCGGGGATTGTTCTGCAAAGTCTCTTTAGATGTTTTTTGTAAAGATATAGATTCGGTTATCCGACTATTTACACAATTTATATTTAAAGATGATTTGTAAACTAAAAACAATGAATAAGATGAATGAAACATTAACAGTATTTATGATTTCGGAGATTGAAAGGCTCCGTGAAGAGGGACGTGAACCGGCCCGGCGTATCTACCATAATATGCTGCGTACGCTCAGGGAGAGTGCAGGAAAAGAGGAGATCGGATTTGAAGAGGTGACTCCGGTGTTTCTGGGCAAGTATGAACATTGGCTGCTGGGCAAGCGGTTGAGCTGGAACACGGTATCGACTTATATGCGTGCCCTGCGTGCGGGCTACAACCGGGGGATGAAGGGGCGTCCGGGATATGTGACCGGGCTTTTCGACAAGGTATACACCGGTACGCGCTCCGACGTGAAGCGTGCCGTGGATGCCCGCACGGTGGGGCGTATGATCCGCATGTCGGGGTGTCCGGATGAATCGGCCTCGGCGAAGGCTGTGGACTGGTTTGTACTGATGTTTATGCTGCGGGGCATCCCGTTTGTCGATCTGGCACACTTGCGCAGGAGCAATCTTGATAAGGGGGTGTTGACCTACTGCCGGCATAAAACGGGGCAGGAGGTCAGCATTAGCGTGCCCCGTGAGGCGATGGAAATTATCAATAGGAGGATGGTTGAGAACTGCCATCCGAGTTATCTGTTGCCTATTTTGGGGCAGCCCCGCACCCGAAAGCGGCATACAAAGAAGGCATTGACTCCTTATCAGGAGTACCAATATGCGTTGCGTAACCTGAACCGCAGGCTGGAACGGGTGTCGGTGGATTTGAGATTGGGCGGCAGGCTCAGTTCATACACCGCGCGCCACACGTGGGCCACGATTGCCTTTCATCAGGAGACGCCCGTGGGAGTGATCAGCCGTGGACTGGGACACTCTTCGGTAAAAGTTACGGAAACTTACCTGAAACCTTTCGGGGATAGGGAAGTAGATCGGACAAACAGGAAGATACTCAACTATGTGCTGAATGCAGTTTAAAGATAAAATGATTTGAATGTATTACACTTATATACAGGGATATAAATAGTCTGTTACTTTGTAGGTAACGGCAATGAATAATTGCTGCAAAATTGGATATTATTTTTCACACAAACAAATAAAAAGGCAAGTTTCTCAATAAAAAGATAATTAATTTTAAAAAAGATGCATGCTTAGCATTAGTTTTCCCTATTTTCTCTTAAAAAAGCAATAAAAAGGGTTATCCACGTTGGTGTAATTTAACGCGGACGAACATTTTATTGCCATCATCGGATGTCTTTTATTATTTAATTCATATTATTGGGTTCAGAACGCTTTCTGTATTCGCTATCTGTTAAATGCCGTTACCTACAAAGTAACGGTTGATCACACAACAAAACAAAATAGCTTATGCTTACGCCGTTAACTTTGACAGCCATATCTGTCTTACGTCATATTTCCTCTCACGAAACAGGAAATCTCCAGGATTTGGAATGTGGTTGTAAGCCTCTTGACGAACTCCTGGGTCAACTGGAATCCGCGGGGTTGATACGTGTCAGGACAGACCAATCCGGCAGTGGCATTCCGAAAACCTATGAACTGACCCGCCCTCTTTTCCGTATCTCCCTGCTCGATTTGATGGAAGCCGTGGATCAGCATCTGAACTGTAATCAACCGGATTGTGAGAAAATGTATGCACGTTATCATTATGCCGCCCATAAGCTGGGCATTGTCAACCAGATGACCCGTGCCTATCTGTCGGAGATACCTCTGACAGATTTATAGGCGGATTGGCGGATATGTTTCAGATAAACTAACAGAATGAAAAAACAACTATTCATATTGCTTTTGCTTGTTTCGGGCAATGTACTGGCGCAACGGGCAGCGGTTAAAACCAATTTGCTGCACGATGCAGCGACGGCACCTTCGTTTGCTGCCGAGTGGGCGTTTGCCTCCCGCTGGACACTCGATGTTGCGGGAAGCGCTTGTCCGTGGAACTTTGCGGACAACCGGAAGTGGAAATTCTGGATGACGCAGGGTGAGGCACGCTATTGGCTTTGTCAGTCATTCTACGGACACTTTCTGGGTGTGCATGCCGGTGGGGGAGAATACAACCTGAGCCGGGTGCATCTTCCTTTTGTTTCCCGTTCGGCTTCTTACCGCTACGAGGGGTGGGCGCTGATGGCGGGGTTTTCATACGGTTACTCGTGGGTGCTCGGCAAACGCTGGAATCTGGAGGCTACCATAGGTGCAGGGTGGGTGCATGCTCAATACAAACGTTTTAATTGTCCGGTCTGTGGTGAATATCGGGGAGCGAACAAGAAAAATTTTCTGGCGCCGACCCGTGCGGGCATCAGTCTGATTTATATGTTAAAATAAAAAGTCTTATGAAAGAGAAGATACGATCGACCCGTTTAAGAATGTGCTTTCGGAAGATGCCGCCGACAGTCTGCTTCCTGACGCTCTTTGCGCTGTGCTTCGGTGCGCTGTCTGTCCGTGCGGCAGATCCGTCCGGAAGAGTAGCCCTTACCGCCGTCCGAATGCAGCGTGCGGGTGGACAGGTATATGTCTCGTTTGCCGTAAAGATAGCCCCCCGTGCAGTGCGTGCCCGTCACCGCTGGGTGATTACCCCTTGTCTGGGCAACGCCTCGGATAGTGTGTTGCTTGGCCCGTTTGTGGTGACGGGACGCATCATGGCGCGCAAGGAAAATCAGCGGCGCCTATTGGCCGGCCTTCCGGACCGTGACGTCAATCATCGGTGGACCGCCCGCAATGGAGACACCTTCTTGTATACCGATACGTTGCGCTATGCCCCGTGGATGGAGAATGGCTTGAACCTGCGGCTCGACATCGACCGGGAAGGTTGCTGCCGGGTACAGACAGTGGGAAGCATCGTCTCCTCCGGCGCTTTTCCGGTGGCTTTGCCCTATCGTCCGTCGGTTAGTGAGCTCACTCCGAGGGTGAGCCGGACGGTGGCGGAACATGCGGATGACTATCCGTTCCTGTGCGAGGCAGGCAGCCGCCCCCTGCATGAAAGCGGCATCGGTATTCGCTTCCGTGCGGCATCGGCAGTGGTGGATACGCTGTATTCCGCCAATGCCGGAAACCTGCGCCGGATAACGGAAGCCATCGGGTTGCTGCGTGCGGACAGTTGCGCATTCCTGCAAGGTATCTCGATCAGCGGATATGCTTCGCCCGAGGGCACGACGGAACTGAACCGGAAATTATCGGCGAAACGTGCCGAAGCTCTGCGGCATGCTCTCTCGGTGCGCATGAACCTGCCTGTATCGTTGTTTGAACTGAATGCCGGAGGAGTAGACTGGGACAGGCTGGCCGAACTGGTGAATGGGAGTGACATGACATATAAGGAGGAAGTGCTCGCTATTCTCCGCAGTCATCCGGAGGAAGAGCGGAATGACAGGCTGAAAGCCTTGGCGGGCGGGCGTCCGTATCGTTCGGTGCTGGATGTGCTCTATCCGCAGTTGCGCGATGCCTGCTACATCCGTGTGCAGTATGCCAACCGCCCTGACAGCGTGGCGGATACGGTGAACCGTGCGATAGAAGCCATTCGGGGGCGGAGGTATGAAGAGGCATTCCGGTTGCTGAAGACGGTGGAGGCGGACGAACGCTCGTGGAATGTACGGGGAGTCTGCCATCTGTTGTGCGGAGACGACAAGGAAGCCGGGGTATGGCTGCATAGAGCGGTGAAAGCCGGAAACCGGGAAGCGGAAGAAAACCTTAAAAAGATGAATGCGGAACGACGGGCCGCTACCATCGGTATAACGCAATAAATGTATCACATAACGTAAAAAAGAAATGAAAAAACTAAAGTACATGAGTATGATGGGGTTGGCTGCTTTATTGCTGACAACCTGGGCCGCCTGTTCCGACGATACGGATGCTTCGGGCGGAGAGAATCCGGAAGAAGCGAGAGCTTATACCACAGTGACCATTGCCGTACCGAATGGTGTGGCGGAGACAAGGGCCTCCGATCCGACGGCGGATACTGACGGTACGAGTACGGAGACCGGTTTAAAGGATGAATACAAAGTGACGAAGGCCAATCTGTATCTGTTTCCGGGAGGAACGGGTAGTAGCTTTGGTAGCGCTAAGTTGACAGAGATTATTTCCATCAGCCAGTTTACGCAAACCACCACTACTACTACCGACCAGAAGACCATTGTATGGACCAGTAAGAAAACAGCCCTGACCCCGGGAGACTATCGTATTTATATAGTGGTGAACGGTACGGTCAATGGGGTGGGTGACAGTGACAAGGGAACTCTGACCGAAGCTGATTTTCTCGCAAAGACAACGGCTGCTGCTACGAGCGTGATAGCTGCTGTACCGAGTGGCGGACTGGTAATGGCGAGCCGTTCTCCCAACAGTAATAACTCGAATACTCTTCCTTATATTGCCCAGGAGATAACCAAAGACCCGGAGCAGACCATTGCGGCAACAGTGGAGCGTGTGATGGGAAAGATTACGGTGACTGCGGGAGGAACCAGTGTGTCTTCTGCTGCTACTGCTAATAAATATACTTCGTTTTCTACCACAGTGACTGCTATCGGAAATATTACGGATATCACCCTAAAAAACTATTATGTAGTCAACGCACGGAAAGAGGGATATTATTTCCGTCATGTGGATAAAGAAAGCTCTGTAACGAATCCTTTGACTGAGGCTAATTATGGTAACTCAAGCGCTACATTGCCGTATGTGACAGATCCGAAGACGTATAATAAAATTTATACTTCCACACCTGCTTTAGCCAATAGCTATGGCGACTGGTATCTGCAAGGATCAAGCGCATTTGGCTTGTCGTCTTTCGGCACTTTTTCCGGAACTTATACGGATATGCCGGGCTACTCTTCCGGGGCGGTGGAAACTAAAGTCGCCGCTTACTGCTATGAAAACACGATGCTGAAGGATAAACAGAAGAACGGATATACAACCGGCATCGTATTTAAAGCGGAAATAGCTCCGAGTAAAATGATGCAAAAAAAGCCTTTGGGCGATGGTGTGGAAGAAACTACTACAATTGGTTCGATTGGTGAAATCTTCTACCATTCCGGCATCTTCTACAAAGATATTGAAGCGCTGAAAGAAGCCGGTGTATTACTGGCAGACGGAACTACTTCCAGTTCGGCCAACGGTGCCCCTGCCGACCTGAAAAAGAACGACGTCCAGTGTTTCAAGAAAGAAAGTGCTGATGGCAAGTTCATTTGTTATTATCCGTATTGGATCAAACATCTCCCCTCGGAAGATACAGCAGAAGATGTGATGGAGTTCGGCTTTGTCCGCAACAATGTCTATCAAGTAACCGTCACCGGTATTCAAGGTGTCGGCAAAGACGGTGTAACCGAAGATATCATTACCGATACCGAAACCGATGATCCGACTACCGTATTGCTGAATGTGAAGTTAAGTATCAAACCTTGGGTAGTGCGTACGAATAGTGCCGTATTGGGCCGTTAACCCACTGTTTCCTCTAAAAAAGTAATTGGTATAGCTGTTTGGGGGGGGAGACTTTCACCACAGATTACACAGATTAACACGGATTGATAATAAATTATCCCGTTGGCATTGAAGATTAAAGAATCTGTGTTAATCTGTGTAATCTGTGGTGAACCCTTCCCTCAAAGAGGCTTCCTTTATAAAATCACTCAACCATGTCCGATAAGTTTCAGACTTTCTGTTTTTCCCATTCCGGCAGTTGGTTTCTGCCGTTCTTGTGGCTTTCGTTGTTGGCGGGCTTATCTGCCTGCTCGTGGACCGGGGACGACCGTAGTGACTGTCCCAGTGGTTTTCGTATTCGTCTTCAGCCTGCATTGCATGCACAGATACAGCCCGACAGCGGGACAGGCGTCATCACCGACGAGATCGACACGCTGTCCCTTTACGTGTTCGACGCACAGGGACAGTTTGTCTGCCTGCACACAGAGAACAGGCAATCGCTGACTGAAAACGATTATATCATTACCCTGCCGCTGGAATATAAAGACGGAGACGTTTACGAACTGGTGTTCTGGGCGGGAGGGGACAACCGGCATTACCGGATGCCGCAACTCACACCGGGCAGTTCGACCCGTGACGAGCTGACCCTCCGGTTGGAACGTGACGGAGACGGACGTCAGGATGACGAATTGGGGCACTTGTGGTACGGTCATCTCCGGTTGAGCCGGATACAGCCTTCGGAACTGACATCGGTCAGTGTGCCGATGTTGAAGGACAGCAACCGGTTCGTCATTACCTTGCACGATACGTCGGGGCAGGGGCTGGACGCCGATGATTACGACTTTACTCTGCTGGCGGATAACGGCCGGATGAATGCCGACAACGAAGTGATGACGGGCGACCGGGTGACTTATGCCGCCTATCATACCGAGTCCGCTTCCGAAACGGAACCGGCCGCCACCCGTACGGGGGAAGTCAGCCTGGCGCGTGCCCGCTTGAACACACTGCGCTTACTGGCGGATCAGGAGGCCCGTCTGGTGGTGACGGACCGTGTCTCGGGGCAGAAAGTAGTGGATGTCGACCTGACGCGTTATCTGCTGATGACGCGCCCCCTGTTTGAAGAGAGCAACGGTGTGGAGCTCAGCGACCAGGATTACCTTGATTACGAAGATCGGTTCAACGTGATTTTCTACCTTACCCCGATGGGAAAGCTGGAGGCGCTGAACATTAACGGATGGATTATCAGACTGAACGATGCACAACTGTAAAGGCAGCATATGGATCATATTCTTTCGGTTTCTGCTCTGCCTGTGGGCATGCGGATGCTCCGATGATGCCGGCATGCCTGCCCCTCCGGCAGGGGCGGACCGGGTGACGGCGTGTGTCCGGCTCTCGGTACGGGTAGCGGGGGAGACTACCCGGGCGGCGGTACAGGCGGATGCGACGGTGGAGGAGAAGATCTCTTCTGTTGCCGTTTTCCTGGTGTCGGTCGACGGGAGTGGAAAGGAGGATTGGAATGATGTGCAGTACGAAGTGGTGTATGGCACGACCAGTAGCGCGGCGGACGTGTATCAGGCGCGCATACCGACCACTCCCGGAGAGAAGAAGGTTTATGTGGCCGCCAATCTGTTGCCCGGTCAGGTGCATGCCATCTGCGGGCAGGCAGAAGGCAAGGGATTGTATACCGCCACCGGGGCGGGGTATGACGAGGTGATCCGGCAGTTTGCCCGCGGGACGGAGGGGATCGCCATGACCGGAAAAGCCGGGACTTCCGTAACGGTCAGTGCGGGCACCGATGTGAACGTGGATCTCACGGCATCGCCTATCACACTGGAACGGGTGGTGGCCAAAGTACTGTTGGTGTGCGATACCTATACAGACGACGGAGGAGCGTACGTACGGATGTCCGGTAATGCGGCTCGTCCGTCAGCCGATCCGGGCTGGATACGTTTGTCGGATGTGCGGTATGCCCTCAACACAGTCAACCGGAAGGTGTATCTGAATGCGCCCCCGGATGGGAAAGATCCTAATCATGAAGTAGATCCGTATGTGGTTAAAGATGATGGCGGCAATTATGTATCGGCACCCGATGTGGCTGAACAGCAATTCGTTTACCGTACTTTGGGCAGTGTATGGGCGGAAGGGATCGCTCCGGAAGCGTATGAAGAGGTCAAATTCAATGCGACGAAAGCCACTCCTCCGGAAAGCGGTGCTTATACCGGTGGGCTGTATTGTCCGGAGAACACGACTGCGACTTCCACCGCTTCTCTTGCGGGCGGACTGGATCTGACAGGAACACTTAATTCGACTCAGGCGGAAATTCCCCGCCTGGTGACTACCCATCTGCTGGTAGCGGCGAAGTTTGTCCCCAAACAGATTATTACCGGGGCCGGAACCACGCAAACCCTGACATCTCCCGCCGATGCCGCTACTTGCTTGCCCGCAACGACGACACCTGTCGATGCGGAAGCACATGCGGCAGGCACTTACTTTACCAACGGGAGTGACTATTACAGCTATGCGGGCATGAAGGCCGCCATCGGTGCGGGTACCCTGAAACGTACTGATTTTACCGCTTACGAAGGCGGGATCGGCTATTATTACACTTATATAGACGGCACAAGTGCTACTGACGGCACAATTGCTTTCAGTGCGGATTCCGGCATCTTGCGCAACCGTTATTATCTGTTGCGTATTACCCGGTTCAGCCTGCCTTCGGCCGCATTGCCGCAACCGATGCGTGCCACGATGAAAGTAACGGACTGGGTGACGAGTTCCGGTAATCAGATTATAGTAAGGCCGACGTAGAAAGGAAAATAAATACGATTCACCACAGAGTAACACAGAGTCTTACGGAGTCTTAATCTCTTGTTTATGAGATATGAAGAGAAAATCATCTCTGTGGAACTCTGTGTTACTCTGTGGTGAAAGCTGAGAAAGAAAGTATACAACTATGAATAAAGAAGAAAAAAAGAGTAGATTCTGCCGGGCATGCCTGCTGCTTTGCCTGTGTCTGCTGTCTGCCTCGTGTGTATCCGGAGAAGGAGAGTACGAACAGGAGATACCCATGGAGGTAGCCCTCACCCGTACGGATGGGGTGGCAGGCAGCGAAAGCACTCCGTTACTGCTGTTCTGGAAAGAGACGGATTTCAGTACGGGGACATTGGGCTCTCCTTATAAAACCTCCACTCCGGCAGGGGGGATCGGTGATTACGTCGATGCACCCTATAATACGGAAACGGATTATCCGGCTGATAACTCCCGGGTGGTGGTGATGGGGCTTTGTCCTTCTGCGATGACTACGGCGGACAGTCATACTACCTATTCGTTGCCTTCGAGAGCAGGGCTGACCGATGTACTGGTGACTCCGAATGGGGTTACGGGTAGCAGGAAGCAGCCTTTCGGACGGGCATTGGAGTTTGCACACGCTGCCGTACGTATCGTGCTCAAGGCGAGGCGTACGGACAACACGGTCGGCAAGCTGTATGTCAAGAACCTTAAGTTGACCGTGCCTGCAAGATTGGTGTGCGGAGGGGTGAAATGGGATACAGGGACAAAACAATATCTGGCGGCTCCGGCTGCCGCCGATTTGGTTATCAATCATTCCGGACAGATATTGAGTACGGAGGATACGCAGGTCGCCGTGTTTTATCTGACACCTTGCAGCCCGGCTGATTTGCTGACCGATCTCACTGGAACAGGTGGTACACCGGGGCTTACGTTGACGGCGGATGTGGCTAAGGATATAAACTTTACGACCGGAGCGCGAAACGCAAGTTTTCCTATCTTGGATGGCAACCTGAACTTTATGGATCAGTTTGGAAGTCCGGCAACTCAGCTGAAAGGCGGAGAATCGTATGAAACGACCCTCAAATTTGATATCGACTCTTTCACGCTGGAAGGCGAAGAGAAGGAGTGGGAGGACGGAGGAAAAATGACTGTCCCTGTGGTGGTGCCGGAACCGACTCCGGGCCCATAGATGAATGGTGAATTTAATAAAAAGAGCTGAATATATGAAAACGATAAAACGATTCTTTCTTTCAACCGCAGTCGTGACTGCTGCACTGATTACCGGCTGCACTCCCGAAGAGGAACATATGCCCGTGCAGGGTGGTGACAGTTTCACACTCTCCTCGAGTGAAGAACAGGTCATCACCCGTGCGGGAGATGTGTCGGTGAGTCATTTTACGGGTGGCACTAAATACCGGCTGTACGGACTTGTGGGAGGTACGTGGGACAAGAAACTTCCTACAATGAATGGACAGGAAGGCACGGAGGCTGTGGCTGCGGACGGCACCCATCAGATAGACTACCTGAGTGCCGGTGCCGACGAGGACCGTTTTGAAGGCAGAACCCTTGACTTTTATGCGCTGACATACGGCAATACGACCTTGCCCGTATGCGGCTCCGAAGTAGATGGCGTACCGGCCTGCGGCATCCATGCCGATGCCGGGGGAGTGCTGCCAGACTTGCGCCGTGCCGTACTGACGAAGCAATCGGGCATCAATTCGGGAGTGATTACCTTACCATTCAAGCATACGTTGGCTAAGCTGAAGTTTGAGGTGGTGAAGCAAAAAACGGAGAATGGTTCGACGGGTGTCGATGTGTTGGCGGGTATCGAACTGAAGGGGATCTCAGTCAGTGATTACAGTGAAGGCAGCCTCTTGCTCTCGACCGGAGAATATAGCCATACGGGAGGGAAAAGTGACCGTACGCTGCTCAGTAGCGGGTTCTCTCAAACGGTGACGGAAAGTGTGTTGCCTGTAACTACGAATGGGCAGGCGGGCGGTGCGGCTGCCGAATGTCTGATATTCCCGACTCTCTCCGGGACCACGGAGGGACTTAAAATAAAAGTAGCTACGAAAGGGACGAACAGTGCGGACCGCACGGATACGTATGAAATTCGTGTCCCGGTTGTCGGAGATGATGGAGAGGTCCGGAAGGATGAAAACGGTAAGACTGTGACGGAACCTTTCCGCTTCCTGCCCAATTACGAGTATACGCTTACCATTACGATTACTAATAGCGACGTACAGATTATTACCATCATCCCCCGCCGGTATGATTGGATCGAACATAATGACGATTCGCAGTATATGGGGCAGCCCCTGACTTTTAACGGTGTCATGTGGATGGACCGGAATCTCGGAGCTACCAGTGCGGATATGACAACGGCCGAAGGATGGGAAGGGGCCAGAGGATATGTATATCAATTAGGAAGAAGTATTCCGTATTATTTGCCTAAAACAGTAGAGTATACGGGAAGTGACGGAAAGAAGTATCTGAGACCTAGAAGTTGTGTTGACCAAAACGGAGGGGCAAGACCTTACCCACAGGTAGTGGGACATGAAAACGACGCTCCCGTCAGTCGGCCTGCGGTGGCGTCCTTAGCGCTTAATCCGGGAGATGCCAGTAAGACATTTAATTACGTTATGATCGGTGGGGATTGGGATAATACTGCTGCTATCAGCTCTACTTATTGGGCGACTACAAAGAATGATCCCTGTCCGACGGGCTGGCGTGTACCTACTAAAAAAGATTTTGATGGGATTATGCCTATAGGAGAAAAATATGGCGACTTGACATTTATAAACGGCCATAGCGGGACGGCTTGGAAAGAAACCTCTCAGAATGATCCGGAAACAGGAGCTAAAACAGTTTATGTCTGTAAGCGGGTAAATGCGAATACGGGTACGTATGGGATTATTTATGCCATTAAGTACCAGGGAACTCCACAAGCTTACCGCCTGATGTGGGCTTTGAATATGGTTGGGGACAATCAGTCTGTAACGGATGCTAATGGAACGCGATATCGTGCTTATGTCACAATAGCGAGGTTTCCGTGTGGTAAGGATGATGATCTGAATATAAATACCTGTCATACGGATTATGACTGGGAGCATCCCAGTGATTTTATCAATCTTCCTATTTCCGGTTATATTTATCCTGATCAAGCGGCACTGTATAATGCCGGTGCTGAGGTAGTATATGCGACATCGACTCCTATCGGTGTCTATATGTATGGCGCTTCGTTTAAATATATAGGTAATACCGGCCATCGCTATTTTGCGCTATATCGGATGGGAAGGGCTGCGGGTGTTTCCATTCGTTGTGTGCGGGATGTCACTTCACAATAAAATAGTATGATGTATGAAAAGAATGATCGTTTATAAAAGTTGCTCGTATGTAATCATGGCTCTGCTTTGTACGGCATGTGCCGCTGGCTCTCCCGAAGAAGATACGGAGGATCGGGTACGGATTGATCCCGTTGCCGGTGGATATTATCCTTCAATTTCTCCTTCGGCCCAGACCCGTGGGGCGACACCGGATGGCGAAACGTTGAAAGATAGACCGATTTTTCTGCTGGAAGACGGGAGTACGATACGCCTGGTGGTATATGATGATGCCAAGAATCTATTGGAGGAGTATTCCAAAGCTTATCTGGTACGTAACGCCGGTACGTCAGGCAGCAGTCTGCTCTATCCCTGTGAGGTAGACGACAACGGAGCGGTAATATCTTCAAGCAGCACTCCTCTTTATATGAAGGCGGGTACTTATTACTTCAGAATCCTGTCACCTGCCAAGGCCTTAAACTCAAAGGGATTTGTCAATATCGGTAACGGAGAATACCTGCTTGCGACCGACGACCGGTATACGCAAACAGCCATGACGGCAGTGACCATTACGAAAATTGATGAAGGGGGTACATTGAACAATGTCCAGACACTGTATCTGCCCCCCATCATCAACCAGACAGCGCGGATGCAGTTTACTGTCAGGGCGGGTGAAGGGGTGCACACCTTGGAGATGCTTGCCGAAGGAATCGAAATCAGCGGTATTCAGCAGCCACTGGACAATACGACCAGCTTCGACTGGGTAAATGGAGATGTGCTGCCTGTAAAAGTGGGGGATCAGAGTGCATCGGTACGTATCGCACAGGCCACCCGAAATGCCGATAACAGCCTGGTGGTGCATACCGGCGTATTGCCCACAGACGCACGCTCTCACTCTATCAGTGTGTTGCTGAATCTGAAGGTGAACGGTAACCCTACTCAGTATCAGATGTTGCTCACCGGTTTGTATCTGACAGCAGGGCATTCGTACAACTATACGGCTACGGTGAAGATCAGTAATGGCGTCACTGTGCTGACCTGGCAAAACCGTTCGTGGACGGAGAATGTAGTAATGGATAAATAAGAATTCACCACCGATTATACCGATCACCACCGATTAATGATTAATCCCGGTGGTCTTTAAGATTAAAAGTCCTGTGAAAATCCGTGTGACCTGTGGTGAAATAAACAGAGTAGAGTAATGAATAATAATGATCCCATGAAAAGATTCGGATATATCGTTTTTAGTATTTGCCTGTTTGCGCTGAGTGCCTGCACACCCCATGAACAGATGGATCAGGAGGAGGGAATAGTGAAAGTGTCGATGGGACTTACTGCCGCTTCTTTCACCGATGATGATGCGACAACCCGTGCGGAGCAGCCGATGGCACCTGATTATGAAAACCTGATTAGTAATTTGTGGATTCTACAGTTTGACCGTGAAGGTATCCTGACAGGCAGCGAACATAAAGTGCTGCCCACACCGGTGCTCAACACCACGCTTGAAGGAATTGCGTTGAGGACCGGGCGCGGTACGGTTTGTGTGGTGGGCAATCTGGCGGATGGAGAGATTGCCGCGTGGCCTGATAACTTGAGTGGTTTCAAGAGTCTGGTGGTGGATATGGGATGGCTGAAAGAACGGAATACGGACCGGAATGTGTGTCTCTTCGGTTATTACGAAGGCGAGATTGCTGCCGGCACCACAGCTGTGAATGTAGTATTGGGACGTCTGGTATGCAGGCTCAATATAGCTGTTTCGGCCAAGACGGCAGGGATATTCAGCAACGTGAGGATCCAGTTGCAGAATGCGCAGACCAAAGGCTATTTGTTCCCTTCGGATGTATATCTGTCACCGGAAGGAGGCGGGGATTATACGGAAGAGGTTGTCATCGGTGCCGACAAAGTATTGGGGACAGCCCCCCTTTACCGCTACTATTATATGGCTGAGAATGTGACTGAGGGAACCGACTCCGGTGAACGCACCCGGCTCCAAATCAAAGCAAAGAAAGGAGGGGCCGAATATACAAAAGCCATTGACTTGGGCAGAAGTGACATCCATGATTATTCCCTCCGCCGAAACAATAACTATACATTCAACATCGTTTTAGAGTAATCATAAATTCTACAGTGTGGAGGCATCTGTGACAGACACTTCCCCTTGTTTGTTTTGTTTGTAAAAGTTCCGCCCGATCCCGATGGGGAGAGGACGGAACTTTCTGTGTATGGGTGGTATGAATCCTGAACATGGGCTGTTAATGCTTCAGCTTGCCTTCCATCGTACTCAGGTAGATGTCCAGGGCACGGGTGGATATCTGTATCTCACGGAGGGAAACCCCCAAAGAAGCGATCAGCAGTAGCAATGCCAACCCGAAGATATAGATTGAGAGCAGGAACAATCCGATGTAGATAAGAAACATGGTGACTACGCAGAAGAATAGACTGGCAATGCCGAATACCTGCATCATACGGGTCAGGTTGAGGCGTTTGCGCAGATTCTCAATTTGGGCAACATTGATGTCGGAAGGATCTTCCATATAGCGGTCACGAAGAATTCGGACCAATTGGGCATACGAGAGAAAGCGGTTGGTGTATGCCAAAAGAATAAGTGAAACGGCTGAAAATAGCAGCGCGGGTGTCGTGAGTGTAAGTTCTTCCATTGTTATCGTATTTTTTTATATACAATAACAATGGAAGTGGGAGATTGGTTTACTTCAGTACACCTAATTCTTTACCTACTTTGATGAATGCAGCGATACATTTATCGAGGTGTTCTTTTTCGTGACCGGCTGAAATCTGTACACGGATACGTGCCTGGTCTTTCGGAACTACCGGATAGTAGAAGCCTGTTACGTAGATACCTTCTTCCTGCATGCGGGCTGCATAGATCTGTGACAGTTTGGCATCGTAAAGCATCACGGCACAGATAGCACTCTGAGTCGGCTTGATATCGAATCCGGCTGCAGTCATCTTGTCGCGGAAGTAGTTTACGTTGTCTACCAGTTTGTCATGGATTTCGTTGCTTTCTTTCAGCATCTTGAATACTTCGAGGCTGGCACCGATAATGCCCGGAGCGAGTGAGTTGGAGAACAGGTACGGACGGCTGCGCTGGCGAAGCAGGTCGATGATCTCTTTGCGGCCGGTTGTGAATCCGCCCAAAGCACCGCCAAAAGCTTTGCCCAGAGTACCGGTGTAGATGTCTACACGTCCGTAAGTGTTGTACTGTTCGCTTACTCCATGACCGGTTGCACCAACCACACCGGCTGAGTGAGATTCGTCTACCATCACCAGGGCATCGTATTTTTCGGCCAGGTCACAGATTTTGTCCATCGGAGCAACGTTTCCGTCCATTGAGAATACACCGTCGGTGACGATGATACGGAAACGTTGAGCCTGTGCTTCCTGCAGGCAACGTTCCAGGTCGGCCATGTCTGCATTGGCATAACGGTAGCGCTTTGCCTTGCAAAGACGTACTCCGTCGATGATGGAAGCGTGGTTCAGCGAGTCGGAGATGATGGCATCTTCGTCGGTGAACAACGGTTCGAATACACCGCCGTTAGCGTCAAAGCAGGCTGCGTACAAAATTGTGTCTTCGGTCTTGAAATAGTCTGAAATTGCGGCTTCCAGCTCCTTATGTATATCTTGAGTTCCGCAGATGAAACGTACAGAAGACATACCGTATCCACGACGGTCCATCATCTTCTTTGCACCTTCGATCAGGCGGGGATGGTTAGACAATCCAAGGTAGTTGTTGGCACAGAAATTCAGCACTTCTTTGCCTTTAACGGTGATAGCAGCTTGTTGTGCACTTTCGATTAAGCGTTCCTCTTTGTAGAGGCCTGCTTCTTTGATTTCAGCAATCGTATTGCTGAGGTGTTCTTTCATTTTACCGTACATAGTGTTTGGGGTTTTAGTTTCTTTTGCAAAGGACACAATTTTTCTTGGAATAAACAACATATATTTGGTATAAAAATGAAAAAAAAGTGCTTACTTTGCGCACCATTTAGCTTAATACACCTTATTAGTAAAGATAATGAAAAATATTTTGGTAATTGGAGCGACCGGACAGATTGGTTCGGAGCTCACGATGGAACTACGTAAACGCTACGGAAACACACATGTAGTAGCAGGTTATATTCACGGGGCAGAGCCCAAAGGGGAATTGAAAGAATCAGGTCCGTCGGCTGTAGTCGATGTAACAGATCAGGATATGATTGCCTCTGTAGTGAGAGAGTATAATATCGACACAATCTACAACCTCGCCGCCCTGCTGTCTGTTGTAGCCGAGTCGAAGCCGAAGCTGGCTTGGAAAATCGGTATCGACGGTTTGTGGAATGTACTTGAAGTGGCTCGCGAAAACAAATGTGCCGTATTCACTCCGAGTTCGATCGGTTCGTTTGGTGAAAGCACTCCGCATGTGCAGACACCGCAGGACACTATTCAGCGTCCGCGTACCATGTATGGTATCAGCAAGGTGACCACTGAGTTGCTGAGCGACTACTATTTTAATAAGTATGGCGTAGATACCCGTGCCGTGCGTTTCCCGGGAATCATTTCGAATGTAACTCCTCCGGGAGGTGGTACGACTGACTATGCGGTAGATATCTACTACTCTGCCGTTAAAGGAGAGAAGTTTATCTGTCCGATTCCGGAAGGAACACTGATGGATATGATGTATATGCCGGACGCGCTGAATGCAGCTATCTCGCTGATGGAGGCCGATCCGACGAAACTGGTGCACCGTAATGCTTTCAACATCGCTTCTATGAGCTTTGCGCCGGAGACCATTTATGCCGCTATCAAGAAACATGTTCCTGACTTTGAGATGGAATATAAGGTAGACCCGCTGAAACAACGTATCGCCAACAGCTGGCCCGACAGTATGGATGATTCTTGCGCCCGTGAGGAGTGGGGCTGGAAACCGGCTTACGATTTGGAAAGTATGACAGTGGATATGCTTGAAAAACTAAGAGCTAAATTAAAATAATGTGATGATATAAATCCCATGTGCCGACCGGAGTATGAAAGAGTTTCGAAAACCGGTTGGCATGTGGGGATATCGACACATTGCTAATTATTAAAATGAAAACAATAATGGCGGGAGTCACCGTCCTGGTGTTGTTCGCTTCGTGCGGCAACAGTAATAAGACCGACGCTGACCCCTTTGCATCTATTACACATCTGGTAGATTCGGCAATGGTGAACAAAACCGATTCTATTGACAGAGAAAAGACTTCGGACGAACCTAAACCGATTGAGGCTGACGAATCGTTTGACGACTTTATCTACAACTTTGCTTCTGATGACGCTCTGCAAAGGCAGCGCGTGGTGTTTCCGTTGCCCTACTACAACGGAGAACGGGCTTCGAAAATCGACAGGAAGTACTGGAAGCATGATGACTTGTTTGCCAAACAAAGTTATTATACCTTACTCTTCGACCGGGAAGAGGATATGGATCTGGTAGGAGATACTTCACTCACATCCGTTCAGGTGGAATGGATTTTCGTGAAAAAACGAATGGTGAAGAAATATTATTTTGAAAGAATTAAAGGGGCGTGGATGCTCGAAGCAATCAATCTGCGTCCGATTGAGGAAAACGAGAACGAGGACTTTGTTGAATTCTTCGGTCATTTTGCGACGGATAGTATTTTCCAGAGCCGGCGAATCCGCCAACCGCTTGTCTTTGTGACAACCGATCCGGATGATGACTTCTCGATACTCGAAACTACACTTGACTTGAACCAATGGTTTGCCTTTAAGCCGGCATTGCCTGCCGATAAACTTTCGAATATTAACTACGGGCAGCAAAATGATGACAATGCCTCACATAAAATATTGGCATTGAAAGGCATTGGCAACGGGTTCTCCAATATCCTCTATTTCCAGCGCAAAGACAGTGGCTGGGAGTTGTACAAGTTTGAGGATACAAGTATTTAGAGATTGCTTTTATAGGATTATGGAACAGAAATACTCTCTTTTATCACATAACACTTTTGGTATCGATGTGTCTGCGGCTTGTTTCCTGGAGTATGCTTCGGTGGATGAATTACGCGGGTTGATCGGGTCCGGACGGGTTACCTCTCCTTATCTGCATATCGGAGGGGGGAGCAACTTGTTGTTTACTAAAGACTACGAAGGTACTATCCTGCATTCACGCATCGAGGGCGTAGAGGTTGTGGCCGAAACGGATGACGATATTGTTGTGCGTGTGGGGGCAGGTGTGGTCTGGGACGACTTCGTGGACTATTGCGTGCAACGGCATTGGTACGGCGTGGAGAATCTTTCACTGATCCCCGGAGAGGTGGGAGCCAGTGCGGTGCAGAACATCGGGGCCTACGGGGTTGAAGTTAAAGATCTGATTGTCCGGGTGGAAACCCTGAACATTGAAGGGAAAGAGCATGTTTATGATGTAACGGAGTGTGGATATTCTTACCGGGACAGCATCTTCAAGCGCCCTGAGAATAAGAGCGTTTTTGTTACCTATGTCAGTTTCAGGCTGAGCAAGAGGGAATATTATACATTAGATTACGGTACTATCCGCCGGGAGCTGGAGAAGTATCCCGGAGTGACATTGGATGTGGTGCGCCGGGTGATTATCGCTATCCGTGAAGAGAAGTTGCCTGATCCCCGGGTAATGGGGAATGCGGGAAGTTTCTTTATGAATCCGATTATGGGTCGTGAGCAGTTCGAAGCCTTACAGGCAGAATATCCTCAAATGCCTTTTTACGAGATCGATACTGACCGGGTGAAGATTCCGGCCGGATGGATGATTGATCAGTGTGGCTGGAAGGGTAAAGCATTAGGCCCTGCGGCGGTACACGATAAGCAAGCGTTGGTGCTGGTGAATCGCGGAGGCGCAAAAGGAGCGGATGTCATCGCATTGTCCGATGCCGTGCGTGCTTCGGTCCGTGCGAAGTTTGGCATAGACATTCATCCGGAAGTGAATTTTATCTGATTACGATGGGGCTGCAGGGCATGTCGGCTCTCAGGAATGACAGATTGATAATTGAAAGAAATGAAAATAAGAATACTTGGTAGCGGGACTTCTACCGGAGTGCCCGAAATAGGATGTACTTGTGCGGTTTGTACTTCAAAAGATCCGAGAGATTGCCGTCTTCGCACCTCAGCATTGGTGTATACTGACGACGCTACTATACTGCTGGATTGCGGTCCGGATTTTAGGGAACAGATGTTGCGCGTTCCGTTTGGAAAGATCGATGCTGTGTTGATTTCGCATGAACATTATGATCATGTGGGAGGGTTGGATGATCTTCGCCCTTTCTGCCGTTTCGGGGAAGTGCCCATCTATGCCGAAACTTATACAGCCGAACGTTTGCGCAGCCGGATGCCCTATTGCTTTGTGGAACATTCCTATCCGGGAGTTCCGAATATTCCTTTGCGTGAGATTGAACCCAATCGCCCTTTTCTTGTTAATCATACCGAAGTGTTACCCTTAAGGGTAATGCATGGCAAACTGCCCATTTTGGGATATCGGATCGGAAAGCTTGGATATATAACAGATATGCTGACCATGCCCGATGAATCGTTTGAGCAGTTGCAAGGGATAGAGGTGCTGGTGATGAATGCATTGCGCATAGCGCCACACAACACCCATCAGAGCCTGTCTGAAGCATTGGAGGCTGTGAAACGCATCGGAGCGAAGGAAACCTGGCTGATTCACATGAGTCACCATATCGGACTTCAGGCAGATGTAGAGAAGCAACTTCCTCCGCATGTGCATTTTGCATTCGACGGGCTTGAATTAGAATGTTAGTGATTGATGCTTTATAATTCTTTCTTTAAGTATGTTTTGTTTTATTTGGAGAAATTATTATTTTTGCACTGAGCCGATAAACAACGAATGCCATGAAACTCCGTACGATAGTGAAAATAGCCGTAATCTCGTCTGTTGTACTGCTGTGTACAGGCTTTGCCATGTTTTCTTTCTTCAGGTTGTCGGCGGCGGAAGGACGCAAGGATTTTAATCTCTACACGCTTGTTCCGGGTTCGGCCACTGTAGTCCTCGAGACGGATGATCTTGCCGGAATGATACAGGGGATCAATGAGTTGAGTTGCAGTAAAGACCGACATTTTCTTTATGTTTCCAAATTATTTTCTTATCTGAAGCTCCATCTGTATACGTTGTTGGAAGATACGCCGCACGGGTTGAGCAAGCAGATGAATAAAGTGTTGTTGAGTTTCCATGAACCCGACAATGATCGTAATCAGGTGTTGTATTGCAGCTTGGGAAACGGCGATTACGAGTTGGTGGAAAAGTTTATACGTAAATACTGTTCGAGTAGTTTCCCGTCAAAGCTGTTTGACTATAAAGGGGAAGAGATTCGTATTTATCCGATGCCGGATGACAGTTTCCTGGCTTGTTATTTCACTTCCGACTTTCTGGTTGTGAGTTATCAGAAAAAACTGATTGAGCAAGTGATCGATGCCCGCTTGTCCAAGAAATCTTTGCTGACCGATGCCTCGTTTGCCAAAGTACACGAGGATAAACGTGCCCGTGTGGCAGCTACTATTTATGCCCGTATGCAACCGTTGAGTATGGGAAAGGCTACCGACGGGATTCGTTCGTGTACACAGTTGGGCGGATGGACCGAATTTGATATGAAAATGAATGGAGATGCCATTTATTTCTCCGGTGTCAGCCATGATACGGATACTTGTCTGACATTTATGAATGTGTTGCGCCAACAACAACCGGTGGAGGATTTCCCGGGAGATATCCTGCCGGCTTCTACTTTTTTCTTCAATAAACGGTCGGTAACCGATATGCAGGCTATGCTTGATTTCACTGCCAGGCAGGAGTATACGACATCGACTTATTCCGACTATATCAGAGATCGGGATGGGGAGTTGCTCGCATATCTTAAAGAGAATGGCGGGGGTGAGATTGTGACTTGTCTGTTTCATTCGACAGATACTCTTTCAAATCCTTGTGCGGTGATGAGTATTCCATTGAGGGATGGGCAGCAGGCTGAGCGTGTGTTGCAGGGAATGCTTCGCACTGCTCCGAAGGAGGTAGACGGTCCTCCGAAACCACGTACTACTTTCTGTAAAACTCCTTTAAGGGCTTATACGCTCTATGTACTGCCTCGTAATACGTTGTTTACGCAATTGACCGGGATAACAGAGTCGGCTTTATACATTTACGCTTGCTTCTACGAGGGAAGACTGGTTCTGGCCCCGGATGTGGAAAGCCTTACCGCATATCTCCGTCATCTGGATAAAAAAGAAATTCTGGATGATACTCCCGGATATGAAGAGGCGGTGGTCAATCTTTCTCCGTCGTACAACTTTATGATGGTTGCTGATTTGGGAGAGACTTTCTCACAACCGGAGAATTATGTGAGGCTGATACCTGCATTTTTCTTTCGTAATCAGGAGTTTTTCCGCCACTTTATTCTTTCTGCACAATTTACTTGTACGGACGGAATTGTATATCCCAATGTGGTATTGATTTACAAAGGTGAGTCTGATGACGTTTCCTGACCCCATAAAAGGTATAAAACCCCGAAAGATCTTGAAGAACTTTCGGGGTTTTATGCCTTTTGCCAAAGCTTGTTTGCTTAGAAAGGCAGATCGTCTTTTGCGTCACCGGCAATAAATTCGGGTGCTGAAGAGGGTGCCGGAGGAGGAACCGGAGCTCCCGGAGCCATGGGTGCGCCTGCGCCTACGCGTTCTACTTTCCATGCGCGGATACTATTGAACCAGCGATCCTGCCATTGACGTGCATCGATATCGAATGACACGGTCAACTCTTCACCCATCTGGATGTTGAATTGTTCTATTTTGTCTGCTCCGAAAATGTCGAAACACATTTTCTTAGGGTATTGGTCATGATTTTCGATTACATACTCCTGGGCTTTCCATTCGTTGCCGCTGGTTTTAGAAACTCCACCTCTGGGCTGGAGTATAGCGATAATTTTTCCTGTAAATTCCATTGCGATAATTTTAAATTGTGCGGCGAAGTTACAATTTTTTAGGGATATCCGACGAATATTCCCCTGTTTTTTCTTCTCTTTTATTGTGCTGCCTCAATCTTTTTTGTAACTTTGTGCTTTGCAAAAATATAAAATTTAAAATCACAGATTATATGAAATTTATCGTTTCAAGTACTGCACTTTTCAGCCATTTACAGGCTGTTAGCCGTGTGATAAACTCAAAAAATGCACTGCCTATTTTAGATTGTTTTCTCTTTCAGTTGGAGGACGGAACACTGTCTGTGACTGTCTCTGATAGTGAAACTACAATGGTAACCTCGGTTGAGGTGAACGAGAGTGATTCTAACGGAAAATTTGCTGTAGCTGCAAAAACATTGCTCGATGCATTGAAGGAGATACCGGAACAACCGTTGACATTCGATATCAAACCGGATACTTATGAAATTACGGTACAGTACCAGAATGGTAAATATAGCCTGATGGGACAGAATGCCGATGAATTCCCGCAATCGGCTACACTTGGCGATAATGCAGTTCGTGTAGAGATGGAAGCACAGATTCTGCTGGGAGGCATTAACCGTTCGGTATTTGCTACGGCTGATGATGAACTTCGTCCGGTGATGAACGGTATCTACTTTGACATTACGACGGAAGACATTACGATGGTGGCTTCGGACGGACACAAGTTGGTGCGTTGCAAAACATTGGCTGCGCGCGGAAACGAACGTGCCGCATTTATTTTACCCAAAAAACCGGCGACTCTGTTGAAGAACCTTTTGCCTAAGGAATCGGGTATGGTAGTGATCGAGTTTGACGAACGCAACGCTGTCTTCACGCTTGAAAGTTATCGTATGGTATGCCGTCTGATAGAGGGACGCTATCCCAATTATAATTCAGTAATTCCGCAAAATAATCCGCATAAAGTTACGGTGGACCGTATGCAACTGATGGGCGCCTTGCGTCGTGTATCTATTTTTTCTTCGCAGGCAAGCAGCCTTATAAAACTCCGCATGCAGGAAAACCAGATCGTGGTTTCGGCTCAGGATATTGACTTCTCTACCTCTGCAGAGGAAACACAGGTATGCCAATATGCCGGTGCAGCCATGAGTATCGGTTTCAAATCTACTTTCCTGATCGATATCCTGAATAATATTTCGGCGGACGAAGTGGTTATCGAATTGGCTGATCCGTCAAGGGCCGGTGTCATTATCCCGGTAGAACAGGAAGAAAATGAAGACTTGCTGATGTTGCTGATGCCGATGATGCTGAACGATTAATCGCGGAACAGAAATAAAATCGGATTCATTACAGAGGACACAAAGATCACAGGGACATCATTCTTTTTTGAATTGAAACTCTGTGCCCTCAGTGTCCTTTGTAGTGAATTAAAACAAAACCGTATAAACAATGAAACTCAACCTAAAGAATCCTATCGTCTTTTTTGATCTGGAAACGACCGGGACAAATATCAACTCAGACCGAATCGTAGAAATCTGTTATCTTAAAGTGTATCCCAATGGGAATGAAGAGTCGAAAACTCTCCGTATCAATCCCGAAATGCCTATCCCTGCCGAATCATCTGCTGTTCACGGTATTTATGATGCTGATGTAGCCGATTGTCCTACTTTTAAGGAAGTGGCAAAGAGTATTGCCAATGATATCGAGGGTTGTGATCTGGCTGGTTTCAATTCCAACCGTTTTGATATTCCCGTGTTGGCAGAAGAATTTCTGCGTGCGGGTGTGGATATCGATATGAGTAAGCGCAAATTTGTCGATGTACAGGTGATTTTCCATAAGATGGAACAGCGTACCCTTACGGCTGCTTATAAGTTCTATTGTGGCCGTAATCTGGAAGATGCGCACACAGCGGAAGCTGATACCCGTGCCACGTACGAGGTACTGATGGCTCAACTCGATCGTTATCCGGAAGAGTTGCAGAATGATATGTCTTTCCTGGCCGATTATTCAAGCTATAACAAGAATGTGGATTTTGCAGGACGTATGGTATATGACGACAATGGGGTAGAGGTTTTCAACTTTGGTAAATACAAAGGACAGTCGGTGAGTGAAGTACTGAAAAAAGATCCGGGATATTACAGTTGGATTCTGAACAGTGATTTCACGTTGAATACAAAAGCCATGTTGACCAAGATTCGTCTGCGTGAGTTAACCGGAAAATAATTATGCTGAACGGAAAGAAAATTATACTCGGTATTACCGGTAGCATAGCTGCCTATAAAGCTTGTTACATCATACGTGGCCTGATCAAACAGGGAGCTGAGGTACAAGTCGTAATTACTCCCGCCGGAAAAGAATTTATCACTCCGATAACTCTCTCTGCGTTGACCGGCAAACCTGTCATCAGTGAATTCTTTGCTCAACGTGACGGTACGTGGAATAGCCATGTAGACCTGGGATTGTGGGCGGATGCTATGTTGATAGCCCCTGCCACGGCTTCTACCATCGGAAAAATGGCGAACGGCATAGCCGATAATATGCTGATTACGACTTATCTTTCTGCTAAAGCGCCGGTTTTTGTTGCTCCGGCTATGGACCTGGATATGTTTGCCCATCCCAGTACTCAAAAGAACCTGGATACGCTTCGTTCGTATGGCAATCATATCATTGAGCCGGCTTCGGGTGAATTGGCCAGTCATCTGGTAGGAAAAGGCCGTATGGAAGAACCGGAGAATATAATCCGGGTACTTGATGAATTCTTTTCATCAACGGGCGAACTGGCGGGGAAAAAAGTGCTGATCACGGCCGGACCGACTTATGAAAAGATTGATCCGGTGCGCTTCATCGGCAATTATTCTTCCGGTAAAATGGGGTTTGCCTTGGCTGAGGAGTGTGCCCGTCGCGGAGCCGATGTGGTACTGATTGCAGGGCCGGTACAACAGAAAACATATCATTCACATATTACCCGCATTGATGTGGAGTCCGCTCAGGACATGTATGAAGCAGCCATGGCGCAATACCCCTTGGTCGATGCCGGAATACTGTGTGCAGCGGTAGCGGATTTTACTCCGGACGCTGTTGCTGACAAGAAGATAAAACGGGAAGGAGACGAGTTGTTGCTGCATCTTAAACCCACTCACGATATTGCTGCTGCATTGGGCAAGATAAAAACTCCGGGACAGAAGTTAATTGGTTTTGCTCTTGAAACGAATGATGAGCAGCGCAATGCCGAGGGAAAGCTGATCCGGAAGAACTTTGATTTCATTGTGCTGAATTCGTTGAATGATGCTGGTGCGGGATTCCGTTACGATACCAATAAGATAAGCATTCTTAGTTGCAGGGGCAGAACCGATTATCCGTTAAAATCGAAGACGGAAGTAGCCAGAGATATTATTGATAGAATGATAAAAGAAATGTGATTTATGTTACGTTCATTATACATCCAGAATTATGCTCTGATTGAGAAACTCGATATTCGTTTCGAAACCGGATTTTCTGTAATCACCGGAGAGACCGGTGCCGGGAAATCCATTATTCTGGGCGCAATCGGACTTTTACTCGGACAACGTGCCGATGTGAAAGCTATCCGGCAAGGCGCTTCTAAATGTGTCATCGAGGCACGATTCGATATATCGGCCTATCACATGGAAGCCTTTTTCGAAGAGAACGAGTTAGAGTATGAGCCCGAATGCATACTTCGTCGTGAAGTACAGTCATCCGGTAAAAGTAGGGCATTTATCAACGATACACCTGCTTCGCTCACACAAATGAAAGAACTGGGTGAGCAATTGATCGATGTACACTCTCAACATCAGAACCTATTGCTCAATAAGGAGGGCTTCCAGCTTAATGTGCTCGATATTCTTTCCCATAACGAAGAGACTTTGGATGTATACCATCATTTATATCAGGATTGGAAAAAACTCTGTAAGGAACTCGATGAACTGATTGTTCTGGCTGAACAAAGTAAGACGGATGAGGATTATATTCGTTTTCAGTTGGAACAACTGGAGGAGGCGCATCTTACGGCCGGAGAACAGGAAGAGTTGGAACAAGAGGCCGAGACATTGGCACACGCCGAAGACATCAAGGCCGGACTGTACCGGGTGGGGCAAACTCTTGCTTCAGATGAAGGAGGGCTGCTGCCTGTATTGAAAGAAAGTCTTGGCACTTTGAGTGGTCTGCAGAAAGTATATCAACCTGCCGGTGAGTTGGTCGAACGGATGGAGAGCACTTACATCGAGTTGAAAGATATAGCTCAGGAGATATCAGATCAGGGCGAAGGCATTGAATTTAATCCATTACGACTGGAGGAAGTAAATGACCGGTTGAACTTGATCTACTCTTTAGAACAAAAACATCGTGTGCAGACCGTCGAAGAGTTGATTGCTCTTTCGGAGCAATATGCAACAAGACTTGCTGCCATTACTTCGTATGACGACCGGATCGTTAAACTGACGGAACGGCGCGATGCACAATATAATAAGGTAAAGAAGCAAGCCGCTGTCTTGACAAAGGCCCGTACAGAGATTGCCCGTGAAGTGGAGCAACAGATGGCTGCCCGTTTGATTCCTTTGGGAATACCCAATGTCCGCTTTCAAGTGGAGATGGGGTTGAAAAAAGAACCGGGTTCACAGGGCGCGGATACTGTTAATTTCTTGTTCTCAGCCAACAAAAACGGAACGCTGCAAAGCGTGTCTTCTGTTGCGTCGGGTGGTGAGATAGCTCGTGTTATGTTATCTATTAAGGCTATGATTGCAGGAGCTGTGAAACTTCCCACAATTGTATTCGACGAGATCGACACCGGTGTATCCGGTGAGATAGCAGATCGTATGGCGGATATTATGCAAGAGATGGGCGAACAAAACCGGCAGGTAATCAGTATTACGCATTTGCCGCAGATTGCAGCCCGTGGACGTGCCCATTATAAAGTGTATAAGCGGGATAATGATACGGAGACTAACAGTCATATCCGTCGTTTGACCGATGAAGAACGGGTAGAGGAACTGGCTCACATGTTGAGTGGTGCCACCCTGACGGAGGCGGCGCTGAGTAATGCGAGGGCGTTGCTGGAACCATCTTTGAAAGAAAGAAAAATAATAAAATAAGTATATGGTGGTGTACAATAAGTGATAACGAGTTGTATGTCCTAAAATGCAGACAATTACATGATTGATAAAAGCGAAATGATTTTCGGCGTTCGTGCCGTGATTGAAGCCATTCAGGCTGGTAAAGAGATAGACAAGATTTTGGTGAAAAAAGACATTCAGAGTGACTTGTCAAAAGAGCTGTTTACTGCTCTGAAAGGTACGCTGATTCCTGTCCAGCGTGTCCCGGTGGAACGTATCAACCGTATCACCCGTAAGAATCATCAGGGGGTGGTTGCGTTCATCTCTTCGGTAACGTATCAGAAGACGGAAGATTTGGTGCCTTTCCTTTTCGAAGAAGGTAAGAATCCTTTCTTTGTCATGCTTGATGGAATTACGGATGTGCGTAATTTTGGTGCTATAGCCCGTACTTGCGAATGTGCCGGAGTAGATGCCGTCATTATTCCTGCAAAAGGAAGCGTTACGGTCAATGCGGATGCGATGAAGACTTCGGCCGGTGCATTGCACACTTTGCCGGTTTGCCGTGAACAGAATCTGAAAACAACCTTGCAATATCTCAAAGATAGCGGCTTCCGTATTGTGGCTGCTACCGAAAAAGGAGATTATGATTATACGAAGGCAGATTATACCGGCCCGATGTGTATCATTATGGGGGCTGAGGATACCGGTGTTTCCTATGATAATCTTGCACTATGCGACGAATGGGTCAAGATTCCGATGCTGGGTAGCATTGAATCACTCAATGTATCTGTAGCCGCAGGTATCCTGATTTATGAAGGCGTGAAACAACGTACAAATTAAAAGAAACAACATTCAAATACATGAAAAAGAGCATACTATTCACATTTGTGCTTTGCCTCCTGTCACAATGGAGTGTAGCACAAGCCCCTAAGTGGGTTGAGAAAGCGAAACGATCGGTTTTTTCCATCGTTACGTATGATAAAGACGACAAAATTCAGAATACCGGTAACGGATTCTTTGTAACCGAAGACGGAGTGGCTCTGTCTGACTATTCACTGTTTAAAGGTGCCCAGCGTGCTGTTATCATTAACTCAGAAGGTGAAAAGATGCCTGTTGAGTGTATTCTGGGAGCCAATGATATGTATGATATCATTAAGTTTCGTGTGGGCATTACAGTGAAGAAAGTACCGGCTTTACAAGTGGCTGCTCTTGCTCCGGCTGTGGGTGCTGAAGTTTATTTATTGCCTTATTCCACTCAGAAAGGCGGTAACGTGACCCGTGGTAAAGTGAAAAAGGTAGATAATATCGGTGGTGATAAATATCATTACTATACGCTGGACATGGTATTGAAAGATAAAATGGTCAGTTGTCCGGTCACTACAGCGGACGGTAAAGTGTTTGGAGTGGCACAGAAGTCCTCGGGACAAGATACTGCCTCTATCAGCTATGCGGCCGGTGCGGCTTTCGCCATGTCTCAAAATATCAGTGCACTTGCGCTGAGCGACCCTGCCTTGAATGCTATCGGTATAAAGAAGGGGTTGCCCGAAGATGAAGATCAGGCTCTGGTCTATCTCTTTATTGCTTCAACACAATCCACACCTGAGGCTTATGCCATAGCCCTTGACGATTTTATAAAGACTTTCCCGAACAGTGCCGACGGTTATCTTCGCCGTGCCGGAAACTATGTTTTTGCAGACAAGGATGAAAACCACATGGATAAAGCGGCTGCCGACCTGGAACATGCGCTGAAGGTTGCACAGAAGAAAGACGATACCTATTATAACATAGCCAAGCTGATATACAATTATCAATTGAGTAAACCCGAAACTGTTTATAAAGACTGGACGTATGATAAGGCTCTGGAGAATGTACGGAGTGCGATTGCCATTCAGAGTTTACCCGTCTACCAGCAGTTGGAAGGAGATATTCTTTTTGCCAAGCAGGATTATGCAGGTGCATTTGCCAGCTATGACAAAGTGAATCAGACCGAACTGGCATCTCCTGCCTCTTTCTTCAGCGCTGCCAAAGCGAAGGAGTTGAGTAAAGCTGCTCCTGAAGAAGTAATTGCTTTGTTGGACAGTTGTATAGCCCGTTGCCAGACACCTATAACTTCCGATTTGGCTCCTTACCTGTTGGAACGTGCCCAGATGTATATGAATGTAGAGAAGTATCGTTTGGCTCTGGCAGATTATGATGCCTATTTCAATGCAGTGAAAGGTAGTGTCAATGACCTGTTCTATTATTACCGTGAGCAGGCTGCCTTCAAGGCTAAGCAGTTCCAGCGTGCGTTGGATGATATAGCAAAGGCGATCGAACTTAATCCGGAAGATCTCACTTATCGTGCAGAACAGGCTGTGGTAAATCTCCGTGTAGGCCGTTACGAAGAGGCTGAGAAAGTATTGAAAGACGCATTAGCTATCGATCCGAAATATGCTGAAGGGTATCGTTTGCTGGGAATCTGCCAGATTCAGTTAAAGCAAGAGAAAGCGGCTTGCGCAAGCTTTGCCAAGGCAAAAGAACTTGGAGACCCCAATGTAGACGAACTGATTAAAAAACATTGTAAATAAACTATCCCCGAAATCTAAAAAAGAAGAGGCTGTCGCCATTGCGATAGCCTCTTTCTTTTTATGGAGAGCGTCATTGCGACTCCCTCCGTTCTGTAAAGTTTAGGTCTTATTGAGTTAAAGTTATATCTGGTTCTTTTGTGTATTCATATATATAAATGCGTTTGTTTGCCAAATACTGCATAGCTCTTCCATATTTTTCTTATCTTTGTTCACCTAAGAGTATTTTTGATGGATGCTTTTAGCATCTTCAGGATACTAACTTTGCTATAAATATTAATTATTAATGAATCAAATAAGATGAAAAAAGTAATTTGCAGTGAGAAGGCACCGGGAGCTATCGGGCCTTACAGTCAAGCTATTGAAGCTAATGGAATGGTATTTGTCTCTGGTCAGCTTCCTATTGATGCGGCTACGGGTGTGATGCCTGATGGTGTGGAGGCGCAAGCCCGCCAGTCACTCGAGAATATAAAACATATCCTTGAGGCTGCCGGTCTGACAATGGCAGACATTGTAAAAACAACAGTTTTCCTCCAGGATATGTCTCTGTTTGCCGGAATGAACGGAGTATACGCAACTTATTTTGACGGTGCATTTCCCGCTCGTTCGGCTGTTGCCGTGAAAGCCTTGCCTAAAGATGCCTTAGTCGAGATCGAGTGCATCGCGGCACGATAATAAGTCGGCTACAATAAAGCTACTGCCTCCTACGAAGATCAGGTCTTCCGGGAGGCTTTTTTCTTGTGCGGCCTTTACGGCAGACTGAACATCGGGATAAGCCTTTCCTTGCAGTCCGGCAGAAGCTCCGATCTGTTGTAACTGAGCCTCCGGTAATGCTCTTTTGACGCTCGCTTTTGTGAAATAGTACACTGCGTTTTCAGGAAGTATGGACAATACTCCACTTACGTCTTTGTCGTTCACCATGCCGATGACCATGTGCAGGCGATTGTATTTCATTTGTTTCAGTTGCTCCACGATATAAGAAATCCCTGCTACATTGTGTCCCGTATCGCAAATGACAGTGGGAGAGTCACTCAATTTTTGCCAGCGTCCTTGCAAACCGGTCATTTTATCTACTTGCAGGAATCCGTTTCTCACGTCATGATCTTCTATCTTATAACCCAGGCTTTTCAGAACAGGGAGAGCCGACAGTAGTGTATTTGTATTTTTTAGTTGGTACGAGCCTCCCAATACTCCTTCCAACCCGGGATATGCATCATTTTCGTAGATCCAGCCGGTAATATACTCTGTATCTTTTTCTGCTGCGGTATTCGGCTGATGATCTGTATACTGTCCCGGTTTTCGATCCGCGCGAGTTTTGAATTTAGTTGCTCCTTTTAGTCGTTGTTCTTCTTCTGCAAAGGTGATAGGTGCCTCCATCTCTTGTGCTTTCCGATAAAATACAGGCTTGGTCTCTTCTGTCGTCTCACCGACAACGACCGGTATGCCCCTTTTGATGATACCCGCTTTCTCGGTTGCAATTTTGGCCAGCGTATTACCTAAAAACTGCATGTGATCGAAACTGATGTTGGTGATGATGCTTAAGTCCGGACGGATGATGTTGGTACAGTCCAGTCGCCCTCCCAATCCGACTTCAATGACAGCTACGTCTATATGTTGATCGGCAAAGTATCGGAATGCCATTGCGGTGGTCAATTCAAAGAATGAAGGATGCAGAGGTTCAAAAAACAGACGATGGTCTTCCACAAAGCGGATGACGTATTCTTGCGGGATGGGCTCGCCATTGATGCGGATACGCTCTCGGAAATCTACTAAATGGGGCGAAGTGTAGAGCCCGACCCTATATCCGGCCGATTGCAGAATGGCAGCCAATGTATGTGAGCAGGAACCTTTTCCGTTGGTCCCTGCAATGTGAATGCTTTGAAATGCTGTGTGGGGATGTCCCAAATATTCATCTAATGCATAGGTGTTTTCCAGTCCCTCTTTGTACGCGCTGCTTCCTACCTGCTGAAACATGGGAACACTGTTGTATAGGTAGTCTAAAGTCTCCTGATAATTCATGTTTTATAATATTTAACGGGCAACTTCCTTTGTTTGCCTTTTTATTTGTTATCTTAGTTGCAACAATTCATCACAGTGGTGTTCAATTGGCTTTTTGATTGCAAATATCAACATTTAAATCTAAGAATCATGGGAACAAAGAAAAATTTTGTGCTCGACACGAATGTTATTCTTCACGACTACAATTGCCTGAAGAATTTTCAGGAGAATGATATTTATCTTCCGATTGTTGTTTTGGAAGAATTGGATAAGTTCAAGAAGGGAAATGAACAAATCAATTACAATGCACGTGAGTTTGTACGCGAACTCGATTTGATAACCGACGACAGTCTGTTTACCCATGGTGCTCCTTTAGGTGAGGGGTTGGGTAAGTTGTTTATTGTCACTGGCGATTCGGAGGCTCCCAAGGTACATGAATCGTTTCCGGCCCGTAAACCGGATCATCAGATATTGGCGGTAGCCGAATATTTGGCCCGGAAATATCCGAAGATGAAAAATATTCTGGTGACCAAGGATGTCAACCTTAGGATGAAAGCCCGTTCCATCGGTATACTTTGTGAGGACTACATAACCGATAAGGTGGTGAATGTCGATATTTTTGAAAAGTCGAACGAGGTGTTCGAAAATATAGAACCGGATCTGATCGACCGTATTTATTCGTCCAGAGAGGGGTTGGATATCAGTGAATTTGACTTTAAAGACATCATCCGTCCCAACGAATGTTTTATTCTGAAGAGCGATCGCAGCAGTGTGCTTGCCCGCTACAATCCTTTTACACATACGGTCTGCCGGGTGAATAAAACCAAGAATTACGGTATCGAACCTCGCAATGCGGAACAGAGTTTTGCTTTCGAAATTCTGAACGATCCGGATATCAAGCTGGTGGCCTTGACAGGTAAAGCCGGAACAGGTAAAACCTTGCTTGCACTGGCGGCAGCCTTGGGTAAACTCACGGAATACAAGCAGATCCTGTTGGCCCGTCCTATCGTGGCTCTTTCCAATAAAGATTTAGGGTTCCTTCCGGGAGATGCAACAGAAAAGGTAGCTCCTTATATGCAACCTCTGTTCGACAACCTGAATGTGATCAAACGCCAATTTGCTTCTAACTCTACCGAAGTGAAGCGGCTGGAAGATATGCAGAAGAGTGAGCAACTGGTTATCGAGGCATTGGCATTCATTCGCGGACGAAGCCTGAGTGAGACCTATTGTATCATCGATGAAGCACAAAATTTGACTCCACACGAGATTAAAACCATTATCACCCGTGCCGGAGAAGGTACCAAGATGGTATTTACCGGAGATATTCAGCAGATCGACCAACCTTATCTGGATAGTCAGTCCAATGGCTTGGTGTACATGATCGATCGCATGAAAGATCAGAACCTCTTTGCGCATGTCAACTTGGTGAAAGGCGAACGTAGTGAATTGAGCGAATTGGCAAGTAACCTGATGTGATATCTATATCTTGAAGGGGGTGGAAGAGAAGGATTCCACCCCCTTTTTGCACTGTTATTCTACTTTTATTGTGTTAAAAACTTTATTTTGTCAAATAAAAACGCACGTGTTAGTGAAAATAGTGTATCTTTGCACCGCCTAAAACAAAAACTGTAAAACAAATGAAACAGAATTTTTTTCATCGGTATCTTTCTGCGAAGGTACTGCCCATTTGGACTATTCTATTGATTGATATATTTATTATCGTCGCATCCTGCCTGCTCGCTTACTCGCTTCGTTACGATTTTCGCAGCATTTTCTTGGATTCGTCGACAATAGATAAGACCATTCTTTGGACGGTAGTGGCTAACTTAATCTTCTTCCGGGTATTCCGTACCTATTCAAATGTGCTTCGCTTTTCTTCGTTTGTAGACATTATGCGCATATTTGTGTCGCTTACGGTCTCCTATGGGGTATTGATGATTCTGAGTCTTCTGCTGGATGCTTACCTGGGCATTCGGATTGGTGCCATCAGTGTACTGTTTATGGCATATGTGATCAATTTTGCTATGATGGCCTGTTCGCGTATTGTGGTCAAAATGTTCTTCGAGGTACTCAATTTTGACGGTAGCCACACGACCAACGTCTTTATTTATGGTGCTAAAGAAGCCGGAGTAAACATCGCCAAATCCCTGCGTGTCAATTTGCGTAATCATTATCGTCTTCGTGGTTTCATTGCCGATGAACCCGAACTGATTGGTAAGGTGATGATGGGGGCGAAAGTTTTCCCGAATGATGAAGCATTGATTGAAAACATGAATGACCGTGATGTGCATACCATCATTGTTTCTCCGGCTAAGATGGAAAAGCTGAAGAAATCAGATATGATTGATACTCTGCTTTCCAATAACGTGAAGTTGCTTACTGCTCCCCCTTTGAGTGAATGGGGTGGGCAGGCACTGAATAAAACTCAGTTGAAGGAAATACAGATTGAGGACCTTTTGCAACGCGAACCGATTGAGGTGGACATCCATAAGATAGCTTCTCACCTGGAAGGTAAACGTGTAATGATTACAGGAGCCGCCGGTTCTATTGGTAGCGAAATTATGCGACAGGTCGCTTCTTTCAATCCATATAAGTTGATCCTGATTGATCAGGCTGAAACTCCGTTGCATGACATTCGTCTGGAATTGCAGGATCGTTGGCGTGACATTGATGCTGAAACGATTGTAGCTGATATTTCGAACGCAACTCGTATGGAGGCCATTTTCCGTGAATACAAACCTCAGTATATATTCCATGCAGCTGCCTATAAGCATGTGCCGATGATGGAAGACAATGTTTCGGAGTCTATTCAGATTAATGTATCGGGTACACGTACGCTTGCCGATCTGGCTGTTAAATTCGGTTCAGAGAAATTCGTAATGATTTCTACGGATAAAGCCGTTAATCCGACAAATGTTATGGGTTGTTCAAAGCGTATTTGTGAGATCTATGTACAGTCCTTAGCCAAGAAATTACAGAAGGAAGGTACACGTTCGGTACAGTTCATCACCACTCGTTTCGGTAATGTATTAGGATCTAACGGTTCGGTTATTCCCCGTTTCCGCGATCAGATTCAGCGTGGAGGACCTGTCACAGTGACCCATCCCGAAATAATCCGTTATTTCATGACCATTCCGGAGGCTTGTCGTCTGGTACTGGAAGCAGGAAGTATGGGTAATGGTGGGGAAATCTACATCTTCGATATGGGTAAACCGGTTAAGATTGTCGATCTGGCAAAACGGATGATCAGTCTTTCGGGACGTACGGATGTGAAAATTGAGTTTACCGGTTTGCGTCATGGTGAGAAACTGTACGAAGAGTTGCTCAATGTGAAGGAGCTGACCAAACCTACTTATCACGAAAAGATTATGATTGCCACTGTGCGTGAGTATGATTATGACGAAGTGAAAGAGAGAATCCAGAAATTAATTGATGTAAGCTATACCTATGATCAGATGAAGATCGTGGCTGCCATGAAAGATATTGTCCCTGAGTTTGTGAGCAAAAACTCTTGTTTTGAGGCGTTGGATAAGAAAGATTAAAGTTATTTTAATATTGTAAGATAAAAGAAGAGGTTGTGTCAATTTTGACGCAACCTCTTTTTATTTATTAGAGGACTTTTGTGGAAAATACCTCTAGATGAATCGATTGCTATTGCCTGATTTTATAAGATCTCAACTTTATTAGGATATGTTATAAACAGAAGTCTGACTAATATTGAGAGAATGCTTACCATATATATAAGGGATTTTTTCTATTAGTTCTTTCATATTGGGCATAGGCACTGACATTACACCAACATTAGGATCGTACAAATAGAAACGTCCTCTTGTTGCAATTGCTGCAATGGCATGTCTTCCGACTGGCTTATGGTCTTTTTCTAAATTGATGACATACAAAAGCATGTTACTCTTGACTAGTGCATTGGTCGTTATCTGATAAATTTCTCCTGCGTTAGTCCCTGTTACATGAAGGGAGTTACGAGTAGCTAAAGATACATTATCTGCAATATTCGGATAATATTGTTGGTAACTTCTTTGGTTGCTTGCTATTTGTTGAATTAAAGTGGGAGTTTTCATTTCCTGCCATATCGTATTCGGAGCTTTATTTGTGCTGTTATGCCATAGATATAACCAAGTAATTGATAAGTGTAGACAAATACCTCCTTGCGTTTCTTCATTTCCAAATTCTTTTAAGTATTTGCCCTGTTCTCCTCCATCATTAACATTCTCAAAGTAAGGTAATAATTTCTCATCCATAATATATTTCTTATTATTTTTTCCTACTCTTTCTTCGGCTTTTCGGAATCCGCCGTTTCTATTTATTCTTTGTAAGCTTACGGTGACAAAAGTGAGAAGAAAAGTTCCATCTTAAAAATATAATTTCTGAATACGGAATAGTTTCTTTCAGGAGTGTAAATCAATCTTTCAGGTGCTGTCTTCTAAGGCACGAAAGCAATATACCTGTATGCTTATAAGACAATATCGTCCATTCGGAAAAACATTTTTCCTGTTTAAAATATAAAATTGTAACCGGGGCGGTCACGCTCTATTTTTGCCATCATAAACGTCAGAACAAACGGTTGAAATTCATAAATAACAATAGATATGGCAGTAAAAATATTGAGTGTAGATGATGAACTCGATTTAGAAGTATTACTTACCCAGTACTTCAGGCGACAAATACGAAAAGGTGAATACGAGTTCGCTTTTGCCCATAACGGGTTGGAAGCTTTACAGAAACTTCTGGAAACTCCCGATTTCGATATCATCCTGAGTGATATTAATATGCCGGAGATGGATGGGTTGACCCTATTGGCTAAGGTCAATGAACTGAAAAATCCGGCAATGAAGTGTATAATGGTCTCTGCTTATGGAGACATGGATAACATACGTTCTGCTATGAACAAGGGAGCGTTTGATTTTGCAACCAAACCGATCGATTTGGATGATCTGTCGCGGACTATTGAAAAGGCGATCGAACAGGTTCGCTATATCCGTGAGTCACAGCAGGAGCACAACCAACTGGAATCTATCAAAAATGACCTGGCCATTGCGGGAGAAATCCAGCAAACGATTCTTCCCCGTTCCTTTCCTCCTTTTCCGGAACTGACGGAAGTGGTTGATATTTATGCTTCCATGACTCCGGCAAAAGATGTAGGTGGCGATTTTTATGATTTCTTCCAGATTGACGATGAACGTATCGGGCTGGTGATTGCTGACGTATCCGGGAAAGGGGTGCCGGCATCCTTGTTCATGGCGGTTAGTCGGACCCTGCTCCGTGCAACTGCTCTTCGGGGTGTTTCGTCGGCAGAATGCCTTACTTATGCCAATAAGTTACTGTGTAAAGAGAGCCTGGACTCTATGTTTGTTACGGTCTTTTATGGGATTTATCATTATAAAACCGGCATGATGGACTATACCAATGCCGGGCATAATCCCCCTTATCTCCTTCGCGGCGGACGGACTGTTGAATGCTTGCCTGTCGCTTCTAATTTTGTGGTAGGCGTATTCGATGATATTGAATTTGAGAGTAATACATTGACGTTCGGCATCGGTGACACTTTACTTCTGTATACGGATGGTGTCACAGAGGCTTTTAACGACAAGCGGGAACAATTCTCGGAAAGTAACTTACAGGATATATTGGCGTCTATGCACGAAAGTAGTTCCGCAAAAGAGGTTGTTACGAGTGTATTGCAGTCTGTTAAGACTTTCTCCGGAGACTATCCTCAGTCCGATGACATAACCCTGCTTTCTCTTCAACGAATCAAATAATATTAAAATAAAAGAACGATGGAAAAGTATGAAATTCATTTTGTAGGTTCCGTCTTGGATTCAAATACAAGCGGTGACGAACAAGCAAAAATTGTAGCTCTTATCGAGCAAGGACATTCTGTTGCATTAGATCTCAGCGGCTGTTCTTATGTATCCAGTGCCGGATTGAGAGTCATGCTTTATGCCTTTAAGCTGGCGAAAGCTAAAAGTAGAGATGTTTGCCTTGTCGGTGTGTCACAAGAGGTTAAAGACGTGATGCACATGACCGGATTCGATAAATTCTTTCGTTTTTATCAGACTCTCGATGAATTATCACAACCCTAAAAATTACCTGAGCAATGACGTTACTTCAGTTTCGCCCTGTCGATGGGAGGTTAGATGAAATTCTTAGTATGCTGATGCATAGTCGTGAAGTTGCTTCACATCCTTCCCTGTCTTATGCCATCCGTTTGGTAAGTGAAGAGATCATTGTCAATATTCTCAATTACGCTTATCCGCAGCAGGCAGAAGGTTATCTGACTCTGTGCTTATGGGATGAAGACGGAGAGATTACTTTGGAATTTATAGATGGTGGTATTCCATTCAATCCTTTGGATAAAGCCGATCCTGATATTTCATTACCGTTAGAACAACGTGAAATAGGAGGATTGGGCATTTTCCTGGTACGTGAAATGATGGATGACGTAGCGTATACGTATGTGAATAAGGAGAATCGGTTGACCATTAAAAAGAAATATCTGCAACCCACTGATGAACCTGTATCATGATCAAGTTAAGCGAAAATATCATCCGTTGGATCATTGCCGTTCCTTGTATACTTTTGACAGTATGTCTGGTCCTATACCGGGCATATCGTCATTCGGCATCGGACAGGGAGCGTCTTGCTCTGTCTCTGGAGGAATTCCGGGATAAAGAAAAGAAATCGGTTCTTATACAACGGGTCAGTCAACAAATGGAGGAGATTGCTTATCAACAAAAGGATATTTCCGAAAAGAGAAGACAGGAAGCCGTTGCGCAAACTCAAAAGGCCAACCGAATGCAACAGCAGGCAGAGTTGGCACGGGAAAGAGCGCTTGCTGCACAATTGGAGGCTGAGAAAGCGTATCGGATGGCAGATGAACAAAAGAATCTGGCGATGGAACGGCAACTACAGGCCGAACAGTCGAAGAGGGTTGCCGATACATTGGCTTTTCTGGCTTTGGGACGTTCATTGGGGACACTCTCTGTTACTCAATATCGGTCGGGCAACATGGAATTAGCTTCTCTGTTGGCATATACCGCCTGGTGGTTTACCAAGCGATATGATGGCGATGTATATCATCCGGCTGTTTTCAATGCATTGTCTTTGTCTTGCAGGCAAGATCAGCTTTGGTTCGGGCATAAAGGAGCTGTTACCGGGATCAAACTGTTATCCGGAGGCGAGGAAAAAGCAAGAGCCGGTCGGAATCCTCTGCCGGGATTGGTCACTGTCGGCAAGTACGGTGAGATGATACGTTGGAAATCGGAAAATGGGCAGACCTATACCTCCGAATTACTGTTGAATGATCCCTGTTATGATTTTCGGGATGTGCTGTTGCGGTCCGATTCACAGATGTATGCCTTGTCATACTGCGGGCAGCTTATCTCCACGGATTCCGCCGGTATCGTTACCCGCTTTTTGCCTAAAGGAGAATATCGGCAATTGATTTCGATTGCCTCTAACTTGGTATTGGCAGTTTCCACAACCGGTATTTATTCTTTTGACTGTATCAACCATGAGATACAACCTTATTTTCAGCCGGAACATTCGATAACTTGTGTCGGTCAAATGGAAGGCTATCTCTATGTTTTTTTTAAGAATGGGACAGTAGCTTTACTTTCGTCGGATGGTACATTTCTCAGATTTATAGACAGCTTGCCCGAGAATAGTGTGGTTACTGCATTCTGTCCTCTTACCAATGAAAGATATGCCATTGGCTGTCGTGAAGGAGTCATCCTGATTTGTGATAAGAATGGAAATATCCGGCAGAAGTTGATAGGGCATCAGGCTGCGGTTACTGCTATTTCCCGGAAAGGGAACAAACTGTTTTCGAGTAGTTACGATTGTACGCTGCGTCTGTGGGATCTTCGTAAAGGAAAGACCGAGTCGGCCGTTATTGTGACAAGCCCCGGTTGGATCCATACTTTTTGCTTTCATCCGGACGGTACATCTGTCTTTATAGGAGACGAACAGGGGCGGTTGTATCGGGTGCCTGTTTCACCCGATCACATGGCTACTGTTGTCCGTCAGGGGTTACAGCGTGATTTTACTCGAGAAGAATGGGAGTATTATATCGGTAAGCAAATTCCATTTGAATCCTATTACCTAAAAACGTATCAGCCATGAAAAAGATAGTCTTTTTGATAATGTGTCTTTGCTCGGTATATGCAAATTCACAAGAAGGTATCCCGTTTTTTGTAAACTATCCGGCTTCGGTTTATCAGGCGCACAATCGTAATTTCGATGTCGTTTGCGACAGTTGTGGAAATGTCTATTTTGCTAATTTCGAAGGTATCCTTCATTATGACTATAACCGTTGGGAAACTATTTATACACCGGGTTTTTCCCGTGTCACCCGTTTGTTTCGTGATTCGGAAGGTAGGATATGGGTGGGAGGATATAACGTGTTCGGACGGATAGAGCGTGATGGACGCGGATGTATTACGTTGAGAACCCTTCTTTCCGATCTGGATACAGACTCTTTGGGCGAATTGGAAGATATGGCAGAAATAGATAAACGCATTTATCTGAAAGCTACATCAGGAAGATATTATACGGTTCAGTCAGATTCCATTTTGACACCGGTTCAGGTACTTCCGGCCCAATTGCAGGAAAAGTGGAGAAATCAATCCTCAGTCTCAATGAATCGGGCGTTTTCTCTACCCGGAGGAGAAACAATCTCGATAAACTCTGCCCATGGATTAATAATGGATGACAGTGGGAAAAAAGAACGGTTTTCCGTAACTGAGAGAAATGGCTTATGCAGTAACGCTGTTTCGGGTATTGCGGCCGATGGGCGTGGCAATCTCTGGGGAGCTACGGATAACGGTGTGTTTCATGTTTTTATTCCCTCTTTGTTCAGCCGTTATACCTCTGGTGAAGGTCTGAAGGGAGAGGTAATATCGGTTGTCTCTTACAAAGGAATGATATATACCGGGACCTTACAGGGATTATACGTATTGAAGCAAAACACTTTTGTTCCTGTTCAGGGAATTTCGCAAGCATGTTGGCAACTGTGTCTTTCTCCACAAGGAGAATTATATGCAGCGTCCGGCGATGGTGTGTATGTGATCCGGGATTATAATCATTCGGAAAAACTCACAGATATGGCAGCTTATTCATTGGCATTCATTGGGCATACGAACCTTCTGATGGGCACTATGGATGGGATTTATCAATATTCGGCAGATGAGGAACGGATAAAGAAAATTTCCGATGTCGAAAAAGTCGTTCGTCTGGAAGTGAAGAAAGATCGTTCTGTATGGGCTAAAACGTTGTACGGAGAAATCTATTTGCGGGAAGAGGGCGAAAGCTCTTTTGTACTTCAAGACAGAGAGAGTGAAGAAGTAATGACCGAGTATACGGACAACGATGGCTGTCATTGGCAGACAAATCTGAAAGGAAAAGAGGTACAGGTACATCATTCGCAAATTGATACGGAGAAATTCAACCAATGCCTGTATGCCATTCGGAATTATGTCGTGAGGGTGATTTATATTGAAGAAGACAGGGCGGCATGGTTCGGCGGTGATTTTGGTTTAATTCGGATGGACCTTGAAAAGGCCCGGACATTTACTCCGGTTGCTCCCTGCATCTATCTTCGTGAAGTCTGTCTGAACCGTGATTCTGTCTATTGGGGAGGAGATCTGCCGGAAGAGTCCGGGGGAGCGGACTGGCAGATAAATAGTACAGTACCTCGTTTGGGGAATGATGTACGTTCCATTCGTTTTTCATTTGCTACCGATGCGCCCTGTTTCACCGGTTCCAATGAGTATAGATATCGCCTGGTCGGTTATGATCCGGAATGGAGTTCGTGGGATTCCGGGACTGTGAAAGAGTATGCCAACCTTTCGTCGGGTACGTATACGTTTTGTGTCCGGGCCCGTGATATTTACGGCACAGAGAGTGAAATGAAACAATTCCGCTTTTCGTTATTGCCTCCTTTTTATTTGCAATGGTATTGTCTGATCCTATATACCGTTGCTTTTGGAATGCTGTTGTTCTTATTGTTTAAATGGAGAATGCGCAGTTTGCTGAAAGAGAAGGAGAGGTTAGAGGCCCTTGTCGGCCAACGTACCAAACAGTTGGTACAACAAAAAAATGAAATTGAGGAAAAGTCCTTAAAATTGGAAAAAGCATTGAAGGAGCTGGGCCAGGCACAAGATGAATTGGTTCGACAAGAAAAAATGGCTACTGTAGGTAAACTGACTCAAGGGTTGATTGACCGTATTCTGAATCCGTTGAATTACATTAATAATTTTTCCCACCTGACCTCAGGATTACTGAAGGACCTATATCAGAATCTGGAGAGTGTAAAAGAACTTTTGGATGAAGATACCTACTTGGATTCGGTAGATGTCATCAACATGATGAGAGATAATCTGGAAAAGATTGAGGAACATGGAAGTAACACCACTCGTGTACTGAAGGCCATGGAAGAAATCCTGAGAGACCGTAACAGGCAACTGGAAAAAACAGAATTAATCGGTTTATGCCGGAAAGACATGGAGCTATTGAGCAGTTATTATCAGAAGGAGATTACGGCTATGCATATTGAGGTTCGTACTTCCTTGCCCGATAATCCGTTGTTTATTGACGGGAATGCCGAACAACTGGGAAAAACCATTATGAGTCTTCTTAACAATGGTATGTATGCCATAGCCAAAAAATACGGTAAGAAAGCCTATCCGGCAGAGATTGGCCTGGCATTGGAAAGTAAGGACGGACAGGCAGTCATTCGCCTATATGACAATGGAGTGGGGATCGAGCAGAGTATTCTGGATAAAATCTTCGATCCGTTCTTTACTACCAAAACAACCGGAGAGGCAGCAGGTATCGGTTTATATCTGAGTAAGGAAATCATATTAAATCACCATGGGCAGATAGCAGTACGTTCTGAAAAAGATGAATTGACAGAATTCACTATCACTCTGCCATTGTGGGAGGAAAAGTCAGTATAAATAAACATAGAACAGATTGATTATGGAAAAAAACATTTCACAAGAGAAACGAATTGAAGAGTTGGAAGCACGGCTCAAAGAGCAGGAAAAGCTGGGATCATTGGGTTTGTTGAGTGCAGGCATTGCACACGAGATACAGAATCCTTTGAATTTTGTCATCAATTTCAGTAAACTGTCCGGTCAATTGTTGGCCGACCTGGCCGATAGGGTGGATGAAGCAAAAGCTCGTATTCCGGAAGCGGAACTGGAAGATATCAAAGATATACTTTCCGGGCTGAGAGAGAATGTGGACAAAATCAAAGAGCATGGTGATCGGGCTATCAGCATTATCCGTGGTATTTTGCTTTACTCCAGGGGGAAAGAAGACGAATTCATGCTTACACAAATACAAAAATTGACTAAGGAATATGTGTGGCTGGCTTATCATGCCATGCGGGCCAATTATAAGAATTTCAATATTGCTATCCGTGAAGATTATGCTAAAGATATCCCCTCGATCCGGCTGATCCCGCAGGATTTCAGTCGGGCAGTCTTGAATGTGATGAATAATGCCTGCTATGCAGTATGGAAAAAATGGCAGAATGCTCCCGAAGGATATTCCCCCGAGATAATGGTGACCTTAGAAAAGTTGGATAAAAGAATTGTACTTTCTATTCGTGATAACGGAGAGGGCATGAGTCCGGAGGTCAAACGAAAACTATTTGACTCTTTTTTCACAACAAAACCGGTGGGGCAGGGGACAGGCCTTGGTATGGCAATCGTTCGTGATATTATAGAAAACAAACACCATGGAAAAGTATTGTTTGATTCGGTCCTGCATGAATATACTTGTTTCCGGTTTATCATTCCTATCGCATGAAACCCTGTCTGCTATATATCCTTTGCTGCTTTGGGGTTGTGCAACTGTCAGCTCAGCCGGCGGATAACATCCGTAATTCGTTTGTAAAGGCGGAAACATTTTATAAGAGCGGAGATATCGATGAAGCTTGTCGTATCTTGGAGGAGAATCTGTCGTCTTTTCAAGGTACGATGCATACCGAGGCGTGCCGTTTGGCTGCATTATGCTGTTTAGCTTTAGACCGCTTCCCGGAAGCGGAAAAGTATGTTTCGCTGTTATTGAAAGACGAACCTTATTATTATATCTCGCTTCAAGATCCGGAACGCTTTGCGGATATGGTAAGGAAACACAGGGAGACTAAAGTAACTCTGGTCACAGCCTCACAACAGGTAGAGACCCCGGAAGAAGCTCCGGTGCCTGTTACTTTAATTACGGAGGAGATGATACGGGCTATCCATGCCCGGTGCCTGCGGGATGTACTGATAGCTTATGTGCCCGGTATATCCGGTTTGTCTTCCAATGAAGAGATGAATCTGGCTATGCGCGGGGTATATTCTCCCGAACAGGAGAACATATTGATTATGCAGGATGGACAACGTCTGAACAGTTATATTACTAATGCTGTTTCGCCGGATTATGGTATTAGTCTGGCAAAAGTCAAACAAATAGAGGTGCTGCGCGGACCGGCTTCTTCGCTTTATGGCAGTGTGGCTTTGACAGCCGTGATTAATATAGTTACTAAAGACGGGGTGGATGTTCGTAATGGTTCCGTATCTGTCAGTGCCGGTAATCGGGGCCAGTTGGCTGCTGACCTGCTATTGGGAAAGCACGACATGAACATGGACTTTATGGCATGGTTCTCCTTGTACCGTGCAACGGGAGAATCGGTTTTTGTCCCGGCCGAAAAACAATATGCTCTTTACCCTAGGGACGGATTCATCCGTCTGGACAATTATTCGGGATTTCCTGCCATGGATGGAGGAATTAAATTGCAACGTGGAAATTTGCTTTTTAGTTTCAGTATGAATTACGCGAAGAAAAGGCAACCTTATAGCATGTGGCTCTTTTCTTCTCCATATTCTTATGAGCGGTTTCGTACTTTTGACGGTTCCGGCCCGGGATATTCCAGATGGTCGGCAAGAGAACAGGCTGTTTATAGCCGCACGTGGCAGCGGATCACTTTCAATACCGCATTTTATACCGATTGGAATAAAAACGTACATTATGAAACCTCGGGAGATACTTTACAAGACTATCCTATTTTTCCTAACTATGATTATCAGCCTATTATTTATCCGACTCGCGGAACATTTCAATACATCCGTTGGATGGATTTTAACGTAGGCTTTAATGGGCGTGTAAACTATGCCTATGATTGGGGGAAGCTGGGGAAAGGCAATATGCTTGGCGGTGTGGAATGGAATCGGTATACGCTTTATGATTCCGAGTATTTGGAAGGTATGAATTTTAAAGAGATCGTCAGGACGTGGATCGAAAAACGACTTTACACGGGACACGAGATGAACACGGATGCCTTTCTTCAGATTAAACACAACCTGCATCAAAATTGGATTGTCAATGCCGGCATCAGGTATGACTATAAACGGCGAAGTAATAAGCGGACATTACAGGCTTTTTCTCCCCGTCTGTCACTGATTTATCTCAGGAACGGATTAAATATCAAAGCCAGTTATTCCAGAGCATTTGTCGATGCGCCCTATTATTACAGAAACAATGAAATGGATACCTATTCGGGTGGCGAAAATCTGCAAGCTGAATATCTAAGTTCATATCAGGTGACTTGTGCTTATCATCATTCACCTTCACATATAGATGTGGAGTGTAATTTATTTTATAATCGGGCGTCCCATTTCCTGTTCACACAGCCGGAAACACGTGTTTATGAAAATGCCGGTTCTCTGGATATGGGAGGTGTCGAGGTCGTTGCCCGTTATAAGGCAGACCGACTGAGCCTGGATGGAAACCTGTGTTTTCAGAAAGTATTGAATTATACCAATTTTTTTGTTACCGGTGGATCTGTGAATAACGTACCCGGCTTTTCTATGAATCTTGTAGCAAACTACTTTTTACTTAAAAAGAAAGTACAGAGCTGGTCTGCCCATTTAAAATTGAATTGCAGTAGCCACTGCTACACTCAGGTAAGTGTATTGGAAGATGGACTCAATGGAGATGCGACGAATTACACAGTCCGTTTGCCCGGTTATGCTGTCTTTTCTTTCACTACCAGATATAAGTATAAAAGGGTAGAAGGCAGTCTGGGCATTGAGAATCTTTTCAATAACCGATATGAATGCGGAGGAGCGACTGTTCCTATCCGCCAGAAAGGAAGGTGGATTTCCGCCAGTATATTGTATAATTTCTAAATCAAACTAATAATGAAAACAAACATTCAAGAAAATCTTTCTCGATCACTCTTTATCTGGGGTGACAAACCGGCGGTCGTTGCAAAAGACGGTACCGTCTCTTATCAAATGCTGGAACGTTACTCTGCCAATATAGCACAATCTATCCGTCAACGTTTATCGGTAACTGATCCGTCCGGACTTCGGAATATCTGTATCGGAGTTTGTATGGAACGAAACAAAACTTTAGTACCTGCCATTCTGGCTATTTTCCGGTTAGGGGCAACTTATTTACCGATAGATCCCTCGCTGCCGGATAATCGTAAACGGTATATGGCTGAAAATGCGGATATGGTTTTGTTGTTGACCGATTCATCGAATGAAGTAGGTGGAATTCCGTCCGTCCGCCAACTTTACCTGAATGGGGAGCAACTATCCGAACCGGTTGTTGGTGACTATACTGAAGTTCTTCCCGATGATTGCGCCTATATTATATATACTTCCGGAACAACAGGCAATCCCAAAGGTGTACGTATTAGTTATCGGAATCTGGATACATTTACGAGGAATCTGGTAGATAAGAAATTGTATTATTTGTCTGATCCGGCAAACAGGTATCTGGCGTTTGCGAGTATCAGTTTTGATGCTTCCATATTAGAACTGATGATGTGTATTCCGGTCGGAGGAACATTGATCCTGGCCGGTGAGGACGAACGCAGAGATATTTCTTTACTAGACGAACTGATCAGGCGCGAGAAGGTGAATATTGCTTTTTTCCCTCCTTCGTTGCTGGGCATGTTTGCCGACCTTGACTTTCCATCCTTTAAGACTCTGCTCTTTGGTGCGGAGGCTATTGGTGAAAAGTTATTTAACAGGCTGAAACAGCAGCCTTACCGGTTGATGAATGTATATGGACCGACAGAGAATACCGTACTCAGTACCATACGGATTGTAGGCAAAGATACGTCGTATGACGATATTGGCTATCCGCTCAAGGGAACTGTCTGTTATGTTTTGTCTGAAAACCTCCAACAGACAACTCTTGGGGCTACAGGAGAACTTTGCTTGGGAGGACCTCAGGTTTCGCTGGGATATATTGGGAGTGTTCAGCTGAATGAAAAATCATTCATCTCGTACGATGGAGAACGGTTGTACAGGACAGGTGACCTGGTACAGCAGCAACCGGACGGTTCGATACGGTTTATCGGGCGAAAAGATACTCAGGTCAAGATACGTGGTTTTCGTATCGAATTGACTGAAATAGCAGAACGATTGAATAGAGATCCGGACGTGGAGAGAGCCCACGTAGTAGTTGTTGAGCGGAATGGGCGTCAATTATTGGGAGCTTATTTGCAACCCTCAGTCTCCGGTAACTTTCATCCGGAAGAGGTCAAAGAGCGTTTGCGTGCAGAACTTCCTTACTACATGATACCCAATTTATGGCAGGTGGTAGATCATTTTCAGCGTACTATAAATGATAAGATTGATGTCCGGGCGCTCCCGGCTTTTACTTCATTGGAGTTGAAGTATGTTCCTCCTGTTCATCCGGGGGAGGTTATCTTATGTGGAATTTTGAAGGAAATGTTAGGTTTGCCTCAAGTCAGTGTTGAGGCCGATTTGATTGATGATCTGGGATTAACTTCGCTGGATATGTTGAGGCTTGTTACCGAGGCCAATAAAAAAGGATGTCCCATCAACGTATCTGCAGTTTATACTGCCCGTAATCTGCGCCGATTATTGCTCGTTCCGCGGCAAGAACCTATCTATTGGTACAGGCAGCAAAACCTGAAGAAACCCGTAATCATTCTGGTTTGTGGATCTGCCTATTTTAATCATTTGTACTTTAATTTGGCCGACCGCCTTTATCCCAAATATGACTTTCTAGTTGTAGATGCTATCTACGATCATTTTAATAAAGTGGCTACGGATATTCCGGAACTGTTGGAATATTATGTCCGGACGGTTCAGCCAATGATCCGGGAGCGTACCGTCTATGCGCTTACCGGCTTTTGTATGGGAGCTGAACTGGCTGTCGGCCTGGCCGAAATGTTACATCGCTCCATGGGGATAATGCCAAAAGTTTTTGCTCTGGATGGACAGGCTTGGCAAAATCCGGCTCTCTGTCAAAATTATCCTTTGTTGGTATTTCCCGGAGATACAGATGAAATGGTACGTGAACGGAACGAAATCATAAATATTTATTTTCGAACCACTCCTAATCTGATTTATCAGGGAGAGGTTATTGTTTTGCTGTCCGGATTGTTCCATCAACAGGCGGGATTGTCTCCTGAAGAGTCGTGGACGGAGGAAAGTTATCGTATATTCCGGACAGAATATGACAATTGCGAAAGATTATGGAATAAATATTATCCGAACGCTCCTGTTTTGCGATTGCCGACAGATCATTGGCACTTTTTAGAAGGGGAATCATTGGAACAATTAATAACTGTGTTTTTGAAGTAGATTTATGCAGACTGAAAACTTCACTTTAGGTAAGAAAGAGCTTCTTATTTTGCTTGGCTTGACTCTTGTACTGCCTTTTCCAATCAATTGGGCATTAATCGAACTGAATCCGTTGACTCTGATGGCGGGTGCAGACGATGTGCCCACCTGGATTGGTTTCGGCGGCAGTTATATTGGAGGAATCATCGGAGGGATCATCTCGATTATGATTCTGAACAAGACACTTCAGCAGACAGGTGTACTTCATCACGATTTGAAACTCCTGCAGTTAGATACCATAATTTATACTCAGCAACAAGATTGGTTTACCGGTTTCAAACAAGAACTGGCAGAGAATCTCAAATCTATTGATTTGTATGTGTTGAATACGGTTGTTTCGTCTATATCCATGAAAAACTATGCATATGCCAAAGAGGTGTTGACAGAAATCAATAAAGGGCTCGAATATCAGATGGTTGCCGCATCCTTTTCTTTCACTTCTACGCATTTATCATCCGAAGAAAAAAAGTATATGAATCTGGTACGCCGCGTACAGACTGAATATAGCTCTTTTATCAAGGATATTCTTTACTATATTCCTTTGGCAGAAACGATATCTTCCAGGAAAAAACTAAACTATGATCAGCTGATGGACTATACTTTGTCCCAATATGATTATTTGCAAGGTCAGGAAGGGGAGTCTACAGCTTCGGGAGCCATCATACCGCGTGTTATGGAAATCGATCCATCTGATGATATACGGAAAGAACTAGAACGGATAATGGAAGAAAGATTAACCGGGCGTACCTATTTGTATCACCTGAAGTCAGATCTTGCAGAGGCTACGCATCAATTAATTATTTATGAAGAGAACCGTATAAACTCTATTCTGCATAAACCTGAGAGAGAAATGAATTGACATATATTAATATAATATGGTATTTTTTTATTTCAGTATTAAAAATGAATTTATATTTGTTTTTATTTGGATGAAAAGTTACTTTAAACTTGATTTATCTTTTATATAGGAATAGTTTTAGAAAAAATAATCCGGTATTCGGAAAAAAAAGAGATCTAGTCAGAATGTAAAATTTCCATAGATTAATAAAATCCTATTTTTGCACTAAATGAAATTTAAAAGTTTTATATATGGGTAAAAATAGGAATCATTACAGCTTTTTTTTGTATTTTGTCTTTATCATATTTGTGCTTTTGGGTTGTCGACCTGTCCGGGTACAGATGCCGGACGGAATGTATGGAAGATGGAAATCTTCTGCAGGCCGTCCGGATATTACATTAGGGACAGACAGCATAGGGAGCTTCGCTATAGTTCACCACCGTATTTATGACGGAAAAATTTGTCCTGTCCGTTATCCGCTTCATCTTAATTCACCTACTAAAGGGTATATCCGTGCAGAAGGTTATATCCTGTTTTATTATGACAGTTTGAAATGTGTTTTATACTTCTCTCCCGGAGGTGATTATACACAATAATTACATGCAAACACTTCAGTTAACTAACAATAAATAATTTATGAAAGAGAATTCAATCAAACCGTATTGTTATTGTGGTGAGTCAGAAAGCTCATTGGTCGATAATGCTATTTTTGTTTATTTTGGTGATGAATACAGAAGAGTACTTCTGGATGAAATCTTATGGCTGGAAGCATCCGGCAGTTATTGTGTACTCTGTATGGAGAACGGTGCAGAGATAACAGTCAGCTATCCTTTGGATCGGATCTTCAATAATGACCTTCCTCGCGGCAAGTTTCAGAGAATTCATCGTTCTTACGCTATCAATGTGTTCAAGGTGACCGGATTTGCAGGTAACTATGTACATATAGGAAAGAAGATGTTGCCGGTCAGTGAATCTCACAAAAAGAATTTTTTAGCTTGTTTCCATAAAATTTACTCAAAGCGCGCATTGGGAAAATAATGGAGGTAACTAAAAAGAAAACCAGTTTCGTTTAAAATTAAAAATTTACTACGCAAGGGATGTGCACTACCTTTGCATCGTAAGCTTACAAAACAGAAAAACAATTAAGTAACAATTTAAAAAAACAATTATTATGGCAGTTGACAAAACACCGTCGCAGGTTGCAACCAGTGCGTTGCAGGCGATTCCGTTCGGTTCTATTATTGGTGGTCCGTTGAAAGCATGTGTGGAAGCACAGGCTTTGGCAGCAAAAACAACTTGGGAATTTATTCAGAATGTAGGTATAAATGTTAATCCCGAAACCGGTGAGAAGACAGCAGTCAATGTTTCTTTCTCTTTCATTCAAGGCGGACGTTTGGTCCAGTTGAATATTCCGTTGTTGACCATTGTTCCTATCCCTTATATTGCAATCCGTGAAGTGGATATTAATTTTAAGGCTAATATCAGTGCTTCCTCTTCAACAACGGCAGAGACAAATGAATCTGTATCTAAGGATGCGGCTTTGAAGGCTTCGGCCAGTATGAGATTCGGATGCTTCAAAATGAATGCGGATATGAACGCAAGCTATTCATCGAAGAAGGATTCTAAAGCAACTTCCGATTCTAAGTACAGTGTAGAGTATACCATGGACGTGGCTGTAAAAGCCGGACAAGACAGTATGCCCGCAGGTCTTTCTAAAATTCTGGAATTGCTGGGTAACTCACTGGATGTTTCCGATCCTGCCGGTACACTGGAAGTGAACAGCAACTTGCTGCTTATTGAAAATGGTAAAGAAACAGTACGGCTGATTGCCACCTATAAGGATGGCAGCGGTCTGTTGGCTCCTGACAAACTGACTATTACAGGAACCGGAGCCAATGCGGCCGACTTTAAGGTAAGTGGTGACAGTAAGATTATCGACTTGCCGGAAGGTACATATACTATCAAAGCAGAGGGAAGCAAGAAGGAAGTGATTGTCGAAGTGAAAAAAGATACGGCAACTCCCCAGGAAGAGGTAACGGAATAACGTTAATTAAAACTTAAAAAATCATATTATGGCTCAGTTAAGTTCAGTAATCGGCTCTATATTGCGTGATATCGTTTCGGCACAACACGAAGCAAATCTTTATTCGTTGTCGCTTGGCGACTCTTACGGAAAAGACGGAAAGGCGAAAGATTTTCAATTGCCTAATGTTATGGTAAGCGATATGGAACTGGATTTGAAATATGGTGTGAAAAGTGCATCGGAAAGTCAGCAACAGTTTAATATCAAGTATGATAAGTTCCGTCAGTTCCTTAAAGAACTGTGCGAACAAGTTGCCAGGGTAGCCATTAGCAGTGCTGTCACCACAGTGATGACTTCGGATATAGAGAGAAATGAAGGAGAGAAACACTTCTTTGAACGGCTTAAAAAAGAAAACAAACTTCATCAGGAATTCTGCACTTTTCTGAGCCGTAATATGAGAAACTCTTTCCGAAATAATCTCTATGATGCCGTAGACAGTAGTAATGGTTCTGTGAATAACGATGTTGTGATTAGCAGACTGACGGATGTCGTACGTAAAAAATTTCTTTACGATACAGATCTTGATGATCTTTTTGCCGGAGAAGATGGAGAAAAACTTCGTGATACCGCTGAAAAGAATATTATAAAAGCGATGGAAGCTATTGTAAAAAAGCTGTCGGTAGATGCCAACTTTAAAAGTCTTCATTCATTTCCACAGCTGGATGTGGCCATCACGGCTGATGAACTGATGAATATGCCTGAAGAAGCGATACACAGTTTTAAGATCAAGTTCAGCCCTCGCAATTATTCAGTCAGTCAAACGGATGATGATTCGTTACTGGAAGATTTTGTGATGCGATAAAATCAAATGATATAATATGGATAATAAGAAAGTTAGGAGCACTAGTAGCCAGGTAATGGAACTTCAGCAATTGATTGCCGGTCCTTTGATTGCAACTATTGAAGCGGATTCATTATCTTCACAAAGATATCTGGATTATCTGATGAAAATCGCATTTGAATCCTATGACCCTGTGACAGGACGGACCGGTAAGATACGTATGCTTACGTTCAACTATCAGAGTCAGGATACCGGTGGGGGAAGAACGCAAAGTGTAAGTATACCGATACTGACATTGGTACCTCTGCCACTGTTGCAAGTACAGGAAGCAGATTTCGATTTCGATATTAAAATTCTGGATGCGCTGTCGGAAACAGCTGAAGAGAAATTTTCACTGGAAGAAGGTAAAAGCGTGAATGAGCCGCAAAGTGGAGGGGGATTTAAACTCCGGGCTTCACTGGCTCCCAAACAAGGAGAAGGCAGCAGCACTTCGAATGTGCAGCAGAGCTTGTCGGCAAATATGAAAGTGAAAGTGAAGATGCGTCAGGCAGATATGCCTGCGGGGTTGTCTAATCTGTTACATCTGACGGCGAGCAATATGCAAGTAGAAGAAACTGAAGCTGAAGAAATAACGGAAGGAGGAAATAAATGAATAATGTAGCCGAACATGCCCGTGAACAGAAAGCCGGGATGAAGTGCCCGCAATGCGGAGCATTTATTGAGACATCGATCTTTGAATTATTGACATCCAATGCCTTGCAGTGTCCATCCTGTCACTTGCGTTTGAACATAGACCGCATGAAGTCGAAAGCAGCTTTTGACGCATTGCGGAAAGTTCAGAATGCGCAGGAGAATTTGGAGAGAAAAAGCAAGTTCAACGGTTAAACGGACGAGGCATGAAATTGACTTTTTTCAAGCGGATGGGGGAGAAGATCCGCCATCCGTTCCGAAAGGAAATTCCGAAAACAATTCCCGTTGTAGAAACTGCCCCTCAGCCGGTAGCGGATAATGCAACCGAAGCAACGGCAGAAGAATCTTCCGTCATAAGATCGGCAGATCAATGTGGGGAACAGGCACGTTATTTTTTACTAAGAAATAACAAGCCGGTTGGTAAACCTTTCAGTTATTATCATCCCGAGATACGGATCATTCATGTCGGTAGTTTTGTAAATGCCTTTTTATTTTTCTTGCGTATGTGCGATCAGCGTCTGTTGACCTATCGCCAGACCGGAGAATATCTGCATTGTACAGCCGTTTTTCCGGATGAAAGCGGTAATTTGTATTTCACAAATAAAGTGACTTGCCGTAACAAGGAAAATACTGTTGCGGTCCTGAAAATTGATTATGTTGGCCTTAAGCCAAAAATCACTGAAATTAGATTTGAATTAAATATTAAAAAATGAAAGAGTATGAATCCTATATTGAATAAAATGGGCGCAAATGCCAATGAACAGAAAAAACTCTTGATGGAGTGTGTGTCAATGCTTGAAAAGTATGTGAACAGATTTCCGGCAGAAAAGGGATGTGCTTCATTCTCCGGAGAAGATATGAAGCTGTGGAAGGAAGTTTATTTTCCGAAACTTGTTCAGACGGATATTTTGTTGGACGGTAAATTTTTCTGTGGCACGTCGTCCGGTAATAGTGGTATTGGTACAGACGGTTATTTTACCGGTTATGAATTTTTCCAGTTTATTTATCGTGCCTACAAGGCGCTTTATGAACTGGAAAAGGCTTCACAAATGAGATGATAAATAAAAAATAATTGGAATATGAAGACTATTAAATTAGGTTATGAAGGTGAAGAAGCTCTCTTGCTGTGTCGGGAGTTGAAACGCAATGGTTATTCAGTAAAGGAAAGCCGGACTTTTACACAAGAAATGAAAGAGGCAGTTATTGATTTTCAACAGAAAAACAAGTTGGATGCTGATGGAATCGTGGGATATCGCACTTGGGAAGTTCTGTTCTTTACAGGGCATCCCATTACCGAACGTTTGACTGAAGAAGATTTTATTCTTGTGGCCCGGTTGCTCGATGTGGAAGTGACTGCTTTAAAAGCGGTACAGCAAGTAGAAACAGGAGGGAGAGGAGGATTTTTTGCTCCCGGTAAGCCCGCTATCCTTTTCGAAGGTCATATTTTCTGGAATCAATTGAAAAAGCGGAATATCAATCCTGAATCGCATGTGAAGGGGAATGAAAACATTCTCTATCCCAAATGGGAGAAGGGACATTATAAAGGCGGTATGGGTGAATACGATCGTTTGGAACAAGCCCGTAAGATCAATCATGAAGCAGCGGATGCTTCTGCCAGCTGGGGGATGTTCCAGATTATGGGTTTCAACTATGCAGCCTGTGGAGAGAAGAGTGTCGACAGCTTTGTAAAAGCTATGTGTATGAGTGAATGTCGACAATTGGTGCTATCCGCCCGCTTTATCAAACAATCCGGAATGCTTTCCGCTTTGCAAGCCAAAGACTGGGCAGAGTTTGCCAAACGTTATAATGGTCCTGCTTATGAGCAGAATCAATATGATAAAAAATTAGCAGCGGCTTACCAGAAATTTTCGTAGGACAATTATAACCTTTGAACCATCTCAATAAAATTTGAATTAAAAGAGAACTGTGGATTAAAAAAGAGTGGTGAACAAACTGTGAAGCTTGTTCACCACTCGCTATTATCATCTTATTTCTCAGAGAAGTATTTTAAGAACTGGGTACGTTCAAACATGTTGATGCCTTCCACATCTTTAGCGTTCAGCTTACCTTTGAATTGAGAAATGTGCTTAAATCCTTTCCGCTCCATCCATGCGCTAAGGAAGCGGTTCATTTCTCCTACAAACAGATTGGTGTTCTGGTAGATGGCACTACATATTTCGATGGCCGATGCTCCTGCTAAAATAGCTTTTACAATTCCGTCCGGTTTATGAATTCCTCCTGAAGCGGCATAATCAATTTTAGATACCAGTGAAGAAGAGATACCTATCCAACGCAGGGTTGTCGAAAGGTCGGATGCGTTGCTGAACACGTCTCCTGAAGTATGCTCCATCTTCTCTACGTCAATATCCGGTTGGTAGAAACGGTTGAAAAGGACAACAGCTGCGGCACCGTTGGCATAAAGTTGATCGATCAAGGCTACCGGATTGGTAAAGTTACTGCCCAATTTCATAATAACCGGGATGCGAATTGTTTTCTTTATGTGGCTCAGAATATCGATGTGACGTTGTTCAAATGAGCCGTATTTATATTGGATGTCCGATTGTAGAGCAAGAATGTTTATTTCCAGTGCGTCTGCACCGGCTTCTTCTATTTGCTTTGCAAAGTCTACCCATTCAGCGTCGGTATAGCAGTTTATACTTGCAATAACAGGAATGGTGCATACCTTCTTGCTTTCTTTAATCAGTTCCAGATATTCTGCCAATTTATGATTACGGATATATTCAGCCAGATAATCACTTCCTTCCGGATAGTATGATGGATTCCTCAGACGGTCAGCTTCCATCATGATTTGTTCTTCAAATAGTGATTTCAGGACAATGGCTCCTGCACCGGCAGCTTCCAGCTTTGCGTTTTTAGCGGCACTGTTAGTAAGTCCCGAACTACTGATAATTACAGGATTTTTCAAAGTCAATCCCGCAAAAGTTGTTTTTAAGTCGGCCATGGTAATTATTGTTAATGGTTTTTTCAATGAATCTGTTACTTCATTGATTCAATTATTAATAAACTCTTTCCCCGAAGATTTTACTTCCTACTCTTACCAATGTACTGCCCTCTTTAATGGCCAGATGATAGTCATGGGACATTCCCATTGAAAGTTCGCAAAAAGTCGGTTCGTTGGCAAAATATTGTTTTTTCACCTCATGGAAAAAACAATTTAAAGAACGGAATTCCCGTTCGATTTGTTCTTTCGAATCTGTGTTGGTAGCCATTCCCATCAGTCCGCATATCTGTATGTTTGCCAATGCTTTCCATTCGGCGGCATTCAACATCTCTTTGCATTCGTCAAAACTGAAACCAAACTTGGTTTCTTCTTGAGCGATGTGTATTTGCAGTAAACAGCGAATAACTCTTTCTGCCTTTATGGCTTGTTTGTTCACTTCTGCCAGCAGTTTGTAAGAGTCGATTCCGTGTATCATGGACACATAAGGCGCCATATACTTGATCTTGTTTGTCTGCAAGTGCCCGATAAAATGCCACTCAATGTCTTTGGGCAGGCTTTCATACTTGCCTGTCATCTCCTGCACTTTGCTTTCTCCGAAAATTCTCTGTCCCGCGCGATAGGCTTCTTCAATGGCTTCGTTCGGATGGAATTTCGAGACTGCAACCAGTCGAACGCCGGATGGCAATTCGGCCAGGACCTGCTTTAAGTTATCAGTAACATTCATTTTTATACTGTTTTGAGTTCATTTCACCACAGATTACACGGATTTTCACAGATTGATAATTTTTTATTTCATTGAAAATTAGATTAAAACATCTGTGTTAATCTGTGTCAATCTGTGGTGAACTTAGTTCATTTCCTTATATAATATTATACTTCCGGTTTATCATTAGGCTCAGAACTATATGGATATACATCCATGATTGCTGTTTCAGCAACAGAACCTATCTGATAATCAGCCATTGTACCTTTCATGCCTTCGTCCAGCTTTTTTACAGCATCGCGCAGGTCGGCTGCCTGTACCAGAACTTGTGTCGACGTTTTTTTCTCAGCACCACTTTTTTCGTCTAGTGTGATAAAAATCAGTTTACACTTAAACCAGCGGTCAGCAGCTTCTTCTTCGCTGGGGAAAAGTTCACTATAGTTGGCTCGTTTGATATCCGATACGGTAAATTCTCCTGTAATGAACGGAGTCATCTCCTCAATAATGCGTGCTTCTGCTTCTGTAAAGCTGAGTGCATCTACGAGATAAGGTTCAGTAACTTTCTTGTTCATTCCGTTTTCCATCAACTTCTCGTAACGGATCTTACACTCAAACCAAGTATGCATTGACATATTCTCTTTTGATTTTTAAGTAGTTAATATATGATTTTCTATATAGATCTGCCTATATGCTAATCTATTCTACTACAAAGATAAAGAGAAAATCTGAAAGGTTGAGAAAATGGAGAAAGATAATTGTGAATAAGGATTTTAAAAGGAATGTGGTGATTGTAGGCAAAAACAACTAAAAATATATTTTCCATGTGAATAAGAATAAAATGTTATCTCTCTACATTTTTAATTATATATGTGATTTAGTGATATTTTTATGTATTTTTTTACTTGGATAATAATATCAATTACCTACTGATTTCAATATGCCAGCCTCTTATGAAATAGACCAGTTTACCAGTGTTTTTATGAAATAACATACACTTGTAAAGTAATACTTAATGGTGTTAAATATTATGGGGTGCGTAGGGACAAATCGAAGTTTCATGTTCTTAATTATAATATATGGTTACTTGTTTATCTATTGTATGAAAGTAGGGAAATGCAATACATGATTGATTATTCTTAATTAATGGCAAAGTGTTGATGAGATTCATTTTATTTATTATATTTTCTTTATGTTTGCCTTTGGTCATGCAAGGACAAGAACAAAATGTGTGGACACAAAATGACTCTTTGAAGTTAAAGAAAATATTAGCAGGACAAGCTGAAATCCGAATTAACCGGGAGGCATTAAGAGAACTCGACAGAGCTTTTTCTTCTCCACGACGCTTATTTAAATCTCAATCTCGTTCTGCCATTTTACTAATCAAAGATTTCCTATTGTACAGACCTAACGTCTTTACAGGTAAATACCATATATCCACTTTTAAAGTTAATGAGTTGAATATCCGGCAAGATTCGCTCTTCATGAATGTCCACATGTTGGGCAATAAACAGTTATTTGTAAAATCCCAGTTGGATATAGGGGATCCCCGAGTATTGATAAAGAGGAAAACTGATATACAGTTTAAGTTTACAGACCATTTGGCGTATCGTGTTTATGGTGGCTATACTATTGATAAGAACCGAACAGTAATATTGCCAACTACAGCTACTCCATATTATGTGGGCACAGGTTTTTCTTATAGTCTCAATAAGAAATTACAGTTAAAAACAGGGATAGAGTATCAGTACAATGTTGTTTATAAGCGTTGGGAATGGGTTTGGAATTCTGGTATCCGTTTTAACTTTTAATGATTTCAGGCTAGATTCTCTACTTGTGTTGAGCCATGGAATAAACCTTTATATGCTTTACTATATAGATTGGAAGATTTCGTTAAAATAGAGTGGTCTCTCTGATACAAGAAAGTATTTTTATAAATACAGTTTGTTATCCTTATAATTAACATTGTTAACTCCCTTTCTCAGCCATTTTTATTCTTGTGTGCAAATAACAAGCCTTTTGCATTTAAAACACTTGTTATTTGCATCCAAAGAATAAACTTTAACTCTGTGTTAAAACAAAGCTTTTACTGACAGATGTTTTGAACTTTGAATAGTTTGTATTTCAGCTTGTTAAGTCTGATCTTTACTTCTTAGGCTTACTGAAGATCTCTGCAGGCTGGAACCGATATACTTGCTTTTTTGTCAACTATGAAAAGAGGGCCTGTACTGTTCCCTTTCTTTCATAATCTGACAGTCTGAGAATGGCATTTACTTCGTTCACTTCGTTAATGCCTAATCTTTTCAGGATATCTGCCAAACCCAGATAATTGTGGGCCATTGTATTAAAGGCGTATCCTGGTATCGGTAGCGGAACAGAATCCTCTTTCCCCTCGGGGGAGGGGAACTGCAGTTACGGATGCTCCGTTCTATGGGAATGGTACGAGTGAACGTTTATTTAATATCGGTCTGTGTCTGCCTTCGGGACCTACATTGACAGATGAGGATATCAGGAGAGTGGTGGATACGATCAGGAAGATGTAGTGAAACTATAATATTCATTGCAAAGAGAATCGGCTGGAATGTTCTAAATGTTTCAGCCGATTTTTTGTATTCAGTTTACTGTTCCGGTTGTTTGCTCGTATAACTTTTATTTGTGGTGCGTTGCTTTTGGATATATTTTTTTTACCTTTGTGGAAAATAAATAAAAGAATATACTTATGGAAAAATTGCATATCCGGAAGATTGCTTCATTGGGGTTGATGCTTTGCTTTTTTACGGGGGGAGGAGCACAGACACCTGTCAAAGTGGAAAAAAGGAAAGAGCATAAATCGAATACTGTAATACCTGTTGTCAAGGGAAATGTGACAGATACCTTGTCACTTGTATCATTTAACGATTTTCATGGAGCCTTTGCCTGCGATAAAGGTGTTCCCGGAGCCGGCCAACTGGTACAAACAGTGTTGACACAGAAAGAGAAAAATAAAAATACCATCGTGCTTTCTGTCGGAGATAATTTCAGCGGAAGTTATTTCTCAAGAATAACCAGAGGCAATCCGTTACCGGAAATGTTTCAGGAAATGGATGTAAAAATGTCCGCTGTAGGCAATCACGAGTTTGATTGGGGATTACCCTATCTGACGGATACGGCGAAGGTATATATGAATTTTGTGGCAGCCAATATTATAACGGATCGGGGAGATACGTTGGAGTGGGCTAAACCTTACCGGATTGTGACTCTGAATCTGAAGAATGGAGGAACGGTGCGGGTGGCTTTCGTAGGGTTGACAACGACTGATACGGCACATAAAACGAGTCCGGAAAATATAAAGGGACTGGCTTTTGTGCATCCTGTATATGCAGCCCGTGTCGAGACTGCCTGTCGGTTGAAGAAAGAAGGCAAAGTGGATATGGTAGTACTCTTGATGCATATCGGCACTAACATGAAGAATAGAGATATTATAGAAGAGGAGAATGCTAAATTGCTGCCTTTCCTGAAAGGAGTGGACGCAATCATTTCCGGGCATTCTCACGAAGTTGTTCTTAGTAAGGTGAACGATGTACCCATTATCCAGGCAGGGGTAAACGGTACTCATATCGGTAAGTTGGATTTTAGAGTAGTGAAAGAAGAGGGCGGCAATCGCATCTCTTATATAGGAGGCGATACAATTCGGACAGAGGGGCCGTCTAATGCACATATCGATTCGTTGGTCGATAAAGTATTGGCGGTATACGGACTGTCGGAAAAGCTGATTTTGGCAAAAGATGCCCTGATCCACGATCGTACCATTAATAAATGGGAGTACACTCCGGTGGGAGCTTATGTGACAGCTGCCTACGTCCGGAGTTTCTTAGAGAATGAAAAAGTGCCTGCCGAATTGAAAGTGTTGCCTGTCATTGGGGTAAATCATTTTGGTGGTTTACGTGCCAGTATTCCGGCGGGTGAGGTCACAAGGTTGCGTGCCGGCAATGTGCTTCCATTCGGTGGTAACGTGGTGGCTTATGAATTTACGGGTGAACGGTTGAAGCAATTATTGGACGATGGACGCAGGAATAAAAACGGTTTTCTGCAAACTTCTTATTTAAAACTACATTTGAATTCGAAAGGAAATGTTGAAACGATAACCGACTGCCGTACCAATAAGATAATCCGTGATGACGATAAATGTATCGTTGTATTGGATGCTTTCATCACCTCGGGTGGCGACGGTTATGACAGCAAATTATTTTCAGGTTATGAAATAGGAGATTTTAATAGTCAGAATCTTGAAACAACTGTGGCTTTTATCGATTATTTGAAGAGTCTGAAAGGGTTTGTCTCCTCTGAGGCTGCGCCGATACCCATAGTACAAAAGTAAAAAATCAGAGCTAAGACAAAAGCGATCAGGTGGCTCAAAATGTATAATTACATTTTGAGCCGCCTGGTTGCTTTTGTGTTTTTTAAGTTTTTTATCTTTCACTTATTAATAAATTATTGCTAAATTCGAACGATTTTTTGCAAATCGACATTGTTTACTAATAATTTAATTATATGGAAAATTTGGAAACAGCGCTTCTACTGATGGTAGTCGGGATGGCAACTGTCTTTGCTATCCTCCTCATTGTGATCTATTTAGGAAAGTTACTTATCTCGTTGGTTAATAAATATGCTCCTGAAGAACAGCTTCCTGCAAAGCAGGGTACCCAATCACCGGTTTCTATTCCCCGAAATATTGTTGCAGCCATTACGGCGGCCGTTAATGTGGTGACTCAGGGAAAAGGGAAAGTGGCTAAAATCGAGAAAATCTGAAAATTAATCTTATAGAATAATACCGAAAACGGAAATGAAAAGAGAAGTAAAATTTAGTCTGGTTTTTAGAGACATGTGGCAGTCTGCCGGTAAATATGTGCCTCGGGTAGACCAGTTGGTGAAGGTAGCACCTGCTATTGTTGAAATGGGATGTTTTGCCCGGGTAGAAACAAACGGCGGTGGTTTTGAACAGGTAAATTTATTGTTTGGTGAAAACCCGAATAAATCGGTGCGTGCATGGACAAAGCCTTTCCATGAAGCCGGGATACAGACACACATGTTGGATCGTGCTCTCAACGGGCTTCGTATGAGTCCTGTTCCGGCCGATGTGCGTAAGTTGTTTTATAAAGTAAAGAAAGCACAGGGGACGGATATCACCCGTACATTCTGTGGGCTGAATGATGTACGCAATATCGCTCCTTCTATCACTTATGCCAAAGATGCAGGAATGATTTCGCAATGTTCGCTTTGTATCACCCATTCGCCAATCCATACGGTGGAATATTACACCAATATGGCACTGGAACTGATAAAACTGGGGGCGGACGAGATTTGCATTAAAGACATGGCAGGTATCGGACGCCCCGTTTCTTTGGGCAAGATTGTGGCAAATATCAAAGCTGCGCATCCCGATATTCCTATTCAATATCACAGCCATGCAGGACCGGGCTTTAACATGGCCAGCATTTTGGAAGTATGTGAAGCCGGGTGTGATTATGTAGATGTCGGAATGGAACCGTTGTCGTGGGGCACAGGACATGCCGATTTATTGAGTGTACAGGCCATGTTGAAAGATGCGGGATTCCAGGTACCTGAGATTAATATGGAGGCCTATATGAAGGTGCGTGCCCTGATTCAGGAATTCATGGACGACTTTTTGGGACTGTATATCAGTCCGAAAAACCGGTTGATGAATTCATTGTTGATAGCTCCGGGACTTCCGGGCGGAATGATGGGAAGCCTGATGGCAGATTTGGAAACGAATCTGGAATCTATTAATAAGTATAAGGCAAAACACAATCTTCCTTTTATGACACAAGATCAGCTTCTGATCAAGTTGTTCAATGAAGTGGCTTATGTATGGCCCCGCGTCGGATATCCTCCTTTGGTTACTCCTTTCAGCCAGTATGTGAAAAATCTTTCGATGATGAACGTTATCGCGATGGAGAAAGGAAAAGAGCGTTGGGGAATGATCGCTGATGATATTTGGGATATGATTCTGGGCAAAGCCGGACGTCTGCCGGGCAAGCTTGCTCCTGAAATTATAGAGAAAGCCGAGAGAGAAGGACGGAAATTCTTTGAGGGAAATCCGCAGGATAACTATCCGGATGATCTTGAGAAATATCGCAAACTAATGAAAGAAAAGAAGTGGGAGACAGGCGAGGACGATGAAGAACTCTTTGAATATGCGATGCATCCGGCTCAATATGAAGCTTATAAGAGCGGAAAAGCGAAAGAGGATTTCTTGGCTGATGTAGCAAAACGCAGGGCTGAGAAAGAGCAGGTGCCTACGGAAGAAGCGAAACCTAAAACACTTACGGTACAGGTAGACGGGCAAGCTTACCGGGTGACAGTTGCTTACGGAGATACGGAACTGCCTGTTGCACCGGCTTCACAACCGTCTGCTGCTGCAGGTGAAGGGAAAGAGGTACTTTCTCCGCTTGAAGGAAAATTCTTCCTGGTAAAGAATGCACAAGAGACTCCGCTCAAGGTAGGCGATGCGGTGAAAGAAGGTGATGTGCTTTGCTACGTGGAAGCAATGAAAACCTATAATGCCATCCGCGCCGAATTTGGTGGAACGGTAACAGCTATTTCTGCAAATCCCGGTGATACGGTTTCTGAAGATGATGTATTAATGAAGATAGGATGATGAACGGAATATTTGAAAAATTATATGATATGACTGCCTTCAGCAATATTGTTGCCGAACCGCAGTTTCTGGTGATGTATGTCATTGCCTTCGTTCTCTTGTATCTGGGTATAAAGAAACAATACGAGCCTCTTTTATTGGTGCCGATTGCCTTTGGAGTGCTGTTGGCTAACTTCCCCGGCGGAGGAATGGGAGTGATACAGGCTGACGAGAATGGCATGATCCTGGTGAACGGAGTAATGAAGAATATCTGGGAGATGCCTCTCCATGATATTGCTCATGAATTGGGACTGATGAACTTTGTGTATTATATGCTTATAAAGACAGGGTTCCTTCCCCCGATCATTTTTATGGGAGTGGGGGCCTTGACAGACTTCGGACCGATGCTTCGCAATCTGCGTCTGTCTATATTCGGGGCTGCTGCTCAATTGGGTATCTTTACTGTGTTGTTGGTAGCTATCCTGATGGGATTTACACCCAGTGAAGCAGCTTCTTTGGGAATTATCGGTGGTGCGGACGGACCTACGGCCATCTTTACCACCATCAAGTTGGCTCCGCATCTATTGGGCCCGATCGCGATTGCCGCCTATTCTTATATGGCATTGGTTCCGGTTATCATTCCACTGGTCGTTCGTCTTTTGTGTACCAAGAAGGAACTGAGTATCAATATGAAAGAGCAGGAGAAGAAATATCCATCGAAAACGGAAATTAAAAACCTCCGTGTATTGAAAATTATTTTCCCGATTGTGGTGACTACGGTCGTGGCTCTGTTTGTACCGAGTGCAGTGCCCTTGATCGGTATGCTGATGTTCGGTAACCTGGTGAAAGAGATCGGTGCCAATACTTTCCGTCTGTTTGACGCAGCTTCGAATAGTATCATGAATGCGGCAACCATTTTCCTGGGTTTGTCGGTAGGAGCCACGATGACAAGTGAAGCTTTCCTGAACTGGACGACTATCGGTATTGTGGTAGGAGGATTCCTGGCTTTTGCTTTGTCAATAGCAGGAGGTATCTTCTTTGTGAAACTGGTGAATCTGTTTACGAAGAAAAAGATTAATCCGCTGATTGGTGCTACGGGACTTAGTGCGGTTCCTATGGCCAGCCGTGTAGCCAATGACATTGCTTTGAAATATGATCCTAAAAATCATGTATTGCAATATTGCATGGCCAGCAATATTTCGGGAGTGATCGGGTCTGCCGTAGCGGCAGGGGTGCTGATCTCTTTTCTGTCTTAATAGCGCCGGAAAGGTATCCGGTTCATCATATGTGATAAAAAGCGTCCGGTTATCCCGTAATGGGATACCGGACGTTTTTTTATTGAGTATTTTAAAATCCTGCGTTTTTTCTTTTTTAATTATTTGCATAATTAAAAAAGAATGTTTTAATTTGGGAATGCGTAATAATGCTTTTCCGGAAGAGTGTCTCAAAGTATGTGTATTGACTAAAATGTAGGGAATTATGATAAACCGGGTATTGACTATGTATGCCAGTCAGATGGAACAATATATGGGAACCTACTTCCATCGGCCGGAAGGTATGGTAGAGGTTGGAGCGATCGGAGCACAAGTAGACGAAGAACCATGTAAAATACAGATTTCTTTGTTGAACGTGGAGCGCGAAACTGCCCAAGGGATGAATATGGGAAAAGTGGGAACTTCAGGAAAGTTTTCCGGTTTGTCTTATCCACTCATACACGTTAACCTGGACGTGATCATAGCTGCTGTTTTTAATGAAAAGAGATATCGTGAATCTCTGTCGGTCCTCTCGTTAGCAATTACTTTTCTTCAGTCTAATCCTGTTTTTATGGTGGAAAACACAAAGTATACCATCGAAATGATAACTCCTTCGCTTCAGGATCAGAGCAATGTCTGGACGCTGTTTGGTGGACGATATTATCCTTCTATCTTCTGCAAGATCAGGAGGTTAACGTTTGATGGCAGTGAAGTGAAACAGGTGGTAGCAGATATAACGGACAATAAGCCGACCATAAGAAAATGATAAAGATTATTTGGAACCTTCGGGTAAAGCATGAATATTATAAGGTATTTCCGGAGAAAGGGTTATCGCTGATTTTATCGGACGAATCGCAGCGGCTTTTGCTCAGGCGAGGAATGATGTGGCGTTATGATGGTGGCGGCAGATGGCTTTTATTTTCGTTAGACGGTGACCATGGACAACCGGCCGGGGAAGACAGGGTGGTGATTGATTTTCGTGTGGAGGATAAATCGTTATCGTATGTGACGGATTGGGACTGGAATTTAGCAGGTGCATGCGAACAACTGGAACTGTCGGAGAGCAGGGAATCCATTAGGATGAATACCCTTCATGGATCTTTGGTACCGGTTCGTCCCGGGGTTTGTTTTCGACTAGTTTTTTTATTTGATAAAATAGGAGAGAAACCATTGCCTTATGAAACCGAACTTGTATTTAATTCTTTTAATAGACAGGTGGAATATTTGTTTTTACCTCGTGATGAAAATACAGAACGGAAATTGATGATAGAGGATATGGAGAATACGATTGTGTTTGACGATCCTGTAGAGATTGATTTTATGGGAAAGAAGGTAATACGTTTCCGATCGAAAGAAAAGGTGAAGATGAAAGAGTTTCCGGATTACCGTTTGCGGCTGTGGGAAATTTATCCGTCCGGTAAAAGAGAGATATGTCGTCAATTGCCCTATCCGGATCCGGGAAATATTATAGGCGATACTTACAAAGATATTCTTTGCCGATTATTATATATATGAAATAGACCGATTTTTTTAATATAAAAATTAAATGCTTATGGGATCAATGAAAACACCCGGCGTATATATCGTCGAGAAAAGTGCATTTCCGAGTTCGACAGTTGAAGTGGCTACGGCTGTACCTGCTTTTATCGGGTATACCGAAATGGCTTTGAATGGTAACGTTTCGTTGTTGAACAAACCTTTCCGTATCACTTCGATGGCTGAATATCACTCTTTTTTCGGAGGAGCGCCGACTCCTTTATTTACTTTGGAAGATGCAGCCGACGGTGAGATGCCGACGGTGGTTTGCGGAACTAAAAAAATGGTGGCAAAGCGCACCGGCGTACCTTTTACTTTGTACTACCACATGTTGATGTTCTTTGCAAACGGCGGGGGGCCTTGTTACATTGTTTCTGTAGGTGATTATACAGTTGACAGCCTCGATGCTGATGCGTTCAAGGCAGGTATCGACACATTACTGAAAGAGCAAGAACCGACGATGGTATTGTGTCCCGAAGCCGTCAATCTGAATGATAAAGAATTATGTTACAGTGTGCAGACTGCTATGCTGAGCCATTGCGGATACAAGATGCGCAATCGTATCACGATTCTGGATGTATACGATGGCTACAAGGATCGTAGGGATCCTGAAGGAGATGTGGTAAATGAATTCCGCGAAAAGACAGGCAGCGCTTTCCTCGACTTCGGGGCTGCATATTATCCCTGGCTTAACACTTCTATCGTGCAAGACCGTGATCTGTCTTTCTTGAATCTGGATGCCGAAAGTCTGAAAGTATTGCTTGAGGAAGATTCAAAGAGACAGCCTGAAGAAAGGCGGCAGCTGGTAAAAGAGCAGATTGATAAACTGGGTACGGAGATGACTGACGTGGAGCAAGACGGACTGCATAAAACGTTGATATTGATTTGCCCGATCTACACTGCCGTGCTGAAAGAGCTTAAAAGAGTGCTCAACTTGCTTGCACCGTCGGCTGCAATGGCCGGTATTTATACAATGGTGGACAACACACGCGGAGTGTGGAAAGCCCCTGCTAATGTCTCCGTTAATTCAGTAATCTCGCCGGCTTTGAGTATCACTAGCGATGAACAGGAAGACCTGAACGTACCTTTATCGGGTAAAGCCATCAATGCCATCCGCACGTTTGTGGGCGAAGGAATCAAAGTATGGGGTGCCCGTACATTGGACGGTAATTCGCTCGATTGGCGTTATATTAACGTCCGCCGTACCATGATCATGCTTGAAGAGTCGGTGAAGAATGCAAGCCGGGCGTATGTTTTCGAGCCTAATGTGGCGTCTACCTGGTTGAACCTGAAAAGTATGATTCAAAACTTCCTGACCGGTATCTGGAAGCGGGGAGGACTGGCCGGAGCTACTCCGGATGATGCCTTCAGCGTACATGTCGGCTTGGGAGATACGATGACTCCTGAAGATGTGCTGGAAGGTATTCTTCGCGTGACGGTTCTGGTAGCTATTGTCCGTCCGGCAGAGTTTATCGAAATCACATTCCAGCAGCAGATGCAAAAAAGCTAGCGGAGGAGGCAAGGTGTTTCTCGACAAAAAGACTTAAGTCTTCGGACTGAAACTCTTAAGTCTTTTCAGAAAACGTTTAAGTCTTTCCGAAAAACACTTTAGTCTTTATCGAAAGAAGATAAAACAGATTATTTATAATTTAATACTAAAAGATTATGGCAGGAGAAAAACAAGATAGCGTATGGCCGTTGCCGGTGTTCTATTTCAAAGTGGAGATTGGGAGTTTGGGTGAGATTGCCTTTAAAGAAGTTTCGGGAATGGATGCTGAGGCACAAGTGATAGAGTACAGGCATGGAAACAGCCCGCAGTTTTCCACAATCAAGATGCCGGGCATCAAGAAGTACAGCAATGTTACTTTGAAAAAAGGAGTTTTCGCTCAGGATAACAAGTTGTTCGATTGGTTCAATACCATTAAGATGAATACCATTCAAAGAGAACCGGTTACAATCAGTTTGCTGGACGAGGAAGGAAATCCGACAATGGTGTGGAAGCTGACCAATGCGTGGCCTACCAAAGTGAGTGGTGTCAGCCTGAAGTCGGATGGCAACGAGGCGGCTATCGAGCAGTTGGATATAGCACACGAAGGAATTACTATTGAAAACGGATAAAAAGATAGGTTGAATGTTCGAATTAGATCATATCATACCGCCTCCTACTGCTTTTTACTTCAATGTACAGTTTTTGGCTCCTTTTCCCATTCCGGATATGGCCTTTCTTGAAGTGTCCGGACTGACCATGGAGCTGGAAACCATAGAAATAGAAGAGGGAGGAGGACCGAAAGTGAGACTGCCGGGATACCGGAAACACGGAAACCTGGTATGTAAAAGACCCATGAAGCGATTGGGACTGAGTGCTTTGTCGATGTGGACAACGGCGACGATGCAAATGGAGTATACTACTCCGGTATTGACCAGTGAGATTATGGTGACTTTGTTGGGAGCTTTCGGTGAGCCTACATGCGGGTGGTTGATTACGGATGCCTATCCGGTGAAATGGGAGGTTGGTGCATTCGATTCAAAGAAAAATGATGTAGCGATTGAGACGATTGAGTTTGCGTATTATTCTGTAAATCGTGTGTTGTGATATGCCTATCATTATTAAGGAAGTAATTGTAAGGACTACTGTGGAGTCTAAAAAGACTCCGCAGGAAACTTTCCCGGAAGAGTGGATGGAAAAGATGAAGCGGGATATAATTGAAGATTTGAGACAGGAGAACCGCACTGTAAGAACGGGAAAAATCAGAAAGGACAGATGAAATGGATGTCGGATGGCTAAAAAAACTTGAAATTATAGGGTATAAGGACGGAACGTTCAATACTTTGAGTGGTCATCGCTTTAGGTTGATGATTAATCCGAAGGATTATGAATCTAAAAAAGAAATAAAGTATTGCGTTGAAAACTGGGTTGGAGGACCTGTTTTCAAAAGCTACAATCAAGAGGGGCTGGAACTTGAATTTGTGCTTGATACTACAGGAGTATTGACTAAGCTCGGAGACGATAAATTCGGGAAAAGCCTGAAATCTCTGATTAATGATTTGAGCGAAACCGTTTACCAATATATAGGGACTGTTCATCAACCGGGGTTTGTTAAGGTGATTTGGGGAGAACTTAACTTTCAGGGACGACTGCGACAGATGGATATCAAATATACCATGTTCGATCCGAATGGTGCTCCGCTGCGTGCAACTGTGAAACTCAAGTTGATAAGTTATACGGATGTGAAAACATTCCGGTTGCTGATGTCGAAGAGTTCTCCGGATCTCTCACATGTGGTTACCGTAAAAGACGGAGATACGCTTCCGGCCCTTTGTCGGAAGATTTATGATAATACGGCCTATTGTGCAGAGGTGGCGCGCGTCAATGGGCTTACAGGGTTCAGGTACATTGAACCGGGAACCCGGTTACTTTTTCCACCATTAACTAACGAATAACATGGAAAGTTATGAATGATAATTCACCAGGTAAAAATGCCGGAAAACTGGTCACCTATACCGTTTACAGTAACGGGAGTAAAATAAGTGATAAATATCAGTTTAAAAATATAGAAGTATGTCGTGAAGTAAACCGCATAGGAAGTGCTGTGCTGAAAATTTATGCCGGAGATATGTCAAAGGCGAATATTCCGGAAAGTGAGGCGGACGACTTCAAGCCCGGTCGGAAGATAAAGATCGAGTTAGGATATGAATGCACGGACAAACCCGTTTTTGAAGGTATAGTCGTGGCTCAAAGAATTTATATTCCACGAGAAGCGGAAGCGGCTGCATTATTAATTATAGAGTGTAAGAATGAAGCGGTCAAGGCCACCGTAGCCCGCAATAATAGGGTGTTTGAGAAGAAAAAAGACAGTGATGCCATTGTAACGGTTCTTTCTGATTGTGGGTTGTCGGTTGATGTGGATGGTACGAATGTGGAACATACTCAACTGGTACAATATTATTGCACCGATTGGGATTTTGCCTTGTCACGGGCCGATGCTTGTGGTATGATTGTGATAACAGACGGAAATAAAGTAACCGTGGGTAAACCTAAAGTGTCGGAGGCTCCGGTTCTGAAAGTGGAATATGGCACGGACTTGCTTTCATTTGACGGTGAGCTGTATGTCGAAGACCAATTTTCAAAAGTAGAAAGCGTGGGATGGGATCCGATTACTCAGAAAGCAGTTATTGCCAATGCGGCAACTCCTTCTTTAAATAAGCAGGGAAATCTTTCGACTGCAGATATTCTTTCTGTTGCCGGTACGGATAGAGTGACTTTACAGACAGATGCGCTATCAGCAAAGGATGTACTGCAAAACTGGGCGGATGCCACATTGTTGAAAACGGGATTGTCACGTTTCAGGGGTACCTTCTCTTTTCAGGGGAATGCATCTGTTACACCGGGATGTATCATCGAACTGACCGGCATGGGAGCACGGTTCAATGGGAAGATATTTGTGGGATCGGTGACACACACTGTACAAAATGGTTCGTGGATAACGGAAGTAGAGATGGGCATTTCGCCCATGAACATCACTCAACGTACGGATGTGATGGCTCCTCCGGCATCGGGATGGATTCCCGGTATTGAAGGACTGCACATCGGTAAGGTTTCAAAACTTACTGATGATCCGGATTCAAACTACCGTATTCAGGTGGAAGTGCCGTTATTGAATTCCTCTCGGGATACCGTATGGGCACGTTTATCTCAATTTGCGGCTTCCAATGGGATGGGAAGTTACTTTGTACCTTCGGTTGGCGATGAAGTAGTACTGGGATTTATTAATAACGATCCGAATCAGGCTGTCATATTGGGTTGTATGTATAGCAGCAAGCAGGCGCCTCCGTACAATGCAGATGAAAAGAACTATAAGCGTGCTATTATCACTCCCGAGAAACTGACGGTGGAACTGGATGATGAGAAAAAAATGATAACCATCAGCACACCTTGCAAGAACTCGATTGTGATAAGCGATGATGCCAAAGGAATAAAAGTGAAAGATCAGAATAGGAATGAATACATGATGGACGATAAAGGTATTAAACTGACTTCCGCAAAAGATATTGTTCTGTCGGCAAAAGGGAATATACAATTGGATGCAAAGGGGAAAATTGCCGTCAAAGCTACACAGGATGTATCGATTGAAGGGATGAATGTGACTGCCAAAGCACAGACCTCCCTGAAAGTTGCCGGTTCTGCTTCTGCCGAACTTTCAGCTTCCGGACAGACTGTCGTCAAAGGTGCCATGGTGATGATTAATTAATTGTTTCATACTAAAAATAGAAAATTATGCCTCCAGCTGCCAGATTAACTGATATGCACTCTTGTCCCATGCAGACTCCTGCATGGCCGTCGCCTATTCCGCATGTGGGTGGGCCGATTATTGGGCCCGGTGCCCCTACCGTACTGATAGGTAAACTGCCTGCTGCCGTGATGGGCGATAGTTGCGTGTGTGTAGGGCCTCCTGATTCGATAATCAAAGGATCGGCCACTGTGATGATATGTGGAAAACCTGCTGCCCGTATGGGGGATACGACTGCCCATGGCGGTTCGATTATTGCCGGTTGCCCGACTGTTCAAATAGGAGGATAGCCTTTATGGATACGGATAAGGATAGTTCTTTTCTGGGAACAGGGTGGGCTTTCCCACCGGTTTTCCATCCGGGTGTGTCTCCGATAGCGATGGTGTCGGAAGAAGAAGATATTCGACAAAGTTTGTGCATTATCTTGTCCACACATTTGGGGGAGAGGGTGATGAGGCCTGAATTCGGTTCGGAACTGCACAACATGGTCTATCACAATATGGATCTGACTGCACGTACTCAGTTACGGGCATCTGTCGAAAACGCGATTCTTCATTTTGAAAGCCGCATTACGTTGACTAATGTGGAGTTTGACGTAAGTGAAGAACGGGTGGGTAAAATGAGTATTTTATTGGAATACACCATACGCCTGACAAATGCTCGTGGTAATTTAGTTTACCCTTATTATTATGACGAACATTTCTGACACAGACGGGTTGAGCAGAGAAAAACGTCTGGAACGATTTGAATCTGCGGTTGTTTTGCCGGTACTGGAAGAACGGTTTCCGGTACTTCTTGCCCGTGTCTTATGCAGTTCGGAATTTTCGTCTTATTACCATTGGCAGCCATTAATGGTATGGCTCGATATGGTCCGTTTTCATGACTTCGATGATGCGGGACAAATTTATCATGTCTTGCAGGAATGGAGGAAGAGGTTGGAGTATGCTTGTCTGGAAACTCCCTCTTTGGGACTGCTTCAAGATATCAGGGGGCAAATAGATCTTCACATCCATCCTGTACAGGTTGCTTTAAGAGTGCAGCCCGAAGATAAAGGTGTCCGGCGTCGTTTTCATTTGCTGCTGCAAGATGTCGTACGCTGGCTGCAATCCAGGAAGGAAATTTATCTGATGGAAATCTGTACTTCCGGAAGGATGGACCCCTCACTTGCCTTACTGGTTGCCTTTTTGTACAATTATGTCGGAATCGTTTCGCCGTTTAATCAGCGTTGGGAACGATTGCAGGACTTTTATCTGAAAGATATCCTGAAAGGAATTGCCAGGAAAAGAAAGCCTCTTTCCACTTGGCTTTCTTTCGAAAAATCGCCTGCTGTGACTTCTGTTTTACTTCAGCGAAATATGTATTTCAAAGGAGAAAAGGATGAAAATATTGCAGGCTATAAGCTGCTTTCCGATATGTGTGTGACGGGAATGAAAGTAGCCGGAGTAAGCATAATCAGGGTAGAGAAAAAGTCGGATCGTTATCCGGAAGCAGCATTGGGTTATGTAACTTCGGTACTTCAGTCTACTTTGAAAGATCGGACATATCGTCCGGAACCTATCGGACTCCGTATCCATTCGATGCTGTTACTATTGGGAGAAGGCGAACGGGAGGTTTCCGTATGGTTCGCACTGAACCGGGAGTCTCAGCAACGATGGATCGGGATGGTTGATGAGGTGGCTAAAGCTCAGGAAATCAATTTTGATGAAGCTGTCTTTAAGATTCTGAATGATTCATTTTTACTCAAAGTGAGTACTTCGGAGGGAGACCGGGAAGTAGATCGTTTCCATCTTCGCTGGGAGGAAGGAACCGGATTGCGGTTGACATTCCGTTTAGATGAAAGTTTTCCTCCCGTATGTCCCGAAAAAGGAGAGAGTGTTCCGGCATTAAGTTTGCTGATGAATACTGAGGCATGGCTGTTTCCTTATTCGTGGGCATGCAGGCTTGAAGTGCGCTCTGTGAGGGTACATGTGAAAGTGAACGGACTCAGAGAGTTTAGTTTGTATAACGAGCTGGGACAGGTCGATCTCCATCAGCCTTTCTCACCCTTTGGTGCTCAGGGAGATAAAGGGGCATGGGTGGCGTTTGGCTGCTATGAAATGGCATTAAAGCCGGTAACGCATGTAGAACTTCATTTTCGTTGGCTGCATCTTCCGGTGGGCAATGGCGGATTGGAAGAGCATTATCGCGAATATCATAAAGGAGTGAATAATCGTTCGTTTCGGGCCCGGACAGAATATTTGCAGAACCGGGAATGGAAGCGGACGTACGGGATAGAAGAGCATTATCTGTTCTGTACTTCATCAGCATCCGTTCCTGTAGCTGCGGATGCAGTGAAGGAAGAAACGAAGATCGTGTTTGAAGTTCCTGAGGTCGTTTTATCTCCATTGGATGACATCACCCGTTTCCGTCCCGGAGAGGTTCGTTCCGGTTTTTATCGGCTGGTGTTGAGTGCTCCGGATATGGGATTCGGAACGCATGAATATCGTCGGCTTTTTGCGGAAGTGATGATGGAAAACAGTCACCGCCGTAAGAAACGTTCTTTGCCGGAACCTCCACTGGCTTTGCAAATGGATGCCGTATCACTGAATTATACGGCAGAAGAAGAGGTGCAATTTGCAGTCGGGTGCCATTCAGGAATCAGATTCTCATATATCCGTCCGTTGTCCGGGAAAGTAGATACTACTCCCGATATAACTCATCCGATCGCTTTGGCGGACGGACCGGAAGATGAAGGTAATATCCTGATAGGCATAGCGGATGCGATAGGTGAAAATATAATCCGGTTATATATCGGGATGGAATTGTTGCAGCGTGAGATCGATCATGAGTATTTGCCATCTGTAGACTGGTACTACAGGGATTCTTCCCGTTGGGTGAAAGTGGATCCTGTGTATGTATTGCGGGATGATACCGGGGGATTGATGCATAGTGGTGCGGTCATTATTCAGTTTCCTTTTAGTATCTCTCCGGAGATGACAGATACGGAGGGAGTTTTTTGGATTTGTGCGGGTATACACTCCAATTTATGTAATTGTTCGGTGTTGCGGAATGTAAGTTTGAATGTAGCTGAGGCAGCATGGACGGCAGAAGAGGAAATGGAAAAGTCAGTTCCGGGTTTACTCTCTTACCGGAGAGTAGGATTACTGGATACAACTGCCTCCGAGGAATCGGAAACGGAGATGAAAGCACGTTTGAGCGAGAGGATTGCTCATCGCCAGCGCCCTCTCTTGCCTTGTGAATATGAGCAGTTGGTATTGCAGGAATTTCCCGGATTGGCAAAAGTGAAGTGTTTGCGTGGAATCGATGCGAAATCCCTGAATCGTACGACTGTGGTTACATTGGTTGCCATACGCAATCGTATCAGTGAAGACTGGCCTTTGTGTACCGATCGGTTGCTTTGTGGGATAGAGGCCTTCTTACGTCCTTATACATCGCCATTTGCCGAGATCGATGCGATTAATCCGGTATATGAAGAGGTGACTGTATTTTGTGGGGTCAGTTTGAAGGAAGGGCAGCAAGCCGGAGAGGCTATTTCGGACATTAACCGGAATCTGTGCAAATGTATCGCCCCTTGGAATGAAGGGCAGAAGGAACCCGTTTTGGGATACAGTTTCTCTATACGTGATCTAGTAAGTTGTATCAGAGAAAATCCGGCTGTAGAGGCATTGCATGGCATGAAACTTTTGCAGGTTATGGGTGAAGAGGAGAAATTCGGATTGAAAGCGTATACAAGTGAGCAGGACGAGAATCAGATGATTGCCCCTTCTGTGCCATGGGGGATACTGGTACCGGCAGTACGGCAATACGTGAAGTTGATTGAGCCCGGAGAATGGCGTCAGGATATTGAATTTGGAGATTTGGAAGTAGAAAATACTTTTGTAATACAATAGCGAATATGGCAAAAACGAATCGCAAAACTTTGAAAGAGTATTTCGGTAAAGGAAAGAAACCGAATCATACACAATTTGCCGATCTGATTGATTCTATGTTGAACGTTGTAGACGACGGATTCAATAAATCGGCAGAGAGGGGGATGCTCCTTTCACCGTTGAACGACGAGGGAGCTGTCATGGAGATACGCCGGAATATATTGGATGGTGATCCAGCCTGGATCATATCTCTTGGTAAAGAGAGAGAACTGCATATTCACCGGGGAGAAGATGAAAAGGCCTTGGTGACTTTGTGTGCCGACGGAACAATCAGGATGGGAGATAACGGCAAGGTGAGGTTGCAGGTGAACGGTTCGGTTCAAGCGGATAGTTTTGTGGGGGGCTATATGCAGGGAAAAGTTCCGGCTAACGGGTTATGGCATGATATTGGCGGGATGGAGTATGGTTGTCTGGCTTATCACATTGTGGCAGCCTGTGGACTGAAATGGAAAGGTAAATATGCTGTAGCAGATGTAACTGCGATGAATTGCTTCGGACAGCATCCGCGCATCTGGAATCGTCGTTCCTGGTTTGGGACTCGTTTCAACAAAATACAGTTTCGGTGGCGGCGGGGAGAAGGAAGAACATGCGGATTACAGATTCGGACGAGTTCCAATTACGGAGAAGAGGTCTGGCTTCACTATCGTGTCAGTTCAATGCTTGATATGGATTTTGTAACAAAAGAATAAATGGAAGAGCACATTACCATACAGCGAAAAGGGGAGGGACAGGATTTCTACACGCAACTTCAGGAAAAAGCATTGGCTAAAATTCAGGAGTTGGCAGGGGAGTTGTGGACGGACTATAACGAACATGACCCCGGAGTGACGGTGCTGGATATACTGAATTATGCTTTATGGGAGACAGATTATCGCTTGGGTTTTGACCTGCAGGATTATCTGACTGCCGAAGGACAAGGCTTTTCTCCCGGAGAGCATGCTCTTTTCCCCCCTTCTGAAGTCTTTCCGGTAAACCCTGTTACGACTACTGACTATCGGAAATTATTTATTGCAGGAATTGAGGGACTGTCGGATATACAAGTGGTGGTTCATCGCGAATCCGGCATCTATGACTTTGTATTGGATGCAGGTCCCGAAGCAGATATGAAACGAAAGCGTGAAATACTGAAGGAAGTATACAGGTTGTTTCATGCCCACCGCAATCTTTGTGAAAATGTAGGTGAAGTGAGTTTCCTTACTTATGAACTTTTGCAGCTCCATGCCGAAATTGAGATAGATGAAACGGAAGATGCCAATCGTATGATGGCATGTTTGTATTTTGAAGTCCGTGAGTTTTTGGGTGCAGGCGTACGTTTCTGCCGGGTAGATGAATTATTGGCCAAAGGTATGCCCATTGATGAAATTCTGGAAGGGCCCATACAGCAACGGATGGTGATTGACGAGGCTTCCATGTGTACCGGAAGAATGGTATATGATGTCCTCAGCCTCTATCAACGGCTAAAAGCGATGCCCGGAATACATCAGGTCATTTCTCTTGGCTTTATGGAGAATGGGAGGATGTTGAAGCAATTTATCCATAGAAAAAGCCCTTTACAAGCTTATGCCGTGTCTCCTTTTAGCGGGACAGAAGGAAGAGTTGTATTAAAGAAGAAAGGAAGACCTGCAGCGGTGGAACCGAAAGTGGTGCAGAAGATGATTACTTCTATGCGTGCGGCTACTTATGGAACACAAAACCAGACTACGGATAAGGCAATATTGGATAACTGTCCCGAAGGAACTTATAGGAATATCTTCACGCATTGTCCGGTTCGCGAGGATCTTCCTGAAATTTATGGTGCTGTCGAGCAACAAAGTTTTAAAGAGTATCTTGATCTTTTTGACGGACAGTTTATTTCTGTACTGAGTGAATTGAAATCTCTTCCCTTTTGGATGCGTCCCGATGAAACCGATCTGAGTGATAAAAAAGAGGCATGGATGGATGTTCTCGATCGTTTGTATGGGGAAGACAGTAATCCTCCTTTTCTGAGGAAATATGAGACGGATGAAGAACGGCGGAAACGGCGGATCAATTTTTTAAGTTGTCTTCCCGAATGGGGACGGGATAGGAACCGTGCGTTCAATTTGCAAGATTTTTCTCAGGAAAATTGTTCCGGATTAGAGAAATATATAGATTGTCTGCTTCATCTTGAAAAATACGAAGCTGAAATATTTGTAGTAGAACACCATCTATTGAAATCACGTTCGAAAAAGGAGGCAGACGATTCTCCTTTCCGGATTTCAGTGATATGGACAGCGGGTGAGCGCTGGATACGGGATGAAGAGTTCAGGCATAACTGTGAGCGATTGGCTCTTTCGCGTATACCTGCCCATATTCATGCCAACTTTTACTGGCTGGAACAGGAAAAGGTAGCAGATTTCAGGACTGATTTCCGGTTGTGGAAATATGCATTTTCCACTTCCAGAGATTGGAAAATAGAAATATTGACTGATAAACTAAAAAAATGGCTGGTGAATGATTTCGATTGACTCGGTGAAATTCGACTTTCAGGCAGATAACGAGCTTTTTGCACAAAGGCTGAATGCACGTTGGGATTACTCTTATGAGAAGATTTTCGAAGGAGTGTGGAAGGAAACTATGTGCCGCTATGACCGGGAAGATAAAGTTATTATCATTGAACATTTGCCACTCGATTTGGGTATTCTAAAAGAAGAAGAGTTTGATGAACGGTTTGCAGAACGGTTACGCGTTGCCTTACATGAATATTGCCAAAAGTGGCTAAGTGAGGATACTTCATATCCGGATCAGGGCATTCGGAAAGAGACGTTGCCTCATACGGCATTGGAATTGCTCGGCTTTTTTCTTTTGCACGGATACTTCCCTTCTTTTGTCGATCAGCGTCTGATGGATGTCAGTTATCTTTTGTCACTTGTTCTGCGGGGAGATACTTACTCTTTCCGTGAGTTTTTAGAAGCGTATGGTCATTATGATTTCCTGTATCGCCGAATGGTATTTCAATTCTCGGACGAAGAGTTGGAAAATATCGTGCAGATTGTCAGGCCTTCCGAAAGTAAGTTCATTAATCTTTATGTTCGTGCCCAGTTGCGAACCTATACTCTGATGAAACGGGCAGATATCGGACAGCATGATTATAGGAATGTAGTTTGGACGTTGGTGCTTGCTTATCTGCTTTCGGAAAGTAGAAGCCGGTTCGACCGAAAGCAATTGCTCATACATACGCTTCACGGGATATCTGCCCACTTCAACTTCTCTTTTGCGGAAATGACATTGTTGCTGACCGAAGGTGTCAGAGAACTGGAAAACAAAGTGGTACAGTTACCCGAATTGTGGAGTATCTTGAAAGAAATCAGGATTAATGTACAAACGGAATTGTATGCATTGGACGCTAATCTTTACACAATTATGTTCCGGGAGATTAGGGCTTGTCTCAGGCACCGGGCAGGAGAGGAAGAAGCGTTTGTTATTTTATCTGCTAATCGATTGAGGCAAATTTTTTCAGACAGGAAACTAATCTGTGAATTGTTGAGTTCTCTGAGCGAAGAAGAAATCCATATACTGGTCGGAGTGATTATTCCGACGGAAAAAGAGTTTGTTATTTCTTATGCCCGTATCCTTGGCAGGCATAAGGATGCCGCTATTTTCTCCGGTAAGGCCGGAGATGAATTCCGTTTACTGAAATGGGAGTTTATTTTTGCGGTATTGGTTCGACTTCCTGCCTCTGTTTTCAGTCGTAAGGTATTTGTTCTTTCTGTCTTGCAGCAACTGGCTGCACATTATAATTTATCCGTCGGTAGCCTGATCTTGTTATTGGTTGAGGATGAGGAGATACGGGGAACTTTTCTGTCTGTACAGTTACTTCCTGTTTTACAGGAGTTGAAACAGGAATTGATTCCTCAATCGGTTGAAGAGTTTTCCTGGGAGAAACTCTCTCCGGAAAGTATAATCACAATTTGGGCTACTCCACTTCTTTGCCGATATTTTCTGGAATCATTCTCCGAACAACAAATAGAAGAGGCTGTGGCACATGTATTACCGGGCGAATATGAATTTATCCAGGCTTATGCCCGATTGCTTGAAAGAGGGTATGCACGCGGACTTCTTGAAGGAAAGGCAGGAAGTGATTTCCGTACATTAAAGTGGGAGTTTATCTTTGCCTGTATACTCCCTGGCAAAGAAAGTTTTTTTCATCGAAAGGGGATCGTCTACTCCGTGTTATTGAGATTAGCAACTCATTATAATCAGAGTGTGTCTGAATTGTTGGGCTATTTCTTTCGTGAACTAAAAGAAATACCTGATTTTGCTGTTAAAAGTGGATTAATTGAGGTTTTGGAAGAGCTTTATGAAGAGCATCTGCTTCCACTGGCTATTCCGGCGGTGGTGAGGCAGTTGGAACGAAAGGAACTTGAATCCTGGTTGCTTCATCTTTTTGGTGAGTCGGCGATTCTCCGGGATACCGGAAAAGAAGCCTATTGTGAAAAATGGCTTATTTATTTGTTGGATGAACAGAATGAATTGTTTCGCTCTCTTTGGAAAACCGGACGGCTGAATTCGGCATTTATATTGAGTCTGATCAATCGAAAAGCTTCTTTGCAGAGACTCTGGATCCGGAGGATCGGTGATATGAGATTGCTGACTGTCTATCAGAAGTTTTTGTCCGCTTATGCGACTATGCGTACTCACTTTCCCGAATTCCATTTTTTACAGTCGATAGCCGATTATTTGTCTGTCTGGATGGTGGAACTGACGGCAAGACCTTTTACAGCCTGGTCTGAAACAGAAATTATCCGTTTTCTTACGAATCGTATTCGTCAAGGGGTTCCTCCCGGGCTGATGGGAGTAATGGATAAAGTTCATCAAAACTTTGATAAAAATGTAACAGAGATAATTAACTATATTAACCAATTAAATAAAAAAGTAATGATTATGGAAGCAAGTAATTTTGAGATCCCGAATGCAGGTATGGTTCTTTTGGCTCCTTTTTTTCCTCGTCTTTTTATGATGGCTGAGTATCTGTCGGATGATCGCAGGCAATTTAAAAATGAAGAGTTACAAAATCATGCTATCTTCTTATTGCAGTATCTTGTACATGGTGAGGAAAAAGAGTGGTGCGAAAGAGATTTGCTGTTTAATAAGATTTTAGTAGGGATGAATGTTGAAGCTCCTTTACCTTCTAAAGTTGTGTTGACTGAAAAGGAAAAAGAGTTAGCTGAAAGCCTCTTGGAAAATGTTAAATCTATATGGAGTAAAATGAAGAATACATCCACTAGAGCTTTACAAACAGCTTTTTTAATACGTAAAGGCTCTTTGAGTATGAAGGATGACCGTTGGATATTGAGCGTAGAACGTAAAGCCTATGATGTACTTCTTGAGAGTTTACCTTGGAACTGTAGTATGCTACGAACTCCGTGGATGGATTTGCTTTTAATGGTAGATTGGAGGACAAAAGAATGAATGCGGAAAAAGTGAATGCAGGGGCTGTACCTATAAAGGTACAGCAATCTAAGAAAGGGCTGTCTGCTGTTTCAATGATTGATAATCGGGAATTGTCAACCATGCAAGCAAAGATGACTGAAATTGTCCAAAGAATGGGAGACGAGGATGAAGAGTTGTTGCAAGGTAAGTTTGTTGTACAACGTCAAGAAGAAGATGACGAGTTGTTACAAGGAAAATTCGAACAGCCTGCTCAAAGACAAACTGAAAACCGAACAGGAATTCCGGATGATGTGATACAAAATATGGAGGATTCGTTTGGGGCGGATTTTTCTTCTGTACGTGTGCATCCAGAGTCATCAAAAGCTCCTGAAGTCGGTGCATTAGCTTATACTCAGGGAACGGATATACATTTTGCCCCCGGACAATTCAGACCGGATACTTCTTGCGGACAGCATTTGTTGGGTCATGAACTGGCTCATGTGGTTCAACAGGCGGAGGGACGCGTACAACCAACGACCGAAATAGGAGGAATTGCTGTAAATGATGATGCCGGGTTGGAGCATGAAGCGGATGTGTTGGGAGCGAAAGCGGCACAATAAAAAGTGGGTCCTATGAAAGAACTGATTGATTGGTTTCAGCAGGTGCTCGATGTAAGTATTCGTTTATATTTCAAGCAGGAGTGTGAAGTATCCTCTTTGTTTGAAGTACAACCTCCTGTCACTTCATGGTGGGAGAAGGTAACCGGTATGCCCTCGTCTCAAATTACTTTTGAGGAGAAAGTGGTTATAATGCTTGCTTTGATGCCCCATTGTTATCCCCAGGCTTTGGATATTTTCTTTGTGAACAATAAAAATTTTGATCGTCCATATACTGAGTTTGGCGGTTGGAAAGGTGTTTCGCATGGGGGCTTTCTTCCTACAGGCGAGACCGCTGCTTTCATGCTGATCGGCGAGAATATGGAAAAAAGGCAATCGGTGATTTGTTTGTTTGAGCGTGAACATTGGTTTTATACCCATAATATTTTACGGTTGGAGAATGCCGGAGATGGAGAACCTTTTTTAAGCGGACAGCTTCGTGCATCGGAAGAACTGCTCAGTAGGGTGCTTTATGGTAAAGAATATAAGCCGGATTATAGTATTGGTTTTCCCGCAAAACGAATCGTGACTCCCCTTTCCTGGGATGATTTGGTTGTAGATTATCAGGTTGCCGGGCAACTGGAGGAGATCAATACCTGGATTACCGGTCATCATACAGTGATGGAGAAGTGGAATCTGAAACGTATTTTGAAACCCGGGTACCGCTCATTGTTTTACGGCCCTCCCGGAACCGGGAAAACATTAGCTGCGACGCTACTTGGCAAACGTAATCAAATGGATGTTTACCGGGTAGACTTATCCATGATTGTTTCAAAGTATATTGGCGAGACTGAAAAAAACCTCGCTCTTGTATTCGATTTGGCAGAAAACCGAGAGTGGATCTTGTTTTTCGATGAAGCGGATGCTTTGTTTGGTAAAAGAACTTCTACCCAAACTTCCAACGACCGGCACGCTAATCAGGAAGTAGCCTATTTGTTGCAGCGTATTGAAGATTTTCCGGGCACAGTGATACTTGCCACTAATCTGCGTTCGAATATTGACGAGGCTTTTTCCCGAAGGTTTCAGTCTACCATTTTTTTCCCGATGCCGGATGAATACATCCGTAAGACTTTATGGGATAAAATGCTGCCGACAGCTTGGACCCCTCGGAATCGTGAAGAGTTGATAGATAAAATAGCTGCTTATTCATTTTCGGGAGGTGCTATGACCAATGTCATTCGTCGTTGCGCTTTACAGCTGATTACGAGTCATGCTTCGATTATCAATGAATCCATGTTGCTTGCTGCTGTGCGTCAGGAGCAGGCTAAAGAAGGTACAAATTAAACGATATGCGTATGAAGAAGTTTTTGTTAGCCGTTGGTGTAATACTTTTGGGATACTTGTCGCTTTCTGCGCAGAATAGTTTCACAAATGCTTATCAGAAGTTTCGCCCTTACCATTATCAGACTCCTCAGGGATGGAATCGAATCCGTTTGGAAGTTTCAACCCGTGGACGTCAGAAATGGCCGCTGATTCCGACAGAACAACGGGACATGCGACTTGCCGGAGACTGGAAAGGATTGATTCCTTCACCTGTCACCGAAAACACTTATTTCTTTAAAGATATTGATCAGCTGAGTGATATTTATAGTCTGATTCTGACTCCGGGAACTTATGGTTATGTTGTTTATCCATATAAAATGGAAGAGCGATTTAAACTTTCTGAGAATGAACTGCTGAAAAAATACATCATTGCCAAAGGTTTTATGAATACCCTTGTTTCTGATGTGCCTTACGAAACAGAGAAAAAACTGGATGAACTTATTTATAGTTCCGATACGACACAGATGGAGCTGAGTACAGAACCGGAGATATATGATGAATCCCATCCGGTAGGAGAGTGGTTGAAAGAAGCTGAATATTACGATTATTACAATGTGAAAAACTTCTACTGCTATTTTGACAATCGCCCTGATACGTTGAAGCAGCGATTAACCTATACAACTCGTGTTACACGACAGTTCCAGGCCGAGGTCGACTCTCTGACTTCTGCTCTTCAGCGTGCTTCTTCAGCTTATGTTATGGTTCCTTATTGGATGACTGATGTCTATTTAAGTCAACCGGTTGCGCATACGCATAAAATTAGTCGTTTAGGCTATCCGGGCTATATCATTAATCCGGTAACAGGAATGCCCGAACTGACAAATAACTGGGACTATCCCAATGTGATGGACTTCTATCCCTACAGTCATATCAACTATGATCTTGTAGCCTATTGTGGTGATGCACTTTCCACCAATCGTTTTCTTTCTAATCCGGCAGCATGCCGTCGTTTTATTTATACCGTTTTCGGCTATCCGTCGGGGATGATTCACCGTCCGCATAGTGTTCACAAACCCAGTGGTCTGAATGTTTATCTTCCGGAATTTGATTTTAAAGAGAAACGTGCGCTGACTCAGTTTGTCAAATCATTGAGCCTTGTTATTGACAGTTTCCGGGTAGATAGCGCCCATGTTTACGAGAAACTCGATTTATCTTTGACCTTTTCGCGTGATGCGGTCATCCGAAATTCCGGTTTTATAGCCGGACTGCAATGCTTTGTCGATACAGTATATTTTGTGGATTTCGATTCTTTGGGACTGGCATCCAAAGTCGTTTACAGTGATGGTTCCATTGATACCAGTTCTGTTATTTCTCTTGTTTCCAATCCGTTTTATCTTTTCCGAATTCCATTCAAGCAGATAAAGACGGGGGTGAATGATATCAATATATGGGAGTTGGCTGATTGTGATTATGCTTCCGGACAGTGGGGACTATTTTTCTGTATTGATCTTTGTTTGTTTCTGGTAATTGTCGGTTTGGTTGTAATGCGGTATATTTCTCCTACTTTTAATCTTTATGTAGAAAGATATCATACTTTCATTGTACTGTTGATGATTACTCTGGTTATGGAGTTTGCTGTCTTTTTCTTTTTTATGATAGAAGCGCTTTCTCCACAGGTGATTTTCTTTGATCTTGATACAGGAAATATGACCTATCTGGCATTAATAGGTCTTCCGGTACTTCCTATTCTCCTGTATTTCTTTATATTGAAATTGAATAATCGGGAGCAGTTACCCTAAAAAAAATGTTCCTCCGACCACGCCTGGCTGGAGGAACACACACAAACAAAACAAATAAAAGCAGTCACGATTCGCATCGGGACGCCCCTACACCCGGTATTATAACCGGGATTTATAAATATTGAAAGGGATCAACATTTATTCTTTTGAGAAATCTTTAATTCGTTGCTCTTCTGATAACTGGCATATTAATAATATATTGTCTTTTTCGGCTATGATGTAATCGTTCAGCCCTTGTATGACTACTCGTTTTTCCTGTGAGGCGTGCACCATGCAGTTTCGGCTTTCATACATCCGGATATCCGGTCCTACTGTTGCATTGCCTTCTTTATCTTTTGGCAACAAGGTGTGTAATGCTCCCCAGGTACCTAAGTCCGACCACCCCATTTGGGCAGGTAATACATAAATCTCTTCCGCTTTTTCCATCACTGCATAATCTATCGAGATACTTTCGGCAGTGGGGAATAGCTTCTTCACGCTTTCTTCCTCGCGTTCTGTATAAAAGTCGGGATATATCCGGTCGAAAATCTGAGCTATCCCCGGTGCATATACCCGCATTACGGCTGTGATCGTTCTCACATTCCAAACGAATATTCCTGCATTCCAGAAGTAGTTGCCTGCTGCCAGATATTTTTCAGCAGTTTCTTTATCAGGCTTTTCCTTGAATGCTTCTACGTGGAATATTTCTTTGTCTCTCGTTATCGGTTCACCTGCGGAGATATATCCATATCCGGTTTCCGGACGGGCAGGTTTTATTCCCAATGTGATGATGGCACTGCTTTTATCAGTGAACAAAAGCGTTTTCTCAATCACCCTGCGAAATTCAGTGGTATCGATTACCACTTGATCGGAAGGAGTCACGACAATGTTGGCTTCCGGATATTTCTTTTTTATTTTCCAGCAGGCATACGCAATGCAGGGAGCTGTATTTCTGGGACAGGGTTCTGCCAGTATATTACTTTCCGGGATACCCGGCAGTTGCTCCCGAATAGTATCTATATACTTTTCCGAAGTGACCACCCACATGTTCTCCTGTGGACAAACATTACCGAATCTCTCTACAGTTAGCTGAATCAGTGTTTTTCCACATCCCAATATATCTATGAATTGTTTGGGACATTCCGGTGTACTCATGGGCCAAAATCGACTTCCTATGCCACCGGCCATAATTACTACATGATTGTTCATTGTTAACCTCTTTCTTTATTTGTTACGTTTGCCGAGCAGTTTCTCTATCCAGCTTAAATCGCCGGTCGGTTTCTGCCTGTCACATAGAACAGGTTCGTATGGCTTTTGTTCATGGATCATCTGGTAGATGGTTCCCCAGTCAGGCAAACCTCCCAGGTTCCGGTCATCAATAAACAGGTCTGCTTTCAGTTTACGGGAGAATCCGTTATGACTCTTTTCTTCTTCCGGATAGTCCTTGTTGACAGAATAGAAAAAGACTCCCCGTTGGCGGCACCATTCAATCGCTTCTTCAAGCAATTCTCCTTCGCGTACGGTCCATAAGATAAGTTTATGTCGCTCCTGGGCCAATATTTTCAGGGTTTCTGTTGCGAATGGAATTTCTTCTCCGATCTTCGGATAGCGGTGTTCTACGATGGTACCATCAAAATCAACAGCAATCGTCATGTGATTAGTGTGTGTGAATTGTGATTATTATTTGTTTTCAGGAATGTATACAATCATTGCATTACATCCCGTTTTGTTTTCATATCCCATCGCTTCCGGTGTCGATTCCGAAATGCGTTCGGGAGAGATGTGATATTTCTCTATCAATATCTTCCGGATGGCTTCCGAACGACGTTTACGCAGCTCCTGATCCGCTTTTTTGTCGGTCAGGTTATCACTGAAAGCAATGATCCGGATACTTGCGTTATTATTCTTCATCCATTCGCCAATTCCGTCTATTTTCTGTCCCTGCTCTTCGCTAACGAACGAACTGAATTCGTCGAACATAATATCGATGGAGAGTGCATCCTTTGGCGGAACAATCATCAGGTTTTGCCCGTCTGTTATTTTCCGGCGTTCCTTTAATTCCTGCTTCATTTGCATTACCTCTTCACAGAGCATCCCTATTTTCTCCTTTATCTCCAGCAGATCCGCTTCCGGTAGATAGGGGGAGTGGATGCTGTTGTCCACGCTCTTCCGATATTTATCTCTGAAAGTATATGCAAGTCCTATTGTGAGGTTGCTTTGCATATAAATTTTGTTGTTCAGTTCTTTGCTGTAGTATTTGGGTAAAACCTTTAATCCCGGTTCTATAAATACGCTGAATTTTCTGTTTACATTGTACGAAGCCTGAATCGAGAAGTTACCCGAAATGGTGTTGACTCTTGTATATTTCGGATCATTGTCCCCAAAGTCATAATAGTTGAAACCGGCACCCAGAATAGCCGCCAGATTAAATTTTTTGAATCCATTGTTTCCTATCAGAGTCAACATATAATCCAGGTTTGCACTGAGTTGCGTGGCTTCTGTGTCATTCCCTATCCGGTTCTTACCGATCTCCGCAGTGGCTCTGAATCCCGAAAGAGGCGTCAGATATACACCTCCGGAGATTTTGCCGCCTGCATATACGTTACCGATTGTCTTGGTCAGCCATTCTCCATTCAGGCCACCGGATACAAACCAATTTCCTCTTTCAAACTTTTCCCTGGCGTTTGGCTGTTCCTGTGCCTGTAAGTTACAGGTTGTCAGCAGCAGTACTGCCCCAACGATCCATCTGTTTTGTTTCAATCCCAATATATTTGTCATGGTTGTGTTATATTAATACGACATTGATTGATGCAATCTGTTTCTTTTTGTTTCCCGGACCGGTCACAACAATCGAAGTGATATAGAATTTATCTCCTTTCTCCAGTTGTCTGATCAGTTCCATTTGCCTGGCCGAGAATTTGTTCCCGGTGTTGGGTATTGAAGTTACCGCTTTACTGCTTCCTTTGATCAATACCATTTCAAAGCTGCTGATCTCGTAGTTGGCTTTCGGACCATCGCTGATTGAAGCTCCCAGCTGTGTCATGTTGGATACCAGCCGTTTGTTAATGGGCACATTTCCCCGGTATTGTACCGTTCTCCCGTTTTCATCCGTGCAGAGTATATAAGGTGTCGGATCGGGCAGTGCCTTTACGGTATACCGGTATTCGGCCAGTTGCCTTGCCACCCCGTTTTTTATCTGTGTGGCGGTAACTGTCGCTGTCTGTGCTTTTTCGTCGGGAACGGCTATGCAATGGTTTCCTCTTTTGAGTATCTTTCCGTTCGTCATCCGGAATGTCACCTCGTTGAACGGTATTCCCGCAGTCAGTATATTTAGCGGGTTTTCATAGTCGGTATACAAGATACTTGTTAAGGCGGGTGTGATCTGTACTACGGGCAGGTCCACCGTTCCATCTTTATTTACTATCATCTGGTCTTCATTGATGAATACAAAAGCTCCGCCTTTTCCATCTTCTGCCTCTTCGTACAGCAGTGACCGATATACTTCATTCACACACAGCAACACCTCTTCCTGCATTTTATTGATAAATGTCACTCCACCGATGGCAGGAAGATAAGAGAAGGTTTCCTTTTCCCAGGATATTCCGGTACCCGGACTTTCCGTATTGAGGTAAGTGCCTACCAGTTGTCTGTGTGCATCATTCTTGATCAGCGATAAAGCGTCTTCTTTGAATGTATCCAGTGAGAGCCTGAGTGTTTTCCCTTTCCCCCCGGTGACCGACAGAAATACTTCCGGCACAGCGTTCAAGTCATCTTTTGCCTTTAGCTTGCCGGCTTCATATTTCTCTTTGTCCGCTTTCCGGGCGATATCTTCTTTCAGTTCCTCCAGTGTATCCATTAGTTTTCCTGCCGCCGCATCTATGTTCTGTGCAGATAAAGCCGCTTTATCATTTCGGCTGTTAATTCTTTCCAGTAAAGTCCGGTTATATTCTTCCAGCTTTTTTATTTGTGGAAGGTAGTCGTTGTTCATTTGTCCATACCCCTCTAAGACATCCGACGATATATTGATGGCCAGCATAGCAATCAATACCACGTACAGCAGGTTAATCATCTTTTGCCTTGGCGGCAATGTATATTTAGCCATGTCTCTTCGTCTTATTTCCCGGTTTTTACATTCATGGCATTCAGCATCTGACTATATTGCTTGTTCAGTAATTCTATGTATGCTGCCATTTTTTCTGTCTCCTTTTTCAGTTCCTCCGAATTCATCTCGTTCAACGACTTAGCGTGTTCCGTCATTCCCTTTATTTGCGCTTCGTACGTTTCATTGAGTTTACACACGTTGTTTTCCAGTCTTTTCAGCTGCTGTATGTACTTTTCTGTCATCAGTGTATCCGATACTCCTGTATGGGGATTTATGTTTGCGTTTTTATCATTCAATAGCGGAAACACCCTTTCCCATTTGTACTCTCTTGCCGGTTCGTCAAATCCGGAGATGAAGAAGATGAATACCTCCGTAAATAATCCGATCATTAAAAACAGATTATCATAAGGCATGTGAGCGATTTTGAATACGGCTCCCAAAATAACCAGACAGGCTCCCCAGCAATAACAGAGGTTATAGAAACGTTTTCCTGTTCTGCTCGATAAGAATTTACTTAATTTCATTGTAGTCAATCCGTTTTTTTGATTTCACCACGGAGTTTACACAGATCGTTTCACGGAATTAGTCTCGTGGAATGATCTGTGCTAATCTGTGGTCAATTTTATGCTATTAGAATTTGTATATCACACCTACGGTCATCATTCCGCCGGCAAACACATCATCTTTGTTTTCGATGTCATAGAACTTGGTACTGATTTTGATTCCCGGTTCAGCAAAGATGCTCAGATGCGAATTCAGCCTGAAAGCAGCTTGCAGAGAGAAGTTACCGCTCATGGTATTCGTCTTTGACAGTCTGGGATAATCATCACCAAACGAATAGTAGTTATACCCCAATCCGAAAATGGCGTTCAACCGGAATTTTCTGTTTTCGTCGGTATAATTCTTCATCAGGTTCACCAGGATATCCGCTCCGGCACCGACTGTCACGGCATTGTATCCGCCTTTCAGCCATACGTTGCCGGCTTCTGCATCGACGCGCAGACCGATGATCTTGTTTAACCACACGCCTCCGGAGACTTTCCCTCCCAATATGTTGTTTGCCGAACCATTTAAAGCTGTGACCCCGTTAATACCTCCCGATACAAACCATTCCGGTTTGAATGGATTATCCTGTGCCTTTACATTTCCGAATAGCAGCAGCAATCCGGCCAACAGCAATCCTGTTTTTATATTATTCAGCTTCATGATTTATTTATTTTTTAGTTAGTGTTTATCGGACAACTTTTAAATCTTACCTCCCGAGTGCTGGCTTGCTTCCACGTTGGTGTAAGTAATCTGCATTCCTGTATAGAATTTCAGGGTGATGGTCACTGTTCTTCCGCCACTGATTTTGAATGTATATGTCTTTTCGCAATATTTAGCCTGATTCAGGTAATAAAGGATATGGTTACCGCTGATACCCGCTATCAGTTCGTGAGCCACTTTATAAGTTCCCGTCGTTCCTTCCTGCGCTTCAATGGCACTGTTGATCGTCGTGGCCATGCCTTGGGCATCCGCAGCGTCTACGCCTGCATTCATCAGCGCCTTTTCCGGACTGACGGTATATTCCCATCCGGCCGTAGCCTCAAAGTTGATTTTATATTCCGGAATGGCAGTCATATTGCCTTCATTGCTTTTTTTCTCTTCCTTGTTTGTCTCGCCTATCCGTTCTTTTCCTGTGGTCTTGCTACTCTTGACGCGCATCGAATATTTTCCGGACAGTGATGCGCCTGCGGGCAATGTGAATTTATAGCTGTTCGTTTCCGAGTCATAAATGGCATCTGCCACTTTGTTCCAGTTTTCTCCGGCCCTTGTGGTTGTTTTCTGATTGTACACTTCCACATTTTCGAACGTTGTATGTTCCGAAGCTTTGTTTATGATTGCCAGTGTTACCGGTTTGGCCAGAGTGACCTCTTGGGCTGTTTCCACTTCGATGTTTGCGATCGCTACCGGAGTCTCCACATTATTTCCCGGTGTTACGGTTGTTGTCACGGCAGCCGGTTCTTCATATGGAGTCACGCTTACGGTTGTAGTTGTTTCTATGGCTTTGGGAGGAATAATTACAGCTGCTTCTGCCTGAGAAATATTGCTGTCTCCTTTATCGGTTACCACCACTTCTTCTTCCGCATCGGCCTTCACTTCTTTTTCCGGAGCTTTCTTGCTTAATTTCACACTCAGACTCACCATACTGCGGTTTGCCGCATTGTCTGCGATGGTTGCCGTTGCATTGTCTATGCTCATATACCCTTCTTTGCTGAATGTCACGGTGTACACCTTCTTGCTGTCCACTGTCAGTTTATAAGCCCCTTCCGCATCCGTCGTAGCCGTTACTTCACCGGCTTTCACTTCTACACCGGACAGCGCGGTCGTTCCTTCCGTCACTTTACCTGCAATGTAGTATTCTATTGTTTTTTCGGCAGGATCCACTACAATTTCCGGTTTCTTCTCGTCTTCTCCGAAAGAGCATCCGGTTGTTCCCAAGGTCGTTGCCATCAGCAACACACCTATCTTAAATAAGTCACTCTTTTTCATAATCATTTTTGTCATTAAGAAAATATTAAAACTGTTTTTTGTTTCTCTCTTTTTCGATACTTTTTATCAGGAAATGCCGTACATATTCCGGCTGAAAGAATCCGCTGCTCCGGTTTTCTGCCGGTCGTGTCTGATAGGTATATCCCATTTTCCTATCGGCATACTCGCCCCACGACACCATGCTATATTCGGCGGCAAAAAACTCAGCCGGCTTCATCCTGACAGCATGATTCCGGTTCCATTTCTTTCCGGGCAGGGGGATGGCAAAATGAAATCCTCCGTTAACTTCTCCTTCCACATACATGGCATACACTCCTACGGCATACTCTCCGAAGTGGCGTGTGCAGTCTCCTCTCAGCCCATAGTCTCCATACAAATATCTTCCGGCCTGTAGGTCGAGTTGAGTATTGAATTGCGGTACATAGAGCGAACCTTTCACGGCTGCATTGATTCGTTGACGGGTACCGATATACCATCCATCGTCCGTGATGGCCGAGTATCCGGTTGTGCCTATCTGCGCTCCCAGCTCCACCCGTCCGTTGCCGGTACGATATTTCACTTCAGCCTGTGCTCCGATCCGATGATCGGTGAAGTTGCCTGCCACGATGCGGGCCAGAAAATTATTCCGGAACCTTATTTCCTGTGAAATCGTCATTACCCCCGGACGTATCTTTTTGTATTCGCCCTTCATATTGGTTGCGATGGGGAAGACCACCTGTGCCGTTGCTTTCGCTCCTTTCCACAAGTCCATTTCTACAGCCGGCGACAGATTGACTCTGTATGAATACAGTTTATCGAAAGTGGAGTTTTCCAGTGACACTTCCGGATACAGGACGATGTCCGCTTTCCATGCCGAGCGGTTGATCACCCCTGTGCTTCCTTTCAATAGCCCCATAGGGCGGTCGGTATCATAACTCATCTCCATCCGTTCGTACACCTCTTTCAATGAAATCTCACCGGATTTATAGCCCGCTATCAACGTATCCGGCAGGCTGATGCTGAGTTGCGGAATACCGTTTCCGTCCAGTGCCACCAGTTCCAGGTTGCCGTTGCCCATTCCTTCCATTCCTGCGATGATTGCTTTTCCCACTCCGCGGTAGGTTCCTCTGTATACATTGTCCTCAAAGGCGGCAACAGTCGTTCCTCCCGTTTCAATGGTCCGGATATTTTCCATACCCAGCTCCCTGAGCTTTTGGGCGACCTGTGCATGGACAGTGATAGAGGAGGAGAGGAGCAGGCCGATTATTATTGTCAATTGTTTCTTCATACAGCTTAATGGATTAAGACACATTCATATCGTATTCCTCCGGAGATACATTTAAATTCGCGGGTAAACACGTTCAGTGAGAGATGTTTCCACAACTTTGCGGCTGCTCCTACATTGAATCCGTCGGAGTCATATTCGGCCATGATGGACAGTGGCTTGCAAAAAGAGGGAGTATAGCTGAGGCCGCCGAATATGCCGTCCTGCAAGGTATACTTGTCTTTACTTAATGGATAATAATATCCTGCGGTTGCTGCCAGCCGGTGTTCGCCTATCATGAAACTTTTTGTGGCCACTCCATATACGGATGCGAAATAATTGTATCCTTTATCTTTGAACGGATCGTTACTGCCAATGACAATTGCCGGCCAGTATTTACCCTCTTTCAGCGGTCGGAGCCTTACAGATAACGATCTGTCTTGCTGATTGAATTTAGGCTTCTTAGCCATGTAGTCACTTTTCAGCAAGATGCAACGGTAATTCAATTCCAGGAATGAAAAGAAGGTGATGTTCACGAAATAGTTTCCGGAGTTGTATTTAAAAGGATTCAGTTCTTCAGGCAAATAGTTACCGCCGATCATGAAGGTACCTGTCTGTTGCATCTCGGCGGTCGGAATGTTCATCATTCCTGTTGTCCCCATGGTATACTGTGCCTTGATTCCTGATGTTATCATCATTACACAGACCGTTAATACTGCTTTTTTTAGCCTCATTGATTGATGTTATATAGAGAATTTTTCTTTGGTGATGTTCCACAGGAACAGGGCATTCCCGATGATATACCGGCGCCACATGCGCCTAGGCTCTTTGGTCAAGCGATACAGCCATTCCAGTCCGTGCTCTTGCCACCGGACCGGAGCACGTTCCACCGTACCCGCAAAGAAGTCGAATACCGCTCCGATAGTTCCTATATGTCCGTTCACCTCCAGTGCATCCAGATGCGTATACGCCCATTTCTCTTGTTTGGGAGCCGTCATGCCTATCCACAATAAGTCCGGCTTTACCGCATTTATGGCATCTATCATCATTTGATTTTCTTCTTCTGTAAATTCCGGTTTGTAGGGTGGGGAGTAAGTCTCTATTCGAATATTCGGATATACGGTTTTAGCTTTTTCTTTGATCAGTTTAAGTGTATTTTTGCTGCTTCCCAGAAAGTAGCAAATACCTCCTTTCCGGTTCAGCCGTTCCATTTCATATTCAAAGAGATCCCATCCGGCAGTACGTTCTATGCTCTCTTTTCGGAGCCATCTAAACGCCAATACTATGCTTGCTCCGTCAGGAATCAGTGCTCCGCCTTTGAGTAAGGCTTCTGCAAACCCGGCATCTTTCAGCGCCGTATTATATGAATGGGCGTTAATCGTGTTTATCAATAATTTACCTTCGGGCAATATAGATAAGTCGCTCCTGTGCTTCAGGAGTGAAACTGTTTTGAGCTTCAACATGTTTCTGAGATGGAATGGGTAGTTATAAGTACGCTACGCTGCTACCTGTCACGAAGAGCAGGCTTTGGAATTATAGGGTAAGAATTTCTTTGCAAAGGTATGCTTTTTCTTGTAAAGAGAAAACTATTCGATGTAAAAAAGATGTTTTTGAGCATCCCATTTATTAAAATGTGCTTACTGTGTGACTTTTATCTATACGTTGATTTTTCTCAAGGTATTCAATTCTTATCCTGTTTTTAAATTCTTGTATATGGCAATGGTAATTCGCTTTAAAGTATGGTTGTTGACTGTTGCATATATAAGCTTTTACAGAACTAAATTTCTTAAACGATGAAGTTTTACCTATGTATTCTATGGTGGCTGTCAGTTGGTTGCAACCGGTTTTTACCCAGCCACTGTATTGCCTGTTTTTCAACTCTACAAAAATAAGTTCATTGTCGTAATGGAGTGATCCATAACATTCCTGCCGGGTTTCTTCTTCTTTTCCGGTTTTCAAGACAATGATCTATGCCGTAAAAAGCTACTGATTTCTTTGGTTTTAGAATTCTATGGCTAATACTTCTTCTATTATTTTGTGCATATCGTAATACTTATATTCTGCTAAACGTCCGCCAAAAATGATATTCTTCTCTTGTTCAGCTAATGTTTTATATTGTAAATATAGCATATTGTTTTTTTCATCATTTACAGGATAATAGGGCTCCATGCCATCTTTCCATTCAGTTGAAAATTCTTTGGAAATTACAGTTTTGGCACATTTTTCGACTTCTGAATCAAACATTTCAAAATGCTTGTGTTCAATAATTCTGGTGTAAGGAACTTCTCGCTCTGTGTAGTTGATCACAGCATTTCCTTGATAGTTGCAACAATTATGAATTTCTTCCTCAAATTTTACAGTACGATATTCCAATTTTCCAAATTGATAATTGTAAAATTCATCGATTTTTCCTGTGAAAACAATTTTTTCAGCAATGTTTTCCCAATAATCTCTGTTGACGAAAAAGTCAGTGTTCACACGGGTCTCTATTCCGGAAAGGAGTCCTTCTATCAATTTATTATACCCTCCGATAGGAATACCCTGATATTTGTCATTGAAATAATTATTATCAAAAACTAACCTGACAGGTAATCGTTTAATGATAAATGCCGGCAGTTCACAGCACTTGCGCCCCCATTGTTTTTCAGTATAACCTTTAATGAGTTTTTCATATATATCTTTTCCAATCAGGCAGATGGCTTGTTCTTCCAAGTTACGAGGTTCTGTGACTCCTGTCTCATTCATTTTTGCTATGGCCTCTTTCCTTTGTTCTTCTATCTTAGCAAGTGCTTCTGTAGGTGATATCGTCCCCCACATCTGATAAAAAGTGTTCATATTAAAAGGTAAGTTATAAAGTTTGCCTTTATAACAAGCCACAGGACAATTAGTGTATCTGTTAAATTTTACAATTGAGTTAACAAAATCCCAAACTTCTTCATTCGATGTATGAAAAATATGTGCACCATATTTGTGTACATTGATTCCTTCTGTTTTTTCACAGTAAATATTACCTCCGAGGTGAGACCGCTTATCTATAACAAGACATTTTTTGTTTGCTTGCTTTGCTTTGTAGGCAAAAGTAGCACCATAAAGTCCAGCGCCTACTATGATGTAATCGTATGTTTTCATTTGGATGTATTATTTAGAATTTCTTGGTAAATAGTATTGAATTCTTCTACTTTATTTTCCCACGTTAAATGTTTGTAAACATATTCTTTGGCTTTATTACCTATCTTTTTTGCTTCTTCTCTATTTTCAAAAGCCCAAAGTAATTTGTTTGCAAAAGCTTCTAAATTACTACTGTATGAGCTTGTTACCGGAACTTTTAAAAGAACATCATCGGGAAAAGCATCTTGCCCGCCTGCGTTGAAACAAATGGTAGGACATCCTAATACAGATGCTTCTAATACAGACATTGAGCCTGAATCTCTAAATGCAGGGTAAACCGAGAGATTGCAGTTGATTAACATTTTTAGTAAATCAGGGCGTTGGATAAATGGAATTAGCTCTACATTTTTATCTAACTGTTGTTCTTTGACCCATTTCATAACAAGTTTTTGCTCATCTTCGAAGCGTATGCCTACTAATTTTATATTAAAATTTTGAATGCCTCTATCTATAAACGCTTTTTTAGTTGCTTTCAGAAAAATGTGTATCCCTTTCCAGTCTAAAGCTTTTCCTGCATATACAATTTCAAAAAATGCACTTTCATTTTCTTTGTAAACTTCATTGTTCTCAAAATCTTTGGGTTCAAATGCTATGGCCGGCATCAGTTGTACTTTATTTCCATTACAGTATGGAGTTAGTCTTTCTATGTTTTCTTGGGTAGAGAAAAGAAAAATCTTTTTATTTTTTTTCCTTTTACACCACCAACCAAATATTTTTAAGTCTTTACCTTTTTTTCTAATCTGTTCTTTTTTAGCAGTATGCTCCAATAAGTCTTGGTAGAAGCATGGGTTAATAGTCTCAGCTCCTCCAATGGGACCCATTACAAAAGGGAAATTCAAGAAAAAGCCGGGTGAGGGAGTTCTATATTGGTTGAAAGTTAAGTGATGAATTAAATCGAAATGGAGTCTTTTATGTTTTTTCTTAATGAATCCTTTTACTAACAATTGCCATAGAATATAATTAATCTGTTCTCCCCAATTACTTTTCATTTCGTTTTTGTAAAACAGCCAATGAGGAATATCATAAAAAAGGAAATGTAAATTTTCTATAGTGTGTTCTTCTAATTCATTTAGAATCTTCTCTTTACATCTACTTCTTGTAATCACATAAATTTCATATTGAGGATATTTTAAGGCTAATAGGGTAGGTACATTCCAACCCACTCCATATTCAGAACCTGCTTTAGGTTCACAAGCATAAGCAGATATTAAGATAGTTGTTTTATGATTGAGATAATTCTTCATAGATGTTTTCTAACTGTTTGTTTATTATTTGAATATTGAAAACCTGTCTGGCAAGTTGTATTCCTTCTTGTGATAATTTGTTTCTTAAATCAGTATTTTGAATCAGCATTGATAATTGATTGCTTAATTGTGAATTGTTATCAAAATCAAAGGTTAGGGCGTTTTTTCTTTCTATCACAATGTCTGGTAATCCTCCCACAAGGGTGGTTATTACTGGTATGCCATATGCCCAAGCTTCTAATACTGCCATCGGAAATCCTTCCCCGGAACTGGCTAAGCAAAAAATGGAAGCATTTTTATAAAGTTCCTTTATTTGTTCTTTTTCCATCCATCCTGTTAATTTTACTTGTTTTTCTATATGGTATTGCTTTATAAGGGTTCGTGCGGAATCTAATTCTCCATTTCCTGCTAATATAAGTTTCCAGTCCGGATAAGATGGTGCAATTTGTGCAAAAGCTTTGATAAGGCACTGATATCCTTTTCTTTTTATTAATGTTCCGGCAAATAAAATATATCTGTTGTCTTTTTTTTCATTGTCAACATGAACTTGGTTAATTTGTGGGCAAGGATTATACAATACATCTACATTTCCTTTTATACCCAATTGATTATAAAGTAATTTTTTCCATTCTTCAGATAGAACGAGTACTTTATCCGCTGTACTAAATAATTCTTTATATTTATGAGTATTTTGGGGATTAAAAAGCACATCTGGGGTGGGGGGATGAAAGTGTACTATAATTTTCTTGTGTGTGGCACGTGCTATTTTGCTGAAATAATATTTTCGGGTTAAAGAGCCTTGAAATGATACATGAAAATGTATAATACTATAGAACGGCAGATAAAGCATGAAGAGCATTGCACCCTTTATCGCGTAAATGATCTTTGTTATTTTATTGCTGTCTCGATGTGTTTCAATCCATTTGCAATGATACTTTTTCCATTGTTCGCCGGTTTCGTGAGCTTTTATAACAGATGTTATGCCACCACGAGTTTTCCGGGAAGTGGCAACAACCAAGACTTTTCTATTTTCCATTAGATGATTGATTATGATTGTGAATCTGATGTTAGAATTCTTTTCTATTATAGGACTTTTACTGAATACAACTTGATTAAGTGCTGCTATTTCAGACTTTTATATCATCAAATGGAATGTCTCCGACGGTAGCGGCAAGCAGGGCATAATGAGAAATGGAATAAAGTTCAGGAGCGCAGAAGCGATAGACAGCGATTCCCCTTGCCATTACATACAGGTCAAGGAAAGATTTGAAAGTGGCATCCGCTTTAGTTTCCTCACTTACATGACCGATATTATCATGCGGCAATACCTTGACAGGTATATCTGACAAAGAATCAAGAAATACCTTGCTATCAGAGAACACATAGACGTCCTTCCCCTGATTCTTCTTCATTACTCGTCTGATACCCTCCTTACATCTTTCAATCAAGGCGTTTCGTTCTTCCTGTGTTTCCAAATAATTCTCAAAAAAAGTATTCTCAAACTTTTCCAAAGCATTCACAAAGCGAAGGTGGCATGACACATATCCTTTTTCCTTAATGCCAAAATCAGAATACGCCTGTTTCAAATCTTTACATGGTTCAAACAGTTCATGAAAAAGCTCTGCAAACTTATATCCTGTGTTAGGAAATATTCTTGGCATGTGATGACCGTCGTAATTATAACAATGATATTGCTTGTCTGGCATAAGTTTCAACGGCTCTTCCCGATAATGCTCATCAATAATCCTTGTGTCATGTAAGGAGTATTCTAGATCTTCTAATGTGGCTATCCAATCCTGTTTGGGTTTCAGATATTTACTCAAATAAAATGGAGTCTCAAAGAAGAGTTTGAATTGATAATCATTCGATTTTGCCAAGTCATAACAAGATATAATTGCCTTGATTCTATCTGCCAAGCCCGGATGTTTTTTATTGGGTACAAAGACTAAATAGAATACATTCCTATACTTTGCCCTCCCCAATCTGCATTTTGCATAATATCTAAGGTTTCTAACCTTAGGACGGATAAAATGCAAAAGAGTTCTAACTACTGTCATGAATTTCGGCATATTCAGCCCATCTGTATCTTTTTGCATACTTGTTTTTGATAGATTGTTATTTTCCGGTTTTTATTAGCCTCCATATTCGTTTCACTAAGTATTTTCTTCTGTCTTTCTTGGCTTTTTTCTTTTGTTCCGCTTCCATTTTGTTCAATATTTTTTTTGTTTTTTTCATTTCCACGGAATATCCCTTTATTTTATCATGCGCATTAATGTTATCAACTGTTCCTGTCCAAAAAGTGTCATCCAGGTCCCATATCACCAGCTTCAGTTTATTTATGTCTATCATTCCTGTATGTATTATTGTTTACGATTTAATATACTCCTAATATCCATTTAGCAACCCGACCGGATCGTCTTACAATCTCTCCTAATAGGATGGAACAAAAAACAGTAGTGATCATCAAAAACATGCTGACCATTAATTGGAACAACAGCATGTCACTTTCTCCAATATACCTCCAAATCCCAGATAAATCAGGAATGAAGAAATAATGAATCAAGTAAATATCAAATGTCCGTTTTCCTATAAATTTCAGACTATTGGATATAAAATTTTTCTGTTCTAAATATTTTTGCGAATGATAAAAAAGGCAATAAATAAGCAATACCCCGGAAATTCTCAGAAATAACTGATTGGATAATTTTATGGCAAAACTTGGCATCCATTCTTGATAAACAAGTACCAAGAATCCCATAAATATGACTAATGCCCATCCTCTTATATTGGAACTTTCTATCATTTTAGTAAAAGTTCCATGATATTTTCTTGCCATCAATCCGAAAACAAAAAAATAAAAGTTCATGAAGAACTCTCTTGAAACAAATACCCGGTACAGTAAAGGTTCCTCATCCACAAAGAGACATATAGCTCTTGACAGACAGCAGATTATCAATAATGGCATCAACAAGTACGTTGAGATTCGGTTGCTTATCCATGAAATCAGACCATAGACAAGTAACATTTGAAACAAAGCCTGTCCGAACCAATAACGGCCGACTCCTCCTTCTATAAAAGCTTCACTTATGTTTTTATGCTCAATAGCCATGGCAAGAACAAAGAATACAAATGTAGGTACTATCAAAACCAGAGATTTGCGTTTGACAAACTTCATGAAATACATACCGGTCCATACTTCGGTCTTCTTATAACTCACTATTCCGCTGATAAAAAAGAACAGCGGCATGTGGAAAGCATAAATAATGCGATGTAGCAGTTCATTCTCATCATAGTTTCCGGTTCCAATATTCAAGATATGCCCCAAAACCACAAGTAATATGGCAAAGCCGCGGATGGCATCAATATATCCTACTCTTTCCCCTCTATGGGCGATTTTTACCGTTTTCATAACTTATCAGAACCAGAAATCAGGGAACAAAACTCTCATCAAATAGCGAACTTGACATTTGACTCTGATACTCAAAGAGTCCTGGCGGAATTTACCTGTCGCTAAATCCTTCGAAGTACGCATGCCTGTTATACCATTGAACAATACCTGATTGCGGAAACGGAAGATGAAACGTTTGTCTTGCCTATATTTCCTCGCCATATTCAGCAGATAATGTTCTGCCCATTTACCCTCAGCGCAATCATTCATCTCCAAGTAGCAGTCGAGCATTGCTCTTTTATAATATTCCACTTGACATACCCAGAAGCGGCTATCACCCCAATGTCCATTATTCTTGGAACCAATCATTTCATACAATCCCGTGTCCTTGATGTCACCCATGAAGACTTTATCATCAGCTCGCTTTTCTATCTCTCGCGTCATAGTCAGGATATTCACCATGGCATATCTACCCGTAATTTTTAGAAAATGCGTACATTCTTTCAGCTTTTCCGAACGCAGCACTCCTTCCTTAATCATCAGATATTCGTTGAAGCTTTTACCTTTTTGTGCATTAAAAGGCAATTTCTCTTCAGGTCGTAACTGAATCCATTCAATATCCAGCTTGTCATCAAATTCTTTCTTGAACCCGGACAAGTCATAGTCCGAATTCTCCAAAAATACAATTGGATATTTCTTGCCTATCCTATCGGCATAATATCTCAAAGTAGAGGCATACATTGCTGCCCTTTCCTCCATGTTGAAGTTTCCTCCAACAACCTGCACTTTGACGGTTGCTGTCAGTAATATTGCTAATTTCATAACTTTACTTTTTATATATACCTTTTATTTCATGTGCCAACCTTTTCGAATAAACCTCTGCACCTACATGGTTCATGTGGTATGAATCTGAAAATAAATCTTTACGATAGATTATATCTTCATCATTGCAATGTGAGATGATTGGAACGTTGTGTTTTTCCGCTAATTCATAGATGACCGCATAAGTTTGGTGGAGATGCGTATTGCCGCCATAGAATGGAGAGAGGGTAAATACAAGCCGGGTTCCGTTATCTTTGCAATTTTGGATAAACTTCTCCATGAAATACATTTTTGTACTATCTATTTTTACATTCGAAGGTTCTTTCTCTTCCCTTACCTCATAATTCATGATACCTTCACCGGGGCGATAACCATTGTAATCTATTCTGATGTTTTTCACATTGTCAGTAAGTATTTGTAATATCTTGCCGTTATAACGGTACATCATCGAAACCATTTTATAACGTTCTTTCGGTTCAATTTTCCAAAAGATACTATCAATTCCGGCATTCTGATAATAAGGCTTCAACCATGTCAGATAACCATAGTTGTCATTCTCTGCTATATCAAATCCTGCAAGTGCATCATAGATGATTAACTTTGGGATATATCTTTGTGTTATCATCTTGTATCTGCCATAAAAGAGGACAATGCCCATGCCGTTTTGACCACAATTATAACAATCCACTCCAAGGCTGTCTTTGAATATTCTTGGGTCATAATGGTGAATGGCACGGCTGGAACCAAAAATCAATATCGGAGCCGTCACCTTGTTGGCAATATATTCATTGCGTGCAGTATCACCCCCTATCGCTGATTTTGTTAATCCTTGAAAAAAGAAACCGCATAAGGCATCGAGACCGGCAACCAAGGCAAGTAGCAAAACGAATCTTAGCAAAAATCTTTTCATTTTTTATGCGATCAAAATTTTACGTAAATAAACTGGGAGGAATCAAACACACCGCAAAGCATTATGAGGGCAATAACCATTAAATAGGAAAACCATCTCACAGTCGCACTCCGATTACAGAATAACCGGATTCCTGGGAAATATTCTTCACAGATTTCTTTGCTTATCACAATAGTGAGGGAAATCAGCATAAAGCCCAATGTGGAGTTGGAGGGTAAAAATAATCCGGAACCTTCCCATGTAAGGATTTTGCCAAACACAATCTTCGTAACGTCTAATGAAGGTAAGCGAAACAGAATCCATGCGATATTTACCAAGAGGAATGTAATCAATATTCGAACAGGCTTCAATTTTCGGTACAAAGGAAGATTGGCATATTTCCCCTTTGGGTCAATACCCAATATCTTTTCCGCGCATTGCAATAAGCCGTGCATCAGCCCCCAAAGAATAAAGGTCCAATTTGCTCCATGCCATACTCCACTGACCAAGAATGTTACCATAATATTCCAATACTGGCGAAGTTTGGAACAACGATTTCCACCCAATTCTATGTAAATATAGGTAGTGAGCCAACGAGTCAAGGATATATGCCATCGTTTCCAGAATTCCGTAATACTTGCAGCAAAGTAAGGGCGATTAAAGTTGTTCACCAAGTCAAAGCCCATCAGTCTGCCTACACCTATAGCCATTAGTGAATAACCTGCAAAGTCACCATAAATCTGCATCGTGTACATAAACGAGGCAACCAAACAAGACAATCCGGACTGATATTGAAAGTTGTCATACACGCTGTCAACATATAGTCCCAACCTATCTGCCATTACTGTCTTTAGAAACATGCCCCACAGCAGCCACTTTAATCCTTGCACAGCCTTGGCTTCATCAAATGTACGCTTACTCTTTATCTGAGGTAGTAAGTCGGAAGCCCGGCTGATAGGACCGGACATAATCTGGGGGAAGAAACTTACGAACAGAGCATAATCCAAGAAATTCCGCTCTGCAGGTATCCGCTGCCTATATACGTCCACCAAATAGCCTATAGCCTGAAAGCTAAAGAAAGAGATGCCGATAGGAATGGCCCAGTTCAATCCCGGTAGGTTCCCATGTCCTGACATTTCGTTTATGTTATCAATAACAAAGTTATAGTACTTGAAGATAACCAATGGGGCAATGCCTGATATCGTCCCCAGCCAGCAAATTAATTTTTTACTTTTGCTTGAAACTGTGATGCATAGTGCCATGAAATAGGTTACCAAAGTTACCCATAACAATACGAATGCACACCAAGGTACATATTGCATATACAAGGCGTATGAAACCAGGAGTAACAGCGCATTGCTTTCCTTACCCTGTTCCTTTTTCCCCTGTAAATAGCTAATGGCATAATATCCTCCGAAAATCAGTGGAAATAACCAAAGAAATTGGAATGAATTAAAAATCATAGTTTGGAAATCAAGGTCGTGATATAATCGTTTGCGTGTTAGAGAGTGCCAAAGCCTTTTTGAAAAAATCTAAAGACTTTTGCCGATATGTATTTAGTGCATTATCAACTTTTGTATAATCTATTTCATTCTTAATAGCCAATATGTCTCCATTGAATTTTCTATCTGTAAGTTGAAACAAGGTTAAGATACTGTCAATGCGACTATGAGTAGAGTTTCTTCTTTTAGGATTTACTCGATAAAAAGTGATGAATTTTCGATGTGTCAAGATAGAAAAAATTGTTCCATGAAATGAATCTGTGCACACATAGGCTGCATTACTCAATAATTTAACAAAATCCCATGCATTGATATCGTATGGTGCATAATCACCAATGGTTTCATCGGCAGGTACATACTCATCCATATGGCGCATGATTACAATTTTAAAACCTGTATGCATTGATAGTTTTGCTGCTTCTTTGCGGATATCTTCCCTAGAACCTAAAAAATAACAAAAAATATAAGGCTCTGTTGGTGTTTCTTTATGCGAATGTGAAGCAAATTCCAACCATTCCTTACTAGTTAGAAGCATTGTTGGATCACTCACCACTTGTGCTTTTTGATTCGAATATTGTTCGACAATTTCTTTCCCTTTCATTTCGCGAACTGAAACCATCTTCATTCTTTCTAAATATCGTTTAGTTCCTTTATGTTGTATTGATGGAATGGAAGAAACACCATAGCTTGAAGCATAAGAAAATTTAGGTACGCGGTCGTCCACAAAATTCAGATTCCAATAGTTACTATAAAAGCCAAAGGGGCGCCACACTTGGTCGCTCCCTACAAATACAGCATCGAATAGTTTAGAGCCTTCACAAAGGGATTTATACCCTTTATATTCCTTAAAAAAAGGGACAAATTCTTGTTTTTTAAAAGCGTTAGTTGCATTGAGGCGTATTTGCTGATTAGACATGTAATCCGGATACCTTTTACAATCATCTTTAAACTTCTTTTTTTGGGCTAATAGTTCAAAACCTCCACTTAGCATTAGGCCCGGGGTTATTTTCAACCAATCCCATACATTACGTTGTTTTATATACTTGATAAAAGTTAAGTCGTAACCTAAAGCCTGTACGATTTTCATAGTAGCGTAAGCTTGTAAACATGATCCATAATTGGTGTGATTCAGGTCACTGACAATCACGCCACCAATTTTCTTTTTACTCATAATATTCAATGGTGTTTTTAATTATTCTTTAGGTGCTTTTTTCTTTAGCAAAGGTATAAGAAACCATAGTTTTTTATTTCGACCGATAAATTGTTGAATGCAGGTATGGATGTATGATATTAACCATTTGGTTTGATTACTGCTTTTTAAATCAATATCATATTGAGGTGTCTTAAATCCTAAAATCTTATTTATCCGAATAAATGTGGAATTTCTTTCTTTTTTTATTCTTGCCATTACCTGACTTTTATTCACAGTCTCTACAGATATTTCGTCTAAAGTAATTGAACCTGCCTTTTGGGCCTCTAATAACCATTGTAGCATTTTAGGATTACGTACAATTATCGAGTTCACGCCTATCTTGTCTGTTATATAAGGAGCAATATGTATGTCTCCGAAACAAACATCGGCTAACTCTCCATAATGATCGATGCACATAGTACATCGATTTGGCACAAAAAAGCTTCGAAGCGGATGATAATAGTTTTGAAATCTCTCTTCATGCTGAATGCCTTCTCCCCTTGCAACCATATTACCCAAGCACCCATTATCTCGATAAGCGAAGTACGTTAAGGCATTTCGATTGATCCCTCTTTCTTTAAAGATATATTCTGTCAGATAAAAGCTGCGTCCTGACGAACAATAGATAGTAAAATATCCGGCTATTTTTTCTTTATAATGTTTATCCAGTGCCTCGTATTTTCTAAATCCTTCTATATGACATGGTAAGCCCACAATTACATACCTGCTTCCTGCTGCTTGCTTTATCTTTTCTATGATGCCATGTAGTGATACTGGAGAATATTTGCTACTTTTAGCTTCTAAAATGTCTTGGGGTGTAGTAGCAATATAAGATTTTACCATCAATGGAGCTTTTTTATCAAAAGCAGTAACTACTGCCCCGTCTATATGGTTGTTTTCTAAAAGGTAAATTAGAAATTGACTAACCATACCTCCTGAGGCACTATGATAGCGTATAGAGTAATCATTGCTATGTCCAGAGAAACATTTTAGATAATGTCCTGCTAATGCATCATTGTTTGTGCCCTTAAAATTTATTTGGGCTATTTTAACAAGGTTGATCCCAATACCGGGGCAAACGTCGTAGCAACGATGGCAGCCTTTATCGTTTTTACAAATTGGGTCATCGATAGATGGGCGGAAACAACCATTTTTTGTGGTTATTTTAATAGCATGTGAAGGACATGCACTTTGACATATACCACACCCTGTACATAGGTCATGATAAACAGTATAGTTTATATTGGGTAGATTATTCATCGTTTAAAATGATATAAAATAATAAAAAACAAAGAAAGATGATGTTTCATTGCGAAGATATAAAGATTGTCATACCATCCATATTTCTGAGAAATGGGATCTTGATAAAAGGGCTGCAGTAATGGATGTTTTGTTTCACTACTTAGATGAACCATTTTCTGTATGAAGGATTCATTGCTTAGAGAAATATGTTTTAAGATTATCTTGAAAATGCGTAAAAGCTGAGTGAAATAGTGGTTCTTATAATCATTATACTCAAAGTTTTCATCACAATATTTTTTTACTTCATGCAGCAAATTGATGAGTCGAGTATGTTTCTGTGCTGAGTAATTCTGCGAAATAGAAGAGGGGTTTATCGTGTAGTTATAGAATATATTGGGCAGAATCTTTATTTTTTGAACATGAGGTAAAAAATAAAGTAAAAAAACGAGGTCTTCTGAGGCGATTAATCGTTCGCTCGGATAACGTACTCCACTGTCTATGTAGATACTTCTACGAAAAACAGCCATGCAGGAACTCATACCATAAGTTTTACTATGTTTATTGATTGCATCTTTACCTATTATTCCCATTAAGAAGTTCTTCACATTAGCTCCTTCGAAAAATTCCTCGGTTACTTTATGTTTATTGGGAAGAATAATGCCTTCTTGTGTTACACGCTGGTGTTGGAAACAGCACATATCTAAATCTTGAGATTTACAGCAGTTATATACACATGCATAGGTTTCAGACTCCACAAAGTCATCAGAATCACAGAAAGTCACGTATTCACCTGATGCTATTTCTATGCCGCTGTTGCGTGCCATTCCCAATCCTTCGTTCTTTTTATGTATAATTTTGATACGAGAATCTTGTTGGGCATATCTATCGCACATTTGTGGACACTTATCCGGTGATTCATCATCAACAAGAATTATTTCTATTTCTTTTAATGTTTGATTTAAAAGAGATTGTATGCAACGGTCAAGGTATTGCTCGACGTTATACACGGGGACGATGACAGATACTTTTGGAGCCATTTTTATTTATATATTTGTTCATGGAAAGCTTTTGTTTACGGAACTTTATTCCGACAAAACATAAGCTGAAAAGAATGAATGGAAAGTAGTAAGCCGAATAGGGTACAGCGTTATACCACATAAAAATATAAGATACACATGCCATGAAAAGACCAATGGATGACCAGTATTTGATGATACTGTCTTTTGTGTTTTGGTAGTATCTATAAAAACGATAAGCTATAAGGGCATAAAATAGGAGGAAGAGTATAAATCCTAACCATCCTAATTCTAATAGAACGTATGAAAAAGTAAAGAAAAAATAGAAAGTGGGATAATACATATCAGCCAAAGGTGTTTTGAACAGTTGTGATTGTGTTAATGAGCCTATGCCATTTCCAATTAAGAAAGTTTTAGATTCTTGTGAAAGAATAATGGAGCTCCGTTCTATACAAGTGTTCCTGTTGAAGCTTAACAACCGGTAAGCTCCGGATTGAAGCCCATAATCGTTTTCGAGATACTTATCCATTTCCTCCTTATCAAAAACCGACTCTACATAGTTTTCGTCATAATAAAGTAAGAGCGCAAACTTCATGACCGGGATCATTGAAAAGTATGCTATTACTAAAATAATCACATGTTTAATGTTGAATTTGTTTAATAGTACATAACCTCCATATAGCGTAAGTGGCAACAGTATATAAAGTAACTTAAGCTCTGCCAGAATACTTGTTGCAAAGCATAAACAACATGCTGCTATGAACTTTTGAATAGATAATCTATGTTGCAAATATTCCATCTCTGCGATAAAGGCGATAACCGTAAGATAGACAGACAATTCTCCATTGCCACTGAATGTTCCGCCCATAGCATCGCCTGTTTGTCCCAAAGCAAACTCTACTATCACAAAAAACATATTCCATAAAAAAGACTGATATAAGAGTTTTCGCCCCCATACTATATCCCTTGGTCTAAAATAAAGTAGAATCATATAGGCCATTAAACCATAACGAAAGAATTGCCTGACACCCCATATTGTGGCAGTCATGGGGGTAAAACTTATGAGTGAAGAAATTACTCCCAATATCAATATGCTGTAAAAGACGGATATCACAGCCTTGCCTACATATAATTGCAGATTGTTTTTTTCTTTGCGTGGTTTCTCCATAAAGAGAAGAATACATAGTAAAATATCCGGTATTACAGCAATCAATTGGTTGCTCCATATAAATCGATTAATTAAGGAACCGTAAATTACCCACAGAATTGATAAGTGTAGAAGCTTTCTTTTATCCATATTTCAATATACGTTTTAGTTTAGCTGTCCATATTCCTTTTTTATTCTGGTTTGTCATAAGTAAAATTAATTTTTTAAGATCTAATTTGGATGTTTACGTTCATGTACATGGGAGACTTTATCTTCTTAGCATACCGATTGCAGCCTTAATTCCACGTCCCAAGATATTTGTTCTGAAGAAATATCCTTTCCACATCATGAATTTATCTTTCCTGGACATCCAGGTGGCAGAGTAATGATGGATGGTGCGGGTATTTTCCGTTATCTCAAGTTTATTCGACATAAACTCTATAGGACAGAAATAATCCCAGGAATAGACCGTTATGCCCTCTATATGGGTTGGCTTGTCTACTTTACTGTGCATACCATGCTTTCGCAACACATTTGTTACGACAGGAACAATGGGGATTTGCTCCATGTGTCCATCAGGAAAAATGTAGTGAGTGTTCTCGTAAAAAGCCATCACTTCCCTGATGATAGGATGATGTGGCTCTACGGCAAAACCGATACCCACATTTACCATGTCATCTGCTTCCGGTGTGGCGGTATGCTTTTCTATACCCATCCATGCTCCATGGGCAAGGATGTCATCCATGCTCTTTATCACCTCAACATCCGTATCAAAGTAAACGCCGCCATGCTCGTAAAGAATCTTCAGCCGGGCATAGTCACTTACGTATGCAAACTTCTTCACATCATAAGCCTCGCTGCTGAAAGGGATGCAATGAACGTCATAGTTGTCCTCGTTCCATTCTCTTATTTCGTGGTCTGGAAGAAACTTTTTCCAACTATCGATATATCGCTGATATTCGGCAGGTATAGGATTTCCTCCAAACCAGCAGTAATGGATTACTTTAGGTATCATTATTCTTTAATTGTCTTTATCCGATTTTAAACTCTTTGTTTTGTCGATACAATGGCAGCTGACGGGTAATATCCTTTAATCGTTGTATCATGTTTATGCGTTATCTTCAATCACGCCATTAGATTTTGTCAGGTTATTATAGCAAACCATTCTACTTTTTACAAAGGCCTCGTCGGAGAAAGCTTGCTGTACATATTGTCTACTTGCCTCAATAAACCGTAGCCGCAAAGCTTCGTTCTCAATCAATCTATGGGTCTTTTGCATGAAATCTGAAGCTATGTCTGCAATAAAACAATTATCGCCATCAATAAACCCCAACCCTTGAGATCCGACAGAAGTAGACACAAAAGCAACGCCAATATTGGCAGCTTCAAGTATCTTCATACGGATACCACTACCGATATGTATCGGAACAATGAGAATCGATCCTCTCAGAGCCGCAGTGAGATCGGGAACAAATCCATCAAAATGAATATGGTCATATTTGGCGCACCATTCTTTTTGGGTTTTCGTACTCCATTTTCCAATAATGTGTAAATCGATGGGGTGCTCTAATTTCTGCTGCAACTCGCTGAATATTTCATCCAAAAACCACATTAGTCCTTGACGATTGGGGATATGCTTCTCTGGACCAACAAACGTCAAACACATCTCACGCCCCTGCGGCTGTGATGCGCGTAACGTCACCTTGGCGAAAGACGCATATATATTTGTCGTCACACCCGATTTCCGTAACTCATGTCTATCCTCATGCGAAAGAGTAATCACGGCATCACACCCATTCATAGCCTGTATCTCGCTTTTTTTCTCTATCTCATAAAGCATTTGTGCACTCTCTGATACGTTCTCCTGTAGATTCATCTGTTGAGCTCTTACTACATAGTGTATCTCGTGCTGTACAAACACTATTTTGGCTGATCCGATGATACCTTGTGTCCAATAGAGAGGGCGGGTAAACTCTGTTTGCACAATCTCTATTCCATGATCCTTGATATACCGATTAATAAATTGATACATTCTTGTATAACGTAGTATATCAGCATTAACCGAAGCCATATATTCAGCCAATATGTCCTCGCACCCCGAGCATCGGTATAGTAGTCGTTGAAGACGCATACACAACGCATGGATACATTCTATCCGATTTTTTCGTCGTATAGGAAAGAAGGTGATAGCCACTTCCGGATTATCAGCTTTATATCTCTGTACAGCGTTGTCATTATCAGTAACCACTATGATGTGATAGTCGAGATGATGTTTGAGTAGTTGTATACCATTATATACAGCTTGATCACCACCACTTTTAGGAGGATAATTGAATCCATCCAATATATTTAGAAATTTTATCATATTCTCTGTAAGCACGTAAGTGTCCAAAACATGGTATATGCCTTTCAGGTGAGTGCCGGTAGGCACGTAAGTATTCGTTGTGTGGCTATAATGCCTGTAAGGGTGCTGTAGTCTACATTGAGTTCTATTAATAAAATAAGTCAAGAGCCATACAATGAGTACTTACGAATTTTTAATCATGTTTTTATATTTTCATAGAATTTATGTTAAATGTCATAGGCGTAATCATATTTTTTGAGTCCAAGGCTATGAAGCATTTGTTTGATCCTGTTTTTCAAATCACGAACCTTTCCCTCATAACCTTTTGAATAGCCGTAGCTTTCATATTTCCAAGGTGTCAAGCGATGATATTGCCAATAGTATTTCTTTAGCGGAAAATGGTTGTCCTTGAACCAAGGTTTGCAGGAATCGATATAGTGGATAATCACTGTATTTTGTTTATACTTAGCTATATTGGCACGGTATCTTTCCGGTATGTTTCTGCCATGATGTAGCCAATAGCAACTGAACATATTATATATGATGGGCAGTTCGCGGATGTAACCTTGGCAAACCTTATTCAAAACATCCTGCTCTCCCCATTTTATAATGTCACGATGGGCGGGGGAGTTGAAATAGGCAAAGCATTTCCGGCGAACATGTTCCTTGCGCCATTTGTCAAGATTGAACCATACCAAGCCTGCACAGCCATAAAAGGCATCATGCGGCAAGTCCAAGCGCTGTTTGTGCTTCTTTGCCTCCTGCTCATCAGTCGGTGCGGCGATATAACAGTCAGTCATATCTACAGACTCAATAGGCTTTAGGGAACCGAGACAAATCATGTCTGCATCCACATAGAGCATCTTGTCCACTTCAGGGTAAAGATCGGCCGCATACAGTTTCAAAGATGGGAAGATTCCCCATTTGCCACATACTGTCAAATCAATCTCCAAATCATTAGGATTGACAATTTTTACATCCAACAGATGATGGTATTTCTCCACAAAGTTTTTCAGTTTTCTGTGGTTATTATCGCTGATATCCGTTGCCATAACGTGTACAACGAACTGCATATCCATGTTGTTCTCAAATACAGATGCCAATGTTGTTGCCACGTGTGGAACATAAGCATCATTTGTCGCGAAGAGTAAGTGCATATTTCTTATAAACTATTAATCAAGTTAATATATCGTTCCACAAACTTATCTATGGTAAAGTTGTTGATAAACAGATTTCTGTTTGCGACCTTTTTTTCCATATATTTCGCTGGCTCCACAGATTTCTGCTTGATAACATTTTCAACTTTGACTATTAGATCGTCAATATCATTGATGTCAAAAAAATCCATGCCCATTAGTTCCTCGCTTAAGAAGTGGTGGAAATATTTGTTACCTCCGGTATTTGACAGAATGACAGGAATACCGGCCCGCAAGATTTCGAGTGTGACCAGATCGAAATAGGTTTCCCGGTTAGGGAGGATATAGAGGCTGCTTTGCGACATCAACTCATTGGCATTATGAATGAACCCCAACTCTATCCATCGCGGATGATTCAAAGGTTGGATCTCACCCTTTCCTGCACATAGGAAATAAAGATGAGGATACTTGTCCAAAAGTCTATGACCCACCCGCTTGAGGATATCATAGCCCTTCACACTGATATGACGTCCAAAGTAAGTGATGACAAAGGCATCGGCAGGAATACTCAGTTCAGAGAGCTTCTGTATCTTTCCGGAATCTACCTTTAAGTCAAGAATGGCAGAAGGGTTATAGTGAAACTTATGATTATTATTGGCAAAAGTCCGTTTCATCTTACCATACTTCTCGTATGGTTCACGGGCACCCTCGCAAGGGAACATGATATAATCCGCCTTATCATATGTATGACACTCGCGAGAGAACTCTATCGGCCAGAATATCCGTGCCCAGTTTTCCTCTGAGAATACTTCGACCGATATTGGGCAAGGAGAGTGCGAGGTGAGCATCGTCTTACCTTTATACTCCGGGTGTGCCCGTTTGAAGATGGCAAGATGTTTTGTCCAATGGAAATGGATGATATCATACTCGTTCAGATTCAATGTCGCAGGAATGATTTTGCATCCTGTCCGATAATGCTCAAATAAATATGTCTTCAAAGTATTCTTGACATCTCCGACTTTCCCATATATGCTATAAAGGTGAAGCCTTCTTAGAATGTTATGCAACTGTAATTTACGGGCACTCTTAGGCATAGGTGGATTGCCCCATGTACCTCTTTCCCTTTCCGGTAACAAGTCGGACAAAAACGTTATCTGCTTTGTTGGATGATCTTTGAGGTATTCATGGATATTATAACAATACCCCATCGGACCACCTATATTACTCATCGGGAAATCATCCCAAATCAATACTTTCTTCATTATGCCTATATGTTTTTCAATTTCAGAACTTGCTCTATAACCGGTGACATGTCATAATATTTGTACTGTCCTAATCGGCCGCCGAAGATAACATTCTCCTCCTTTTCGGCAAGTTTACGGTATTGCTCTGCCAAGTCATTATTACGTTCATCATTCACAGGGTAGTATGGCTCCATGCCATCCTTATATTCTGTAGAATACTCCTCAGAAATTACGGTCTTTGGATTATTGTATACCTCTTGTCCAAAGATCTCGAAATGTTTGTGTTCAATAATACGTGTGAAAGGCTCATTGTGAGACGTATAATTTACTACAGCATTTCCTTGATAGTTGGGAGTGTCTTCTATACGAGTTTTAAAATAAACTGTTCTCCAGTCAAGTTTACCCAAAGAATAACCAAAATATTCATCTATTGCTCCTGTATATACAAGTTTATCGGCATATTTCCGCCAATCCTTGTACTCGGAATTGAAGAAATCAATACCGGTTCTACATTCAATACCATCAAGCAGCTCTTCCATCAACTTGTTATATCCACCAACAGGAATTCCTTGATACTTGTCATTGAAATAATTGTTATCGAAGGCCATGCGTACGGGCAGCCTTTTTATGATAAAAGCAGGGAGTTCCGTGCACTTGCGTCCCCACTGTTTTTCGGTGTATTCCTTTATCAATTTTTCAAAGATATCTTTGCCAACTAAAGTAAGAGCTTGTTCTTCGAGGTTCTGCGGCTCTTTCCCGCCAAGAACTTCTATCGCTTCTTTCTTCTGCTCCTCAATCTTGGTCTTTGCCTCTTCCGGAGTCATCACACCCCACATTTGATAGAATGTATTCATGTTAAAAGGCAGATTATAGAGTTTACCCTTATAGTTGGCAACCGGACAGTTTGTATAGCGATTGAACTCGACGATGGAGTTTACAAAATTCCAAACCATCTTATTGGAGGTATGAAAGATGTGGGCGCCATATTTATGGACATTGATACCTTCTATCTTTTCACAATAAACGTTTCCCCCTGGCTGAGGTCGTTTGTCTATTACGAGACATTCCTTGCCTTCTTGCTTGGCACGATAAGCGAATGTTGCTCCGAATAGACCGGAACCTACTATTAGATAATCATAATGAGTCATATCTTTTTTAATAAATGGCTGCAGAATTTATTTAGGATATATGCTGATGGAATAGATAATACTATCACAATACAGAATTTTAGAATTCCAGTAGGTACGGCAAATGTATATAAAAAAGAAATAAACACATCATGGACAATGAAAATCTCGTATGAAATGCTCCCTAAAAATGTAAAGATCCTACTTGGGGGGATTCCAAAATTGTATATTGTGATAACAAGGGCGATAGGCAAAATATTGACAAATATATATAGTGATTGGGCATTACCGTATGTATGATGCAAATAAACAAGCAAAACCAATACTCCAAGGAGAACAGCCGAATATATTCTTTGGCTATTGATGCCGGATAATTTCTGAAGTAAATGCTTCTCGGCTGTCTCATACATTACACCGACCAAAAATGAAAAGGAGGAGCACCACCAGAAATCATCCCATCTTGCAATATATTTGATAAAGACAACAAATAGGATGTACAAGGTGGTTAATAGGGCTATTTTTGTAGCTTTGGCTTTTCCGATTTTCATGGAAATGTAAAAGAACAGATAAAAGAATGTGATGCAATAGACATACCATGTTGCACCAATAGGTGGTATACCTGTTTGCTTGAAGTAATTAAACCAATGCATAAATGAGCCATGTCCAGCCAAATACTCAATAATCATAAAACCTGTAGTGGCCAAAACTAACGGAGGAAGTAGCTTTAAAAATCTGTGGCGGAAATAAGTCTGCAAGTATGCTTCACCTTTATTAGTATATGATGCCATTAGTCCATACCCGGTAACAAACATGAACATACTTACTATGACATACCCCCAATTTTCATCTATAATCCCCCTCATTGTATGACACATGACAATCAAGACAGCTAGGATACCTTTCAGCCGTAGGGTTTGATCTTTGTCAAATTGAAAACGCATTGATGGTTTGAATAGTATGATTGCTACTATTATAAGCAGAAAGATTGCAAGAGTCATAATTGGTTAGTAAGTGCCCCAAACCGGGTATACCCCTTTCAGGTAAGTGCCAGTAGGCACTCGTCACTTGTTCTGGATTGTAAATTTTAAATTATTTTCACTAATGGGTTAGACATGTCGCTATGTTTATTTCGTTCCATTTTCTTTTGTTGCCAGTCCGATGTATTCTTCTACTCCTTTGCGTCCATTATACCACATATAGAGAGTTCCGTTTTTTTCAACAACTGCAGGCTTGTAGGTCGCATCTGAGTCCCAACTATCCTGCGACGGAGAAATACATAGATTATGGTTGGGCCGTTCCCAATGAACACCGTCATCAGAAACCGCATAGCAGATGCGTGTCACATCCAAATTTTGATAACCAATATAATATATGATATATGTACCATCCTTTTGCCTTTTGACATCACAACCGCCAACTTTATATTTCTCCCATTCATGCGTTTCATCCTTAGAGAGCACCGGATGTTCATGCTTTGTCCAGTGTTCGCCATTCTCAGACTCGGCATAGAAAAGTGCATCCGGCTCATAATTCTCACCTGCCGCATACCACATTTGGAATATTTTTCTATCCTCATTCCATAGCACACAGGGATTCATGACGGATACTCCCTCTTGTGGGAGGGTCGCTTCAACACAAGGACGAGAGGAACGCTGGTAATGAATGCCATCTGTACTTATTGCATGTCCTATTCTACTTATTTCCGGAGACTGTCCTGTGTACCAAAGATGCCAGATGCCATCTACTATCACAACTGATGCACGGTTAATCAGACACTCCCAAGTTTCCGGCACTCTTTTCATAATGGCACCTCTATTCTGCCAATCAGTACCATTTGATGATTCGAGCAGGTCAAGTCCGTGGTGTTTGCGTTCAGATACTATCATCAGGAACTTTCCATGATGTTTCATTACAAAAGGGTCAAATACGGATTCTGTTTCTTGATTGCCATATACAGGCTTATTGCCGACCTTATTCCAACCATTATTCTCTGCAGGATAATCATAGCAATGTCGCTGGTTGATTTCCCGTTGGCTAGGTTTCTTTATGTGCAGCATCTTTCTTATTTTTCCCATTACCATATATCGGGCCTCTTCGCTCAAGGCGAACCGCATAAGAACCGTCATGGTACTTAATACAGAAACTGAGCAAACAATCAAGAATCGGAGTAAGCCGTCAGGCATGGTCATACATATCAGGTATGGAGGCACACAGGCTATTAAAATTAAGACTAACGTTTTTAAAAATACGGTTTTTATATATTGGCATCCGGGGAACCCCGTAAATTTAGAAAGCATCTTTACATTGATAAATAGGCAAACAAGTACCGTAAAGCAAGATATGGCATAAACAAATACGGGAGAAGCTCCCAGTTTCAGGGCTGCGTACATCAGTGGTAATTCTACCAAGTACAATGTAGAAGAATACAGATTAAGTTGCTTCATATGGTTGCTTGCCACCAATCCTTGATCCACGAAACGGTTGGAATAAGAAATAATGCTATTGAATATTGTAATTTTAATGAATGCAGATGTATATTCCGGTACTTCTGTGAGCCATAGGTCAAGCACATAGTCTATTTCCATCAATACGGGGACACCAATAATCGCCAACATGAAAAGTGAATATTGCGACACATTAAAAATCAGTTGATGGAAATTCTTCATGTCATTGGCACCGTAATACTTCACAAGTTGCGGCTGGGCCGCAGTCATAAATCCTCCGACAAAAGTGAGAATCGTGAAGTTTACACGAGCCGCAAGGCCTAAGGAGGCATTGACTACAGTAGTGAAGAATATGTTTATCAATATATTTAATCCTTGACTATTTAATGTAACGGCAAGATTACCAACTACCCCCCATCCTGAGAACACGGTCATCTCCTTACACAGTTTTTTATCAAACTGTTTGGAAAAGTGTGTTTCTTTAAATTTACGTAAACAATAAATACGATATGTCATTGCGACTATCAGACCCACCATAGTCTGAAGCGAAGCGTAAACGATAAGTTTATCGAATGGTATATAGATTAAAAAGAAAAGAACAGCAAGTTTTGCTACCACATCAAATACCGACATATAAGCATACATATTAAAATGCTCATGGGATGTAAGTATTGCCGTATAGGGAGTTTGAGTAATACCTATGAAAACAGAAAAGACCGAGAGTTGAAACACGACATTGGCGGCAAACATGCGGTCTGCCGGAATATTCAGTTTAGTATTCAAGAACCATATGCCAAACGATTCCAACAAGACCACTACAGCCACCGCTATCATCAAGTGCATATAAAAGGCTGTGGAAAATGTCCTTTTTATCAGTACGTCATCCTTTTTACCAAGATTTAGAGACAAGAAACGTGAGGTACTGGCTTGAAGAATGGAATTTACCAATGTGAACATGGAAACGAATCCCGCCACGACATTATTCACGCCAAAGTCATCGGCGCCCAGCTTCTCTAACACAATTCGTGTTGTGAAGAAGCTAAGACCCATTATCACTAATTGCCTCACATATAAATAGGCTGTATTCTTAAATATTCTTTTATTGTTTTCTTCCATATTACCATTTATCATACGTATCTATGTTCAGAAACGTAAGCATTCACTTTCTCCGGATATTTATTAAAGCTATTATCTTCTGGTTTACCCAGTTCATTCCCAATGAAGATATAATCGTGGTAGCAACAGCCACGATGAAGAAAATCAGTCTGTTCTCTACCACTGTGCCAAGCAACAAAAATATGATACCTTGCAGTAGATAGATTTCGTAATAGCTGTTTCGCTTGATTCTGAAATTTATGAATTGATTCATACCTTGGAGTATATACAAGACTAATAAAATGAACAAGATATTTACAAGGTAGAATGAAGCGTATGTGTAGCGCCATCGTGATAGTATCTGAATATTGTCTTGGACAATGTCGAGACGATATGTACAGAGAAACAGAAGTATCAAAGTAATGAAATGCCATTTTTTAACTTTGTTCATTTGGTTCATTATGGGATGTTCGTATTTATAATACCAGAGGCCTATAATAAAACAGGGAGATGCGTTTATCCACCAATGTGGCAGGCCGGCCAATAGCATTCCCGCTAACATGAAAACTATGGCAAGGCTCAATGCCGGCAGTTTATATCTGGGAACGAAACGCATCACTATATAAAAAAGTAAATATAAGAGAGTGATTTCCGTGACGTACCAGCTGTAGGGTAGGAGCGGATTGGAGGAAAATAATCTTTGAATTGCTTCTATTATCCCTCCTGTATGGTTTATTAATCTTAATATTGGTATGTATATAATATACGCTGTCAGCAAAGGGATTATAATTTTACTTATTCGGTGTATGCAAAATCCTTCAAGGTACTTCTTGCCTTTGAGACTATAACTGCACATTAATCCGTAGCCTGACAGAAAAAAGAAGATAGAAACGGAAAGGCTTCCAAATTGACTTTCTGCTGCCCATGCGGGATTATGCATGTAGAATGTAAACAGGTGGCATACGACAACTGCAATGGCTGCGATCAATTTGACCAAGTCCGTTAAATTACGTTTTTCACAAAGGCGGCGGTTGCTACGTTGGTGTCGTGCTATTATACATAGCAGTAGCAAAATAAATGATAAGAACATGGGGCTAAGATTATATTAAGAAATCGGGCAGAACACTTCCGTATCGATCTGTTCTTTCAGTCTTTTGTGCCCCTTATCCTTTTCACTAAGTGCTACTTTCTCTCTTGGAATTCTCCAATCGATCCCTAAATCCGGATCATCCCACGCTACAGCTCCTTCGCTTTCCGGATGATAAAACTCATCACATTTATATTGGAACACAGCTTCTTCACTTAATACTGCAAATCCGTGTGCAAATCCCTTCGGAATAAAAAACTGAAGATGGTTCTCACCGGTCAATTCTACTGCTACATGCTGCCCGAAAGTAGGGGAGTTCTTACGGATGTCTACTGCTACATCAAGTACACAGCCTTTAATGACACGCACCAATTTACTTTGTGTGTAGGGTGGTTTCTGGAAATGTAGTCCCCGAATGACTCCATAGCAGGATTGGGACTCGTTGTCTTGTACAAAAGTCACAGGAGTCACCTTTTCATTAAATTCTTTCTGGGAAAATGATTCGAAAAAGTATCCCCGATCATCCTTAAAAAGCCGGGGCTCGATGATTACTAATCCTTCGATGGCTGTTTTTATGATATTCATTTCTGTTGGTCTAGTTTGTCTAGTTCGTCTATCACTTTTAGCAAGTATTGTCCATATTGGTTTTTTTGCATCGGCTCCGCCAGTCGGCGTATTTTATCCGGTGTAATCCATCCTTGTCTTAAGGCGATCCCTTCAAGACAGGCTATTTTTAAACCTTGGCGTTTTTCGATAACTTCGATGAATGTTGAAGCTTCGGATAGGGAGTCGTGTGTGCCGGTATCCAGCCAGGCAAAACCACGCCCTAAAAGTTGCATCTTTAACTCCTTGTCATCAAGAAAATGCTGATTAACGGTCGTTATTTCTAATTCTCCACGAGGGGAAGGTTGGATGTTCTGTGCAACTTTAACCACTTTGTTGGGATAGAAGTAGAGTCCTACTACTGCATAATTGGACTTGGGACTTTCAGGCTTCTCTTCTATATGAAGAACGTTGCCCGATTTATCGAATTCTGCGACTCCGTATCGTTCGGGATCGCTTACCCAATATCCTAAGATAGTTGCCTTTTTGTCTTCTTCGGCTGTACGCACTGCTTCTTTTAGTAATTGGGTAAATCCGGGACCATGAAAGATGTTATCTCCCAGCACTAAACATACCGAATCGTTTCCAATGAACTCCTGCCCGATGATAAATGCCTGTGCTAAGCCGTCAGGTGAGGGTTGTTCTGCGTATTCGAAATGAACGCCAAAATCCGAGCCATCGCCTAACAGCCTTTTGAATCCGGGTAAATCGATGGGGGTGGAAATGATTAGTATCTCTCGAATACCCGATAGCATGAGTACTGAGATAGGATAATAAATCATAGGCTTGTCGAAAATAGGCAGTAGTTGTTTGCTGACTCCCTTAGTAATGGGGTAGAGGCGTGTACCTGAACCACCGGCTAAAACAATTCCTTTCATTGTCTTATCGTTTCTTTTATCTGTTCATATCCTTCATCTCACCGCCTCCATCTTTCCCACTCTCTCCACGAACCCCACCGGCATATCCACATGGGCGCAGCCCAGCATATCCAGCCTTACCGCCACCTTGCTTTTGCCGTCGATGGTCACCAGCTCGCCTTCCAGTCCGGCGAGGGGGCCTTTGATGACTCGCACCTGTTCGCCGGGGGCGAGGGGGGAGGAGCACACTTCGATGGCTTCTTCGGAGTAGTCGAGCATGAAGCGGAAGCGCTCCATCTGCTCGTCGGGGATGACGGCGGGGGTGCTTTGTCCGCGCAACACCATGTAGCGGCTGACGGACGAAAGGGTCAACACTTCGGCACGTTCTGCCGGGTCGACGTGTACGAAGATCATCATCGGGATGACTACGCGCTCGATCTTCTTGCGGCGGTCGCTCCATTGATGGATTTCTTCCTGCACGGGGAGGAAACTTTCGATGCCCATTGCCGTCAGGCGGTCACGGGTTTTCTTTTCGTGATAGAGACGGACATAGGCGGCAAGCCAGGATTTCATGTCTGATTGGGAGTATGGTTTGAGAAAGGGGAGGGAGGGTCGCTCCCAGATACGCTACGCGGTTACCTGTCACAGTTGCCTACTGGGGTAAACCGAATCTTACGTTTGATTTTGCTGCAAAGATAGATATAATTTTACTAAATACAACAAATTGTTTATGAAAATAGAAAAAATAATGAATTTTTAATCTTTAGGTGTTACTTTTGTAAGTTTTAATAATTAACATATCTTTTAATTTTAATAATTATGGAAAAAAAACGACAAGTTTAAGAGTCCGAACGAATTGCTTAAAGAGTTGTCCGGACAGGTGTTTGCCCTGGTGCGTGAGCTTCCCAAACCGCTTTCGAGAGAAGGGATGCGGGAGTTGAAACGGTTGTGCCGCTTCCTGAACAATACGGTGAAGGATCAGGAGCGGAAACAGGAGGTGAGAAAATAAATCCGGGTGTTAAAAAGAACCGGGAAACGGATGGCGAAAGTGGGGTGCGGGTGGGTGTGGAGGCTTTCCGAAGGGACTTTTACGGCGGTTTTAACATTCGGAAGTGTAAAAAGTTTGTTGTTCTTTTGCATCATGGTTCATTGCAGAGGATGCGCAGTGGCAAGGGGTTTGCTTTGTGCGCTTGGCGGCGGATCGGGATTAAAAACATTAAAATTTAATACTCAATGAAAAAGAGAGAGTTTAAAATTTCCTTTTTCCTCCATGTGTGGGAAAAGAAAGCGGAAGAGATTTCGCTGGAAGAGTTTCATAATGACCTCAGGGGAGCACGCTGGAAGGTGCTTGCCGAGTCGTACCGGCGGTGGATGCGGACGGGCATGACCGAGGAGGGCAAAAGGCTGAAAGGGGCTCTGAATGCGGTGGTAGTGGCCGGCAAGTGCCGGGGCGGACATGCGGCGAACCAGGTGACCGAGCTGAACGGACTGGCGCTGTTCGACTTTGATCATTGCCTCGAGATGCTGGCCGGGATGAAGGAGAAGGCCGGGGCGCTGCCTTATGTGGTGGGGGCTTTTGTCAGTATCTCGGGTGAAGGGCTGAAGCTGATTGTGCGCATCGATGCCGAGAATGCCGGGCAATATGCGGTGGCTTATCCTGTTGTTGCCCGTGAGTTGGAACGGGTGCTGGGGCATCCTTGCGATATGTCGTGCCGCGATCTGGGACGGGCGTGCTACGCTTCGTATGATCCGGAGGCGTACTATAATCCCGGTGCCGGGGTGTTTCCGTGGCGGGAGCAGGTGGACGGGCTGTTGCAGGCGGAAGGGGAGTGTTCCGAGCAGGCGGAGGGCAAGGCTTGTCCGGCGGGCGTTGCTTCCGAAGCGGGGGATGGCTTTATGCAGGTTTTCCTGAATGATTTTGATGCCCGGAATCCGTTTGTGGCGGGAGGGCGCCATGCGTTTGTGCTGAAGCTGGGACGTGTTGCCCGGTATAAAGGTTTTTCGCCGGAAGAAATGCGGCTGTTGCAAAAAGCAGTGGTTGAGAAATACGCGCAGGTTGATTTCGGGAGCGGAGAAATAGAGAAAACATTATCGTCTGGTTATCAGTATGTTTCTGCCAGGAGGGCGGACGCTATGACGACTGATTTGGGTCCAAAGGTCCAAGGTCCATTCTATGGGATGCCCGAGGAGGAGGAAGAAGAGGATTTGGAGGATATCTTGTTCGGAAAAAGTGAAGGATTTCGGCGGAGTGCACCTTATTTTCCCGACGAGGTGTTTGAGCATCTGCCTGCCTTGCTGGCCGAAGGGGTAAGGGTGGCGGGAAGTCCTCGTGAGCGGGACATGTTGCTGGCAGCCATGATTGTCAATATCAGTGCGTGCCTGCCCGAGGTGCGTCTTTTGTACGACCAAATGTATTATTCTCCGCATCTGTACTATATGGTGATAGCCCATGCCGGGGGCGGAAAGGGAGTGGTGGGGCTTGCCGGAATGCTGCCTGCCGAGATTCATAAGTTTTATGAGAAACAGAATGATGAGGTGCGTCTGGTGTACGATAAAGCGTTTTTCGAATGGGAGCTGGAGCAGAAGAAGGCGCAGGCGGAGAAGCGTTCGCCGGACTTTGCGTTGCGTCCCCGGGAGCCGTTGAGAAAGTTGTTGATGCTTTCGCCCAATGTGTCGAAGAGCTTGATCATTAGCGCTTTGGAAGAGAGTGGAAAGCTGGGGTGCTGCATCAATGCTACGGAGCTGGACATGGTGTCGGGTGCTATCCGGAATGAGTGCGGAAAGCACGATGATGTATTCCGGGCTGCTTTTCAGCACGAAGTGGTATCGGCTGATTTCAAGGTGAACGGGCGCCAGGTGGTGGCTCGTCATCCGCGTCTGGCTTTGTGTCTGGCTGGCACTCCCAATCAGTTGGTGCGTTTTATTCCTTCATTGGAAAATGGGCTGTACAGTCGTTTTCTGATATATACGGGGCAGAGTGCCTGGGAGTGGCGTTCGGCTGCTCCGCGGGCAGGGTGCGAAGATCATCGTGCGGTTTTTGCCCGCCTGAGTGCCCGCCTGCTCGAGTTACATCAGTTTCTGCTTCAGTCTCCCACGGAGGTAACGTTTACTCCTGGGCAATGGGAGGAACATACATTGCGGTTTGCTTCTCACTTGTCTGAGGTGGTGAACGAGCGGGATGACTCACCAGGTGCGATCGTGCTCCGACACGGGTTGATGGCGAGCCGGATAGCCTGTGTGCTTACGGCGCTGCGGAAGGGGGAGTGTGCTTGGGCGATGCCCGAATATGCATGTTCTGACGAAGATTTCCATACCGCTATGTTGATGACGGATGTGTTGCTGGAGCATAGTTTGCTGCTGTCTACCTGTATGCAGAAAAGCGAGAGTAAGCCGAAGCCTTTAAAACCTTATTTCAGATTGCGTCCGGTGTTGCAGGCTATTTCAGGAACTTTTACTTTTACTCAAGTGGTGGATAAGGCTGTGGAGATGGGGATTCCTAAAACCACTGCCAAACGGCTTTTCAGGAAGACGGTCGAGCTTAAACTCGTTGTAAAAGAGGGAGATGTGTATCGAAAGACGACTCGGAGCTGGGGAGCGGGCATCCCATAGAATGGACCTTGGACCTTTGGACCCAAAAAGAGGGTGGAAGGGTGTCTGTCTTTGTATGAAAAAACTCTTAAGCCTTTTCCGAAAAGACTTAAGAGTTTAGAGGAAAAGACTTGGATGTTTCGAGGGAAACGTCTAAGTCTTTTTCGTGTTTTTCACCACAGATTACACGGATTAACACAGATTAAAATTTAAAAATCGATTCCGGGGAAAATTCAATTCTCCATCTGTGATAATCTGTGATAATCTGTGGTGAACTGAATGATTCCGGGGAAAATTCAATTCTCTATCTGTGTTAATCTGTGTAATCTGTGGTGAACTGAATGATTCCGGGGAAAATTCAATTCTCCATCTGTGATAATCTGTGTAATCTGTGGTGAATTCAAGGTTCTCCCAGGTAATACACGATCAGCCGGACTTCCCGTTTAAGGAAGCTGTGGCGGTATTTGTTGTAATTGACATCGGACAGTGCCTGTGTCAGGGCGGTGTTTTTACGCATCCAGCGGTAGAGTTTCTGCAGGGCGAGCACGGGGTCGAGTCCCGGGCAGTAAAGCTGTGCAAGTTCGGCTTTGGTGTACGAGCGGATGATGAAATCGGCTTCGGTTGTGTCTTCTTCTTTTCTTTGATTCATGGCTTTGATTATCTGATTGTTACATACTGTAAATGTACGGAAAAATATCCGGAATGCAGTGTGTTTTTATATTCTTTTTTCCTCAAACTTTGTCATCGGTCCTCTTTCTTTGTCATTGGAGCATCGGGGGTGTCGTATCTTTGAAATGTGATTGAAAAACAGATGTTTAACTCTAAAAAGAAAGTACGATTATGAGTAAAGAAGTTACGTATTCGGTAGTGGCGCGCAAGAACATGCTGAAGAAGGATGATCCCGCCAAGTATTATGCCCAGGCACAGGCCAGCGGCGATGTGGGGCTGGACGAGATCTCGACCCGGGTGGAAAAGGCCTGTACGGTACATTCGGCGGATGTCGTGGCGGTGCTGAAGGCGCTGGAGGATGAAATGGTGGATGGCCTGTCGAGGGGAGAGATTGTCAGGCTGGGGAATATCGGCACCTTCCAGGTGGGCCTGCGAAGCAGGGGAGCGGAGAAGGCGGAGGAGTTCAAAGCGGCGAATATCAGCAAGGCGAGAGTGAACTTCCGTCCGGGGCCTGTGCTGGCGGATGCGATGAAGACGCTCAATTTCAGTAAGGTGAGTACGCGGGCGGCGCAGAAAGGCGATGGAGGCGGGAACGGGGATATTGTGGATGACCCGACAGCATAAATTCGCACCACAGATTTCACAGATTATCACAGATGAAGAATTTATTTTCTCTGCAACTGATTTTCATATTTAAATCTGTGATAATCTGTGAAATCTGTGGTGCAAAACAACTTAATATAGCAAAACAACGATGAAGAAGTTACAAAGAATCTTGGAATGGGTGATTGCATTCCTGATGTTTCTCAGTGGGAGGAATGTCGAAAAATGAAGGGGGAAGTATGAGGAAAATCGATTTGATTGTGATTCATTGCTCGGCAACGAGAGAAGACCGGTGTTTTACGGAGTTCGATCTGGATGTCTGCCATCGCAGGCGGGGATTCAACGGGCCGGGATACCACTTCTATATCCGGAAGGACGGGCGGATTGTGTCTACCCGTCCGGTGGAGAAGATCGGGGCGCATGCCAAGGGGCACAATGCGACGAGTATCGGTATCTGTTATGAAGGCGGGCTGGATGCGAGGGGCCGTCCCAAGGATACCCGGACGGAGTGGCAGGTACATTCGATGCGGGTGTTGGTGAAAACGTTATTGAAACAGTATCCCGGCAGCCGTGTGTGTGGCCACCGGGATCTGAGTCCGGACCTGAACGCCAATGGGGAGATCGAGCCCGAGGAATGGATAAAGCAGTGTCCGTGTTTTAATGTGATTGAAGATAAAAAATTACATTGATGTTTTAGAATTGATTATGAATCGCCAAAAGGGTTAATTAAATTAACTCTTTTGGCGGTTTGCTTTTCATGGAATAAGTGTAACAAATAATTAATTCATTATATTTTATAAAATCATAGAGATACTTTTCTAATTATGCTTTTGTCCGTAGCCGTAGCCATAACCGTACTTCTTTCCGTATCCGTAATAGCGGCCGTATTTTCCGTATCCATAGTAATAGCCGTATTTCCGCTTTTTCATGTCCAAGCCGTTGATTACGGTACACAGGTTGGGGAGCTTGTTGCCCAGGCGGAGATCTTCGAGCAGGGTATAGTCGGCTTTGTGGGTATAGTCGGCGCGGCAGACATAAACCGAGAGGTCGGCCACCCGTGCGATGATCTGTGTGTCGGTCACCATTCCGATGGGAGCGGTGTCGAGCACGATATAGTCGAAGTGCTTTTTCAGGATATCGATGGCTTCCACCAATGCCTGGCGTGCCAGCAGTTCGGTCGGGTTGGGCGGTACGGTTCCGCCGGGGAGGATGCTCAGGGTGCGGGATATCCCGGAGGGCTGCACCATAGACATCAGGTCGGTGGTCTGCGGGCCGGCCAGGAACTGGGTGATTCCTTTTTCTTTCTGCGAGAGGTTGAAGACCTTGTTGAGTCCCGGCTTGCGGATGTCGAGCCCTACGATGACTACTCTTTTGCCCAGCAGCGAGAGGCTGATGGCGAGGTTGGTGGCTACAAATGTTTTTCCTTCGCCGCTGATGGTAGAGGTGACCAGGATGACTTTATTCTCTTCGCCCAGCATAAACTGCAGGTTGGTGCGGATGCCCCGGAAGGTTTCCGCCATCAGGCTGTTTTCGTTTTCGCGGACAGCGATGCCTCCCGCTTTCCCGTTACCCTCTTCGGCCAGGGGGATGTCTCCGATGATGGGGGCGGAGGTCAGCTTTTCCACATCGGCCCGTCCTTCTATCCGGAACTGGAGCAGCCCCATGACGTAGATGATGGCTACGGGGATGCCTATCCCCATGACGAGGGCTATCATATAGATCGTTTTGGTCTTGGGAGAAACGGGACCGTTGTCCGCCATGGCCTCGTCTACGATCTTGGCGTTGTTGGCAGTGGCGGCCAGTGCGATGGAGTTTTCTTCCCGTTTCTGCAACAGCATCAGGTAGAGTCCGGCTTTGATCTCCTGCTGCCGGGAGATGCTGACGAACTGGCGTTCCTGCGCGGGCGCATTGCTGATGCGGCGGTTGAACTTGTTGGCCTGACGGTCGAGGTCGGCCTTGGTGATCAGCAATCCTTTCTGAACGCTGTGGATGGTGGTCAGGATGTTTTCGCGCATGGCACGGATGCCGCTATCCAGGTTCACGATCACCGGGTTGCTTTCCGAGGAGTTGCGTAGCAGGCGGTTGCGCTGAAGCACCATTTCGTTGTATTGCCCGATCAGGGAGGAGAGTGACTGGTCGGTCAGGCCGACGTTGACGGGCAGCACGGCGTTGATCTTGTCCGGGGCGGAGATATATTCGGCGAGGTAGCGTACGAGGTTGAGCTGGGTGCCGTTCTCGACCCGTTGTTTCTCGTAGGCGGAATTTTCGCTCACAGCCAGTTGGGCGTCGCTGGCAAGGTCCGTCAGTCCGGCATCCCGTTTGAAGGTTTCCAGCTCTTTCTCGGTACTGAACAATTCGTCGTTGATGATGCGGATACGTCCGGCGATGAACTCTTCCGTTTTCTCCGCCACTTCGTTTTTGTCGTTGTTGGTGTTCCGGTTGTAGACTTCGATCAGCCGGTTGATGAAGTCCTCGCCCCGACGCTTGTTGGTGTTTTTGAGTGAGACGATGACGATGGAGGTGGTTTTGGAGGTAGGCTCTACGCTGAGCGCCGCCGCATACCTTTTTGCCGTCTGCATGGGGTTGCTTACAACGGCGGTGAGTGTCTGCGGTTCACTTACTCCGGCGGAGTCGCCGGCAAGGGTGAAGGTGAACGTTCCGGCCGGAGTGACGAGCAGGCCCGGCAGTTTGGAGAATTTTTTGTTGTAGGAGGTTTCCCCGACGGTGGCTTTCACGTCGAGCCGGTTGCCGGGCGACAGGGTGAGTTCGAATACGGCCGGACCCGGCAGCCTGTCTGCTTCTTGCGGGGTGAGGCCCACCAGTACCGGCGAACTTTTATAAAGCTCTACTTCGTTGAAACTGCCTTTGACGGAGTAGGTGGTGTAGAGGTTCAGCTCGCTGACCACATGCTTGACCAGCGTTTTGGAACGTAGTATTTCAATCTCGTTGTCGATGTTCGATACCGAGTTGACCAGCCCCAGGCCCTCGAGCGCGGCGAGATTTCCGCCACTGTTGCCCCCTTTCTTATCGTCCTTGATGATGACCGAGGCCGAGATGTTGTAGACCGGAGTGGTCTGCCGGAGGTGTAGCCATGCTCCGGCCAGGCAGATGATGACCGAGGCTACAAACCAGGGCCACCGGATGACGTAGCGGAACAGGAGGGCATGGAAGTCTATTTTTTCTTCTTTCTCTTCGTATAGATCGTCGTATAAGTCTTCTTTCATTGTCGGGGTTTCTTTATTTGGCGATGGTGATAATTAAACTGGCAAGCGACACGAGCGTGCCTACCACGGAGAACCAGATGGTGGTGCTGGCGCTGATGTCGGCTGTCTTTGCCTTGGTCTTATTGGGGGTGACATAGAGGATGTCGTTCTGTTGCAGATAGTAGTAGGGCGATTGGATGATGTCTGCCCGGTTCATGTTCAGCGTGATGATGTGCTGGTGTCCGTCGGCGTCCTCGCGGATCAGGCGGACATTGTCGCGCAGTCCGTACACGGTCATGTCGCCCGCCATGGCAAGGGCTTCGAAGAGGTTGACCTTTTCGTTGCTGATGGTAAACGTGCCCGGCCTGTTCACTTCGCCGATGACGGAAATTTTATAATTGGCCATGCGAACCGTCACAATGGTGTTTTCTTTGATGTATCCTTTCAGCTTTTCCCTGATCAGACTTTCCGCTTCGCCTTTGGTCAGTCCGCCGATATGGAGGGTGCCCAACACGGGGAAGTCGATGTTGCCCCGGTTGTCGACCAGATATTGCTGAAGGGCCGGTTGGCTGGTCAGGCTTTTTTGTGTATTGCTGACAGGGGTGGATACGGTCAGGTTGAACGGTTCTGCCAATTCCGGATCGCTGCACGATACAACGATGGTGAGCAGATCCTTCGGCAGGATGCGGGCATCATAGAGCTTGGCCTCTGCAACGGCACGTTGCGCCTCTCCCGGGTCTTGCAAGTAGGGTACTTTCTTGTAGGACTGGCAGGAAGCCAGCAAAATACAGGTTAACGTGAAAAAAAGTAGTCTTTTTGTCATTTATCTTAATTTTAGAATATTACTATATGGGGTGGCTCACCACAGATTACACAGATTAACACAGATTTTTAAACCTGAAATATTAACGGGACAATCTATTAATCTGTGAAAATCCGTGTAATCTGTGGTGAACTCTATTCATTTTCTTTATTTTAATAAGCTTCTTTTTCTCCTTCTAACGCATTTCTTACGGTTTTATATATAATATATAGATCGAGCATGAAGGTCCAGTGCTCGATGTACCAGATGTCGCGTTGCACACGTCCTTCCATTTGCCATAGTTCGTGAGTCTCTCCGCGGAAGCCGGTGACTTGCGCCCAGCCGGTGACACCCGGTTTCACGAAATGGCGGACCATGTATTTGTTGATCAGTTGTGAGTATTGTTCCGTGTGTTTCAGCATGTGGGGGCGGGGGCCTACTACCGACATGTCGCCCATCAGTACGTTGATGAACTGCGGGAGTTCGTCGATGCTGCTTTTACGCAGGAAGTTGCCGAAGCGCGTTTTGCGGGGATCGTGCAAGGTGGCCTGCAGGGTGTCGCTCTGCGTGTTCACCTTCATGGAGCGGAACTTGTAGCACCAGAATTCCCGTCCGTCTTCTCCACTGCGCTTTTGCTTGAAGAAGATGGGACCCGGCGAGGTGATTTTGATGGTCAGCCCGACAATGACATAGATAATGGGGAAGAGGGTGCAAAGAAACAAGAGCGAGAAAGCGATGTCGAACACACGCTTCCTGAATCGGTTTTCGGCAAAACTGAGCGGCTCCTGGCGGATGCAGAGTACGGGCACGTTGCCCAGGAGCTCGAAGTACATGCGCCGCTTCAGATAGCTGCGCACGTTGGGGACACTGAAAAAGCGTATCAGGTGATTTTCGCAATAGTCGATGATGGGGAGAATCTCTTCGCTGCGGGCCGAAGGCAGGCAACAATAAACCTGCTCGACTCCTCCCTGCTTCAGGCGGTCCACAATCTTACCGGGTTTTCCCAGATAGTTCACCTTTTCGGGGAAGCGGCTGCCGGGTTGGTCGTCAAAGTAGCCGATGACACGGAATCCGGAAGTGACGTCGTCCGTCATTTGGTGGTAGAGTTCGATTATATTGCTATTGCTTCCCACCAGAATGATGCTGCGGGAGTTGCCTCCATGCTTACGATAGGACTTCAGGATCTTGCGGAACAATAACCGGTAACAAACCAACAGCAGAGTGAACGCAATGTAGAACAGTAAGAAAAAGCGGGCGGAAAGGATGCCGAAGTTTCCAAAGGTGAGCGCGCAGGAAAAAAACAAGGCGTGTCCCGCACTGTTGCGTAAGGCACGCCATACGATTTGCTCGGGACGTACTACACGGCGGTGCAATATGATACCTGAAGACATGTTGCTAACCAGGTAGCATAAGTTGAGCAATACCAGTACTTGGGGAAGTGAGTGAATGAATGGATCTGCAAAAAATTTGCTCCCCAATAGGGTGTACAAGGACAGAAAGGTGCCATTCAAGAGAATGAGATCTCCGGTGAATACAATCCTTTTAATGACTTTATTGAACCGCAATACCTGTTTCATACTGTACTTTTAGAAATGTTTGCGATAGTTGTCGTTAATGTTTGAATAACTACCATCTTGCTGTGTGCATTGCAATTTGTTCCCTTACTTATTAGGTAATAGAACAGATTCATTTGTTTTATCGCTGCAAAAATAGAGATAATAATTGAAACTCCACAAACAAAATGATAATTTCTTTTCTATAAAAGTGGATTATAACCAGTTGAAGTATCAGTTTGAAATAATTTATTCACTTAATAGAAATATTAGTCATAATTCCTGTTTGATGTAATTACTCAAACAGGAGTTTACAATTTGCAATAATTTGACATCAGAATTATATAATCCAGCCCCTGTTTTATGTTTAGTTAACCTCTAAAAGTTATATTTCATATCTTTTCGCTATTCCGCATTCTATTACCTAATAAGTAAGGGATCACTTTGTTCTATTACCTAATAAGTAAGAGAACAGCTATTATCACTCCTCCTCCTCTTTCTTAAATCTCACGGCGGCAATCACTTTTTTATTTGCGTTACTGAGCGTTTTGTTATCAAAAGATGCCAGATAAATGTATGTCACCTTCTCTGAAGCATGCCCCATTCCCGCACTGATCACCGAAACCGGAACCCCTTTCTGCAGGGCCGTGGTCGCCCAACTGTGGCGTGCCACATAAGAGGTCAGCGGAGTCTTCAATTTCAGTATTCCGGATATCTGGTTGAGGCGTTTGTTGTATACCCTCAATGCACTTCGGTACTGCTTGTGCCCCTCCTCTCCGGCTGCGCTGATGACGGGCAGCAGATAGACGGATTCTTTGCAAAGCGAGGCATACTTACGCAAGATCACTTTGGCGCAGTTTTCTATGATTACCGTAAGTTGCTGTCCCGTTTTCTGGCGGAAATAAACGAGCATGTTTCCCTGCACATCGGTCTTGCGGAGATGTACCAGGTCGACAAACGGGATTCCCCTCAGGTAGAAGCTTAGCAAGAAGAGGTCGCGGGCAAAATCGAGCCGGCTGTTCTTGCTGAAATCTGCTTCGAGCAGGCGGGAAATGAGGACGGGTGAGATGGCCCGCTTGGCAGTGGGCTCGTTGCCGATGAAAACATTCTCAAACAGCTCGCGGGTGTTGAGCGAAGCTATGTTTTGCTCCGATGCCTGATTGCAGATGGAACGCAACATGCGCATGTAGAGCGAGATCGTGTTGTACCGTTTCCCGTTGAGGATTAAGTATTGCTCGTACTCCTTGATGCTCTCGGGAGTGATCTCTTCAAAAGTCAGTGAGGCTTTTCCCGCAAACTTCTGAAAACTGTGCAAAGTGTAGAGGTAGGTATTGGCTGTGCTGTAACGCCCGCCTAACTTCGCTTTTCTTGCTAAAGATTTAATGAATTTTTCTATTTCCATTTTCTTGTTCTTTTTAGTGTGTTCAAGAACACGGTTTATAATAAAAAAGATTTTGAGTGACAGATTGGAAAATATGCTGAAAATTAGTAAAAAATCAATAGCATAAATGTATAGACGAATGAAAGTTTCAGAAATACCCAAGTGGCATGAGAAAAAAGGAACGTAAAAAAGTGTCCCGTATTTGAATGAATAGCCGTTTTTTCGTGGTGTATTAATCATTTAAAAACATGAATTATGGTAATAGCTTATTTGAGAGTAAGTACGGAAAAACAGTTTTTGGCTAATCAGAAGGAAGAGATTATGCGATTTGCAGAGAAGAATGGGTTGTCGATTGACAAGTGGTACACAGAGACCGTAAGCGGAAGCGTGAGCACAAAAGACAGAAAGTTATCAGAGTTATTGAAGAGAATGCATCCCGGGGATACACTGATTGTAACGGAGATTTCGAGATTGAGCCGTACACTGCTCGAGATTATGACTATCCTGAATTTTTGTATTAAGAAGCAGGTAGTGCTCTATAGCACCAAAGAGGGCTATGTGTTTCAGGACGACATCAACAGCAAGGTGCTGGGATTCGCGTTCGGACTGATGGCGGAAATAGAAAGGAACCTGATTTCGATGCGTACCAAAGAAGCTCTCGCACGCAGAAAGCAGGAAGGAATGACTTTAGGCCGAAAGAAAGGGGATACGCCTAAAATAAAATTGCTGCGTGCCAATAAGCGCGTACTTACCAAAGAACTTGACAAAGGAACTACTTACTCGGAATTGGCGGAGAAGATGGGTGTATCCAGAACAACCCTGTTCCGGTTTATGAAAACGATGTATTAGTAACGGTTAGGGGAGTCATAATTCACCACAGATTACACGGATTCTCACAGATTAATAATTTATTTTACTGAGAGTTTAATTAAAATATCTGTGTTAATCTGTGTAATCTGTGGTGAATAGGGGTTCATTCACTGTTTATCATTTACCGTTCATCACCGTTGATCGTTTATGAAGGCTTTTCAGTTCGAAGGACAACATGACACGGAAGAATCCGATGATCAGGAAAGTGAATGCCAGCATATATATAACGTAGAGGGCACCTACGGCCGGCTGCCACAGGATGATCAGCGAACAAATGATGGCGAGGATGCCGAATCCCATGTACCATCCCCACTCACGGGTGCCATAACGCTTCAGGTCCATAGAATAGCCTGTGGCAGAGAAACCGCGGAACATCATCCAGAAGGCGACTATGAACGGTATGACTTCCATGCTGAGCAGCGGATAGGCTACCAGGTAGATGCCTAAGATCAGATCGATGATACCGCCTGCGAGATACCATCCCCAGGACGAGATGCCTCGCCGGTTGCTGATGGAGAAGATGATTTCGATGATACCACTTATCAGCATCGAAATGCTGAAGATGACGCTGAGGGCAATGTAACTGCTTCCCGGTGCGAATAGCAGACAGAGAGCCACGATGATGTACAGAATACCCAGAATAAGAGATAACCACCAGTTTTTGACTGCGTGTTCCATCTCGTCGAATAAAGTTTTCATATCAATTTTATTTTTTAGATTATTGTCCATCGTGAACAAAGTTCTTGCACCGATTGTTTAGAATATAGTAAATAAAACTTAGAGTTATCAATTATGGCAACAACAAATTTCAAAGGACAACCGGTAAAGCTGATTGGCGAATTTATACAGGTTGGAAAGGTGGCTCCCGATTTCGAGCTGGTGAAAAGTGATTTATCTTCTTTCGCACTAAAAGATCTGAAAGGTAAGAATATTGTTCTGAATATTTTCCCGAGTCTGGATACCGGTGTGTGCGCCACTTCGGTGCGTAAATTCAATAAAATGGCAGCCGGAATGAAGGATACCGTGGTATTGGCCATTTCGAAAGACTTGCCGTTTGCCCAGGGACGCTTCTGCACGACAGAGGGTATCGAAAACGTGATTCCGTTGTCGGATTTCCGCTTTTCGGACTTCGACGAGAGCTATGGCGTGAGGATGGCTGACGGACCGCTGGCCGGACTGCTGGCGCGTGCGGTAGTGGTGATTGGGAAAGACGGGAAAGTAGCTTATACAGAGCTTGTGCCGGAGATTACTCAGGAGCCGGATTATGAAAAGGCATTGGCTGCTGTGAAATAATCTTTTTTTTTGAATGGTTTCAAGGAACAGAAAGTCCGTGTTCACTCCGGGGGGTGAGAGCACGGACTTTTTCATGCGGGTATAAAGCCTGTCTTTACAGGCTTTACCCCCTATGACTACTGCTTGTTACGTGTGTTGAACAGGCAATCACTTCTTTTTGGTCATATCGAAGTCGAACAGTGTCTGAGGAACAGGTACCGCTACGCCTGCCAGTTCCACTTTATCGGCGCTGAGCTTCAACTTCAACTGATTTTTCTTGTAAGCAAAGCTGCCTTTGTCCGGAGACGAAATGGTTACGGTAACAGTCTGTCCTTCCTGGCCTTCTACGGCTGCAGGCAGTTGAAGGGTCAACGGTTTCGGATCGAAAGCAAGGTAGATGCTGTCCTTCTCTGTATTGAGAGCCGGCTTGTAGCCTACTTTGTATTTTACGTCACCGATGGCTTTGACAATGGCTTCCGCTTTGTCTTTATCGCCTACAATGGAGGTAATAAGTTCGGTTACCGGCAATTTGTCGAAGAACACCGTGTCATTTTTCACCATAGCGTTTACGTCTTGTCCCTGGGGAGCTTCTCCGGCATTTTCTTTTACAGTGGCGGGAGTCACCTGGGTTATCAGTACTTTTCCGTTATAGGTGCCTGCCACATCGTTGGTGGATGGAGGAGGAAGCGGAGAATTGTCATCGTTGTTGCAAGAAGACAAGGTTACCACTGAGAAAGCAATCGCAAAAGAATAAAAAAGCTTGGTTAAGTTGAAATCTTTTTTCATTTTTTTAAACATTAAATTTGTTACATAAATTGCTTTTTCATCAAACAACTGTAAGGCCTAGGATTTGTTTTTTTGATGAATTGTCAATAACTGGTTTGGTGTACGTACAATAAGTAAATGCAGAAAATATAAAGGTACTGCATGGAGGACGAAAAAAAAGAAAGATTTTTTTGAGGGAGGGATGAAGGCAGAGTTTTACCACGGAGTACCACAGAGTCTCACGGAGTAATAGAGAGTAGAGAGTAATACAGAGTAATACAAAGTTCTTAGAGTTCACTACCATTCGTTATCGATAGATTAAGTTCACTCTGTGTTGCTCTGTGTTACTCTGTGGTGAATGCTGATTCTTGCTGTGGAGGCACTATTTCTTTTTCTTCATTCCTTTGTAGACAAGGAAACCTACGATGAAGACTCCGATGACGATGAAGCAGTAGCCCAGTTCATGGCTGTATTCTGTTACTTTGGCAAGCAGTTGCTCTTCGCTTTCGATGCCGGGTACGGTGGAAAGGTAATAACCGATGGCAGCGAGGATAGTGTTCCATAATCCGGCACCCAGAGTGGTGTAGATCAGGAACGTGTGCAGCTTCATGCGGGCAAGTCCTGCAGGGATGGAGATCAGCTGGCGGACAGCGGGAATCAGGCGACCGATAAAAGTGGAGAGTGCTCCGTGCTTGTCGAAATATTCTTCGGCATGCTGCACTTTGGCTTCATCGATCAGGCACATGTGTCCGAAGCGGCTGTTGGCGAACTTGTAGACGATGGGACGTCCCAGCCAGCGGGCCAGATAGTAATTGATAATAGCACCGAGGTTGGCTCCCAGGGTGGCGAAGAGCACTACCAGATAGATGTTCAGCTCTTCGTTGACTGCCGCTTTGTAGGCTGCCGGAGGAACGACTACTTCGGATGGAAAAGGAATGAAAGAACTTTCAATGGTCATTAATAAAGTAATGGTCCAGTAATTGAGGTGGTCTAAGCACCACTGAATGAAGGCTACAGATTCCATTTGTTTAATTTAGATTGAATTGATATAGTTTTGTTTTTTTTGATTTACCACAGAGTACCACAGAGTTTTTTAATCTCTTGTTTATAAGATATTAAGAGAAAATAATCTCTGTGGAACTCTGTGTTACTCTGTGGTGAACTTGATTATTTTTCGTCTTTTAAAAAATCGTCCAGTTCGCGAAGCATCTGTTCTCCGTCGACACCCATTTCCAGTATCGTATCCCGGAGGGAGTCGAGATTGATGGAATCGCCGGACATCGCGTTGTATTTCTTGAATCCTTCATGATCCTGAAGGACGAGGCATACGGCGGCCAGTTGTTCGCAGATCTTGGGGTACTCGGGATCTTCTTCCAGCACCTGCTCGAAGCAGAAGCGTGCGTTCTCGAGCATGCGGAACTCGAGGCTGTAGTTGCCTATTTCCATCCAGGTATCTGCTTCGGGGGCATAGCGGAGAGCTAATGCCCACTCTGCACGGGCCAGGTCGAAATTGTCCTCTTCCATATAGATGCGTCCCTCGAGCAGGTAGGGCTCTGCATCCTGGGGGGCGAGCTCTTTTGCCAGTCGGCAAAGCCGATGGGCTTCTTCCGAGTCGCCTTGGCGGGAAGCGCAGAGTGCTTTGTTTGAATAGATATCGGACAATAGCGGGGAAGAACCGTTACCGTTTTCTTCGATCGCCCGGAGAGCCATGCTGTAACTTTCGTTGGCTTCAGCCCAATTTTCCTGCTGGGTGTAGGCCAGTCCGATGAACATATATGTAAATTCGGGGGAGAGCGTTTTATACTTCAGGGCTTTCCGGTATTCAACGATGGCTCCCTCGATGTTCTCAAGATGAAAGAGGCTGTGTGCCTTGATGATGTGGGCTTCGCCGAATTCTTCGTCGGCTGCGATGGCAAAGTCACAGGACTCGATGGCTTTATCGAAATCTTTGGTGGCAAACTGGCATTTGGCCAGACCTACCCAATAAGCCGGGTTATAGGGATTCTTGTCGATCAACTTGTTGAAGACAACGATGGCTTGCTCTATGTATTCTGCTCCGGCCGCACCGTAGCAATCGGCGGTGGCTGCCAGGAAGTCTTCGTCATCTTTGTACATCTCCGCGCCCCTTTTGAGCCATTGTACGCCTTTCTCCGGATAACCTAAGTCGGTGTACAGGTAGACAATATCGACCAGGATGCCCAGGTCGTTTTTCTCTTCTTCTTCTATGCTGTCGAGCATTTGGTCGGCGGCATCCAGTTTACCTTCGTTCAGCAGCAGTTCGGCCAGGAGTAGTTTTACGTTGGAGGAGTAAGTGTCGGTGATGAGTTCGGCCACCTCTTTGGCCTTTTGGGGTTGATTGAGATCCAGGAACAGGTAAGCCTGTTCGACCATGAGGTCGGTGTGTCCCGGATGGAGTCCGAGTCCGTATGTTATGACCTCCTGGGCTTCCTTAAATTTACGTTCGGAGGCATATAGATCGGCAATATCAGCCAATTGGTCACCGTCCAGGTATAGCGATTCGTTTTTGGCTTTTACCGCTTCGTATTGTGCGATAAGGTTCTGTAATTCCCGCTCTCTTTCGGACGGGGAGTTTTTTCTGCCCAATTTAATTAGCAATTATACAGTTAATAATCATTCGATTCGACGGAGGGGGAGGTGTGTCCCCTGTGGTGAGTTCCGACACACGCTCCCTTGCCCAAAAATTATTTATTGATCTTTCCCCAGGTATCTTTCAGTCCTACGGTACGGTTGAATACCAGATGTCCGGGGGTGGAATCTTTGTCGATATTGAAATAACCGATACGCTGGAATTGCAGGTAAGAGAGCGCGGGCATGTCGGCCACGTACTTCTCTATATAGCAATGGGGCAGTACGGTCAGTGAATCCGGATTGATCATTTCCTTCATGGCTTCGAGGGCGTCGCAACCTTTGGCTTCACGGATGGCTGCCATTTCGTCGCGCGGGTTTTCCACTTTCCAGAGACGGTCGTACAGACGCACCTCTGCCGGCAGACAATGGTTGCAGCTGAGCCAATGGAGGGTGCCTTTCACTTTGCGGTTGGCGTCGGGCATGCCGCTTCTGGTGTTGGGATCGTATTCGCAGTATACCTCGGTCACGGTGCCGTTCTCGTCTTTCTTGCAGCCTGTACATTTCACGATGTAGGCGTTCTTCAGACGCACTTCCTGTCCCGGAGTCATGCGGAAATATTTCTTCGGGGCATCTTCCATGAAGTCATCGCGTTCCATCCACAGTTCGCGGCTGAATTCGATGGTATGGCTTCCGGCTGTCGGATCTTCGGGGTTGTTGATGGCTTCCAGTTCCTCAACTTGTCCTTCGGGATAGTTGGTGATGATCAGTTTCACTGGGTTCAGTACGGCAGATACACGGGTGGCACGGGCATTCAGGTCTTCGCGTACGGCGCTTTCGAGCAGGGCGAAGTCGTTGAGTGCATCGTAAGTGGTGTAACCTATTTTATCGATGAACTTACGGATGGATTCGGGAGAATAGCCGCGACGGCGGAATCCGCAGAGAGTCGGCATACGGGGATCGTCCCAGTCGTTCACCAGTCCTTCCTTCACCAGGATCAGCAGGTTGCGTTTACTCATCAGCGTGTAGTTCAGGTTCAGTTTGTTGAACTCCGTCTGACGGGGACGGTTGTCGTCCAGGTCCTTGCCTTCTTTCAGCCAGTCGATGAACAGATCGTAAAGAGGGCGGTGAGGCACGAACTCGAGTGTACAGAGTGAGTGGGTGACTCCTTCGAAATAGTCGCTCTGACCGTGTGCAAAGTCATACATCGGGTAGGCTTTCCATTGGGTTCCGGTGCGGTGGTGTGCCACATGCAGGATGCGGTACATGATCGGGTCGCGGAAGTGCATGTTGGGGCTTGCCATGTCTATTTTGGCACGAAGCACCATGGAACCTTCCTTGGCTTCGTCGCTATTCATCTTTTCGAACAGGGCAAGGCTCTCTTCGATCGGACGGTTGCGGTACGGACTCTCGACACCGGGTTGGGTGGGAGTGCCTTTCTGTTGCGCTATCTGTTCTGAAGTCTGCTCGTCTACGTAGGCCTTGCCTTCTTTAATCAGAGTGACGGCAAAGTCCCATAATTGTTGGAAATAATCTGAGGCATAATATACGTTGCCCCATTGGAATCCCAGCCACCGGATATCTTCCTGGATGGCTTCTACATATTCCATATCCTCTTTCGTCGGGTTAGTGTCGTCGAAACGAAGGTTGCACACACCGCCGTGTGCGGCAGCGATGCCGAAGTCGAGACAAATGGCTTTAGCGTGCCCGATGTGCAGGTAACCGTTTGGTTCCGGCGGGAAGCGTGTTTGTACTTTTCCCCCGTTCTTTCCAGCTTTCAAATCATTTTCTACTGCCTGTTCAATGAAATTGAGGCTTTTCTTTTCGCCTGCTTCTTCGTTTTTTATATCTGTCATATCTGTCATTATTATAAAAGCTCGTAGCTAATAAGTTGCTGCAAAAGTAGGATATTTTTTTTGTATATCCTTATTTCACGGGTATATATCCACTCTTTTTTATAATATCCTGTCCTTCGGGAGAGAGAATAAACTCGAGCAGGGGAGCGATTTGTGTTTTGTTCTTTGCATCATAATAGTAGTAGAGGGGGCGGACGATGGGATAAGTCTTGTTGGTGGCGTTCTCTACGGTCGGGGTGGCATAGTGCTCGCCATCATACGAGATGGACAGAGTCTTGATGCGCGGCGACACATAAGCGAGCCCTACATAGCCGATTGCCCCTTTGGTCTGGCTGACGGATTGGATAATGGCTCCGGTGGCGGGCATGGAGAGGCTGCTGCTCATATAATTCTTGTTCTTGAGGACGCTCTCTTTGAAGAACTCGTAGGTGCCGGAAGAGGTCTCGCGAGAGTAAACCACGATCTTGCGGTCGTCGCCTCCCACTTGTTTCCAGTTGGTTATTTTTCCGCGGAAGATGTCTTCCAGTTGCCGGCGGGTGAGTTTTTTCACCGGATTGGACGGGTGTACAACGACAGCCAGTGCATCGTAAGCGACGATCACTTCGTCTATATCCCGTTTGGCGGCTTTGGCTTTCATCTTTTCGCTGAATTTGATGGGGCGTGAAGCCATGGCGATGTCAGTGGTGTTGTCCATCAGGGCGGAGATGCCTACCCCTGTACCGCCTCCGGTGACTGTGACACGGGCGTCGGGTTCACGGTTCATGAAGCGTTCGGCGGTTTGCTGGGCTACGGGCAGTACGGTGTCACTGCCTTTGATGCGCTGAGCGTTGGCATGCAATGCTGCGAGTGAGAGGGCGGCGAATAAGATAGTTCTAACTTTCATATGATTAAGTTTTTATTTCTTTCACCACAGATTACACAGATTTTCACAGAACTTTTAATCTTACATACCAACGGGATTAATTATTGATCTGTGTTACTCTGTGGTGAATCCTGTGGTGGATTCTATTTTATGTGCAAATAAAGCAATAGCGTGTTACATTCCTGTTTCAAAACGTGCCGCATCTTGTCTTGTAACAGAAACGTAACAGGTTTGAAACAGTTCCTTCAAACCGTATTCACACCTCCTTAATACTTACTCCGTTTCTTTGCATCATGAAAATCAAAAGGTATGAAGAAGGTTTTTGAAAGAATTATAGAAGGAATATTGACCTGTAGCGGTTTTGTAACGAGTATTACGATTCTGCTGATTGTGCTTTTCCTTTTTACCGAGGCATTCGGCCTGTTCAGCAGCAAGGTTATTGAAGAGGGATATGTGCTGGCGCTGAACAAAGATAATAAGGTAAGCGAACTGACACCGATGCAAATTAAAGATGTCTTTGATGAAGAGATCACCAACTGGAAAGAATTGGGGGGTGAAGATCTCCCGATCCGGGTGTTCCGTCTGGAAGACATCACGCACTACTACTCGGAAGAAGAACTGGGAGAAGCCTACGAGAATGCAGGGGAAAAGATTATGGAGCTGATTCAGAAAACACCCGGTATCGTTGCTTTTATTCCTCAGAAGTTTGTGGTACGGCCGGATGCGGTACATTTCATAAAGGATAACACCATTTCTGTGAAGGAGGTCTTTGCCGGAGCGGAATGGTTTCCGACGGCTACTCCCGCACCTTTGTTCGGCTTTCTGCCGCTGATAACCGGTACGCTTTGGGTGAGCCTGTTTGCCATATTGATTGCTTTGCCGTTCGGACTTTCGGTATCGATCTATATGTCAGAGGTGGCCGATTCGAAAGTACGTAGTTGGCTGAAGCCGGTGATAGAGTTGCTGAGCGGTATTCCTTCGGTGGTATATGGCTTTTTCGGCTTGATCGTGATTGTACCTTTGATTCAGAAAGTATTTGATTTGCCGGTGGGGGAGAGCGGACTTGCGGGAAGCATTGTGCTTGCCATCATGGCATTGCCCACCATCATAACGGTGACTGAAGACGCCATGCGCAACTGTCCCCGTGCCATGCGTGAAGCCAGCCTGGCACTCGGAGCTTCGCAGTGGCAGACCATTTATAAAGTAGTGATCCCTTATTCGATCTCGGGCATTACCTCGGGGGTGGTGTTGGGTATCGGACGCGCTATCGGCGAGACGATGGCGGTTTTGATGGTGACCGGAAATGCCGCCGTGATTCCCACTACCATTCTCGAACCTTTGCGCACAATCCCGGCAACCATTGCGGCCGAACTCGGAGAAGCACCGGCAGGGGGACCACACTATCAGGCTCTGTTCCTGCTGGGGGTAGTGCTGTTCTTCATTACATTAATCATCAACTTTAGTGTGGAGTACATTTCATCTAAGGGCGTAAAACGTAGTAAGTAATATGGAAATACTGAATAATACAAAAGCTAAAAGACGTTCGCAGGGGATCGCTTTCGGCATATTCCGGCTGCTGAGTTTATGCATTGTGCTGATTTTGTTCGCGATTCTGGGATTCATCATCTATAAGGGTATCGGCGTGATCAGCTGGGATTTTCTGACCACCGCTCCTACTGACGGGATGACGGGAGGAGGCATCTGGCCGGCTATCGTGGGTACATTCTACCTGATGGTGGGCAGTGCGCTGTTTGCCTTTCCGGTGGGTGTGATGAGTGGTATTTACATGAACGAGTATGCGCCGAAGGGCAAACTGGTACGCTTTATCCGGGTGATGACCAACAACCTGAGCGGTATTCCGTCGATTGTTTTCGGTCTCTTCGGTATGGCGCTGTTTGTTAATTATATGGATTTCGGCGATAGTATTCTGGCGGGTTCGTTGACGTTGGGGCTGCTTTGCGTACCTTTGGTGATCCGTACTACGGAAGAGGCATTGAAGGCAATACCGGACAGCATGCGCGAGGGAAGCCGTGCACTGGGAGCTACCAAGCTTCAGACCATCTGGCACGTGATTCTGCCTATGGGAATGCCGAATATCATCACCGGATTGATTCTGGCCTTGGGACGTGTGTCGGGAGAAACGGCTCCGATCCTGTTCACTTGTGCGGCGTATTTCCTCCCGCAATTGCCCACAAGCATCTTAGATCAATGTATGGCATTGCCCTATCACTTGTATGTGATATCGACCAGCGGAACGGATATGGAGGCGCAGTTGCCTCTGGCTTATGGAACGGCCTTGGTACTGATTGTAATCATACTCCTGGTGAACCTGCTGGCCAATGCCTTGCGAAAGTATTTTGAGAAGAAAGTAAAAATGAATTAGAAATTGTTTCTTAGTGACGGAGTACAACAAAAGATATGGATACAACAGTAAAAATTGATGCGCGTGACGTGAACTTCTGGTATGGTGACTTCCATGCACTGAAGGGGATCAGTATGGAGATTGAAGAAAAATCGGTAGTCGCGTTTATAGGTCCTTCCGGATGTGGGAAATCTACTTTTCTACGCCTTTTTAATCGGATGAACGACTTGATTCCTGCAACCCGCCTGACGGGAGAGATCCGCATAGACGGCGAAAACATCTATGACAAGGGAGTGCAGGTGGACGAGCTGCGTAAAAATGTAGGCATGGTGTTCCAGCGTCCCAATCCTTTTCCGAAAAGCATTTTTGAAAACGTGGCTTACGGGTTGAGAGTGAACGGAGTGAAAGATAATGCCTTTATCCGTCAGCGGGTGGAGGAGACCCTGAAGGGTGCCGCGCTTTGGGATGAAGTGAAGGACAAACTGAAAGAATCGGCTTTTGCCTTGTCCGGCGGACAGCAGCAGCGTCTTTGTATCGCACGCGCAATGGCTGTATCGCCTTCGGTACTGTTGATGGACGAACCTGCTTCGGCGCTCGACCCTATTTCGACGGCAAAGGTGGAAGAGTTGATACACGAGTTGAAAGAACGGTATACCATTGTGATTGTGACGCACAATATGCAGCAGGCTGCACGTGTCAGTGATAAGACGGCGTTTTTCTATATGGGGCAGATGGTGGAGTTTGGCGACACGAAGAAGATCTTTACGAACCCGGAGAAGGAAGCGACACAAAACTATATAACCGGACGTTTCGGATGACATACGATTGATCGGCATGCAGCTCGATGTATTATTTAATATTGTATATTTGCTTAATAATAAATTTAATAGAATATGGTGAAGTTTATAGAATCAGAACTTGTTCTGCTGAAAAAGGAAATAGACGAGATGTGGACATTGGTTTACAACCAGTTGGACAGGGCAGGGGAGGCAGTGCTGACCCTGGATAAGGAACTGGCCCAGCAGGTGATTGTCCGTGAACGCAGGGTGAATGCTTTCGAATTGAAGATAGACAGCGACGTGGAAGACGTGATCGCTTTATATAATCCGGTAGCTATCGACCTTCGCTTTGTGTTGGCCATGTTGAAAATCAACACCAACCTGGAGCGTCTGGGCGACTTTGCAGAAGGAATCGCACGTTTTGTAGTGAAGAGTGAAGAGCCGGTTCTGGATGAAGAGTTACTGAAACGACTCCGTCTGGAAGAGATGCAGAAACAGGTGCTTTCGATGCTTGAAGTGGCAAAACGCGCATTGAACGAAGAGAGCCTGGAGCTGGCAACCTCCGTATTCGCTAAAGATAATTTATTGGACGAGATCAATGCGGAGGCTACGGCTGTTTTGGCAGAGTATATCAAAGAGCATCCGGAAAGCACTCTCTCGTGCCTCAATCTGGTGGGAGTATTCCGTAAATTGGAACGTTCCGGCGACCATATAACGAATATTGCAGAAGAGATAGTCTTTTTCATCGATGCTAAAGTCTTGAAGCATAGTGGCAAGGTAGAAGAGCATTATCCTGCTAAATAATAAATCGCAAATTTTTAAACAAAAATTAGTGCTACTTAAAAAAATGTCATATATTTGTCTCCTGTAACGGTTCGGTTACAGGAGTTTTTTTTGAAATGATAATAAATCCAAAGAAAAATCAAAAAGATGTTATATGACATGTTTTTATATTTGGTTCATAACGAGAAAAGCACCTATATTTGCATCGTTATCCTGAAAACAATCTTTTTACCTTAAAAAAAAACTAATACCTATTGAAAACTGAAAAGCGGGGCTTTGTGAAAAGCCCCGCTTTTTTATGTTGATTCTTTATCCAATCCCATTTTCTTTGTATCTTTGACCCCTGTGAGGGGGTGGGCGAATGCGAGTCGCGTCACACCTCCGTTTTAATTGTGAATCCTAAATTAAAAATAGAACTATGTTTTCCGGAATCGTAGAAGAGTATGCTACCGTTGTGGCACTGGTGAAAGACCAGGAGAATATACATTTCACACTGAAGTGTTCGTTTGTAAATGAATTGAAGATAGATCAGAGTATCTCTCACAATGGGGTCTGCCTGACCGTGGTCAGCATGACTGAAGATACCTACACTGTGACTGCCATGAAAGAGACACTGGACCGGTCGAACCTTCGTCTGCTGAAAGTGGGGGACAAGGTGAACGTGGAACGCAGCATGATGATGAACGGACGTCTGGACGGCCATATTGTGCAGGGACATGTGGATCAGACCGCCGAATGTATCGATATCAAAGATGCAGACGGAAGCTGGTATTTTACGTTTAAATATGCTTTCGACAAGGAGATGGCCAAGCGCGGCTATATTACGGTCGATAAGGGGTCGGTTACGGTCAACGGTGTCAGCCTGACGGTATGCAACCCGACTGACGATACTTTTCAGGTGGCGATTATCCCATATACCTACGAGCATACCAATTTCCATACTTTCGGGAAGGGCAGTGTTGTCAACCTGGAATTTGATATTATCGGCAAGTATATCAGCCGGATGATCCAGTACAAATAAGGTGGACCGGGGAGTAGAGGTGAAAAAAGTATGAACGACTTTCTGCAATTGGTAAATGCCCGGCAAAGTGACAGGGCTTACGATAAATCGCGTCTTGTGGAGGCGGATAAGCTGGAACGCATCCTTGAAGCGGGACGGCTGGCACCTTCTGCCTGCAATGCCCAGCCTTGGAGGTTCGTGGTAGTGACCGATCCGTCATTGGCGGAGAAGGTCGGTAAGGCTGCTGCGGGCTTGGGAATGAATAAATTTGCCAAGGATGCTCCGGTGCATATCCTCGTTGTAGAAGAGTCTGCCAACATTACTTCGCGGCTGGGCGGAAAACTGAAGGGAAAACATTTTCCGTTGATCGATATCGGTATTGTGGCTGCACACATTGTGCTGGCTGCCGAAAGCGAAGGGCTGGGATCATGTATACTCGGCTGGTTCGATGAAAAAGAGATAAAGAGCCTGACCGGTATTCCCTCTTCCAAACGTGTATTGCTGGATATCCTGATCGGATATCCGGTGAAAGAGAAACGAAAGAAGATCCGGAAAGAAAGCGGGAAAATTATTTCTTATAACAGCTATTAATGATCTGAGTGATACAGAATGGGCTCTGCGGGTAGGAGACATAAAGAAAACCCATATCGCTCTTATCGGAAACGGAATTTATTTCACCACAGATTACACCGATTTTCACGGATTATATCATCCGGTTCTCGGTGGAAGAAATTATTAATCTGTGTCAATCTGCGTAATCTGTGGTGAAAACCCTCCGTGAGACTCCGTGTCGCTCTGTGGTGGAAAGAGTTTGGATACCGTTTCCCGTGCTGAACTACAAGTCCTTCAGCAATACTTTGCTTGCCTTTTTATAATATTCTTCCCTGGAGTCAAGCAAAACCTTCCATTGCTCGCTGAATTCCTCGTCTTTATCGACTTTAAAATCTTCTGAGCCGTATGTGTCCAGCCGGTCGAGCAATAGCGCTACATTCAGTTGATTGATGTCGATGGAAGGCTGGTATGCGATATCCTCGCTTTTTTGATCGGTGACTACTTCGTGAATCAGGTGTATCTCCTGCAGTTGGTAAAGTATCTGATTGGTCAGCCGAATCGGGATGCGATGTTCTTCGGATATCTCTTCGGCGGTGTAAGGCGTTTCGTTGTTTTCGAAACGTTTGGCTATAAGAGACATGATTAAGATAGATATGAAATCGCGGTAACGGCGACTGATGTTCTGCGTATCTCTGTCGAAACTGAAGTTGCGGATGTTCTGGCCGGCATACGTCAGCTCGGCACCGAACAGGCAGATGGTCCATGATATCTGCAACCATAACAAGAACATCGGGAGAGCGGCGAAACTACCGTAAATGGCATTGTATTTGGACACCCACAACTGACTGCTGATGTACAGGAACTGAAATGCCTGATAAGCCGAACCGGCCAGGATGCCGGAGATCAGTGCATGCTTGAATTTCACCTTGGTATTGGGCATGAAGATATAGAGTCCCGTAAACATCAGCCAGGTCAGCACGAACGGAATCAGACGGATCAGGAATTTCAGGATAGGGGCAAGTAAAACAAAATCCGCCATACTCTTCAGCATTGTGCCTACAAAGATGGAAAGACCGCCCGATACTACGATCAGGATCGGCATCAATAGGAACATTGAAAAGTAATCGGTGATTTTGCGGTACATGCTGCGCCCTTTCTTTACCTGCCAGATGCGGTTGAAGGTGATTTCAATGTTACTGACCAGGTTGAGTACGGTCCACAGCAACATGACCAGGCCGACTCCGATAAAAATACCGTTTTTGGTCTGTGACAGATACGAGTCTACGAATTGCAGGATGATATCCGTCGCCTCGGTGGACCCTCCGAAGCCATCACGAAACTGGCTTTCCATCAAAGTGGAGACCCCGAATCCGCGCGCGATGGCAAAGAGGATGGCGAGTATGGGCACAATGGCGAGCAGGGTGCTGTAGGTCAGCGCTGAGGCTTTATTGACAATGCGGTCTTTGTTGAAGCGGTTGACGCAGAGATAGATCGTTTTGATGATATTGTATATCGAGAACTTGGTGCGGGTGACTTCGCTTTCCGTGATCCGCCAGATATCATAGGTAATGAATTTCCATATATCGGAGAGACGCTGATTCATAGGTCTGGTATTTGAAATTAAAAAAAAAGAAAAGCAGTCAGCCTATAAGCCGAGTTCTGTACCCTGAATAAATCAAGGTGCCTGTCATTTATCTGAGTGGGGTGTCACCACACCACTTTAGCGGTCTACCCTCCGACATGGAGCGAGCAGCTCTCATAGCGCCGGTTTACATGACCTTACAACTCCTAAGACGTACAGCCCGATATGTCACCATACGGCTGGTGGGCTCTTACTCCACCTTCTCACCCTTACCTCTCCCCGGAAGGAGGGGCGGTTCTTTTCTTCTACGTTACTCTACCCTCACGGACAGCTTTCTGTTAGGAAGTAGGATGCTCTGTGTTGCCCGGACTTTCCTCCTGCACCGAAGTACACGCGACAGACCGGCCAACTGCTTTGGTCAGCAAAAGTACAAGAATTATTTTGTTTGAGCAAACGGAAGGGAGGATTAGTTCGGTTCACCACAGAGTAACACAGAGTCTCACAGAGTTTCACGAATGACATAAATTCACCACAGATTATGCAGATTATCACAGATTAATAATTTATTTTACTGAGAGTTAAATTAAAATATCTGTGTTAATCCGTGTAATCTGTGGTGAACTCAAAACTCAGTGTTACTCTGTGGTGAACATCGTATGACTCGATTTCAGTTCTTATTCTTAATGTTTCTGAAAATATATATCTAAAATGGAAAGAGTTTCTATCTTTGCTAAAAATGTAACCCCCAAATCTTTCTTTCATGAAGAATATGATTCCTTTTGTATCGCTGCTTTTGGCAGTGTCCGCCTGTACGGGTATTCCTGAAAACAAGAAAAATGCCCTCCCTCAAGATGTAGAACGATTGTCCGGTGAAGTCCGCGACCGCTTCATTCCCGATAAGCGTGTCATCCTTTGGGATGTGGATTACGATGTATCCGGAAAGACGATTACCGTAAAGGGGGCAACTACTTCGCCGGAAGCTAAGGCGGCTTTGTTATCGGGGCTGGAAGAGAAGGCTTATGAAGTAAAGGATAGCCTGCAACTGGTTCCGGACAGTGCGGCTCTGGAAGGAAAGATGTACGGCATTGTCAATCTTTCCGTATGTAATATGCGTGTAGAGGATGATTTTTCTTCGGAAATGACCACTCAGGCATTGATGGGAATGCCCGTTAAAGTGTTGCAACATCGCAACTGGTACCGCATCCAGACGCCCGATAATTATATCGCATGGGTACACCGGGTAGGAATCCATCCGGTCACCAAAGCCGGGCTGGATGTCTGGAACAAGGCAGATAAAATTGTAGTGACGTCGCATTACGGGTTCACTTATCAGCAGCCGGATGCAAAGTCTCAATCCGTGTCGGACGTGGTAGCCGGAAACCGTCTGAAGTACGAAGGTAAGCAAGGAGGATTCTATAAAGTCTCTTATCCGGACGGTCGGCAGGCTTATATCTCACAATCGATATCGATGCCCGAAAAGGAGTGGCGTGCCTCTTTGAAGCAAGATGCTTCAAGCATTATCCGAACCGCTTATACCATGATGGGGATTCCTTATCTCTGGGCGGGTACTTCTTCGAAGGGAGTCGATTGCAGCGGCTTTGTACGTACCGTCTTATTCATGCACGATATCATCATTCCCCGTGACGCCTCTCAACAGGCTTATGTGGGCGAGCATATCGACATTGCTCCGGACTTCGGCAATGTTCAGCCGGGAGATTTGATTTTCTTCGGGCGGAAGGCTACTGCCGAAAAAAAGGAGCGTGTGGTTCATGTAGCCATTTATCTGGGTGATAAGAAGTTCATCCATTCGCAAGGCGATGTGCATGTCAGCAGTTTCGATCCGGCAGATGCCGATTTTGATGAGTACAATCTGAACCGCCTGCTGTATGCGGTCCGTGTGTTGCCATCTATAGATAAGGAGGAAACTTTAAATACCACCGTTACGAATCCGTATTATAACTAAACTCAAAATAGGTATGCAAAACCGAAGAGATTTTCTCAAGACGGCTGCCTTTGCCGCTATCGGTTCGGGACTGTCATTGCAAGGAGCTTTTGCCGGAGAGAAAGCCCCTGTTTCGTTCGCGATCAATCAACTCGGCCTGGGGGCAAAGATGAAATTGCGTTTTTTCCCTTACGAACTGAAGTTGAAGCACGTATTTACCGTGGCCACTTATTCGCGCACCACCACTCCCGATGTGCAGGTAGAGATAGAATATGACGGAGTCATCGGCTACGGTGAGGCTTCGATGCCTCCTTATCTGGGACAGACGGTAGACTCGGTGATGGGGTTTCTGAAGAAAGTCGATCTGGAACAGTTCGACGATCCGTTCCGGCTGGAAGATATACTGGCTTATGTAGATGGTCTCACTCCGGGAGATACGGCTGCCAAAGCTGCCATCGACATTGCATTGCACGACCTGGTGGGTAAACTTTTGGGAGCACCCTGGTACAGGATCTGGGGGTTGGATAAGGCGAAAGCACCTTCGACCACCTTCACGATAGGCATCGATACACCGGAAGTGGTACGTGAAAAGACGCTTGAAGTGGCCGGGCAGTTCAATATCCTCAAAGTGAAGCTGGGGCGTGAGAATGACAAACAGATGATTGAAACGATCCGTTCGGTGAGCGATCTGCCTATCGCAGTCGATGCCAATCAGGGATGGACGGATAAGAAATATGCATTGGACATGATTCTGTGGCTGAAGGAGAAAGGGATCGTGATGATTGAACAGCCCATGCCCAAAACACAGTTGGACGATATTGCATGGGTGACCCAGCATAGTCCGTTGCCGGTTTTTGCCGATGAATCTTTGCAGCGGTTGAGCGATGTGCCCGGGCTGAAGGGGGCTTTTACCGGAATAAATATCAAACTGATGAAGTGCACCGGTATGCGGGAAGCCTGGAAGATGGTGACGTTGGCGCGTGCATTGGGAATGAAAGTGATGGTAGGCTGTATGACGGAAACTTCGTGTGCGGTCTCTGCCGCCGCACAATTCTCTCCGGCCGTCGACTTTGCCGATCTGGACGGAAACCTGCTGATAGCGAACGACCGCTTCAAAGGGATGGAAGTTGTAAAAGGTAAGATCACCCTCAACGACCTTCCGGGGATCGGGGTGGTTAAAATATGAACACAGGTAAACTTTTGAAACTTATTTGGATATGAGAAAATTGCTTTATATTGTGATGATATTCATCGGCGTCTCCGCCTGCACCTCCCGGCAGGAGTCCAAGCCTTACGACTGGGACGACGACCTGCATCAACGATTGCTGGCGGATTTCTGCCTGACCGAATCCCAGGTGAAAGACTATATCCGCAAATACATTCCCGACGTGACGGACGAACAGATGCGCCAATGGGAAGAGAGCAAGGCGCTTGAGTGCCGGGTGATCGACGGAGAGAAACGTTATTTCCGCAATGCCGGTCCCAACCTGTTCCGGATAGACTCTGCCTGCTGTGCCGTCAAAATGGAGAAAGAGGGTACTTCACTGAGCACGAGCGAACAGGTCAATAAAGAACATCTGCCCGAAGTGATGGCTGCTGTCAGGAAAGAAAAAACTCCTGTCGTGCAGCCCAAACGCATGCGGGTCACTTACACGCTGACGGTGGACAGCAATGCCGTACCTGCCGGAAAAATGATTCGTTGCTGGTTGCCTTATCCCCGGACAGACCAGCCCCGCCAGCAAAATGTAAAATTGCTCCATGTCAGCGAACCCCGTTACACATTGTCCCCGCCTTCATGCCGGCACAGCACCCTCTATATGGAGAAGCAAGCCATCCCCGGTGAGCCGACGGTCTTTTCGGAAACCTTTGAGTACACCTCGTGTGCCGAATGGCATCCGTTGAAGCCCGGGAATATTCTGCCTTATGACACTGCCGGTGCTCTTTATAAGGAGTATACTGCCGAACGGGAAACCCATATCCGCTTCACCCCCCGCATCAAGGAGCTGGCTGCCAATCTGACAGTCGGTGAAACCAATCCTTTGTTGAAGGCACAGCGCATTTTCCGTTGGATAAACGATCATTTCCCCTGGGCTTCGGCCCGCGAATATTCCACTATTGAGAATATTCCGGAATATGTGCTCGACAATCGTCACGGCGATTGCGGTCAGGTGAGCCTGCTGTTTATCACCCTCTGCCGTTGCAGTGGCATTCCCGCCCGTTTCCAGAGCGGATTTATGATGCATCCGCGTGCCTGGAACCTGCACGACTGGGCGGAAGTCTATTTCGAAGGCGCAGGCTGGGTGCCGGTAGACCAATCGTTCGGTATTCCCACATTTGCCGACAATCCCGAAGAAAAGATGTTCTTTATGGGAGGTATCGACTCCTGGCGCATGATAGTCAACAGCGATTATTCCATGCCGCTGGTGCCGGAGAAGAAATATCCGCGTAGTGAAACCGTTGATTTCCAGCGTGGCGAGGTGGAGTGGGAAGGGGGCAACCTGTACTTCCCGCAGTGGAGTTATCACATGGATATAGACTATCTGAATTATTAAGTTCGTTTTCCATAAAAGACTTAAGCGTTTTCCGGAAAGACTTAAGCGTTTCTCAAAAAGACTTTAGTCTTTCGAGGGAAACGTTTAAGTCTTTTTTCTGTCTTCTAAATCCTTGTGTGTCATGCAACGAATGCTAATTTGTCAGTCTCTGCCGTTAACCGCTGTTAAGCTCCGCAGACTCACTGTTAAAAGAGAACAAAAAAGAGTGACAAGGAGAATAACAGAATGATTTTTGTCGTTATTTTAACGTCGTAAATGTTAAATGAAAGTAGAATATTAACAATTAAATGAATAAAAAGAATAGTATGAAACAGACAACAAAAAACATTCTCGGGATAGGAGCAGTAGTTCTTCTCAGTGCAGGAGTTGCCGGAGTGACAACCTATACGATGTTGAAGCCGGAGAACAGAGACAGCCTGTCGTTTAATGAACAGTTCCGTCAGAATCCCGGTGCTCGCTTGGCTGCTTATGACGCCATTAATGCCCAGCCTGTAGATCTGACGCAGGCGGCGGAAAATTCGCTTCATGCTGTAGTACATATAAAATCGACTCAACAGGCTAAAGAACAAACTGTGACCGTACGCGACCCGTTTGCAGAGATATTCGGGGATATCTTCGGTAATGGTGGCAGACAGCAGCGCCGTGTACAGACCCAGCCGCGTGTCGGCTTCGGTTCCGGTGTCATCATTTCCAAAGACGGTTACATCGTCACCAATAATCACGTGATCGACGGTGCGGACGAAATTATCGTTAAGCTGAATGACAACCGCGAGTTCAAAGGTCGCATGATCGGTACCGACCCGAATTCGGATTTGGCTCTGGTCAAGATCGAGGGAGACGATTTCCCGACCATCCCCGTGGGCGATTCTGATGCCTTGAAAGTAGGAGAGTGGGTATTGGCGGTAGGTAACCCGTTCAATCTTACCTCGACTGTAACTGCCGGTATCGTCAGTGCCAAGGCGCGTACGCTCGGTGTGTACGGCATCGGGGGAGTAGAATCGTTCATCCAGACAGATGCCGCCATCAATCAGGGAAACAGCGGTGGAGCTTTGGTGAATGCAAAAGGTGAATTGGTAGGTATCAATGCCGTGCTTTCTTCGCCCACAGGCGCTTATGCCGGATACGGTTTTGCCATTCCGACCAGTGTGATGACCAAAGTGGTCAGCGACCTGAAACAATATGGAACCGTACAACGTGCGTTGCTGGGTATCAAGGGTACTTCGCTTGCGGGTGACGGTGATATGATGTCCGATCAGCCGATCGACAAATCGGGAGCCACACTGTCCGATAAGCGCAAAGAGTTCGGCGTAGTGGATGGCGTTTGGGTACGCGAAATCGTAGATGGAGGTTCTGCTGCCGGTTCCGATATCAAGGTAGATGATGTCATCATCGGTATCGATGGCAAGAAAGTGCAGAACTTTGCCGACCTGCAGGAAGCCATTGCACAGCATCGTCCGGGCGATAAAGTGACCGTGAAGGTGATGCGTGACAAGAAAGAAAAGAATATCAATATAACATTGAAAAACGAACAAGGTACAACAAAGATTGTGAAGGATGCGGGTATGGAGATTCTGGGCGCTGCCTTCAAGGAGTTGCCGGACGACTTGAAGAAACAACTCAATCTCGGATACGGCTTGCAGGTTACCGGAGTCACTTCGGGCAAGATGGCGGATGCCGGTGTGCGGAAGGGCTTCATCATCCTGAAAGCCAACGATCAGCCTATGCGCAAAGTCAGCGACCTTGAAGAAGTGATGAAAGCTGCTGTGAAGTCACCGAACCAGGTACTCTTCCTCACAGGAGTATTCCCTTCAGGAAAACGCGGCTATTACGCTGTAGACTTGACTCAGGAGTGATTTAGCTGAAAGGTGCTGTGCCAGAACTCACCACAGAGCAGCACAGAGCAGAGTATCACAGAGCAGAGTATCACAGAGTTTTTTACTACGAATCAACAACTTAAAATCGTCTCTGTGTTACTCTGTGTGCTCTGTGGTGAGTATGGCCATACCAGCGAATCGCCTGCCGAAAAAGTATTCGGTAGCTTAATAATAGCTAAGGAAATCGAAAAGAGGGTACCGGCAATCAACTAGTCGGTACTCTTTTTGTTTATATTAGTAGATAATAATGGTGAAAAAGTTGTGAAAATTTATACGTTAACAAATAAATAGTCGTAACTTTGCACTCCAAATCTGTTTTATAAGAATGAGACAACTAAAGATTACCAAAAGTATCACTAACAGAGAGAGCGCTTCTCTTGACAAGTATTTGCAGGAAATCGGTCGCGAGGACCTCATTACTGTAGAGGAGGAAGTAGAACTCGCTCAACGCATTCGTAAGGGTGACCGTGTGGCATTAGAGAAACTGACACGCGCCAATCTTCGTTTCGTCGTATCCGTAGCTAAGCAGTACCAGAACCAAGGCTTGAGTTTGCCCGACTTGATTAATGAAGGCAATTTAGGACTGATCAAAGCTGCCGAGAAGTTTGATGAAACACGTGGCTTCAAGTTTATCAGTTATGCTGTATGGTGGATTCGCCAATCTATTTTGCAGGCATTGGCAGAGCAGTCCCGTATCGTTCGCCTTCCGTTGAACCAGGTCGGTTCGTTGAATAAGATCAGCAAAGCCTTCTCTAAGTTTGAACAGGAAAACGAGCGTCGTCCGTCGCCCGAAGAGTTGGCAGGTGAACTGGATATTCCGGTCGACAAGATCTCCGATACGCTGAAAGTATCCGGCCGCCATATCTCGGTGGACGCTCCTTTCGTTGAAGGAGAAGACAACAGCCTGCTCGATGTGTTGGTGAACGATGATTCGCCCATGGCAGACCGTTCTCTGGTTAATGAGTCTCTTGCGAGGGAAATTGATAGAGCTCTTTCTACGTTAACCGATAGGGAAAAAGAAATCATTCAGATGTTTTTCGGTATCGGACAGCAGGAAATGACATTAGAGGAAATCGGCGACAAATTTGGTCTCACACGTGAGCGTGTTCGTCAGATTAAAGAAAAAGCAATCAGAAGATTAAGACAAAGTAATCGTAGTAAATTGCTCAAATCTTACTTGGGATAAGCAAGGTATATCAGTTTCCGAAAAAGTATTTAAAAAACGCTTCATCTTTTGGTGGGCGTTTTTTTTTGTTATCTTTGCGAAGTTAAAAATATAACAGAATATGAAATACGTAAAAATACTGTTTGCTGTGGCATTGGTGTTTACATTGTGCTCGGCGTTTTCGTTGAAAAAAGGGGGACATAAACCCGTTTATGCCTTTGGGGTATCGGCTTCATTTACCGATACGGTGATATACTACACCGAAATTCAGATGCTTGACAGCGTGGCGCTGGATAAAAACGGATTCCTGCCGCATAGAGAACTGTACAGTTATCAGTTGAAGAATTATCTGGAATTCGATAAAGGACTTCCTAACCGTACTTGTATGATCTATTTCTCGGAAAATAAAAAGAAATTAGGAAAAGAGGCCGCCAAGGTTGTGGGGAAATTCAAGAAGAATAAAACGGTGGCTGTCGAGAAAATCGATCCTCAGAATTTCCGGTTCAGTAAACCAGAAGAGTAACTTATACGTTATATAAAATATAGCAAAGAGATGCCGTTTGTTTGCATCTCTTTTTTTCTTTATTATAATATCTCTGGATAATATTAATTCATGAAACTGAAAATAACCTTGTATTCCGTATGTCTGCTTATGCTGCTTGCTGCCTGTCAGCAGGATGGGCCGACACCTGAACCGAGTGTAGGTTCGCGTACCGTGTTAGTGTATATGATAGCCCAGAACTCTTTGGCACCGTTGGCCTCGGCCGATATTGAAGAGATGAAAGAGGGAATGCGGCAGGTTGATGCCACATCCGGTAATCTGCTGGTGTATATAGACGATTATTCGGCTCCCCGGCTGATTCGTCTGGGAAAAGACAAAAAAGGAAAAGTGGTGGAAGAGACCATTGAAAATTACCCGGAGCAAAATTCGGCCGATGCAAATGTGATGAAAAAGGTTATATCTACTGCCTTCAATCAATATAAAGCGGAGAAGTATGGCATGGTCTTCTGGTCGCACGGTGAGGGATGGATACCTTCTCCGGCAAAGACACGTTGGTTTGGTCAGGACGGCAATAACTATATGGATATAGCTGATTTGCACGCAGCCTTACAGGTGGCGCCCGACCTCGACTTCTTGTTTTTCGATGCATGTTTTATGGAAGCTGTAGAGGTGGCGTATGCGTTGCGCGACTGCGGAAGTTACCTGATCAGTTCGCCTACCGAGATTCCGGGGCCGGGCGCTCCTTATCAGACAGTGGTTCCCGCGATGTTTTCTGCCGAAAATGCAGCTTTGAAGATTGCTTCCTGCTATTATGATTACTATCAAAGCAGATATAATGACGGAATCGGTATGTCCAATGAAGATTGGACCGGTGGTGTTTCTGTTGGGGTTGCCAAGATGAGTGAACTTGAGAATCTGGCTGTTGCAACGTCCAAAGTGCTGCCCAGGTATATCACCGGGAAACAGAATTTTGATCTTTCCGGAGTGATGTGTTATGATCGCCGCACTGATAAGCAATATTATTATGATTTAGACCGGTTCATCTATCAGATAACTGCAGGGAACGGCGATTATGATAGTTGGCGGGAGGCGTTCGATAAGGTAATGGTTTACTGGAAATCCACTCCCCGCAACTATTCTGCCTACGCCGGCATGTTTACGATGAATCAGGATGCGAAAGGGCTTTCTACCTATATTCCCCGTATGTCCGCTCCGTCGTTGAATACTTCTTACCAGCAGACTGAATGGTATAAGGTATCCGGTTGGGCGGATACCGGTTGGTATAAGAATTAGAAAAATCAAAGAGGTGTGTCATCTGTGGTGAATGATGACACACCTCTTTGTTTATCAGATAAACTCTCCTTCAGCGTTCACCTTTACTTTCACTTCCAATTCTCCTTTTTCCAGTTCAACCAGATAATATTCTCCTTCGTCGGGTGTTTCAACAAAGTCTGCGTCATCGATTTGATATCCCGCATATTTCTCTGAAGAAGCGATCGCACGGGTCACTGTTTCCGGTAGTTCGTTGCGGCGTACGTCCCAAGAAGTAGATATCCATTCGTTAGAGCTGTTGAATACAATTTCTTTACTGATATTACCGTCGATGACGTCTACCTCAGTCATCCCGTGCTCCACTTCGATCTCGACCAGGCGTGCGTTTGGATATTGCTTTTTGATAAAGGTCTCAATGGCTGCCGGAATCTCGGCAGGCAGATAGTTCTCTGAATCGTTGTCCGTATCCGCAACGCTTTTCACCAGGATGCCCTCTTCCGAGTAATACAGGTCGAATTCCTGCTTTCCGGACTCTACCTCGATGACGTATACCTTCTCCATGTCCGGACGTTCCAACATGTCCACATCGTCTACTTTCCACTTGGCGTATTCACTGCTTTCGAATGCACTCTTCACAGCTGCCGGCAGAGCCTGATAAGGGAGGTCGGTCTCTGTCATTTGCCATACTCCGTTCGGAGTAAACCAGGCTGAGGTTTCGTAGTTCTGTTGACGGAATTCCGCTATGTAATAGTTGCCTTTTGTTTCCCACTTTTCGTTGTTGACAGACGGATACTTTTCGGTAAATGCGTTTTTCAGTTCCGTGGGCACGGAAGACAGATGATCGTCATCGTCATTACAGCTTTGTAATCCCAGGGCACCCAGTGCTAGAAGAAGAAAATACATTTTCAATTTCATATCTACTATACTTTTTTAGTTATCAATATCGATTAAATTAAATTTAGAGTCAAATTTTAGTTCCCAACCATTGGATAGTTTCACTTCATAATCCGTTTTATCGCGTTCTATTTTCAGAACTTTAGCGTCCGGATAATTAGTGGCTGTATATTTTTGGATAGGAGAGGGGATGATGCCCTGTGGCACTACACTGAATTTGCAATTTACTTCAGTCCAGTTTCCTTTCTTGTCGAACTCTACTTTGTTGCCGTCGGTGAAGATGACATCGTAGCTTTTCTGTAAGAAATCGCTTTCAACTTTGGCCATGGCAATGTTGCTGCCGGCAAAGTGTTGTTTGATGAACTGCTGTGCCTTCTGCGGCATCTGGCTTACTTGAATCGGTTTATCATCGTCCGCTCTTGCGATGGTTTGCAGAGTGAACAGGCATACGAATAAAAGAAGTAACTTTTTCATAATCGTCTTTTTTTTATTGGTTTTTATTTTTAGCAATTAATTTATAATGCAAAGATGAAGGTCGATTCTGAAAAGAATTGGGAATTCTCTCCATTTTGATACTTTTTTCTAAATAAAAGTTTGATTACTCTTGTTCATCCGGTTGGACTTATACTGTATATTTACACAATATTTAACGCTGAGCGGGAAGTCCTTCTCGCAACAGGTATGAAAATGATTTGTACAGGCAGGTGTGCCGGGGAGTCGTATCCACCACAGATTACACGTGTTTGCGCAGATGAATGTCGCCGGTTCTCAGTGGATTAAATCCGTTCTGTGTTAATTAATCTGCGTAATCTGTGGTGAAATTGTTCTTCCGCAATTCGAAACAGTGTTCATCTTTCTCAAAATAATACCTGAGTGTGAGATGCTGTAATTTGCAGATGGAGTCGGCTATGGCAAGTCCCAGTCCGGTCGAACCTTCCTTTTTGCTTCCCTGATAGAATCGTTCAAAGATATGGGTCGCATCCAGGGGGCGGCCTGCGCCGCTATTCCTGAAGGTCATGCTATGACCGGTTATTTCAATCCGGATATGCCCACCGTCTACGTTGTGTACAAACGCATTTTTGAGCAGGTTCGTTATCAGGGCTACTGCCAGCGATTCATTCATCTCCGCCCGGAATATTCCCTGTTCATCCAGCGTCAGCTCAATTTCCCGATAGCCGTATACTTCTTTATAATCTTCTATATATCGCTTGAGCATGCTGTTGAACTCCACCGTTCGGGTATCGGAGAATTGTCCGTTATCTATTTTGGACAGTAACAGCAGCGATTTATTGAGCTTGGTGATATGCTCCAGGGTCTGGTGCGTTTTTATCAGCTCTTCCAACTGTGCTTCAGACAAGGAGTCGTCTTCCATCAGCATTTCCAGGCGATTCCGGCAGATGGCCAACGGTGTTTGCATTTCGTGTGAAGCATTGCCGATGAATTGCTTTTGCTGTTCAAAGATGTGCTCGCTTCGTTCCGCGTTGCGGATGGCTGCCTCGTTCAGCTTCCTGAACTCCGTAATTTGCGTTTCATTCTTCAAAGGGCGATTGGGACGGCCTATCCTGTAGGCATCCAGCCAGCGCAGCAGGTTGTAAAGTGGCTTCATGCTGCGGTGAAATATCCAGATGCAGACAATCAGGATGGTGAGCAGCAGGACGATGTACAGAAAAATAATCCATCCCAGCATGGCGTCTTTCAGGTCGTCCTTCTCGATCGTCGGCGTCGATACGGTAAGCTCGTAATATTGCCCTTCGTCATCTTTGAATAAGGTGGTCAGTATGCGTGCCGGTTCAGTCTCTTCCTTCTCCACAATATAGACCATGGAGTCTTTGTAGCAGATATCTTCGCGTTCGTCGGCATACTCTTTGCTTACTTTTCTAAGATAGTACTGATTGTTCGACCCATTGTTTTTCGAGGGCAGTTCTTCTCCGGCCAGGGCACGGATAATGATGGTTTCCGAGTAATCCTCCAGAGAGTCGTCTACTTCGTCGTTCACTTCATCTATTACGGCTATATAGAAAAATACAGCCCATGCCCCGAGAACAACTGTCAGCATGAGTGCGATGCGGATGATAATGCGGTATATCAACTTCATGGAGGTAGGGTCTTTTTTTATTCAACAGTCATTTTGTAGCCGAATCCATATACAGCCTTCAGTTCTGCCAAGGCACCGGCATCTTTGAGTTTCTTTCTCAGGTTCTTGATTTGCGCATAGATGAAATCAAAATTGTCTACCTGGTCGATATGATCTCCCCACACCGATTCGGCAAGCGTGTTTTTGTTTACCAGTCGTCCGGGACGGTTGGCAAAGTAGAGAAGGATATCATACTCTTTGCGGTTTAATTCTATTTCCTTGTCATCTACGAATACCTGGAATGTATCGGGGACAATACGTATGTTGGCCAGGCGTATGTCCATTTCTCCGTCGCGGCGCTGGCGTCGGATCACACTTTTGATGCGGGCATTTAATTCGGCCAGGTGAAAGGGTTTGGGCAGATAGTCGTCGGCACCCAGTTCCAGTCCCAGTACTTTATCGTCCAGGGAGTCTTTGGCCGATATGATAATTACGTTTTCCCGTTTACGCATCTTTTTCAGTTGCTCCAGCAGGTTCAGCCCATTGCCGTCAGGCAACATAATGTCCAGCAAGACACAGTCGTAATCGTAGTCCTCTATCTTGCGTAATCCCGACTGGAAGTCTGCGGCAGCTTCCACTACATAGCGTTCTTTTTCGAGCGAACGCTGGATCAGTTCCCTCAGTGAGGGTTCGTCTTCGATTATTAATATTTTCATAGGGCTTTTTATTTCTACCTGCAAAGAAAAGGCTTATTTCTGAAATAAAACTGAAAAGAAAAGCTATTTTATTTTTCTATCTCAACAGAAGTGTCTAATTTTGTTTCCAATAAACAAAAATAACACGAGTATGAATCTCTAATACTATAATTTATCATGTTGACTCAAATTATCAATGGACGCATATTTACTCCGCAAGGTTGGTTGAACGAAGGTTCTGTGTTGATGAGAGATGGAAAAATTCTGGAAGTAACTAATTGCGACCTGGCGCTGATCGGTGCCAATCTGGTGGATGCCAGAGGAATGTATATTGTTCCCGGCTTTGTTTGTATGCATGCCCATGGTGGGGGAGGACACGATTTTACAGAATGTACCGAAGAGGCTTTCCGTACGGCGATAGCTGCACACATGAAGCACGGTGCCACCAGCTTTTTCCCGACACTTTCTTCTTCTCCGTTCTCCGAAATACGCAAAGCTGTAGATATATGTGAAAAACTGATGGCCGAACCCAATAGCCCGATACTCGGCTTACATGTGGAAGGCCCTTACCTGAACCGTAAGATGGCGGGAGAACAGTTTGCAAACCAAGTGAAAGAAGTCGATGTGGCAGAATACACCTCTTTGCTTGAAAGCACCGATTGCATCAAGCGTTGGGATGCCTCTCCCGAACTGCCCGGAGCACTTGACTTTGCACGTTATCTGAAGTCGAAGGGAATTGTAGGAGCTGTTTCGCATACGGAAGCCGAATATGATGGCATAAAGGAAGCATACGAGGCGGGATTTACACATGCTGCACACTTCTACAATGCAATGCCGGGCTTTCATAAGCGTCGCGAATATAAATACGAGGGAACGGTTGAGAGCGTCTACCTGACCGATGGCATGACTATCGAGCTGATTGCTGACGGCATTCATTTGCCTTCCACTATTTTGAAACTGGCTTATAAGCTGAAGGGTGTGGAGCATACTTGTCTGGTGACCGACGCGCTTTCATATGCGGCTGCTGAAGGTAAGGCGATCGACGATCCCCGTATTATTATAGAAGACGGTGTGTGCAAGCTTGCCGACCGTTCGGCCTTGGCAGGTAGTATTGCTACCATGGATCAGTTGGTGCGTACGATGGTGAAGGCTGATATTCCCCTGGCAGATGCCATACGTATGGCTTCTGAGACTCCTGCCCGTATTATGGGAGTTTATGACCGTAAAGGATCTCTCCAGAAGGATAAAGATGCGGATATTCTGATTCTGGATCGTGATCTGAACGTCAAGGCGGTATGGGCTATGGGGCAGTTGGTGAAAGAGTCGTAAATAGTGCACTGCGGATTGAGGCTGCACCCATATATCATATTCGTACACATCGAATTCAATCACATCTTCGTGACGCCTTGCACCTTCCGGTCGCACCGATTTGGCGGTCTTTATCCATTCACGGGAATATGCTATGGCCATGTCGGAAGCTATTCAAGAGATGCATTGGAAAAGGAAATATAAACGTCATAACGATTGGTTTTTGAATAATTAATCGGATGTTCGCAAACAAGATAGTGAAATTCCAAGTTATCGTTTAGCCCCGCTAGGGGCACACTGCGAAGGCGATGGGAGTTTCACTATTTTCGTTTCATGTAATACAAGTAATAGCCGCTCGGTTCAGCTTGCACTTCAGCTCAAAGATTTTGGGGTATAGCGTTTGTCTTTCAAGGGAACAGACGTATATTTGTAAAAAAGAGGATACTGATAAGTATCATCGCCTGAGAACGAGTCATCCACTGACAGCCCATACTATGCGTGGGTGTAAACCTGTGTAATCTTATGTAATCTCTGTTTCGAATACGAATGTTGACACATCTTTATCTCTTCTCAAATTCGTACATTCCCTTATTTCTTCTTTTCCTCTGACCATTTCTCTTTTTTTCGAAAAACGGCCCCATAACCCTCTGTGTGGCCCTCTTTTTACCTTTTAAACCAGCATCCCTTTGGTTTAAAAGGTAAGGGGGCTTGGTTTAAAAGCTAGCCCTCCTTGGTTTAAAAGGTAAGCCTCTTTGGTTTAAAAGGTAGGATCCGCCCGTTTTCGCCCCAAATTTCACTTGTGAAAATCCTGTACAACGAAACTTCCCGGATCGTAAATGTGTTCTTCCGGATTGCCCCGGCGCTTGCTTTCATCGCATCTTATACTTATCTTTCATCGTATTTATACTTACTCTAATTGCATTATACTTGCTATAATCGCAACTATCCCTTTCGGCCCGTCGCTTATCCTTTTTCTCGGCAAACACTTCCTTCCTTTTCTATCGTCTTCATCCTCAATGCTTTTATACCTCTTGTTTCCTCTCTTCCCATTACTTGATTTAACGCACTGTTAAAACAAGTCTTTTGTCTTCAAAGAACAAGTCTTTTAGAAGCAAAAGCTTTGTCCTTTCCATCTCTGAAATAAAGGTCTCTCCAATCGCATTGACAATGTTAACGCAGGATTCCGTTCCATTCTTGTTTGATTTGCGTTTGATTCCTGTTTGATTTGCGTTTGATTCCTGTCTGATCCCTGCTCAATTTCCGTTCAATTCCCGTCCATCTTCCCTCAATTCTCCGCCTGCTTTTTAGTTTATCTCTCTCCCGATCCCAATTCCCTCCGCGATTTTCCTCCCCGAAACGCCTCTTTCCCTTCCCCGAAACGCCCCTTTCCCTTCCCCGAAACATCCCTTTCTCTTCCCCGAAACATCCCTTTCTCTTCTCCGAAATGCCCCTTTTCCTCCCTTTCTTGGTAAATTCCCCTCCCTTCTGCATCTCCTTTCCCTCCCTTTCGCATCCAATCTTCTTTTCCCTCTCCCCGATAAATTTCCCCTATATATTATAATAATGTGTACCTTTTCTTCCCCGGCCTTTTCCTTTTCCATAATCAATTATCAGAACCTTCCTCTCCCTCAGCCCTTTACGTTTTTATTCAATTTTTTTTCAAAAAAATCCCCTTTTATATTTGTCTCTTATCTCCTAATGCCTTACTTTTGCATCCGCTTTCCAAGAGACGGACAGCATTTAATTTTGACATGTTGCAACGGCGTAGGATTGGCCTGAAAGAATAACAAAAATAATTTTCTTTTTATTTGGATCATTATTATAAAAGTCGTTATCTTTGCAGTCCGATTCGCAGAGCGAGGGCCTTTGGTTGTCTTTTCTTTCCCTTTCGCACAGAGAGGCTTGGAAATAAAAGACGGGCATTGAGAAAAAAAACTTCCCAAAACATTTGGTAGTTTAAAATAAACCCCTTACCTTTGCACCCGCTTTTGAAACGAAGCAGAATTTAAAAAAGAAGAGTTCTTTGAAACATTGATAAACAATACAAGTAGTACAAGTCAAATTTAGAACCGTCAATACTTATTATATAGGTATATAAAAATGACCGTCAATAAATTTTCGACATCCTGAACAGAGCTAATATCATCCCTTATGGGATATATAACAATACTTTTACAATGAAGAGTTTGATCCTGGCTCAGGATGAACGC